>ERZ761602.69-NODE-69-length-235996-cov-32.623270_pt1 | contig 235996 bp, 262 predicted proteins | sample MGYA00512165_ERZ761602 | MGnify/ENA primary metagenome ERZ761602 (study PRJEB28899, sample SAMN02445085) | bioreactor sludge metagenome | biome: EBPR sludge; isolation source: Thorneside wastewater treatment plant | place: Australia: Brisbane, Thorneside...
CTGGAGCGGGTGAAGGGAATCGAACCCTCGTCGTAAGCTTGGAAGGCTTCTGCTCTACCATTGAGCTACACCCGCGTGCCGCTCTCGCCTAATCGTGCGCGGCGCGGCGGGCAAGCCCGCCTTGGCACACCGGCGCCCTTGCCAGGTCACGCATTTCCGGGAATCTATGGCGTTTCCGGGGTGGATCAGATGCGGGAAGAGGCGAACACCAACGTTCTGCTCGCCCAGTGGCAGGGCGGCGAAGGCGGCGCGCGCAACGCGCTGATCGCCCGGCTGCACCCGGAATTGCTGAAGATTGCGGGCGCGCGGCTGCGGCAGGAACGCGATTCCTCGCTGTCGACCGGCGACCTGATCAACGACGCGGTGCTGCGCATCATGCGCACCGATTCCGTGACGCCCGGCGGCCGGGCGAATTTCGTGGCGCTGGCGTCGCACATCATGCGCAACATCCTGGTCGATCATGCGCGCGCCAAGGCCTCGTCCAAGCGCCGCCACCGCAAGGTCGAACTGCACACCCAGATTGACGGCGGCCAGCGGGTCGACCTGATGGAGTTGGAAGCCGCATTGATCCGGCTGCGCGCGCTGAACCCGGAACTTAGCGACCTCGTGGAGATGCGTTATTTCGGCGGCATGACGACTGCGGACGTGGCGGCGGTGACGGGCGTGTCCGAGCCGACGGTGAAGCGCCGCTGGCAGGTGGCGCGGGCCTGGCTGATGGACGCGCTGGCCAATCCGGTGGACGATGCCTGACGACCGGCTCGAGCGCGAGACGCTCTTCCTGTTCGAGGCGATGCTCGAACTGCCCGAGGCGGACCGCGATGCCTTTCTGGCCGAGCGGACCGAGGGGCGGCCGGATCTGGCGGCGCGGCTCGCGGCGATGCGCGAGGCGGACCGGCGCGCGGGCCTGCAGACCGGCGCGGCGGTGGACGCGCTGGAGGAAGAGGCGCCGCCCGAACGGATCGGCGCCTATCGCATCGTCGAACGGATCGGCCGCGGCGGGATGGGCGCGGTCTATCGCGGCGAGCGGATGACCGGCGACTTCGCCCACGTCGCGGCGATCAAGGTGATCAAGGCCGGACTGCTGTCGGAAGGGCTGGTCGAGCGGTTCGAGCGCGAGCGGCAAACGCTCGCGGCCCTGCGTCATCCCCATATCGCGCAGCTCTATGACGGGGGCGAGACCGAGAGCGGCTCGCCCTACATCGTCATGGAGTTCGTCGACGGCGAGCCCCTGCTCGCCTGGATCGAGGCGCACGCACCGGACCGGGAGACGCGCTGCCGGCTCTTTGCCGAAATCTGTGGCGCCGTCGCCTTCGCCAACCGCAACCTGATCGTCCACCGCGACCTGACGCCGGCCAATGTTCTGGTGACGGCGGAAGGGAGCGTGAAGCTGATCGACTTCGGCATCGCCAAGCCGGTCGACGCGGGCGCGGCACCGGCGCGGACGTCGCTCGGCAGCCTCAGCCTCACGCCCGGCTATGCCGCGCCGGAACGGATGACGAGCGCGCAGGTGACGACCGCCGCCGACATCTATTCGCTCGGCAAATTGCTGGCGAAAATGCTTCCGCCGGCGGCCGGCGACCGCGAGCTGCGCGCGATTGTCGCCAGGGCGACGATGCTCGATCCCGCCGATCGCTACCCGACAGCCGATGCGCTCGGCGCGGATGTGGCGGCGTGGCGCGCCGGCATGCCGGTCAGCGCCGTGGGGGGCGGCCGCGGCTATGTGCTGCGCAAGTTCATCGGCCGGCATCGCCTCGGCGTCGCGGGAGCGGCCATCGCCTTGCTGCTGCTGGTCGGCGCGCTCGGTGCGGCCCTGTTCGCCAACATGCGGGCGGAGCGCGCGCTGGCGGAGTCCGAGCGGCGCTTCGGGGAAACCCGCGCGATCGCCAAGACCTTGCTGTTCGACGCCTTCGACCAGGTGAGTCGCGTGCCGGGTTCGACACAGGCGCGCGAATATCTCGCCCGTGCGGGCCTGACCTATCTCGAGGCGCTGGCGGCGGACGAGAATGCGCCGCTCGATGTCCGGATCGAGGCGGGTCTTGGCTATATGCGGCTGGCGCAGGTGGTGGGCGGCGGCCAGGCGAGCCAATTGGGGCGCTATGCGGATGCCGATGCGCTGCTGGCGCGCTCGGAAGAGATATTGGGTGGCCTGCTGGATCGGCACCCGGACGACGCGAACGTGCGCCGGGCGATGGCGGCTTTGCTGGTCGAGCAATCCGGCTCCAACCTCTACAATAATAACGACGTCGAGCGCGCCCGCGCGCAGGCGATCCGCGCGAAGGAACTGATGGCGGCGGGCGCGGCGGGCGATCTGGAGGCGGCGCGGCTCTATGCCGACGCGCTCCGGGCCGAGGGCGACACGCACAATTGGGACGACGCCTTTCCCCAGGCGCGCGAACTGCACAATGCCGCCGAAAGCTTCATCGCGGGTCTGCCGGCGCCGTTTCAGGCCGACCCGCAGATGCGCAGCATCCGGGCCGGCAATTTGCGGCTGCTGGGCGAGGCGCATCACAAATTGCAGGAGGTCGAACCGGCGCGGCGGACGCTCGATCAGGCAGTCGAGATCAACCGCGCCCTTGTTGCCGAACAGCCGGACGATCCCTTGATCCGCCGCCGCCTCGCGACCTCACTGCGTTATCGCGCCATCGTCCACCGCAGCAACGACCGCAACGAACTGGCCCGGCAATCGATCGAGGAATCGCGCGCGGAGGCGGAGCGGCTGCGCGCCCGTGACCCCAACGATGCCGGCGCGCTGCAGCTGGTCGCGCTCGTCGCCGAGGTGCAGGCCCAGATCCTGGCGGACCTGCGCCGCTTTCCGGAATCCTATGCGGTCGGCGAGCAGGTCCGGGCCATGCATGTCTCCCTTGTCGAGAAAGCGGGCGGTGCGGCCGGTGCGGCGCGCAGCATGGCGGCGGCCAGGCGCACCGATGGCGGCAATCATTATAATGGCGGCGACTATGCGGGCGCCTGCCGCATCTGGCGCGAGACGCTCGATCTCTATGCCGGGCTGGATCGTCGCGGGCAGCTGACCGACACGGATCGCGGCAACGCCGTGCGCGAACTCACCGATTATGTGCAGCGCACCTGCAACCCGCCGCGCGCCGCGCTGGGGCCAAGCATCTAAGATCTGGCTTGCCAGCCGAAGCCTGTCTTCGGCAGGCGAAGGCTGGTGGACAGGGCTGGATTCGAACCAGCGTACGGGAAACCCGGGCAGATTTACAGTCTGCTGCCTTTAACCACTCGGCCACCTGTCCGTGGGAGCGTCCTAATCAGGAAGGGCGCTCCCTTGGCGAAAGGGCCGGGCAGTGTCAACGCTTGGCCTTGCACCGCATCGCGCTACATCTCGCCGTTCGCGGTCAGCGCCCGAGCAGCAGGGGAAGTTCGTCCTGCTGGAGCAACTCCCTCGTCACGCCGCCGAAGATCGCCTCGCGGAACCGCGAATGGCCGTATGCCCCCATCACGAGACAGGATGCGCCGCGCGCGCGGGCCGCGCCGTGCAGGGTTTCGGCTATGCCGCCCGCATCAACCTCCAGTTCGTGAAGGACCGGTTCGAGGCCGTGCCAGCCCAGATATTGGCACGCTTGCGTGGCCGGGAAGCCATCCGGCCTTTCCTCCGCGACGGTCACGATATGGATCTCGCGGGCCTTCTTCAGCAGAGGCATGGCGGCGCGCAGCGCGGTCGAGGCTTCAGGCGCGCCATTCCAGGCCACCACCACTGGTGCAAAGGGATCGAAGCGCCCGGCGCTCGACGGCACCGCCAGAAGCGGCGTCCGGCCATGGACGATCACCTCTCCGACGATCCCCATCATCCGGCCGGCGGCTTCGCCGGCGCGGCCTGGCAGGTTGACGAGAATAAGGTCGGCCAGGGGACTCGCCGCGACAAGGGCCTGCTCCGGCGCACCCGTTGCTTCCAGCCAGTCCCAGCTCAGGCCTTCGCCGCGCAGCTTCGCTTCGACCGCGGCGCGGTTCGTTCCCTTCCGCTCGTCTGCGGCGCGCAGCAATTCGGGCAGGGCATAGACGCTGCCGAACGGGTCGGCGACGACGAAACTGTCATAAGGGGTCGCCTGAACACAGGTGATGTGCGCATCGAAAGCGCGGGCGAGATCGAAGCCGGACTGCAGTCGCGCGGCAAGCCCATTGTCGCCGTCGGCATGGATCAGAATCGATTTCATCGCGAATCTCCTGGCGCTCGAGGCCCGGCACGGACCCTTGCGGACCATCATTGCAGTGGCCCGGGCCCATGAAATTGATCCATGACAAATTCGCGGGGGCGAAGAACTGTTCCCGATGGGCGTGGCGCGGTCCCGATGCGACCGGACGGGGCGGATCCGCCTTTCAGCGTTCCGGGCGTGTGTCTCCGGCCCGAAGCCACTCGCACAATTCGGCGATCGGGATCACCTGGATGAAGTTGATCCCGGCTTGGCCGTCATGCGCCCAGCGGACGATGCCGGGGAGGGGACGGAATCCTTCCAGCGTCACGACGACATCGCCATTCATGGGAAGCTCGGCGTCGGTCTCGATCTTCACGCCGCCCTGGCTGACGTCGCAGACATGGACTTCGTACACGTCCGCGCCGCAGCGCAGGCGGGCCTTGCGGTCCACCTCGACGCGCGGGCTGCGGGCGCGGCGGCCGTCGCCCAGCAATTTGGAGGCCGCGAGCAGGCCGGGTACGTCGATTTTCTCGTCGAAGGCGACGCCGATGTTGGAATCGCGCTCCCAGACCACCTTGCCCCTGATCGGCAGGTCGTTCTTGATTTCGATCTCAACCTCGGTGCCGACGCCGATCTGGCGGTAGACATGCGCCATAACGCCGCCGGCGGAGATGTTGCGGACCAGGCAGAGTTCGCGCACCCCGTCGATGGTCAGCGCGCCGACGCGCAATATGGTGAGGTGCCGCTGCCCTTCGCGCCGCTCGGGCGGCGCGGGCGCGGCGGGCGAGAGCGATAAGCTCGTCTCCTCCACATATTCGTGCGGCAGCATCGTCATATCCACTTGGGTCGTCGCGCGGGTTTTCCCGTCTGATCCGGGGCCTTGCCCGACCACTGGTTTACGAAGCGCTTACGCAGGCGGATTTATCCGTTTTTCTGCGGTGAAATGACGCCAATCCGGATCCTTCACGGCTTCCTTACCATTTCCCCCGTAAGTCGCGGCCATGTCCACCGCCGCTGCAAGCGATCCAGCAACCCGGGCCGATCCGCGCCCCGCCTCCGCCGTCAGCGGGGGCGTCGGCCTGGCCGGAGTCGTCGGGCTTCTGGTCTGGGCCGGCATCGCCCGAGCCTTCGGCATGTCGGGTCCGCTTTCGGCGCTGGTCGCGCTTGCCGCTTGCGGTGTGCCGATGGTTTTGTGGTCGCTGCTCGTCGACAAGGTGCATCGCAATCCCTCCACCGGGCTGGACTGGGATTCGCCGCCGCGTCCGCTCAAGGACGTGTTGGACGTCAGCATCGTCAAGATTGCCGGCCTGTGGGGCATCTGGGGGATTATCGGCTGCCTCTATTGCGTCGCCCGCTGGTATTGGAACGATCCCTACCTCTTCTCGATGCAGTTGTTCATGTACGCGGCCATTCCGATGGTCGTCCTGTCGGTACCCTATGTGCTCTGGCTCGACCGGCGGCTGAAGGAGCCGCGGGACGGCGCCTGGCATTTCGGCTCGTGGATCATTGGCCGCACCGAGGATGTCGACCGCGAAATCATGTTCGATTTCTTCCGGTCCTGGGCGATCAAGGCCTTCTTCCTGGCCTTCATGCTCGCGATCACGCCGGGCAACTGGTCGGCGGCGATCAGCGCCAGCACCGACTGGATTCTGGCCAATCCGGCCCAGTTCGGCCTGTGGCTGATCGCGCTCATGTTCATGATCGACGTGACGATGGCGAGCGTCGGCTACATCATGACCTTCAAGGTGCTGGACGCGCACATCCGCTCGGCCAATCCTTATGCCTCGGCCTGGATGGCGGCGCTCATCTGCTATCCGCCCTTCATCCTGATGGGCGATGGCGGGCCGCTCAACTATCACCCCGGCACTGCCGGTTCGGAGGGCTGGGTCCAGTGGCTGGACGGGTCGAACATCCTGCTGACGCTCAATGCGGCGTGGCTGGCGATCCTGACTGGCATCTACGCCTGGGCGACGATCGCCTTCGGCCTGCGCTTCTCCAACCTCACCCATCGCGGCATCCTCACCCACGGCCCCTATGCCTGGACGAAGCACCCGGCCTATCTGTCGAAGAATCTCTTCTGGTGGTTCGGGGTCCTGCCCTTCCTGTCGGTGAATGGCAGCCTGGTCGATTCCGTCCGCAACACGGTGATCATGGTGGCCGTCAGCGGCGTCTATTACTGGCGCGCGCGGACCGAGGAAAAGCACCTGTCAGAAGACCCGGCCTATCGCGAATATGCCGCCTGGATGGACAGGCACGGGCCGGTGCCGCGCTTCATCCGCTTTCTGATCGGCACGCAAAAGCCGGCGAAGTCGCCCTCGCCGGCCCCTGCGGAATAGAGGCTCCGGCGGCAGTTTCCCCTGCCGCCGCCGAAGCTGCCCCTTAGTGTCCGATGCGCAGCCGGTAGGCGCCGGTCGCAGATTCGTCATAGCCGATCACGCGCACGACATAGGTTCCGGCCTCGCCCGGGTTGAACAGGATGAACGGGTTCAGCCCGCCGCCCTCGTCATCGCTTTCGGCCAGCGGGGTCAGGCCGCGCTCGGAGGCCCGGAAGACCTGCAGCTTGGTGTCGATATCGCCCGTGCCGAGCACGTGCAGCATCGCGATCTGGCCGTCGGTGAGCCGCAGCTCGTAATCGGCATATTTCGCGCCGCGCTCGGTCGCGCTGCTGGCATTGAGATTGCCGGCATAGACGCGCCAATTGCCGCGCTCGGTGCGCGCGCCGGTGGTGATCAGGGCCGGCAGCGGCCCCATCGCGTTGACGCTCACCGCGAACTCGCCCGATCCGCCCGGCGCGAAGCTCTTCACCTGCACGATATATTCGCCCGAGGTCTGCGGCGTGAACACCATCAGCGGGCTCATCGCGCCGCCGCTATCGTCATCCTCGACCAGCACGTCGGTCGAGCCGGCGCGGACGAGACGGGCGACCGGGTCGAACGCCTCGGACTGGACGCGGATCGAGTAACGGCGCCCGGCCTCCAGCTGCACGCGGTGATCGGCCCAGGCCTCGGCCGGCTCCGGCAGATTCACGCGAACCGCGTTCGGATCGATCGGCATCGGATCTTCGGCGTGATCGGCATGCTCCTGCGCGATGTCGCCATGATGATCGCCCGGCTGCGCCGAAGCCGGGGCCGCAAACAGGAATACGGGTGCAGCAAGCAAGGCTGCCTTCAAGATTTTCAGATTACGCATGATGTCCTCCCCACCGTTTCACCGAACTCAACCGCTTTGGCACGCGCCAGGCGATGCGGTGTCTGGTTCGCCGCATAAGCGACTCATGCGATGAACCGTGCATGAGCAGCGATGAAATGCATCAGAAAGATTCCTCGTCATAGACCGCCGACACGTCGCCCGACCATTCGCCGGCATAGCGGCGCAGCATGCGGTCCGCTGGGGATTCCCCGGAAGTGAGGACTTCGCGCAACGGTACGAGAAAACCCGCTTCGCTGTCGCCCGCGCCGTTCAGCCGGCCGCGTTTGGCCAGGCCCGCTTCGGCCAGGTCGATGATGCGCTTGCCGAAGGTGCGAAGGTCCTCGCCGCCGGGCACCTTCGCCGCCAGCCCTTCGCGCGGCACCGCATCGCGCAGCGCCTGCCGCTCGGCCAGGGACCAATTTTTCACTTCGTCCCACGCCGCGTCGCGCGTGGCGCCGTCATAGAGCAGGCCGACCCAAAGAGCGGGAAGGGCGCAGATCCGCGCCCATTTTCCGCCATCCGCGCCGCGCATCTCCAGGAAGCTCTTCAGCCGCACTTCGGGGAAGATGGTGGACAGGTGATCGGTGAAATCCGCGACGCGGGGCTTTTCGCCCGGCAGTTCGGGCAGGCGCCCATCCAGGAAATCGCGGAAAGAGCGGCCGGCGACGTCGATATACTTCCCGTCGCGGAAGACGAAATACATCGGCACGTCGAGCGCATAATCGAGATAGCGTTCGTAGCCGAAGCCATCCTCGAACACGAAGGGCAGCATGCCGGTGCGGTCCGGGTCGGTGTCGGACCAGATATGGCTGCGGAAGCTCTTGAAGCCGTTCGGCTTGCCTTCGGTGAAGGGCGAACTGGCGAACAAGGCGGTGGCGAGGGGCTGCAGCGCGAGGCCGACGCGGAATTTCTGCGCCATGTCGGCTTCGGATGCGTAATCCAGATTCACCTGGATCGTGCAGGTGCGCAGCATCATGTCGAGGCCGAGCGAGCCGACCTTCGGCATATAGTTCAGCATGATCTTGTAGCGGCCCTTGGGCATGACCGGCAGCTCGGCGCGGGTCTTGTCCGGCCACATGCCGAGGCCGAGGAAGCCCAGGCCGAGTTCGTCGCCGACCTGTTTCACCTGCGCGAGGTGCCGCGCCGCCTCCGAACAGGTCTCGTGCAGATTGTCGAGCGGCGCGCCGGACAGTTCGAGCTGCCCCGCCGGCTCCAGACTGATCGCGCCGTCCTTGCCGGTCAGCGCGATCACATTCCCGCCCTCGACCACAGGCGTCCAGCCGAAGCGGGTCAGGCCATCCAGCAGGTCGCGGATGCCGCCCGGCTCGTCATAAGAAGGCGCCGCGAAGTCGGCGGTGCGATAGACGAATTTCTCATGCTCGGTGCCGATCCGCCAGCGCTCCGCCGGCTTCTCGCCGGAGGCAAAGACGGCGAGCAGATCGTCGCGGCTCTCTATGGTCGGATCGGCCTTGCCGCTCTCGGTACGCGTGGTCATGGCTCGGGCCTCTAGACCCGCTGCGAACGCCCCGCCAGCCGGTTTCGACACGCAACCTTTTGCCGCGTCAGAAGGACATCCACTCCGCCGCGGCGGCCGTCCGCAATTCGTCGATGAAGGTGGCCTGCGCCGGCGTCGGCGCCCAGTCGCGCCTTGTGGCCACCACGAGCATGCGCCGCTCCGCCAGCGCCCCGCCGATCGCCGCCATCCGCCCGCCGGATGCGGCGACAAGTGCCTTGCTGACCAGAGTGAGCAGATTGGCGCGCTCGGCCAGGTCGAGCGCGCTGGCGCCATCGGGGCAGGTGATGCCGGGCGTGGGCGGATAGATGCCGCCGGCGATGAAGATATCCTCGAATGCCGCCCGCTCCTCGCTGCCCGGCGGCGGCAGGACCCAGTTTTCCGACGCCAGGCGCACGAGTCCGGGCAGGCCGCCCCCGGCGAGCGCGTGACCGGCGCGGCCCGCAATGACGAGCGGGTCGCCGGTCAGCGCCGTCCGCTCGAACGCGCCGAGTTGTGGTCCGTCGAGCGTGACGATCATGTCCACACGGCCGTCGGCCAGCCGTTCCGCTGCATCCGCGCCGAGCGGTTGCGCGTCCAGCACCACCGGCCGGTGCTCGGCGATGAAGCGGGTCATCGCCTCGGGCAGCAGCCGCGCCAGCGCCGAGGGATGGGCGGCGACGCGCACACTCCCCTGATCGCGCCCGGCCAGCACCGCCAGTTCGTCCAGCCCGGCCTGCAATTCCCCCATGGCCAACCGGCAGGCCCCGGCCAGCCGCGCGCCCGCTTTGTTGAGCGCCGCGCCGTCGGCCAGGCTTACGCCGACCAGTTGCTCAAGCTGCGCCACCGCGCCGCGCGCCTGAATGTCGCCTTCCGCGAGTGCGACCAGCGCCGCGACATGCGTCATCGTCACCTCGCGGTCGTCGGCCAAAGCCGCCACCGCCGCCTCCGCCCGCGCCGCCAGCAGCACGCCCGCATCGCTCGGCGCGGTCACGCCCGCCTCGCGCGACATCAGATTGTGCCCGGTCAGCGCCTCCAGCCGCGCGATCGCCTGGATGATTCCGCTCTGCGGCAGTCCCGTCTCGACCGAGGCCATGCCCAGATCGCCATGCCGCACCGTCGCGGCAAGCGCGCGCAGATGGTCGAGGTCGAACGACTTTGGTGTCATGGCGGCGTTATGCGGCTAAATGTGCCGGATGCAAAACGGTCCCATCCATATCGGCATTGGCGGCTGGGACTATGATCCCTGGCGCGGCACTTTCTACCCGCAGGGCCTGGCCAAGACGAAGCAGCTTCACTTCGCCTCGCGCCAGCTGACGGCGATCGAGATCAACGCGACCTTCTACAAATTGCAGCGGCCGGAATTGTTCGAGCGCTGGGCCGCGGAGGTGCCGGACGGCTTCGTCTTCGCATTGAAAGGGTCGCGCTTCTGCACCAACCGCAGGGATCTGGGCGAAGCGGGGGAGTCGGTCGAGCGCTTCTGCGGTCAGGGGCTGACGCGGCTCGGCGGCAAGCTCGGCCCGCTCCTCTGGCAGCTCGCCGCCACCAAGAAATTCGACGCGCAAGAGATTGCCGCCTTCCTGGCCCTTCTGCCGAAGGAGCAGGACGGCATTGTCCTGCGCCATGCGATCGAGGCGAGCCATGAGAGCTTCCGCGACGAGCGCTTCGCCGCGCTCTGCCGCGATGCCGGCGTGGCGGTCTGTCTCGTCGATGAGGGCGAGGGCGTCAGCGATCCCGACCCTGCTGCGCCCTTCGTCTACGCCCGGCTGAAGGCGGCGCGCGAGGAGGAGCCGGAAGGCTATGCGCCGGTGGAACTCGATGCCTGGGCTGCCAGCGCGAGGCAATGGGCGGCGGGAGGACGTCCCGTCTATCTGTTCGTCATCAATGGCGCGAAGGTGCGCGCACCCGCCGGGGCGATAGGTTTGATTGCAAGAACATCGAAATGAAGTCGGCGCTGAACATTTCTTAACTCGCGCGCGCGTAAACACGCCGGTCTTCGATTTGGAGGATCGGTTGGATTATTCGCGCCGGGTTGGCCCGCCGATTGTTTCCGCGGCGGTGGCGACCCTCGTCCTGACGAACTTTGCCATGGTCATGCTGGCGCATCGCGCCGGCGGGCCCGAGGGACATTTGTTCGCCTCGATCTGGCCGATCGCGCTGACCTCCACCGTCGCGGTCATCCTCGTCATGTCATTGCTGTTCAGGTCGATCGCGCAGCTGGTCTCCGAGCTTGAAGCGCGCGAAGCGCTTGCCCAGCATCAGGCGCTCCACGACGGCCTCACCGGCCTGGCGAATCGCGCCTTGCTGGAGGATCGGCTGGAGCAGGCCCTGCATCGCCACCGCCGCTCGAACGAGCAGGTCGCCTTGCTGATGCTCGATCTCGACCATTTCAAACAGGTCAACGATACGCTCGGCCACCCGGCCGGCGACGAACTGGTGCGCCAGGTCGGCACCCGCCTGCAGGCCCTGCTGCGCGACACCGATACGGTCGCGCGCATCGGCGGCGACGAATTCGCGATCGTGCAGGCGCACCCCAAGGGCGAGGCCGACGTGCGGCGCCTGTGCGACCGGATCATCGAGACGATCCGCGAGCCGTTCCAGCTTGGCGAGCGCGAGGCGCGGATCGGCGTCAGCATCGGCGCCGTCTTCGCCAGCGAAACCGGCAGCACCACCACCGAACTCCTCCGCCAGGCCGATATCACCATGTACCGTGCCAAGGCGGCCGGCCGCGATTGCTACCGCCTGTTCACCGAGGCGATGGATGCCGACGTGAAGCGCCGCGACCAGATCGAGGCGGGGCTGCGGCTCGAGCTCGAGCGCGGCACGGGTCCGCACCTCCATTTCCAGCCGGTGATCGGCGCGCGCGGCGAAGTCGTCGGCGTCGAGGGGCTGATGCGCTGGACCCAGCCGGCGCTCGGTCCGGTGCCGCCGATGGAAATCATTCCGATCGCCGAGGAATGCGGGCTGATGGAGGAACTTGGCACGATGGTCGTGCGCGATGCCTGCGCGGCGGCGCGGCGCTGGCCGGACATCCCGGTCGCGATCAATCTGTCGCCGATCCAGTTCCGCGCGCCGGATTTCGCCGCGAACCTGAAGGCGCTGGTCGAGGGCGAGGGCGTCGCCTGCGGCCAGATCGAGCTGGAAATCACCGAAAGCCTGTTCATCGACCATGGCACGCTGTGCGCGCCCGCGATCGAGCAATTGCGCGCGGCGGGCTTCCGCTTCTGCCTCGACGATTTCGGCACCGGTTATTCGTCGCTCAACTGCCTGCGCGGTAATGGCATCGACAAGATCAAGCTCGACCGCAGCTTCATCGACGCGGCCGCGCGCGACCGCAGCATCGCCATGGTCCGTGCCGCGGTGACCCTGGGCCACGCCATGGATCTGGAAGTGGTGGCCGAAGGCATCTCGACCGAGGATGAGGAGCAGATCGCGCTCGAAGCCGGCTGCGACGCGCTGCAGGGCTATCATTATGCCTGGCCGATGCCGATCGACCAGCTCGACGCCTTTTTCGCCAAGACCGAGGCGGCCCGGATCAGCGACGCCGCCTGACTTGTCGCCGCGCCCCAACCGGGGCATCACGCAGGGCGATGGACCCGCGCCCCTTCGCCTATATCGTCAGCGTCATCCTGCTGGTCTTCGGCATATGCGGCTTCGTGCCGCCCCTGACCCCGGCCGAGACCGACCCTCTGCGCGTGGCGGCGGGCGTGGGCGGACCGCAATTGTTCGGCGTGTTTCCGTCCAGCCCTGTGCTCGCCGGCATTCACGCGGCGATGGGCTTGTGGGGTCTGATCGCCGGCGCGAAGCTGGGCCGGGCGGTGATCTTCGCCCGCTTCGCCGGCTTCATCTTCCTCGCGCTCACCGCGATGGGCACGATCCCGCTGACCGACGAACTGTTCGGCGCCGCGCCGCTCTACGGCAACAACCTGCTGCTGCACGGCCCGCTGGCGATCCTGAGCTTCCTGTTCGGCTGGCTCTACCAGCGCGCCAGGCCGCAGCCGGCACCGGCGCCGGGTCAGGCGAACTTCTAGGCGGCGAAGGTTTCGACGGATAGCGCTCTCGCGAGGCCGTCGCCCATCGTCGCAGCGGCTTTCAGCCCCGCTGCCTCACCTGCCACCACGGTTCGCAGATAGGCTGCGGCCGCAACCTTGGCGGCGCGAAATTCCGGACTCGCATCGCTCGCTTCGATTGCCGCCGCCTGCCGGTCCAGCAGCCAGCCGGCCGTCGCCACCGACAACATGGTGAGCAAAGGATAGGAACCGGCAAGCCGGTCGTCCCCGCTCGCACCGTCCATCCACGCCGCCACCTCTTCGATCACATCGACCAGCGCGCCGATCTCCATGCTCGCCTTTGCGCGGATGTCGGCGAGCAGGCTGCGCAATGGCTCGCCGCCCTGCAATCCCAGCTTGCGCCCGACCAGATCGGCCGCCTGAATGCCATTCGTGCCTTCGTAAATCGGTGCGATCCGCGCATCGCGATAATATTGCGCCGCGCCGGTCTCCTCGATGAAGCCCATGCCGCCGTGAATCTGCACGCCCAGGCTCGCGACTTCGCAGCCCACGTCGGTGCCCCACGCCTTCACCAAAGGCGTCAGCAATTGCGCCCGCGCCGCGGCAGTCTCGTCGCCCAGGCTCGCCCGGTCCACCTGGCCGGCCATATAATAGGTCAGCGCCCGCGCGCCCTGGGTCAGCGCCTTCATCCGCAGCAGCATCCGTCGCAGGTCGGGGAATTCGATGATCGCGGCGGGCTTGCCCTCGCGGCTGCCCTGGATGCGGGTGCGGGCATAATCCACCGCCTGCTGGGTCGCGGCCTCGGCGATGGAGACGCCCTGCAGGCCGACATTCATGCGCGCATTGTTCATCATCGTGAACATCGCCGCCATGCCGCCGCCCTCACGGCCGATCAGCTCACCCTCGCAATCGTCATTGTCGCCGAACGCCATCACGCAGGTCGGCGAGGCGTGGATGCCGAGCTTATGCTCGATCGACACGCAGCGCGCGTCGTTGGCCGCGCCGTCCGCGCGCACCTTCGGCACCAGAAAAAGCGAAATCCCCTTCGTCCCCGGCGGCGCATCGGGCAGCCGGGCGAGCACGAGATGGACGATATTGTCGGTCAGGTCATGATCGCCATAGGTGATGAAGATCTTCTGGCCCTTGATCCGGTACAGCCCGTTGCCGATCGGCTCGGCCCGGCTCTTCAGCGCGCCGACGTCCGACCCCGCCTGCGGCTCGGTCAGGTTCATCGTCCCGGTCCATTCGCCGCTGATCAGCTTCGGCAGCCAGCGATCCTGCTGTTCGGCCGTGCCATGATGCTTCAGCGCCTCGATCGCCCCGGCGCTCAGCATCGGGCAGAGCGAAAAGCCCATATTCGCCGAGCCCAGATCCTCCAGCACCACCGTCGCCAGCACCTGCGGCAGGCCCATCCCGCCATGGCTGGCCGGCGCCGCGATCGCGCCCCAGCCGCCCTCCACATAGGCGCGATAGGCGGCGTGGAACCCCTCCGGCATGGTCACGCCATCCGCCGACCATTTCGCCCCGACCGTATCGCCGGTCCGGTTCAGCGGCGCCCATTCCCCGGCCGCGAAATCGCCCGCGCCCTCGACGATCGCATCGACCGTATCCAGCGTCGCGTCCGGAAAGGCATTGCCGCCCCCCAGTTCCTCGATCCCCACCACGTGGCGCAGGACGAACTTCTGTTCCTCGATCGGGGGCGTGTAGGGCATCGGGGTCTCGCCTGCGGTTGCGTGAAATATTGCCCAGCTATAGCGCGGAGCGGTGAGCGCGCCAGAGACCCGCATCCTGCCGGCAGACGCAGATGGCATCGCCGAGGCAGCGCGCCTGATCGGCGCGGGCCAGCCGGTCGCCGTGCCGACCGAGACGGTCTATGGTCTCGCCGCTGACGCGACGAACGGCGGGGCGGTCGCGCGCATCTATGCCGCCAAGGGGCGGCCGAGCTTCAATCCGCTGATCGTGCACGTGCTTGACCTTGCAGCGGCGGAGCAGATCGCTGTCTTCACCGATCGCGCGCGGGCGCTCGCGAAGCGCTACTGGCCGGGACCGCTGACCATGGTGCTGCCATTGCGCGACGACCGCCGCGTGTCCGGTCTGGTCACGGCCGGGCTGGAAACCGTCGCGCTGCGGGTTCCCGCCCATCCGGTGATGCGCGCCGTGCTTGCGGCCTCGGGCGTTCCCCTCGCCGCGCCGTCGGCCAATGCCAGCGGCGCGATCAGCCCTACCCGCGCGGCGCATGTACTGGCCAGCCTCGGCGGACGCATCCCTTTGATCCTCGACGGCGGCGCGACCGCGCACGGTCTGGAATCCACCATCGTGGCGGTGGAAGAGGAAAAGGTTCGACTGCTCCGCCCCGGTCCGTTCAATGCCGACGAGCTTGGCGCCGTGATCGATTGCGGTACCGGAGAGATAGAGGCGCCCGGCCAGCTCGCCAGCCACTACGCCCCGGCAAAATCACTTCGCCTCAACGTGCTCCACGCCGATCCGGACGAATGGCTGATTGGCTTCGGCCCGGTCGCCGGCCAAGTCTCGCTCAGCCCCGGCCGCGACTTGCTGGAGGCAGCGGCGAACCTGTTCGAGCTGCTCCACCAGGCTGACCGCAAGCCCTTCGCCCGCATCGCCGTCGCGCCGATTCCGGAGAACGGTCTCGGTGTCGCCATCAACGACCGCCTCCGCCGCGCTGCCGCACCGCGCTAGCCGGCGCTCCCCCTCAGGGAACCACAGCGCCTCATCGCGGTTTCGAGTCCGAACCCGTGCGGGCGATCCCGTTCTCTGCATCGAAGGGAATGACCATGATCCGTGGTATCCTCGGCCTTGTCGTCACCGTGCTGATCATCCTCCTGATCCTCAGGCTGCTCGCCTACATCTGACGCCGGTTTGCGCCGGGCGGCGGAGGGGCTAGGCGGGTGTCATGACATTCGCCTGGCAAGACAATTTAACTGGTGCCCGCTCCAGCTTCGTCAGCCATCTGGAATGCTCGCTGACCGGCGCGCATTATGAGGCCGATCAACTGCACGGCCTTTCCGCCGCCGGCCGGCCCTTGCTGGTCCGTTATGACCTTGACGGCGTGCGCGCCGAACTCAGCCGCGAGACGCTGGCCGCGCGTCCCGCCGATATGTGGAAATGGCGCGAACTGCTGCCGGTTCGCGATGCGGCGAATATCGTCAGTCTCGGCGAGGCCGCGACGCCGATCGTCTCCCTCCCGCGCACCGGCGCCCGGCTCGGCCTTGCCGACCTGCTCGTGAAGGACGAAGGGCGCCTGCCGACCGGCTCGTTCAAGGCGCGCGGCCTTGTCATGGCGGTGTCGATGGCCAAGGCGCTCGGTGTCGCCAAGATCGCGATGCCGACCAACGGCAATGCCGGCGCCGCGCTTGCTGCTTACGCCAGCCGCGCCGGGATCGAGACGATCATCCTGTGTCCGGACGACACGCCGGAGATCAATGTGCGCGAGATCGCGGCGCAGGGCGCGCGCGTCTATCGCGTCGATGGTCTGATCGACGAATGCGGCGCGATCGTGGGGGAGGGGGCCAAACAAGGCCTTTGGTTCGACTTCTCGACGTTGAAGGAGCCGTACCGGATCGAGGGCAAGAAGGTGATGGGCCTGGAGCTGGTCGAGCAACTCGGCTGGCGCGTGCCGGACGTGATCTTCTACCCCACCGGCGGCGGCACCGGCCTGATCGGCATGTGGAAGGCCTTTGCCGAGTTGGAAGCGATCGGCCTGATCGGCCCGGAGCGGCCGCGCATGGTCGCGGTGCAGGCGGAAGGTTGTGCGCCGGTGGTGAAGGCCTGGGAGAATGGCGACGAACATTTCGAGCGCTGGGAGGGCGCGCATACGGTGGCGGCGGGCATCCGCGTGCCGAAGGCGGTCGGCGATTTCCTGATCCTGCGCGCGGTGCGGGAAAGCGGCGGCTTCGCCATCGCGGTGCCGGACGATGCGATCCTCGCCGCGGTGGACGAAGCGGCGCGGCAGGACGGGCTTTTGCTCTGCCCCGAAGGCGGCGCGACGCTGGCCGCCGCGCAGCTCGCGCGCGAGCGCGGGCTGATTTCAGGCAGCGACAAGGTGGTGCTGTTCAACTGCGCCACCGGCCTCAAATATCCGATGCCGGACGCCTCCCGCCGGCTCGCCAAGTCAGGGCCGATCGACCATGCCGCCCTCTGAGCCCGCCAGGCCCTGGGTGATCGCCCATCGCGGCGCGAGCGGGTTGCGGCCCGAACATTCGGAAGCCGCCTTCCGCCTCGGCATCGCGCAGGGCGCCGATTTCGTGGAGCCGGACCTGCTCGTGACGAAGGATGGCCTGCTGGTGGCCCGGCACGATCTGGAATTGTCGCAGACCACCGATGTCGCCGACCGGCCGGAATATGCCGATCGCCGCACCGCGAAGAGCCTCGATGGCGACGAACTGGAAGGCTGGTTCGCCGACGATTTCACCTTGGCCGAACTCAAGAGCCTGCGCGCCCGCGAACGCATGCCCCTGATACGCCCGGACAGCGCCGCGCATGACGGGCGCTACCCGGTGCTGGGCTTCGACGATCTGATTGCTCTGGTAGAAGAAGAGGCCGCAATACGAGGACGGCCGGTCGGCATCGTCGCCGAACTCAAACATCCGGCCTATTTCGACGCCGTCGGCCTGCCGTTCGAGCGCGCGCTCGCGCCGGTGCTCGCGCGCTATGGCCGTGACGATCCGCTGTTTTTCGCCTCGTTCGACGCCGGCGTGCTGCGCCGCATCCGCGCGGTTTCAGACATTCGCCTCGTCCAGTTGCTCGAGGCGGATGCGGCGCCGGATCTGGCCGGCATCGCCAGCTATGCGGACGCGATCGGCCCGGCCAAGGCGCTGATCGTCCCGCGCGCCGCGGACGGCGCGAGCCAGCCGCCGACCAGCCTGATCGCGGACGCGCACGCGGCCGGTCTCGGCGTCTTCTCCTGGACCTTCCGCTCGGAAAATCTGTTCCTGCCCGCCGAGTTACGGCGCGGCGGCGATCCGGCCGCTCATGGCGACGCCGAAGCGGAATATCGCGCTTTCTACGCGCTCGGCATCGACGCGGTGTTCAGCGATTTTCCCGAGCAGGCGGTTGCGGCGCGCACCTTCTAAATCCTCCCCTGCATTTCCAGGGGAGGGGGACCGCCGAAGGCGGTGGAGGGGCCGGCGCGCAGCGCCGGTTCTTCATTTGAAAGAATTCCGCGCTTTCAGCGCGGCCCCTCCACCATGCTTTGCATGGTTCCCCTCCCCTCGAAAACGAGGGGAGGACCAAGGAATTCACGCCTCCGCTTTCTTCACCCTGTTCTGGAAGCTCTTGCGCAATTTCTGGATTTTCGGCGGGATGACGGCCAGGCAATAGGGGTTACGCTGGCCTTCGCCTTCCCAATAATCCTGGTGATAATCCTCGGCCGGGTACCATTGCGACAAAGGCTCGATCGTCGTCACGATCGGCTCGGCGCGATCCGCCTGCGCCCGTTCGATCCCGCACCGCGCCGCTTTCTCCTGGCCTTCGTCGAGGGGGAAGATGGCGGACCGATATTGCGTGCCGACATCATTGCCCTGCCGGTTCAGCTGGGTCGGGTCGTGCGTCGCGAAGAAGATGTCCAGCATGTCGTCATAGGAGATTTCGGCCGGATCGTAGGTCACGCGGATCGCCTCGGCGTGGCCGGTGCCGCCGCCGCACACTTCCTTGTAGGTGGGATTGGCGGTCTGGCCGCCAATATAGCCGCTTTCCACCGCGCTGACGCCGATCACATCCTTGAACACCGCCTCGGTGCACCAGAAGCAGCCACCGGCCAGGATTGCCTGTTCGCTCACGCTCGATCTCCTTGGAATCTGCATGGAAGATAAGGTGCGAACGCGGTCACAAAAGACCCGAAATCCGCCGATTCTCCGCCATCGCGACGATGGCCGACTGGTTAACCCATCCGTTCGCCGGCGAACAAATTGTTCCATTTTGTGCGGTGAACCGCTTTCTCACCGGGATGAACCGCCCCAATCCCCCTCCGTGCGTAATTGAATGGGAAAGGAAATCGGCGATAATGGCGGCAAGCGGAGGGTTTGAATGAAGTTTACGCGCAGGCAGATGGTCGAGGGCGGTCTCGTGGCCGGCTTCCTTGGTCTTGCAGCAAAGCCGGTGCTTGCCGCCGTGACGGAGGACCAGCCCGCCAGCATTCCGGTCCGGCGCCGTCCGGATCAGGCGATGGCCACCAATGCCGCCGCCGCGCCGCGCTATCAGACGGCTTCCGCCGCGCCGTTGCGTCAGCCGCATCCGGGCCAGCCGCTGCCGGCCCGTCCCCGCATCATCCAGCCGGAGCCGCAGCAGCTCGCCGTCGCGCGCCCCGCGCCGCTGCCCGCGCGCCCGCGCGTTCCGGTGGAGCGCACGGTCAATCCGCGCCTCGTCGCCGCCGCCCGCGCTTCCTTCGACATGCACCGCCGCTCGATCCGCCTGCCGGATGTGGTCGGAATTGTCGATTTTTCGAAAATTTCGCGCGAGCCGCGTTATTATCTCCTCGACACCAATAGCGGCCGCGTCACCGAGCATCACGTCTCGCACGGCCGCGGCTCCGATCCCAGCCACAGCGGGTTCGTGCAGAATTTCTCAAACCGCCACGGCTCGAACGCCACCTCGGAAGGCGGCTACGTCACCAGCGAGACCTATCACGGCAAGTACGGCCTTTCGATGCGCGTCCGTGGACTCGATGCGAGCAACAGCAATGCGCACTCCCGCGCGATCGTGATCCACCCGGCCTGGTATGCCGAGCCGACCCATCTCGCGATGCACGGCATTCTCGGCCGCAGCGAAGGCTGCTTCGCCATGTCGCGCGCCAGCCTGTCCGAGACGCTGGATCGCCTCGCCCCGGGCCATTTCCTGTACGCGGGCCGTGTCGCCTAAACGTTTGGCGCAAGCCTGAAACGAAAACGGCCTCCCGATCGGGAGGCCGTTTTGCTTTGTGCTGCCGGCGCGCTCAGTTCGCGGCGGTCTGGCTGTTCCCCGCCCGGTTCAGCGCCTGGCGAACGCGGCCGTCGCGGCCGTAGAGGTCCGCATAGGTGACCAAAGATCCGTCCGCGGTCGCGGCGGCGGTGAAATAGGCGATGTAGACCGGGATCGGCCGGGCCAGACGATGCGTCTGGTTGCGGCCGGTGTTGATCGCGCGGTCGATCGCCGGGCGCTCCCAGCGCCCCGTCGGCTCCAGCAGATGCGCGGCGAAGTCGCGGATATTGTGCGTCCGCACGCAGCCATGGCTGTAGGCGCGCACCGGATTGTTGAAGAGATTCTGCGACGGCGTGTCGTGCAGGAAGATCGCATGCTCGTTCGGCATCTCGATCTTGATCCGGCCGAGCGCGTTGCGCGGACCGGGCGGCTGGCGGACGATGCGGTAGCCATTGCCCTGGCTGACCTGATAGCCGCCGAAGCCGCGCATCGTGCGCACGATGCTCTGCGGCACCGTCCACCACGGATTGAAGGTCACCGCCGTTGCCATCGCGCTCAGCGACGGCGTGGGCGTGCGGGTGGTGCCGACCACGGTGCGGTGACGCGCGGTCACTTCGCCATTGTCGATGATCGCGGCGGTGAAAGCCGGGACGTTCACGATCACGTGACGCTCACCCAGATTGCGCGGCAGCCAGCGCCAGCGCTCCATGTTGGTGCGGATCAGGTCGCGGCGCTCGGCATTGGCCGGGTTGGCCAGCGCATTCTTCAGCAAAGCATATTGCGGGTGGGTCGGCAGCAGGCCGTTCAGCACCGCGGCGACATTGCCGTTCTTGGCGCGCTGCAGCATCTGCCGGCGCTCGGTCTCGCCCAGGCCGCTCGGCGCCATGTACCAGCTGACGCGATCGGCCCCGCGAACGCTGCCGCCGCTCAGATCGGCCGACAGGCGCATGAAGATTTCGTCGGCGATGCGGGTGCGCGCCGCTTCGTCGCCCATCGCCGCGCGGAGGCGATCGGGGCTGTAGGCGGCCGGCGTCAGGCCGTCCGCACCGACGCCCTCGATATAGGCCAGCAGCTGCGACGCGCGGTCGGCGGACCAGCGGCTCTCGTTCTGCGCCGGGGCCGTTTCCGGCTGGGCGACGGCGGGCGTTTGCAGGAAGCCGGCCGCGAACGGAGCGGCGACCAGGGCGGCGAGCAGCGAAGTGCGAGCGAGTTTGGGCATGGGTCCCCCTTAAGCCACGATGCGATTCGTGGCTAGAGTCGGCGTTGTTAACAGCGGCTGCACGACGCGCGCCGTGTCATTTCGGCTACTTTTTGTTCCGGATGTGAATCGGTCCGGACGCTAGACCCGCCGCTCGACCTTGTAAGGGCGCTGGCCGAGCGTGCGGTAGACACGCGGGCCGAGATCGAGCCGGAACGGCGCCATCTTTGTCGGGCTGTCCGTACGTTCGCGGCCGACCAGGAACGACTTCGATGTCTGGCCCCTGCGCACCGTGCCCCAGTCGTAGAAGGCGTTGATCGCGACGAGTGGCACGAACAGCAGCCGCTGGTCGACCCGCATCGCCCGCATTTCCCCCTGCTTCACATCGACGCGGCCCTTCAGCGTCAGTTCGCCGCCGGCGGGGATGTCGGGGACGTCCAGCGTACGATGCTCGCCCGGCTTCAGGCGCTGGAAGGCGGTGATTTCCGTGTCCTGATCCGGCGTGCTGCAGATCAGCTTGGCCTGCATCTGGATGTTCTTCGCCGTGCTGCCGCCGCTGTTGCGGATCGTCATCTCGAACTCGACGACGGATTCGGCCGGATCGGCGGTCGTCCGCTCGGGCTTCAGTTCGACCTCGATCCAGGCGCGCGGCAGCGGGTCGGGGCGCGGCGCCCGCGGCCCCGCCGGGGCGGCTGCGGTTCCGGCTTCCGGCGCGGCCAGGGCGGCCGGGCGGCGTGAGCGGCGGAACAGGGCATAAGCACCGACCCCTAGGCCCAGCCCGCCGAGCAGCAGCAGCCACAAGGGCAGGCCGGTTTCGGACAAGGGTTCCGGCGCGGTTTCCGGCGGGCCGGCATTTTCGAGCGGCGCCGGTGCATCGGCCTGCGGCGCCGGCAATGGCGCGGTTTCGAGCGGGAGGCCGGCTGCGGGCGGCGGTGCCACTGGCGCGGTCTGCGGCGCGGTGCCTGGCTGCGTGACCGGCGCGGGCGTGCGCTGCACCGGCGCGGTGGCGCGTGGCGGCTCGGCGCCGGGCTGGCGTTCGGCGGGGCGCTGCGCGGCGGGCGGCGGCGTCGCGGCGGGCTGCTGGGCCTGCGGCTGTGGCTGCGGCGCGGGACGCGGCTGAGTGACGATCCGCTCGCGCGGCGTCAGCTGGAAATCGCGCAACTGGGCCGGCCCGATCTGTGCGGGCGGCGTCGGCGTCGGTTGTGGCTGCTCGGCCTGCTGCGCCACTGCCACAGCCGGCACCATCAGGGCGCTGCCGGCCAGCAGCAAAGGCCGCCACCGGCGTCCGACGCCCGCGAAATCACCAAATTTCATGCAAATCGAGCCCAACCCCGCGCGCCGTTTGCGCGCCATTCAAAGCCGCTTTCAACAGGCAGGAAATCGCAGCGCCGTCAATGCTTAAGCCGCTGAGCCGTGGCTGCGGCGGGCCGGTCAGCGCCGGTGTGTGTCCCCGCTGCCATGGCTGGCGGGTGCCGCGGGTCCCCGGCCGGCGCGGCGGCAGGCGATGATCTGATCGCCCGCCGGATCGGCGTGGACTGACGGCACTTCCGCCCGCCAGCCGAGCATCGCCTCCTCTCCGCGCAGTGACAGAATGAGGTGTTTTCCATCGGGGCCAGCGGAGACGGCGCGATAGCGCAAGCCCAGTTCCGCCCATTCGGCGACCATCCGGTGCGTGGCCCCGGCGTAGGTCACGGTCGCGGTGGAGCGCGGCTGCTGGCTCTGTGTGCCGTCGCGGTCGCGGCCCAGCGCATTGCTGTCCGGCAGATAGCCATGGTCGTTGAAAATGATCTGCGCCGGGGCACCATCGGCGCATTCGAACGCCAGCCCGTCCGGCGCCTTGGTCTTCAGCGGCGACCCGGCACAGGCGGCGAGTAGCGCAAACGCGACGCCGGCGGCGATGAATCCCGGTCGCACTTCGCTTGTCCCCCCATTGCGGCTGCCTGTCCCGGACGCGACCATGCGCCGGGCGGCAAAGGGGATCAAGCGGTCAGGCGGCCGGTCAGGCGAAAGCGCGTTCGACCAGATCCTCGGGTGAGAGGCCCAGGCGCTTCATGTGCGCGCAAATGTCCGGCCAGCGATCCTCCAGGAACGCCTTGCGCTCTGCGGCGCGGAGGCGGTCCGCGGCGCCGGCGGCGACGAACATGCCGACGCCGCGCTTCACCATCACCAGCCCTTCCTCCTGGAAGGTCTGATAGGCCTTGGCCACGGTCAGGGGATTGGCGCCGCATTCGGCCGCCAGGCTGCGCACGGACGGCAAGGGATCGCCATCGCCCACGCGGCCATCGAGGATCATCGCGCCGATGCGATCACGCAGGCGCAAATAGACGGGCCGTTCTTCGCTCATGGCCGTCATGGTGCGCTAACACACCCGTCAGGTCAAGCCTGAACGCCAGATTAATTTCCGATAGGCGAGGCGCTCACCAGCGGCTGACGACGGCCTCGAGCTCCGGCCGCGCCCGCTCCTCCAGCGCCATGCCGGGGGTGCCGATATAAATGAAGCCCGCAATCCGCTCCGGCGCCTGCCCGAACGCATCCAGCACCATCGGCGAATAAGCCGCCCAGCCGGTGATCCACCCGGCCGCATAGCCGAGCGCATGGGCGCCATGCTCCAGATTCATCACCGCCGCGCCGCAGGACAGCAGCTGCTCCCAATCGGGAATCTTGGCGCTTTCCCTCGGGCTGTACAGCGCCACCACAAGGTCGGGTGCCTGAAAGGCGAGTCGGCCGATCGCCTCGGCGGTCGCTTCCGTCGGCTCCCCCGTCTCGGCCCGGTAAGCGGCGAACAGCAGATCGGAAAAGGCTTCGCGCCGCTCGCGCGGGACATGCACGAACCGCCAGGGCGTCAGCTTGCCATGATCCGGCGTCCGCGCCGCGATCGTCAGGATGCGCTGCAATTCGTCCGGCGACGGGCCGGGTTCGATCAGGTCGCGCGGGCGGCCGGAGCGGCGAGTCTCGAGCAGGGACAAGGGGGTGGTGCGGTCGTTCAGCATGGCCGCGCGCCTAACAAAGGGGGGTGCCGGCAACAAGCCGCGCCCGCGCCGGTCGTCACAAAGCGGCCACAAACATGCTTGGCAAGCGCGCGAAGGCCGCTACTCTGCCCCGCCAGACCAGGAATTTTCAGGGCGGGATGCAAAATGTCGGTTGAGCTGATTTTCTTTTGGGGCGCGGTCATCGTGCTTGGCGGCTTCCTGCTCGGCGGCACCTATGTCGTCACGCGTCCGAAACCCGAATTTGCCGGTCATCCCAAGGGCCTCTTCCTGCTGTTCATGGCCGAGATGTGGGAGCGCTTCTCCTATTACGGCATGCGCGCTCTGCTCATGTTCTACCTGGTCCAGCATTGGCTCTTCTCGGAGAGCGAGGCCGGCGTCATCTACGGTGCCTATACGGCCCTGGTGTACATCACCCCGGTCGTCGGCGGCTATCTCGCCGACCGTTATCTCGGCCAGCGCAAGGCGGTCCTCTTCGGCGCCATCCTGCTGACCTTCGGCCACTTCTTCATGGCCTTCGAAGGCAGCGGCGGCCAGACCGATCCGGGGATCAACATCTTCTGGCTGGCGCTGGCTTTGATCATCGTCGGCTCCGGCTTCCTCAAGGCCAACATCTCGGTGATCGTCGGGCAGCTCTATGCCCGCACCGACGTGCGCCGCGACGGCGCCTACACCATCTTCTACATGGGCATTAACGTTGGCGCGGCGACCGCGTCGCTGATCTGCGGCTATCTCGGCCAGACCTACGGCTGGGGCTATGGCTTCGGCCTTGCCGGCATCGGCATGCTCGTCGGCCTGATCTTCTTCGTGCTCGGCAAGCCTTTGCTGCTCGGCCGCGGCGAGCCGCGCGATCCGGAGGCGCTGCGTCAGCGGACCGGCGGCATCCCGCGCGAATGGCTGTTCTACGGCATCGGCCTCGCCATGGTCGCCTTGTGCTGGTTCATGGTCCAGCATCAGGATCTGGTAGGCGTGCTGCTCGGCACCTTCGGCGCGATCCTGGTCAGCTACGTGCTGTTCATCGCGACCTATGCGCTTCCTTATGGCGGCTACAAGCAGGCCCCGGCCGGCTCCGCCAACGCCTTCCTGCTCACCGCAGCGGCGCTCACCGTCTCCATGGCGCTGACCGCCATGTCGGTCCCGGGCGCGCGTTGGGTCGCGCTCGGTTCGGGCGTCGCTTTGATCGCCGTGATCATCCATCAGTGCCTGTCGCGGGCAGACGAGGTGCGCGACCGCATCCTCGCCGCGATGTTCATGATCACCGTGTCGATCATCTTCTGGGCCCTGTTCGAACAGGCGGGCTCCTCGCTCAACCTGTTCACCGACACACATGTCGATCGCGCGGGCGTCCCGGCGTCGATGTTCCAGTCGGTCAACGCCATCTACATCATCCTGCTGGCGCCGCTCTTCGCCAGCATCTGGACGGGCCTTGGCCGGCGCGGGAAGGAGCCTTCGGCGCCCTTCAAGTTCGGCCTCGGCATCGTGCAGGTGGGCCTCGGCTTCCTGGTCCTGGTCTGGGGTGCCAATTCGGTCGGCCTCGACGTGCCGACGCCGGTCATCTTCATCTTCCTGATCTACCTGCTGCACACGACCGGCGAACTCTGCCTGTCGCCGGTGGGCCTCAGCGCGATGAACCGGCTCGCGCCGCATCACATGGCCAGCCTGATCATGGGCATGTGGTTCTTCGCCTCGGCCACCGGCAATTTCGCCGCCGGCCTGATCGCGGGCGCGACCGGTGCCGAGGAAGTCGGCGAGACCGCCGGCAAGGATGTCGTGCTGGGCGTCTATTCGACCGTCGGCTGGGTTGCGATCGGGGTAGGCGTCGCCGTCCTCCTCATCTCCCCGCTGGTGAAGCGGATGATGCACCTCAGCACGCTGAAGGATGACGAGGAGGTTGCCGGGCAGGCCGAACTGGCCGAGCCGCAGGCTGCCGGCATCCGCCCGGGAACCACGCCGAACATTCCGGGCGGCGGGCTCTGATGCGGGCGGGGTTCGGGGCCGCCGCGCTGGCGGCCCTTCTCGCCGGCTGTTCCACCACCCCGACTTCGCAAGCGCCGGCGGCCAATACGCCACCGGCGCAGCCGGAGCGGCGCGTGGCGGCCGATCCTTACCCCTCCACCTACCGTCCCTATCGGGGCGTGCCGACGGCGATCACCAACGTAACCATCTTCGATGGCGAAGGCGGGCGGATCGACAATGGCGTGGTGGTGCTGGCCGAGGGGCGCATCCAGGCGATCGGCGGCGCGGACACCGCGATTCCCGATGGCGCGACGCGGATTGACGGCCAGGGGCGCTACGTCACCCCCGGCGTGATCGATATTCACAGCCATCTCGGCGACTATCCCAGCCCGAGTGTCGATGCCCATTCGGACGGCAATGAGGTCACCAGCCCGGTCCGCCCCGAGGTCTGGGCCGAACACAGCATCTGGCCGCAGGATCCGGGCTTCACCCGCGCTTTGGCCAATGGCGGCATCACGACCCTGCACGTATTGCCTGGCTCCGCGAACCTGTTCGGCGGGCGCGGCGTGACGTTGCGCAACGTCCCCGGCCGCACCTATCAGTCGATGCGTTTCCCCGGCGCGCCGCGCAGCCTGAAAATGGCCTGCGGCGAGAATCCGAAGCGCGTCTATGGCGGCCGCAACCAGATGCCCGGCACGCGCATGGGCAATGTCGCCCTGATGCGCTCCACCTGGCAGCGCGCGGTCGAATATCGCGACCGGATGCGCCGCGATCCGAACGGCACGCGCGACATGGCGCTGGAGACTTTGGTCGAGGTGCTGAACGGCGACATCCTCGTCCAGAACCATTGCTATCGCGCCGACGAGATGGCGATCATGCTGGACATGGCGCGCGAGTTCAATTTCCGCATCGCCAGCTTCCATCACGCGGTCGAGGCCTACAAGATCCCCGATCTGCTGCGTGCCAGCGGCACCTGCGCCTCGATGTGGGCGGATTGGTGGGGCTTCAAGCTGGAAGCCTATGACGCGATCAACGAGAATATCCCGATGGTCCACAATGCGGGCGCCTGCGCGATCGTCCATTCGGACGATGCCAACGGCATCCAGCGGCTGAATCAGGAAGCCGCCAAGGCACTCGCCGACGGCCGCCGCATGGGCATCCAGATTTCGGACGAGGTCGCCTGGCGCTGGCTGGCGATCAACCCGGCCAACGCGCTCGGCATTGGCGACGAGACGGGCAGTCTGAAGGTCGGCAAGCGCGCCGACGTCGTGTTGTGGAACGGTAATCCGTTCAGCGTCTACACCCGCCCGCAGCAGGTCTGGATCGACGGCGCCCTGATGTACGACATGAACAATCCGCGCCTGCGCCCGGTGACCGATTTCGAGCTCGGCCAGCCCGGCGAAGGAGACGTGAAATGAGGGGTCTTCTCAAAATCCTCCCCGGAACGGGGAGAGGGACCGTTCGCGAAGCGAATGGTGGTGGGGTCGCGACCCCTCCGCGCTCGCTCCCGACCCCTCCGTCTCGGCTGCGCCGAGCCACCTCCCCGTTCCGGGGAGGATTGTTGGCGGCCGCAGCCCTTGTGGCCTTCGCCACCCCCGCCACCGCACAGACTGTCGCCATCACCAATGGCCGCGTGGTCATCGGCGACGGCGGCGATCCGATCGACGGCGGCACGGTCGTCATCCGCGATGGCCGCGTGGTCGCTGCCGGTGCAGGTGTTGCCGTTCCGCCCGGCGCGACGGTGATCGACGCGACCGGCAAGTGGGTGACGCCCGGACTCATGTCCGGTTTCTCCCGCGTCGGCCTGGCCGAGGTCGATGCCGACAACAGCAGCAACGACACCTCCGCCGCGACCGCGCCGTTCAACGCCGCGCTGGATATCGCCCCGGCGATCAATCCGCAGGCCTTCGCGATCGCGGTCAATCGTGCCGCCGGCGTCACCCGCGCCGTGGTCGCCCCCGCGACCAGCAACAGCATCTTCGCGGGGCAGGGCGCGGTCATCGATCTCGGCGGCGACAGCGACGCGATCACCCGCCGGCGCCTGTTCCAATATGTCGAGCTGGGCGAAAATGGCGCGGGCGAAGCGGGCGGCAGCCGCGTTTCGGCCCATGCTTTGCTCCGCAACGCGCTGCGTGAGGCCGAGCAGGTCCGTATGCCCGCAGGCGCGCGCAGCGACCCGCGCATGACCGAACCGAGCCAGGAGCGCGCCGGCGACGTCCTGCTCACCCGTTTCGATGCGACCGCGCTCATCCCCGTCGTGCGGGGCGATCAGACGCTGATGATCCATGTCGAGCGGGCCAGCGATATCCTGCAGGCGCTTGCGCTGAAGGAGGAATTTCCCCGCCTGAAGCTGATCATCGTCGGTGCGGCGGAGGGCTGGCGCGTCGCCGATCGCATCCGCGCCGCGAACGTGCCGGTGATCGCCAACGCCCTGACCGATCTGCCCAGCAGTTTCGAACAGCTCGCCGCCACGCAATCCAATGTCGGCCGCCTCCGCGCGGCGGGCGTTGAGGTGTCGATCGGCCAGCTGGGCGAGGACGAGACCCGCCAGCTGCGGGTGATGAACCAGGCCGCCGGCAATCTCGTCGCCCTGAACCGTATTCCGGGCGCGACCGGCCTGACCTGGGGCCAGGCCTTCGCCGCGATCAGCTCCGGCCCGGCTGCGGCGGTCGGCCTGGACGGCGAACTCGGCTCGCTCCGCCCTGGCCGGCGCGGCGACGTCGTGATCTGGGACGGCGACCCGCTCGAGCTGGCCACCGGCGTCGAGGCGGTCTGGATCGACGGCGTCCAGCAAAGCCTGGAAAACCGCCAGACCCGCCTCCGCGACCGCTACCGCAATCCGGTGCCGGGTGTGTTGCCACACGCCTATTCGCCGCGGGATTGAGAGCTTCGACCCGTGAGCTGCGTGACCGGCGTCATGTTGATCTGCGGCAGCTACGAGTCTGCTGCCGATGAGGTGCGAAGTTGGCTCGTGGAGCGGCACAGCCAAACTTTGACGGAGATCGCAGACCATGCCGTAGGACCAAAGCATCCGCAGTTCAGCGCGTGGTGCGGGGGGATTAACTACCTTGCGCCCGACGAAGACGCTTTTGCCGAGTTTGTTCTGTCGCGCTCGTGGGAGGGTCCGGAAAGAGTAGTGCTGGTCCTTCAACCCGAAGAGGGGTCAACGCGGGTTTATAGGCCAGATCGCTCGGTAAGCGCGCCGCGCGATCGGACGCATGAACAAGTCGGGACAGCGATCTTTGATTTCCTGAACGGGACCTCAGATCCGGTCCATTGGCACTATTTCATAAGCGAACCGATTGAAGATCCGGAACTTGAGAACATTCGGACGCGTGCCCGGGCGTTGGGAGAAGCAAAGTCCGTCTCTGACCGTGAAGAATTGCTAGCGCTCCTGGCAGAAGTCGAAGCACTCAGGCTGCGGTAGCGAACACCGCCTTTCGGCGGATTCAACTCTCACCCCTCATCCCCCAGCAGCCGATCCTGCGCGGTATGCGCCTCCGCCGCCGTGAAGCCTGACCGCCGCGATGCCGTCGCGCTGGCGGCCACGTCGGCGGTGACGTTCCCCACCGTCCGAACGATGTCGGGCAGCACCTCCACCGCCAACAATATCGCCAGCGGCTCGATCGGCAGCCCCATGGCGATGCAGATCGGCGCGATCGAGGTGACGAAGCTCGCCTGGCCCGGAATGCCCGGCGCGCCCATCGTCGTGGTCGCGGCCGCGACGACGCCGATCGCCAGCATGCCGAAGGTGATCTCGATCCCGAACCAGTAGGCGATGTAGATCGCCACCGCGAAGTTCATCGCCGGTCCGGTCGCGCGGAACACCGCGACGGCCATCGGCAGGGTGACGCCCGCTGCCTTCACCGGCACGTCGAGCCGCTCCGCGCTCTTGAGCATCGCCGGCAGGCTGGCGGCGGAGGATTGCGTGCTGAACGCCACCGCCTGCGCCGGCGCGACGGCCTTCGCGAACTTACCAAGCGGAATGCGCGCCCCGAACATCGCCAGCGGATAGGCGCCGAGCAGGATGACGAGGCCGACGCCCGAAACGATCAGCACATAGTGGAGCAGGGCCCCGAACGCGCTGCCGCCCGCCTGCGCGCCCACGACGTAAGCGAGCGCGAACACGCCCAGCGGCGCGATCCACAACACCCAGTTGATCACGATCAGCATCGCATCGCCGATCGCCTGGAACAGATCGACGATCCGGCCGCGCGGCTCCTCCGGCAGCTTCGTCACCGCGAAGGCGAAAATGAGCGTGAACACGATCAGCGGCAGGATCGCGTCCTGCGCCGCGGCCGCGATGGCGTTGTTGGGCACGATCGATTTGAGGAAATCGAGGAAGCTCGGTGCCTCGCCGACCGGCTCCGCGCTGGCCAGCGAGGCGCGCAGCGAGGCTGCGGATTCGGGCGGCAGCGGGAACAGATCGAGCAGCAATGGCGTCAGCAGCGCCGCGATGATTGCGGAGGTCCAGAGCAGGGCGACGTAGAGGAGAAGCGCTCGCCCCGAGAGCTTCCCCGCCCGTGCCGCCGTCGCCGAAGCGGCGATGCCGGTGACGAGCAGGGCGACCACCAAAGGCACGATCGTCATGCGCAGGGCATTCAGCCACATGCCGCCGACCGCCTCGCCGATAGCGATTGCATCGCCCTGCCAGGCAACGCCGGCACTGGCGGTAAGGATGCCCACGCCGAGGCCGAGTACGAGGGCGAGCAGGATTCGGGTGGGTGCGGACAGCGCCTTCCAGGCCCCGACAAACGGGCTGAATAGGATACGAAGGATTGCAAGCATGGGGCGCTCCGGAAGGTCGGCGTCAAACTGACCCCACAACGTCATTCCAGCGCAAGCTGGAATCTCACTTTTCTTTGGAGGGTCGCTTCAAGGCATTGAGATTCCAGCTTGCGCTGGAATGACGGGTTAAGCGGTTTCCGCCTTCACCCAACGGGCATAGTCTCCCAGCGCATCCGCGATAGGCCAGACGACCGCCGCGGGCACGTCATAGCTGTGCAGCTCCGCGATCCTTGCGATCAGCCGCTCCGCCGCGTCCGCGCGCGTCTTGAACAGGGCCGGCACCTCGTCGGCCTCCTCGATCTTGCCCTGCCAGCGGTAGATGGACCGGCACGCGCCCAGAATGTTCGCGCACGCCGCCAGTCTTTCCTCCACCACGATCCGCGCGATCCGCTCCGCCTCGTCGCGGCCGGCGAAGACCGCATAGACGGTAACGATGTCCGTCACGTCCGCCGCAGCGCCAGCCGGTGCGCGGCGATCAGCAAGGCGGCGAGCAGCAAGGCCGCCATCCCCTGATGCGCGACGCCGATCCACAGCTTCACGCCCGTGAGGATCGTCGCGATGCCGAGGAAGATCTGCAGGAAGGTCGCCCCGGCCAGGTGGATCGCGGCGCTCTTCGCGCCCGCCGCCCAGGCCCGCCACGCCACCCAACCGATCGCCGCCGCCGCCACGAAGGCCAGCCAGCGGTGGACGAACTGCACCATCACCGGATTGTCGACGAAGTTGCGCAAGGCCGGCTCCAGCCACGGCGCATGTTCGGGATAGAGCTGCTCGCCCATCAGCGGCCAGGTGTTGAAGGCATAGCCCGCTTCCAGCCCCGCCACATAGGCGCCGAACAGCATCTGCACGGTCAGGATCGCCAGCGCCCAGATCGCCGCCAGCGGCATCTTCGCCGGCTTTGCCTCAGGCGCCTTCGCCAGCCGGTACAGATCGAACGCGACCCAGATCAGCGCGCCGAAGATCAGGAAGGCGGTGAGCAGGTGGACGGCGAGGCGGATGTGGCTGACCTCCGGCACATCGACCAGCCCGGACGCGACCATCCACCAGCCGATCGCCCCCTGCAGCCCGCCCAGCGCGAACAAGGCGACCAGCTTCCAGCCATAGCCTTTCGGGATCGCCTTCTTCACCGCGAACCAGATCAGCGGCAATGCGAACGCCACCCCGATCAGCCGCCCCAGCAGGCGGTGGATGAATTCCCAGAAATAGATGAACTTGAAATCGTCCAGCGTCATGCCGCGATTGACCTGCTGATATTGCGGGCTCTCGCGATACAGGTCGAAAGCGTGCTGCCAGTCGGCCTCGTTCAGCGGCGGGATCGCGCCGGACACCGGGTCCCAGCGGGTGATCGACAGGCCCGATTCCGTAAGGCGCGTGATCCCGCCGACGACGATCATCACGAAGACAAGGCCGGCAATCGCCATCAGCCAGTTGGCGATGGCGCGGGGGCGAAGAAGGGGAGCGGTCGCGTTCATGTGCGCCGGCTTCCTAGAGCGGAAGGCGGGCCGCGTCGACGCCCGCCATCGCGGCCGCCTCGTCCGCCCCCAGCCCGCGCACGTCGAAGGCGACCGACAGGCGCAGGCCGCCTTCGGCCGGCGGCTCCGTCCAGTGGGTGTAGAAAGACGGCATCAGCACCAGCAGCCCGGGCCGCGGTTCCACCTGCGTCTCGAACCAGCCCCGGGCCGCGCCGTCGCCTTCGTCCTTGCCGCTGACGCACAGCGCGCCGCCGCCTTGCGGGATCGCGTTCGGATAATAGACGCCGGTCATCCAGCCGCGCGGGTGGATGTGCCGCGCGACGATCCCCTTGCCGCGCGCGATCAGCCCCCAGCCGCTCATCCGTAGCGTCTCCGGCACCAGTGGCGCGAGCGGATGCGCGCTGGCGCGCCAGGCCGCGAAATAATCCTCCATCTCGGCAGTGAGCGTCGCGAACAGGCGCCGCAGCACCGGGTCCGGATCGCGATGCAGGTCCATCACCCGCCGCATGTCCTGGATCGCGCGCAGCGATTTGCGCAGACCCTGCTCCTCGCGCGCCAGCACCGCCGCTTCCACCTTCTGCGCGAAATCCGCGTCCAGCTGGATGGTGCGGAACAGCAGGTCCGGTGCCAGCCATCGCCGCAGATCGTCCGTGCGGCCCACGGCGCTCAGCAGACCGAGATATTCGTCCACCATCCGCGCATTGGCGATCCCGCTTGCGAACAGCGCCTCATATTCCGGAATCGCTTCCGCGGGCGGAGCGCCCAGCGCGACGTGGCGGATGGCGACATTCGCGCCCTTGCGCACGGACAGCACGCGCAGCGCATTCGCCTCGTCGCGGCGCCCGGCATTTTCCAGTAGATGGAGGTGCAGGCCGATCGGCAGGCGCTGGATATGCTCCACGCTGAATCCCGCCAGATAATGGGCAAGGCCAGCCTCCAGCGCGCCCTGCATCAGCAGCATCAGGCCCGCATTGGCTTCATCCTCGGCGCGGGGAGCGGCGTCCGTCATCGCGCGATTATGCCGCCGGGCCTTCGCCCTGCCAACAAAGCCGGCGACGATTTCTTTCCAATGTTATATTGTCACGCCGCATCGTCGATGTTATCTCATGCCCGCAAGCAGAGGGAATCGAGGCGCTGATGTTCGCCCGCGGTAGCAATGAAGAGACGATCGACCGGCTGGCCATTGGCCTGTCGGGCCTGTGTCTCATCCATTGCGTCGCCAGCGCGGTGTTCGTCACCTTCCTCGCGGCGGGCGGCAGCTTCCTGCTCGATCCGATCTTCCACGAAGTCGGCATGACGATCGCTCTGTTTCTCGGCGTGTTCGGCTTCGGCCGCGGCATCGTCCGCCACGGCTACATGCTGCCCAGCGCGGTCGGCGGCCTGGGGCTAGGCGTGATGGCCGGCTCGCTGATGGTCGGCCACGAGGATGGCGGCACCTTCTATTCGATCCTCGGCGTGATGATCGTCGCGCTCGGTCACGATCTCAACCGCCGCGCGGTGATCTGACGCGCGCGCCCGGACCGCTTGTCCGGAATCGCGGAAAGTCCTACATTCCCGCTTATGGGCGCACATCATCATCACAGCCATTCGGGCACGGACCTGGCCGAAGCGGCCGCGGGCGCGATGGTCAAATCGGGCGAGCAGTGGACGCCGATGCGGGCCGCCGTCTTCGATGCCCTGGCCAGCTTCGATCGCCCCGCCTCGGCCTATGACATTGCCGACAAGGTTTCGGCCGATCAGGGCCGACGGGTCGCGGCAAACAGCGTCTATCGCATCCTCGATCTGTTCGTCGGCGCGAACCTCGCCCGCAAGGTCGAAAGCGCCAACGCCTATGTCGCCAACGACCATCCCGATTGCCTGCATGATTGCATCTTCCTGATCTGCGACAATTGCGGACAGGCGACGCACCTCGACGACGACCGCATCACCGGCGGCGTCCGCGCGGCGGCCAAGGCCGCAGGCTTCGCCCCCGAGCGGCCGGTGATCGAGGTGCGCGGCAAATGCGGGGAATGCGAGCCGGGCTGAGCCGCTTGCCCCGCTTCGGTCAGTGCCGGATCAGTTGACGCCCGGGAGGAAGACGGTCCGGCTCTGCTGCGGATGGGATATTGGCGGCGGCGAATAGGGCCGGTAGGGCTGAGACGGATTGAAGGTGCGGCGGTTGCTGTCCAGCGGCGCGCCCGGCCCGGTAAAGGTGTCCAGTACCCGCTCGGCGGTATTCGCCCACATCATCCGGTTGTTGAGCCGGTCGTTCAGGCCCTCCAGTTCGTCCCATTTCGCCGCCATCGCATTGGCGACTTCACCCCAGTCCCCGTCTTCCGACGAATCGTGCAGGTCGCTGATCCGCGCTTCCAGTCCGCGCAGCCGGTTCTCCTCGCGAGCCATGACGCCGCGCAGGCATTGTTCGAACGCATCCCGCCGGATCGCGGCCGAGTGCCTCTGCCAGGCCGGCGCATTGTAGGTGGCGGGGACCGGCAGCCCGCAGCCGACGCGCCGGTCGACCCGGTGTGCATCGATCATCGCCCGTGCTTCCGCGACCGCATCGGGCGCTTGTGCGAGCGCCTTGTCGTCCTGGGCAGCGGCGGGAGCGGCAACGAATGCGAGCAAGGCAAACGGCAGAAGGCGCGGCGAAACGGGCATGGTGATGGCTCCTTTTCGGTTCGTGTCCGCAACAAAGTCGGGGCGGGCGGGTGAACTTCGCTTGAACGTGGCCGACTGCGCTCAGTCCAGTTCCGGCGGCGGCGCGTCGTCTCGCTCCAAAATCGTCTCCCGTTCGCTGCCTGCCCGCCAACGGCCCTCGACTCGATATTCATGGCCGATCGCGATCCGGTCTCCCGGCAGCTGCCTCCACACCACCCGATAGCTCTCGTCCCGCTGGCCGAGCATGCGGAAGGTCAGCCGCTCGCCCTCATAATCCGCCTCCAGCCGATGGTCGGTCAGGCCGGAGCTGGCGCAGCGCAACAGCATCTGCCCGCCGCGTCCGCCGCCCGGAACGATCGGGCAGGTCCGCTCGACGGTGTAGCGGGGGTTCGGATTGTAATCCCACAGGACCAGCTGCTCCCCGCGCCGCACGACGCAGAACCGGTCGAGCAGGTTCGGATTCCAGCGCGGGTTGCTATTCACCTGCCGGTAGCAGCGCCCCGACAGCTCGGCGAGCCAGCCATGGGCGTCGGGCGTCGCCGCGCCAGCGACCCCGGGCTGGGCGAATGCGATGGCTGCGGCGGCGACCGGCCAGATCATCCGGCCGTCATGGCGTCCGCAGGCTGAACCGTGGCTGATCCCGAAGGCTGCCGCGACTCAACCCCCGGACGGTGGCGGGCCGAAGCGGTTCGGCCCGGCATCCCCATCGCGGACGAGAAGGAAGACCAGATAGCCAAGGCACGCGAGGTATATCAGATTGTTGAAGAAGCCCGCGAAGAACAGGCCGTCCGGCGTTGCGCCTGGGCCGGTCGAGGCAAGGATCTTCGGAAAGAGCACCATCGCGGTCGCCAGGAAGGGCAGCGGCAACAGCCCCCAGGCGCCGCTCTTCCCATGATCGTGCAGCCTGCGGGTCACGGATGCAGCCAGGAGCGCGACGACGATCACCGCGACGATGGCGGTGCTGATCGTGAGCGTGGTCATCATCGAAGAAAAGAGATTCCCGCCCTCAATCTGTGCCGTGGCGGTCGCCTGGCTCGATCCAGTTTCCGTACGGGGGTGCCGGAAGGCCGCGCCGATCGCCCCCATCATTGTCGGCAGCATGATCGCGCTGAAGGTTGCCATGCTGGCCACCAGCAACGTGATTGCCCAAGGCCAGAAAGTCGGGCGTGCATCCCGCCCCGAAAAGCGCGTGAGGCCGCGCAGATGATAGGCCATCAGCTGGACATAGGATCGCACGCTTGTTCCTCCGCGCCGCCGGGCCTGGCCGCGACACTGGGTCAGGACGGGCGCGCGGGCAATGGCGTTTAGCCGAAGCTTGTGCCCGTCATCTGCTCCGAAACCGCCCACAGCCGGGCCGCGGCGGCTGCGTCCAGCGCGGCGGGCGGGATCGCCGCCTTGGCCGGATAGCCGCGCGTTTCGCGCAACCGGTTCGGGCCATAATAGCCGCCCGGCTTCGCGTCCGGCGACGTTGCGGCGAAGAGCGTCGGCAGTGCGCCTTGCCAGGCGGGCTGGAACAGAAACCAGAGCAGGCTGCGCGCCATGCCCGCGCCGCTCCTCTTGCCGGGTGCGTTGTGCAGCAGGTCGGTGCGCGACACGCCGGGGTGCGATGCGATGCCGGTCACTCCCCAGCCGCCCGCGTCGCTGCGCCGCTGCAATTCCAGCGCGAACATCAGGCAGGCCAGCTTGGACTGACTGTAGACTGCCATCGGCTTGTAGCTCTTCTCCGCATTCAGATCGTCGAAGTCGATCGCCCCGCCACGCGCGGCGACGCTCGACAGGCTGATCACGCGTGGATCCTTGCCCTTGCGAAGCAGCGGCAGCAGCAGGCCGGTCAGCGCGAAATGGCCCAGATGGTTGGTGCCGAGCTGCAGCTCGAACCTGTCCGCTGTTTCCTGCCGCGTGGGCGGTACCATCACCCCGGCATTGTTGATCAGCAGGTCCAGGCTTTCACGTTTCCCGGCCATCCGGTCGGCGAAGGCGCGGATGGAGGCGAGGCTGGCGAGATCGAGCTGCTCGAAGCGGACTTTGGCGCTCGCCACCTCGCTCACGATCCGGGCCACCGCCTCGCCGCCCTTGTCGGCATTGCGCCCGGCCAGAATCACCTCCGCTCCGGCCCGCGCCAGCGCCAGCGCATCCTCATAGCCCAGCCCGCCCGTGCCGGTAACGATTGCCGTCCGTCCGGCCTGCGCGGGAATGTCCGCTGCGCGCCACTTTGCCATCTTCACGATCCCTTGCTAAATTCGCACTGAGTGCAGAATAATATTGCACTTGGTGCAAATTACAAGAGGCGTGAGCAAACGAAAGTGAGCGGGGAAGGGCTGCGGGCGCGCAAAAGGCGGGAAACGCTGCAGCGCATAACCGATGCGGGCATGCGCCTGTTCATCGCGCGTGGCTATGCGGAGACGCGGGTCGACGACATTGCCGAGGCGGCAGGCATCTCGCGCCGCACCTTCTTCCATTATTTCGAATCGAAGGACGACATCCTGCTCTCGCTGCAAAGCGGGATAGGGGCGATGCTGTCGCAGGCGCTGCGCGACACGCCCGCCGGTCTGCGCCCCCTCGATGCGGTGCGTGCGGCGGTGATCGCGGTCAGCGCGACCATCCCGCCCGCCGACATGATCGCGATCGACCGGCTGATGCGTGCCAGCCCAGCGGTGCAGGCCCGCAAGCAGGCCAGCTATGTCGCGCAGGAGCAGGCGTTGCTCGCGGTGCTGCGTGAACGCTGGCCTATGCCGGAGCGCGAAGCCGGGCTGCGGTTGGTCGCGATGCTGGCGGTCGGCGCCATGCGGCTGGCGCTGGAGGCGCTGAGCCGTGAAGACGGCAAGAGGCCACTGGTCGTGCTGCTGAACGAAGCGTTCGACGCGCTGCAGGCGGAGGTCTGAACCGGCGCTAGCGCCTCACCCGCCTCAGCACGCGCGGTTCGGAACCGGCGAATGGGCGCCAGCCACCCTGCGGATCAGGCTCTTCCACCGTCATCGACAGCGCATCCTCGCCGACCCTTCGCCAGGCCGTGCGCTGACGATTCAGAAGCTGGTGCGCCGCTACGCGGTCGGAGGCGTTCCGCATTACGAAGGCGTCGCCGTCATATTCCGCGACCAAATCGATGTGCGGCCTGCCGTGCCGGGTGCAAACGAAGCGCAGCAAGCCTTCACGCGCCGATTCGAGAACGCATTCCGTCGTATATTCGTAGCGCGGATGCCAGTTGATCGATCGCATCACGAACTGCCCGTCCCGCTTCTCGAAACATTCGGTCCAGCGCGCCCGAACGATGGAGCGATGCTCATTCTCCCGCGAGAAGCAGGAACCCGCCAATTCTTCGATCCAGCCATAGCTGCCCGATGGCGGCGCCAATGCCGCCTCAAGCGTGGCCGGTTGCGCGGCGGCGAGGAGCAAAGCGGTCAACATCGTTCGGACTGTCGCCCGTTCAGGCTGAACCGCCGCTGATCGGTGGGTTCATGAGGCGATCCTGAGCAATTCGTGAGGCCGCGTTTCGCGTTCGACTTGGCTAACGCCACGCACTACATGGCATTTCCATGACGGACCGCCCCGAAACCCCTCTGCTCGACACGATTGCTGCGCCCGAGCAGCTGCGCGCGCTCGAGACCAACCAGCTGCGCCAGTTCGCCGACGAATTGCGGGCGGAGACGATCGCCGCCGTTTCCGTCACCGGCGGGCATCTGGGCGCGGGGCTTGGCGTGGTCGAGCTCACCACGGCGATCCATTATGTCTTCGATACGCCGCGCGACAAACTGGTCTGGGACGTCGGCCACCAATGCTATCCGCACAAGATCATGACCGGCCGTCGCGACCGGATCAGGACCTTGCGCACCGGCGGGGGCCTGAGCGGTTTCACCAAGCGCAGCGAGAGCGAATATGATCCGTTCGGCGCCGCGCACAGCTCGACGTCGATCAGCGCCGCTTTGGGCTTCGCCATCGCCAACAAGCTGAAGGATCAGCCCGGCCGCGCGATCGCGGTGATCGGCGACGGCGCGATGACCGCCGGCATGGCCTATGAGGCGATGAACAATGCGGAAGGCGCGGGCAATCGGCTGATCGTCATCCTCAACGACAATGACATGTCGATCGCGCCGCCGGTCGGCTCGCTCCGCAATTCACTCGCGCGGCTGGTCAGCTCCGGCAAATATCTGACGCCCCGCAAATTCGCCCAGCGCATCGCCCGCAAGCTGCCGGAGCCGATCCACAATGCCGCCCGGCGGGTGGAGGAATATGCCCGCGGCATGCTGACCGGCGGCACCCTCTTCGAGGAGCTGGGCTTTTATTATGTCGGCCCGGTCGACGGCCACAATATCGAGGCTTTGGTCGAGGTGCTCGAGAATGTCCGCGATGCCGAGGAGGGCCCGATCCTCGTCCATGTCGTGACCAAGAAGGGCAAGGGCTATGGCCCGGCCGAAGAGGCGGCGGACAAATATCACGGCGTGCAGAAGTTCGACGTCGTGTCGGGCGTGCAGGCCAAGGCGCCGCCCGGTCCGCCCGCCTACCAGAACGTCTTCGGCGAGACTTTGGCGAAGCTGGCCGAAACGGACGATCGGATCGTCGCCATCACCGCCGCCATGCCCAGCGGCACCGGCGTCGACAAATTCGCGCAGGCCCATCCGGATCGCGCCTTCGATGTTGGCATTGCCGAACAGCATGCGGTGACCTTCGCCGCCGGCCTGGCCGCCCAAGGCATGCGGCCCTTCTGTGCCATCTACTCCACCTTCCTGCAGCGCGCCTACGATCAGGTCGTCCACGACGTCGCGATCCAGAATTTGCCGGTGCGCTTCGCCATCGACCGCGCCGGTCTGGTCGGCGCGGACGGCGCCACCCATGCGGGCAGCTTCGACGTGACCTATCTCGCCACCTTGCCCAACTTCGTGGTGATGGCGGCGGCGGACGAAGCCGAGCTGGCTCACATGACGAAGACCGCGGCCGAGCATGACAGCGGCCCGATCGCTCTACGCTACCCGCGCGGCAACGGCATCGGCATTGAAATGCCGGCCGAGCCGCAGGCGCTGGAAATCGGCAAGGGCCGCATCGTCCGCGAAGGCAAGAAGGTCGCCATCCTTTCGCTCGGCACCCGACTGGCGGAGGCACTTAAAGCCGCCGACCGGCTCGACGCGCAGGGTCTATCCACCACCGTCGCCGACCTCCGCTTCGCCAAGCCGCTCGACGAGGCGCTGATCCGCCGCCTGCTGACGAGCCACGAAGTCGCGGTGACGATCGAGGAAGCCAGCATTGGCGGCCTCGGCGCGCACGTGCTGACGCTCGCCAGCGACGAAGGCCTGATCGACGGCGGCCTGAAACTCCGCACCATGCGGCTGCCCGACGTGTTCCAGGACCACGACAAGCCCGAAAAGCAATATGACGAAGCCGGCCTCAATGCCGAACATATCGTTGAAACCGTGCTGAAGGCGCTGCGCCACAACAGCGCGGGCGTTATCGAGGGGGCGCGGGCGTAGTGAAATAGACCGAGGTAACGGTCTGTCTTGGATCGTCTACGAGGCACGGAACAATATCTATCGCGCCATTCTCCCGAATTACTCGATAGAGTATGATACGGCCATGCGAGCCTGAGCTTTCGTGGTCAATCGAAAGGGTGACACGCTCTGGAAGGAAGCGGGCACTGATGACTCGTTCACATGATTGACGCTGGTCGACCTGATTTCTGCTAACCGAGCGAGACAGAATTTCGGGGTATGGGTCTAGATCCTCACGCCTTCCGCCAGCATTCGTTGGGGCTTGCACCGGCTGCATAATCACGACGGTTTCCGGTGGAGTTCGAGGGATTTGCGTTCCAACTACCGCCCCAGAAAATGCGACCAAGCCGTAGAAAAAATGAACGCTCTTCGCTGTTATACGGCTCAAGAATCCAGGCTCTTTATCAGGATTTTTGTCCATGGTGATGCCCCATCTCTGCTTGTTTAGCACTATTGTATTGCAAGACGGGCGGATAGCGACTTTATCTGACGCGCCAGGCATGGCCGCACGTACAGCTTCGCCTTCCCTCGGGCAGGCTGGCGGCGCCTCCTCGCCACGCAGCCCATGCCTGGATCCACGCCTCTGCGACGATCGTGGCCACCGCTTTCTCGATCTTGCTCGGCATAAGCTCCGCAGACTGGCGCTGGGTCGTGCTGGCGTTCGCGTTGGTCTGGGTCGCCGAGGCCTTCGATACCGCGATTGTGCGCTTGGGCGACGCGGTCACCACCGAGCGCGAGCCGCGCATCGGTTTCGCCAAGGACATTGCGGCGGGCGCGGTGCTGGTCAGCGCCATCGCCGCCGCCGCGATCGGGGTGCTGACCTGGCTCCCCTATCTTGCGCTCTGGATCTGATCCGCCGCTGCCCGGCTTGCGCCGTCCGGAAACCACCGAATATGAAGCGCCATGACCAGGATCGATCCACGCGTTGAACAATCCCTCTGCGACCGCTTCGACCAGGCGATTGCCCCGCAACTGGCGCGGCTGCAGCGGCCCGGCGGCTCTGTCCCCGCGGTCGAAAGAGCGGACATTGGCAGGCCCCAGGGCTATATTCTCGGCGCTTGCGAGAGCGTGATCGAGCAACACGGCCTCGATCTCAACAACACGCTTTATCTCGCCGCGATCCTCGGTCACGCATTCATCCAGGTCTACGGCGCCGCGGGCGAGCAGGTTGGCCTCGCCAGTTTCGACGCGGTGCGGAAGGGCGAGCTGGCGGTTCTCAAGGGCCAGCTTGCCGGACGGCAGGACATGGCCGCCTTTGCCGCCGGCAGGCCGGGCCAGCCGATGGGCTTCCATGCGCTCGCCATCGCGGACGGGCAGGCGCTCGCCACCCACTGACCGAAGGGTCGATTGGCCGCTTCGTCTCCCGGCGCGCGGCATCGGTCGCGCGATCCGTGCGTTGGGTTCCCCGTGGGCCGATGGCCCCGCGCGACGCACCAACGGGACTGAACGGAATGAAAATCTGGATATTCGGCGCGGCGCTCGCGCTTTCGGCTTGCGGCAATGCGACGGCCAACACAGCCAATGTCGCCACGCCCGATGCGGCGATGGCGGCTTTGCCCTGGGCGGCTTTCTACCAGAAGGCGAATGAGGAATATGCCGCCGGCAATCGCGACGAGGCGGTGACGCTCTTCTATGTCGGGCAGCTGCGCGGGCGGATCGTCGCCGCGTGCGGGAACGTGCCGCGCGACCGCGATCCCGCGCTGCTGGCTTCGCTGAACGAGAGCGTCGGCCGGGTGATGAACGAATATGCGGGCGGCAGCCCCGCCGGCTGGGCGGCGGCGATCGACCGGGCCTTGGCCTATGATGTGGCCAATCCCGATCCCAATGCGGCCAGCGCAGAATGCCGGGCCGAGCGCGAGCGGCAACGCACTGGCCTGACCGAATTGCGCGACCACATCCTCGCCAATGTCGAGCAGATCCGCGAGCAGCGCACCGCCAACGGTCTGCCCAACCGGTGAGTCCGGGAGCGCGCGAGCAGGTGGACGCTTATACCGAGCGCGAAACATCGCCCGACGGCGCGCTGATCGTGGAATATGACATCCACCCGCAGCGTATGTCGCACGAAACCCGGGTGCCGCGCCTGATCCTCGCCGCCACCGGCGAGACTTTGCTGGCCATGTCCGACAGCCTCTATGACGGCGCCGTCACGTGGGGGGAGGGGACGCGGCTGAGCCTCTACCTGCGCCGCTACGATCACGGCGGCGGGATGAGCGTCGAAGTGGATTGGGGCCGCCGCACCATCGCGATCGGCGCCAGCGAATATCCCCTGAATCAGGGCGCGGGCGCGATCGACCGCGCCTTCCGGCACATGGTCCGGCAGGACGCGCCGCCGCCGCATGCGCCCCGGCCGGACCGCTACCGCGCCGCCTTCGTCGTGATCGCGCTCACCCTCATGCTGACGGGCGGCATCGCGCTCACTGCCTGGTGGTTCACGCCCGCGCCGAAACAGACCCTGACAAAGCTGCCGGACATGCCTAGTCAGCGCCGTTGATGGCGAAGACCCGCGCAGATCAGTTGCTCGTCGATCGCGGCCTCGCCGAGAGCCGCAGCAAGGCGCAGGCTTTGATCCTCGCCGGCACCGTCTTCTCGGGCGAGAGGAAGATCGACAAGGCCGGCCAGCCGCTCGCCGGGGATGCGCCGCTGGAAGTGCGCGGCCGCGATCATCCCTGGGTCTCGCGCGGCGGCATCAAGCTCGCCCACGGCCTCGATCATTTCGGCTGGGACGTGACCGGCATGGTCGCGCTCGACGTCGGCAGCTCCACCGGCGGCTTCACCGACGTCCTGCTGCAGAAGGGCGCGCGACAAGTCTACGCGGTCGACGTCGGCACCAACCAGCTCGCCTGGAAACTCCGCCAGGACCCCCGCGTCGTCGTCCACGAACAGACCAACGCTCGCTACCTCACCGCCGAGATCGTCCCCGAACTGATCGACCTCATCGTCTGCGACGCCAGCTTCATCTCCCTCGCCAAGGTGCTCGACACCGCGATCGACTTCGCCAGGCCCGGCGGACGCCTCCTCGCCCTCGTCAAACCCCAGTTCGAGGCTGAGCGCGCCGAAATCGGCAAGGGCGGCGTCGTCCGCGACGAGGCTGTCCACGCCCGCGTCACCGCCGCCTTCGCCGCCTGGCTCGAAAGCCGCGGCTGGCAGGTCGAGGGTACCGAATCCAGCCCGATCACCGGCCCCGAAGGCAATGTCGAATTCCTCGTCGCCGCGATACGCAAGCGAACATCTTTCCCTGCCCCGTAACAAGCTCTAGGCAACGTCCCGACCTGCCCCGTTCAGAGGTATCGCGTGACCGAACTCGCCTCCCGATCGCAGCTGATGATGTCCTTCCTCCGCATCGCCTTGTTCACCGTCCCGGCGACCGTCCTGCTCGGCACCGCGTCCGGCATGCTCTCCAATTCCGGTTACTCGAATGCCTGGTTCCGGGCGCTGGACCTGCCCAGCTTCATGCCGCCGGGCTGGGCCTTCGGCGTCGCCTGGACGATCCTCTACATATTGCTCGGCCTCGCGCTGGCGATGATCATCCACGCGCGCGGCGCGACGGGGCGGGGGCTGATCCTGGGCCTCTTCATCCTCCAGCTCGTCATCAATTATGCCTGGTCGCCGGTCTTCTTCGCCATGCATCAGGTGACGCTCGCGCTCGGCCTCATCGCCGCGATGATCGTGCTGACCCTCATCCTGATCGTGCTGATGCGGCGGGTACGCGGCGCGGCGGCGCTGCTGATGCTGCCCTATCTCGGCTGGCTCTGCTTCGCGGCGGCGCTCAATTACCGGATCATGGTCGACAACCCCGATGCCGCGCGCCTTGCGCCAGCCGGGGCCAGCACCGATATCGCGATCGACTGATTTCGTAAGGATCACCCGAATGCAGACCGAGAACCGCATCTTCGACGATCTGGTGAAGATGATGAACGGCGCCGCCGGCACCTTCGCCGGGATGACGCGCGAGGCGCAGGCGGGCTTTCAGGAGCGCGTGAAGGAATGGATCGGCGGCATGGATTTCGTGGCGCGCGACGAGTTCGAGGCGGTGAAGGCGATGGCTGCCGCCGCCCGCGACGAGAATGAGGCGCTGAAGGCCCGGCTCGATGCGCTGGAGGCCGGCGGTGCGAAAGCCAGCACCGCCAAGCCGAAAGCGCCGAAGGCCGCGAAGGGCGCCTGAGCGCGCCACCTATCCACAGCTTTGTCGGCGCTCCGCTTGCGTCCGCCGGAGGCCGGGGTGTATCCCGAACGGAACAAAAGCGGGGCAGGACTGGGCGTCCCATGAACATTGACGAATATGATGGGGAGCGCGACGCAAGTGCCCCGATCGACATGCTGGAACATTATTTCACCGCGCTCGGCTGGTCGTGCGAGCGCGGCGGCGATGATGAGATCATCTCCAATTTCCAGGGCAGCTGGAGCCAGTATGAACTGCGCGGCATCTGGCGCGAGGACGACAATGTCCTGCAATTCCTGGCGCTCCCCGACATTCGCGTCCCTGCCGAAAAGCGCGCCGCGATCTACGAGACGATCGGGATCATCAACGAGCAGCTCTGGCTGGGCCATTTCGAACTCTGGTCCAGCTCCGGCCTCGTCCTCTTCCGCCACGCCGCCTTGCTGGAGAACGAGAACGGCCTGACCCTGCAGCAGGCCGAAGCCCTGGTCGAAGCCGCGATCGAGGAATGCGAACGCTTCTACCCGGTTTTCCAGTTCGTCCTGTGGGCCGACAAGACCCCCCAGGAAGCGATCGCCGCCGCCCTGATCGAGACGCAAGGCGAGGCCTGAGGCCACCTCGCCTCAACCTAACTCCGTCGATCCTGAGCTTGTCGAAGGACTGTCCTTCTACTCTTTTGGCGTTCCCAATCGGCAAACGGCTGTCATCGTTCTGGGCTGAGTTCGGCGCCCAGTTCCCATTGTCCGACATTCCAGTTGAAAACCCGTCCGCTTTGCAGTTCCACCGCGAACCAGCCCAGTAAGGTACTGCAAATGCCCTCGCACTGGCGCGTGCTTTGTAGGCTGAGGACGTAAAACCCGCGAGGGCTGTCAGTGGTAGGGATGAAGTCGCACGACCCGATGCGCGACATCGGGAAGTTGCTCCGCACCGTGAAGCGCGCTTTGACCAGCGTGCACGCTTCCTGAGCGCTACCAACCGGAACGGCGTTCGCTGGGGCGAGAGATGCCAGAGCAGCCGCAACGAGTGCAGATATGGCCATGGCCGTTGTATCCCTTACCGTTTGCCGCCCCACATTCTCCTTCGCACCACAGTTTGCAATGCGGAGCAGGGAGGAAGAGGCAGGCCTTCGACAAGCTCAGGCCTAGCGGAGTAGTGGCAGTGAGGCTCAGTGCCGCCCGGCCAACACCCTCACCAAAAACGCCGCACCGAGCCGCAGCCCGGTCTCGTCGACACTGTGCCCAAGCCCCGGCGACACATGCGTCGTCACCTCCACCCCCAGCGGCTTCAGCGCCCGCTCGGCCTCGTGCAGCGCGCTCACCGGCACCACCATGTCCGCCGAGCCGTGGATCAGCAGCACCGGCGGCGTGGTGATCGCTGCTCCGGCAAGCTCCTCCGCGCCGGTCAGCGCGCCCGAATAGCCCACGATCCCCGCCACCGGCCGCGGCCGCCGCAGGCCGACGTGCAGCGCCATCATCGTCCCCTGGCTGAACCCGACCAATGCCAGGTCGCTCTCGGTCAGGCCGTATTGCTCCAGCTTGCGGTCGATGAAGGCGTCGATCGCCCCCGCCGCCGATGCCGCTCCGGCCGCCAGCGCCGCGTCGCTGAACGTGTGCAGCGGCCACCATTGATAGCCGAAGCCCGCGTCGCACCGTTGCGGCGCATTGGGCGCGAGGAACAGCGCGTCGGGGAGTTGCGGGCCGAGATGCGGCGCGAGCGCGATCAGGTCGGCACCGTCGGAGCCATAGCCGTGGAGCAGCAGCACGATCTGCTTCGGCGCTCCACCGGAAGCCGGTTGCTGGCTCGATCCATTTACGATCTTCGACAAGTGACTATCGCCCGCTGGAGGGGGCCGTGTATCCACGGCTGGCCGGAATGGCCGTTGCCGGACTCTGGCGCGTTGCGGGATGTGAGACAATGACCGGAGTGAAAACGGTAGACATGAAGCTGGCAGGCCCGCTGTGGCTGATCGGCGGCGGCAACATGGCCGGGGCGATGCTCAGCCGCTGGCTCGCCACCGGCCTCGATCCCGCCTGCGTCACCGTCATCCGCCCCAGCGGCAAGCCCGTCGCCGAGGGTGTTCGTGTGCTGACCACCGTTCCGGACGACCCCCCGCCCGCCATGGTCATGCTCGGCATGAAGCCGCACCAGCTGGACCAGGTCGCGCCCACGCTGGCCCCGGCACTGGGCGAGGACACCATCCTTCTTTCCATCCTCGCCGGCGCTGAAATTGCCTCCCTGCGCACCCGCTTCCCCGCCCCGCGCAACATTGTCCGGGTCATGCCGAATACGCCGGCGCGGGTCGGGAAGGGCGCCACCATCCTCTTCGCCCCGGATGGCGCGCCCGAAATGCTGGCTGCGGTTGAGCGCCTGATGACCCCGCTGGGGCTGGTCGAATGGGTCGATGACGAGCGTTTGTTCGATATCGTCACCACGCTCACCGGCAGCGGCCCGGCTTTCGTTTTCCGCTTCATCGCCGCGCTGGCGGATGGCGCGGTCGCGCTCGGCATGGACCCGGCCCGCGCGCAGCGCCTCGCGCTCGTCACCGTCGAGGGCGCCACTGTCCTTGCCGGTGCTTCGGGCGAAAGCCCCGATGCGCTGGCCGAACGTGTCGCCAGCCCCGGCGGCACGACCCGCGCCGGTCTTGCCGTGCTTGATGCGGACGATCGCCTCCGCCGGCTGATTCAGGATACTTTTGCCGCTGCCGTCCGCCGCGAGCAGGAGATGCGCGCGGCCGCCCGCGGCGAGGGTGGCTGACGCGCGACGGCCCGCGATTTTCCTACAGGCCCGCCATTCGCTATGTTCGCCCGATGATCGTTTTTCCCGACCTTCGGCTTTCCGTTCGCACCCCGCCGAAAGTTCCAAAACCCCCCGCGATTGCGTGTGACATTCGTGACAGTCGTGACATTCGCGCCGTCCGAGCGAGTCGCCGCCAATTGCTTGACCGGGCCATGGTCACGGGCCAATCCGCCCGCTTCACGCGGCCCGGACATGACGCCGCGCCGTTCGCATGCGCCGGTACAGGCGCGGCACTGAGAGGATTTGCATGACCGCCCCGATTCCCGCCTTCGCCTTCGAGTCCAGCACGACCCGCGTGCCGGACGAGGAGCGGGCCGCCCTTATCGCCGACCCGGGCTTCGGCCGGGTCTTCACCGATCATATGGCGACGGTGCGCTATTCCAGCGAGAAGGGCTGGCACGATCTGAAGATCGGTGCGCGGCGCCCGATCCAGACCGATCTCGCCACCTCCGTGCTCCATTATGCGCAGGAAATCTTCGAAGGGATGAAGGCTTACGGTCGCCCCGGCGGCGGCGCGGCTTTGTTCCGCCCGCAGGCCAATGCCCGCCGTTTCCAGGAGTCCGCGCGTCGCATGGCGATGCCGGAATTGCCGGAGGAGATTTTCCTCGAATCGGTGCGGGCTTTGGTGCGGACCGAGATTGACTGGATCCCGCCGGGCGAGGACGGCGCTTTGTACCTGCGCCCCTTCATGTTCGCGTCCGAGGTCTTCCTCGGCGTGAAGCCGGCGGACGAATATCTCTACGCGGTGATCGCCTCCTCGGTGGGCGGCTATTTCAAGGGCGGTAGCCCGGCCATCTCGCTCTGGGCGACGCGCGAATATACGCGGGCGGCGCCGGGCGGGACGGGCGCGGCGAAGTGCGGCGGCAATTACGCCGCCAGCCTGATCGCGCAGGCCGAGGCGATCCGTAACGGCTGCGACCAGGTCGTCTTCCTCGACGCGATCGAGCGCCGCTGGATCGAGGAACTGGGGGGCATGAACATCTTCTTCGCCTTCGACGACGGCAGCCTGCAGACGCCGCCGCTGGGCGGGACCATCCTCCCCGGTATCACCCGCGACTCCATCATTCGCCTCGCCCGCGATCTGGGCGTCACGGTCCGCGAGGAGCCCTATTCGATCGAGCAATGGCAGGCGGATGCGCAGAGCGGCCGCCTCACCGAGACCTTCGCCTGCGGCACCGCCGCCGTCGTCACCGCGATCGGTCAGGTGAAGACCACGGAAGGCAGCTTCGCCATCGGCGGCCAGTCCGTCGGCCCGCTGACCCAGCGCATCCGCGCCGCTCTGGTCGATATCCAGCGCGGCCGGGCGGAAGACCCGTACGGCTGGGTGGAGACGGTGGTGTGAAGGCATGAGCTTTTCCACCGCAACAGAGGCCCGGGCCACGTTCGAGGCGTTCGGCATCCCTCTCCCCACCGACGGCGACCTCGTCTCCCGCTCGCCGATCGACGGGCAGGAGATGGGCCGCGTCGGCGCATCCGACGCCGCCTCGCTTGAAGCGGTGCTGAGCCGTGCCGAGGCTGCCTTCCGCATCTGGCGCAACGTCCCGCCTCCCCGCCGCGGGGAACTGGTCCGCCTGTTCGGCGATGAATTGCGCGCCAACAAGGACGCGCTTGGCCGGCTGGTGACGCTGGAGGCCGGCAAGATCCTGCCCGAGGGCCTCGGCGAAGTGCAGGAAATGGTCGACATCTGCGACTTCGCCGTCGGCCTCTCCCGCCAGCTTTACGGCCTCACCATCGCCACCGAACGCCCGGACCATCGCATGATGGAAACCTGGCACCCGCTGGGCGTGGTCGGCGTGATCAGCGCCTTCAATTTCCCGGTCGCGGTCTGGGCCTGGAATGCCTGTCTGGCTTTGGTCTGCGGCGACTCAGTGGTCTGGAAACCGTCCGAAAAGACCCCGCTCACCGCTTATGCCGTCGGTGCCCTGTTCGCCCGCGCCGCTGCGAAGTTCGGCGATGCGCCGGAGGGATTGGTCGAGATCGTCCAGGGCGGCCGCGGCGTGGGTGAGGCGCTGGCCGACGACCCGCGCATTGCGCTCGTCTCCGCCACCGGCTCCACTCGCATGGGCCGCGAGCTCGGCCCCCGCGTCGCCGCGCGCTTCGGCCGTACCCTGCTCGAGCTTGGCGGTAACAATGGCATGATCGTCTGCCCCTCGGCCGATCTCGACCTGGCCGAGCGCGCCATCGCCTTCGCCGCCGTCGGGACAGCGGGTCAGCGCTGCACCAGCCTGCGCCGCCTGTTCGTCCACGACAGCGTCTATGACACGCTCGTTCCCCGCCTCCGCGCGATCTGGGCGCAGATTCCGGTCGGCAACCCGCTCGACGCCGGCACCCTTGTCGGCCCGCTGATCGACGGCGAATCCTTCGCCGCCATGCGCCGGGCGCTGGACGAAGCGGCGATGCACGGCACGGTTCAGGGCGGCGAGCATCTGCACGCCGACGAACACCCCGACGCCTGGTATGCCCGCCCAGCGCTCGTGGAGATGAGCGAGCAGAGCGACATCGTCCTGCGCGAGACCTTCGCGCCGATCCTCTACGTCATGCGCTACAGCGACCTGGACGACGCCATCGCGCGTCACAACGCCTCAGCGCACGGCCTGTCCTCGTCCATCTTCACCACCGATTTGCGCGAGGCCGAGCGCTTCATGTCCGCCGCCGGCTCCGATTGCGGTATCGTCAACGTCAATATCGGGCCTTCCGGGGCGGAAATCGGCGGCGCGTTCGGCGGCGAGAAGGAGACGGGCGGCGGGCGCGAAAGCGGCTCCGACAGCTGGCGCGCCTACATGCGCCGCGCCACGAACACGATCAATTACGGCCGCGATCTGCCGCTGGCGCAGGGTATCGACTTCCAGATCGGCAAAGCGGAGGGTTGAGGCGCGGGCAGGCAACGCTATAAGGCCGCGCTTCCACCTCTCCGTGGTCGCGATTGCAAGCAATCGCTCCGGTGTTGGGGCGTCGCCAAGTGGTAAGGCAGCGGCTTTTGGTGCCGCCATTCCCAGGTTCGAATCCTGGCGCCCCAGCCAGCCCTCACAGGCTCTCGAGCGCAGCCTCGATCACGCCGGAAACATCCCTCACCGCCGCGAAAGAAGGGGGATAGGTCAGCGTCCAGGCCGGAATCCGCGCCAGCATCGCATTGAGATGCTGCACGGAGGTGAGGCGTTCCTCCGCCGCGGCACCGCTGGGATTGAAATAGATGATCTGGGTCAGTGCCTGCCTGAAGGCTTCGGCGGGGGTGCAGCGCACGGCCGTAGGTCCCGCGCATTCGGCGCGTTCGAGGAAGAAGAGGCCTGCCGCCGGCGCCGAAGTGGCATGCCGCACGCCGCGCTGCCGGTAGAGATGCTTGCCGTCATAGCCGGACAGGGGCCGGTAGTCGCTGTCGGCCAGGCCCAGGCCTTCGCAAGAAGACGCCCAAACCCCCGCCTCGGCACCCGCCGGGGCGATCATGTCACCCGCATTGTGCCACAACAGCGCCATGTCATCGCCCAGCAGTTCCCACCGGCCTGTTCCTGCCAGACCGATCGACATGGTGGATTTGCCCGCGCCCGATTGTCCCATCAGCAGCACGCCTTTCCCGTCGCGGGCCAGCGACGCGGCATGATAGGTGGCGGCGCCCTTCAGCTTGACCAGGCGCGGCAGCAGGCGGCGGACGAGAATGTCGTTCAGGACCGTCTGCCCGGCACCGTCCAGGCCGAAAATGCGGACGCGTTCCGCAGCGGCGTCGAACAGGAAGGCGCCCCACGGGACGCTGACCAGCCAGTACCCGCCGGCTTCGCCCAGCCGCAGGCCGAAACGCCCTGGCCAGACGAAATGACTGCGCTCCTCGACCGGGGTTGGCCCGCGGCCACCGGCAACATGAATGGCGCCGGCGAAGGCGGCGTCCGCGGGCGCCTCGCGCAATCCGGTCAGTGGGATCTCGGACGTGATGCCGATACCGCCGAAATGATAGTTGAAGACCAAGCGAAGCTCATGGGCAGGAAGCGGCTTCGTGCCATCGCAGAGCCAAAGACCGCGCGCAACCGATTGCCAGATGCCGCGCGGCGCAGATAGGAACAAGCGAATGGCGGGCATCGATCATCGCGCGGCGAGCGCCTTCATTCCCGGAGAGCGGCTTTGAGTGCCATCGCCGGGCTGTTGCATACGGACGGCCGCCCCGTTTCGCCGGACCTGCTCGACCGGATGATTGCCGCCGCCCCGCCGCGCGGGTCGGACGGCGCAGTCAAATGGTATTCCGGACCCCTTGGCGGAATCCGTTTCGCGCATGTGACCACCGCCGAGGCGGCCGGCGAGACGCAGCCTTTCATCGGCCCGTCGGGTGCCGTGGCCTTCTTCGACGGCCGGATGGATGATCGCGCCGAGCTGTTCGCGTTGCTGAAGCGGGAAATGCCGGCCGACGCGCCGGACGGCTTGCTGGCCCTGGCCCTTTACGAGCAACTCGGCCGGGACTTCGTCCGCCATCTGGCCGGCGATTATGCGATCGCGATCTGCGAGCCCGGCGCGCGCCGCCTGTCGCTCTTCACCTCGCCGCTCGGCTGGCGGCCGCTCCACTGGACGTTCGACGGAAAGACTTTCGCCTTTGCGACCGACGCGCGCACCCTGGTCGTCGGCCTGGATCTTCCGCGCCGGCTGAATGAGGGGGCGTTCGCCGAATATCTCGCCGGCCGCTTCACCACGGAGGCGGAGACCTTCTGGCAGGATGTCCAGCGCGTGCCGCAGGGCTGCGCGGTGTTCCTCGAAAATGGCGAGACCCGGCTTTGGCCCTGGCATGGCGGTCCCTTCGAGGATTGGCAGGGCCGCTCGCTGGACGAGCATGTCGAGGAATTCCGCCACCTGTTCGACCAGGCTCTGGTCTCGGCGACACGCAGCAACGGCCAGGTCACCTCGCAACTGTCAGGCGGCCTGGATTCCTCCTCGATCGTGTGCCGCGCGACGCAGCTGCACCGGGAGGGGCGGATCGACCGGCAGATCCGCTTCATCACCGCGCGCTTTCCCGGCCAGCCGCATGACGAAACGCCTTGGAGCAGCGCGGTTGAGGCGCATCTGGGCCTCGATGCGCAAGTCGCCACTTCGGTCCCGTTCACGCTCGAAAGTGCGAAGGCATGGGTCGCCGGCACCCATCACTTGCCGGTCCGTCCGAACGCGCTGGACACGATGGCGAGCACCGTGGCGCTGATGCAGGCGGACGGTCGCCGCGTCCTGCTGACCGGGGAAGGGGGCGACGACTGGATGAACGGTTCCGGCGCGCACTGGCCCGATCTGCTGCTGCGCGGCCGCTGGGGACCATTGATCAAACATGGGCGTTCGTTCTGGCCGAACGCGTCCTGGCCCGCCGCCGTGGCGCGGACCTTCGCCAACGCCGCGCGCCCGGTCCTGCTGCCGCGCTACCGGGAGATTATGTTCCGGCCGCATCTCGACTGGCGGCTCCCGCCGACCGATTGGCTGCGATCGGACTGGATGCGCAAAGTCGGTCTCGGCGAGCGCTGGCAGCAGCAATTGCCGCGCGAGGGACTCAAAGGCTTTGCCCAGCGCTCCCGCTATTCCGTTTTCAATTTCGGCAACCGTCACCTGACATCCGAGACGACGCTCGGTTATGCAGAGGGCCATGGCATCGAGGTTCGTCACCCGTTTCACGATGCCCGCCTCGTCCGCTTCATGATGGGCGCTTCGGGTGTCCATCTCATATCGTCCGGCTTGCGCAAGCGGCTGTTGCGCGAGGCGATGCGCGGCACCTTGCCCGAACTGGTGCGCACGCGCACGACGAAGGTCATGTTCATCAACCATTCGATCGACGCGCATGAAGCGATGTTCGTCGAACGGCCGGTGAGCGAGTTGCTGCCCGTTAAGTTCGGTTGGCTGGATGGCGATCGGATCGCCGAGCAGCATCAGGCTTTCATGACCTGGAAGCGTGAGGGATCTTCAGGGCCGTTGCCCCCCTGGCCACTGGGTCCGGTCTGGTTCGCGCACGCCGCGGACCTGTGGCTCAGGAACGCCGCCGGTCTTTGAGGAAATGGCTGGAAGGGCTGCGTTTGGGACGGGCCATTAAAGCCGGCGAACCGATAGCCGCACGCCGCCGATCAATGCGGCAGCACCGCATCGCCAAGCAATTGTTGGCCTACCGGTCGACGCAAAGCCGTATCAATGCGGCGGCCGTGAAGCCCCCCCAGTGCCGTCAGGCGGTCAGATTGTAGATCCCATCCAACGGACGGTAGCTGATGCCCTCGGCGGCAGCGACCGGCGAAAAAGATGTGATCTCGGGCTTCACCCAGGTAACTTCGGTCTTCTCGTCGACGACCGGGTCATTATTCTCAGCTTCATTCATCGCATGGTCCCCTTATTCGCGAAAAGGCCGACGCACGGCGGCTTCTAGTGAGTATACGCGCTTAGGGCAAGGATGGGTCTCGCCAGAGCCTGAGGCGATTTTCGGTGTGATAGGCGCCGACATTGATCTCCTCGCCCGCGCGCGTTTCGAGCGCCTCCGAAAATCGCCAGAATAGCGGCGACCAGCAGGATTGGGCCAGGGTGCCAGGGCGATTCTCATAGCTGCCGGCCTCATCGAGGTCGATCGCGATCCATTGCAGGATGCCGTTCGCGCGCCCTCCGGACGACGCGACGGTCTTGCGCGCGCGTCCGTCCGGCCATGGCCCAGGGGAGGCGAAATCGAAGGAAAACAGATCGTCAGCCTCGCTTCGGAATGTCACCTGGTCCGGGCGGACTCTCCAGAATGGAGGTGCCAAAGCGTGGAAGGTCGAAACGTCGAAACCGCCCGCCATGGCGACGCCGGCGGTCGACCAGTGCCGGTGCTCGGCCAAGGCGAAACGAATCCGGCCTCTTGCGGGGATCACCTTTGCGGCGGGCAAGAGCAGGCGCCGCACAGCGTCGGCATGGGCGGGCAGCACGCCTTCGTTCAAAAGGTCGTTGCTGACGATCTCGGAGACCAGGATGTCCGCACGCCGGCCGAGGTCGGTGGCGAGGTCGAGTTCGAACGAGGGCTTGTCGATGACCGTGATCCGGTCGGACAGGCCGTTGGCGGCGATCACCTCCCGCGCCGCCGCCGCCACCGACAGATTCATTTCGCACGTCACGACGCGCGCGCCGGCCCGCGCGGCCATCATCGCCAGAATGCCGGACCCGGTGCCGATCTCCAGGACCAGGCTGTCCGGTGTCACCGCACGGCGCAGCGCGGCATCATAGGCCTGATTGCGAACCTCGTCCCGCAGCATCCAGAAATGCCAGGTCGGCACGCCCTCGCACAGCAATTCGGACGAAAGGGTCATCGCCTCGCCGTCTCCCGCCAGCAGGGCGCGGGCACGCCGGGCCAGGCCGATCGCTTTCGGCTGGTCGCCGATCGCGGCATATTGGCGAGCGAGTGCGATCATCGCTTCCGGCCGGTTTTCGACCAGCGGTTCCATGTGCCGCAATTGGTTGGCGCGGTCCGCGCCCGGCGTCGATGTCATGCTGCCTCCGCAGTGTCCCAGCCGGTGCCCGTATCGGCCATGGACCCCGTCACCGCAACTGGCGCGTCGGCTGTAATGTCCGTCGTCACCGCGTCTTTGCGCCTCGCTTACTTTTGGCGGACAAGCAGAAGAGTCGCCGTTTGGCCGAAGACTGGCTGACCGGCGTTGGCGAATGCGGATGAAGCGATTTTGGCGGGATTATGAGCGATTGCGATATCACCCAGCGAGCACGCGTTGCAAATCTCGCAACGCCTTGTGTTTCGTGACCGCACTTCTGCAACGATGCGGGCGAGGCTAAATGGCTCGTGACGAAGCGCCGCAGGGAGTGGCGCAACCCGGAGACAAGACATGATCGAAGTCCGCTCGTTCGACAGCCTCGGCGGCGCCAATCACGGCTGGCTCGACGCCAAGCATCATTTCTCCTTCGCCGATTATCACGATCCGGCGCGGGTGCAGTGGGGCAACCTGCGCGTCTGGAACGATGACGTGATCGCGCCGAAATCCGGCTTCCCGCCGCATCCGCATGCGAACATGGAAATCATCACCTACGTCCGCACCGGCGCGATCAGCCACAAGGACAGCCTGGGCAATGAGGGCCGCACGGCCGCTGGCGATGTGCAGGTGATGAGCGCCGGCACCGGCATCCGCCACGCCGAATATAATGTGGAGGATGAGGCGACGACGCTCTTTCAGATCTGGATCATCCCGGATCGCAGTGGCGGCGAACCGTCTTGGGGCACCAAGCCCTTTCCGAAGGACGCCCGCTCCGGCCAGTTCGTGACGTTGGCGAGCGGCCTGCCGGGCGACGAGGACGCCCTGCCGATCCGCACCAGCGCCCGCGTCGCCGGCGCGACGGTGAAGGCGGGTGAGAGCGTGACCTACGAGCTCGGGGAAGGGCGGCACCTCTATCTCGTGCCGGCCACCGGCGCGATCGAGGTGAATGGCGTTGCCGCCAATGCCCGCGACGGCGTCGCGATCCGCGATGTGCCTTCGGTGACGATCACCGCGCAGGAAGACGCGGAGATCGTCCTGGTCGACTCGAAGTAAGCGTCAGGCGCGCGGTGGGCGGCCCCAATCGCCCGCCGCCGCCATCCACAGACTGAGCGCGGCCAGCGCCGCCGTTTCCGCGCGGAGGATACGAGGGCCGAGCGCCACTGGCGTACCGACCGCGCGGATCGCAACGCGCTCCTCATCCGTGAAGCCACCCTCGGGTCCGATCAGCAGCGCGGACGGACCCGCCTTGGCGGCTTCGGCCAGTGGCGCACCGCCAGTCTCGTCTGCAAACAGCAGGGCGCGGTCGGCTGGCCAATTCTTCAGCAAAGCGTCCAGCTTCACCGGGTCGGCGATCTCGGGAAGGGCGGTTCGGTCGCATTGCTCGGCCGCCTCGATCGCGATCGACCGCAGCCGCTCCAGATTGACCCGCTCCGCCACCGTTCGCCGGGTCAGCACCGGCACCAGCCGCTTCGCGCCCAGTTCTGTCGCTTTCTCCACGAGCCAGTCGGTCGTCTGCTTCTTCAGCGGCGCGAACAGCAGCCACAGGTCCGGCACATCCTCGCGCGGGCGGAGATGGTCGGCGACGCCAAGCGTCACCCGCTTGCGATCCACCGCTTCGACCCGCGCCAGCCACTCGCCGGTTGAATCGTCGAACAATTTCACCGCGTCGCCAGCCTTCAGGCGCAGCACATTGCCGAGATAATTGGCCGCCCCGCCATCGAGCGTCAGGCTCATGCCAGCCGATAGCGTCTGATCCACGAACAAGCGCGGCAGGCTGTGCGGCGGCCAGGCGGGGGTGGCGGGCATCAGGCCTATTCGGCTGCGCAGTGATCGATACTCGCGATGAGCACCTGACCGTCCGAGTCGGTAACTTCGTAGGCGATGCCCGCCCCGGCGTTGATCAGCTGGCGCAAGGAGGCATTCTCGCACGTCCGCATTTGGAATTCTTGCCGCACTTCATTCATCATCGGTTCGTCCAGTGCAGCTGCGATCGTCATCGTGGTGACGAGCCTGCCGCCTTCGGCGCGAGCGCCGGTGATGGTGGCTGCTCCTTGTTGTATGGGGGCCTGATCCCGGATGACCTGCGCCGCGATTGCCAGCCGTTGGGCCACGTCGTCATCGACCCTTCGTGCCGCGCCGGCACGCGCCCTCTGACTCTCGACGGCTCCGTCCGGCCTCAATTCCGTCATAGCCTCGGGGCGCGCCTGAAACATTTCCGCCTGTGGGACCTCATCGAACGAGAGGACCCACGCGAGGGACAGGAAGAGAGCTGATGGCGGCATCGAAGGCTCCTGCGCAGGGTATGAGCTTGTGTTGAAACCACACCTGCCTAGTCTCGTTCAAGCGTCTCGTGCTCGCACGGGGACGACCAAGTTCGATTCCGCTGGAGAGCGACTTTTGCATCCCGACGACATCGTCCCCGACAGCGAGCGGCGCGGGCTGATCGGTGCTTTGCCAGCCGCGGCGCGACCCTATGCCTCGCTGATCCGGCTGGACCGGCCGATCGGCGTGTGGCTGCTCTTCTGGCCCGGCGCCTGGGCTATCGGGCTGGCCGGGATGGGCGGCGGCATTTCCAGCGCCACCGGCTGGGCGCTGATCGCCTGGTTCGCGCTCGGCGCTTTCGCGATGCGCAGCGCCGGCTGCGTCTATAACGATATCGTCGATAAGGATCTGGACGCGCAGGTGGAGCGCACCAGGCTGCGGCCGCTGGCCAGCAAGCGCGTTAGCCTCAAGGGCGCGTGGACATTACTCGTCTCGATGAGCCTGATCGGCCTTGTGGTCCTGCTCCAGCTCCGTCCGCTGGCGCAACTGATCGCGCTGGGCAGCCTCGCTTTGGTGGCCGCCTATCCCTTCATGAAACGCATCACCTGGTGGCCGCAGGCCTGGCTCGGCCTGGTCTTCTCCTGGGCGGCCTTGGTCGGCTGGGCTGCGATCAAGGGCGATCTCGATATGCCCGGCCTGCTCCTCTACGCCGGGGCGATCGCCTGGGTGATCGGCTACGACACCGCCTACGCCCTGCAGGATCGTGAGGACGACGCCTTGGTCGGGGTCAAATCCTCGGCGCGGCGGCTGGGGCGGCATGCGCGGACGGGGATCGCGATCTGCTATCTGGTCGCGGTGGCGCTCTGGGCCACCGCCTTCTGGTGCCTCCGGCCGCAATGGCTTGCGTTGATCCCGCTGATCCCGATGGCGCTCCATCTCGCCGGGCAGGTGATCTGGCTGAAGCCGGACGACGGCGCCTCCGCCCTCGCCACCTTCCGCTCCAACCGTTTCGCCGGTTTGCTGATGTTCCTCGCCTGCCTGGTGGTCGGCACAAGTCTGTGACGCTTGCCCCGGAACCCTTGCGTCCCTAGATCGCCACCATGCTGACAGTCGGAGAAGCCGAGGCGCGCGCCGGCGCCCTGATCGATGCCGCGCGCAAGGCCGGAGCGGATGCCGCCGACGCGCTCTACGTGGGCGAATCGTCGCTGGGCATCAACGTCCGGCTGGGCGAACTCGAGGATGTCGGCCGCTCGGAAGGCGAGGAAATCGGCCTGCGCGTCTTCGCCGGCCAGCGCTCCGCCAGCGTCTCCTCTTCCGATCTGTCCGATGCCGCGCTCGCCGCTCTGGTCGAGCGCGCCGTCGCGATGGCGCGCGAGGCGCCGGAAGATCCCCATGCCGGCCTCGCGCCGGAGGAATTGCTCTTCCGCGGCGAACTCCCCGATTTCGAGGGCGATGATGGCGCCGATCCATCCCCCGCCGCCTTGAAGGAGCGCGCGCTGGCGACAGAGGATGCCGCCCGCGCCGTCGCCGGCATCACCAACAGCGAAGGCGCCAGCGCCAGCGCCGGGCGCAGCGTCGTCGCGCTCGCCACCTCCGGCGGCTTCTGCAGCGGCTATTCCTCGAGCCATTATGGCGGCTCGGCCAGCGTCATCGCGGGCGAGGGCGGGGACATGCAGCGCGATTATGCCAGCCACAGCGCCCGCCACTATGCCGATCTCGACGCCCCGGAGGCGATCGGGCGTCTGGCCGGCGAGCGCACGATCAAGCGGCTGAACCCGGCGAAGATGGACAGCGGCACCATGCCGATCGTCTTCGATCCGCGCATCGGCGGTCATCTGGTCGGGCACCTCGTGGGCGCGATGAGCGGCCCGTCGGTGGCGCGCCGCACCAGCTTCCTGCTCGGCCACGAGGATGAGGCGATCCTGCCCGAGGCGATCACGATCATCGACGATCCGCACCGCATCCGCGGCCTGCGCTCGCGCCCGTTCGATGGCGAAGGCGTAGCGACGCAGCGCCATGCCCTGGTCGAGCGCGGCCGCGTCACCGGCTGGCTGCTTAACGCCGCCGCGGCGCGCCAGCTTGGCCTGACCACCAACGGCCATGCCGTGCGCGGGGTTGGCGGCGCGCCCGGCGTCGGCGCGACCAACATTCATATGGAGCCGGGCACCCTCTCGCCGGACGAACTGATCGCCGACATAACGCTGGGCGTCTACGTGACCGAAATGATCGGGCAGGGCGTCAATCCGGTGACCGGCGACTATAGCCGCGGCGCCTCGGGCTTTCTGATCGAGAATGGCCAGATCACGCGCCCGGTGGCGGAAATCACCGTCGCCGGCAATCTGATCGACATGTTCGCGAAGCTGACCGCGGCGAACGATCTGGAACATCGCCGCGCGCTCAATGTTCCCACCTTGCGGATCGAAGGAATGACCGTCGCCGGTGCTTGAGCAAATCGCCGAAATCGCCGCGGAGGCCGGCCGCATCGCGCTGAGCAAGTGCGGCACCGACTATCAGCGCTGGGAGAAGGAGCCGGGCCACCCGGTCTGCGAGATCGACCTGATGGTCGATGCCTTCCTGCGCGAGCAATTGTTCGCGCTCGATCCCGAAGCCGGTTGGCTGTCGGAAGAGACCGCGGACGAGTCCGACCGGATCGAGCGCAGCCGTGTCTGGGTGGTCGATCCGATCGACGGCACCCGCGACTATCTGCGCGGCCGCCCCGGCTGGGCGGTGTCGGTTGCCTTGGCCGAGGACCGGGCGATCCGCTACGGCGTCCTTTCCGCCCCCGCGCGCGACGAATTGTGGACCGCCGAGGCGGGGCAGGGCGCCTGGCGCAATGGCGAACGGCTGCAGGTCAGCGGCCGCACCCTCTTTCCAGGCGCGCGCGTCCCCGCCGACAGCTTGCCCAAGGTCGATCAGGACCTCGTCATGGTCGCCAAGCCCAATTCCATCGCGCTGCGCATCGCCATGGTCGCGGCGGGCGAGGCCGATCTGCTCGCCACCCTGCGCTGGGGCCGCGAATGGGACATCGCCGCCGCCGCCTTGATCGCGCAGGAAGCCGGCGCCACCGTCACCGGCGCGCTTGGCCAACCGCTCACCTTCAACAGCCCGGAGGCGCTGAGCTTCGGCGTCGTCGCGACGACACCCGCGATCCACAGCGCGGCGGTCGATCGCCTCTACGAACGTGCGATGGCGGTGGTGTAACCTAATTCCTCCCCACGTTTTCGAGGGGAGGGGGACCATGCGTAGCATGGTGGAGGGGCCGCGCCATCGGCGCGGAACTCTTCCGAAAGCAAAGAACCGGCGCTCTGCGCCGGCCCCTCCACCGCCTTCGGCGGTCCCCCTCCCCTGCAAATGCAGGGGAGGATTGAGTCAGCGCCCGCCCATCTCGAGCAGGCGCTTGGGCGCGACCAGTTCCCAGCTATAGGCCAGCCGGTCGGCGACCCGGACCCAATCGACCTCGTCCGCGTCCAGCCGAATCGCGACCCAGCCGGACGGGCCGAGATAAGGTGGCCGGTAATAAGTATCCGGGTCGGCCTCGATCAGCATCGCCTGCTCGTCCAGGCCGCTGGTCTTCACATGCACTGCCGTCTCGCCGTCGCCATGGTGATCGTGCCAGAAGTATGCGAAGAATTTGCCCTTGGCGCCGATATGGAAGCCGGGCGACCCGTGCGACAGCCGCTCCGCCGCCTCAGGCAGCGCCAGCGCGATCTCCCGCACGCGTGCCAGCACCGCGTCCGGATCGGGACTCATGCGACCGGCGCCACGCCGAGCCGGGGGATTTCGATCTTCGGGCAGCGGTCCATCACCACTTTCAGCCCCGCCGCCTCGGCCCGGTCAGCGGCCTCCTCGTTGATCACGCCGATCTGCAGCCAGACCGCTTTCGCTCCCGCCGCGATCGCCTCGTCCACCGCTTCCCCGGCCGCGATCGGGCGGCGGAAGATGTCTACCAGATCGATCGGCTCGCCGATCTGGCTCAACTCGCGCCAGACATATTCGCCGTGAATATGCTCGCCGGTGATCTGCGGATTGACCGGGAAGACGCGATAGCCCTGCTCCTGCAGATATTGCATCACCCGGTAGCTCGGCCGGTCGGGCCGGTCGGATGCGCCGATCATGGCGATTGTTCGCGTCTCGCGCAGCAATTCGGATATGTCCTCGTCGCGGGTCAGCGGCATATTCTGGCTCCTCTTCAGCGGGGCACGCGCTCCAGCAATTTCCCCGCGATGCTGCGGAAGATCCCGGCTTCGTAATCGTCACCGGCCGCCGGCGGTTCCCCGGCATCGCTCGCCTCGCGGATGCGAAGGGTCAGCGGCACGCGGCCCAGGAACGGAATGTCCATCACCCGCGCCGCCGCTTCCGCGCCGCCCGCGCCGAACGGATCGCTCGTCTCGCCGCAGGACGGGCATTGATAGCCGGACATGTTCTCCACGAGGCCCAGCACCGGCACGTCCATCTTGCGGAACAGGTCGATGGCGCGGGTGGCGTCGATCAGCGCCAGGTCCTGCGGCGTCGAGACGATCACCGCCCCGGCCGGCTTCCACTTCTGGATCAAAGTCATCTGCACGTCGCCCGTCCCCGGCGGCAGATCGACGATCAGCAGGTCGCAGCCGCTCCAGTCGCCATCCATCAGATTGCCGAGCGCGCTGCCCGTCATCGGTCCGCGCCAGGCGACGGCGGTGCCCGGCTCGATCAGCTGCCCGATCGACAGCATCTTCACGCCATGCACGTCCACAGGCACGATCTGCTGGTCGACCAGTTCCGGGCGGCCATGATGGCCCATGATGCGCGGCTGCGAGGGGCCGTAAATATCGGCGTCGATCAGCCCCACTTTGCGCCCGAGCCGCGCCAGCGCGATCGCGAGATTCGCGGAAAGGGTCGATTTGCCGACCCCACCCTTGCCGCTGCCGACCGCGATGATGGTCTTCTCACGCTTCTCGACGCTCATCGCGATGCGGGTATCCGAAATGCCCGGCACGCCGACCAGGGCCGCGCGGATCCGCCGCTCAAGACCGGCCCGCTCCTCCGCCGTCAGCCCGCTCGCCTCGATCACGATCGTGGCCAGCCCGTCCTTGACGCGGGCCAATTGCACCCGGCCGGAGGCGATCAGATCGCTATTGCCACTGGGGTCCTCAAGGCGGGCAAGGGCCTCGTTCAGGCTCTGGTTCGGATCGCTCATATCGGGCCGGGCGATAGAGGATCGGGGACGATCCGCCACTGTTTTTCCCGCGCCGCCCTTCCCTCGCGGCAGAGCGCCCCTATAAAGACTGCATGAAATGGCTTTCGGGTTGGGGTCGGCGCATCGTCGCCATGAGCGGTAACAATGGCGGCCCATGGGGCAGCCCCCCCAGTGGCGGGTCGGGCGGCAGCGGCGGTGCCGGTGGCGGTTCTGACGGCGGCGGCTCCGATGGCGGCGAAGGTGGCGGTGGCCCGCGCAGCCCCTGGGGCCGGCCCGGCGGTGGCGGCCCGCGCCGGCGGCGCCCCGGCAATGACGAGAATGTCACCTCGCTCGACGATTGGCTGAAGCGCAGCCGCGATCGCATTCGCGGCGGCTTTCCCGGCGGCGGTGGCGGCGGCACCGGCATCAAGCGGTCTTACTGGCTTTACGGCCTGCTCGCCTTCGTCCTGATCTGGATCGCCTTCACCAGCATCCATCCGGTCCCGCCGGGGTCACGCGGCGTCGTCACCACGTTCGGGCGCTACGACCGCACCATGAACCCCGGCGTCGGCTTCACCTTCCCTGCGCCCATTTCCAACGTCGAGATGGTGCCGGTCGAAGAGATTCGCGAAATCCCGATCCCCGGCGGCGATCGCAATGCCGAGAATCTGATCCTGACCGGCGACCAGAACGTGATCGATCTGGCCTATACGGTGCGCTGGAACATCAAGGATCCGCAGCTTTACCTGTTCCAGATTCGCGAGCCCGACGCGACGATCCGCGAGGTTGCCGAAACCTCGATGCGCGCCGTGGTTGCGCGCGTCAGCCTGGAGGATGCGCTCGGCGCCGGCCGCGGCGAGATCGAGCAAAGGGTGCAGCAGAATATGCAGCAGCTGCTCGACGAATATGGCTCGGGCATCGAGATTCGCGGCGTCGCGATCAACCAGTCCCAGCCGCCCGCGGCGGTCAACGACGCGTTCCTCGAGGTGTCGGCGGCGCAGCAGGAGGCGCAGAGCAAACAGAACGAGGCCCGCGCCTATGCGCTGCAGCGCACTGCTCAGGCACAGGGTGACGCGGCCCAGTTCGAGCAGCTCTATCAGCAATACAGGCTTGCCCCGGACGTGACGCGGCGACGTATGTATTACGAGACGATGGAGGAAATCCTGCGCACCGTCGATACGACGATTATCGAGGCGCCGGGCGTCACGCCCTATCTGCCGCTGCCGGAGATCAGAAATCGCGCGCAACGCCAGCAGGCCCAGCCGCAGGCCAATCAGGGGCAGGCACGATGACCGCTATCCTCAAGAATCCGATCTTTCTGGCCGTCACGGCGCTCGTCGTGCTGGTTCTGCTCGGCAATTCGATCGTCATCGTGCGCGAGACCGAGCAGCTCGTGATCACCCGCTTCGGTGAGCCGCAGCGGGTCGTGAATCGCTACGAGCGCGGCCAGCAATTCGGGGATTTCGGCCCGGGCATGGCCTTCAAGGTGCCGTTCATCGATCGGGTCGAGCGGATCGACAAGCGCATCCTGTCGATCGACATGGAGGATCAGCAGGTCCTTTCAACCGATCAGCTGCGCCTGCAGGTCGATGCCTTCGCGCGCTTCCGGGTGGTTGATCCGCTCCGCATGTTCTTGTCCGCGCGCACGGAGGAGAATGTCATCTCGGCGCTGCGTCCGATCCTCGCCTCGTCGCTGCGCAACGAGCTTGGCCGGCGGCCGTTCGCGGCGCTGCTGAGTCCCGAGCGCGGCCAGATGATGGAGAATATCCAGCAGGCGCTGAACCGCGTCGCCGCGCAATATGGCGCGGAGATCGTCGACGTGCGGATCAAGCGTGCCGATCTGCCGAGCGGTACGCCGCTCAATTCCGCTTATGAACGGATGCGGACTGCCCGCCAGCAGGAGGCGCGGTCGATCCAGGCGCAGGGCCTGAAGCAGGCGCAGATCATCCGCGCCCAGGCGGAGGCCGAAGCGGCGGAAACCTATGCCCGCGCTTATGGCCAGGACCCGCAATTCTACGATTTCTTCCGCGCCATGCAGTCCTACCGGACCAGCTTCCTTTCCAAGGAAGGCGGGGCCACCAACATCATCCTCTCACCGCAAAATGATTATCTGCGGCAGTTCCAGGGGCAACGATAGGCCGCCGCCGTTCAATCTGCGTTCAGCGGGCGGGCCTAGCGTGCTACGCGCGTAACACGGTCGGAACTGGCCGTGTCGTTCAAACCGGGGCCGATGCGAGTGAGAGGATTTTAGGAGGATGAGGAAAGTGCGTTACGTCTATGGCATCACCGCCGCCCTTTTGCTCGGCGGCAGTCTGACGAACGTCGCGATCGGGCCGGTCGGGGCGCAGACCGCCGTCAACCAGCCCGGCGCAATCAACGCCGCTCCGCCGCGCGCCGGCGCGCCGATGAGCTTCGCCGATCTGGCCGAGCGGCTGCAGCCCGCGGTCGTGAACATCTCGACCCGGCAAAGCATCACCGTGCAGCGCCGCCGCCTGCCGCAGGGCATGGAGGAATTCTTCCGCCGCTTCGGCCAGGAAGTGCCGGGCCAGGGCCAGGGCGACGGCGAGAGCAGCACCCAGCGCGGCGGCTCGCTCGGTTCGGGCTTCATCATCTCCGCCGACGGCTACATCGTCACCAACAATCACGTCGTCGCGCCGGCGCGGACAAATGCGGTGGTCGAGGAGATCACCGTCACTTTGTCCGACCGCACCGAATATCGCGCCGAATTGGTCGGCCGTGACGAGGCTTCGGACCTCGCGGTCCTGAAGATCACGCCGCGCGGCAATCTGCCCTTCGTCCGTTTCGCGGATGCGGAGCGGGTGCGGGTGGGCGACTGGGTGGTTGCGATCGGCAATCCCTATGCGCTCGGCGGCTCGGTCACGGCCGGCATCGTCTCGGCGCTTCACCGCAATATCGGCGCGGGCAATTACGACCGTTTCATCCAGACCGACGCCTCGATCAACTCGGGCAATTCGGGCGGGCCGTTGTTCGACCTGCAGGGCAATGTCGTCGGCATCAACACCGCGCTTTATTCGCCTACCGGCGGCAATATCGGCATCGGTTTCGCCATTCCCGCCGATCAGGCCCAGCCGATCGTCGAGGCGCTGCGCCGCGGCGAACGCGTCCGGCGCGGCTATATCGGCGTGAGCCTGCAGTCGCTCTCGACCGGCGATGTCGGCGAAACGCTCGGCATCGACCGCAATCGCGGCGAACTGATCACCAGCGTGACTCCGGGCGGCCCGGCGGCCCGTGGCGGCGTCGAGCAAGGCGATGTGGTGATCACCGTCGCCGGCCAGCCGGTGACGCCCGACCAGACCCTGGCCTATCTCGTTTCGCAGCAGCCGATCGGGACGCGCATTCCGCTGGAGATCATCCGCAACGGCCAGCGCCGCGACGTGACCGTGCAGGTCGCCGAGCGACCGAGCGATCAGGAACTGGCCCGGCTGAACGGCATCGAGGTGGAAGGCGATGAAGGCGGCGAGGGTGCGGGACCGACCCGTTCCGCCGATGCTCGCTCGCTCGGCATGACGCTGCAGACGCTGACGCCCGAGCTTGCCCGTCAGGGCGGCCTGCGCGGTCAGGTCAGCGGCGTGGTGATCACGCAGATCGACCCGAACAGCGATGCGGCCCAGAAGGGGCTGCGTGCTGGCGATATCATCATGTCGGTCGATCGCCGCGCCACACCCAATCCGGCTGCTGTCGCGGAAGCGGTGACCGCCGCCCGCACCGCCCGCCGTTCGCGCGTGCTGATGGTCGTCCGCCGCGGCAACACGCCGCCGGGCTTCGTCGGCATCGAAGTCGGCAGCGCCGGCTGATCCGGCCTGAAAACCGTTAAGGAAGAGGGGGCTCAGGCCCCCTCTTTTTTGTCCGTCAGCAGCCGCTCGGCCAGTTCCTTGCCGGACCAGCACCGCTCGATTCCGGCCTCCGCCTCCTTCACCAGCTGAACGATGCCCGCATTCACGCGCGGGTTGCGGCCATGCTTGCGGGCGAGCGTCACGACCTCGCCGTTCAGGAAGTCGATCTCGGTCGCACGCCCGGCGGCGAAATCGTCGGCCATGGAGGAGCGCGCGTCCGGCGCAATCCCCTGCGCCTTCAGGAAGGCGGCGAACAGGGCATTGGGCAGCCGCATGATGCCCGGCAGACGCTGCGGCGAGACCATTCCCGTCTTGGCGGGCGCGATCCCTGCCAGCTTCATCGCCAGCAGCGCCTCGTCCATGCTCGCGGCCACGACGCGGCGGTAATCGCGGTCCTTGAGCTGTTCCAGCAATGGCTTGCCCGACAGCGCGTTCACGGCATTGTTCAAATTGATCAGCAGCTTCGACCAGGCGACCGAGGCCATGTCGTCCGTCAGCTGCAATGCCCCCGGCCGCTTGCCGACCGCATCGCGCACCGCGCGAGTCAGGTCATGTTCCTCGGCCCAAAGCTTCCCCGCCACCGTTTTGGTGAAGCGGCCATTGCCCTGCCGCACGACGTTGAACGGCACCATCCCGGCCAGCACCGTCCGCCCCGGCACCACCGCGCGCAGCCGCTCGGGATTGCTGATCCCGTTCTGGAAACTCAGCAGCACCGCGTCGGCTCGCGCATGCTTCGCGATCAGCTTGCCCGCCTTTTCCGTGTCGATGCTCTTCACGCAGACGAGGATCAGGTCCGCATCGGCGCACAATTTCGGATCGTCGGAGCAGGCGATCGTCCCTGCGGGCAGGTGGATGGCCTGCGCCGGACCCTCGCCGCTGGTGTCGCCGACGGTCACGCCATGTTCGGCAATCTCGGCCGCCGTCCCGGCGCGCGCCACCAGCGCCACGTCCAGCCCCGCCGAAGCCCAGGCGCCGCCGATCCAGCCGCCGACCGCCCCAGTGCCAAACACGCAGATCTTCATGCCGCCGCGCTCAGCCCCGCCCGCGATAGGCGGGTACGCCCTGGTCCGGCAGCCACAGCCCTTCCGGCGGCGCGCCCGATTGCCAGAAGACGTCGATCGGGATGCCGCCGCGCGGATACCAATAGCCGCCGATGCGCAACCACAGCGGCTTCATCTCCGCGACCAGCCGCTCGCCAATGCCCACCGTCACATCCTCGTGAAAGCCGGCATGGTTGCGGAAGGATCCGAGAAACAATTTCAGCGACTTGGATTCGACGATCGTCGCGCCCGGCGCATAGTCGATCACCAGGTGCGCGAAATCGGGCTGGCCGGTGACCGGGCAGAGCGAGGTGAATTCCGGCGCGGTGAAGCGCACCAGATAGGGCCGGCCGGTGCGCGGATTGGGCACATAGTCCAGCACCGCTTCCTCGGGGGAAGCGGGCAGGGGCGTATTCTGGCCGAGCTTGGTCTGGCTCAATCGAAAATCTCGCTCAGCCAGCTCTTGCGGCGGCCATAGCCCTGACCCTTGTAATAATCGTCGCCATAATGGCCGCGCCCGGGCTGGCCGTGCGGACCGCCCTGCGGCTGCCAATGCCCGCCCTGCGGCGGCTGGCCATAGCCTTGCTGTGGCGGCTGCTGCGGCGGGACCGAGCCCGCGCCGCCACCCGGTACGCCGCTGCGCTCGATGATCTTGTCCAGTTCGCCCCGGTCCAGCCACACGCCGCGGCAGGTCGGGCAATAGTCGATTTCGATGCCGGAGCGGTCGGACATGACGAGAGTGGTCTGATCGACCGGGCAGGCCATTGGTCCGGGGCGGTTTGGCATGGAAAGGCTCCTGGGGTTCGCGCGATTTCCCGCTCCCTAGCCCTTCGCCTTGCGGTCCGCTAGGCATCGCGCCAATCGCCTCAAGGAGCCGTCATGCGCCACCTGCTCGCCGCCGCCGCCTTCGCCGGAATTCTGGTCACCGGATCGCAGGCGGCCAGCCAGCCGCAAGGCGCCGCGCCGAAGGAGAAAAGCGCCGAACCGGTGACGCGCGAGCCGCTCCGCTTCGTCACCAGCCACAGCGGCACGTTCGGCGGCCAGACGATGCGCTACACTGCCACGGCCGGGGAAACCTTCCTGCGCGCCGAAAATGGCACGCCGCGCGCCGCCATCTTCTCCACCGCTTACGTCCGCGAGCCGCGCGATCCGAACCGCCCGGTCACCTTCCTGTTCAATGGCGGCCCCGGTTCCGGCTCGGTCTGGCTGCACATGGGCGCGTTCGGTCCGCGTTATGTCGATATCCCGTCCGACGGCACGGACGATGGCGGCCCGCCCTACCGGATCGTCGACAATCCCCATTCTTTGCTCGACGTCACCGACATCGTCTTCATCGATCCGGTCGGCACCGGCTTCAGCCATGCGCTGGGCGATACGCCACCCAGCGATTTCTGGGGCGTCACGAAGGACGCCCAGTCGATCGCCCAGTTCATCCGCCTGTGGCTGAACGACAATGGCCGCTGGAACAGCCCGAAATATCTGGGCGGCGAAAGCTATGGCACGACGCGCAGCGCCGCGGTGCTGAACCAGCTGGAGGGCAGCTATAACGACGTGTCGCTGAACGGCGTTTTGCTCATCTCCACCGTGCTGGATTTCGGCGCGGGGGCGGATACGCAAGGCAATGAGATGACGCACATCCTCAACCTGCCCAGCATGGCCGCGACCGCCCTCTATCATGGCAAGGCGCAGGCGGAATCGGTCGAGGCGTTCGTCGAGGAAGCCCGCCGCTATGCCCGCGGTCCCTATGCGCACGCGCTGCTGCAGGGGCAGGCGCTTCCCGCCGACGAACGCGCCGCCGTCCGCCGCGAACTGGCGCGCTTCACCGGCCTGTCCGAAGCCTATCTCGAGCAGGCCGACCTGCGCGTCGAGCCGAGCCGCTTCTACAAGGAATTGCTGCGCGATCGCGGCCTGACCGTCGGCCGCCTGGACAGCCGCTATACCGGCCGCGACTATGACAATGCGGGCGAGACGCCGGACAATGATCCCAGCTTCTACGGCATCGACGCCGGTTACACCGCCGCGATCAATCAGCATATGCGCGAGACGTTGGGGGTGCGCACCGACCGCTCCTACGTGACGATCGGCAGCGTCGGGCCGTGGGACTGGCGGCTGGGCGCCGGCCGCGACAGTGACGCCTATCTCAACGTCACGCCCTATATCGGCCGCGCGATGCGGGAGAATTCGGGGCTGCGCGTCTTCGTCGGCCAGGGCTATTATGATTTCGCCACGCCCTTCTACGCCGCCGAATATGCGCTTTCCCGCACCGGCATTCCGCAGGACCGGATCACCTACGCTTACTATCAGTCCGGCCACATGATGTACGTGCGCGATCAGGACCGCGCCGCCTTGAGCCGCGACATCCGCGCCTTCATCCGGGGGCGGTGAGGTGGAAAGCCTCGTCACCACCGAATGGCTGGCCGGGCAGCTCGGCGCGCCGGATCTGGTCGTCGCCGACGCCAGCTATTTCCTCCCCGTGCATGGCCGCGACGCGAAAGAGGACTATCTCGCCGGGCATATCCCTGACGCCGTCTTTCTCGATCTCGCGACGTTGCGCGACGAGAGCGACCCGCGCCCGAACATGATCCCGCCCGCGGATATATTCGCGGCGCGGATGCAGGCGCTCGGCATCGGCCATGCCGACCGGATCGTCCTCTATGACGATTCGCCGCTGCGCAATGCCGCCCGCGCCTGGTTCATGCTGCGCGCCTTCGGAGCGAAGAAGGCGGCGATCCTCGACGGCGGTATCGCGAAATGGCGAGCGGAAGGGCGGCCGGTCGAGACCGGACCCGAGCAGACCCGCGAGAAGCAATTCACTCCGCGGCCCCAACCCGCAGGCATCGTCAATCTGGCCTTCATGCGGGCCAATCTCGACAGCCACGCCGTACAGGTCGCAGACGCCCGCTCCGCCGAACGGTTCGACGGCGGCGGCCCGCTCGACGCGCATGGCGTCCCCGGCGGCCACATCCCCGGCTCCGCGAACCTGCCTTACGCCCGTCTGTTTGACGCGGACGGCACCTGGAAACGCGGCGACGCGCTGCGGGCCGAGTTCGAAGCGGCCGGGATCGACCCCGTGCGTCCCTTCGTCGCCACCTGCGGCTCCGGCGTCACCGCCGCCGCGATCCTCTTCGCCGCCCATCTGCTCGGCCACGAAGGCCGGCTTTATGATGGCAGCTGGTCCGAATGGGGCGCCGACCCGGGCACGCCGAAGGCGACGCGATGAGCAAGAAGAAGAATCTCGGTCCCGCCACCCGTCTGGCCGCCGCTGGCCGCCGGGCGGAATGGACCGGCCCCTTGGTCAATCCCGCCGTATCGCGCGCCTCGACGATCCTGTTCGACAGCGTCGCCGAATTGCAGGCCGCCAAGCCCCAGATCGGGAATTATTATTATGGCCGCGCCGGCACGCCGACCACCTGGGCTTTGTGCGAGGCGCTGACCGAGATCGAACCGGGCGCCGGCGGCACGCGGCTCTTCCCCTCCGGCGCCGCGGCCGTGTCGGCGGCTTTGCTGATGGTGCTGGACGCGGGCGACGAACTGCTGATGGTCGACAGCGCCTATGCGCCGACCCGTATGCTGTGCGACACATTGCTCAGGCGCTACGGCGTCACCACCCGTTATTATGATCCGCTGATCGGCGCGGGCATCGCCGACCTGATCGGCGACCGGACGAAGGCGATCTTCCTCGAAAGCCCCGGCTCATTGAGCTTCGAGGTGCAGGATGTTCCCGCCATCTGCGCCGTCGCCCGCGAACGTGGTCTCGTCACCCTGATCGACAACACCTGGGCCACGCCCTTGCTCTTCCCTGCGCTCGAGCGCGGCTGCGACATCTCCATCCTCGCCTGCACCAAATATATTGGCGGCCATTCGGACGTCATGCTCGGCTCCGTGACGGTGCGCCCCGAACTCGTGCCGAAGCTGGAACAGACCAGCCGCGTGCTGGGCCAGACCGGTGCGCCCGACGATGCCTGGCTGGCGCTGCGCGGCCTGCGCACGCTCGATGTCCGCCTTCGCCGCCACGGGACAAGCGCGCTGACGGTCGCGACCTGGCTCGCCGACCATCCCAAAGTCGCGCGAGTGCTGCACCCGGCGCTCCCGTCCTGTCCCGGTCACGAATATTGGGCGCGCGATTTCCTCGGCGCGTCCGGCCTGTTCGCGATCGAACTGAGGGGGGGTGACGGCGCGGCCCGGGACCGGCTGATCGACAGCCTCGACCTGTTCGGCATCGGCTGGAGCTGGGGCGGTTTCGAAAGCCTCGCCGTGCCGTCCGACGCGACCGGCCGCACGTTGCCGCGCCCGCCGAGCGGCCCCGTCGTGCGCCTGTCGATCGGGCTGGAGGAACCGGACGATCTGATCGCCGATCTGGAAGCCGCGCTCGAGGCCTATCCCTAGACCAGCGACCTGGTCAGGCGGTCGAGGCTTTCGTCGAGCCGCTCCGCCAGCCGCCGCGCCGCCGAAGGGCGAGGCGGCACACCCGTCGCGAGCAGAGCCTCGACTCCTGCCGCCGCCCAGGCCGCGATTTCCGCCGCCTGCCCGTCGAAGCGCCGTTGCGCCACCGGACTTGCGCGCTCGTAGAGACTGCTGATCGTCGCCGCTTCGTCGAGCAAAGCGTCCGCATCGGCATTGCCGCCCATCCCCGAAAGATCGCGGACCAGCAGCAGGATTTCGCGCAGGGATGCGACCTGCCGGCCGGGGTCGCCGCCGGGCAATGCGGGCGTGGGAGGCGCCTGATGCGTCATGCGCCGCATTCTATCCGCGGCGCGGTAAACAAATCCTCCCGTTCGGGGAGGACCGGCTTAGTTCGGGACTTGCACCGTCGCGCTGGGGCCGTCGCCTTCGGGCAGTGCGATGATCGTCTGCACCAGCGCGCCGCGATTCACGACCTGCGTTTCCGTGTCGCCGGCGAGCGAGCGCGCGCCGAGAATCGCCGAATTCGCGTCAGCCGATTGGAGCAGGCGCTGCTCGACCGCGCTGCGCGGCTGCGGGCCGCCGAACAGGGCCTGGAGCGCCTGCGCGCGCGGATCGGATGCGCCCGGATCGGCCTGGCCCGCCCGCGGCGGCTGCAGGCTGAATTCCGGCGGCACGATCAGTTCCGGCGAACGGGTCACCGCGAATTCGTCTGGCCGCGCACGCTGGAACGGCCCGCCGGAGGTGCAGCCCGTCACGATCAGGGCGGCGACAGGGAGGGCGATCGCAATCAAACGCATGACATTTCCTTCACATGCCCCGTCGGGCTTCAGTCGGCTTTGGCCTTCGCCGGCTTTTCCTTGCGAGTCAGCAAGGCCCGGAGAAGGAGGAGCAGGACGCCGATGGTAATAGCGGCATCGGCGATATTGAACACCAAAAACGGCCGCCAGTCGCCGAAATGCAGATCCATGAAGTCGACCACATAGCCGAAGCGGACGCGGTCGAGGATGTTCCCGAGCGCGCCGCCCAGCACCAGGGCCAGCCCCCAGGCGTCGTCGCGCCTTTTCTCGCGCCACAGCCAGACTGCGACGAACAAAGCGATCGCGCTGGTGATCAGCACGAGCGCCCAGCGCATGAATTCATCGGACGCGGTGAGGAAGCCCATCGAAACGCCGCGATTCTCGACCCAGGTGAGGTCGAAGAAAGGCAGCAATTCGATCTGGCGGCGGAATTGCAGCTCCAGCGGATAGGTCACCACCCACTTGGTCGCCTGATCGAACACGAAGACCAGCAGCGCCAGCACATAGCCATAGGCGCGGTTGCGCTGGATCGCGGCTTCCATCTGCCTGGGAGTGCGCGGCGTCGGGGCCGGCTTGTAATCGGCGGTTTCGGTCACGTCAGCCATGCACCATCTTCTCGCAGCGCCCGCACAGGGCGTCGTCTTCCTTCACTTCCGGCAAATGCCGCCAGCAGCGCCCGCATTTGTGGAAATCGGTCCGGCTCACATTGATCTGGTCGCTCGCATTGTCCGCGACCTCGGCAACGATGAACAATTCGGTGAGGTCTGTGCGTGAGGCCGCAAGCAGGTCAAGCTGCTCGTCCGAAATCAGGACGCGCGCCTCGTTGCTCGACCGGACGATCTTCTCGCGCCGAAGCGGCTCGATTGCCTCGGTGACATTCTGCCGCACCGCCAGGAGCGCATCGAACCGCGCGCCGAGCGCCTCGTCGCGCCAGTCCGCATCGACCTCCGGCCATTCCAGCAGATGCACCGAATCCGCGTGCGGGAAGCGCGTCCCCCACACTTCCTCGGTGGTGAAGGCCAGGATCGGGTTCATCCACCGCACGAGCGCGTGGAACACGGTGTCCAGCACGGTCCGGTAAGCGCGGCGCTTCGCGGTCCCGCCGGGCAAGGCCGGCCCCTGATCGCAATACAGTACGTCCTTGCGCACATCGAAGAAGAAGGCGCTGAGATCGTCATTCGCGAACGCCATGATCGCCCGCGTGTAGCGGTTGAACTCATAATCGTTGGCCGCCTGCTTCAACTCCGCGTCCAGCACCGCTAGCCGGTGCAGCACCCAGCGCTCCAACTCCGGCATTTCCGCGACGGGCACCTTCTCCGCATCGCCAAACCCGTCCAGCGCGCCGAGCAGATAGCGGAAGGTGTTGCGCAATTTGCGATAGGCGTCGGTGGTGCCGGACAGGATTTCCTTCCCGATCCGCACATCCTCGAAATAGTCTGTCGATGCGACCCACAGGCGCAATATGTCCGCGCCGCTATCGTCCATGATCTTCAGCGGATCGACGACATTGCCGTCGCTCTTCGACATCTTCTTGCCCTGGGGATCGAGCGCGAAGCCGTGGGTCAGCACCTGCCCGTACGGGGCGCGCCCACGCGTCCCGCAGCTTTCCAGCAGCGAGGACTGGAACCAGCCGCGATGCTGGTCGGAGCCTTCCAGATACAGGTCAGCCCGCGCATCCTTGCCGTAGCGCGCCTCGACGGTGAAGACGTGGGTGCAGCCGCTGTCGAACCAGACGTCGAGAATGTCCTGCTGCGGCTCGTAATCCGCCGCGTCATAGGCCGCGCCGAGCAGCGCCTGATGGTCCGCCGCGAACCAGGCATCCGCGCCGCCCTCCGCGAACGCCGCGACAATCCGCGCGTTCACTTCCGGGTCGCGCAGATACTCGCCCGTCGTGCGGTTCAGATAGAGCGCGATCGGCACGCCCCAGGCGCGCTGGCGCGAGATCACCCAGTCGGGCCGCCCCTCCACCATCGCCTGAATGCGGTTGCGCGCTTTTTCCGGCACCCAGCGGGTGCGATCGATGGAATCGAGCGCGAGGTTACGGAGGGTGGGGCCATTCGAACCCCCACTCCGCTCATCCTGAGCTTGTCGAAGGACTGCCCTTCCTTCTTCAGCAGTGCCCGAAGACAAGGACAGGCCTTCGACAAGCTCAGGCTGAGCGGTTTCTGGTGTCCCGATCGGCTCATCCATGCCGATAAACCATTGCGGCGTCGCCCGCTGGATCACCCGCGCCTTCGAGCGCCAGCTGTGCGGATAGCTATGCTTGAAATCCGCGCTCGCCGACAGCAGTCCCCCGGCCTCGCGCAGATCGGTGCAGATCGGCCCATCCGGCGCGTTGAACTTCTGGTTGATCACGCTGCCCTGCCCACCGAGCCAGCCCCAGTCGGCGCGATACTTGCCGTCGCCCTCGACCGCGAAGACCGGGCCGATCCCGGCCGCCTTGCAGACCTCGAAATCCTCCTCGCCATGATCCGGCGCCATGTGAACGAGGCCGGTGCCCGCATCCGTCGTGACATGCGCGGCGGGAAGGAAGGGGCGGGGCTTCGCGAAGAAGCCACCGAGCTGGTGCATCGGGTGGCGAGCTACGGTGCCAGCGAGGTCGGAACCTTTCAAGGTCAGATCACGATGCACCAAGTCCGCGTCGATGATCGGCTCTTCCTCGACCTCGACCTGACCGCGAGGAATATCGAGCTGCTCGTGATCGAGGTTGGCAAACCACTTCGCCACGCGCTCGACAAAGGCATCTTGAAGTGACTTTGCAATCATGACTTTCCGACCAACCCAATTCAGTGCGGGTTTGGATCGAAGAACATCTTCTTCATTATCCCAGCGGGCCTCCCAATCTTTGGGAAGGGTCAGCTGGAGTTCAATCAAGCAATACTCAACCTCTTCACCATAAGCGATCGCCTGGTTCACCGGGATCGTCCACGGCGTCGTCGTCCAGATCACCGCGTGCGCGCCGACCAGTTCCGGGATCGGACTCTCCACGATCTCGAACCCGACATCGATCTGGGTCGATGTCACATCCTCATATTCCACCTCGGCCTCGGCCAAAGCGGTCTTCTCGACCGGCGACCACATCACCGGCTTGGCGCCGCGATAGAGCTGCCCGCTCTCGGCGAACTTCAGCAATTCGCCGACGATCGCGGCCTCGGCGCCGTAATTCATGGTGAGATAGGGATCGTCCCACTCGCCCATCACGCCCAGCCGCTTGAACTGCGCCTTCTGCACGCCGACCCAGCGCTCGGCATAGGCCCGGCATTCGGCCCGGAACTGGTCCTTCGGCACCTGATCCTTGTCGAGCTTCTGCTTGCGATAGGCCTCCTCGACCTTCCACTCGATCGGCAGGCCGTGGCAGTCCCAGCCGGGCACGTAGGGCGCGTCCTTGCCGAGCAGGCTCTGCGAGCGGACGACGATGTCCTTCAGCACCTTGTTCATCGCATGGCCCATGTGAATGTCGCCATTCGCGTAAGGCGGGCCGTCGTGCAGGATGAAGCGCTCCCGCCCGGCGCGGGCGGCGCGCAGCTTGCCGTAGAGGTCGCTCTCCTCCCAGCGCGCGAGAATCGCCGGCTCCTTCTGCGCGAGGCCGGCTTTCATCGGGAATTCGGTCTTGGGCAGGAAAACGGTGTCCCGCCAGTCTGGTTTCTCTGACATTTGGGTGGAGCGCTTAGAGGGGAAGGGCGCCAACAACAATCCTCCCCGGAACGGGGAGGGGGACCGCGATGCGAAGCGGCGTGGTGGAGGGGCCGCCGCGAAGCGGCGGCTGCGCCGCCGACCCCTCCGTCAGGCCTTCGGCCTGCCACCTCCCCGTTCCGGGGAGGATTTTAATATGGCGCGCGCTTCCGCCTCGTCGCGCTGCATCTGCGCGACCAGCGCGTCCATGCTCTCGAACCGCGCCTCGTCGCGCAGATGGCGGATCAGTTCGACCTCGATGCACTGGCCGTACAGATCGCCGGACCAGTCGAAGAAATAGGGCTCCAGCAACTCCTTGGGCGGGTCGAAGCTCGGGCGGATGCCGAGATTGGCGACTCCGTCCACCACGCGCCCGTCCGGCAGATGCCCCCGCACCGCATAAATGCCGAAGCGCGGGCGCAAATAGCTGCCCAGGCTCATATTCGCGGTGGGGTAGCCCAGTTCGCGGCCCCTTTTGTCGCCATGCTCGACGATGCTCTCGATCGCGAACGGCCGGGTCAGCAGCCGCGCCGCCTCGTTGCAATCGCCGGCCCGCAGCGCATCGCGGATGCGGCTCGACGAAATCGGCCCGCCTGCGTCGCTGACGGGGCCGACCGCATCCACGCTCATGCCATGCGCCGGGGCCAGATCGCGCAGCACCGCGACATTGCCGCCGCGTCTATGTCCGAAGGTGAAATCCTCGCCGGTGACGATCCCGGCCGCGCCGATCCCCGCCGCCAGCCAGCCGGCGACGAAATCCTCCGCCGTCACCGCCGCCAGTTCCGCGCCGAAGTGGAAGACCAGCATGGCGTCGGCCCCGGCGGCGGCGAACAGCCGCGCGCGCTGGTCCAGGCTGGTCAGGCGGAAGGGCGGGGTGTCGGGCCGGAAATGCCGCACCGGATGCGGATCGAAGGTCGCGACGAGGACCGGGCGTCCTTCCGCGCGCGCCCGCTCGACCGCGCAGCCCACCACTGCCTGGTGGCCCAGATGAAATCCGTCGAAATTGCCGAGTGCGACGATGCCGCCGCGCAAATGGGCCGGGACCGCCGCGCCCCCGTCCAGGCGCTCCATGCGGAGGGGCTATAAGGGAGGCTTTACCGGCGTGGAAGCTCCCCGGAATCGCCAAAGCCCCGGCGTGTTTCCACGCCGGGGCTCCACGTGCGGACGGTGCCGTGGCTTAGCGAAGCAGAGACAGAACGTTCTGCTGCGACTGGTTGGCCTGGGCCAGCATGGCCGTGGACGCCTGGCTCAGGATCTGGGCACGGGCGAGGTTCGACGTCTCCTGCGAGAAGTCCGCATCCTCGATCCGCGACCGCGCATCGCTGAGGTTCGTCACGTTGCTGGTCAGATTGTTGACCGTCGATTCCAGGCGGCTCTGGGCGGCGCCCAGCTTGGCCCGGGTGGCGTTGACGTTGGTCAGCGCGGTGTCGACGTTGCCCAGCGCCGTACCGGCGTTGGCGACGCTGTCGACCGCGGTGGCTGCGGCCAGATCGGCCAGCGAGTTGAAGCTCACCGAAACCGTGTCGCCGCTGTTGATGCCGGTCTGAATGGCGACCGCACCCGACGCCGCGGCATAGGTGCTGCCCGAAGCGTTGCTGTTGAAGATACGCGTGCCGTTGAACTCGGCAGTGGCCAGGATGTTGGTGATCTGGGCCTTGAGTTCGGTCACCTCGGAATTGAGGTTGGTACGGTCGGACGACGAATAGGTGCCGTTGGCCGACTGCACCGCCAGCTCGCGGATACGCTGCAGCATGTTGGTGACCTCACCCAGCGCGCCTTCGGCGGTCTGGGCGAAGGAGATGCCGTCATTGCTGTTGCGGATCGCCTGGTTCATGCCGCGGATCTGCGACGTCATCTTGCTCGCGATGGCGAGACCAGCGGCGTCGTCCTTGGCACTGTTGATGCGCTTGCCGCTCGACAAACGCTCCATCGCCGTCTGCAAGGACGCATTGGCGATACGGCTGCCGTTCTGCGCCCGCAGTGCGGCGGTATTGGTGTTGATAACGCTCATTTCGTATTCCTTTCCCGCTCAAATGCTGGGCAGACCGGCACCGTCCGGGAACTGCCACGAAAGCCAGTAACGGCGGGTTGCGGATCATCTTTAATCGGGAAATTTCGCGTCGGCTTTCCGACGGGGGTGCGGGGCAGGTGCCGTCAACCATTTGACGCCGCGCTTTCCCGTGGGTGCCGGCCCTCATAGCGCGACCCCGGGTTAACGATATTGGCACGGCCTTTGCCTTAATGATCGCGCGGGCGGTTTCGTGCCGCACGAACTTTTTGGGCGGGGCATTGCATGATCGGATTGAGCAGCACGGCGATGGCGGCGTACCCTGCGCTGACCGCGTGGCTGAATGATGCCGGCCTCGAATGCGTCCCCGTCTCGGGCGGCGAGCGTGGCATCGGCCCGTCCATCCTGACCGACGCCGAAGCCGCCAATGCCCGCCCCGGCGATGTGATCGTCGCGGAGAAGAACGGCGCGCCCAGCCTGATCGTCACTCCCGGCCAGCCCGCCCGCCTGACCTTCCCGGGCACCGACCTCTATTTCGGTCTCGCCCTCGCCGCCGAGCTGGTCCGCCCGGCCGATCGTCCGGCCAGCGCCGATCCGGCCAGCACCCGCACCCTCGCTTTCGTCGAGCGGATCGCCGGCAGCGACGCCTCCGTCCTGGTGCTCGGCGAAACCGGCACCGGCAAGGAAGGCATCGCCCGCTATCTCCACGCCTGCTCCCCGCGTGCGCGCGAGAGCTTCATCGCGGTCAATTGCGCCGCTCTGCCCGAAACCATGCTGGAGGCGATCCTGTTCGGCCACCGCCGCGGCGCCTTCACCGGCGCGGCCGGCGACGGCGAGGGCCTGTTCCGCGCGGCCGAGGGCGGCACTCTGCTGCTTGACGAGATTGCCGAAGTGCCGCTGGCGCTGCAGGCCAAATTGCTTCGCGCGCTGCAGGAGAAGGAAGTGCTCCCGGTCGGCGCCACCCGCGCCGAGACGGTCGATGTCCGCGTCGTCGCCTGTGCCAATCGCGATCTGGCCGCGGAAGTCGCCGCCGGCCGCTTCCGCGCCGACCTCTACTGGCGCCTGAACGTGGTGCCGGTGCAGCTGACGCCCCTGCGCGAGCGCGCCCGCGATATTCCTGCGATCGCCGCCGCCATGCTGGTCAGGCATTGGGACGGGCGCTCGCCTTTCCCCTTCCCGACCCCGTCCGCTCTGGACCGGCTGGTCGATCATGCCTGGCCCGGCAATGCCCGCGAGCTGGACAATGTCCTGCAGCGCGCCTTGCTGCTGCGCGCCGGCGAGCGGCTCGAGGCGAATGACCTCGCGCTCGATGCAATGCCGGTCGTCGAGGCCGCCCCGGCGACCGTCACTTCGCTGACCGAGGTCGCCAAGGCCGCCGAAGCCCGCACCATTCGCGCCGCGCTCGCCGAAACCGGCGGGCACCGCGTCCGCGCCGCCGAGAAGCTCGGCATTTCCGAACGCACCCTCCGTTACCGGCTCGCAGAGATGCGGGCGGCGGCGGCCTGAGGAGAGACTAGAGAATGAGCGGCATCGATCCCACGCGCGTGATGGCGCTGCGGGCCCAGATCATGGAGCGCAATGATGCGCTGCAGCGCGCTGCTGGCCTCGGCCTCGACGGCCAGGTCAACGGCGCGACCAGCGGCCCGGGTGCCGTCGGCTTCGGCGACGCGCTGCAGGGCGCGATCCGCCAGGTCAACGAAATGCAGGCGCGCTCCTCCGCGATCAGCGAGAGCTACGAGCGCGGCGAGACCACCGATATCGCCGCCGTCATGCTGGCCCGCCAGCAGGCGTCGATCGGTTTCGAGGCGACGATGCAGGTCAGGAACCGCCTGCTCACCGCCTACAAAGACATCATGAACATGCCGGTGTAATGTAGATGAGCGAACTCGCAGCCACCGCCGATCTCGCCTCCGCCCGTCCGCTTCCCGGCGGCCGCCCTGGCGGGATCATGCAGCAGATCCGCAATTTCACCGCCCAGCCGGCGGTGGCCAAGAGCCTGCCATTGGTGGGCTTCATCGGCATGATCGGCCTCGCGGCCCTGTTGTGGATGACCTTCTCGGCCGCGCCGGGGCGCACGCTCTTTTCCGGCTTGCCGGATGCCGACAAGCAGGCCGTGGCTGAAGCGCTGCAGACCGCCGGCATCAGCCACTCGGTCGATCGTTCCACCGGTGCGCTGACCGTGTCGGAGGACGATTATCACCAGGCGCGCATGATCCTTGCCGGCCAGGGCCTGCCGCGCGGCGCTCCCGACGGGGCGCAGGCGATGGAAAATCTGCCGCTGGGCGCCAGCCGCGCGGTCGAGGGCGAGCGCATTCGCGCCTCGCGCCAGCTCGATCTGGCCCGCACGATCGAAGCGATCGACGCGGTCCGCACCGCCCGTGTCCACATCGCCGACAGCGGCGGCAGCGTGTTCGTGCGCGATCGCGCTGCCCCCGGCGCCTCGGTCATGCTGACGCTGGAAGGCGGCCGTTCGCTGAGCGAGGGTCAGGTTTCGGCGATCGTCCATCTGGTCGCCTCGTCCGTCCCCGGTCTCAGCCCGGAAAATGTCTCGGTCGTCGACCAGAATGGCCGCTTGCTCTCCGGTGCCGGGGGCAGTGCCGCTGGCGCCTCGGCCGAGTCCGAGCGTCAGATCGCGGTCCAGCAGAGCGTCGAGGAGCGCTATCGTCAGGCCATCGCGACCTTGCTGACGCCCATCGTGGGCGCCGGCAATTTCACTGCCGAGGTCAGCGCGGAGATGGACTTCAGCCAGGTCGAGGCGAGCCGCGAAGCCTATCCGGAAGCGACCCGCTCGCTGCGCAGCGAGCAGGGCACGGTCACGACCGAATCCGGCAGCTCGGCGGGTGGCGCGACCGCCGGTGGCATTCCGGGCGCGCTGGCCGATCAGCCGCCGGCTGCCCCGACCACCACCAACAATCCCGATCCGGCCACCGCCCCTCCGGGAGCGGCTGCTCCGGCCACGCAGGAATCGCGCCGCAACGAACAATATGCCCGCAACTATGCGGTCGGCCGCGAGATTTCCGTCACCCGCAATCAGACCGGCACGGTGAAGCGCCTGTCCGTCGCGGTCGCGATCCGCAATGTCGAGGGCGGCCGCGCGCTGACCCGCGACGAACTGCAGTCGATGGAAAATCTGATCCGCGGCGCAGTCGGCGCCAATCAGGAGCGCGGCGACGTCGTGGCGCTCACCGCCCGCACCTTTGCCACGGCCGAGGAACCGGAAGTCAGCTGGTACGAGCAGGCCTGGCTGTCGCCGATCGTGCGCAGCGTCGTCGGCCTGATCGTCGCGCTCGCTTTCTTCTTCGGCCTCGGTCGGCCGATGCTGAAGAAGCTCTCCGCCGCCGCCAAGGCGCGCAGCGAGCAGCGCAGCGAGGCGATGGGCAAGGAAATCGCCGCCGCCCTCGCCGACAACAACCGGCACGGCAACGTCACCATCGACATGATCGAAGCGGCGCCGAGCTACGAGGCGCGCGCCACCCTCATTCGCAGCTTCGTCCGCCAGGATCCCGCCCGCGCCGCTCTGGTGGTGCGCGATCTGATCCGCGCCGACACGGCCAAGGGAGCCTGAGTGATGGACGAGAATGACGCGGTCGCGCTGGCGGAATCGCTGAGCCGCTCCGCTCCGGACGGCAGCTCCGCCGCCGCCATCCTGCTGATGACCCTGGGCGACGACGAGGCGGCGGAGATCCTGTCGCACCTCGATCCGACCGAGGTCCAGCATCTGGGCAGCGCGATGTTCGATGTCGCGGACGTGTCCGAGGATCAGGTGGAGAATGTCTTCGACCTGTTCATGACCAAGGCGAAGGCCCGCACCTCCATCGGCTTCGGCGCCGCGCCGAAGATCAAGGCGGTGATGGAACATGCTTTGGGCCAGGAGCGGGCCGAGACCGTGCTCGCCCGCATCACCCCGCCGACGCGCAGCCGCGCGCTGGAGGCTTTGCGCTGGATGGACGCGCGCACGATCGCCGCCGTCTGCGAGGCCGAGCATCCGCAGATTGCGGCGCTCATCATGGCGCATCTGGAGCCGCCGATCGCGGCCGACGTGCTGCAATTGCTGCCCAATGACCGGCAGCCCGACATCATCTTCCGCCTCGCGCGGCTCGAAAGCGTGACCGCCGAGGCGATCGAGGATCTGGAGCGCATCCTGGCCAATCAGGTGACGCAGGTCGCCTCCGCCCCGTCGCCGGTGCGCGGCGGCGCGAGCGAAGCCGCCAAGATCATGACCAACACCAAGAACGGCACGGATCAGCGTATCATCCGCTCGCTGACCAAGCTGGACCGCCAGCTGGCGCAGAAGATCGAGGATGAGATGTTCGTCTTCGACGATCTGCTGAAGCTGGACGACCGCAACCTCGCCACCCTGATGCAGAACATTCCGGGCGAAGTGCTCGCGCCGGCGCTGAAGGGCGCCGATCCGACTTTGCGCGACAAGATGTTCGGCTGCATGTCCAGCCGCGCCGCCGATACGGTCCGCGACGAGATCGAGGAGCGTGGCCCGATGCGGCTCGCCGACGTGCTGGAGGCGCAGAAGGAGATTCTCGCGATCGCCCGCCGCCTGGCCGATGCCGGCACGATCATGCTCGGCGCGCGCGGAGGCGACGATTATGTCTAGGCTCTGGCGCGACGAGCGCGCGCAGAGCGCGGCGAGCCTGGGGAGCTTTCTCGTTCGCCCGGGCGACACGTCGTTCCGGCCCTGGGCGGGCCAGGACGGGATGGCGAGCAACGACAGCGTGCCGGTCGACATGGCCGTGCGAGTCGAGGAAATCGCTTATGCCCGCGGCGTCGCCGAGGGGCGGGCGACGGTGGAGGCGGAATATGCCGCCGAACGCGACGCGATCGCGCGTCTTGCCGAGACGCTGCAATCCCTGCGGCCCGAACCGACCCTGCCGCTGGCCATGCTGCTGGCGGAAACGGTCGACCGGCTGGTCAGGCAGATCGCAGGCGAAGTCGAGATTGACGGCCTGTCCCTGCTCACGCGCGCCAAGGCCGCCGCCGCCTTGATCGGCGAAGCGACGCAGCCGGCGCGGCTTAAGGTGCATCCGGACGATTTGGTTCTGTTCGAAGATTGCGATCTCGACATCCCGGTCGAGGGCGATCTCGCGCTCGAACGCGGCGCGATCATGATCGAAACCGCCGACGGCTGGATAGAGGATGGCCCCGCCATCCGTCTCGAGCGGCTGCGCGCCGAGCTCGACAAGGTCGCGGCGGCGCGATGAACGCTTACTCTTCCTCTCTCGCGGAAAGCGCGCGGGCCTTGCTCGATCCGGTCTCGACCGGCGACACCGGCGCGCGCCGGATCGGCCGGCTGCGCTCCTATGACGGGCTGATGCTGGAGGCGACCGGGCTGGACAAGCCGGTCGGCGCCGGGGCGCGGATCGTCGATGCGGACGGCCATGTCGCGCGCGCCGAAGTGGTCGGCTTTCGCGGTAACAACACGCTCTTGATGGCCCTGGGTGCCGACGCGGCCCACGCAGCCGGCGCACGGGTCGAGCCGGACGCTGCCGGATCGATGGTCGAGGTCGGCCCCGGCCTGCTCGGCCGCGTCGTCGATGCGCTGGGCCAGCCGCTCGATGGCCTCGGCCCTGTGCCCGCCACCGACAAATGGCCGCTCGCCGGCAAGCCCTGCAATCCCCTGAACCGCGCCCGCGTTACCCAGCCGTTCGACATTGGCGTGCGTGGCGTCAACGCCTTGCTGACTGCCGGCGTCGGCCAGCGCATCGCGATCGTCGCCGGCTCCGGCGTCGGCAAATCGGTGCTGATGGGCCAGATGCTGAACGGCGCCGAGGCGGACGTGATCGTCGTCGGCCTGATCGGCGAGCGCAGTCGCGAGGTCAGCGATTTCCTCGCCACCAAATTGAACGGCCCGGTCCGGCAGAAGTCTGTCGTGGTCGCAGTGCCCGCCGATCACGCGCCTTTGCTCAGGCTGCGCGCCGCGATGCGCGCCACCGCCATTGCCGAGGATTTCCGCGCGCGCGGCCTGAAGGTTCTCCTCCTCATCGACAGCCTCACCCGCGTCGCCCACGCGCAGCGCGAGATCGGCCTCAGTCTCGGCGAGCCGCCGACCGTGAAGGGCTATCCGCCCAGCGCGCTCGGCCTGATCCCGCGCCTGTGCGAACGAGCGGGAGCCGACAGCGAGACCGGCGGTTCGATCACCGCCCTCTACACCGTGCTCGCCGATGGCGACGATACGGACGATCCGATCGTCGATGCCGCCCGCGCCATCGTCGACGGGCACATCATCCTGACCCGCGGCCTGGCCGAGCAGGGCGTCTATCCCGCGATCGACGTTGGCAAGTCGCTGAGCCGCGTGATGAGCGACATCGCTACCCCCGATCATCTCGCCTCGGCGCAGGTGCTGCGGCGCTTGTGGTCGGCCTATGAGGATAATCGCGACCTCATCCTGATGGGCGCCTATGCGCCCGGTTCGGACGCCCTCATCGACGAAGCGATCGTGCGGCGGCCGGAAATCCTCGCTTTCCTTCGCCAGGCGCCCGGCGAACGCGTCGGCTTCGACGATAGCGTCGCGATCCTCAATGCGATGATGGCGGCATGAGCGCGGCGTTGAAACAGCGCGGGCGGATCGCCCGGGTGCGCCGGCTGCAGCACGGCATCGCCGCGTCCACCGCGACGGCGGCCGTCGGCGAATTGCGCAACCTCGAGCTGAGCCGCGACCGGCTTACGCAGATGCGGAGCGACCTGTCCGCCCAGACCGGCATGACCAACGGCGCCTGGCTGTCCTCCGCCGGCGAGCTGGCGATGCGGCTGGACAAGGCGCGGCTTGGCCTGACCGGTAGCATCGACGCAGCCCGCAACATTGCGGCGGCGCGCGAGCAGGAACGGATCGAGGCCCGGCAGAGCCAGGAAAGCGCGGACAAGCTCCGCGCCAAGGCGCTGCGGGCGGCGGCCGAAGCGGCCGACAATCGGATGACGAAGATCGCCCGTCCGGGGCGGAAGGGAATGGTGCAGCAGTGATGGCGAGCGCAGCGAAATCGATCAGCGTGGCTCCGGCCGGTGTCGATACCGGCCCGATCCCCGCGCCCGGCAGCGCCGATATGTTCGCGGCGATGATCGCGGGCGTCGGCGGGGAAGCGGCATCCGGCGAGGAAACGCCGCCCGAGACCGTGACGCCGCCCGAGACAGACGAGGCCGACGGCGCGATCGACGCGTCGATCCTGCTGCCGATGCTCGATCAGCAGCGCGCCGCCACCCCGGCCGCGAAGCTGGTCGATGCTGCCGTCGACGCGCCTGTCCCGGCGAAAATCAATGTAGTCACATCGGCGAAGACTGGCTCGCCCGAGGCCCCAGCCGATCCGATCCCTGTCGCCGAGATCATCGCCGACAAGCCGAAGGTCACCGACATTGCGGGCCGCGGCGGCATCCGCCCCACCCTGATCGACGGCAAAGGCACCGAAACCATGCCGGTCGCCCCGGCAAAATCCGCGGTTGCGGACGCGACGCCGGTCATGCGCCCCATCGACGGCGGCAAGGCGGCGCCGACTTCTGCAATCGACCCCGCCCCGGTCATGCGGCCCATCGAGGGCGGCAAGACCGCGCCAGCCACGGACGCCACGCCGGTCATGCGGCCCCTGCCGGAAGGCAAAGCCGCTCCGGCGGCCGTCGCCGACAAGGCTCCGGTGATGCGGCCGATCGAAGGCACCAAGCCCGCGCCGGGTGCCGTGACCGATCCCGCGCCCGTGATGCGTCCGATCGACGGTACCGCGCCGAAGGGCGCCATCCCCGTCGCGGCCGATGTTTCTCAGCCGGAGGTCCATGATTTGGCCCCGAAGCCGGCGGCACCGCCGCAGCCGAAAGCCGCTGACGCCAAGGTCGCGGCTCCGGAGGCGCAGGTTGCGGCTGCCGAGGCCCTGGCCGCGCCTGTCGCCGCCAAGGCCCGCTCGGCTGGTGCTACCGCGCCGGCGAGCATCGAAACCCGCTCCGAAACGGCGGGTACCGCGCCCGTCGCGGCCACCGCCACCGAAACCCGCACCGCGGTGCAGCCGGTCCACGCCGCACCGGCGCTCGTCCAGCCGCTTGCCGCCCCGGCCGGCGTGCCGGTGCAGAATGTCGCCGCCGCGCTCTCGCAGCAGGTGCTCGACATGTCGGGCGGCGATGCCTGGATCGATCAGATCGCCCGCGACATCAGCCAGACTGCCGGCAAGGACGGCACGATGCGCTTCCGGCTCGCGCCCGAGACGCTTGGCGACCTGAAGGTGGAAATCACCCATTCCGAACGCGGCGCGCACGTGCGCCTGAACGTGTCCAGCGAAGCCGCGCAGCAGGCGCTCGCCGCCGCCGAACACAGACTGACCGCCGAGGCGCGGGCGCAGGGCGTCCGCATCGCGGATACCGAAATCAACTTCACCGGCGGCCAGAGCCGCGATGCCAGTGCCCAGGCCCACGCGCGTGAGCAGGGCCAGCAGCAGGCCCAAGCCAATCACCAGCCGCGCACTCCGCGCGGCACTTCCGCCAACAGTTTCACTTCGTCCGCCGCCGCGCCTGAGGGCCGGGGCCGGACCGACCGTTACGCCTGAGGAGCGACGCGATGAGCAGCAAGACCAAGAAGGACGCGCCGGAAACGGACGAGGCGCCGAAGAAAAAGGGCAAGGGCAAGTTCCTGATGATCATGCTCGTCGCCGTACTCGTGGGCGGCGGCGGCGTTGCCGGCGGCCTGTGGGCGATGGGCTTTCTGTCGCCACCGGCAGAGGCGGGCACGCACACCACGCCGAACCCTGACCTTTCGCCGCGCCCGGACGCCAGCTCGGCGGCGATCGAGGAAGCGACCCAGAAGGTGCGCGAGGGCGGCAAGCCCGACCCGCACGTCTTCCAGGCGAGCTATTATCAGATCGAGAACAACTTCACCTCGAATCTGCGCGGCGGCCAGGCCTTCGTCCAGATCGGCCTCGGCATGTCGACCTATTATGACAAGGATGTCGTGATCAAACGGGTCGAAAAGCACGAAATGGCGATCCGCTCCGCCGTGCTGATGACGCTGGCCGAACAGGACCCGCTGGTGCTCGCCTCCTCGGAAGGCCGGGAGAACCTCCGCAAGGCCCTAAAGGATGCGGTGAACAACGTGTTAACCATTAAGGAAGGATTTGGCGGGATAGAGGAGGTCTTCTTTACGAGTTTCGTAACGCAATGACCGACCAGACCAGTCTTTCCGGCGAGGAGATCGAGGCCCTGATGGGCCGCGGCGGCTCCGTGTCCGGACGAGGCGGGTCACCCGGCGAGCCACGCTCCTTCACCTTCGGCAGCGGCAATGTGCCGCCGAGCGCGGCCTTGCCCGCGCTCGACCGCATTCACGACCGGCTCGCCCGGCGGCTGCGCGACATGTTCGAACCGATGATCCGGGTGAAGCCCAAGGTCGATGCCGAGCCGGCTGTGCTGCGCACCTATCGCGATTGGCAGGCCGAACAGCCGGTCTTCCAGGGTATCAGCCTTTATTCCTTCGCGCCGCTCAAGGGCACGCTCGGCATTTCGGTGCCGAGCGCTTTCGTCAGCCGCCTGGTCGACGCCTTTTACGGCGGCGCGGGGGCGGGTTCGGCGGCGGAAGCCAAGGAATTCACGCCGACCGAGGAAAGCCTGTTCTCGCGGCTGTCCGACAATCTGGTCGCGCAGTTCGCGGACTATTGGCGCGACCTCGCGCCGATCCAGCCGCAATTGCGCGGGCGGGAGACCAATGTCGCTCTGGCCCGTGTCGCCAGCGGCGACGAGGCGGTGGTCGTCTGCCGCTTCACCGTCACGCCGCCCACGGGTGGCCCGGCGTCCATCGACATCCTGTTCCCCGCCGCCGCGCTTCGTACCGTCGAAGCCGCGCTCGCGGCGCGCAATGACGAGGTCTGCGGCAAGGGTGCCGAATGGCGCGCCGAGCTCGGCGCCGCCGTCGGCGACGTGCGGATCGAGGCGCGGACCGTGCTGGCCCGGCCCGAGCTCAGCATCAGCGAATTGGTTCAACTCAAGGTCGGCGACGTGATCCCGGTCAGCATTCCGGCCTCCGTGCCCCTGCTGGTCGAAGGGCGCACGGTCGCGACCGGCAGCATCGGCGAGCAGGACGGCAAGGCCGCGCTCAAAATCGAACGAATTGAAACACGGAGGAATGCGGCGTGAGCGAGATGGGGGAAGTGCTGCCCGCGGCGGCAGCCGACGAGATGGCGCTCGGCGGGCGGAACTACGCCCTGCTCGCCGACATTCCGGTGCGGCTTTCGGTTGAGGTCGGCTCGACCGCGATCAAGCTCTCGGACCTGATGGATTTGAGCGAAGGCGGCATCGTCGAACTGGATCGCCAGAGCCACGAGCTGCTCGACATCATGGCCAATGGTACCCTGATCGCCAAGGGCGAGGTGGTGACGGTCAATGGCCGTTTCGGCATCCGCGTGCTCGAAGTCGTGGCCGCCGATGCGCGGCTCGCCGGCCTCGAGCGTCGCAAGTAAGCGACTGACATGACCGAATATTTCCTCCGCCTTCTGTTCCTCGTCCCGCTGGTTGGCGGGCTGGCCTTCGGCGCGCTGTGGCTGTGGCGCAAGGCGCAGCCCGGCATGGCCGGCGGCGCCAGCCGCGAGCGGCTGGTGAAGGTCGTCGATGCGGTGCCGCTCGGCGCTTCCGGCCGGTTGGCGGTGGTGGAATTCGAGGGCAAAAGGCTTCTGCTGGCCGTGTCGCGCAACGGCGTGACCCGGGTGGACGAAAGCCCCACCAATCTGAGCATGATCGATGGCTGAGCAGCGGCTCTCGATCCGCGCCGAAATGCTGGCGCGGGCCAATATCGATGTGGTCGCTCTTCGCCGCATCTGCCTGAAGGCGATCGCGATCGGCCTCGGCTTTTTCGCCTTCGCCATCCTGCTGGGTGCCGCGGGCGACATGGCCTTCGCGCAGAACCAGCCGCAGCAGACTGCCCAAGCCCCCGCGCCGGCAGCGCCGCAGACCAACCCGCCCGCCGTCGGCGGCGGCCAGCCCGGCGCGCTCGACAAGGCGCTCGAAACCGTTGCAGGTGAGGGCCGCCCGCTCTCGCTGAGTTTGCAGATCCTCATCCTGATGAGCCTGCTGACGGTGCTGCCGTCGATCATCCTGATGATGACGAGCTTCACCCGCATCATCATCGTGCTGGCGATCCTCCGCCAGGCGATCGGCCTGCAGAACAGCCCGCCGAACCAGGTCCTGATCGGCCTCGCTTTGTTCCTGTCGCTGTTCATCATGCGGCCGGTGATCGAGCAGATCGGCGAGACCGCTTACACGCCTTACGGCAACGGCCAGATCAGCATCGAGGAAGCGGTCAGCCGCTCCGGCACCGCTTTGCACGGCTTCATGCTGAACCAGACGCGCCAGACCGATCTTCGCCTGTTCGCGGACCTCGCCAACCAGCCGGAATTCGCGAACCCGCAGGACATTCCATTCTCGATCCTGCTCCCGGCCTTCGTCACTTCGGAGCTGAAGACCGCGTTCCAGATCGGTTTCCTGATCTTCCTGCCCTTCCTGATCATCGACATCGTTGTGTCGTCCACCCTCATGGCGCTCGGCATGATGATGCTGTCGCCACCGATCGTCTCCATGCCGTTCAAGCTCTTGCTGTTCGTGCTGGTCGATGGGTGGGCGCTCACCATGGGCTCGCTCGCCCAGAGCTTCGGGACAGGCTGATGCTGTTCTACACCAAACTCCCGGCGCATATGCAGCCGGCGGTTCCGGTGCGCCCGGCGCCGCGCGACGGCCGGAAAGGCGGCCGCAAATGATCGCCGACAATCCCGATTATTTCATCGGCATCGCCCAGCAGGCCTTGTGGGTGGTCAGCCTCGCCGCCGCGCCGATCCTGATTCCGGCGCTCGTGGCGGGTCTGATCCTCGGCATGGTCCAGGCCGCGACCTCGATCAACGAGCAGACTTTGACCTTCGTGCCGAAGCTGATCGTGGTCGGCATCGCGCTCGCCATCTTCGGCAGCACGATCCTGATGCTGCTGGTCGATTTCACCCAGGAAATGTTCCAGCAGATTCCTGAGCTGACGCGATGAAGCGCGCGCAATGATTCCGGCGGGTTTCGAAGGCGTCGAAGCCCAGCTTTGGGTGTGGCTGGTGGCGCTGATCCGCCCCGGCGCCGCCTTTATCGCCGCGCCCGTTTTCGGCGCCTCCAATGTGCCGGTTCAACTCCGCCTCGTCATTGCGCTCGCGGTCGGCATCCCGGGCCTGCAGACGACCGGCTTCGTGTTGCCCGCGGATGGCCTGGTCTCCTTTGCCGGTTTCGCGCTCGTGCTCGGCGAAGTGCTGGCCGGCCTGGCCATCGGCTTCGCCGTCCAGATCGGTTTCGCCGCCGCGACGATCGCGGGCGAACTGATCGGCAATGCGATGGGTCTCGGCTTTTCGGCGATGGTCGATCCGGCGACCGGCAACACCAATCCGGTGATCGGCCAGTTCCTCTCGATCCTCGGCACCTTCCTGTTCCTCGCCATCGGCGGCCATCTGATGCTCGCCGCGATCACGGTGGAAAGCTATCGCGCCTTGCCGCCGGGCGATGCCTGGCTCGGCGCCGATGCGCTGCGTCAGCTCGCCTATTTCGGCACGGTCCTGTTCGCCGCCGGCGTTTCGGTCGCGCTGCCCGTCGCCTTCTCGATCGTGCTCGTGCAGATCATGATGGGCGTGCTGTCGCGCACCGCGCCCGCGTTGAACCTCTTCGCGGTCGGCTTTCCCGCCGCCATTCTCGCCGGTCTCGTCCTTATCGCCATTGCGGCGCCGGTGATCGGGGAGGGACTAATCGCGGCGATGATGGCCGGGCTGGAGCAGGCCCGCATGATCGCGCTGGGAAGCTGACATGTCCGAACAGGACAAGAGCCAGAAAACCGAACAGCCGACGCCGAAGAAGCTCGAGCAGGCGGCGAAGAAAGGCGACGTCCTTCAGTCACGCGAACTGGGCACCGCCCTGGTCGTGATCGCGGGCGCGGCCTGGCTGGCGCTGGCCGGGCCTGGCATGGTCGAATCGCTGCAGCTGATGATGACGCAGGGCCTTTCGGTCGGCACGTCGGACGTCAGGGAGTTCGATCCGGCCGGCCATGCGTTCCGGCTGATCGCCACCATTGCGCTGCCGCTGGCCGCCTTGTTCCTCGTCACCATGCTGGCGGCGATTGCCGGACCGGCGATGCTTGGCTCGCTGGGCTTCCGGGGTCAGGCGCTCGGCTTCAAGGGGAGCAAACTCAATCCGCTGTCCGGAATGAAGCGGATATTCGGCCCGAACGGGCTGATCGAGCTGGCCAAGTCGCTCGCCAAGGTGTTGTTGATCGGCTCGATCGGCGCGTGGATCATCATGTCCGAACTGCCGCGACTGATCGGCCTCGGCGCGCGCGATACCCGGGCCGGCATTCACGAACTGGGCGCCACCTTCATCTTCACCGTCCTGCTGATGGCCGGTGCGCTCGCGGTAATCGCGATGATCGACGTGCCGGTGCAGAAGATCATGCGCACCCGCAAATTGCGCATGACCAAGCAGGAAGTGAAGGACGAGCACAAGCAGTCCGAAGGCTCGCCCGAAGTGAAGGGCCATATCCGCATGAAGCAGCGCGAAATGGCCCGCGCCGGCGTGCGCAAGGCGATGGGCGAGGCCACGGTGGTGCTGACCAACCCGACCCATTTCGCCGTGGCCCTGCGCTACGACACGAGCAAGGATGCCGCCCCGATCGTCGTCGCGCGGGGCCGTGGTGCGACCGCAGAGGCGATCCGCGAGCTGGCGGCGGAGCTGAACGTGCCGATGCTGAGCTATCCGGAACTGACCCGCGCCATCTACTACACCACTCGTGCCGGGCAGTTCGTGCGCGAGGATCTGTACCGGGCTGTGGCGACGGTGCTCGCCTTCGTCTTCAACCTCGACGCCGCCCGCGCCAACGGCCATGCCCAGCCGCCGGTCGAGGTCCCGGCCGAGGCGCGGTTCGACACGGATGGCCGCCGAACCTCTTAACAAGGCCTTTCGTGCGCCGTTATTGAGCGGATGAACGCGCGCATTGACGGTATCCAGAACGAACAGCAGGCGCGCCGGGCGCTCGAGGAGATCGAGCGCCTGATCGCCGATGCCGCCGCGACCGGGGTGGGGCTGGATTCCTGGGTCTCCGAACTCGCTGAGGAACTGCGCGCCAGCATCCCCGCCATGGACGCCGAAGGCGCCGCCCGCATCGCCAAGCGCATTGCCGGCGATCCGCGTCTGTCCCTGCTCGCACAAGGGAAGCTGAGGGCGGAAACGCTGCGGGCGCTGCGCCCCTGAAAATTCCTCCCCTCGATTTCGAGGGGAGGGGGACCGCTCGCGCAGCGAGTGGTGGAGGGGTCGCGCTGAAAGCGCGGAATTCTTTTGCCTGAAGAACCGGCGCTGCGCGCCGGCCCCTCCACCGCCTTCGGCGGTCCCCCTCCCCTGCAAATGCAGGGGAGGATTTGAGCTAAAGTTCAGCCGTCTTTTGCCGTTCTTTCTATCTGAGAAGGGACGCTCACAATGACCAGTTCAATCGGATTTCAGCTCGGGATCGGCTCCGGCCTCGATATCGCCTCGCTCGTGAAGAGCCTGGCTGACGCGCAGCGCGCGCCGAAGGATGCGCGGCTGGAGCAGCGCCAGACGCTGAACGACGCCCGCATTTCCAAACTGGCCGAGGTGAGCGGCGCCATCAACAGCTTCGCGACCGCTCTGTCCGGCCTGATCGCGGGCGGCACCCTGTTCACCCAGCCGACCGTCTCCGATCCCGATCTGGTGAGCGCGAAGGCGCTGCCCGGCGCTCGCCTGGGCGGCCTGGCCGCGGAGCTGGAAGTCATCCGTCTCGCCAAGGCGCAGACGCTGGAATCCACCCCGCTGGCGAACCGTACCGATCCGGTGGGGCAGGGCACGCTGACCCTGACCACCGCCGCCGGTCCGGTCGATATCGTGATCGACTCCTCGAACGACAGCCTCGACGGCATGGCCCGCGCGATCAATGCGGCCAATCGCGGCGTCACCGCCAGCATCGTCACCGACAGCAACGGCTCGCGCCTCGTCCTGAAGGGCCAGACCGGCACCGCCAACGCCTTCACCCTCTCCGTCCCGGGGGGCACGAGCAGCGGCCTGGAGCGCTTCGCCTTCGGCCCCGGCGTTACCGGTGGCATGACCGAGGCGCAGGCCGCGCAGGATGCGGAAGTGAAGCTGGACGGCGTCACCGTCACGCGCGGCAATAACAGCTTCACCGATCTTGTCCCCGGCGTGCAGATCGATCTGAAGAAGGCGCTCCCCGGCGCGATCATCTCGCTGGGCGCCAGCCGTCCGAAGGCGGAGATCGAGCAGGGGCTGAGCGATTTCGTCGCCGCCTATAACGAGCTGATGACCTTGGTGAAGGAAGCCACCAAGGCGGGCGTGAACGGCGAGGGCGGGCCGCTGCAGGGCGATGTCGGCATGCGCGCGATGCAGCGCCAGCTGGGCGCGCTCAGCACCACGATGCTGACCGTCGCCGGTGAAGGCCCGCATTCGCTGGCCGAAGTCGGCGTTCGCACCAATCGCGACGGCACGCTCAGCCTGGACACGTTCCGCCTGCAGGAAGCGCTGACCACGCATCCGGACGCGGTCGAAGCTCTGTTCAATCCGAGCCAGTGGAGCAGCAGCGCCGCTGTCAGCATCCAGAGCGCAATGGGCCGGGTTAAGCCGGGCACTTACACGATCACCGATATCGTTCCCGCTTCGGGCGGCAATCCCGCCTCAGGCATGGTCAATGGCGTCGCGATGACTGGCGTCGATACCAATCTGGTCGCGCCGTCCGGCTCGGCCGCGCTCGGCCTGATCCTGCGGGTCGAGGGCGCAGCGAGCAGTGTCACGATCACGATCGAAGCCGGTCTCGGCGGCGCGTTGAACGCGATCCGCGACATGCTGCGCGACCGCAACGGCCCGTTCGCGGCCGCCTCGGAGCGGCTGCAGAAGGAGCGGACCCAGATCGAGGACGATCGCGCCAGCGTGGAGGACCGGTCGAGCGCTTATTATAATCAGCTGCTGAAGACCTTCACCGCGATGGAGCGGCAGGTCTCGTCCTTCAAGGCGACGCAGTCCTATCTCGATCAGCAAGTGAAGATGTGGACCAATTCGCGCGACTAAGATCGCGACTGTAAAAGCTCAAGGCGGGGATTGTTTATGTACGTTGCAAAGGGCCAGTTCGGAGCGGCGCGGGCGCGCTATCAGGCGGTGGACGTGGTCAGCCGCGTGGAAGGCGCCGATCCGCACGCTCTGGTCGGCATCCTCTATGACGAATTGCTGAAGGCGCTCGACGCGATGGCCGCCGCCGCCGCGAAGAAGGATTTCGGCCAGCGCGGCGACAAGCAGGCCCGCGCCCTGCGCCTGCTCAGCGGCCTGGAAACCAGCCTGGACTTCGAGAGCGGCGGCGAGATCGCCCTCGGCCTCGCCCGCATCTACCGCGAAGGCCGCCGCCTGGTCGTCGCCGCGGCGCGCGAGAATGACGTGGCGAAGATCCACCAGGCGCGTGAGATGCTGGCGGGCATCGCAGAGGCTTGGGCGCAGATCAGGAGCAACTGAGCCTACGATCTGCTTGCGTGGACTCTTATCGATCTGTTCCCGTTTCGTTTGAGTTGTGACCGTGATAACTTCGCATCACGATGTCATACGGATACATAGCTTACATTGACGAAGCGGGTGACCCGGGCCTCAAGAAGGTGCGCCCTATCGACGCCAATGGATCGTCGGAATGGCTCGTGCTGAGCGCGGTTGTCCTACGCGCAAAGTGGGAGTCGGATGTCGTCGGTTGGGTGGACGATATTCGGAACGGCTTGGGGGTCAGACAGCGCCGCGACCTCCACTACAGAACCCTATCCCCGACGCGCCGTAGAGTGGCTGCTGAGCGTGTCGCCGCGCTGCCGTTGCGAGGATTTGCGATCTGCTCAAACAAGAAGAATATGCGAGGGTATGACAATCCGCGAGCGGCGAAGATCCCGTCGCAAGAATGGTTCTACAACTGGTGCCTGCGATTGCTGCTAGAGCGCGTGACGTCGTTTTGCGCTGAACGCTCACACCGCGACTATGGTGAGAAGCGTACGATAAAGCTCGAGTTTTCGAGGCGAGGCGGGCACCGATACAGCCAAACCAGAGCCTATGCGCTCTACCTACGTCATCAACAATTGGCCGGGTCGGTCTACTTGGAGAAACGCGTTCCAGACACCGATGTGCTGAGTACGGATTTCATGGAGGATCATCCGCACCAGACACGGGCGGGACTGCAATTGGCCGACGTAGTGGCAAGCGCATTTTATCAGGCGGCAGATGCCTTGGGTCCAGGAAATTGGGACATCGAGCCCGCTAAGGCTCTATTTCCGATTATGGCGCGCGAGAATGGAAAGCATCGTGACTTTGGGCTTTCTCTACATCCGACGCCCGCTTGGAAGGCAAAGCTGAACCGCGATCAGCAGGTGATCTTTGAGCACTACGGCTACGATTTTGTAAGGTGGTAGGCCCCGGACCCGTTGTCCCAATCCGCTGTTAGGACGCCATCCGAAGGGCGACCGTCGAAGAGGTAGCGAACCGTTCTTTGCTCGGATCGCGGGGCTTGTTCCGGCGTAGCCTACCGTCATGGATTTTAGCGGAATCCGTTCGCAACATCAAGATTCTTCGTTCGATTCCATTAACTTAGATAGCGACGAGATATTCTCGAGTCGGCCCAATGGGTTAGCCGAAGAGCCTACTTGGCTTAAGCCGCCTCGATTCCGTATTTGCGCATCTTCTCGATCAGGGTGGTGCGCTGCAGCGTCAGCAGGCGCGCGGCCTCCGCGACCACGCCGCCGGACAAAGCCAGCGCGTCCTCGATCCATTTGCGCTCCATCTCGGCCATCATCGTCTTCAGCGCGACCGGCTTGTCGCGGCTGAGCTTCGGCATGTCCGCTTCGGCCTCGATCATCGCGGGGGCAGGGGTCGGCATCGGCTCGGTCGCGGCCCACAGAGCGGCGCGTTCGGCGGCGGCGACCTTGCCGCGGCGCATCAGCAGGCGATCGACCTGTTCGGCGCCGATCGTCTCGCCCGGGTGCAGGATGCAGGCGCGCTCGACGAGGTTCTTCAACTCGCGGACATTGCCCGGCCAGTCATGCATGGCCAGCCGGTCCAGCGCCTTGGAATTGAACAGCACGCGGGTGCGCTTGGCGCCGGGGGCCTTCAGGAAATGGTGGACCAGCTGCGGCACGTCCTCGCGCCGCTCGGCCAGACCCGGCAGTTCGATCGGGAAGACGGCAAGGCGGTAGAACAGATCCTCGCGGAATTTCTGCTCGTCGATCGCGGTGTCGAGGCAGCGGTGGGTGGCACTGACGACGCGCACGTCCACCGGCATCGCGCCGCGGCCGCCGACGCGGGTGACGCGGCGGTCCTCCAGCACGCGCAGCAATTTCACCTGCATGTCGTGCGGCATGTCGCCAATTTCGTCGAGAAAGAGCGTGCCGCCATCGGCTTCCTCGAACCGGCCGCGATGCTGGGCATGGGCGCCGGTGAAGCTGCCTTTCTCGTGGCCGAACAATTCGGATTCGATCAGGTCGCGCGGGATCGCGCCGCAATTGACCGAAATGTGTGCGCCCGAAGCACGGCTGCTGGCGGCGTGGATCGCACGGGCGACCATTTCCTTGCCCGAACCGGATGGGCCGGTGACGATCACGGAAGCGTCGGAGGGACCGACCTGCGCCACCTGCCGGCGGACCTCGATCATCGCGTTGCTGTCGCCGATCAGGAGTCCCGCCGTCGCAGTTTCGACGCTTTCGCAGATTTCGGTCGCGGTCATATTCGGTCAGCCGTCCCTCTGTGTCCGCCCCCGAAATGCCGTCAATTGGTTAACGCGGTCCTAAGGATGACGAATTTCCGACATGTTGAACGGCGATTTCCCGACGCTGGCGAAGGCGGGCCGCTTGGGGTAAAGCCTGTTTCAGCAGAGCTGAAACGGATGCGGCGCCGGCCCGCTCCCCCGCCCGGCCTCCCAAACGATACTGCCGATGGGAGGCCGGGCGGGGGAGCGGGCCGGCGCCGTTCAGCAAGAGCATCAGTAGCTGTGTGGAGACGGAAGATGGCGCGTTTGGCTTGGGGAATCGTGGCGGGAATGGCGGCGCTGGCCGCGACCCCGGCGGCGGCGCAGGTCTCGGTCGGCGGCCTTACCGTCACTGGCCGGGCGACGGCGACCACCGATTATCGCTATCGCGGCGTCTCCCAGTCGGACGGCGATCCGGCGCTGCAGGGCAGCGTCTCGCTGAGCCACAATAGCGGCTTCTATGGCGGCGTGTTCGCCTCGACCCTCACCGACAATCTGCGGCCCGGCAATCTCGAGCTGAGCGCTTATGCCGGCTATTCCCGCGAAATCCTGCCGGCGACCGAACTCGATGTCGGCGTTCAATATTATGCCTTTCCCAACAATGAGGGGCTGGCCGGCGCGGATTATATCGAACCCTATATGGCGCTGCGCCACACGCTCGGGCCGGCGACCGCCGAGGTCGGCGCGGCCTACGCGCCCGAGCAGGACGCATTCGGCGGCAGTGACAGCCTCTATGTCTATGGCGATCTTAGCGCCGGGCTGATCATCCTGCCGATCACCGCGACCGCGCGGATCGGCTATACCAACGGCACCGCCCGCTTCACCGGCCTCAGCGATTATATGGATTGGCGGATCGGCGCCGAATATAAGACCGGGCCGGCCACCTTCATGCTCGAATATGTCGATACCGACGCGGGCGTGGCCAATGCCGACGGCGCGATCGTGGCGTCGCTGCGCCTCGGCTTCTAACCTTCGCTGTCGCCGCTTGAGCCGAACCGCCTATGCTCTAGTCTGCGCCCGGCGCGGCTGAGTCGCGCGGGAAAAAGGGGGCAGGCATGCGGCCGAAGACGATCAATCAGTTCGAAAAGCTTGGCTGGGGCGCGGCCGCGCTCGGCGGCGTGTCCGTGTTCGTCATGTTCATCCAGGCGCTCAGCCAGCGCGTCACCGGCGCCGCCGGCTTTTTCCTGATGATCTTCGTCCTGTTGCTGTTCGGCGCGCTCGCGCTCGCGGTCTATTATGCTTCGCGGCGTCGGCACGATCTGGGGCGCTGGGGCTTCGTGGTCTGCGCGACGGTCGTCGCCATCCTGCTGGTGAGCCGGATCAACGGCCTCGGCGCGGGCGGGGAGGGCATGGCCCTGCTCTACCTGATCCTCGACATGGCGACGCTGGCCGGGCTGATGGGCGCGACGATCCTGCTGCTGCAACCTGAATCGCAGGCTTGGTTCGCGCTGGGGCCGATCATCCCCGCGCCACGGCCCGCCGCGCAGCCGCCTTATCCCGGCTATGGCGCGCCGCCCCACACGCAATATCCCGGTCAGCCGGGTCAGCCCGTTTATCCGCCACAGGATTATTCGCAGCCGGTCTATCCGCCGGCTCCGGCTTATCCCCCCGCGCCGGGCCAGCCCGCTCATCCGCCGGAGGGCGCCTCTCCCGCGCCGCCGGATCCCCACGGCAACCCGCCACGGCAATAATTCCGCCGCGCTTGCGGGCTTGCCCGCCGCAGCCCCGGCCACTAGGTCGGGGCGCGGGCGGGTGTAGCTCAATGGTAGAGCAGAAGCTTCCCAAGCTTACGACGAGGGTTCGATTCCCTTCACCCGCTCCAACGTGCCGCCCAGCAGCGGAGCGGGAGCTACGCGCCAGCAGCGTCACGCTCGGCCAGAGCCGACTGACGGCGCGGCCTTGCCGCGACGGGCGCTTGCAACCTCCATAGATGATAGACGTTAGCCCAGCCCAACCCGGTTCGAAGGCAGCGCGTATCGCATGGAAAAGCTCTGGTTCATCAGCAACACCGCCTCCGGTTCCGCCACCGAGGCGAAGTGTGAGGCGCTGGAGGCGATCTTCGCGGAAAAGGGCATGATTCTGGCCGGGCGTACCCGCTTCCCTGACGAACCCCTGCCTGGGATCGAGGAATTGAACGCGGCCGGGGCGGATACCGTGGTGCTGTTCGCGGGCGACGGTACCGTCAACAGCGCTGCCTGCAAATATGATGGCTGGAACGGCAAGGCGCTGATCCTGCCGGGCGGCACGATGAACATCCTCGCCAAGCGGCTGCACGGCAATGCCGAACCTGCCGACATCGTCCACGCCGCGCATGAGAACCCGGTCCTGCGGCAATTGCCCTTTGTCGAATCTGGCCCTCATCGCGCCTTCTGCGCCTTGATCGTCGGCCCGGCCGCGGCCTGGGCCGGCGCGCGCGAGGCGGTGCGCTACCGCCGCTTCAGGCGCTTCTGGCGCGCTTTGGGTGTCGCGTGGGCGCGGACCTGGTCGCGCGGCGTCACGTTGTTCGATGGCACCCGCAAACGCGGTAATTACAAGGCTTTGCTGATCGCTCCGGAAGATGGCTGGCTGAAGATCACCGCTTTCTCGATGGCCAGTTTCGGCGACATGGCGCGGCTCGGCTGGGAATGGCTGTTCGGCAATGTCAGCAACGCGCCGAGCGTGGACGACACACGTTCCGCCCACGCCACGGTCAGCGGCCGCAAGGCGCTGCACGCTTTGTTCGATGGCGAGGAGGCGATGCTGCAGAGTCCGGCCGCGATCAGTTCGGGCACAAGCAACCTGAAGTTCGTCACGACCGTTGGACTGGAATGACCCGGCTTTTCCACGTTTCGGATCTTCATTTCGGCCGCGAGGACAGAGCGGCGCTCGACTGGTTCGCGCAGGCGGTGGCGGACGAACGGCCCGACGCCGTGGTCTGCACCGGCGATCTGACCCAGCAGGCGCGCGCCCACGAATTCGCCGCTGCCACCGCCTGGCTGGAGGCGCTCCCGGTGCCGGTGACGGTTGAGCCGGGCAATCACGATCTGCCTTACTTCAATCCCTACGAGCGCTTCGTGCGGCCCTATCGGCGCTACGGCCGGCTGGAGCGGATGATCGAGCGGCCGCTGGATGTGAAGAATGTCGTTATCGTGCCGCTGAAGACCACGACGCGCTTCCAGTTTCGTTACAATTGGTCGTGGGGCGTGGTGACGCGGCGGGCGCTGGCGAAGACGCTCGCCTTGCTGGAGGGATCGCGCGGCACGCAAGTCAAGCTGGTCGCCTGCCACCACCCCCTGATCGACAAAAAGGGGCTGCATTCGGCGGGCAAGACGATCCGCGGGCGCGAGGCGCTGATCGCGCTGGCCGGGGCCGGCGCGGACGCGATCCTGTCGGGCCATGTCCACGATCCGTTCGTGCTGGATGTGGAAGTCGGGGGGCGGACGATCCAGAAGATCGGCGCGGGAACCCTGTCGGAGCGGGTCCGGGATTCGGCGCCTTCGTTCAACGACATCAGGATCGGCGCGGATGGCGCCATCGCCGTGGAGCATCGCTGGATGCCGGGCGCTTAGGACACTTCGTCAGATACGGCACCGGCCCGCACCCTCACCCGGCCTCCCATTCCAGAATATGCTGTTGGGAGGCCGGGTGGGGGTGCGGGCCGGTGCCGCTCCTCGCTAGAGCGAGAAAAGAAAAGGCCCGGAGCACCTAGGGGCGCTCCGGGCGTGGAAACTATTCGTCCTTCTTGGCGTCGTCCGGATTCTGCGTTCCGGGCGTGAAGCCGTCCGCTTCCTCGGCGGGGGTCGGCTTATATTCCTTCTGGGCCGGCGCGTTGGCGTCGGTCGGAAGTTCACCGGGCTTGGGCTCGAGCATGCGACTCTCCTTGACTGAGGAGAGATACAGCTAGGGTGCGCGGGCGTCCGCCGCAACGCCCTGTGCAATCATTTCGGCTCGGTTTCGACCGGTTCCACGGTTTCGCCGCGACGCGCCGCCTCGCGTGCGCGGCGTTCCTCGGCGCGCGACTCGCGGCCGCGGCGTTCGTCTTCCTCGCGCAGCCGCCGCCCGGCGGCGCGGTCGCGCTCGCTCTGGCTGGTGGTGACAGCGTCGATGCCCTGATCGACGACCGTCACCGCGGCGCGAACGGGAAGGGTGACGATGTCGAAGGCCGTCTTGGCGACGCAGCCAGGCAGAATGGTCGCGGCAGAGGCGAGGAGGATCATGCGCATGAGCGCTCCTGTAGCACGAAGGCGTTGAAGCTTGCTGAACGAATTGATCAATCGTGCGCGCCCTGCGTCAGGCGGCGCGCTCCAGCCGGTTTCGGCCGGCCCGCTTGGCCCGGTAGAGCGCGTTGTCCGCCCGTTCCAGGACGAGAGAGGCGGGCGCGCCATCCATTGCCGCGATGCCGGCGCTTACGGTGACGCGGCCGGCTTCGCCGCGCAGCGTGATTTCCTCCGCGCAGCCGATGCGCAGCCGTTCGCAGATCCGCAGCGCCTGATCGAAGCTCGCGCCCTTCATGAACACCGCGAATTCCTCGCCGCCGAGCCGGCCGACGCAATCGCCGTCACGCACGATCCGCCGCGCCAGCTTGACGAAGGCGATCAGCACCGCGTCGCCCGCGGCGTGGCCGTGGCGGTCGTTGATATGTTTGAAATGGTCGAGGTCGAACAAGGCGACGCAGCCGCGTTCCGCCTGCCGCTGGGACGCCGCGGCCGCTTCGATTTCGCGCATGAAGGCGCGGCGGTTCAGCGCGCCGGTGAGGCCGTCGGTGCGCGCCTCGGTCGCCAATACCCGCTCGCGCTCCCGGCGTTCCTCGACATTGCGGATCGCGCTGACCGCGCCCAGCGCCACGCCATCCTCGTCGAACACGCCCTGGGTGCGCGTTTCCATCCAGGCCTGGCTGCCATCGCCCAGGATCGCGCGATATTCGACCGTCTCGACCACCCCCGGCGATCGGAGCGCCCGCAAATGGGCGGCGCGGATCTTGTCGATATCGGCCGGATCGACCAGTTCGGACGCCATCCGGCCGACCACGTCGTCGGGGCGGTAGCCGCCCATCTGCTCGATCGCGGCGGAAGCGAAGGCGATGCGGCCGTCCGGATCGATGTCGAGGATGATGTCGGTCGAATAATCGGCGAGCAGGCGGTAGCGCCGCTCGCTGGCCTGCAGCCGCTCGAACAAAGTCTTGCGCCGCGCCAGTTCCGCCGCCGGGGGCAGTACGGCCAGTACGCTGGCGGCGAGATAGAATTGCAGGAATTGCAGCCCTGCCTCGCCGGAACCGACGAAGGCGACGATCGGGCCGAGATCCAGCAAGGTCGCGGTTCCGGCCACGAGAGTCAGGATGCCGATCGACGATGCCGCGCCGAGCCGTCCGAGCCGGAAGGTGGCGACGATCAGCGGCAGCCAGGGCAGGAACAGCAAGGGTGCGACCGGCTGCAGAAAGACGGCCAGCGCGATCAGCCCGACGAGCGGCAGCAGCACCGCCATTTCAGCCAGTTGGCGGCGCGTCGAACTGCGCGCCCAGCGGCCGATGTCGCCGCCCAGCACCAGCAAACAGGCAGGCGCGAAGGTGATCGTGCCGAGAGCATGGCCGGCGAACCAGCGAAACGCATTCGCGGCGAAGTCCGCGCCGTGCAGCGCGGCGACCGCGCCGCCGCCGAGCGCGCTCAGCAGTGGCGCGACGATCCCGGCGGCGAGCAGGAAGATGAAAAAGCCGGACAGCGATTCAAGCGGCGAGGCGCGGCCGCGCAGGCGGCGATAGAGGCTCGCCGCGATGAACGCCTCGCACATGTTGATGACGCTGAAGACCGGCGCCGCCGCCACGCCGAAGCCGAACAAAGCGGTCGCGGCGGCGCTGCCGATCGCGCAGGCGGTCAGCGCGCCGCGCCACTCCCGCCGCTTCGTGGTGAGCAGGGAGGCGGTCAGCACGGCGTTGGCGACGAACAGAATCGCGACGCCGCCGCCCAACCGGGTGGTGGCCACGGTGAGCGAGGCAAGCAGAAAATAGACGAGGCCGAGTCCCGCATGACGCAAGACTGGCCGTTGCAGAGCGAACTCCATCCATTTTGGCTACACGCGCACCGGTTAAGCAATGGCTAGCGCGCCGGTAACCGAATCGCCGTAACTGACGGAGCCGTAACGAAAAACCGGAGTCGAGCGCGTCGGCGCTTGACGGACGCGTCCGGCCGTCATAGATTTCTGTTATGACAGAAATAACAGATAGAGAGGATTCGCTGCCGGTCGCGGTGCGGCAGTTCGTACTGCATTGGGGCGACATGGGCGGCCAATGGGGCGTGAACCGCTCGGTCGCGCAGATCCATGCCTTGCTCTATCTGTCGGACCGGCCGCTGAACGCCGACGAGATTGGTGAGAAGCTCGGCATCGCGCGCAGCAACATTTCCAACTCGCTGAAGGAATTGCTCACCTGGAAGCTGATCCGGCGCGTGCCGGTGATGGGCGACCGGCGCGAGCATTTCGAGGCGGAGACAGACCTGTGGCAGATGCTCACCCGCATCGCGCAGGGCCGCAAGGAGCGCGAAGTCGATCCCGCCGTGGCGGCGCTGAAGGTCTGCAAGGCCGAGGCCGAAAGCGATCCGCGTATTTCGAAGGTCGCGCGCGGCCGGATCGACGCGATGCACGATTTCGTGACGACGATGGACGCCTGGCACCAGGAGATGATCACCATCCCGCCTGCGCGGCTGATGATGCTGATCAAGATGGGCCGGAAGGTCCTGAGTTTCCTGCCGCTGGGACGGACCAAGACCCCGCAATAGGCGAAAGCAGACCCGCACTCCGCACAGGCACGAATAGTAATTTCTCTCCTTACAGAACTAGCCGGAGAACAAGAAGATGGAGATGACGGCAGCGAGAGGGATAGGGACGCAGTATCGACGCTGGCGGCGAGCGCTTGCATTGCCCTCGGACCAAATGGCCGAGCCGCTCCGCCGCATGCTGAGCGATGAGGGCTGGCAGGCCCTGCCCGTCGCGGTCCGCGAGCGTTTTCGCCGCCGCGTGAAGGCGGGCGCCTGTGTGGCCTATGTCGGCGAAGTCACCGAATGCCGCATGAGCCGGCTCGGCCGGCTCTTCGCCAATCTCGCCCGCCTGGTCGGCGCGCCCTTGCCGCTCAACCGCGATACCGGCGTCCCGGCCTGCGTGTCTGTGACCGAAGATGTCGCCGGCGGCGGCCAATTCTGGACTCGCCAATATGGCCGGCGGCGCGGCTTCCCGCAGGTCATTTTCAGCGCCAAGCGCTTTGCCGGGCCGACCGGCATGGAGGAATATCTGGGCCTCGGCTTCGGGATTGCCCTCCGCGCCGAGGTCGAAAGCGGCATCCTCTGGTTCCTCAGCGACCATTATTTCCTGCGGCTCGGCCGGCTGCGGCTGCGCTTCCCGCGCTGGCTGGCGCCCGGCAGGCTCGCCATCGGCCACATCGACTGCGGCGGCGGCCGCTTCGTCTTCCTGCTCGATCTCACGCACCGGTTCGCGGGCGAGCTGATTCACCAGCTCGTGATCTTCCAGGACCCCGAAGAAGGAGCCGTTTCATGATCGACCTCTGGCTCGGCTGGCTGCTCGTCGCGCAGATCGCGATGGGCGCGTTCGACACGCTCTATCACCATGAGCTCACCCAGCGGCTTGCCTGGCGCCCGAGCCAGGCGGCGGAACTGCGGCTGCACGGGGTGCGGAACTTCATCTATGCGATCGTCTTCCTCGCGCTCGCCTGGACCGTCCCGCAGGGCGGCTGGGCAATTCTGCTGATCGTCCTGCTCGCGATCGAGGTCGTGATCACCCTTTGGGATTTCGTGGAGGAGGATCGCAGCCGGCTCCTGCCCGCGACCGAGCGGGTGACGCACACCTTGCTCGCCTTGAATTACGGCCTGATTCTGGCTTTGCTCATGCCGATCCTGTGGCAAGCGGCCTCCCGCCCGGCGGCCTTGCCCCCTGCGTGGAACGGCTTCTTCTCGATCGCCTTCACCCTCGCGGCCATTGGCGTCGCGATTGCCGGATTGCGCGATCTGGTTGCGGCCGGCCGCAGCGTCCGGATCGCGGAGCGCGACGCCGCGCCGCTGGCCGCCGCGCTGTCGGGCCGGCGCTCGATCCTGGTGACCGGGGGCACCGGCCTGGTCGGCACTCGTCTGATCGCCGCCCTGACCGGCGCGGGCCATGACGTGACTGTCCTTACGCGCGACCCGGCCCATGCCCGCCATTTGCCCGCGCCTTTGCGCATCGTCACCGATCTTGGCCAGATCGCGAACAGCGACCGGATCGACGCGATCGTCAATCTGGCGGGGGAGGGGATTGCGAGCGGCCTGTGGACCCGCCGCCGCCGCGAAGCGATCCTCGCGAGCCGCATCGACACGACCCGCGCGCTTCACGCTTTGTGCAAGCGGCTGAGCAAGCGGCCGAAGGTGCTGATCAGCGCCAGTGCGATCGGCTATTACGGCAATGGCGGCGACACGGTGCTGGATGAAGGGGGCGAACAGGGCGATGGCTTTTGCGCCGGCATCTGCGCCGCCTGGGAGGCCGAGGCGGTGCGGCATGCGGAACTGGGCCTGCGCGTCGTGCGGCTGCGGATCGGCCTGGTGCTGGCGAGCGCGGGCGGCTTCCTCGCCAATCTGCTGCTGCCCTTCGAGGCGGGGCTGGGCGGCCGCATCGGCAACGGGCGGCAATGGCTCAGCTGGATTCACCGGGACGATCTGGTCCGCCTGATCGCCTTCGCGATCGAGGAGCGGGAGCTTGAGGGCGTGGTCAACGCGGCCGCGCCGAACCCCGTCCGCAACGCCGCTTTCGCGGCCGCGCTCGGCGCCGCGCTCCGCCGCCCGGCCTTCATGCCTCTGCCGGCTGCGCCGCTGCGGCTCGCGCTGGGCGACTTCGCGGAGGAATTGTTCCTCGCCAGCCAGCGCGTGCTGCCGGTCAAGGCGGTGTTCCACGGCTTCCGCTTCGATCACCCCCGGATCGAAGGCGCGCTGGCGTGCATCGTCGGCGCGCCGCCGCCGGCCGAGCGCCAGCCCCGGCATCGCGGCCTGGCCGACGCCCGCCTCCTGCACTGACCCCGCGCAACGAAAAAGGGCGGCCCGTTGCCGGACCGCCCTTTCGCACTTTGAGGTCTGAAATGCTTAGCGCTTCGAGAACTGGAAGCTACGGCGCGCCTTGGCGCGGCCATATTTCTTGCGCTCGACGACGCGCGGATCGCGGGTCAGGAAGCCGGCCTGCTTCACCGTGGTGCGCAGGGTCGGCTCGTACTTGGACAGCGCCTGGGCGATGCCATGCTTCACCGCGCCGGCCTGGCCCGAAAGACCGCCGCCATGCACGGTCGCGATCACGTCATATTGGCCTTCGCGCTCGGAAATGCCGAACGGCTGGTTGATCACCAGGCGCAAAGTCGGGCGGGCGAAATAGACTTCCTGATCCCGGCCATTGACCGTGATCTTGCCGCTGCCCGGCTTCAGCCAGACGCGGGCGACGGCGTCCTTGCGGCGGCCGGTGGCATAGGCGCGGCCCTGCGCGTCCAGCTCCTGCTCGCGCAGCACGGCGGCGATCTGCGGACCCTGGGTGGCGACGCCGTTCGGGTTCGGATCTTCCTCGCGGCCACGGCGGGCCGGCGCACCCTCATTCGCTTCGGCGTCACCGGCAGGCGCAGCGGCCTCGGCGGCGGGCGCCGGAGCAGCGGCGGCGGCCTTGGTCAGGTCGCCCAGATCGGAAAGGGACTGGCGATTGTCGGCCATTATGCGCCCACCTTGTTCTTGCGGTTCATCGACGCGACGTCGAGGACTTCGGGGTTCTGGCCGCCGTGCGGATGCTCGGTGCCGTTATACAGGTGCAGAGCGCGCATCTGGTCGCGGCCCAGCGGCCCGCGCGGGATCATGCGCTCGACGGCCTTCTCCAGGATGCGCTCCGGAAAGCGGCCTTCCAGGATCTTGCCGGCCGGAGTCTCCTTCAGGCCACCGGCATAACCGGTATGCTTGTAGTAGATCTTGTCCTGCAGCTTCTTGCCGGTGAAGCGCACCTTGTCGGCATTGATGATGACGACATGATCGCCGCAATCGACATGCGGGGTGAAGCTCGGCTTGTGCTTGCCGCGCAGGATGTTGGCGACGATGCTGGCGAGACGGCCGACGACGAGACCGTCGGCGTCGATCAGATGCCACTTCTTTTCCACCTCGGCCGGCTTGGCCGACTTGGTGGTCTTGAGGAGCGCCTTCATGGGCTCATGACCTTTCGAATAAACGGATACGCCGCTCGTGCCGGGAAGGGCGCGGAGCGGCGCTGCGGGCGGCCAAATGGCAGCGAAGGCCCGCAAAGTCAACAAATCCGCGGGTTTCGCGTGAGGTAAAATGATACCTCTAGTTTCTGCGCTCCCCGCTCAGCGTCTGCCGTTGCACCACATTGTTGCTTCCGCTGCGGATGCTGACCCGTTGTTCGACGGTGTAGCGGCGGCTCAGCCCGGTGGTCCGGTCCACCTCGTAACGGCTCTCGGCCTCCATCCGCATTTCGGCGTCACGGAACTCGCGCAACGCCTGGGCCCGGCCTTCCGGCGTGTTCTGGCCGCGGCCGTTCAACGGCACGCGTTCGATAAAGTTTGAAATCTGGGCGAGCATTTGCTCGCCCGGCACTGACGCGGCAATCTCATAGAAGACGGTATCGGCACGGACGTCGGTGATCGTTACCGTCGCCTGCTGTTCGATCGTCCCGCCGAACGGTGCGTCGAAGGTGAAGGCGACTGCATCTGGCTGCTCCCGGCTGAAGTCCGTTGCGGCCAGTTCGAGGATCGGGGACGTCTGCTGCATCAGCAGGGTTAGGCGGCTAACGGTTGGCAGATCCAGCATCGTCTGCCGCGCGAAAGCCAGAGCCTCGGAATCGCTCTCCCGCTCGGTCTGGGCTACGAGTTCCATGCTCCGATCGACCACGCGTTCCCAAACCGCCTCCGCATCGATCAGATGGTCGATGATCGCGTCGGCCGACAGGCGCACCGTGAAGGGCAGCAGCGCCCTGTCGAGCATGCGCCGGAACGCCTGGCGGGCCTCCGCCGTCGGCAGACGCGGCACATCGACGCCAAAATCGATCGGCTCGACCAGCATCAGGAAGCCGTCGCCGTCGCGGCTGAAGGTGTAACGATAGTCCATCCACACGCTCATCTCCTGGCCGCTGCGCGTGGTCGCCTTCCGGTGACGGTAGACGATCGGCTGGCCGAGCGGCGGATTAAACGGGATAGCGACCCGTTCTTCAGCCGCGTCCGCGGCCGACGTGACCGGCGGTATTGGACGCATGGTCGGCGCCTCGCCCGAGGCGGGCATGGCGCTGGCCAGCGAAACGGTCATCAGCAGACTGTGCAGCATGGATTTTCCCTCTGTCTGCCACTGCTTAACTGTCGTGGAGAAACCGCGCATCCGAAATTCCATCCGGTGCGGCGCGGTGCGATCAGTTCCGCGACAATGCCAAGGCGACGTCTTGCGACACTTTCCAGCGTTGGCGACGCGGCACGGCGCGGTAAGAGTGGCCCGGTCAGATCCAGATCCGGGAGGCGTGTATGAAGCGTGGATGGCCGGCAGCGGCGGGGCTGCTGATCGCGACGGCGGCGGTGGCGCAGCAACCTTCCGTCAACGCTCCGCCTCCACCACCCAACAAGTCCACACCGGTCGAGGCGGGCGAGCTTCGGGAGACCTGGAACGACCGCGCCAGCCAGGGCGCGCCGGTCAGCGCCATCCGCGAATTCGACGGCTGGGGCCTCGGCCTGGCGATGCCGTTGGCCCGCTCCGAGCATGCGGTCGCCGAGGTGGAAGGCAGGATCTGGGTGGCCGGCGGCTACCCGCCCGGGCGGCTGCCCTCCAACCTCGTGCAGATCTACGATCCGGTCGCCAGCCGCTGGTCGCTCGGCCCGACCCTGCCCCAGCCGATCCACCACACCCACCTCGCCGCGGTCGGCGGCAAAGTCTATCTGATCGGCGGCGAGCTTGAAGGCGCGAGCAGCGGGCGGCCGCACCGTTATATTGCGGACGTCTGGATGCACGATCCCGCCGTGGGCGGCTGGGTGCCGCGCGCGCCGATGCCGACCGCGCGCAGCGGCGGCGGCAAGGCGGTGATCGACGGCAAGATCTACGTCGCGGGCGGCCGTCCGCCGGGCGGCGCGGCGTTTGAGGTCTATGACCCGGCGACCGACAGCTGGGAGCGGCTGCCGGACATGCCGACCCAGCGCAACCACCTCGCCATGGTCGCGATCGGCGGCAAGATTTACGTCGCGGGCGGCCGCTTCGGCCCGGGCGCCAGCGCCGAACGGACCGACATTCTGGAAATCTACGATCCGGCCACTCGCCGCTGGAGCCGCGGCGCCTCCCTGCCCGCACCGCGCGGCGGCGTCACCGGCGCGGCCCACGCCGGCTGCATGTTCGTCTTCGGCGGCGAGGGCGAGCGGACGCACGTGCTGGGCCTCACGCCCAGCACCTACGGCTACGATCCGCGCACCGACCGCTGGACGCAATTGCCGGACCTGCCGATCGCCATGCACGGTCTGAAGGGCAGCGCGGTGATCGGCGGCCGCATCTTCCTGCCCGGCGGCGGCATTACCCTGGGCGGCAATTCCGGTACCAATGCGATGCAGGTCTATCGGCCGACGATGACCTGCGAGTGAGCAGGCCGCGCCGCCGCGACACTTTGTAAAGCTGAAGGCCCTTTGCTATCGCGCCCCGAACATGGGGAGTGAGCATGTCGCGTAAGTTCTTCGGCACGGATGGCATCCGCGGCCGCACCAACGAAATGCCGATGACCGCGGCGATGGCCCAGAAGGTCGGGCAGGCGGCGGGCGCGCATTTCCTGCGTGGCGATCACCGCCATCGGGTGGTGATCGGCAAGGATACGCGGCTCAGCGGCTACATGATGGAAACGGCGCTCATTTCCGGCTTCACCAGCGTCGGCATGGACGTGGTGATGGTCGGGCCGGTGCCCACGCCCGCCGTGGCGATGCTCACCCGCTCGATGCGCGCCGACATCGGCGTGATGATCTCGGCCAGCCACAACAAGTTCGCCGACAATGGCATCAAATTGTTCGGCCCCGACGGCTACAAATTGTCCGACGCGGACGAGGCGGAGATCGAGCGGCTGCTGGACGAGGAGCCGCGCCTGGTCCCCGCCGAGCAGATCGGCCGTTCGCGCAAGATCGAGGATGCGCGCGGCCGCTACATCCATGCCGCCAAGACCACTTTCCCGGAGCATTTGCGGCTCGACGGGCTGAAGGTGGTGGTCGATTGCGCCAATGGCGCCGCCTATCAGGTCGCGCCCTCGGCCTTGTGGGAATTGGGCGCGGAGGTGGTGGCGCTCGGCATCGCGCCCAACGGCACCAACATCAATGAAGGCTGCGGCTCGACCGACACGGCGGCGCTCAGCCGCGCGGTGGTGGACAGCGGCGCGCATATCGGCCTCGCGCTGGACGGCGATGCCGACCGGCTGATCGTGGTGGATGAGAAGGGTACGAAGATCGACGGCGACCAGCTGATGGCGCTGATCGGCTCGTCCTGGCACCGGCGCGGACAGCTGCGCGGCGGCGGCGTGGTCGCGACGGTGATGTCGAACCTGGGGCTGGAGCGGCATTTCGAGGCGCAGGGTCTGACGCTCGAACGCACCAAGGTCGGCGACCGCTATGTGCTGGAGGCGATGCGCGCCAAGGGCTTCAATGTCGGCGGCGAGCAGTCGGGCCACATCATCCTGAGCGATTATGGCACGACCGGCGACGGGCTGGTCGCGGGCCTGCAGGTGCTGGCCGAATTGGTCGAGGCGGGCAAGCCGGCGAGCGAGTTGCTGCGGCGTTTCGAGCCGCTGCCGCAATTGCTGAAGAATGTCCGCTTCAAGGGCAAGCCGCTGGAGCGCGACGACGTGAAGGCCGCGATCGCCGCCGGCGAGGCACGGCTGGCCGGAACGGGCCGCCTGGTCATCCGCAAATCCGGCACCGAGCCGGTCGTGCGGGTGATGGCCGAGGGCGAGGACGAGAATCTGGTGCGTGAGGTCGTCGACGACATCTGCGCCGCTGTGGAGAAGAATTGATGCTTGAGATGCGCCCCGATTGCGAAAAATGCGGCCGTGATTTGCCGCCCGACCAGTATGACGCCTTCATCTGCTCGCTGGAATGCACCTTCTGCGCGGCCTGCGCGGACCGGCTGGACGAGCGCTGCCCCAATTGCGGCGGCGACCTTCTGGAACGCCCGATGCGGGTCGGCGAGGCGCTGGAGAAATATCCGGCCAGCACGAAGCGGCATTATAAGAGGTGATGACATCCAAAAATCCTCCCCGGAACGGGGAGGTGGCAGCGCGCAGCGCTGACGGAGGGGTCGGGAGCGAGCGCTTTGCGCTCGCCCCACCACCACTCGGCTGCGCCGAGCGGTCCCCCTCCCCGTTCCGGGGAGGATTTTCGTGGTGACGCCCCCCCGCATCCTGATCGTCGCCGGTTCCGACAGCGGCGGCGGGGCGGGGATTCAGGCGGACATCAAGACCGTCACCATGCTCGGCGGCCACGCCATGACCGCGATCACCGCGATCACGGCGCAGAACACTTTGGGCGTGACCGGCGTCCATCCGATCCCCACCGAGATGGTGATGGCGCAGATGGATGCGGTCCTGTCCGATATCGGCGTCGACGCGGTGAAGATCGGCATGATCGGCTCGGCGGAGACGGCGCAGGCGGTCGCGGAGCGGCTGGAGCAACTGGACGTGCCGATCGTGTTCGATCCCGTCATGGTCGCGACCAGCGGTTCGGTGCTCGCCGACGATGCCACGATCACGGCGTTCGAGCGGCTGCTGAAGCTCTGCACGGTGGCGACGCCAAATGCGGCCGAACTGGCCGCTCTGGCGACAATGCCTGTCGCCACCCCCTCCGGACGGGATCAGGCGGTCGAGCGCATCATGGATCGCACCGGCTGCCGGGCCATCCTCGCCAAGGGGGGCGACGCGGACTGGGCCGAGCAGGAAGGCGACGTCGAGGATTGGCTCTTTGACAGCGACCATTCCGAGTGGCGCTGGCGGGACAGCCGCATCGAGACGCGCCACAATCACGGCACCGGCTGCACGCTTGCCAGCGCCATCGCGACCGAGCTGGGCCGTGGCGCCCCATTGCCGCGCGCGGTCGAAACCGCTCGCGAATTCGTCCGTGGCGCGATGCTCGCCGCCCCCGGCTTCGGCAGCGGACACGGGCCGATGGGCCATTGGGCCGCGAATGACGGGCGGATGAACCTCAACCAGGTGACTCTGCGCGTCCGCGATTATGACGAGGCGGTGGATTTCTATCGCCGGCTGGGCCTCACCCAGATCGTCCATGCGCCCACCAAGGGTTATGCGCGGTTCGAATGTCCGGGCGGCGCGACCTTTTCGGTCAGCGCGTCGGGGGATGCGCGGGCCGGCGACAATGTGACCTATTTCGAAGCCGCCGATCTGGACGATTGGGTGGCGGCGCTGAAGCAGGCCGGGATCGCGCTTACGCAGGAGCCGCGCGACGAAAGCTATGGCTGGCGTGAGGCGCGGCTGACCGACCCCACCGGCAACAAACTCTGCCTCTACCGAGCTGGCCCGATGCGCCGCTTCCCGCCCTGGCGGATAGCCACAGAGGATTGACAGAGGATTGAACGTGTCGCCAGCCTGGGCTGGCGTGGCGCGGCGGCGGTAAGCTAGGCTCGCGCCATGCCCCCCTGTTTCCAGATCGAGCAGCCCTATCCCTCGCCGCTTGCCGGCGTGGACGAGGCGGGGTGCGCGCCGCTGGCCGGGCCGGTGGTCGCGGCGGCGGTGATCCTGGACCGGGCGAATTTCCCCAGCGGGATTGACGACAGCAAGAAGCTCCCCGCGCCGGTCCGCGAGGCGATCTGCGCGAGGCTCTACGACGTCGCGGGCGTCGGCGTCGGCATCGCCTCGGTCGAGGAGATCGACACGCTCAACATTTTCTGGGCGCGGATGCTGGCGATGCAGCGCGCGGTGGATGCCCTCGGCGTCGATCCGCAGATGGTGCTGGTCGACGGCAACAAATTGCCGAAATGGGACCGCCCTTCGGTGGCGATCGTGAAAGGCGACGCGAAGAGCCGCTCCATCGCCGCCGCCTCCATCGTCGCCAAGGTGACCCGCGACGCGATCATGGCCGAAGCAGCACGCACCTGGCCCGGCTATGGCTGGGAACGCAACAAGGGCTATCCGACGCCCGAGCATTGCGATGCGCTGAAGGAACTCGGCACGACCCCCCTCCACCGCCGCAGCTTCGCCCGCGTCCGCGAGCAATTGCAGCTGGAATTGCTCGCGGCGGAGTGAGTCAGCCTACCGATGCTGGTCGATCAGGATCGGGTTGCCGTCCGGATCGGTCAGCACGAAATTGGCCGGGCCGGTCGCGCTGGTGATCTCCGTCCCCGCCTCAACGCCCGCGGCGCGCAGGCGGCGTTGGATCGCGCGCACATCTTCGAACGGATCGACATTGCGGCCGTCGCTGTCCCAGCCGGGGTTGAAGGTCAGGATGTTGCGGTCGAACATGCCCTGAAACAGCCCGATCTTCACGTCGCCATTCTTCAGGATCACCCAGCGCTGCGCGACATTGCCGTGCGTCTGGATGAAGCCGAGCTTCTCGTAAAAGGCCTTGGACGCCGCGATGTCGCGCACGTTCAGGCTGACCGAGAAATTGCCGAGGCTGGAATCGGCTACCGGCGCGGCGGGCGGCGCTGCCTGGACGGCGGCGAAGAGGGCGATGCCGGAAGCAAGGCCGTGCAGGAATTTCATGTCGTATCTCCCCTGATGGACGCGCCGTTTTTACGCCGCCCCCGAACGCGCCGCCATCGCCCGGAAGGGTGATTTGGACGAAATCGGGCTGCGCCATGCAACATTGTCCGGCCGAATTTCGAGGGGTGAGTCCTCGCCGCAACACCACCCTCACTGGAGGCTGGCGCGGGATCTCAGTCACAAGATTTTGTGCCGGACTCCTTGTGTTCTGAAAGTGTTTACACCTCATTAACCATTTCCCTTCAGACCCTGGCTTGACCGTGGAGTCACCACGACTTCACACACTTGCTCTTGGCCGAGCGGGGGGAAGACATGACGGCGATGACGAAGCTTGGCGTGCAGCGACGGCGGGTCGCAACCGCGCCGGAACAGACGGCGGATTTGCCGCTGGACAGCATCATGCAGTCCGACTGCGTCGCGGCGATGAAGTCGCTGCCGACCGCGAGCGTGGACATGATCTTCGCCGATCCGCCCTACAACCTTCAGCTCGGCGGCGACCTGTTCCGCCCCGAGGGAAGCCGGGTCGATGCGGTCGACGACGCCTGGGACAAATTCTCCAGCTTCGCGGCTTACGACAAATTCACCCGCGAATGGCTGGCCGAGGCGCGCCGCATCCTGAAGCCGAACGGCACGATCTGGGTGATCGGCAGCTATCACAACATCTTCCGCGTCGGCGCGGCGGTGCAGGATCTGGGCTATTGGATCCTGAACGACATCGTCTGGCGCAAGACCAATCCGATGCCGAATTTCCGCGGCACCCGTTTCACGAATGCGCACGAGACGATGATCTGGGCGAGCCGGTCCGAGGACAGCCGCTACACCTTCAATTATCAGGCGATGAAGGCGATGAACGACGAGCTGCAGATGCGCTCGGACTGGGTCATCCCGATCTGCGCCGGCCAGGAGCGGATCAAGGGCGACGAGGGGCACAAGGCCCACCCGACACAGAAGCCGGAAGCCCTGCTCTATCGCGTCTTGCTGTCCTGCACGAAGCCGGGCGACGTGGTGCTCGATCCCTTCTTCGGCACCGGCACGACCGGTGCCGTGGCCAAGCGCCTCGGCCGCCGCTGGATCGGGATCGAGCGCGAAACGCGCTACGTGAAGGTCGCGAAGGAGCGGATCGCTGCCGCGCTGCCGCTCGATGAAAGCGCGATGAAGACCATGGCCAGCAAGCGGACCGCGCCCAAGGTGCCGTTCGGCTCGCTGGTCGAAACCGGCATGATCGCGCCGGGCACGGTGCTGACCGACAGCAAGCGCCGCTGGCGTGCGACCGTGGGCGCCGACGCGTCGCTCGTCTGCGGCACGGAGCAAGGCTCGATCCACAAGCTTGGCGCGATCCTCCAGAATGCGCCGTCCTGCAACGGCTGGACCTTCTGGCATGTCGATGGCGAGAAACTGGAGCCGCTCGATGCGCTGCGCCAGCGTTTCCAGATGCAGTCCGGTCTGGAGTGAAAAAAGGCGGGTCCGTTAGGCCAAAAGCAAGATGAGCGAACAGATTTATCTTCGGCCGGCCGCATTCATCGATTCCCCCGTCGGGTTCGATGGAACGGCCATGCGGCTGGCCGGAGGCCTCCAATGGTTTTCCGCCGTGGAGGTCATACGAAGGGACGGGGCGCAGCTCTCTCGGGAATTGCGTCCCGTCTCTCAATTCGAAAATGACGTCGCGTCGCTCGGCGTCGAGCGGGAATGGGCGAACCTCACAGGCCAGCGCGCGCCGCTGATCCTCGGTACGCGCACGATCCGGCTGGATCAGCCGCAGGTGATGGGCATCCTGAATGCCACGCCCGACAGTTTCTCCGACGGCGGCGCGCATGCCGATCCGCAGGCCGCGCTTGCCGCCGCGCATGCCATGACCGCGGACGGCGCGGCGATCATCGACATTGGCGGTGAATCCACTCGCCCGGGCGCGCAGGCGGTGTTCGAGGGCGATGAGGAACAGCGCGTCATGCCGCTGGTCCGGCCGCTCGCGGCTTCCGGCACGGCGGTGTCGATCGATACGCGCAAGGCGGGGATCGCGTCGCTCGCGCTCGGCGCGGGCGCGACCATGGTCAATGACGTGTCGGCGCTGCTGTCCGATCCGCGCATGGCGGCGATCGTCGCCAAGGCCGGCTGCCCGGTCGTGCTGATGCACCATCAGGGCGATCCGCAGACCATGCAGCGCGACCCGCGCTATGACGGCCCGGTCGCGCTGGCCGTCTATGACTGGCTCACCGAACGGATCGCGGCGGCGGAGGCGGCGGGCATCGCGCGCGACCGCATCATCGTCGATCCCGGCATCGGCTTCGGCAAGAATGTACAGCACAATCTGGAGCTGATGAACCAGCTCGGCCTGTTCCACGGCCTCGGCTGCGCGATCATGCTCGGCGCAAGCCGCAAGCGGACGATCGGCGCGCTGTCCAACGAAGCCCCGGCCGACAGGCGCCTCGGCGGCTCGATCGCCTTCGCGCTGAAGGCGGTCGAACAAGGCGCGCATATCGTTCGCGTCCACGACGTGTTCGAAACGGTTCAGGCGCTCCGCGTCTGGCGCGGCTTGCGCGACGCGGCCTTCACCGTGGCCTGAGCCTCCAGCCGCCGCTGCCGCTTGCCGCGCGCGATCTCGGTCTCCAGCGCATCCAGCTTGCTTTCCCAGAACATGCGGAACTGGCCGAGCCAGGCATCGACCTCGCGCAGCGGATCGGCCGCCACCGCATAGATGCGCCTTTGCCCTTCGGCCCGAACAGTGGCGAAGCCAGCTTCCCGCAGCACCTTGAGATGCTGCGAGACGGCCGGCTGGCTGATCCCGAACTCTTGACCGATCACCTCGACGACCTCGCCCGACGCCTGTTCACCTCCGGCCAGAAGCTCCAGGATGCGGCGGCGGACTGGATCGCCCAGGATGTCGAACGGGTGCATCAGCCGCCGTAAAATGCGGTCGTGCGGTCCGCGGCCTCACGCGATGCTTCGGCGTCCAGGCCGAACGCGATCGAGGCGTCGCGCCAGCCATGGCTGCTGCCGTGCACGAACTGTTTGTAATTGTCGGACTTCACCCACTCGGTGTCGGTCTCGGGCGGCTTGTCCCAACCGCTCTCCAGATGCTCGGCAAGCCCAAGCAGCGACAGGTCCCAGCCGACACCGCCCGCACCGGCGCCATACTGGTCCCAGAATTTCTCGAAATGCTCTTCCACGATGCCGATATGCTCGAGCTCCAGCCGGGTCGTGCCGCCCGCCTCCTCGCTAAGCTTGACCCGGACCCAGGAAACGCCGCCGCCAAACTCCCAGGTGATGGCAAGGCTCCGCGGCGGCTCGCATTCTTCCACCGTGCCGGCGGCATTGCCCTCGATCTGGAAGCGCCCGCCGAGCCGCAGATCGCCCGTCACGGGCGAGAACCAGCGCGGGATGCGCTCGGCATTGGTGACGGCGTCCCACGCGTCGGTGATATCGGTCTTGAAGCTGCGGCCGGCGCGAATGGTCCGCGTCGGCTGGCCGTCGCGCTCGCCGCTGACGACCTCGCGGGTGATCGCGCCGATGTGGCGCTGAACGTCGAATTCCATGATGCGCTCCCGAATTGGTTCGGGTGTCTTATATCGGTGGAAACTTATATAAGTCTAGAGCAATATATCTATTCAGCCGCGATAGAGGGCGGCAGCATAAACCGCCGTCGCGGCGAGGCCGATCAATGTCCGCACCCCGTGCAGCACCGCCCAACGCGACAGCATCGCCGCCGTCTCTGCCGTCGCGCTTTCCGGCGGCGTCGCCTTCAGCCGGTTGTTGAGCGGGAACATCACGATCAGGGTGAAGGCGATCGCGGCCAGCATCAGCGCGCCGCCTGCCAGGAACAGCATATCGCCCCAGCGCCACCAGACCGCGATCCCCGCCAGCCCGGACACCGCCGCGAGCGGGGCCTGCATGAGGGTGCCGCGCAGATAAGCGGGCTTCCACTGCGCCAGCTGCGCGGCCGGTTCGAGCCGCGCCCGCGCCGGATGCTCGACGAACAGCACGTAGAGCGCCGCCCCGGTGAAGAGGGCCGCGAGGACAAGCGCGCCGATCGACAGCATGGCTCAGCCCCGGCAGCGGTGGATGCGGCTGGGCGGCTGGCCCGGGACGGTCAGCTCCGCCTCGTCCGCGCTCACCGCCTTGATCTGCGTGGTCGAACGGTCGCCTGCCTTGGCCTCGCCGTCCGGCGCCGCGTTGGTGATCTCGATGGTCAGCCGGTCGCCCTCCAGCGTCCAGCGGCCGCTTTCCTCCATGAACGAGTAGCGGCCGTCCGGTTCGAAGGCGAGGTAGCTGTCCGACGCGCCGCCGCAATCGCCCGCGCCCTCGCTCTGCCAGCGCCCGGCCAGCCAGGCGGCGGACAGTTCGGCCGAGCCGCTTTCGGCGGGCGCGGAGGTGTTGGCGGCCCCGGTCTCGGTCTTCGCCTGCGCGTCATTCGCCTTGTTGCCGGATCCGCACGCGGCGAGCGACGCGGCGGCCAGGAGCGAGAAGGCAAGTCTGCACGTCATCGCTGCATCCTAGGCCGGAAAGGTGGCGGGGTGAAGCGGGCGCGGCTACGAAAGCAGCGAGGCCGGGGGACAGATATGCGCCAGACAGCTTTCGCCGCATTCGCTTTGGCGTTCGCCCCCGTTCCGGCCGCGGGACAACAGCCGCCGCCCGTCGCCCTGACCGTCGAGCTGCCGGCTGGCGGAATCGCGATCATGCGCGCGCGGGGCGGCAATGTCCTGCTCGTCCACGATCCCGCCGGCAGCCTGCTGGTCGATGCCGAGTTCGACCGGGCCGCGCCCGAATTGCTCAACGCGATCGACGGGCTTGGCGGCGGCCCGGTCCGCTATGTCGTCAACACGCACTGGCATGGCGATCATATTGGCGCGAACGCCTTGCTGGCCGGGCGCGGCGCGGTGACCGTCGCGCATCGCAACGTCCGCGCGCGGATGACGAGCGAGCAGGTCATTCGCGGCCGTCCGGTCCCGCCCGCGCCGGAGAATATGCTGCCGCTGCTGACCTATGACGGCAGTCTGACCATTCATCTGCCCGGCGACACGGCGCAACTGCTCCATCCGGAGCGCGCCCATACCGATGGTGATACCATCGTTCACCTGCCGCGCGCGAACGTGCTGGCGATGGGCGACATCTTCTTCAACCGGATGCTGCCCTTCATCGATGTCGCGGCTGGCGGAACGATCGACGGCACGATCGCGGCTGTGGAAAGGGCGCTGATTCTGGCCGACGAGCGCACCATCATCGTCCCCGGCCACGGTCCCACGGCCCGGCGCGCGGACCTGATCGCCTATCGCGATATGCTGGCCGATGTCCGCAGCCGCGTCGCCGGGGCGGTCGCAGAAGGCCGTTCGCTCGCGCAGATCAAGGCGATGCGCCTGGCCGATCGCTATGTGACCGGCGAAGGCTGGATCACGCCCGACGAACTGGTCGAGGCGGTACATGCAAGCTTGCCGCCTGCCGGCGCTCGCGGATCGCCGTGAAAGGCGACGAACGTGATTGCATCTGGTGGACGCTGACGGGCTCGAACCGCCGACCCTCTCGGTGTAAACGAGATGCTCTACCAACTGAGCTAAGCGTCCCCGCGCCCCAAGTGGCATTGTGACGACGCGGGTGCAAGGCTGCGGCTAGACCGTCGGCAGTCCGCTTTTCTGCACCGCGCTCAGATACCGCCCCATCGCGCGGGCCGCTTCGTCCGACAGGCCGATATAGACGCGGCGGCCGTCATGCGGATCGGCGGTGCGGACGAACAGGCCCTTCTCCGTCAGGGCGCGGATCCAGCGCAGCGCCGTGGTCGCGGGCACGGAGGCGGCGATGCACAGGCTCGACACGGCCACGCGCCCGCCCTCCAGCCGCGCGGCATAGAGGTCTAGCAATGTGTCGAACGCCGGATCGGCGAACAATTCGCCGCGGAAAAATTGGTCGCGCAATCGCCGGGCGCGGATGATGCCGCGCACGAAGGCGGCGTCCACCGCTTCCGGCTCGTCCGTGTCGTTCGCGCCGTCGCTGATGCCGTCATCGCCGGACAGGGATGCGAGCACGCTCGCGATCCGGGCAGCATCCTCGCTCAATTGCTGCAGCAGGCTGGCCTCCGCCCGGCCGATATCGTGCAGCCGCGCGGGCGCGCGTTCCACCGCCCGGGCCAGCGCGCGTTCCAGCTGCGCATCGGTCGGGTCGCAAAGATGGTCCACTTCGGCAGGCAGATCGGCGGCTACGATCGCGTCGATCATCGCGAACGGCGCGACCACCACGCCGGTCATCCGGCCGTTGCGCGCCGCGTCGCCGATCCGCCCCAGTAAAGCGTCGAACGCTGCGGACGGCTCGCTTGCGCTCAGCAAAGCCGCGTCGGCGGCGATCTGGGCCTCGAACCGTTCCGTCCCGCCTTCCACCGGCGCCTCGGCGGCAATGCGGCAGCCCGCGCGCAGCGCCGCCGCGCGCGCCTTGTCGAGTCCTTCCTCACTATCGGCGAACAACAGCAGCACCTGGGCGCTGGAATAGACCAGCCCGCCAAAGAGGTCATCCGCCAAATCCACGACCATCCGCCCCCATCAAGGTCCGAAATGGAGCTTGGCAGGCAAGAACAGGCGGCGGCGATACTGATCGCGTCCATTTCCGACGCGACAATGTTCGTGTGGCGACTTGGGCGGGCAGGCTGCATCGGCTCGCGCCGGATAGGACAGGGCCGCCCTATCGCTGGAACATAGGCCTGGGTACTCCGCGCAGGGCGATACAGTCTCGCCTTTGCGGGAAACCTGTCGCTTAACTTGATCCGTTTCCGACCAAATTACGCGACGGCGTCAGTGCATCGCCTTGACGATGTCCTCGACCATCTTCTTGGCATCCGCGAGCAACATCATGGTGTTATCCATATAGAAAACATCATTGTTGACGCCGGCATAGCCAACGCCTCCCATGCTCCGTTTCACAAATAGCACCGTTTTGGCTCTTTCTACGTCGAGCACCGGCATGCCGTAGATGGGGGAACTCTTGTCCGTCTTCGCCGCCGGATTGGTCACGTCGTTCGCGCCGATCACGAAGGCGACGTCGCTGCGCGCGAATTCGCTGTTGATGTCCTCCAGTTCGAACACCTTGTCATAATCGACGCTCGCCTCGGCCAGTAGCACGTTCATATGGCCTGGCATGCGGCCTGCGACCGGATGGATGGCGAACTTCACGGTGACGCCTTCCTCCTCCAGCATGTCCGCCATCTCGCGCAGCGCATGCTGGGCCTGCGCCACCGCCATGCCGTAGCCGGGGACGATGATCACCTGCTCCGCCTGCTTCATCAGGAAGGCGGCATCCTCGGCGCTGCCCCGCTTCCACGGCCTGTCGACCGCAGTGCCGCCCGCCGCGCCGGCATCCTCGCCGCCGAAACCACCGGCGATCACGCTGATGAAGCTGCGGTTCATCGCCCGGCACATGATGTAGCTCAGGATCGCGCCCGACGCGCCGACCAGCGCGCCGGTGATGATCATGGCGGTATTGTGGAGCGTGAAGCCCATCGCCGCCGCCGCCCAGCCGGAATAGCTGTTCAGCATGCTGACCACGACCGGCATGTCCGCCCCGCCGATCGGGATGATGAGCAGGAAGCCGATCAGGAAGGCCAGCGCCGTGATCGTCCAGAACATCCAATTGTCCGGCGTGCGGTCCACCGCCCACCAGGCGATCAGCGCGATGATCGCGACGAGCGTTCCCAGGTTGATCAGGTGCCGCATCGGCAGCATGATCGGCTTGCCCGACATGTTGCCGTTCAGCTTCAGGAACGCAATCACGGAGCCGGAGAAGGTGATCGCGCCGATGGCGATACCGAGGCCCATTTCGATCCGGCTCGCGACCGCGATCTGGCCGGTGGCGGGGTCGATGATCCCGAACGGCACCGGCGCCATATAGGCCGCCGCCGCCACGCAGACCGCGGCGAGGCCGACCAGGGAGTGGAAGGCCGCGACCAGCTGCGGCATCGCCGTCATCGGGATGCGTTGCGCCGTGACATAGCCGATCACGCCGCCGATCGCGATGGCGATGCCGATCTCCAGAAGGCTCGCCACGTCGAGCATGACGAGGGTGGTCGCCACGGCGATCAGCATGCCGGCCATGCCGAAGAGGTTGCCCGCGCGGCTCGACACCGGACTCGACAGGCCCTGCAGCGCCAGAATGAAGAAGACGCCCGCCACCAGATAGGCGATCGGCACCCATTGATGCGATGCGTCAGCCGACCCGCCCGCGGCGAGCGCCGGACCCGCCATCGTCAGCAGCGCGAGCGCGCCTGCCGCTTTCGCCCCCCGCGCCAGCATCACTTGCGCTCCTTCTTCTTGTACATTGCGAGCATTCGCTCCGTCACCGCGAAGCCGCCGAAAATGTTGATGCTCGCCATCACCACCGCGGCCAGGCCGAGCCACTTGGCGGTCGGCGATCCCGGCGCCGCCGCCGCGATCAAGGCGCCGACGATGATCACCGAGGAGATGGCGTTGGTCACCGCCATCAGCGGCGTGTGCAGGGCGGGTGTCACGCCCCAGACGACGAAATAGCCCACGAAGCAGGCCAGCACGAAGATCGACAGGATCGCGATGAAGTCCATTTGGGATCAGCCCTTCAGTCCGAACACGTGATAAGCCAGGATACGCTGGATGTTGGCGGTGTCACTGTTGCGCCCGATCTTGACCGAGACCGGCGCCGGGTCGCCGGTCACCCACACCTTCAGGTCCGCGTCCAGATCGAACGTCCCCGCCGTCTCGACGCTGAAGCGGGTGATGGAGCGATAGGGGATGGTGAAAATCTCCACCTTGCGGCCCCGCAGCCCCTGAATATCGACCAGAGCGAAGCGCAGATCGGTAAGGAACACGATGTCCCGGATCGTCTTGAACGCGGCCAGCACCCGCTCGCCCGGCGTCAGGATCGGCGCATAATCGCGCTGCACCTCGTCGGTGGAGATTTCGGTGGCGGAGAACAGGCCCACTATTGATCCTCCCCAGCTTGCTGGGGAGGGGGACCGCCGCGCGCAGCGCGGTGGTGGAGGGGCCTTTCCGCCTCAGCCAACCTCAATATTGCGGACGCGGTCGCATCCGCGCCGCCGAGTATCTCGCGCGCCGGAATCCGGACAACGGTCAGCCCGCGCGACCGCATGTAATCGTCGCGATATTGGTCCCGCTGAGGTGCTCCCTCTGCCGAATGCACCTCGCCATCGATCTCGACGACGAGCTTGGCGGACGCACAATAGAAATCGGCAACATAGTCCTGCCCGACCGGATGCTGGTGCCGCCATTTGATCCCCAGCGGCGATCCCCGAAGCCGCTGCCAGAGTAGCACTTCCGGATAGCTCATTTCACGCCGCAGCTTGCGGGCGCGGTGAACAATCGGCGGCATTTGACGGCGTGGCGAGGCCCCTCCACCACGCGCTTCGCGCGCGGTCCCCATTATCGGGTCGGATCGTCCCCCGGACGATCCTTGGCCATGCGGGGCATGGCCAACCCGATAATCCGTTCCGGGGAGGATCAAGAGAGCAACCTCTCGTGCACGACCTTCCCGCCCTGTGTCAGCCGCACCGCATTGCCGATTTCCTCGTCCAGCACCGGCTTGCCGGCTTCCTTGTCCCAGAAGGCGGAGAGGAAATTGTAGAGGTTGCGGGAGAAGAGCGCGGAACTGTCTGCCGCCAGCCGCGAGGCGACGTTGCGGTGGCCTACGACCTTCACGCCGTGAATCACCGTCACTTCGCCCGCCACCGAGCCCTCGACATTGCCGCCCTGCTCGACCGCTAGATCGACGATCACGCTGCCCGGCCGCATCGTCTGCAGCTGCGCGTCCGAAATCAGCCGCGGCGCGGGCTTGCCGGGGATGAGCGCGGTGGTGATGACGATGTCCTGCTTGGCGATGTGGCTCGACACCAGAGCCGCCTGCGCCGCTTTATATTCGTCGCTCATCTCGGTCGCGTAGCCGCCCGCGCCCTCGCCCTCGATGCCCGCGACATTCTCGACGAAGATCGGCTTCGCGCCCAGGGACAATATCTGCTCCTTGGTCGCCGAGCGCACGTCGGTGGCGGAAACCTGCGCGCCCAGCCGCCGCCCGGTCGCGATCGCCTGCAACCCGGCGACACCGACGCCCATCACGAACAGTTTCGCCGCCGCGACCGTGCCCGCCGCCGTCATCATCATCGGAAAGGCGCGGCCATATTCGGATGCGGCGTCCAGCACCGCCTTGTAGCCGGCGAGGTTCGCCTGGCTGGAGAGGATATCCATGCTCTGCGCGCGGGTGATGCGCGGCATCCATTCCATCGCCAGCGCTTCGAGCCCGGCATCGGCATAGGATTTGACCCGCGCGCCCTCGCGGAAGGGATCGAGCGCGCCGATCACCCAGGCACCGTCCGCGGCGCCCTTCAGGCTTTTCGCGTCGGGACCCTGTACCGCGAGGATCGCATCCGCCCCGGCGACAACGGCGGTCCGCTCGCCGACCAGCGCCCCGGCCGCTTCATAGTCCGCATCGGCAATGGAAGCCGGATCGCCCGCGCCGGTCTCGACCCGCACCTCGGCGCCGAGCGCGATATATTTCTTCACCGTTTCGGGGGTCGCGGCGACGCGGCGCTCCCCGTCCGCATTCTCCTTGAGAACCGCGATCTTCATGCCCCGCCTGCTCCCCTCTTATCCGTGTATCGGCGTGGTATCCGGCGCGCTTATGAGCTGATCAGCATCACCACGATGAAGACGAGGATCGCCGACAGGATCGTGCCCCACTTCATGATGCCCAGGAAGCGGACGTAGGACCCTTCGTGCGCCTTATATTCTTTCACGTGGTCGATTTCGGCGGCCATGACACCCTCTTGGCTTTGATCGTTCGGCGACGGTCCTAGCCGCGTCCGGCGGCTAAGAAAAGCGCCTCAACCGCAACGGTAGAGCGTCTGGGTGCCGCCCTGCGCCGTCGCGCTCATCCGGTCCTGGGCGAGATAGGCGACCGTCATCGCGATCGATCCGCCGCCGCCGGTGATGGTCAGCCTGTTGCCGCTGCGCGTCACCCGGCCAGCGCCATTGTGGAGGGTGGCGGTGCCGCGCGCCATGTCGAAGCGGATGAACTCGTTCGACGCGCAATTTTCCTTCCAGGTGCCGGTCAGCCACTGATCGGTGACGGCGCCCCCGGCGGGAGCGGGCGTTGCCTGGGGGCCATAGGTTGGTGCGGCGGGTGTGCCGGCCACCGGCGCGCGCGCGCCGAAATTCAGCGCGCCTGCCAGATAGAGGATGAGCAGGATCAGCCCCAGCCCGCTGATCACGCCGAGCGCGATCAGGCTGCCCCGGTCGCTCGGTTCGGTGCGGCCGGCGGGCGTTGCCGGGGGGCGGGCAGGCGCAGGGTGGCCCATTCCAGCGGGCGGCGACCCGGCCCATGGCGAAGGCGGAGGGGGCGGCGCGCCCCAGGGCGAGGCGGGCGGCGCGGACGGCGCAATCCCGCGCAGCCGCATCGCCAGCGCCGCGACATTGGCCTGCGCTGCGGCGCCATGAGCGTCCGTCCAGGAGGCCGCCTGGCGCAATGCGGGCCAGTCATAATGGCCCTCGCCCAGGCGTACGACATGGATCGGCTGGCCTCTTCGCGCCGCCTCCTCGGCGGCGGCCTGCAGACGCGGATCGTCGGCCGAGGACGGCCCGACGACCAGCACCAGCGGTCCATCCGGCACAGGGTCCCGCGAGACCGGGACACCCTGCCTGGCAAGGTCATTACTCAGATAGTCCGCGACGCCTACGTCCTGCGGCGCACTGACCAGGCCGACGCTGTTCATCCCATTCTCCACCGATCGGATATATCCGGCGTTGGTAGAATGGCGCCGGGCCGGGATAAAGCCCGGATCCGCCGACGCCGGTCAGCAGCGGCGCCATTCCCCGGGCGGCCGCCACCGGTGGCGGCCTCGCAATTGCCTCATAAGGCAAGAAAAGCGCGCCGCGCCTCGGCCCGTCCCGGCTGCTTTAAGGCCGCCTTTACCAAGTGGGGGCTAAGCCTCTCCTCGATTTTCCGAGGAGCCCGGATTGCGTCCCGATCCCACACGATGCCTGCTGCTGATCGACGAGGAACCGGCGCAGCGCCGCCTGGTCAGCGCGATCGGCGCGCGCGCCGGCTGGTGGGTGCGCGGCGCGTCCGACGTGGACGCGGCGCAGGCCATGCTCAACGATCCGCAGGAGCCGCCCTTCGACGCGATCCTGATGGACGTATGGGAAGAAGGCGAAGCGGGCGCGGCTTTGATCCGGCAGATGCGCGCGGTGCGGCCGAACACGCCCCTGCTGGTGCTGACCACGCAGACCTCCACCGCCGCCGCGGTCGAGGCGATGCGGGCAGGCGCCAACGATTTCCTGGTGAAGCCGATCGCGCCCGACCGGCTGCTCGCCGCGCTCGACGCGGCCACCGACCGGCGCAAGTCGGCGGGTGAGCTGCGGCCGCTGAGCGAGAAGATCAGCAAGCCATTGGGCTTTGACGAGATTGTCGGCTCCGCGCCCTCCTTCCGCTCGGCGCTCGCCGTCGCCGCCAAGGCCGCGCGCGCGCGCGTGCCGGTCCTGATTGAAGGCGAGAGCGGCACCGGCAAGGAAATCCTGGCGCAGGCGATCCACGCCGCGTCGCCGCGCGGCAAGAAGCAACTCCACGTCGTCAATTGCGGCGCGATCCCCGGCAACCTCGTCGAGAGCGTGCTGTTCGGCCATGAGAAGGGCGCCTTCACCGGCGCCTTCGACCGCCATATCGGCCGGTTCGAGGATGCCGACGGTTCGACGCTCTTTCTGGACGAAGTCGGCGAATTGCCGCTCGAGACCCAGGTCAAATTGCTCCGCGCGATCGAGAGCGGCGAGATCCAGCGGCTCGGCAGCCGCATCACCAACACGGTGGACGTGCGCATCATCGCCGCGACCAATCGCCGCCTGACCGACGAGGTGGCGGCCGAGCGCTTCCGCGAGGACCTTTATTACCGCCTCAACGTCGTCAACGTCGCGATCCCGGCCTTGCGCGAGCGGATCACCGACCTGCCGGCACTGGCCCGCCATCTGCTCGCGCGCATCGCCGAGCAGCCGGGCATGCGCTACCTCTCGATCACCGACGACGCGCTGGCGGTGCTCATGTCCTATGGCTGGCCGGGCAATGTCCGCCAGCTGCAGAACGCCCTCTTCCGCGCCGCCGTCTTGTGCGAGCGGGACGCACTGACCGCCGCCGATTTCCCGCATATCGCCGCCGAGGCCACTTACGGCCGCCGCCAGGACGATTATCACGCCAAGCGCCTCACCGGCGCCAGCCAGAGCGCCGCCATGGCGCACGGCCCGGGCATCACCCTCTATGAAGGCGACGGGCATCTCAGGAAGCTCGAGGAGATCGAGGCCGACGTCATCCGCCTCGCCATCGGTCACTATCGCGGCCGCATGACGGAAGTCGCGCGGCGCCTGGGCATCGGCCGCTCGACCCTCTACCGCAAGCTCGGCGAACTCGGGATCGAGAACGCGGCCTGACCAGCCCTTGACCGCAGCCCTCCAAGCGCCGGATAGTCCGCGCAAACAAACAGGGAGGGAAGCATGAGGTGGATCGCAATCCTGGCCGTCGCGGCGCTGGCGGCGTGCTCCGGCGGTAACGAGGCCGCCAACAATCAGAGCGCGACGAAGGAAGGCTATCGCCAGGCAAGGATCGGCAATGTGGCCCTGGAATATGAGACCGCGAAGCTCGTGGTCACGTCGGTGACGATCCCGCTCCCTTATGACGCCGAGCGCGAGATTCGCGGCATGAAGCTGATCGCCACGGCGCGCGAGGCTGTGCTGGATCAGCCGAACTGCCCCGGCCAGGAAGCCAGTGTCTGCCGGGCGGAGGCCGAGGGCGGCCTGACGCTGACCATTCTGAATCAGCCTTTTGCCGAGTTCAGCGCGGCGATCCGCAACACCAGCCCGGCCACCTTTGCCGGGCGCCAGGGCATCACCTGGACCGGCCGGTTCGGCGGCAAGCCCGCGACCTTCACCGCCATTCCGGTCGAGCAGCAGACGATGATGTCGATCCGCCAGACCGAAGGCGAGGGCGCGCCGGACGCTGCCTCGCTCGATGCCGTGATCGCTTCGCTGAACTTCAATCCGCCGCCGCCGGCGACGAAGGGAGGCAAGTAGGAAAGCACCGCCCCCGCGCCCGCCCCTTTCCCGAAAGCGTGGAGGGGGCGGGGGTGGTCCTTCCTTCTTTCTGCCTCAGCCCCTAATTCAGGGGCATGCCTATCACCCTCATCACCGGCGCGGCCTCGGGCATCGGCGCCGCCACCGCCCGTTTGCTTGCCGCGAGGGGTCACGAACTCATCCTGATGGATCAGGATGCTGACGGGCTGGCGGCCCTGCCGGCGGGCCGCCGGATCGTGGGCGACGTCGCCGATCCGGCCTTATGGATCGAGGCGGAGCTGACCGGCCTGACCAATGCCGTGATCAATGCCGGGATCGGCGCGGGCGGGCCGATCGAGGATATGACGCTCGGTGAATGGCGGCAGGTGATGAACGTCAATCTCGACGGCGCCTTCCTGTCGCTGCAGGCCGCGATGCGAGCGATCCGCGCCGCCGATTATGCCGGCGACGAACCGGGCGGCGCGATCGTCGTCACCGCCTCGGTCGCCGGGGTGAAGCCGGAGCCCGGCATCGCCGCTTATGCCGCCTCCAAGGCCGCGGTGATCCAGCTCGCGAAGGTCGCCGCCAAGGAGGGCGCCGCCGCCCGCATCCGCGTCAACGCGATCGCGCCGGGCGGGGTGGAGACGCCGATCTGGGGCAAGCAGCCCTTCTTCCAGGAACTGATCGCGGCAAAGGGCAGCGAGGAAGCGGCCTATGCCGCGCTCGCCGGGCTGGCGACGCCGCTCGGCCGCTATGCCCGGCCGGACGAGATTGCGGCTCAGATCGCCTTCCTGCTGTCCGACGATTGCGCCTTCACCACCGGATCGGTGCTGATCACCGACGGGGGCTATTCGCTTTAGGTTCCGGGGGATGCGTTTTCAGTGACTCGGTCGCGGCGTGGAGGCCGCGTTGAACGGGTCGTGCGATGTCGCTAGTTTCAACGATGTGACGAACGATTTTCTTCATGGTGTAGTGCACGAGGCGCGCGAGGATATTCAGGTGGCCGTGCGGGCAGCTGCGGACACCTTCGCGCTGTGGCAAAAGCTCACGCCATTGGGGCGCAACGAATTTATCTGCTGGATCGATGACGCCAAGCAGCCGCAGACGCGCGCGCGCCGCATCGAGCGCGCCTGTGAGGAGTTGCGAGAAGGGAAAAAGCGGCCTTGCTGCTGGGTTGGCTGCATTCACCGCCCCGACAAGGCGCCGAGCAGATGGCAACAGGCGGTGCTGATCGATCGCGAGAAGCGTAGGGATCGATAAGCGCGAGCCTGCGGCGATGCGCCCGCCGCGCGCGGCATGCCGTGGAGGCTGCCGCTATGCCCGGCCATCCTCCGGGGCTTCGCTTGCCGGATCGATCGTCCGGTTCCGGCGCAGGAAGTAAGCGAGCAGGGAGCAGGCGATGGCCCAGGCGGCGCCGATGCTCCAGCCGGCGATGACGTCGCTCGGCCAGTGGACGCCCAGATAGACGCGCGAAAAGCCGATCGCGAGGGTGAGCAGGATGGCGGTGGCGATCAGGTAGATCTTCACGCCGCGGCCCTTTTGCGCCCCGGCGAGCAGGGCGCCCAGCGTCAAATAGATGATCGCCGAATGCATGGCGTGGCCGCTGGGGAAGCTGGCGCTGTTCACCTCGACCAGATGGGTCACGATGTCCGGGCGGGCGCGGTCGAACAGGGCCTTGAGCAGACCGCCGAAGAGGGCGCCGCCGGTGCTGGCCGCGACGACGAAGGCGGCGGTGGCATATTGGCGGACGGCGACGAGATAGCCGGCGGCGAAGATGACGACGATGGTCAGCACCGCCCAGCCGCCAAGCGCGGTCACGTCCAGCATCATCGCGCGGAGCCAGTCGGGACCGGCGGGAACGGACAGATCGGCGGGATCGCGCAGGCCGAGCATCAGCCAGCGGTCGAGTTCGTGCGTGCTGCCCTCGGATACTTCGTCGGCGATCGCCACGAAGGCGAAGGCCGCCGCCGCGAGCAGAGCGAAGACGATCAATATACCGGTATCGATCCGGTAGCGGTCGAGCAGGCCGCGAACAGGCGCGGGGAGCTTCACAGCCGGCGGATCAGGCTCGCGGCGGCGGCGAGCCAGGGGGGATCGGCCAGCACGGTCTGGCGGCCGCCGCTGGCGAGCGGGATGAGCTGGATCTTGCCGGGTTCGCGGCCGATCAGGCGGCCGAACACGTAGCGTCCGGCGGGGCGGGGGACGAGCACATCGCGGTTCATCGCGTTGGCGAATTCGTCCGGACCGAAGCGGTCGAGCCAGAGTTCGTCGCCGGTGCGGTAATCGCCGACGCTGCTTTCGACGAGCACGGCGACCTGGCCGGCGCCCGGGCGGGGCGCGACGACCAGGCTCTCGCGGCGCGGCGCGTGGGCGCCGTTCGCGCCGATGATCGCGGCGACCGGCACATCCTCGCGGTCCGGCAGGGTGACCAGATCGGAGGCGGCGACATCGAGCGCGCGGGCGATCCGGTTCAGCCAGCCCATGGAGACGGTGCGCGTGCCGGTCTCGAGCCGGCCGATCGTCTGCGGCGTGGTGGGCGGATCGCAGCGGTCGGCGACGTCCTGAAGAGTCAGTTTGCGGGCGCGGCGGACTTCGCGGATGCGCGTGATCATGAGAATCTCCTAACCCGTACGGTTATTTCATTTTCCTACAGATGTGCGGGAATGGCAAGAGGCTTCCGGTGATTCGGGAGAATGAACGTGGCGAAGAGGTTGCTTGAGGAACGGTCGGTCATCGTGTCGGGCATGGTGCCCGCTTTGGCCGCGATGAAAGCGGGCAAAAGGAAGGGGCCGGTCAGGAGCGGGCGGTCGGTGACGGTCAATGCGGCGGAATCTCCTCTGGGATGGCTGCGGTCGCGCGGACATGTTTCGGCCCGGCAATATGATGCGGGCGAGCAATTGCGCCGGGACTGGGAAGTGGCGGAGCTGGCGCCGTCGGTGACGATGCGCTGGGACGCATCGGGCGTGTTGCAGCAGCCCGGATCGGCGGAGGGCCGCGCGGAGGCGACACGCGCGCAGATCGCGGCCAAGGCGCGGTTCGACACGGCGGTGGCGGCGGTGGGTGCTGGCCTCAGCGACATCCTCTGGCGGATCGTCTGCGCGGGCGAGGGGATGCGCGACGCGGAAGCGGCGCTCGGCTGGCCTGCGCGATCGGGCAAGCTGGTGCTGACGCTCGCGCTCGACCGGCTGGCCGATCATTACGGGATGCGATAGGTTCGGCGCGAGGGGGAAGCGGATGCGGCGCTGGTTCCTATTGGTGGCGATGCTGGCCGGAGCGTGCGGGCAGCCGCGCGACTCCACGCCTGCCAATCAGGCCGCCGCCGCGCCGCCGCCTGTCTATGACCGGCTGGCGGGCAATCCGATCGAGCACGGCCACCGCATCGCCGATGTGCTGGGCTGCACCGGCTGCCACCAGGCCGACCTGACCGGGGAGGATTGGGGCGATCCCGAATTCGGCACCCTGTGGACGTCGAACCTGTCGCGCGCGCTCGCCCGCTATGACGATGCGGCGCTGGAACGGGCGATCCGCGGCGGGCTGCGGCACGACGGCAGCGATTTGCTGGCCATGCCATCCTTCCTGTTCACGCAGATCGGCGCGGAGGACATGGCGGCGCTGATCGCCTTCCTGCGCAGCGTGCCGCCTTCGGGAGTGGACCATCCCTTGCCCGCGCTCGGACCGGCCGGTCGGCAGGAATTGGCGGAGGGCAAATTGCATTATGCGCCGGCCGATGTGGTGCGCGAGGGCCAGGCCTGGCCGCCGGATGCGGGCGCGCCGCTCGCGCGCGGCCGGGCGATCGTGCGGGCGACCTGCGCGGAATGCCACGGCATGAACCTGCAAGGGGCGCCGGAAATCGATCCACCACGGCCACCGCTGAGCGTCGCCGGCGCGTATGACCGCGCTGCGTTCCACACTTTGATGCGCACCGGCAAGGGGATGGGGAATCGCGAATTGCGGCTGATGAGCGACGTGTCGCGCGGGCGATACAACCGCTTCACCGATCCGGAGATTGACGCGGTGTTCGACTATCTCGTCGCAATCGCGCGGAGGGCGCCGGCGGGCTGAAGAGGAGGCGGCGGAGATGACTGGCACGGGCTTGCGGACGATGGTTTGCGCCGGGGCGGCGCTTGCGCTGGCTGCTTGCGGATCGGGGACGCCGGGCAACAATGTTCAGAGCGGCCAGGCATCGGCGCCGCCGGCTTCCGCCGCGCCGCCGGCGAGCCAGACGGCGCAGCTGCTGGTCGGCTTCGAGAATGGCGCGTGCCGGCTGTCCTGGAATGGCCGGGCGGTGAACGGCCAGGGTCTGCTCGACGCTGCGGTCGGCGAACTGGAGGCGGTCATCCGGCGCGGGGGAGGACCGTCCGGGGTCACGGAGACCATGTTGTCGGTGGGGGTCGCGGCGAACCCGGAAGCGCCCTGGCGCTGCGTCGGCGGCGCGATCCATCAGATCCGGCGCGCGGGCTATGCGCGGCTGGTGGTCGGCTTCGAGAGCAGCCCGACCGAGCGGGCGCGGCCCGCCATTGTCATCGATCTGCCGATCGCGATCGATGCGCCGCCACCGCCGGTTGAGCCGGTCACGAACCGGATCGAGGTGGCGAATGACGGGGCCGCCCGGTGGAACGGCGCACCGGCGCAGCCGGACGCGTTGCGCACCTATCTGGCGGCCACGCAGCGAGTGGTGCCGCTGCCGCGGCTCGAAGTGACGATCGGAGGGGAGACGACGTTCGCGGCCGCGTTCGACGTCCTGGACATCATCAACCGCGCAGGCGTGCCGATCGGGCCGGGCGCCGACCTGCCGCCGCCGGAAGAGCCGGTCGCGCCGCCGGGCTTCGACACACCGCCCTCGGTCGTGGCCGTGACCCCGCCGCCGGGTGACAGTTTCGAGCTGATCGGGCTGGAGCGGTTCGTGCCCGATCTGCGCTAGCTCGCAGGAGCGGAAGAATTGCAGTAGCAGCTGCATGATCTGGCGACCGGGGGGACGCGGATGACGAGCATCGTTGAGACTGGACCGACCGCCGACCGGATCGAGACGTTGGACGTGCTGCGCGGCGTGGCTTTGTTCGGCATCCTGTTGATGAACGTCACCGGCATGGGCCTGCCGGACGCTTACGCCAACCCGGCCAATGCGGGCGGCGCGGAGGGCGCGAATTTGTGGGCGTGGATCGTCACGGAAGTCGGCTTCGAAGGCACGCAGCGCGCCTTGTTCTCCATGTTGTTCGGGGCGAGCGTCGTACTGTTCATGACGCGGCTGGAAGGGTCGGGGCGGCGGGATGCCGGCGACATCTATGTGCGGCGCAATCTGTGGCTGGTCGCCTTCGGGATGGTCAACGCCTTCATCCTGCTGTGGTCCGGCGACATCCTCTACATGTACGGCATCATTGCCCTGGTCGTGGTGCCGTTCCGCACGCTCGGGACCCGCGCATTGCTGGCGATCGGGGTCGCGGGGTTGCTGCTGGGCGCGGCGTGGACCGGCAAGGAGACCTGGCAGAATCTCGAAACCTATGCGGCCTACGAACAGGCCGTAGCGGAGCAGCCCGATCCCGAAGAACGCACCGCCGCTCAGGAAGAGGCGGTCGCGGGCTGGGAGGGTCTTGCCGGCGATTATGTTTCGACGCCGGGCGAGGTCGCGGAGACGATCGCGCATCACACCAGCGGCTATGGCGAGGCCTTCCTCTCGCTCGCGCACGAAAGCTCCGGGTGGCACGGCTGGGGCACGTACCGCTATTTCTTCGATGTGTTCGGGATGATGCTGATCGGCATGGCCCTGTTCAAAGGAGGCGTGCTGACGCTCGCCCGGCCGGTGTGGCTCTACTGGGCCATGATGATCGTGGGCTATGCGATCGGGCTCACGGTGAACATTGCCGAGGTGCGCTGGCTGATCGACCATCAGTTCAGCGCGGTCGCGTTCGTGCAGGTCGCGCCGAGCTACGATCTGGGGCGGCTGGCCATGACGCTTGGCCATGTCGGCGCGTTGCTGCTGTTCGTCCGCTCCGGGATACTGGGCTGGCTCAGGCGGAGCCTCGCCGCGGTCGGGCAGATGGCGGTGACGAACTATCTCGCGCATTCGCTGATCGCGCTGATCGTGTTCATCCTCTTCGCCCAGTTCGGGCAATGGGAGCGGCACCAGCTTTATTATTACGTACTGGCGATCTGGGTGGCGCAGCTGATCCTTAGCCCGCTCTGGCTGCGGCATTTCCGTTTCGGGCCGGTGGAGTGGCTGTGGCGCTGGCTGACGTACCTGAAGCGTCCGCCGATGCGGCGGGCGAGTGCCGCTTCTGCGGACCCGGCGCCGACACCTGGCAAGCAAGGTTAGAAGGGGAAGAAGAACCAGATCGCGGCCACGCCGACCACCCAGGTAATCAGGTTCAGCGGCAGGCCGACGCGGACGAAATCCATGAAGCTGTAATTGCCGATTTTGTAGACCAGCACGTTGGTCTGGTAGCCGAATGGCGTGGCGAAGGCGGCACTGGCGGCGACCATCACCGCCACCAGGAACGGCCGCGGATCGACGGCCAGCGTCTCGGCCAGCGCCACCGCCAGGGGGGTGATCAGCACCGCGACCGTCGCGTTGCTCAGCAACTCCGTCAGGAAAAGCGTCGCGCCATAAAGGATCGCCAGAGCGAGCAGCGGGTGCATGCCCTCCAGCGAACCCACCATCCGTTGGGTCGCCTGGCTGGCGAGGCCGCTTTCCTCGACCGCGATGCCCAGAACGATCATTCCCGCGATGAGCATCAATATGTCGGGACGCAGGCCGGAATAGGCCTCGTCCGCGGTGATGATCCTGAGCAGGATCAGCAGGATCGCACCGGCGAAGGCGCAGGCGGCGATGGGCGCGACGTTGAGCGCGGCGAGGGCGATCACGCCGACGAAAACGCCGGCCGAGACGAGCGCGCGCAGCGGACGGAGAGGCCGCTGCTCCGCGAACGCCTCCGGATCGCCGACCTGCGACCCGGCCAGGCCCGGATCGTCGACGCGGCGGAGTTGCCCGTCATCTTCCGGCTCCGCGCGCATCTCGGCCGATCTGAGCAGACGGGGGCTGAGCAGAATGAGATAGGCGCCGCCGGCGAGGGCGACGGACAGGCCGACGGGCGTGATCTCGAAAATGCCGAAGCGCGGCTGCCCGGCGAGGCTGGCCATATTGTCCACCAGCAAATTGGTCGAAGTGCCGACGAGCGTGCAGCAGCCGCCCAGCACCGCAGCGTAGGACAAGGGGATCAGATAGCGCCGCGGCGGCAGCTTCATCGACTGCGCGACTTCCCGGACCAGCGGCGCGCTCAACACGACGATCGGCGTGTTGTTCAGAAAGGCCGAGGCCGCGCCGCAAACCGAGATCAGGACCCAGATGCCAGCCTGGCCGATCCGTCTGCACAATCCCACCATGCCCCGGATCGCGCTGTCGAGCAGGCCCGACAATTCCATCGCGTAGGCGATGACGAAGAGCGACGCCAAGGCGATGATCGCCGGGCTGGCGAATGCGCCCTGCACCTCGACCGGCCGGACGACGCCGGTGATGAGCAGTACGGCCGCCCCGGTCAGCGCGACGACGTCGGCCCTGCCCTTGTCGAACACCAGGGCCAGAATGACCGCCGCCAGCACGACGAGCGTGACGATCTGATCGAACGGCATGGCCCCTGCATTCGACGGGTTTTCCGGCTGGCGCAAGAGCAGGTCCGAGAAAAGCGCCGCAAGCATAGATGGTTATGCTAGTGGTCGGGCCATGACCTGGCGTCTGACCGTTCCCCGCTATGCCGTGCCTCCGGCCTTGCTGCTGCTGGCCGCGTGCGAGATGCGGCCGTTCCAGCCGCCCCAGAACGAGGCGGAGCCGCCGCCCGCAAACATCGCCACGCCGGCGCCGGCGCCGACGGCGGCAGCGCCCGAGCCGTTGCTGGATCGTGAGGCGATTCTGGTCGCGGCGATCAGAGCGCGCAGCGCGGCCATGACCGGGGCGGACGACCGGGCGGCGCAGGCGGCGCTGGACGGCCGCCGCTTCGCCTTCCGCATCCGGCTGGGGTGCGGCCTGTCGCAGGCGCCGGATGCACCGGTGCGCTTCGATCCGGCGACGCGACGGGTGGAATTGAACATCGTCCCGGATTTGACTGCGGAAAGCCCGGTGGCGGCCGCGATCGGCGCGGACGGTTATGAAGCGGTCGAGGGTTTCTGGGTCGCCGATCCCTGGGTGCTGACGCCGCATTGCGGGAGTGGCGCGAGTGCCGCCGTACCGGTCGGCATTGCCCAATTCTTTTCCGCCGAAGAGCCGCGGACGGCCCGACGCGACGGGCGGCCCTATCAGGCGCGGCAGGATTTTGCGGGCGGCGGCCTGCCTGGACCAGGGGATTGGGAACTTGTGCTGACCGGGCGGCTGGCCAGGCTGGCCGACGGCCGGGCGATACAATGCCGTGCGCCGAACCCGGAACAGGGACCGGTCTGCATCGTGTCGGTGCGATTCGATCAGGTCGAAATCGTCAACCGCCATAGCGGCCGTCAGCTTGCGCAGTGGCGCTCCGGCTGACGGCAGGGTGTCAGCCGGTCCGGCGCCGGGCCATCAGCCGTCCGCCACCGGCAGGTCGCGGTGACGCCGCAGCAAATCGTCGAGCGACATGGCTTCGATCCGGCCGATCAGCGCGCGCTTGATCTCCGCTTCGCCTGCGCGGCGCAGTGACGCCCGGTCGGCCGGGTCGACCAGCAGCTCGCGCTTCAGCAGATCGGCGATGCGCGGCAGGCTGAGCGGGTAGAACATCAGGCTGAGGTGGAGCGAGCGCGCGCCAATGGTGTCGCAGCGATGATGATAGCCGGCCGGGACGAACAGCCAGTCGCCGGGGCCGAGATCGGCGGTCAGCACTTTCTCGGTCGGCGGCGCGGAGGGAAAGACGTTCATGCCCTCGAACGGATGATCGACCGGGTCGGCGAACACTTCCCAGCGCTTCGCGCCATCGAGCTGGAGCACGACCAGGTCGTAGGGATCGAAATGCAGATCCAGCGCGCTGCCCGCGCCGCAAGTGGCGACCAGGCCGGCAGTGACGTTGTCGCCGGTCTCGCCGGCCAAAGCCGCGCAGAGGCTGGCGATGGCGGGGACGCGGCGCTCGACCCGGTTGACGATGAAGCCGGCATCCTCGCCCTGCATCTGCCGGACCAGTTCGGCGCGGGCGGGCGGCGGGACCTTGACGAAGAGGGACGGGACCTTCCTGCGGTTGCGGTAGAGGCGGATATCGCCGGGTTCGAACGTGCCGTCGGAGAGGCCGGCCATGGCCGTGTCCCAATCGATCAGGCCGGCATGACGGGCGGGGTCCCCGGTCTGCGCGAGATGCGGCCGGTGCGCTTCGAGCAAGGCCCGGAATGCGTCGGTGGAAAGAGGCGCGACGAGTCCGGCCAGCGAGGCGATCGGCGGGGGGATCGTCATGGGCCGGACGGTAGCGGCCCCGCGTGCCGCGCGCCAGTTGTGATGGGCATGCAAGCGGGCGAGGGTCCGTACTCGATATCCGCTCCGTCCGACCATTGCGGATATCGAGTACGGACCCTAGACCAGTTGCGATAGAAAACGAAGGCGGGCCGGAGAGCCTGCCTCGCAAGGGAGACGCAGCATGATCCTCTACGGTTCGTCCATGTCGCCGTTCGTGCGCAAGGTGCTGGCCTTCGCCGCCGAGAAAGGGATCGCGCTCGAGCTGCGGCCGGTCGGGATCGGCGACCAGAATCCCGACTTCCGCGCGGCGAGTCCGTTCGGGAAGATGCCGGCGCTGACGGATGGCGATTTCGCGATCGCGGATTCGAGCGCGATCATCGCCTATCTGGACGCGCTGAAGCCGGAGCCGAATTTGATCCCCGTCGAGGCCCGCGCCCGGGCGCGCTGCGTGTGGTGGGACGAATTCGCCGACACGATGCTGATGGAATGCGGCCGCCATCTTTTCTTCAACCGCGTCGTCGCGCCGATGTTTCTGAAGCGGCCGGGCGACGCCGCCGCAGCCGACCGGGCCGAGCGGGAATTGCTGCCGCCCTTGCTCGACTATCTGGAGGGGCAGGTGCCGGACGCGGGCGGCTTCCTGGTCGAGGAGCGCATCACTTTGGCCGATCTGGCGGTGGCGAGTCCGCTGGCGAACCTGACCCGGCACCTGGGCATCGACATTAGCGGCCACCCGCGCACTTTGGCCTGGCTGGACGCGATCCTGGCGCGGCCGAGCCTGGGTGAGTGGGTGGACAGGGAAACGGCCTTCTTCGCCAAGGTGCGGGCGACCGCCTGATGCGCCGGGCCGGCATCACAGCCGCGCTGGCCTCCTTGGCCGCCGCTTGCGGTACGGGTGCGGACAATGTCTCGAACAATTCGGATCAGGCCCCGCCGGTCGAGGTGAGCCTGAGCATCCGGAATGGCGAGTGCCATGCCACCCTGAATGGCGAGCGGGGTGACGGCGACGCCCTGTCGGCGCGGGCAGTGCGCGAGCTGGAAGATTTCGTCCGCATGCAGGAACGGCAATATGGAACCGTACGGGAATTCCCCGCCGTCCTAGTCCTCGGTGCACCGGATCTGCCTTGGCGCTGCGTCGCCGGAGCGATCCATCAGATGCAGCGAGCCGGCTTCCTCCGGCTATGGTTCAGCCGGCCGGCCGCTCTTCCGCTGGCCTACGATCTGCCGCTGATCCATGAGGGAGTGGTGCGCGAGACCGACAATACGAACCGGATCGTGATCCAGGCGAACGGGATATTCCTGTGGAACGGCGGGGCAGCCACTGCGCAAGAGATCAGCGCGCATCTTCGGACCATGGGGGCGATGCGGCCTATTCCCTATCTTGAAATTCGGGCGGAGCCGGCGGCGCGATACGACGAGGTGCTGGCCCTGTTGGTTCAGTTACCCGAGGCAGGCATACAATTGATCCCCGGCGAATATGGCCAGGTTGGCGTCGAATTCGCTGACCTCGACGGCTTCGCCGGCGAGCTGAAATAGCCTTCCCCGGCCCGCTCCGCGGCAACGCGCTGGCGAGGTTGGCGATTATCCCCTAAGGCCGCGCGTTCATTCTCCGGGGGCGGTTTTTCCACGTGTTTCGTCAGCTGTACGATTGGACCCTGCGCCTGGCGCATCATCGCCATGCGGTGCGCAGCATGGCGGCGGTGTCGTTCGCGGAGTCGAGCTTCTTCCCGATCCCGCCGGACGTGATCCTGGTCCCCGTCGTGCTCGCCAACCGGGCGCGGGCCTACTGGATCGCGACGGTCTGCACGGTCGCGTCCGTGCTGGGCGGCATACTGGGTTATCTGATCGGCATGTTCCTGTGGGACAGTATCGGCATCTGGATTTCGCAGCTCTACCATCTTGAAGGCAAGATGGAGGATCTGCGCCTGCTCTATGCCGAGTGGGGCGCGGCGGTGATCCTGATCAAGGGGCTGACGCCGATCCCGTTCAAGCTGGTGACAATCGCCAGCGGCGTGTTCGCGTTCGATTTTCCGTTGTTCGTATTGCTGTCGCTGATCACCCGCGGCTTCCGCTTCTTCCTGATCGCCTTCCTGCTGAAGCGCTTCGGCGAGCCGGTGCAGGAGTTTATCGAGAAAAGGCTGAACCTGATCGGCTGGATCTGCCTGCTTGCCCTGATTGGCGGCTTCGCGGTGGTGGCGTTCATCTAGGGCCTGATCCGTTTTCCGCCGCGCGCGCGCCATGGAGGCTGACGGGAGGGCGGGATATGAACACGGCGATCACCATGGGCGCGACCTTCGCGGCGGCGGCGCTCTACCTCGCGGCCGCGCTTTCGGCCGGGTTTCGCAGCCCGGTGAATCTGATCGTACTGGGCGTCATCATCGTCGCCGCCGCGATCGCGGGCGCGATGCGGAACCGCAACAGCAAGATCGTCGCGCTGGAGGCGATGGCGGGGACGGGACTGGCGCTCGGGCTGATGACGCTCCTGTTCCCGGCACCCTGAGTCCGCCGTTCGGCACCGGTTCAGCTTGCGCGGCGGATGCCGGGCGGGCGAGACAGAGGAGCGGACGATGCGCCGGATCATGATCGTCACTGGAAGCCTGATCGCGCTGGCGGGAACGGCTGCGCCCGCGCAGGCGCAGATCGTCCAGCGGCCGGCCTACGAGCCGGTGGCGCGCGCCAATCCCTTCCTGCCGGACAGCCGGCTGCCCGGGCCGAGTCCGCGCGCCGAGGTGCGCGAGACGCGCGAGCGGATCGCCGCCGCGCGGGAGGCCGGGACGATCAGCCGGCGCGAGGCAAGGGCGCTGGACCGGGAGGCGCGGCTGATCGGGCGGCTGAGCCTGCGCTATGGCCGCGACGGGCTTTCCGGGCCGGAACGCGTCGAGCTGGAGACACGGACGGCGGCGCTGCGGGCGCGGGTGAACCGGCCGCGCGGGTGAGTCCCGAACTGACCGAAACGCTGCGGCAAATCGCGACCGAGGCGGCGGACGCCAAGGACGATTGGTGGATCATCGGCAGCGCCGCGGTCGCCCTGCATGGCGGTGCGACCGGGCCGGTGAAGGATGTCGATTTGCTGATGTCGGAGCGCGACGCGGCGGCATTGCTGCGGCGGGTGGGCGTCGAACCGGCGCCGGGCGTGGCGGACGCGCTTTTCCATTCGCGGGTGCGGGCCAGCTGGACCGCGCCGCCGGTGCCGGTGGATGTGATGGGCGGCTTTAGCTTTGCAGCGGCGGAGGGGTGGCGAGCGCCGGCCCTGGCCACGCGCGAAGCGGTTGCGGCGGACGCGGGGCAGGTGTTTGTCCCCTCGGTGGCGGAGCTGAAGGCGCTGCTGATGAGCTTCGGGCGGGAGAAGGATCTGGCGCGGGCGGCGATGCTCGTTGGCTAGCCTGTCTTTGCCGGCATCCGGACCAGAGCGATACGAACAAAATAACCGAAAGGGTAAAATAGTTCTTGACAGCGTCACGCTGATTCGGTAAATATTACGAAGCTCGGAAAGTGTAGCTGATTCGCTTCGGTGAGGAAGCGCAGGGTTCGGGTGGATCGGGATTTCGAAAGGCCGGCGCGGCATTGCCGCGGCCGGCTTTTTCTATGGCCGGGAGAGACGGGATGGCGCGGAGTGATCCTGGGCCTGCGGACGGCGGCGGCGATGAGGGCGGGGGCGGCGGCATGCCAAAGCGGCCGGTGCGGCGGTGCCTGCGCTGGACGGAAAGGAGGCGGAAGCTGTTCGTGCGTGTGCTCGCGGAAAGTTACGACACCGATGCGGCGCTTGCGGCAGCGGACCTGAGCTGGCCGGAAGTGTGCGAATTGCGGGTGCGATACCCCGAGTTCGCGGCGCGTATCGACGAGGTGATCGTCGCGGGCTTCGACCGGCTGGAGGCGGCCCTGCTGCGGGTCGCGGCGACGGCGCTGGCGGCGGAAAAGCCGGACATGGCTTTGGTGCAGGCGGTGATGAAGCTGCGCCGGCCGGCGCGGGCGGCGTTGGCGCCGGTGGAGGAGAATGCGGCGGACCGGGCCGCGCGCGAAAAGCGCATCAGGACGATCATGGACAAGGTCGCGCAGCTGCACGCCGCGCAGGCGGGGAGGCGCGGGAATGGACCTGGCGAAGGCGACGAGCAACCTGTGGTCGGCGCTGGAGACCGCTGACGGCGCGACGCATGACGGGGTCGAGCGCAGGCTGGATGCGGCCCTTGCCAAGGTGAACGCGCCAACGCCGTGGGTGCCGCATGAGGGGCAGCGCCCGCCAGAGGATGATGACTGGCGGGTGTGGATGATCCTGGCCGGGCGCGGCTTCGGCAAGACGCGCGCGGGGGCGGAATGGATCACCGATCTGGCACGCCGGTATCGGGGCCTGCGGATCGCACTGGTTGGCGCGACGATCGACGAAGCGGCCGAGGTGATGGTGCGCGGGCGAAGCGGGCTGATGGCAGTGGCGGACTGGGACGAGGATGTGACCTATTATCCGTCGCGGCGGCTGGTGGAGTTCGGGCGGGGTGCGCGGGCCTATCTCTATTCGGGCGAGAAACCGGACAAGTTGCGCGGGCCGGAGCACCATGTCGCCTGGGTGGACGAGCTGGCCAAGTTCGCCTGGCCGCAGGAGACGTGGGACAATCTGATGCTGGGGCTGCGGCTGGGGGCCGCGCCGAAGGTGCTGGTGACGACGACGCCCCGGCCGATTGCGCTGGTGAAGAGGCTGGCGGCGGATGCCGGGGCCGCGGGGTCCCGCGTGGCGGTGACGAGCGGGGCGACGGCGGACAATGTGCATCTGCCGGCGGCGTTCGTGGATGAGGTGACGGCGCGTTACGGTGGGACGCGGTTGGGGCGGCAGGAATTGCTGGGGCAGATTGTGGAGGATGTGGAGGGGGCGCTTTGGACGCGGGACTTGGTGGAGGAGTGCCGTGTCCTTCGAGACGCGGCCTTCGACTTCGCTCAGTCCGCTCCTCAGGATGAGCGGTTCAATAGAATCGTCATCGGCGTGGATCCGCCGGTTTCGGCGGGCGGGGATGCTTGCGGGATCGTGGTTTGCGGGCTGGGCGATGACGGCCTCGCTTATGTGATCGCGGATCATTCGGTGGCCGGGCTGTCGCCGGAGGGCTGGGCGCGAGCGGTGTCGGCCGCGGCCGAGGCGCATGGCGCGGACCGGGTGGTGGCGGAGGGCAATCAGGGCGGCGAGATGGTGGAGAGCGTGCTGCGCGCGGCGGATTGCGCGCTGCCAGTGCGGCTGGTCCATGCGCGGCGCGGCAAGGCGGCGCGGGCGGAGCCGGTCGCGGCCCTGTTCGAGAGTGGCAGGGCGTGGTTTGCGGGCGCGTTTCCGGAACTGGAGGATCAATTGTGCGGGCTGCAGATGGGCGGGGGCTATGCCGGGCCGGGACGATCGCCGGACCGGGCGGACGCGATGGTCTGGGCGCTGACGGAGCTGATGCTGCGCGGGAAGGGCGAGCCGCAGGTGCGGGGATTGTGAGGCGGGCTTAGAAGGCGCCGAGGATAGCGCCGGCCCCCAAAATCAGGGCGGCGAGCGCCAGCACCAGGACGAACAAGCTGGCGAGATACGTGCCGGGCCTGGCGTCACGCGCGGCGGCGAAGTCGTAGGTTGCTGGCGGGATCGCGGTGCGCCAGCCGCCCGTGAGCCCAGGCGCGTTCATGGCGAGCAATACACTTGGCATCAGGACGTTGCGTTCGAGCCGCCCCTCCTCGGCCGTAAAGAACAATGTCAGCATAATGGCCCAGAATGCGATCGAGCTGATCACGACGACCCAAAAATAGGTGCGGTTCGCGCGGGTGGACACGGGCGGACCGAACCAGGCGAGACGAACCTTCACCGCCGAGATCAGGAGGATGACGACGGCGAGCAGAATCAGGGCCGCTTCGGCGATGGTCGGGGCGTGAAGCGCGGAGAACATGGTGCTGCTTACCGGCAAGGCGATGGCCGCGTCCACGGGCGTGCGGCAGTGGTTCGTTCCCCGCGGCCTTAGCGGAAGAACAGGAAGTAGAGAATCAGAACGACCGGCAGGGGAACGCCAAGCAGCCAGAGCAGGCAACCACGCTTCATCGAAATTCCCCTTTAACGGCAGGATGATGGGCCAACTGCCGACGAGGCGCGGCGTTCCGTTGGGGCATGCGAGGGTGGGAGAGCAAAAGTCGGTGTTGCGGGCTTTGACGGTCGCCTAGCGGCTCATCACGCTCAATGCCCACAGCGCATAGGCGAGGCCGAGGCACCAGGAGATCATGCCGAAGAGGACCCAGCCGCGCCCGTCGCTCCGGCGGGCGAATTCGTGTGGAAGCGGCTGGCGTTTGAGGACTCTCATCGAAGCGGTCTGACCGGAAATCCAGCCAAGGATGGTGGCGTTTACCAGCATCGTCGAGCCGGAAATGCCGCTCCCGGTTCGGGTGCTGGGTATCGCCACGATCAAGGCCAGCGAGAAGGCGATAATGAAGACCAGATCGACGCGGAACAGGCCGGGATTGGCGTCGGGGGAATAGGGCCGATCGTACCATGCCAGCCAGATCTTGCGCGCGGAGATGAAGAAGGCGGCGGGCGCGAGGATGAGCAGGGCCAGCAGGGCGGCGGAGACCAGGGAGGGCGGCAGCGCCATGCGTCAACCTGTCCGGCGTGGCGGGCGGTTGGGCGCGGCGCGGTGCGGAATAAGGCCCGGCCCGATCCGGAGAGCGCGGATCAGCTCAGCACCAGCCCGCGCCAGGGCGGATCGCGCCACACATCGGCGAGGACCCAGGCGGTGATCGCCAGCATGCCGAGCCAGAAGGCGAAAAGGAGCAATTGGAGCAGGGCGCGGCCGAGCGTCTTGCCGCTGCCCAGCACGCGGCCTTCCTGCACGGCGCTGACGCCGTGGCCGAGGCTGAAGAGGAAGACGGGGGCGACGATGATCGCGGTCGCGCGCGGGTCGCCATAGCTGATCAGCAAGGCGGCCAGCGCCCACATTGCCGGGACGATGAGCAGTTCGAGCCAGTAGCTGAACGGACGCTCGCGGCGGATGGCGTCGCGGCCCGACAAGGGGGCGAGGCCGGAGACGAGCGAGAAGAGGGCGATGCCGGCGGTCCCGGCATAGATGAAGGTGCTGAACCAGAATTCGTAGCTCATCCACATGGGGGGCAGCCTACACGGGTGGGGTGTGAGGGCAAGAGTGGGTTGCAGGCCGGGTCACCAGGGCGGGTTTCGCGCGACATCCACGAGTATCCAGGCACAGAATCCAAGGCCGGCGAGGGTGAACAGGGTCAGGAAGAAGCCGAAGAAGGCGCGGCCGACACGGTCGTCGCTGTCCGGCACATTGCCCTTCGCCAGCCTGGGCAGGGTCTCGCGCAGGAAGCCCGGCAGGTTGCAAATCAGGATCGGGGTGAAGAACAGGATCAGCGCGCGGCGATCGCCGAAATGGAGCAGGATCGCGACGAGCGTCCAGCAGGCCGCGAGGACGAGCAGCTGGAACCAGTAAAGGACCGGGGCGTCGCGGCGATATAGCCGGGCCTCGCCGATCGGCACCCGGCCCGAGACGAGGTGCCAGAGCAGGAAGGCGGCCGCGAGCGCCGAAAAGACCAACGCCCAATGGCTGTCGACGCTCATCGCAGCGGCCGGGCCGCGCAGGCGGCGAGGCGGCGGGCGTCGGCGGTGAGGCCATTGATCGGGATCCGGGCGAGGCGCTGGCCGGCGCGATAGAGTTCGAGGGTGCGCCCCCGTTGCAGGGCGCGCAGGAAGGGCTGCTGGCGGATGCCGAAGCGGTAGGTGGGGCCGGGACGGCCGGCATGATCGAGAATCATGGCGTTGAAGGCGGCGACGGTTTCGACCGGGCGGCCGTCGATGCGGACTTCGAGCCGGTACGCGGCTTCGGCGTCGGCGGCGTCCTCGGCCTCGGTGCGGTTGGTGGGATAGCCCTCCTCCGGCCAGAGCGGGGCAAGGCCGGGGCGGTGGAAGAGGATGGAATCGCTGAGGTCGCGCCAGCGGGTGAAGCGGAGCTGGACCCAGCTGCCGGCGAGGCTGGCGGTGAGGGTGCAATTGTTGCCGGGCTCTTCGTAGCGCCAGGGGTTGGGTTGCTTTGAAGTTTCCGCGCTGCGCGCGGCCACTCCACCACTTGCTTCGCGAGCGGTCCCCCTCCCCTGCAAATGCAGGGGAGGATTTAGGGCGAGGGCCGCGGCGATCGTGATTGCGAACATCAGAGGAGCGTAAGGGATGCGGTGGTTCGGTCGCAAGGCCGCTTCGGAGGCTCCGGGGCGGCCTTTTTTACTGGGTGCGGCTTGGGGTTCGGGCGGGGAGCTTTGGCCGCGATCCTATGAGGCGCAGGTGCGGGAGGCGTATCTCGGCAATGCCGTGGCGCAGAGGTGCGTGCGGCTGGTGAGCGAGGCGGTGGGGTCGGTGGCGGTGGATGAAGCCGGCGCCGAAGCGAAGGAGAGGCGTTGGCCTTCGGCCGACTACGTTTCGACAAGCTCAGGCAGAGTGGGTCTGCTGTTGTCCGGTGGCCTGCTCGAAACCGCCGCGACGCATTTGCTGCTGCATGGCAATGCGTTCCTGCATGTCGGGCTGGATGCGCGGGGCGCGCCGGGGCGGTTGTTCGCGTTGCGGCCGGAGCGGGTGAAGGTGGTGGCCGACGCAAGCGGGTGGCCGTCGGGGTATCGCTACAAGGCTGGAGGGGCCGAGCGGAGCTATGCGGCGGAGGCGGTGATCCATGTGCGGGGCGTGCATCCGCTGGACGATCATTACGGGCTGGGCTGCCTGGGCGCGGCGGCCGCGGCGGTGGCGGTGCACAATGCGGCGGCGCGGTGGAACAAGGCGCTGCTGGACAATGCGGCGCGGCCGAGCGGGGCTTTGGTCTACGATCCGGGCGACGGGAGCGTGCTGGCGCCGGCGCAGTACGAGCGGCTGAAGGCGGAGATGGCGGCGGAATTTGCCGGATCGGGCAATGCGGGCCGGCCGATGTTGCTGGAGGGCGGGCTGAAATGGCAGGCTTTGAGTCTGTCGCCCGCCGACATGGACTTTGTGGAGATCAAGGCGGCGGCGGCGCGGGAGATCGCTCTGGCCTTCGGGGTGCCGCCGATGCTGGTCGGGCTGCCGGGGGACAATGCTTACGCCAATTATCGCGAGGCGGTGCGGAGCCTTTGGCGGCTGACGGTGCTGCCGATGGCGGGGAAGATATTGGACGCGGTGGGGGAGCGGCTGGGACTCAGGCTTGCGGTGGATGCCGATCAGGTGAGCGCGCTGCATGCGGACCGGGCGGAATTGTGGGCGCAGGTGAGCGCGGCGGATTTTCTGAGCGTGGCGGAGAAAAGGGAGATGCTCGGCTTCTCCCGGGAGGCGGAATGATGACCGACAAGGCGATGGTGGCGCAGTTGATGCGGCAGGCGGAGGCGGAAGGCGCGGGGCTGGTGACGCTGCGGGCGCTGGTCGAGGAGGCGAGCGAATTGGGGGCGGACCGGGCGCTGACGACGCTTGGGCTGAGCGATCCGCGGGCGCGGCGCGATATGGATGAATTGCGCGAGCTGCTGCAGGCCTGGCGCGACGCGAAGAAGAGCGCCTGGACGGCGGTGGTGACCTGGGCGGTGCGGATCCTGCTGGCCTTGCTGGTGCTGGGGATGGCGGTGAAGATGGGGCTGTTCGGGCAGGTGACCGGCTGATGGTGCGGTTCGCCGGCTATGCGGCGGTGTTCGATCGGGTGGACAGCGGCGGCGATGTGGTGCGGGCGGGGGCGTTCGGGCGGCTGCCGGCGGCGGTGCCGCTGCTGTGGGAGCATCGGGCTGGGGTGCCGGTCGGCGCGATCGAGCATGTGTCGGAGGATCGGCGCGGGCTGAGGGTGATCGGACGGGTGACCGATGCGCGGGCGGCGCGGCTGCTGCGCGCGGGGGCGCTGGACGGGCTGAGCTTCGGCTATCGGGTCACTGCGGCGGAGGGGTCGCGGCCGCGGCGTTTGACGGGGCTGGAGCTGGTGGAGGTGAGCCTGGTGGCGTTTCCGATGCAGCAGCTGGCGCGGGTGCATGCGATTGCGCCGCCGGCTGGCTGAGATCGGGCAGGGTGTAATTGCCGTAATAATAGAAAAGCAGGCCGATCAGCGCGACCATGGGCAGCAGGCTCGCCCAGAAATTGCGGGTGAAAATCGGCACAAGGAACAGGGTGATGAAGAGCAGGTTGGCGATCACCCATTCGGTGAAGGCCGTGCCCCAGACGAAAGCGCCGGTTAGGAAACCCGGAAGCTCGATCAGCAGGGTGTTGAGCAGGAAGGGCGCGGCGAGCAGGCCGAGGATCCATGTCTTGCGGTCGTGGAAATAATCGTCGAGCGATTTCCATTCGGTCGCGCTGCGCGGGACGGCCATGACCGCGGCGACGAAATAGGAGACCGCGATCAGCGTCGGGACGAGCAGGCCGGAGAGGTTGAGCGGCACGCCGCGCAGCTTCATCCAGGCGTCGAGGAAGGTGACGATGATCTCGAGGAAGATCAGCATGCCCACCGTCGGGGTCAGCCAGCCCCAGCTTGGACGGACCGGCGCGCGCAGGAGGTTCGCATAGCCGAGCATCAGCTCGGCCAGCGCGAAGCCGAGCAGCAGGCTGTAGATGGTGAAGAAGAATTCGAAGGCGTCCACGGCCGACTCTTCGGGGAAGGCGCGGCGGGGATCAAGTGTCGGTGGGCGGGGTCCTGAGCTCGCCGCATTTGGCGTCGGCGAGGGTGAAGACGAGCCCGGCGGCCAGCCCGCCGAGCAGGTACCAGGGCAAGGTGTCGGGATCGAAGCGGGTGCCGGTGAGGCCGATGCCGAAGCCGCGCGACCAGCTTTCGGGCAGGAAGGCGAGCAGGAGGAACATCGCCAGCGCGCCGAGCAAGGCGTCGGCGGCGGCGCGGATGGGGGTGGGCAGGGCGATGGCCCTGCGGTGGCCGAGCAGCAGGATGATGAACAACACGCCCAGCGCGAGCTTGACGGCGAGGCCGACCCGGTCGGTCATCAGCCACATGGCCGACAAAGCGCTGCCGGAACCGGCATGGCCGGTCGCGGCGATCAGGAAAGCGGGCAGATAGAAAGCGACGATCCAGGCCAGCAGCATGCCGAGGACCAGGCAGCGGGGCCGGAACGGGCGGTGCGGGCGATCGAGGCGGGGGCGCATAAGGCTGACAGGTCCGTTTCAGGCGGGGTCGCGGCGGAGGCGTTCGGCTTCCTTGCGGATGAGTTCGTAGACGGTGCGGACGTTGGCAATGTTGTCGAAGGAGGCGATCAGCCCCTGCGGGCGGCGGACGGGGAGATCGACGCCCTGCGCCGGCCAGGCCTGCGGCAGGTTGAAGAAGATCGAGCCGACCCGGTTGGCGCCTTCGGTCAGGTTGAGCGGAGCGACGTCGTCCAGATCGGTCGCGTCCAGGCGCGGGCCGGTGAGGCGGAGCAGGCGGCGGTCGGTGACGGCGTAGATGGTGCGCTTGCGGACGAAGAGATTGAGCAGGGGGCGGCCGAAGACCATGAACAGGCCAGCGAGGATGAACGGGATGCCGAAAGCGGAAAACCAGATCTCGCCAGCGAGCACGTAGCTGAAGAAGGTCCAGAAGCAGGCGAAACCGAGAAATACGAGACCGAAGGCAAGGCCGCTGCAGTTGAACGGGGCGCCACGCGTCGGCCGGCCAGTCCAGAGCAAGCGCTCGCCGGTAAGGAGGAAGGGCTGGAATTGCCCGCGATCCGCGGCGGCGGTGTCGATCATCGGGATAGTTAGACGGGGCGGGCCGTAAATGGGAAGGGGCGAGGTGCGGAAGCGTCGCGGCCCGTGCAGAGGTTTCTCGGATGACGGCTTTGGCTTGACGGCGAGATGACAGAAACTGGCGGAGGATTAAGATGAGGGAATGAAGTCGGGCATTCTGGCTATCTTCGGCATCCTGGCAATCGCCGCCATCCTGGCCGTGCTGGCCATGTTCGGCACGCCGCAGGGTCCGCGACCGCCGCGAATTGCCGACGAAGCCTGCGGCGTGCGCGAGGGAGATTTCATCGTTCAGCGGCGCTATCGGGATTGCGTCGATCTGCTCGAAAGCGAGCGCATCCGCGGTTTCTGGCTGGTGGGCCTGGAGGAATCGGGCTTCGTCCCGGAAGGCGAGGCGCCGCCGCCGGTGCGGATCCTGTCCGACGACAGGCTCGGTTCGGAAGCGCCGACCTGGCTCGATGCCGGATGGCCCGAACAGCAGCGCCTGCTGGCGCGCGTCCCCGAGCCGGAAGGGGTGGGGGACGCATCGGTCTATGCGGTCGAATTCATTGGCCGGCGGGCGCGTGATCCGGGCGAATATGGCCACAACGGCTATTACCGGCACCTGATCATTCTCGACCGACTGGTTTCGATCCGGCCGGCCGGCAAGGTCCGCACCCGCATCGAGATGCTCGGCCTGAGTTGCTGGATCGACGACTGCGACGAGGAAATGGCGCGGCGGGACGGGCGGCTGCGGGACTAGGGCGTCTTTCGGCTCGTCTGCGAGCGGCCCGGTCGCTCTAGATTCTTGATTTTCCGCGTTTCCCGAGTCGCCGGGCGATGCCACCCGGCTTGAAATCGCTCTAGAGGCGGGGGAAGGGCGAGGCGGACGATCGGGCCGGGGGCGCATCGACATTCTCGCCGGTGCGGAGACGTGCGACCATGCGGTGGACGTCGCGACCGTCCGGGATCCGGTAGAAATTGATCGCGCGGGCGACGGAAGGCACCCAAAACTCGAAACCGGGTCGAAGCCACAGGCCGAACGGCGAGTGCCGGGGGTCGAACAGGATCGAGGCGGCTCCATCCGCATGTTCCTGCAGTTCGAGACCAGGCAAGGCGGCCAGGTCGAGACTTGAGAAGCGCGCGGACGGCTTGCGATCCAGCCGCAAGATCCGGCGATTGGATACGGCATAGAGGTGGCGGCGCCGGATGATGGCGTCATGCAGGAAACGCCCGAGCAGGACGTACAGACCCAGCGCCAGGAATGCGGTCCCGAAAAGGATGAATGCGGAAGGGGCTCCGGTACTCCAGACGCCCACGTTCCAGACAATGATGACGCTGCAGAATAGCAGGCTGACCGGGATCAGCCACATATCGTCCGACCGCAACACGATACCCTGATGCGGGGCACCGGACCAAAGCAAGCGCTCGCCGGGTAACAGGTAGGGCGCGAAAGCCTGCTGGTGATCGAACCGCATGCGACGCGATTAGAGAGGGGAAAAGCCGAAGGAAAGGAAGGCCGGCGGCGGATCAAGTCCGGGATGGCGATGCTTGGGTGTGACGACAAGGCGGCTTCGGCCGCCTTTTTCTTTGGGTGAAGAGGAGAGGGTAATGGTGGAAGTGACGGAGAATCTGGAAGGCTCGTTCGAGGCGCTTGAGGAGAGCCATGTCGAGGCGGAGGCGTTGCGGGCGGAGGTCGCGGCGTTGACGGCGCGGATCGCCGAGAGCGAGCGGCCCTTGCTGTCGGGTGCGAAAGCGGAGGCTTCGCCGTTCGTGGAGCGCTATTTGCGGCGCGGGCTGGAGCATGGCGTCGAGCTGAAGGCGATGTCGGGCGCCAGCGACGCGGCGGGCGGCTATGCTGTGCCGGACGAGATCGATGCGGCGATCGAGCGGGTGCTGACCGCCATCTCGCCGATCCGGGCGATTGCGAGCGTCGTGAAGGTGGGCAGCGCCGGTTATCGCAAGCTGGTGACGAGCGGCGGGACGCCGTCCGGCTGGGCGAGCGAGACCGGGGCGCGGGCGGAAACTGCGACGCCGGTCTTCCATGAGGTGGCGCCGCCGAGCGGGCATCTGTTCGCCAATCCGGCGGCGAGCCAGGCGATGCTGGACGATGCCGCGTTCGACGTCGAGGCGTGGCTGGCCGACGAGATCGCGCGGGAATTCGCGCGGGCCGAGGGGGCGGCGTTCGTGTCGGGAAATGGCACGAACAAGCCGAAGGGCTTCCTGGCGGCGACGTCGACCGACGAGGTGGACGGGGTGCGGGCATTCGGGTCGCTGCAATTCATCAAGACGGGCGCGGCCGGGGCGTTTCCGGGAAGCAATCCGCAGGACAAGCTGATCGACCTGGTGCAGGCGCTGCGCGCGCCGTACCGGCAGGGGGCGGTTTTCGTGATGAACAGTGCGACCGCGGCGCGGATCCGAAAGTTCAAGACGACGGACGGTGCGTTCCTGTGGCAGCCGGGTCTGGTTTCGGGGCAGCCGGATACTTTGCTGGGCTATCCGCTGATCGAGGCCGAGGACATGCCGGACGTGGCGACGGATGCGCTGTCGATCGCCTTCGGCAATTTCCGCGCCGGTTATCTGATCGCCGAGCGGCAGGAGACGCAGATCCTGCGCGATCCGTTCACCAACAAGCCGTTCGTCCACTTCTACGCGACGCGGCGCGTGGGCGGGCAGGTGATGAACAGCGAGGCGATCAAGCTGCTGAAGTTCAGCGCCTAGCTCCGTTCCGCTCGCGCAAGGGCGCGAGCGGCCCCTCCACCATGCTTCGCATGGTCGCCCTCCCCTCGAAAACGAGGGGAGGATTTTGGGGAGATTATCATGTCCCTATTCTTTGCCGATCTGGTGCGGGAGGCGTCTTACGGGACGGGGACCGGGGCGCTGCCGCTGGCGGGGGCGTTGCCGGGGCATCGGCGCTTTGCTGATGCGGTGCCCGAGGGCGCGACGTTCCTCTATTGCATCGCCGGGGTGACGCATCCGGGCGAGTGGGAGACGGGCCAGGGCGCAATCGCAGACGGGCTGCTGGTGCGGTCGGCGGCGGCGTCTTCGGACGGGGAGGCGGCGGTGGCCTTCTCGCCGGGGCTGAAGACGGTGGCGCTGACCGCCACGGCGCACTGGTTCGCGCAGCAGGAAGCGAGCGGCGGCGGGCCGATCGAGGTCGAGGATGTCGAGGGGCTGGCGGCGGCGCTGGCCGGCAAGGCGGCGACGGGTCATCACCACGATGCTGCCTATGCGGCGAGCGGACACGATCATGATGTGGACTATGCCGCCGCCGGACACGATCATGCCGGCGTCTATGCGCCTTCGGGGCATCATCATGACGGCGCTTATCAGCCGCTGGACGCGGAGCTGGGCGCGCTGGCGGGGCTGAGCTCGGCGGCGGACCGGCTGCCTTATTTCACCGGGGCCGGGACGGCGGCGCTGGCGGCGTTCAGCGCGGCGGGGCGGGCGCTGGTCGACGATGCCGACGCGGCCGCCCAGCGGGCGACCTTGGGCCTGGGGAGCGCGGCGACGCAGGCGACCGGGACGTCGGGGGCGAATGTGCCGCTGCTGAACGGTGCCAACAGCTGGAGCGCCGCGCAGAGTTTCTCGGGTCATGTGATCTGCGGCGCGCGCGTGTCCGGCGCGGCCGGCGGCATCTTCGGCGGCATCATCGCGGCGCGCAACGTGGATGGCATCACGTTCCAATATTATGGCGGGACCGGCTACATCTTGCCGATCACCGTCGCCGGGGCCGCGATGCCGCTGAGCATCGGCGGATCGCAGGTCGGGATCAACATCAGCGGCGGCGACCGCCTGACGATCAATGCCAGCGCCGCCAATTTCATCGTGCCGATCCAATATGCCGGGAACCAGGTGGTCGGCGGGCGCCGCACGGGCTGGAGCGCGGCGAGCGGGACGGCGGCGCGGACCGGGTTCGCGACCTCGACCGTGACCACGGCCGAACTCGCGGAGCGGGTGAAGGCGCTGATCGACGATCTCACCGCTCACGGGCTGATCGGCGCATGAGCATGGACGGGCGGGCGATCGCCGCCGGGGCGGTGAGCGATACCGGACTGCGGCGGCTGGCGACGGAGCTGGGCGGGCCGCGGCCGGCGGGAACGGTGGAGGGTGCGGGGCCTGAGCGTGAGCAGATCTCGGCGCCTGGTCGCGAAGCCGCCACCCGCGCGACCCGGCCCTAGGACCCTCACCCTCCCACCGCTTCGCGGCGGGTCCCTCCCTCTCCTTGAACGGGAGAGGGGAAAGGAGAAAACATGAGCTTCTATCTGAAGGATCCGCAATCGCGGGTCGATTATGCGATCGACTGGGGCGGCGGCTATCTCGACGGGCAGACGATCGCCGCGAGCAGCTGGGCGGTGACGCCCGCCGAGCCTGGCGGGATCGCGGTGGACGGGTCGAGCTTCGACCTGCTGCGGACCGCGGCGACGTTGACCGGCGGGGTCGCCGGACATGTCTACAGCGTCGGCAATCGCGTCACTTTGTCCGACGGGCGGGTGGACGAACGGTCGCTGATCATTCGCGTGGAGGAACGGTGATGGCGGAGGTGGCGCCCGCGCCGGTCGCGGTGGCGGAAGTGAAGGCTCTGCTGCGGATCGCGACGAGCGAGGAGGATGCCCTGATCGCCGGTTTCGTGCGCAGCGCGGCGGCATCGTGCGAGGCCTTCATCGGGCGGGCGCTGATCGTGCGGGAAGTGGCCGAGACGATCGCGGCTACGGGCACGTGGACGCGACTGGCGGCGGCGCCGGTGCGGTCGATCGATACGGTTGCGGCGCTGTCGGCGGACGGCGGCGAGGTGGCGCTGGCTGCCCCGGACTATGCGATCGACGTGGACGCGGCCGGCGAGGGCTGGGTGCGGGTGCCCTGGCGCGGCACAAGCGGCCGGGCGGCGGTGACGTTCAGCGCGGGGCTGGCGGAGGACTGGAACGGCGTGCCGGAGCCGCTGCGGCAGGGCATCGCCCGGTTGGCGGCGCATCTCTATGCGGCGCGCGGAGAGCATGAGGGGCCGCCGCCCGCGAGCGTCGCGGCCCTGTGGCGGCCGTGGCGGCGGCTGCGGCTGGGCTGATGTTCGAGCGGCTGGAGCAAAGCGGTGAGGCGCTGGCGCGGGAGCGCGCCGGGGAGCGGCGGGAGCGGATCGCCCGGCGGATCGCGGCGGCGGTGCCGGGAGTCGCGGTCGGCATCGACGGCGACGCGGTGAACATTTCCGGGCGCGGGCTGGCACGGCGTTACGACCGGTCGGCCGCCTTGCGCTGGGGCATAAAGGAGGCTTGCGATGAGTGACGAGGGAGCGGCCGGCGCGCTGGCGGCGGCCTTGCTGGCGGCTCTGCGCGAGGTGCCGGGGCTGAGCCAGGTCGCGGACGGGCGGCCGGTCCAGGCTGGCGATGCGGCAGCGACGATCGAGATCGGGCCGGAAAGCGACTGGGGGCACAAGAGCGGCGCCGGGGCGGAATTGCGCTTCGCGGTCACCATCGCGTGCGGCGGCGAGCAGCCGGGGCGGGTGCGCGGGCTGATTGCCGCGGCACGGGCGCGGCTCGAGGCGATCGGGCCGGAGCCTGGGTCCGGCTGGCGGCTGGTGACGCTGGCGATGGTGCGGTCGCGCTCGGTGCGCGAGGATGGGCCGCGCTGGCGCGGATCCCTGGATTACCGGGCGCGGATGTTGCGCGCGTGAGCCGCCTCAGCGCGGGGTGGTAGCGTCCTCGAACCGGGCCTTGGTGTTGGCGCGGGCGTCCTCGACTTCCATCGTCGTGATTTCCTGTATCTCGGCCGCGGGTACGCGCAGCGAGGCCTGCTGGGCGCGGATCGCTTCGCGGAAGGCGCGTTCCTCGTTCATGCATTGCTGCGCCAGGGCCGTCTCGAACGCGGCGAGTTCGGTGCGTTCCCGCGCCTGAGCCTCGGCATAGCTGAACAGGCAGCGGCTGAACGCCTCACGCGAGGCACGGGTGGGATCGGGCTGCGTCGCCGCCATCGCGGCAAAGCCAAGTAGCGAAGAAATAAGCATTTTTCGTTCCCCCGAACGACTCGAACCAATGTGGAGGAGAATGAGCCATGAGCGCGCAAAAGGGAAGTGCATTCCTGTTGAAGGTCGGCGATGGCGGCTCGCCGATCGTCTATGCGACGGTCGCGGGGCTGCGGACCACGCAGCTGAGCGTGAATGGCGAGGCGGTGAACGTCACGTCCAAGGATAGCGGCGGCTGGCGGGAGCTGCTGTCGGGCGCGGGCGTGCGCTCCGTATCGGTGGCGGGGAGCGGAATCTTCACCGGCTCGGCGGCGGAAACGCGGCTGAAGGGCAATGCGCTCGGCGGCATGCTGGACGATTACGAGCTGAGCTTCGAGGGCGGGGAAAGGATGCGCGGGCGCTTCCTGGTGACGCGGCTCGACTATGCGGGCGACTATAATGGCGAGCGGACCTACACGCTGGCGCTGGAGAGCAGCGGCGCGGTGAGCGCGGTCTGATGGCCAATCCAGTGCGGGGCGAGGAAGAGCTTTGCGTCGGGGGGACGCGGCTGGTGCTGCGGCCGAGCTTCGAGGCTCTGGTCGCGGCGGAGGGCGACCTGGGATCGCTGTTCGCGCTGGTGGAGCGGGCGGCGGAAGGGCGGTTGACGCTGGCCGAGACTGTGGGGCTGTTCTGGCATTGCGTGCGGGAGCGGCCGGAGGGGCTGACCCGCGAGCATGTCGGCGCGGCGGTGGCGGAGGCGGGGCTGGCGAAGGTGGCGCCGGTGCTGAAAGGGCTGCTGCGGCAGATCCTGCAAGGTGCAATTTGAACCCCGCGAAAGTGGTACTTTCGCGGGAACCCGGGTTTAGCGATTGCGCGGGGCGGCTGGCGGGGCTTGCCGGGGCCCTGCTCGGGTGGCGGCCGGAGGAATTCTGGCGGGCGACGCCGTCGGAACTGGGCGCGGTGGTCCGGGCGATGGCGGGGGACGCTGGCGATGGCGCGAGCGCGGCGGACCTCGCGCGGTTGAGGGAGATGTTTCCCGATGGATGAGGAAATCGAGCGGCTGATCGTCAGCGTGCGGGCCGATACGGGTGCGTTCGCCCGGGACGTGGCGGCGATGCGCAGCGAACTGGACGGGCCTTTCGCCAGCGGCGTGGAGAGGGCCGGACAGCGGCTCGAGAGCGCGCTGGTGCGGGCAGTGCGGACCGGCAAGTTCGGCTTCGAGGAATTGAAGGCGACGGTGCTGGCGATGATGGGCGATATCGCGGCGGCGGCGATCCGCGGCGGGATCGGCGCGGCGACGGGCGGGCAGGGACTAGGCGGCTTGCTGAGCAGTCTGTTCAGCAGTCTGCTGGGCGCGCCGGGGCGGGCGACGGGAGGCCCGGTGGCGCCGGGGCGGGCCTATCTGGTCGGCGAGCGCGGGCCGGAATTGTTCGTGCCGACGGCGAGCGGGCGTGTCGAGACGCTGGCGTCGGCGGGCGGGCGCGCGGTGCAGGTGAATGTGACGATCAATGCCCCGGCGGGGGGTGAGGCGCGGGCACTGGGCGCGAGTTCGCGGCAGGTGGCGCGGGCGGTGAAGGCAGTGCTGCAGCGGGTGGATTAGGGCCGGCGCGCTCGACCTTTCTCGCGGCACGCAGGAAGAGCGGCCCGGCAGCAAGCGGAAGCGCGATGCAGAATAGGAACAGCTGCCAAGCGTCGAAAATAAATGACGGCTTGATCAGGAAAATGAGCGTCAGCGGAAGGCAGGCAGTGAACGGTGCCCAAATCAGCGACCAGCCCCATTTTCGGAGGCTTTGCACGCGGCCAAGGTGCTCGGCGTTGCGCGTGATCGAGGCGATGAGGCCGGGGTCGACCTCCTGACCATCATCCTGGAACACCCGCACGTCGCGGATGGCGTCGATCTGCATGCTGCGCGCTTTCGCGGCTGCCTCGCCCAAGGTCTTGCGCGTGCGGACCTTGATGCGGCCATTGAGCGTGCCCGTAATCTTGTAAGGCATGCGACGATTTTAGTCCGTCGCATGCCTTCGGCAATGGGCGCCGGCCGAAACCGTCAGCGCGGGGTTTCGGGCATCGCCACGAGGGCGGCGCGGGTGTGGGTGCTGCGGAGATCGTTGTCGTCGCCATGAGTGACGACGGTAAGGCCGTCGAGCGGGATGGTGACGTAGCGGTCGGGCGTGGTGTCCTCGATTTCGACGAGCAGGCCGGTGACGGCGCCGGAGGCATCGGTGACGACGCGCTCGACCTCGCCGATTTCGGCGCCGGTCGCGTCGAGCAGTTCGGCATCTTCAAGCTGCCGGCGAGTGAGGCCCAGAGCAAGGACCGGCTCGGCCATGTTCGTCGTCTGGGCGGCCACGGGCGCGGGCGCGGGTGCTGCCGTCCCGGCTGCCGGAGTAGCAGTGGGCTGACCGTTGCCGCAGGCAGTGAGAGCGATCGAGGCGGCGGCGGTTAACAGTGGCAGGTACATTCTGGGCTCCGTTTCTGAGGATTCGGGCGAAGAATACATCGGGAAGCCGGATGTTTCCCGCGCCATCGCTTTTGCGGTTTCATCCAATGACGGGGCTATCCTTGGGGTCTGTCGGTCAAGCTGCGGATGAATCAGGGAGTGGGCGGCACCTTTGTTTCGTCGCCTGGCAGAAACCAGATTGCGCGGACGATACAGCCGGCAAGAATGAGCGCCAGGCCAATCGCGAACACCCCGTTTGCGGCCCAGTTTAGAAGCAGTGAGCCTATCGTGGCCGTGTAGGTCGGATGGCTCGCTGATGAAATTGCGATGACCAGCAGTACGGCCGAGACGATCAAGGCCACGCTCCCCAAAACGAGCAGCATCGAACCGTCTGGACGGCGAAGTTCTCGTGGTGCGGACCGCGCCAGCGATCCTGCGTCGCTTTCGATCTGCCGCCCGCAAACCGAGCAGCGGCCTGTTTCCGGTGCCACGGCACCATCGCAAAATGGACAATCGCTCACGCCGGTCGCCTCCCCTTTTCGACCAGTGCGGTCTCCTCGGAACAAGGATTAGGAAATGCCGCACTGGCTCGCGCTCATTGGGAGCATCAAATCGACGGGCTTCGTCAAGCGGTTCGCGGCACGGCTTTGGACGGTGGATTTTCCTCGGCCGATGATGGCGAGCGTTTGCACGATCGGGCCGAGCACCTTGCGTGTGGAGTGCCTGTTTTACCGCAGGGACGATCTGGCCGGGTTGATCTGGGCTTCCGAGGACACAGCGGACCATCCGCTGCTGCGCTATGAGACGGACCGGGATTTCCGGCGGTGCCGACTCAGCTTCCGGTGGCGGTCTTCGGGCATTCGCAAGCTGGACGAGGCGCATGGGCCGACGCTGACGATAGAGGGGCGGGATGCGGAGGGCGCTCCGGCGTCCTGGCTGGTGCGGCTGTGGAATTATGCCGTGGGCGATCCCGAGGATGCTTTGGTGAGCCTGGACTTTGCCGCGCTGCAGGCCGGGTTCGCGCCGGGCGGGGAGGCGGTGTTCGCGGGCGATGTGGACCGGATATTCGTGTCGCTGGTGGCGCCGGATTATGACGGGAGCGATGCGGCGCTGGCGGCGCCGGCCGATGGGTGGGTCGAGGTCTCGGAGCTTGCCTGCGGCGGGTCGGGATCGGTGCTGGCGTGCGGCGAGGCCTTGGTGCCGGAGCATAAGCTGCGGATCGCGACGGGCTATGACGATCTCTATCATCTGACGCCGGAGCGGGTGTTGGGGCAGGCCTTGGCGCTCGGCTATCGCGGGGCGCTGAACCACTATGTCGGGATGAGCCATTATTTCCGGCTTGGGGACGACGGGCTGGTGGATGACGGGGCGGCGCTGAACGGCCCTTGCGCGGCGTGGCATCGGGACTTTGCGATGCGGGCGAAGGCGCTCGCATTCGAGCCGATCTTCTCGCTGAGCTATGAGTTGCTGGATCAGCATACGCCCGCGGCGTGGAAGCAGAGGGCGGCGGACGGATCGCCGGGGCTGACCGGTTGGGAGCCGCCTTCGGCCTTGCTGTCGCCGGCCAATGGCGAGGCGATGGCGTGGCTGCAAGGCGTCGCGGCTGCGTTCGCGCAGATTGCGGTCGAGGCGGGATTGCCGGTTCGGTTCCAGGTGGGCGAGCCGTGGTGGTGGGTGACGGCGGACGGGCGGATATGCCTGTATGACGATGAAGCGGTGGCGGCGTTTGCGCCGGTGCCGATCGCCGACGTGCGCGGGCCGCTGGATGCGGCGCAGCAGGCGACCTTGGACGCGGCCGGGGAGATGCTGGCGGGATCGACGACCGATCTGTGCGCGGCGGTGCTGGCGGTGGCGCCCGAGGCGGAGTTGCTGTTGCTCGCCTATCTGCCGGCCGTGCTGGACGCGGCGGCGCCGGAACTGAAGCGGGCGAACCTGCCGGTCGGCTGGGCGGCGCCGGCCTTCGATGTGCTGCAGCTGGAGGATTATGATTGGGCGTCGCGCGGATCGCATGGCGCGACGGCGCGTGGGATCGCGGAGGCGACTTCGCGGCTGGGCTATCCGGTGAGCGAACAGCATTATTTCGCGGGGTTCGTGCTGAATAGTGAGGATGCCGGGCAGTGGCAGGCGATTGGCGAGGCGGCGGAACGGGCGTTCGCGCGGGGGACAGCGGAGGTGTTTGTGTGGGCGCTGCCGCAGGTGCTGCGGGACGGGTTCGTGTGGTTCGATATGGGAGGTGCGGCGGTGGAGGCGTTTCACGATGTGAGCTTTCCGATCGCGATCGGGCGGGAGGCGAGCGTGGAGCCTTCTTTCTCGACCGCGATCGTCGAGACGGCGGGCGGAGCGGAGCAGCGCAATGCCGATTGGGCGGACGCGCGGATGCGCTACGATGCCGGGCCGGGCGTACGGAGCGAGGCAGAGCTGCAGGAGTTGATCGCCTTCTTCCGGGCGCGGCGCGGGGCGGCGGCGGGGTTCCGGTTTCGCGATCCTTTCGACGACAGTTCGAACGGGATGACCGGGTTGCCGGGCGCGGCGGATCAGGCGTTGGGCGACGGCGACGGGGTGCGGACCGATTTCGGGCTGGTGAAGGATTATGACGGGCAGGAGCGGCGGATCACGCGGCCGGTTGGCGGCACATTGCGGGTGTCGGTGGGCGGCGTCGAGCAGGTGAGCGGGTGGACGCTCGAGCCGGGCGGGATTGTGTCGTTCGCGGTGCCGCCGGGAGAGGGCGCGGCGGTGCGGGCGGGCTATCGCTTCGACGTGCCGGTGCGGTTTGCGGAGGATCGGTTGGAGGTCAGCCGGGCGACCTTCCTGGCGGGCGAGGCGGTCAGTGTGAAGCTGGTGGAGGTTCGGGAGTAGGGTCGCGAATCAGCGCGTGAACCATCCAGCCGATACTCGACCATATCGACAGTAGCGCACTCGTGACGATGACGATCAGGATCGCTTCGAACAGGATTGGCGCAGCAGTCGAGCCTACCATCCACGCCGCCAAGGCCGAGGCCAAAAGAATGATGAGGGCGAGCCAGGTCGCGCCCAGCAGGTAGAGCCGGGCGACATACCATCGTGGCGTGAAATCGCGTTGCAGGCGCACTTTCGGCACAAGAAGAAGCGGAGCAGTCGCCAGCATTGCCGCCGCCGAGCCCAACATGGCCGGCAAGAAGGCGCTGAGTGTCTGCCGCGGCCAGGCAGCGACCGTCCAGACCACGATCGTCACTATGACGAGTGAACCTCCGGCGAACAGGGCCAGGCCCTTTCGGCGGAGCGGCATGGATTCGGGCGCGGACACGGCTGGAGCTTAGCCTCGGTTCCGGATCAACAGAAGTAGATGCCGGATCAAGTCCGGCATGACGGGAGGTGGCGCATGCCCGACTTCATCAAGCGCGACCTGACCACCGCCTGCCTGTGCTGGCGGCTGGTGCGCGCGGACGGCGTGGCGTTGGGGTTTGCGACGCATGACCGCGATCTCCTCATCGACGGGCTGGTCTATCGGGCGGCGCCGGGGATGCTGCCCTCGGCGGTGAGCGTGTCGGACGGGTTCGATGCGGACACTGTCGATGTGAAGGGCGCGCTGTCGAGCGATGCGATCACGGCCGCGGATCTGAAGGCGGGGCGCTGGGACGGGGCGGCTTTGACCATCTTCATGACGGACTGGGAAGCGCCCGGGGCCGAGATACTGCATGTCGCGCGCGGGACGCTGGGCGAGGTGAGCGTACAGGGCGAGGCGTTCGAGGCGGAATTGCGCGGGCCGACGGCGGCGCTGGATGCGGCGGTGGTGGAGCAGACTTCGCCCACCTGCCGGGCGAGTCTGGGCGACAAAAGGTGCCGGGTGGATATGGCCGGGCGGGTGCGGCTGGCGCGCGTGGTGGAGACTGATGGCTCGGCTTTGACCCTAGATTTGGCGGAGCCGGTGGCGGGTGCGTTCGGCTTCGGGCGGCTGCGCTGGATCGGCGGGGCGAATAGCGGGCTGGCGAGCGCGGTGCGCGGATCGGAGGGGGCGGTGGTGACCTTGCGGGAGCCGCCGGTGTTTGCGCCGGTGGCGGGCGATCTGGTCGAGCTTTCGGAAGGCTGCGACCGGCGGTTCGAGACGTGCGTGGCGCGGTTCGGCAATGCGGTGAACTTCCGGGGAGAGCCGCATCTGCCGGGGAATGATCTGCTGATGCGATACTGAGGTTACCGCCGCTTCGCGGCGGCCCCTCCACCATCCGCCTTCGCCAAGGCTTCGGCGGACGGTCCCCCTCCCCTCGAAAACGAGGGGAGGATTTTCATGTGAAGGAGAGAGACGATGCGGCTGCGGGCTTGCCTGGCTTTGTTGTGCCTGATGCTGGCGGGGTGCCAACATCTGCCGGATGGATTGGTGATCGACCTGGAGAATCGGTCGGTGTCGGTAGGGCCGTGCCGCTGCGCGCTGCCCGACGGGCCGGTGCTGCCCGTGGAGGCGCTGGCGAAGCCGCCGGTGCCCGAGCCGGAGCTGGAGCCCGCGCCCGCGCCCGCGCCGGAACCGGTGGCCGAGCCCGACCCGGAACCCGAACCGGAACCTGCGCCCGCGCCGGAGAGCGAGGCCAAAGATGCGCCTGAATGAGGTGGCCACGCGGGCGCGGGCGTTGATCGGCACGCGGTTCCGGCCGCAGGGGCGCGGGCCAGGCGGGCTGGATTGCATCGGGCTGGCGGCAGAGGCGCTTGGACTAAGCGAGGCGCGGCGGGACTATGCGCTGCGCGGCGGCGATCTGGCGGCGCTTGAGTCCGGATTGGCCGAGGCCGGGCTGGTGCGGGTCGAGAACAAGGCAGCGGGGGACGTGATCGTGCTGCGCTCCGGGCCGGGACAGCTGCATCTGGGCGTGTGGACCGGCGTCGGCCTGGTTCATGCCGATGCCGGGCTGCGGCGCGTGGTCGAGCGGCCGGGAGCGTTGCCCTGGCCGGTGGCGAGCATCTGGCGGAAGGCCTGAGGCGATGGCGACCCTGATCCTGACCGCCGCCGGCAATGCGCTTGGCGGGCCGATCGGCGGCGCGATCGGGTCCGTGCTGGGGCAGGCGATCGACGCGGAATTGTTTTCGCCCAAGGCGCGGCACGGCCCGCGGCTGGGCGAACTGGCGGTGCAGACATCATCCTATGGCAGCGCGATTCCGAAACTGTTCGGGACGATGCGGGTCGCGGGGACGGTGATCTGGGCGACCGACCTGATCGAGCGCCGGGCCACGAGCAGCAACGGCAAGGGGCGGGCGAAGACGATCGATTATTCGTACGTCGCCAATTTCGCGGTGGCTTTGTCGGCGCGGGAGATAATGTCGGTCGGGAGAATCTGGGCCGACGGCAAGCTGCTGCGCGGCGCGGGCGGCGACTTCAAGGTACGGACGGGGTTCCGGCTGCATCCGGGAGATGAGGAGCAGGCGGTCGATCCATTGATCGCGGCGGCGGAAGGCGCGGGCGGGGCGCCTGCCTGTCGCGGCATCGCCTACGCGGTGTTCGAGGAAATGGAACTTGCGGAGTTCGGCAACCGGATTCCGTCGTTGAGCTTTGAGATCGTGGCGGATGCGGGCGCGGTCGAGGTGGCGCGGATCGGTGCGGCGCTGAGCCGGGAGATCGTTGCGGGCGACGGTTCGGGCAGCGTCGTCGGCTATGCGGCCAGCGGCGACAGCGTGCGCGGGGCGATCGAGGAACTGGCGGCGCTCGACGGGCTGAGCCTGGTGGAGAATGATGCCGGCCTTGTCCTGGGTCCGCCCGGCGAAGCGGAGGCGGCGCCGGTCCCGGCTTCCGAAAGCGGCAAGCGCAGGCTGGTACGGCAAAGCGCGGCGAGCGTGCCGGGGGAAGTCACGCTGGCCTATTACGAGCCCGAGCGGGATTATCAGCCGGGCCTGCAGCGCGCCGCGATAGGTCCTGCCGGGGCCGGACGGAACGAGCGGCGCAGCGTGGCCGCGGCGATGGGCGCGCAGGCGGCGAAGCAGCGGGCCGAACGGCGACTCGATGCGGCCTGGGCCGAACGGGTGACGGCGACAATATCCTACGGCTGGCGCAGCGCGGACGTGCGGCCCGGCGCGGTGCTGACGCTCGCGGGTGAAGCCGGGGCCTGGCGGGTGCGGCGGTGGACTCTGGGCGACATGATCGTGACGCTCGACCTGGTCCGGGTTGCGGCGGGAGACGCGCTGGTTGACGGCGCGGGCGCGGGGCGGCCGGTCAGCGAACCGGATTTGCCGCATGGGCCGACCGAGTTGCGGCTGCATGACCTGCCGCTGGCGGAACTGGCGTCCGGCGGCAGGCCGGTGCTGGCGGCAATGGCGGCGGGGAGTGCGCCGGGATGGCGCAGGGCGGAATTGTCGATGAGTTCGGACAGCGGCGCGAGCTGGCAGGATATCGGGCCGACCGCGGCGCCGGCCGTGGCCGGGGCGACGATCGGCATGCTGCCGGCGGGCGGTTCGGCGCTGTTCGATCTCAATGGCTCTGTCGAGGTCGAGTTGCTTCACGAGGAGATGGTGCTGACCGGCTGCGGGGAGGATGCGCTGGCCGCGGGCGCGAATCTGGCGCTGATCGGGGAGGAGCTGGTCCAGTTTGGATCGGCGGAGCCGACCGGTCCCCGGACATGGCGGCTGTCGCGATTGCTGCGCGGGCGCCGGGGGACGGAGTGGGCGGCCGGAGATCATGCGACCGGAGAGGGTTTCGTTCTGATCGAGACGGCGGCCGTGCGGGCGGTCGAACTGCCGGCTGCGGCTGCGGCCGGCGCGACGATCCGGCTGCTCGCCAGCGGAATTGGCGACGTCGAGCCGGTGCTGGCCGAGCGGGAGGCCAGCAGCGAATCGGTGCGCCCGCCACCGCCCGTCCATGTGCGCGCGGAGACGGATGGAGCGGGCGGGATCGCGCTGAGCTGGGTGCGACGCAGCCGGGCCGGCTGGGTCTGGCACAGCGGCGCCGACACACCGCTGGGCGAGGAAAGCGAGCGCTATGTGGTGACGCTCAGCGGGGCGGGTTTCGTGCGCGCGGCCGAAGTGAGTGTCCCCGCCTTTGTCTATGACGCCGCGATGCGCGCGGAGGATGGCCCGGGCCCGGTCAACGCGGCGATCGTCCAGCTGGGCACCTTCGCCCGCTCGCGGCCCGCCATCATCACCTTCGACTAAAGGAGTTTGCCGCCATGACCGAGCGCAGCGCGCGATTCGCCTTGCCGTTCATTCTGCCGGGACAGGCGCAGAAGGAATGGTTCCACAATGAAGCGCTGGCCGCACTGGATGGGCTGGTCCACGCCGCGGTCGAAGGCGTGGCCGGGACTCCGCCCTCCGATCCGGCGCCGGGCGAAAGCTGGCTGGTGGCGAGCGGCGGCAGCGGGGCATGGGACGGGCAGGACCACAGGCTGGCCTGCTTCACCGCAGGCGGCTGGCGGTTTGTGGCGGCGGTGGCGGGAATGGGAGTCTGGGACAAAGCGGCGGGATGGGAACGCCGCTGGACGGGGAGTGCCTGGACCGGTGGCGCGATAAGCGTTGCCGCTGTCGAGGTTGGCGGGGAGCAAGTGGTCGGCCCGCGTGAACCCGATATTCCCACCCCTGCGGGCGGGACGACGGTCGATGCCGAAGCCCGCGCCGCGATCGGAGCACTTATCGTGACATTAAAGTCACATGGATTGATTGATTGACTCGCTCACCCATTCCGATGCAACCGCCCGGCGCGGACTGGGTTAGAGGTTCGCGGGATATCGGGGGTGCCACTTCTTCCCAAAGCTGATGCGCTATAGCAACAGATCAGGGGTGAAGCGCGCTTGCGCGGACACCTGCGGTACCGTAATGAGACCTAGTCGTCGTTGTATCGACGTTGATGAAAGGGGAAGATTTATGCGGAAGCTCGCCATTGCAGTGGCGCTGTCGACCACCGTCCTTGCTGGCCCGGCTCTCGCGCGTGATGGCGCCTGGTATGTCGGTGGCGACTTCGGTGCGATGCTCGTCGAAGACTCCGACACCACGTTTACGCCGGGTCTCGGTGCTGGAACGACGGGCGGAATCAATATCGGCTTTGAGGAAGGTTTCGACGGCGGCGTGTTCGTCGGTTACGATTTCGGCGCGTTCCGCGTCGAAGCCGAAGTCTCCTACAAGCAGGCCGATGTCGAGGAGCTGATCAGCACCGGCATCACGCCTCCGGGCACGTCTGGCGCCAATGGCCGCTGGCTGTTCGGTAATGGCGACATCAGCATCCTGTCCGGCATGGTCAACGCCGTGCTCGACTTCGGTGACGAAGACGGCCTGAGCGGCTTCATCGGCGGCGGCGTCGGCATGGCCCGCGTTGACGTCGGCAATGTCACGGCCTTCACCAACACCGGGGCCATCATCGACGATTCGGACACCCGTTTCGCCTGGCAGGTCATCGCTGGCGTGCGTCAGGCCCTGTCGCGCAACGTCGACATCCACCTGAAGTATCGTTTCTTCAACGTCGATGAGCTCGATTTCGTCGGGTTCGGCGGTCGTGCCGTTTCGGCCGACTTCCGCACGCACTCGCTGCTCGGCGGCATCACCTTCAACTTCGGTGCGCCGACTCCGCCGCCGCCGTGCGACGCGCCGAACTATCTCGACGCGAACGGTGTCTGCACGCCGCCGGTGACTCCGCCGCCGACCTGCCCGCCGGGGACTCGCATGAATGCGATGAACCAGTGCGAAGCGATCCCCGAGCCGCCGCGCTACAAGGATTGCCCGGATGGCAGCCGCGTCCTCGAGTCGCAGAACTGCCCGGTCGTCAACCTTCCGCCGGCGATCGTGTACTTCGGCTGGGATGAGGACACCCTCACCGACCGTGCGCGCCAGACGCTTGACGGCGTGCTCGCCTCCTACCGCGCTGGTGGTTCGCCCGCGGTTGTTCTCGCCGGTCACGCCGACCGTTCGGGTTCCGCGAGCTACAATGTCGGCCTGTCGCAGCGTCGCGCCAACCGCGTCCGTGATTACCTCACGGCCGGCGGCATCGGCGGTGGTTCGATCACCAGCCAGGCGTTCGGTGAATCCCGCCCGGCGGTCGACACTGCCGACGGCGTCCGCGAGCCGGACAACCGCCGCGTGGAAATCACCTACGGCCCCGGCTCCGGCTGGTAAGTGGGTTTCCGCCGCCCGTACGGGCGACGGTGAAAAGTTCGGGAGCCGGTTTCGCAAGAGACCGGCTCCCTTTCTTTTTCACGACGGCGGTGCGCGAAGGTCGGTTTGACTGCGCGGGCGCAGGGCGAAATGCCTCCCCGGCTGAGGGCTGGCCCGAATGCCGGCTGTCGCCGGATCGGGCGCGAGGCGCCACCTTCCTGCCTCATCCAGGCCCTGTTCCTGCGCATTAGCCTTTGCTAACCCGCGCCATTCTTTCGGCAGCGGCTTTCCTTCAGCGGAGCATTTCATGCGGATTGCGATTATCGGCACCGGCTATGTCGGCCTTGTCTCGGGGGCCTGTTTCTCGGACTTCGGCCACGACGTGGTCTGCGTGGACAAGGACGAGCGCAAGATCGACGCGCTCGAGCGCAATGTCATGCCGATCTACGAGCCGGGCCTGGACGAGCTGGTCGCGCGCAACGTGCGGCAGGGGCGCCTGTCCTTCACCACCAGCATCGCCGAGGGGGTGAAGGGGGCGGAGGCCGTGTTCATCGCGGTCGGCACCCCGTCGAGGCGCGGCGACGGCCATGCTGATCTGAGCTACGTTTATGGCGCGGCGCGGGAGATTGGCGAGGCGCTGACCGGGCCGGCGGTGGTGGTGACCAAATCGACCGTGCCGGTCGGCACCGGCGACGAGGTCGAGCGCATCCTGCACGAAGTGCGGGCCGATCTCGACATCTCGGTCTGCTCAAATCCCGAATTCCTGCGCGAGGGCGCGGCGATCGAGGATTTCAAACGGCCGGACCGAATCGTCGTTGGCGTGGAGGACGAGCGCGCCGAAGAAGTGATGAAGGACATTTATCGTCCGCTGTCGCTGAACAAGGCGCCTTTGCTGTTCACCTCGCGCCGGACCGCCGAGCTGATCAAATATGCGGCCAACGCCTTCCTGGCCACCAAGATCACTTTCATCAACGAGATCGCGGATTTGTGCGAGATCGTCGGTGCGGATGTGCAGGATGTCTCGACCGGGATCGGACTCGACAACCGGATCGGCGGCAAGTTCCTGCATGCCGGGCCGGGCTATGGCGGCTCCTGCTTCCCCAAGGACACGCTGGCGCTGCTCAAGACGGCCGAGGATCACCAGTCGCCGATCCACATCGTCGAGGCGGTGGTGAAGGTGAATGACAGTCGCAAGCGCGCCATGGGCCGCAAGGTGATCCGCGCGCTGGGCGAGGAGCCGCGCGGCAAGACCGTCGCTTTGCTCGGCCTGACCTTCAAGCCGAACACGGACGATATGCGCGACGCGCCGTCCATCGCGATCTTCCAGGCGCTGGAGGATGCCGGCGTACAGGTGCGCGGCTATGATCCCGAAGGCACGGAACAGGCGCGGCCGCTGATGCCGGGCCTGGCCTTTTTCGACAATCCGTTCGACGCGGCCGAGGGCGCCGACGCCGTCGTGCTGGTCACCGAGTGGGACGATCTGCGCGCGATCGACCTCAAGCGGTTGAAGGCGAAGATGGCGGGCAATCAGCTGATCGACCTGCGCAATGTCTACAATCCCGAGGACGTCATCGCCGCCGGTTTCGAGTGGCAGGGCATCGGCAAGCCGGGCCTGGCGAAAGCGAAAGTACCTTCGGCGGGGTGACGCGCGGCAACTCTATCGGCACCATGGCGTTGCTTGGTGACAGATAGAGGGAGCCTTTGATGAAGAAGACGTTCGCGACGGTGGCCGGAATGGCTGCCCTGACGGCCGCATGCGGGGGTGCGCCGGGCTATTCCGGAGCGCGCGCCACGCTGATGACCGCCGATGGCAGGCAGGCCGCCTATGCGGAGGTCGGGCAAGACGGCGATGCGATCAAGGTGATGATCGAAGCGCGCGATCTGGCGCCCGGAACCTATGGCGCGCATCTGCACGCGATCGGCAACTGCGAAGCGCCGGGCTTCGATAGCGCAGGCCCGCACTGGAACCCCACCGAACGGGCGCACGGCTCGGAGAATCCCGCCGGTCCGCATCATGGCGATCTTCCCAATCTGACGGTCGACGCGTCCGGGCGCGGTACGTTGAACTTTCGCATCGCCGGCGCAAGCACGACGGAAGGCGCCGCTCGCCTGTTCGACGAGGATGGCGCCGCGGTGGTCATCCACGCCCAGCCGGACGATTACCGGACCGATCCGAGCGGGAATAGCGGCGCGCGGATCGCCTGCGGTCAGCTGGCGCGTCCGGGCTAGACCGGTTCTCCAGCTTCCCGCGCGCGATCGAGTGCGCTCGATTCGCGGGCCGGAAGCGTCCGCGCCGCGTAGAAGAGCAAACCGAGCGTCACCGGCAGTACGAACAGCACCGACAGCATGGCGAAGCGCATGTCGCCGGTCACGTCGCTGACCAGGCCGACGACATAGGGGCCAAGGCCGAGGCCGATAATGTTCGTGCCGAGGAAGAAGACCGCGGTCGCCATGCCGCGCATCCTGGGCAGGACGAGATCCTGGCAGCTCGCCGCGACCGGACCCAGCCACATGATGCCGAGGAAGCTCGTGAGGCCGAGCGCGGTATAATAGATGGTCAGGCTGGATGTGGTCATCATCAGCACGAGGCACGCCGAGCCGGACAGCGCCGCGAACAGGACCAGATAGAGCCTCCCGCCGGGATGCAGGCGCTTCGCGAAATCGCCCAGCACGCCGCCGAAGATGGTGCCGACGCCGCCGGCAATGGCGAGAACGCAGCCGAGGACGAAGCCCGCCTCCGGCCCCACCCCGAAATTCTGCACGGCGTAGAGATAGAGGAAGGGCGAGATGCCGTAGCTGGCGAAGGACATGAGTCCGCCGGCGATCGACAGGGCGGCGAAGGTCGAATTGCCGACGAGAGCCGCGCTCGGGCGGTCGCGCAGGCGGATCGATTGTAGCCAGCTGAAGCTGCAATATGCGCCGATTGCGATGGCCAGCCATTGCACGACATTGGTCGTGATGGAGAAGCCGAAAATCTCGCCGATCGGCGCGCGCTTCGCGGCCGGGAGCAATTGATCCGTCCACCACACCAGACCGATGGCGGCGAGCGAGATCAGCAGGAAGGCGACGATGTTCCGGTTGAGCGGCGCCCTGGCTTTCTCGCGCGCAAGGCCGACCATGGAGAAGGGCGGGAACATTGCGGCCAGTTCGCGCCCGACCGCGCGGAACGGCTTGGGTTCGCCAGCGCTCGGCATGCCGTCGATCGCGCCGCGCACCGGCTCGCGCACGGTGAAATACATGAGCAAGGCGAGGATCAGGCCGGGAATGCCGAAGGCGAGGAAGGTCGCCTGCCAGCCCGCAAGGCCGAAGGGCCGGGTGGCTTCGGTATAATTGGCGTCCCAATAGGCGATCACGGCACCGCCGAAGATCAGGGAGGCGCCCACGCCCAGATAGATGCCGGCGGAGTAAAAAGACAAAGCAGTGGCGCGGTGCTGGCGCGGGAAATAATCCTGCAGCAGCGAATAAGCGGCCGGCGAGGCGCTGGCTTCGCCGATGCCGACGCCGACGCGGGCCGCGCCCAATTGCGCGAAATTGCTGGCGAAGCCGCTGACGGCGGTCATCGCCGACCAGAAGCTGAGGCCGAGCGAGATGGTCTTCACCCGGTGCCAGCCGTCCGCCAGCTTGGCGAGCGGGATGCCGAACAGGGCATAGAAGAGTGCGAAGGCGGTGCCGAACAGCAGACCCAGCTGGGCGTCGCTGAGCCCCAAATCGGCCTTCAGCGACGGCGCGAGGATGGTGATGACCTGGCGATCGAGGAAGTTGAACGCGTACATCAGCATCAGGAGGCCGAGCACGTAATATCGGTAGAGTCGTTGCTTCACGCCGCCCCTCGCTTTTCAAGCCGTCCGCTTGTTCTTACAGGCTTGGGCGGAGCCGCATAGGAGTTTCCGCGCCTTGAGCCGATCGCTGCTGTTCGTCTGCCTCGGCAATATCTGCCGGTCGCCGCTGGCGGAGGCGGCGCTGCGGGCGGAGGCGGAACGCGCCGGACTCGACGTGGACGTGGACAGTGCCGGGACGGGCGACTGGCACCTCGGCTATCCGCCCGATCCGCGCGCGGTGGCAGTGGCGGCGCGCAACGATATCGACATTTCCGGCTATCGCGCCCGGCTGGTGACGGCGGAGGACTTCGCGCGTTTCGATCATATCGTCGCGCTCGATGCCAAGAATCTTTCGGACCTGGAGGCGTTGCGGCCTGTTGGGAGCCGCGCGAAATTGTCGCTGCTGCTCGATCACGTGCCGGGCCGCGAGGGGGAAGCGGTCGCCGATCCTTATTATGGCGAGGAAAGCGGCTTCGATGTGACCTGGGCCGACGTGACCGCCGGCGCGAGTTGGCTTGCAAGGAAGCTTGCGGCGGAGGCTCGTGAATGAGCCTGCCCGCGTTCCTGCTCGCTGCCGCCGCGCTGATGCAGGCCGGTGGTGGCGACAGCCGGACGCAGCGGATCGAGCGGCCTGACGGGAGCCAGCTTACCTATCATGTCGATCGACCACCCGGCCGTCAGCGGCGGGGCGTGTTGCTGCTGTTCCAGGGGTCGGGCTGCGAACCGGTGGAGCGCGATACGCGCGTGCTTGGTTATGGACGGATGCTCGCTCCGGGCCGAGTGATCGTGACGATCGAGAAATACGGGTCTGCCGGCGCAGCGGACGCCGCGGCACTGGTGGACGGATGCACGCCGGATTTCTGGCGGGGCAATACGCTCAGCCGGCGCGTGCTCGATGCCGTAGCTGTGGTCGGTGCCTTGCGCAGGCAGGGTTGGTGGAACGGCGACATCGTGTTGTTCGGCGGGTCGGAGGGTGGTGCGGTCGCGGCGATGGCGGCACCCTTGGTCCCGGAAACGCGCGCGGTGATCGTCTATTCCTCGGGCGTCGGCGTGTCGGTCGGCGCTCTGGTCCGGAGCGCAATCCCCGCATTCGCCCAGGCCGAGGCGGATCGCGTGTTCGCCGAGGCGCGGCGCAATCCTGATCCGGAGCGGCGCTGGGGCGGGGCAAGCCATGCCTGGTGGGCCGACGCGATCGATCAGGTGCCTGCGCGGAGCCTGCTGCGGACCCGCGCCCCGATCCTGCTCGTCCATGGCAGCCGCGACGAATCCGCACCTGTGGCAACGGCGCGCGCGACACGCGATCTTATGACGCAGGCGCGCGCGGCCAATTTCACTTACCGCGAATATGAGGGCTACGACCATTTCATGACCGACGCCGCCGGGGTCGATCATCGCCCGGAAGTCTTCGCGGCGATGCGGCAATGGCTGCGGCGACTCCCGCAGCGGCGGTGAGCATTTTGCGCGAGCGCGTCGCGATGCTGACCGGCGCCGCGCCGGAAGGAATCGAGCGGCTGGCGGGCGGGGATCTTTCCGAAGTGCTGCTGGTGTCGCGTCCGGGTCTGCCGCCCGTGGTCGCCAAGAGCGGGGGCAATGTCGCTGCCGAGGCGCTGATGCTGCGCACTTTGGCCGAGGCGGGCGTGCCGGTGCCGTCGGTCGAGGGCGAGTTCGGCGAAATCCTGCTGATTTCCCATGTCGCGCATGACGAGGCCTTCACGCCGCGGGCATGGTCGGACATCGGCCGCCAGGTGCGGGCGATGCACAGCCGCGTTGGCGACCATTATGGCTGGCCGAGCGACTATGCGTTCGGGTCGGTGCGGCTCGACAACCGGCAGCGGCGGGACTGGCCTGGATTCTGGGCGGAGCAGAGGCTGGTCGCGGCGGCCGCCACGCTGGACCTGCCGTGGCGGGAGCGGGTGGAACGGCTGGCGGGGCGGCTAAGCGGGCTTCTGCCCCCGGCGCCGGCGGCGGCGCTGCTGCACGGCGATTTGTGGACCGGCAACATCCTGGTCCGGGATGGCGCGATGGCGGCGTTGATCGACCCGGCCTGCTACCGTGGCGACGCCGAGGTGGACCTGGCCATGCTGTGTCTGTTCGGCGCGCCGGACGATGCCTTTTGGGAAGCCTATGGGCCGCCCGAATCGGGCTGGCGGGAGCGGCGCTGCGTCTATCAATTGTTCCCGGCATTGGTGCATTTGCGGCTCTTCGGCGCGAGCTATGCGCCGCTCGTCGAACGTCTCCTCGCGCAAGCCGGGGCTTGACGCCGTTCCTTTGTTTCGTTATTTAGCTAAATAACGAAAGGGGAATGAGATGAGCATTTTCGCATGGACCGCCGCGCTGGCGCTGGGTGCCGCAAATCCGGCCGCAGCCACATCCGTCGAGGTCGAAGCGCCGGGACCCAGTGGTCCGCTGCGCGGCACGATGCTGACCCCGGCGAGCCCGAATGCGCCCCTGGTCGTGATCATTCCCGGTTCCGGACCGACCGACCGTGACGGCAACAACCCCATGGCGCCGTCGGGAAGCTACCGGTTGCTCGCGGAGGCGCTGGCGGCGCAGGGCGTGGCCACAGTCAGGGTCGACAAGCGTGGGACGTTCGGGAGCGCTGCGGCGGGTGCTGCGAACGAGGCGACGATCGCCGGCTATGCGGCGGATATGCGCTCGTGGGTCTCGACCTTGCGCGCGCGGACGGGCGCGCAATGCGTCTGGCTGCTCGGGCATAGCGAGGGCGCATTGGTGGCGTCCGCCGCGCGCGAGGATGCAGGCGTGTGTGGGCTGATCCTCGTCGCGGGCGGGGGGCGGCCGCTCGGCACCGTGATCCGCGAGCAATTGCGCGCCAATCCGGCCAATGCGCCGCTGCTGGACCAGGCGATGGCCGCGCTCGACAGGATCGAGGCCCGACAGCCGGTCGATGTCGCGACCCTGCATCCGGCCCTTCATCCGCTGTTCGCGCCGCAGGTGCAGCCTTACCTGATGGATCTGCTCTCCTATGATCCGGCGGCGTTGCTGCGCGGTTATGAGCGGCCGATACTGATCGTGCACGGCGCGCGCGACATTCAGGTCAGCGAAGTCGATGCGCGGGCGCTCGCCGCCGCCAATGCAGGCGCGCGGCTCGTCATCCTGCCCGATGTCAATCATGTGCTGAAACACGTCGCCAGCGACGACCGGGCGGCGAACATGGCGACATATACTAACCCCGATCTGCCGCTCGCGGATGGCGTCGCGGACGCGATTGCGGGGTTCGTGCGGCGATGAACAAGGTGTTCGAGGCGCTGGCGCATCCGACGCGGCGCCAGATCCTGGAGATGCTGAAAGGCGGATCCAAGACGGCCGGTGAGCTGGCCGACGCCTTCGATGTGTCGAAGCCGACCATGTCCGGTCACTTCGCCAAGCTGAAGGAAGCGGGGCTGATCCAGGCGGACCAGAAGGGAACGACGATCACTTATTCGATCAACATGAGCGTGCTGGAAGAAGTGCTGATGGGCTTCATGGGCAATTTCGGCACGCAGAAAGAGGGGAAGGGAGAGAGGGCATGACGAAGCGGACGATTGGCTATGCGGCCTTGCTGGCGACCCTGACCCTGCTGACAGCGAGCGTGATCGCGGGGGCGATGCTTCCCGCCGATATGCAATTGCCGATCCATTGGGGGCTGAGCGGCGAGGCGGACGGCTTTGCGGGCAAGTGGGTCGCGCTGATGATGCCGCCTTTGCTCGTCGCGGCACTGTCCCTGCTCTTCTATTTCCTGTCGTCGATCGAGCCGCGCAGGGAAGGGCTGGCGCGCAGCCAGGGCCTGTATCTGTGGAGCTGGGTCGCAGTGCTGGTGGTCGCGGCGGCGATCGAACTGGCGGTGCTGTCCGCCGGCTTCGGCTGGGGCATTCCAGTGCCGCCGCTCATGGCCGGGGCGATCGGGGTGATGCTGGTCCTGATCGGCAACCAGCTCGGCAAGTCGCGCAGCATGTATTTCATCGGCGTGCGCACACCCTGGACGCTGGCGAGCGAGGAGGTGTGGATCAAGACCCACCGGCTGTGCGGCAAGCTGATGGTGCTGGGCGGGCTGGCGCTGGTGGTCGCGGCCTTGCTGCCGCTGACGCCGGGCATGCTGGCGGGCGTGACGCTGGCGGTGGTGCTGATCTCCGCCGTGGTGCCGGTCCTCTATTCCTTCATCGCCTGGCGCCGCGAGAGCGCGCAGCGGGATCAGGCGAGCGGATAGGTTTCGACTTCGGTGTAGACCGCGCCGTCCGGCGTGAGGCTGCTTTCGAACAGGGCGAACCGATCGACCCGGAATGGCTGGCTGGTTACGCCTGCTGAACGGGACAGGAAGTCGGTCACCGGACCCGCGCTGCGGTTCAGCCGCGCCAGCGTCACATGCGGGTGGAAAGCACGTTCGTCCGGAGGGATGCCGACGCGGGCCATCGCTTGATCAACCTTCTTATGCAGTGCGGTTATCGGCTGCTGCGGCGCGACGCCTGCCCAGATTGTGTGCACGACATTCTTCTTGTCGAACATGCCGAGTCCGTTGACGGCCAGTTCGAACCGCGGGTGGTGAATGCTCCCCAAAGCGGCGTGAATGTCGCCGGCCGTGTGGCGATCGACTTCCCCGATGAAGCGCAAGGTGAGGTGGAGCTGGCCATCATCCTGCCAGCGCGCGCCGGAAATGCCGCCCATCAGACCGGCAAGGAAATCGCGAATTTCGGGAGGCGGGCGGACCGCCACGAACAGCCGGTACATCCTGCTGCTCTAGGGCGGAATCGCCAGCGGATCACGTGGTTAGACGGTTAACAGCGTGCGTGATGCTCCGCTGCCGTAGGGGAAGGACCCGGTTTTGCTTGAAGTTGAGCCGAGTCTCAACGATATTGGCGGCTGGACGGCATCTGGCCGCCCAAAGGAGATTTGAGAAGATGTCTGATCGGTACGACACTCGTTACGACCAGCCGCAGCGTCTGTATCCGGACGTCGCCGGCCGCGACGTTGCCGGCCGCGACGCAGCCGGCTTCGACGCGGGCCTGCGCAAGCATATGCTGTCCGTCTACAATTACATGACCTCCGGCGTGCTGCTCACCGGCATTGTCGCCTTGCTGTTCGCGCAGAGCGGCATGGCACAGCAGATCATGTTCGGCCCGGGCATCATGAAATGGGTGATCATGCTCTCGCCGCTGGCGTTCATCCTGGTGCTGAGCTTCGGTATCAACCGGCTGTCGACCGGCGCGATGCAGGCGCTCTACTGGGCGTTCGCGGTGGTCATGGGCCTGTCGATGTCGACCATCTTCCTGATCTACACCGGCGGTTCGATCGCGATGACCTTCTTCGCGACCGCGGCGGCCTTCGCGTCGCTGAGCCTGTATGGCTACACCACCAAGCGCGACCTCAGCGGCATGGGCACGTTCCTGCTGATGGGCGTGGTTGGACTGATCGTGGCTTCGCTGCTGAACCTGTTCATGCAGTCGTCGGCCCTCATGTACGCGATCAGCGCCATCGGCGTGCTGATCTTCGCGGGCCTCACGGTCTACGACACGCAGCGTATCAAGAGCATCTACTTCCAGGTCGCCGGCACTGATTTCATCGGCAAGGCGGCGATCATGGGCGCGCTGAGCCTCTATCTGGACTTCATCAACATGTTCCAGTTCCTGCTCCAGTTCATGGGCAGCCGCGAATAGTCCTGATTGGATTGACGCAAACGGGAGGGCCCGGCGGAGACGCCGGGTCCTTTCTTTTTGCGGGTCAGGAGCCGCGCGGGCCGAACAGGATGATGGCCGCGCCGGTCAGACAGACGGCGCCACCGATCAGGTCCCAGCGATCGGGTCTCGCGCCCTCGGCGAGCCACAGCCAGGCCAGCGACGCGGCGATATAGACGCCGCCATAAGCCGCGAAGGCGCGGCCGGCATGTTCCGCCTCCACGAGCGTCAGCAGATAAGCGAAGAGCGCCAGCGCCGCGACGCCCGGGACCAGCCACCAGATCGACTTGTCGAGGCGCAGCCACGCCCAGAAGGCGAAGCAGCCCGCAATCTCCGCCAGCGCCGCGCCGAGATAGACGAGAGGCGTCATCCCCGGACCCTCAGGCCGCCAGCCCTTCGAATTGCATCCGGGCGAGGCGGGCATAGAGGCCGCCGCGTCCGCTCAGGCTATCGTGCGTGCCTTCCTCGACGATGCGACCCTCGTTGAGCACGATGATGCGGTCCGCGGCGCGGACGGTGGCGAGGCGATGTGCGATGACGAGGGTGGTGCGGGTCTCGAAAAGACGTTCCAGGCTCTGCTGCACCAGCCGCTCGCTTTCCGCATCGAGCGCGGAGGTGGCTTCATCAAGCAGCAACAGGGGCGCGTCGCGGAGCAAGGCGCGGGCGAGGGCGATGCGCTGGCGCTGCCCGCCGGAGAGGCGCGCACCGCCCTCGCCTACGAAGGTGTCGAGCCCGTCGGGAAGGCCGCGCAGGAAATCGGCGGCATTGGCGGCTTCCGCAGCGGCCCACAGCCGATCGTCGCCCGCCTCCCAATCGCCGTAGCGCAGATTGTCTCGGGCGGAGGCGGCGAAGATCATTGTCTCCTGCGGGACCAGGGCGGTGCGCGCTCGGAGGGCGGCAGGGTCTGCCTCTCGCAGGTCGACGCCGTCCAGGCACACTATGCCGGCCTGCGGATCGTAAAAGCGCTGGGCGAGCTGAAACAGGGTGGACTTGCCGGCGCCGGACGGGCCGACCAAGGCGACGGTCTCCCCAGGCTTCACCGACAAGCTGAAATCCTCGAGCGCCGTCGCTTCGAGGCGGGCCGGATAACGGAAGCTGACGCCTTCGAAGACGAGCGCGCCAACGGCCGGCTCCGGCAGCGCGCGGGGCTGGGCCGGAGCGCTGATCCGGGGCTGCTGGGTGAGCAGCTCGTTGAGACGGCCTGCGGCGCCGGCACCTTGTAGCAACGCGCCATAGACTTCGGTCAGCGAACCCAGCGATGAGGCCACCAGAGCGCCGCTGATCAGGAAGGCGGCGATCGATCCTTCGCTCATCCGTCCCGCCTGCACGTCCAGCGCGCCGCGCCACATGACGATCGCGATCGCCCCGAAAACCAGCCCGATGACCAGGGTGGTCATGATCGCGCGGGTGATGATGCGCTGCCGCGCGGTGCCGAAAGCGGTCTCCACCGCGACGCCGAAGCGCTCCGCTTCCCGCCCTTCCTGATTGTAGCTCTGGACCGTGCGCATCGCGCTCAGCGTCTCGTCGACCATCGAACCCATTTCGGCGACGCGATCCTGGCCGCGCCGCGCGACCGAGCGCACGCGCCGCCCGAGCAGGACGATCGGCGCGAGAATGACCGGGATGCCGATGAGCAGGGTGGCGGTCAGCGCCGGGGCGAGCGCGAACAGATAGATGATGCCGCCGAGTGCGATCAGCGAGTTGCGCAATGCGCTGGTGATCGTGTTGCCGATCACATGGTTGATGATCGTCGTGTCGGCGGTCAGGCGCGAAGCGATTTCCGACGGCCTGTTCTCCTCGAAGAAAGCAGGCTCCAGCCGAAGCAGGTTGCGCTGCACCCCGGCGCGCACGTCCGCGACGACCCGTTCGCCCAGCCACCAGACGAAGTAGGTGCGGATGCCGCTGGCCAGCGCGAGCACCAGCACGATGACGAGCAGATAGCTGAACCAGCGGCCGATATCGCCACCCTGGCCCAGAAAGCCGCGATCGATGATCAGGCGCAGGGCGCTGGGAATAGCGAGAGTTGCGGCGGCGGTGACCAGCAGCACGAGGATGGCGCCGGTGACGTGGCCTTTGTAGCGCGCAACGAAGCGCCAGAGAATTCTGAGATTCGCAAACTTGCCCGGCTGTGCGCCATCGTCCGCGGCGCTGCCGCTCTGCCCCCGTCTCGCTCGCCGCGCCATGGCGCCCGCCTAGCAGCGCGGGACAAAGCGCTCAATGCCGGCAACTGATCACCCCGAAGACCGTTTTAAGATGGAACTCATCCCGGCGCGCGGCTATCCCATGGCGAACGTGATTTTCCGGGGGCGGAGACCGACTTGCTCTACGATGCTTATGAAATGCAGCGCTCGCTCCTGACGGGGGCGAGCACGATGGCCAATATCGGCGCTGGCTGGCTCAACAATCCGATCAACCCGTTCGGCTATTCGCACATGGGACCGATTATGGCCTCGGCCCTGCAGGTATTCGCGCATGCCTCGGCGCCGCGCGGCAAGCCGGAATTCGGCCTGACCACGACCGAAGTGAACGGCCGCGAGGTCGCTGTGACCGAGGAAATCGTGCTCCGCCGGCCGTTCGGCCAGCTGAAGCGCTTTCGCCGCGAGGGCGTGAAAGGCGGCCCCAAGCTGCTGATCGTTGCGCCCATGTCGGGCCATTATGCGACCCTGCTGCGCGGCACGGTCGAGCGGATGCTGCCCGGCCATGACGTCTACATCACCGACTGGCGCGACGCGAAGTGCGTGCCGTTGGAGGACGGGCGTTTCGATCTCGAGGATTATGTCGATTATCTGATCGAATTCCTGGACCATATCGGCAGCCAGCCGGGCGAGAAGCGCGCGCACATGCTGGCGGTGTGTCAGCCGTCGGTACCGGCTTTGGCCGCCGCCTGCATGATGAGCGCGGATCAACATCCGGCGCGTCCGAGGACGCTCACGATGATGGGCGGCCCGGTCGATACGCGCGAGGCGCCGACCGAGGTGAACACCGTCGCCACGCAGCGCCCGTTCGAATGGTTCCAGCGCAACGTGATCGCGACCGTGCCCTATCTTTATCCGGGCGCGGGGCGGAAGGTTTATCCGGGCTTCCTGCAGCTGGCGGGCTTCATGGCGATGAATTTGGGCAACCATCTGGCCAGCCATTGGGGCATGTTCCGCCACCTGGTCGAAGGCGATGGCGAGAGCGCGGATGCGACGATGAAATTCTACGAGGAATATCGCTCGGTCTGCGACATGACGGAGGAATTCTATCTGCAGACGATCGACGTGGTGTTCCAGCGTCATGCCTTGCCGAAGGGTGAGATGATGCATCGGGGCCGCAAGGTCGATCCCGGCGCAATCACCGACATCGCGCTGCTGGCGATCGAGGGCGAGCGCGACGACATTTCCGGCCTGGGCCAGACCAAGGCGGCGCTGACGATCGCGAAGAACCTGCCCAAGGACCAGAAGCGCTATTACATGGCCAAGAGCGTCGGCCACTACGGCATCTTCAACGGCAGCAAGTGGCGCGACAAGATCGCTCCGGTGGTCGAGCAGTGGATCGCCGCGCACGAACCCGCGAAATCGAACGTTGTGCCGCTCAAGGCGGCGTGACGCGCGGTATTTTGACGACGGTCAAAGCGGGCTGATCCGGCCAGCGTAGAACGGGCTCCAACGAAAGGAGCCCGTCATGAGCCAGCATCATTCCCCGCAAGCCCTGGAGCGCCAGGCCCGTATCGTCCCTCCCCCCGTTCGGCCTCGCAAGCGCCATGCGCGCGCGTTCGATCTGCATCCCGGCGTCCATGCGATGGTGATCGGCGCCTGGATGAGCTTCATCTTCATCCTGCTCGCCGCCTTCATGGGGCCGCATCTGATGATCCCGGCGGTGATCTGCGTGCTGGGCGCGGCCTCCCTGTTCATCACTCCCGGCCTGTGGGCGCGGGTGAAGGGCGATGACGGCCTGCCGCGCCAGAGCTGGGCCGAGTTCATGGAAGAGGGCGTGCAGACCTATACCGGCCGTCTGGGCGCAAAGGACGCGCTGGCTCAGATCATGACCCTGCCGCTGCTGCTGGTCGGCCTGGCCATCTTCATGGCGGTGCTGAAGTTCAGCCTCTGACCGCCTCACCCGTCTCAAGCGCAAGCGCGTCGCGGATCACCAGTCCGCGCGCGCCCCTGCGTTCGATCAGGCCGTCGCGCTCCAACTCGGTGAGGCGGCGGCTGACGCTTTCGATCGTCGTGCCGATCAGGCTCGCCATTTCCTCGCGGCTGAGGATCAGGTCGAATTCCATCGCTTGGCCGCACGGTGTGGGTGCGGCGGCGCGGGCCAGCGCCAGCAGCAGACCGGAGAGACGCGCCTTCACGTCGCGGCGTCCGATCAGCCGGGTGAGGCCGCGCGAAGCCTCCAATTCCGTCTGCGTGCGCTCCAGGATGGCGCGGGTGAGCTTCGGATGATCGGCCATCAGCCGTTCGAATTGCGGACGCGGGAAGACGCACAGCCGCGCGTCGGTGAGCGCGACCGCATCGAGCGCGGTGGTGGCGGCAAAGAGCTGGCCCAGGAAGCCGGACGGATGGACCAGAGCGACGATCCGCTCGACCCCTTCCGCATCCATCGCCGACAATTTGACCGCGCCCGAAATCAAGGTCGCGCAGGCGATGCCCTCGTCACCGGCTGCAAAGATGGTGTCGCCGCGCCGATAATCGCGATGATCGCCGATCCGCGACAATTCGTTCAGTTCGTCCTGATCGAGCGCGGCGCAGATCGCCTGGTCGCGGACCGGGCAATCGGCGCAGGCGTCGGCCGGGCGGCTGCGCATCGCCTTACGCCACCGCCTCCAGCAGCCCTTCGAACAGCCGCCGCCCGTCGGTGCGGCCGTGCGCACCCTCCACCGCGCGCTCCGGGTGGGGCATCATGCCGAGCACATTGCCGGCCGCATTGAGGATGCCGGCAATGTTGCGCGCCGAGCCGTTCACCTCCTCGGCATAGCGGAAGGCGACGCGGCCATCGCCCTCGAGCCTGTCGAGCGTATCGGCGTCGGCGCTGTAATTGCCGTCATGATGCGCGACCGGGAAGGTGACCTGCTCGGCCGCTTCATAGCGCGAAGTGAAGATGGACTGGCTGTTCTCGACCGTCAGCGCGACGTCGCGGCCGACGAAGCGGATCCCCGCGTTGCGCATCAGCGCGCCGGGCAGCAAGCCGGTCTCGGTCAGGATCTGGAAGCCGTTGCAGATGCCGAGCACGGGCACGCCGCGCTCCGCCGCCGCCTTTACCGCCTGCATGACGGGGGAGCGCGCCGCGATCGCGCCGGAGCGCAGATAGTCGCCATAGGAAAACCCGCCCGGAACGGCGATCAGGCCAGTGCCCGCGGGCAGTTCGCTCTCCCGATGCCAGACCATCGTCGGGGCGCGGCCAGTAACCAGCTCAATCGCCGTCGCGAGGTCGCGATCGCAATTGGAGCCGGGGAAGACGATGACGGCGCTCTGCATGTTCAGGCCCGCGCCGGCTCCGCCGCCTCGATCCGGAAATTCTCGATCACCGTGTTGGCGAGCAGCTTGCGGCACATCTCCTCGATCTCCGGCTGGCCGACGCTGTCCGCGACCTCCAGTTCGATCAATTTGCCGGCGCGTACATCCTCGACACCATCGAAGCCCAGCCCTTCGAGCGCGTGATGGATCGCCTTGCCCTGCGGGTCGAGGACGCCGGGCTTCAGCGTGACGAGGATGCGGTATTTCACTGGGGTCTCCCGGATTTGACGATGCGCATATGGCGCGGGCCGCAGCCACACAAGCTCTTCCCGGAAGCCCCTGAATTTACCGGCTCTTTACCGCTGGCTGCGACCCTCTCCGGATCGGCGCTCAAGGAGTCGCGCTCATGACCGGTTTAGCTCTGGCGATGTTCATCGCTCTATTCGGCTTCGGCCACGAACTGGTCGGTTGGAACGACCCTGGCGGGTCGGTGAAGCTGGGCCTGTTCATGGCCTTCCTGTTTGGCATTGTCTGCGGCTATCGCGCGAAAGCCTGAGGCGGTTGTGGCGGGCAGGCGGGCCGCCTATCTCACCATTATGGCCGAGACCCAGACCGCCCCCGAAATCGCATTGAGTCCGGCGGCAGCCGCGCGTGTGGCGAAGATCGCCGAGCGGCAGGGCAAGGCGGCCATTCTAAGGCTGGCGGTGGATGGTGGCGGCTGCGCCGGCTTTCAATATCGGTTTGAACTGGCCGATAGCCCCGCAGATGGCGACACGATCGCCGAGACGGACGGTGTTCATCTGGTCGTGGACGAAGTGTCGCTGGACCTCGTCCGCGGCGCGACCGTCGACTTCGTGGAGTCGCTCGGCGGCGCCGCGTTCCAGGTAACCAACCCCAACGCAGCCTCAGGCTGCGGCTGCGGAACCAGCTTTTCGATCTGATCCGCTCCGCGATCCTTGGCCCGGCGCTAGCGGGCCTGGGGTTGCGGGCAGGGCGATAGGGTCATTGCCGATCCGGACTCGGCAGTCATGATGAGGTCCGCCCCCCTTCGGCTCAGCCGGTAGCTCTCATCCTTGCCGGTCGGCCCCCGCAGGATCAGCCTGTCTCCGGCAGTCGACCAGGCCCAGGTCTCGTCTCCCGCGGTCATGGTGCCATCGGTGTGGAAGGTGCTTGCTGCATAACAATTCCACGGCTGCGCCGTCAGCACCTCCACATAGGGACCTTCCGGCGTGTTTCCGATCGCCAGCGCCTGGCTGTTGTTGGCCGGGGCGCTATTGCAGCCGGCGGCGAGCGCCCCCGCCGCGACCACCAGGATCCGCTTCGCTCGCTTCATCGCTCCTCCCCTTCGCCGCCTCGCTGGACAATCGTCCATTTTGGACGCAGCCCAGCCGAGGCGCGGCAACAGTTCGTGACTATTGAACCGCCATCCGGCTTAGCCTGCTTGCCGACGAAGTGTTGCTGGATCCGGTCCGCAGCGCGACCGTCGACTTCGTGGAGTCGCTCGGCGGCGCCGCGTTCCAGGTCACCAACCCCCATGCCGCGTCAGGCTGCGGCTGCGGGACCAGCTTTTCGATTTAGCCGGCCGGGCAGGCGCCCACCGTCATCGCGTTGGCGCCCATCGCCATGGTCAGGCTGTCGCCGCTGCGCGAGACGGTCCAGGTCTCGGCGGGCTCGCCTTGCTTGGTGAGCGTGAGGGTGCTGCCGGCCAATTCCCAATTGCCGGTGTCGTTGCCGGCGCTGATCGTGCCGTCCGAATTGAAGGTCAACGCATCCTCGCACATCCCGGCAGGCGCCCAGGGATTGGCAGTCAGGAAGGCCGCGTCGACCGGCTGACCGGCGGCGGGTGCGGCTGCGGGCGCGGCGGGCGCAGGCGCTGCCGGGGCAGCGGCGGTCGCGTTCGAGCTGTTGGCGGCCTTGGCGCTGTTATTTGCGGCGCCGCGGTTACAGCCGGCGAGAAGAGCAATCGCCGTCATGGCGACCAGAGCGGTTTTCGCATGCATGTTCGATATCCCCTTTTCGCCGACTCAGCAGACGGCGTGGCAGACGATGCCGGTCTCGTTACGGGCGCGCAAGGAGCAAACCGTCGCGGAACTGATGTGGATCAACCGCGTTCAGTTGTGCGCGGCTCTATACGGGCCGCGTGGACGGCAGAGGGGCGTTCGGCTTCAGGCGGCCGGACGCCCCAAGCACACAGGTGGGCGATGGACGAAAGCCGCTTGCTGCATTTGAACGCCGAACGCGCGCGGCGCGGGGCGGCGGAGGCGCGGGACGAGTGGACGAGCATGCAGCTCAGGAAACTCGCGGAACATTATGACCGGGAGGCGCAGCGCCTCAACCTCGCGGAATTCGCCGCTCCGCTTCGCGCCCGGATGCGCTGAACCATCGAAGAAAAGAAGGCGGGCGCCGGGTTTCCACCCAGCGCCCGTTTCATGTCAGCCCTTATTCTGCTGTGGGGCCGGTGCCTCGCAGCGGTTCAGCGTCATCGGCCGCCCACCGGCCTGCGTGGCGACCAGATTGTCACCGGCGCGCGCGACCTGCGCGGGCTGCGGCGCCCCGTCCGGCGGCGACACCGTCAGAGTATCGCCCGACAGCGCCCAGCGGCCCGGACGCGGATCGTCGCTGACGCGCGCGGTGCCGTCCGCTTCGAAGCTGATCGTCTCGTCGCAGGCCGGGCTGGGCGACCAGTGACCGGTGACGAAGGCCTGATCGACGCTGCCGGTGGCCGTCGGCGGCGCAGCCGGAGCGGGCGCCGCGGAGCTGGCGTTGCCGGCGGCGGCGGTGTTCGTTGCTCCCGCAGCATTCGCCGGGGCTGCATTGTTTGCCGCGCCGCTGTTGCAGGCCGCCAGCAAGGCGATGGCCGAAAGGGCGGCCGGCATCGTGATCTTCTTCATTCAATCCTTCCTTCAGCTTGCCGCCATTTGCGGGCGGCGCGGACCGTGTGCGCAAACCTGCGGAGGTGCAAGCGGGACCGTCACGCGGAGGCTGGCCCGAAGCGGAGCGCGGCGCTATCCGGTCCGGGTGAAGATCGTCAGCTACAATCTGAACGGCATCCGTGCGCGGCTGGAGCGGCTGCTCGAATATCTGGGCGAGCAGCAGCCCGACGTGGTCTGTTGCCAGGAATTGAAGTCCGCCGAGGAGAATCTGCCGCGCAAGGAGATCGAGGCGGCCGGCTATGGCGCGCTCTGGCACGGTCAAAAGGGTTTCAACGGCGTCGCGATCCTTGCCCGGGGCGTGGAACCTGTCGAGCGCCGCATCGGGCTGCCCGGCGACCCTGAGGATGTGCAGAGCCGCTATGTCGAAGCCGAGGTGAACGGCGTCGTCGTCGCGTCCATCTATCTGCCCAACGGCAATCCGGTCGGGACGGAGAAGTTCGCGTACAAGCTCGCCTGGCTGGAGCGTCTTCGTTTGCATGCCGCCGGTCTGCTCGCGGAGGAAATCCCGGTCGTGCTGGCGGGCGATTACAATGTTATTCCGACCAACACGACGGAAGACGTGTTTTCCGTTCGGGCGATGGCGGATGACGCTTTGATGCAGCCGGAGAGCCAAGCGGCGTTCCGCACCCTGCTCTATCAGGGCTGGACCGACGCGATCCGCGCACGGCACCCGGACGGGCCGCAATATACGTTCTGGGACTATCAGGCGGGTGCCTGGCGGCGCGACGCGGGCTTCCGCATCGATCATCTGCTGCTCAGCCCGTCAGCGGCCGACCGTCTGCTCGATGCCGGCGTCGACAAGGATTATCGCGGCCGGGAGAAGGCCAGCGATCATGCACCGACCTGGGTCACGCTCGCCGATCTTTGATCTTCCGGCTGACTCCCTTCCAGATTCAGCAGCGCGCCGAGCGGCCGATCGAGCCGTCGTCATTCACCACTTCGACATGGTGCTCGTCGACCTTGCGGACGGCGACCGAACCGCGTCCGGCGGCATGCTGCACGATCAGCCTGCCATCGACGATGTTCCACATTCCGCGCGTACCGTCGGCGAGCAGATACATGCCGTTCGCGCCGAATTCGCCCGCCTGGGCGCAATCGCCCGTGTCGGTCCAGCGCCCGGCGAACCAGGCTCGCGTCACGGCATTGGGATTCGCCGCCGCGACAGGCTCTGCCGGAGACTGGAACTCGACCTCATCGACTCTGGTCAGGGTGGGTTGCTGGCCATTCGCGGTCTGCGGCGGGCCGGTCGTCTTGCCCGCAATGTTTGACACCGCCGGTCCGTCGGCCGGCGGCGGATCGCCCGCATTGCAGGCGCCGAGCGTCAGTATCGCGGCGGTCAGCACCAATCCCACGCGCATCGCTCAGAGTTCCTTCTCGTAGATGCGATAAACCCGGTTCAACTTCGCGTCGATCGCCTTGGCAATCGACTTCATGCCTTCATTGTCGTCCAGCACCCAGCCGACTTCGCCGCGCCGGATGTGAAATTTCGGTCCTGCTTCGGCGTGGATCGTGCCGATCAGCATGAAGGCCAATTGGCTGGCAATGCGGCTGGCCTGCAGACGGCGGACCACGCCCATCAGCGGCACGCGGGCCTCGTCGAATCTCTTGCCCCGCAGCCACCAAAGCAGGCGCGCCCAGCCGAACGGAAACAGCCGACCGTTCAATTTCTTCAACAGCAGATTGAGGTTCGGCAGTGCCATCATGAAGGCGACCGGTTCGCCATCCAGCTCGGCGATGCGGATCATGTCCTCGATCACGATCGGCTTCAATTTCTTGCCGGCGAAGGCGATCTCGCTGTCGGTGAGCGGTATGAAGCCCCAATTGTCGCCCCAGGCATCGTTGAGGATCGTCAGGATCAGCGCAGCTTCCTCGTCGAACCGGCTCTTGTCGATGTTGCGGATGGTGATGCGGGCATTCTTTCGGCCGCTCTCGACGATGCGTTGCACCAGCGGCGGGAAGGGGACCTGCACGGCCATGTCATAGGTGTAGAGATCCTTGACTTGTGCATAGCCCGCGGCCTCGATCCAGCCCTGATAATGCGCCCGGTTGTGGCCCATCATCACCATCGGCGGATGATCGTGGCCCTGCACGAGCAGGCCCGGCTCGTCCCAGATGCCGAGCGAGAAGGGCCCGAGCGACCGGGTCATCCCCTTGCCGCGCAGCCAATCCTCGGCAGCGGCGATCAAAGCGTGGCCGGTGGCTTCGTCCTCCGCCTCGAACATGCCCCATTGGCCGGTGCCCGCGCCCATATGCTCCAACACCAACTGGTCCACCTGGCCGGAGACGCGCCCGACCACGCGGCCGTCGCGGCGGGCCAGGAACAGCTCCGCCTCGGCATGTTCGAACCAGGGATTCTTGCCCGGCGTGATCAACGCTACCGCCTCGCTCCACAAAGGCGGCACCCAGTTCGGATCGTCGCGATTCAGCCGGTATTGCAGCTCGACGAAGGCCTTCTTGTCGGCCTTGGTGCGCACGGGGGTGATCGTCAGGGCGGTGTTGGACATCGCGCATTTCCTAGCCGGGAAGAGCCGACTTCCAAACGCCAAACTTCGCGGCGCATTTGGTTTGCCCCCGTCTCGCCACTATATTCCGGCAATGGCCACCCCGATGGACAATGTGATCACAGTGGAACGCGGCGGCAGCGCCGCGCCGGCGGCTGCGCCCGCGAAGGTGCGGGCGGCCGAGGACAAGGCCATGCTGAAGGCGGCGGCCGACCTGACGCGCGACCTGAACAAGCCGAAGCCCGCAATTTACTGGTCGGACATGATCGCTTCGGCATTGATCGGCTATGGCGCGCTGGTGGCGGCGATCCTGGCGCCGTCGCTCGGCTGGGCGTTGGCCGCCGGTCTGGTGTCCGCGCTGGCGCTCTATCGGGCGGAGAGCTTCATCCACGAGCTCACCCATATCAAGCATGCCGCGGTGCCGGGCTTCCGGCTCGGCTGGAATTTGTTGGTCGGCATTCCGCTGCTGACGCCTAGCTTCATGTATGAGGGCGTGCACAATCTGCACCACGCCAAGACCCGCTACGGCACGGTCGAAGACCCCGAATATCTGCCGCTGGCGCTGATGAAATGGTGGACCCTGCCGGTGTTCATCCTGGTAGCCGCGCTGGCGCCGATCGCGTTGCTGCTGCGCTATGCGGTGCTGACGCCGCTGTCGGTGGTGGTGCCGGGGCTGCGCAGGATCGTGGTCGAGCGCTATTCGGGGTTGCAGATCAATCCGTCCTTCCGCCGCCGCTCGCCCGAGGGCGTGGAGCGCAGGCTGTGGCACCGGCTGGAGGCCGCAGCGAGCATCTATGCAATCGCGATGATTGCGCTGACCGCGACGGGGATCATCCCGCTGCACGCGTTCCTGATCTTCCTGGCCGTCACTTCATTGCTCGCGGTCACCAACCAGGTGCGGACGCTCGTCGCCCATCTGTGGGAGAATGAGGGCGAGCCGATGAGCGTGACCGCGCAATATCTGGACTCGGTCAACGTGCCGCCGCCGGCCCTGTTGCCGATGCTGTGGGCGCCGGTCGGCTTGCGCTATCACGCGCTGCACCATCTGTTGCCGGGCCTGCCCTATCATGCGCTCGGCACCGCCCACCGCCGTATCACCGCTGCGCTGGATGCGGATTCGCCCTATCACAAGGGCAATTACAAGGGGCTGCCGGTCCTGGTCGCCCGGCTCAGCGCCAGCACCATGGGGCGCCGTTAAGAGCGTTCTACTCCTCGCTGCGGACCAGCACCGCTTCGCCGATCAGCAGGAACAGGAAGAAGGGTCCCCACGCGGCCATGAAGGGCGGGTAGGCGCCGAAATTGCCCATCGCGAGTGCGAAATTATCGGCGACGAAATAGGAGAAGCCGAGCCCCATGCCGACGACGGCGCGGAGGAACAGCTGGCCCGAGCGGGCGAGGCCGAAGGCAGCGATCGCGGCGAGCAGGGGCATCAACGTGCTCGACAGCGGGCCAGAAATCTTGTGCCACCAGGAGGATTCCGCCGAGCGAACCGGCCGGCCGGCGGCTTCCAGTTCGTCGATCGAGCGACGCAGCTGCCAGAAATCCTGTTCGTCAGCATCAACCTCGGACAGGGTGAACTGGACCGGATCGACCTCCGGCGCCACCGTCAGGCTAGGCGCAGTGGCGACATTGTTGGTCTCGACGTCGAAGCGCTTGGTGTCGGTCAGCTCCCAGCCCGGATTGGCGAAGCGGCCATGCTGCGCCTCCAGGATGCCGGTCAGCGTGCCGCCGGTGCGGTCGTAGATCGTCACGCCTTGCAGCCGGGTGTCATTGCCGGTGCCGCTGACCTGCCGGGCGTGGATCAGATCGTCGCCGACCCGCACCCAGATGTTGGTCTGCACGCCGCTGTCTTCAGGCACGGCAGCATATTTCACGTCCGCCCAGGCGTTCAACGTCGCGGTGGCGCGGGTGACGATGCGCTCGTTGAAGACGAAATGCGCGCCGGCCACGACCAGGCTGGCGAGGATCAAAGGCGCGATGATCTGGTGCGCGGAAATGCCCGCGGCCTTCATCGAGATGATCTCGCTATGCTGATTCATCGACGCGAAGGTGATGAGCGTGCCGAGCAAGAGCGCGAAGGGCAGGAATTGCTGGATGAGCTGCGGCACGCGCAGGGACACGTAGAGCCATAAATGGCTCTGATCATTGCCGGGCTGGGCCAGAATACGGCCCGAATTGCCCAGCAGATCGAGCATCGCCAGGATCACGACGAGGCCGATCAGCACGGCGAAGCTGGCCTTCAGGAAGCTCCACGCCAGATACCAGGCGATGCGCCGCGAGGGCAGGAAGTTGAGGCTGATCATGCGGGCCGCGTCACTCTGCCGGTGTCGTCGCCGCGAGGATGCGCTTGTTCTTGCGCCGCTCGGCGCCAGTAAGCTTCGACACGGTCTTGGCGAGCTTGGCGAAGACGCGCTCGAGCGCGCCGATCGGCTGCCCGCCCGGCTTGTGCGCCAGTGTCCAGTACATCCACATGATCACCGCGATCACGATCACGAACGGCACCCAGATGGTGAGATAAGGGCTGCCGATGCCGATCGCACTGGTCCGTTCGCCATATTGGAACAGTTTGTGGACCGCGACGACGAACACGACGCCGACGAACATGCCGAGGCCGGAAGTGCTCCGCTTGGGCGGCACTGCCAGCGCGACCGCCAGGAAGGGCAGGAAGAACATGATCAGGACTTCGGCCAGCCGGTAGTGGAAATTGGCTTCGGTCTTGAGCCGCGTTTCTTCCGGCGTTGTGGCGTCCGCATTCGCCTTGAACAATTCGACGAAGTTCAATTCCTCCTCGCTGACGCCCCGGGCGCGAAAGGCTTCGACCGCGGGGAGGTTCACCGGCAGATCGTGGGTAGCGAAGCTGAGCACGCGGGGGACGGCGAAGTCGCGTTCCTCGTGCACCAGCCGGCCATTGATCAGCCGCAGCAGGATGACGTCGGGATCGTCGGTGCGCAGGAACTGGCCCTCGTCCGCGGTGGCGGTGACCTTCAGGCCGGCGCTCGTTTCGACCCGCAGGAAGACGCCGTGCAGCTTGCGCCCGCCATTCTCGCTATCCTCGACGCGCAGGGTGAGGTCTTCGCCGAGCTTGGTGAATTCGCCGACCTGGATCGAGGCGCCGAGCGCACCGGAGCGCAGTTCGAATTCGAGGCGCTGATATTCATATTCCGCGCGTGGCTGGATGAAGCCGACGATGGTGAAGTTGAGCGCCATCAGAGCAGCCATGAAGACGAAGGGCACGCGCAGCAGGCGGCCATAGCCAAGCCCGACCGAACGCATCGCGTCCAGCTCCGACGACAAAGCCAGATTCCGGAAGGCGAGAAGCGTCCCCATCATCAGCCCGAGCGGTACGGCAAGACCCGCATATTCCGGGATCAGGTTGGCCAGCATGCGGAACACGACGCTTAGCGGTCCGCCTTCGGTGACCACGAAGTCGAAGAGGCCGAGCATTTTTTCGAGCAGCAGCAGCATCGCCGCGAGCACGAGCGTCGCGACGAGGGGCACGAAGACCTTCCGTGCGATGTAGAAATCGATGCTGTTGGCGAGGCGCAAGGGTCGCTGGGCTCCGGAAAACCGAGGTCAGGCTATAGCGGGGCGCTCCCGCGCGGTCATTCGGAAAAACCGGAGGCGCGGCGGTGCTCTATTCGGCCGCGGCGCGATAATGATCCTGGGGGAGCGCGCGGGCGATGGCGCCCGAAAGCTGGGCGACGGTGAAGGGCTTGCGCAGGATATCGGCGCCGGACAGTTCGTCCATGGAGCCTGCTTCGCCGACATAGCCGGTCACGAACAGGATGTGCATTGCCGGATAGAGGCCGCGCAGTTCATGCGCGAGTTCGATCCCGGTCATTTCAGGCATCATGACATCGGTGACGACCAGCGCGAAGGCCGCATCGGTCGCAAGCAGGTCCAGCGCCTCGCGGCCGCTGGCCACGGCGATCGGTTCGTGGCCCAGTTCGGCGAGGGCGGTCATCGTAGACCGGCTGACTCGCGGATCGTCCTCCACGACCAGAATGCGCGCGCTGGGCAGCGGGGCGGCATCCTCCGCCAATACCGGCGCCATGCTCTGCGCAGTCGCCGCGACATCCGCCGCGCGCGGCAGCAGGATCGCGACCGTCGTGCCCTCGCCGACGGCGGAATCGATCGTCACATCGCCGCCGGACTGACGCGCGAAGCCGAAAATCTGGCTGAGGCCGAGGCCGGTGCCCTTGCCCACCGGCTTGGTGGTGAAGAAGGGCTCGAACACCCGCTCGAGATGTTCCGGGGCGATGCCGCTGCCTTCGTCGCTGACGCTGATCCGTGCATAATCGCCCGCCTCGAGCGCGCCGACCTGGCCAGCCCGGAGGCGGACATTGTCGACGGCGATGATGAGGTCGCCGCCCTCCGGCATCGCGTCGCGAGCGTTGACGCACAGGTTCAGAACCGCATTTTCCAGGCCCGTCGGATCGGCCCAGACCAGCCAGTCGTCGCCCGGCCGGCGAGTGCTGATGCGAATCCGCTCGCCGATCGTGCGGTCGATCAGTTCGCGCATGCCCTCGACCAAGGTTGCCGGGGCCAAAGCCTCGGGCAGCAAAGGCTCCGCGCGGGCGAAGGCGAGCAGGCGGCGGGTCAGCGCCGCGGCGCGCGTTGCGCCCTCCATCGCATTGTCGATATGCTGGCTCGCCTCGGCCGGGGCGCGGTCGATCTTGCGCTTGGCGAGGTCGAGGCCGCCGACGACGACCGCCAGCATATTGTTGAAATCATGTGCGATGCCGCCGGTCAGCGAGCCGACCGCCTCCATTTTCTGCACCTGGCGCAGCTTCTCCTCGGCAACTTCCCGTTCGGCCGATTCCGCCTGCAATTGCCGATAGGCTTCGCTCAGTTCGCCGGTGCGGGCCTGCACCGCCTGTTCCAGCACATCGGCCTCCAGCCGCGCGATCCGGCCTTCGTTGAAGGCGCGATAGGCCCAATAGGACAAAGCGATGGCCAGCGCGCTGATGAACAAAGCCAGCCAGCCAAGCCAGCGGGTCAGACGATCGGTGGCTTCGGCGACCTGCTGCGAGACCGCGACGCGCTCGCCCAGCGTCTGCCGCCCGGCGCGGACGATGGCGTCCAGTTGCGAGCCGAGTTGCCCCAGCGTTTCGGACTGGGCGGCGCGGTAGAAGAGGCCCAGGCCGGTCAGATCGTCGGCGGTCCGCCGGTCCGAGGCGCGCACGGCGGCATTCAGCTCCTCACCGCGCCGGTTGAACAGACGGCGCAATTCCTCGACGCGTTGCAGCTGGGCTGCATCGTTGCGCACCAGTTGGTGTAGCTGCGAAATCTGGCGCGAGGCAGCGCGCCATTCCAGCACATATTGGCTCGCCCCACCGCCTTCGGGATTGAGCACGTAGCGGCCCATCGTCGCCTCGGCGCGGGCGATGCTGCCGTCGACGCTGCGCGCGAGCTGGATCGATTCGTAAGTATTGCGTTCGAGTTCGAGCGCGGCGTCGCGATTCTCGCGCGACGTGGTGACCATGCCGAGCAGGCCGACGAGGATGATGGCGGCGACAAGCGCAAGCGCACTGATCCAGCGCCCGCGCCAGATGGACGGGTCCGGCGCCTCCGACGCCGCCACGCTCGCTTCCTCCGCCATTATGGACAGATTACCGGATGCGATGCCGGGAGGAAAGGCGGCCCGTCCCGCAGGGGACGCGCTTCGGCGCGGCGGTCAGGCGATGACGCCGATCGCCCTGCCGGCCGCTTCGAACATGGCGATGATCTGGCCGACTTCCTCGTCGCTATGCTCGGCGCACAGTGAGCAGCGCAGCAGATAGGTGCCGGCCGGGGTCGCGGGCGGACGGGCCATGTTCACGTATAGGCCGCTGTCGAGCAGGGCCTGCCACATCACCACAGTGGTCTGCTGATCGGGCAGCAGCACGGCAATGATCGCGGATTGCGGCTCGTCCGTCGCCAGCTTGAAGCCCAGATCGGTGAGGCCCTTGTGCAGGCGCTTGCTGTTTTTCCAAAGGTGCGCGCGCTTGTCGCCGGCATGCATCAGCTTGCGGATCGAGGTCGCGGCGGTGGCGACGACGCTCGGCGGCAGCGAGGCGGTGAAGACGTAGGGACGGCAGACCAGCCGCAGCACTTCGAACTTCGGATGGTTGGAAACCACGAAGCCGCCGACCGTGCCGACGCTCTTGGAGAAAGTGCCGACGACGAAATCGACATCCGCCTCGACCCCGGCTTCCTCGAACACGCCGCGGCCATTCTCGCCGAAAAAGCCCATGCCATGCGCTTCGTCGACGACGATCATCGCGCCATATTTCTTGGCGACGGCGACCATTTCCTTCAGCGGCGCGATGTCGCCGAGCATGGAATAGACGCCTTCGAGCACGACCAGCTTGCCCGCTTCCGGCGGCAGGCGGCCCAATTTCTTCTCGAGGTCCTCGAGGCTATTGTGGCGGAAGCGGACCAGTTGCGCGTCGCCCAGGAAGCAGCCGTCATAGATGGACGCGTGGCTGTCCGCGTCGAGGATGATGTAATCCTTCTTGCCCGCGATCGTGGACATCAGACCCAGATTGGCCTGGTAGCCGGTCGAAAAGACCATCGCGTGCTTCGTGCCGTAAAAATCCTTCAGCGCCTGCTCGCACTCGGCATGGCCCTGATAGGTGCCGTTCAGGACGCGGCTGCCGGTGGTGCCGGAGCCATATTCGTCGAGCGCCTTCTTGCCCGCCGCGATCACGTCCGGATCGAAGGTCATGCCCATATAATTGTAGGTGCCGAGCAGGATCGTCTCCTTGCCCTGGATGATCGCCCTTGTGGGCGAGAGCACCGTTTCCATGACGAGTCCGAACGGGTCCTTGACCCCGGTGTCAAGCAGCGCCTGCCGCTCCGCGATCAGTGCGTCGAACTTCGAAAACAGGTCCTGGCCGCTGCCATCCGGCGCGGCGTGCGCAGCCGGATCCAGGCTGTCGATGGTGGCGTCCGTCATTCCCCCTCATTCCTCAATTGCTCGATCGCATTGACCAATTGCCCCACGGTCTCGATCTCGGCCTGCATATTCATTGTGATCAATATATCGAACTCGTCCTCGATCGTCGCGACGAAGTCCATCACCACCAGGCTGTCCCATTCGAGATCGCCCGCGAAGGTGGTGGTGTCGGTCAGCGGCGCATTCTTCTTGTTGAACGGCGCGATCAGCTCTGCGACCTTGTCGAAGGTCTCGTCACGGTCAGTCATGCTGGCCCTTTAGGTTTCGCTGGCGCATGTGCCAAGCGATTAGGGCCAGAGCGCGGCGAGGGCAGGGCGGGCAGCAGAGGGGATTACATGGCCGAACAGAGCGTGGCTGAAGCAAAGCCGTTTCCGCCCAATTCCATTCATACGGTGCGCACGGCGCAACTGGTCCATGTCCAGCTGTCGGCGATGGCGGACCAGAAGGCGAATATGCTGCTGGCCGCGACCTTCCTGGTCTTCACCATCGCTTTGGGACAGGCGCGGGCGTCGGCCGAGCCCTTGCCCCTGCTGATCCTGGGCGTTTTCGCTTTCTTTTCGGCGGTGTTGTCGATCCTGGCGGTGATGCCGGCCACACGCTTCAAGACCGGGGGGCGGCTGAACGTGTTGTTCTTCGGATCGTTCGAGACGCTGCGCGAGGATGAGTTTCTGGAGCGGGTGCTGGGCGAGTTGCGGTCTGAAGAGGGCTTCCTCACCCTGATGCTGCGGGATCTCTATCAGAATGGCGTGGTGCTTGCGCGAAAGAAGTACCGGCTGCTGGGCTATGCCTATCGTACCTTCCTGGTCGGGCTTTGCCTCAGCTTCCTGACCTTCATTCTCAGCTATTTCGTCGATCTGCCCACGCTCACTTGAGCCAGCGCTCGGCGCGATACCAGGCGGCGGTGGCGGCGAGGCCGTCCGGCGTGGCGACTTCCGGCCGCCACAATGTCGCAGGCGGATGCAATTCCGGCGTGGCGACCCAGTCGGGATGGCAGAAATAGCTGACGCGGTCCTTGGTGAGCTTAGCCTTGCCGCCACGAAACAGGCGGTCGGCGCGCGCGGCACCGGCCAGGAAGGGGCGCGGCATCGCCATCGCCGCGGGGCGCTTGCCCACCGCCAGCCCGAGCGCCTGGGCGAAACCCTTGTGGCTCCAGCCGTCATCGGTGCCGTCGTCCGGCTCGTACAACGCGCCGCGACTGTCATCGTCGTCCAGCACGGCGAGGATCAGGCGGCACAGATCCTCGACATGGATCACGGACAGGCGGCCATTGCCCGGCGGCAGCAGGACGAGGCCGCGCCGCGCCATCTTGAACAATTCCAGCGTCTCGCGATCGCCGGGGCCGTAGACGGCGGGCGGGCGGATCGCAGTCCAGTCCAGGCCGGAGGCGGCGACGATCCGCTCGGACTTGGCCTTCGACCAGCCATAGTTGGAAAGCTCCGGCTCGCGCGCGGAGAGTGACGAGATGTGCACAAAGCGTCGCACTCCGGCGGCGCGGGCGGCGTCGATCATGTTGGCAGTGCCGCCGGCATTGACCGCCTCGAATCCCGCCCGGTCGCGCGCATTGATCGCACCCGCGATGTGGATCACCGCGTCGGCGCCGTCGCACAGGCGGCGCAGGCTCTCAGGCCGATCGAGCGTGCCCTCGACCCAGTCCACGCCTTCCTCGGGCGGCTGCCATTTGCGGGTCAGCGCGCGCACCGGATAGCCGGCTTCGCGCGCCAAACGGATCAGATGCGCGCCGACGAAGCCGGTGCCGCCGGTGACGGCGAGGGTGGGAAGCTGCTTCCTGCGCCGGGCCATCAGAGCGGCGACCAGCCACTTTCCGGCGTGTCCTCGCTGTCTTGTCGGGCGCGCTTGCCGATCGCCTCGACTACGGCGTCCAGAACCGGATCCACGCCGTCGCCGGTCGCGCCAGAGACGGTCATTACCTTCTGCCCCGAAGCCTCGGCGAGTTCCGCGCTCAGCGCTTCCGCCAGTTCGTCGTCGATCGTGTCCGATTTGCTCAGCACGACGATCTCGACCTTGTCCTCAAGCCCCGCGCCGTAGGCGTCGAGCTCGTCGCGGACGATCGCATAGGCCTCGCCAACATCCTCATTATTGGCGTCGATCAGGTGGATCAGCACGCGGGTGCGCTCGACATGGCCCAGGAAACGGTCGCCGATCCCGGCGCCTTCCGCCGCACCCTCGATCAGGCCGGGAATGTCGGCGAGGACGAAATCCACCCCCTTGTGCCGCACCATGCCGAGCTTGGGCGCCAGCGTGGTGAAGGGATAATCGCCGACCTTGGCCTTGGCGTTGCTGACCGCATTCAGGAAAGTCGATTTGCCGGCATTGGGGAGGCCCACCAGCCCCGCATCGGCGAGCAGCTTCAGCCGCAGCCAGACCCAGGCCTCCTCGCCCGGCCAGCCGGTGCCGTGCTGGCGCGGGGCGCGATTGGTGCTGGTCTTGTAGCTGGCATTGCCGCGCCCGCCATCGCCGCCGCGCAGGAAAACCAGGCGCTGGCCCGCTTCGGTGATGTCGGCGAGCAGCGAGCGTTCCTCGTCATCGGCCAGGATCTGTGTGCCGATCGGGACCTTGATGACCAGATCGTTGCCGCCCGCGCCGGTGCGGTTGGAACCCGCGCCGCCCTTGCCGCGCGGCGCCCGGAAATGCTGAGTGTAGCGGAAGTCGATCAAAGTGTTCAGGCCCTCGACAGCCTCGAAGATGATGTCGCCGCCCTTGCCGCCTTCGCCGCCGTCGGGGCCGCCGAACTCGATGAACTTCTCACGCCGAAAGCTCACCGCGCCGGGACCGCCCGCGCCGGAGGAAATGTAAATCTTGGCCTGATCGAGAAAATGCATCGGCGGGACTTAGGCGTTGCGGCCGCGGACCGCTAGGCCGCGCCCGCGCTGGCTGCCAGCCGGTGGATCTCGATGGCTTGCGCGATGCGCTGCCGGGCGAGTTCGCGGGCGCGGCCGCGGGGCAGGCCGAGGCTCGCCGCCATCGGTGAGCCGAGCAGCGAATCGCCGAGCGCGCTGAGCACGAGGGCGAGGGTCAGTTCGGCGACGACGCGTTCTTCCACGCCATCCGCCAGGCGGCCGACGAGGGCGCGGATCGCCTCCAGGATCGGCTCGAGCGCGTCATGTTCGCCGGACAGGATCATCCAGGCGGCGAGGGCACCGGCGCCGCCTTCGCCGAAAGCGTCGAAGGTCTGGTCGACGATCTCGATCGGATCGGCCTTGCCCTCACGGGCGCGCAGCACCGCTTCGCCGATCGAGGCGGTGACCTGTTCGGCCATCGAGCGGGCCAATTCGGTGCGCAAGTCCCCGGCCGAGCCGAAATGATGGAGCAGATTGGCATGCGTCCGTCCGATCCGCCCGGCGACCGCTTTCAGCGTCACCGCCTGCGGGCCTTCCTCGACCAGGATCGCGCGCGCGGCCTCGAGCGCGGCGGCGCGGCTTTCGGCCGGCGACAGGCGGGTGCGAACTATTGACATTCGTGTAAGTAAAGCAGATATCCGGTCACGAACGTGGAGATAGAACAATGCGCCGCGAAACGACACCCGCCGATCTCACCATCACCCCGCGCGACCGCCGCTTTGGTCGCGGCATGGACGCGACGCGCTGGTGGATGGGCGGCGATCCGGTCGCCACCGCTTTTTACAATGCGCTGAGCGCGACCTTTCCGAAGGGCGAGGGCTTCTTCGTCGAGAGCGTTCGCGCCTTCCGCGAGGGCGCCGAGCCGAAGCTGGCTGCGGAGATCAAGGCCTTCGTCACCCAGGAAGTGATGCACAGCCGCGAGCATGTGCAGTTCAACAAGAAAGCGGTCGATGCGGGCTATGATCTGTCGAAGCTGAAGGAGCGGGTCGATGAGCGGCTGGCGCTGATCCGTTCGAAGCATCCGATCGCGGCGCTGGCCGCGACGATGGCGCTGGAACATTTCACCGCGATTCTCGCCCACGAATTGCTGAAGGACAAACGCCACCTGGAAAGCGCCGATGCTGAATCAGCGGCGATGTGGCGCTGGCACGCGATCGAGGAGATCGAGCATAAGGGCGTCGCCTACGACACCTGGCTGCACGCGACGAAGGACTGGCCGCGCGGGAAGCGCTGGCGGGTGAAGTCGAAGGTGATGCTGCTTGTCACCAAGAATTTCGTCGTGGACCGCAGCGCCGGTGTGCTCGAACTGCTCCGGCAGGACGGGATTACCGGCTTCAAGGCGGTCCGCAAGATGATCTGGTTCGCCTGGATCCGCCCCGGCATGATGCGCAAGATTTTGGGCGCGTGGCTCAGCTTCTTCCTGCCGCGTTTCCACCCGTGGAATCATGACGACCGCGCGCTGATCGCGAAGGCGGAGACCGAGCTCAGTGCGAACCCGGCACCGGTACTGGCAGCAGCCTAGCCCAAATCCTCCCCTACATTTGCAGGGGAGGGGGACCGCGAAGCGGTGGAGGGGCCGGCGCGCAGCGCCGGTTCTTCGCCGGAAGTGTTCCGCGCCTTCAGCGCGGCCCCTCCACCACTCGCTCCGCGAGCGGTCCCCCCTCCCCTCGAAAACGAGGGAGGATTGTCAGGCCGCGAGTTTCGGACAGGCCGTAACCGGTGCCTCATCCTCGCGGTTCAGCTCAATCACGAACTCCGCCATCGGCGTTTCGCAATCGCGCGCCAGGCTGGAACGCATCAGCACCGCGCCAGTCGGCTGAAAACCCAGCTTCCGCAGCACCCGGCCTGACGCCGGATTGTCCAGGAAATGGCCGGCGATGATCCGCGGCAGACGCAACGTATCGCGGGCGAAGCGCAGCATCGCCGCGCCGGCCTCGGTCGCGATGCCCGATCCCCAATGCTTGCGGGCGATCCAATAGCCCATCTCGACCTCGCCGCCGGGCATGGCGTCGATGCCGATGCAGCCGGCCAGTTCCGGCGTGCCACCGGTGCGCAGGAAGATCAGGCTGACGGGACGATGCGCCGTTCGCGGGATCGCGACGAATTTCTCGGCATGACACGGGAGGTAGGGCCAGGGCGCCGAGGCGAGATTACGGACGATGCCTTCGTCGGCAATCGTGCGGAAAATGGCTTCCGCATCCTCTTCCCAGGCGGGCCGCAGCAACAAACGTTCGGTCAAGGCGAACATGGTCTTCCTCCCTTCCGCCGCTCGCCGGGTCCTGACCGGCCTCGCGACTGTGATGAGGGAGAAGAAAAAAAGGGAGAAGGGGCGGCCCCTTCTCCCTCTTAGATTCCAGAAACCTGGAACTGGGCCGCTCCTCCGTGGAGCAACCCGTCCTCGGCTGCTCCTATTCCGCTGCTTCCGCCATAATCGGCGTTACACAGACAAATTTGCGCCCAAGGCGGCCGACGCGGAACGCGACGGCACCGTCGTTAAGCGCAAAGAGGGTATGGTCCTTGCCAATGCCCACGCCTTCGCCCGGATAGAATTTGGTGCCGCGCTGACGCACGAGGATATTGCCCGCAATCACGGACTCGCCACCGAACTTCTTGACGCCCAGACGCCGGCCGACGCTGTCGCGACCGTTGCGTGAGGATCCGCCTGCTTTCTTATGTGCCATTTTTCGTCTCTAGCTCGAAATGTCTTTATTCGCCCTTAGCAGGCGAAGCCTTTTTGGTCGAGGCCTTCTTCGCAGGCGCAGCATCGGCCTTTTCAGCAGCCTTCTTGGCCGGAGCGGCCTTGGTCGCGGCGGCCTTCTTCGGCGCCTCGGCCTTGGCCTCCGCCTTCGGCGCAGCTTCGGTCTTCGCAGCCTTGGCGGGCTTCTCGGCGGCCGGAGCCGCTTCCGGCTTCGCGTCAGCCTTCTTGGTTTCGACCTTCTTGGTCTCCGCCTTCTTGCCGCCGATCGAGACGATCTGGAGGATCGTGTACTGCTGGCGATGGCCGGCCTTGCGGCGATAATTGTGCCGGCGGCGCTTCTTGAAGACGATGACCTTCTCGCCCTTCGCCTGCGCGACGATCTCGGCCGAGACGGTGAGCGAGCCGGCGCCCTTCACGTCGCCGCCTTCGCCGGTCATCAGCACGTCGTCCAGCGTGACGCTGTCGCCCGCTTCGCCGGCAATCTTCTCGACGGCAATCTTGTCTCCGGCGGCGACGCGATATTGCTTGCCGCCCGTGCGCACGATGGCGAACATGGCTCTTATCCAATCATCAAAACTGCTTGCGCGCAAAAGCCGGAGGCCTCGCGCGGAAGCAAGGGCTGCTAGAGGCGGGCGCCGCTGGTGTCAACTGATCGGGAGACTTTCCACCGGCTGGTGGAATTCCGCTCAGTGCCGGTGCTGATATTTCAGCCGGTAGCGGCCATCGACGAAGCGGTCGAACAGGTCACCGATCGCGGGATGCTCTACCGGCCCTTCGCCCGCATCGCCTTCCAGATTCTGCTGGCTGACATAGGCGACGTAGGACGATTCGGCATTCTCCGCGAGCAAATGGTAGAAAGGCTGGTCCTTGGCAGGGCGGACGTCTTCGGGGATCGACTGATACCATTCCTCGCTGTTGGCGAAGACCGGATCGACATCGAACACGACACCGCGAAAATCGAACAGCCGGTGGCGCACGACATCGCCGATCGCGAATCGCGCATGGGCGATCGGCGGGGCGACGGGCAGTTCGGACTGGACGGGCAGTTGGTCGGTCATGGCCTCAATCTAGGGCGCGGTGGTCGGTGCGACAAGCGAACCGGGAGAGCGAGCATGGCTCCGTAGAGCGTGTCAGCCGGTTCAGGACATGCTTGGCAAGCGCCGAACCATGGTCTAGAGCGCGCCGCTCATCGGCCCGGCCCTCCTCGCTCTACCGCCAGGAAGCGCCGACATGAGCCCTCGCGGAGAGGTGCCGGAGTGGTCGAACGGGGCGGTCTCGAAAACCGTTGAGCCCGCAAGGGTTCCGAGGGTTCGAATCCCTCCCTCTCCGCCACACATTTCGCCCGAAGCCCGTTTGCCGCCCGGTCGCGCCTAGCCCGCGCGGTTGCTCAGCAGTACCTGGCTGATCCGGCGCTTCCCGGCCACGCGGGTCAGATGGACGATCACATCGACCGTGCTCGCGACATAATGCCGCACGTCGTCGCGGCTGAGCTGGGTGCCGGCCTGTAGTGCGAGCAACACGATCTGCTCGATCGCGCCTTCGGGGCTGTCGGCGTGAACGCTGGTCATCGAGCCGGGATGGCCGGTGTTGACCGCGCGCAGGAACGCGAAGGCCTCCGGGCCGCGCAACTCGCCGAGGATGATGCGGTCGGGCCGCATGCGGAGCGACGCGGAAAGCAGGTCGTTGGCGCCGACCTGCGCCTCGCCGAGCGCGCTGCGGGCGGCGATGAGGCCGACAGCATTGGCGTGTCTCAAGTGAAGCTCCGGCGTGTCCTCGATCAGGATCAGCCGCTCTTCGGCCGGGATTTCGCGGAGCAAGGCGTTCAAAAAGGTGGTCTTGCCGGTCGACGTGCCGCCCGCGACGAGAATGTTGCGGCGGGCCTTCACCGCGCGCGACAGCAGGCCGGCTATGTCACCGGCGTCGAGCAGGGCCGACAGCGCCCGGTCCTCTGCCGCGCGTTCCGAGCCGTCGGCGCGTTTCGTTTCGTCAAATGCTCCCGACGAGACATAATCGTCGAGCGAGAGATCGGGCGAGACATGCTTGCGGATCGCGATCGCCATCGGGCCGCGTGTGGCGGGCGGCGCGACGATCTGGACCCGGGCGCCGTCCGGCAGGCTGGCCGACAGGAGAGGATGTTCGCGGCTGATGCCCTGATGGGCGATGGCGGCGATCTGCCGGGACAGGCGGTCGAGCGTGGCCGGGTCGAGCGCAGGCGCGTCGTGCCGCTCGATCGCGCCGCCCAGTGTTTCGGCCCAGATTTCGCCCGGCCGGTTGACGTAGATGTCGGTGACGTCGGCGCGCCCGAGCATGCCCGTGAGCGGGGCGAGGTAGGAGCGCAGGTAGACGCCATATTGGTCGTTGGCGGGACTGGCGGCGGCGTTACCGGCGGCCTGGCTCACCGCCCGCTTCCGACGCCGGTGAAATCCAGGTCGCGGGCGACGAGCACCGAAATGCTGGTGCCGGCGCGGACGGTGAGGCGCCGCGTCACCTGTTCGGGCTGAATCGCCTGCACCCCCGCATCTGCGCCGTTCGCGACGATCACAGTCTGCTGGTTGCGTCCGCCCGCCAGCGCGACCCCGACGTCGAGTGCGGTCTGCAGCATCGAACCGAAGAAGCGGGAGAAGAAATTGCTGTGCGATTGCGCACCCACGCCGCCGCGGCCGAGCGGATCGCCGGCCGGGGAATCGAGCGCGATGGTGACGCCGTCGGGGCGCACAAGCCGTGTCCAGTTGATCATCGCCCGGCGCTGCCCGGCATTCACGTCGGCGCGATAGTCGCCGACCAGGCGGCTGCCGCGCGGGACCAGCACCAGCGTGCCGTCAAAGCCGCGCACATCGCGCGAGACGACGGCGCGGGCGATGCCGGGGCGGCTGGTGTCGAGTGCCGTCTCCAGCACGGCCGGGATCAGCATGCCCTGCGGGATGGTCGTGGCGCGGTTGGCGAGCATGCCCGCCCGCGCCCGGCCGCCATAAGGTGAGGCGCCGGCGATCGACGCGCCCGGCACGGCGGTGGCGGCTGCGGCGGCAGGCGCGCCGCTCGCGGTGGCCGGGCTCGCGGCAGCGCCGACGTCAATCACCAGAGCGGGCGCAGTCGAAGGCGGCGTGACCGGCGCTTCCGGCGGATTGACGAAGACCGGCGCGGGGGTTGGCTGCGGGACGTAGATGATCTGCGGTTGCGCCGGAGGGGCCGGCCGCACGGGTTCCGGTGCGACCGCCGCGGGCGGGACGATCATCGCCTGCACCGGCGCGGGCGGCGGCTCGGCGGGCGGGACGACCAGCGGCGGGGGCGCCGCCGACAGGACCGGGCCGTTGGCGATGCGCGGATCGACCGTGGGGGCATTCAGCGCCCGTCGCCGGGAATCGAGAATGACGAACAGCAGGACGGCAAGCGCGGCGAGGCCGGCGATCAGCACCCACATTGGCGGGCCGCTGCCTGGCTTCGCCACGATTGGGCGGACATCGCCAGTGTCCGGTTCCAGCCGCGCCAGCAGGCGGGGATCTTCGCCGGTCGCGGCCATCAGGGCTGAGTCCGTGGCTGGATGCGGCTGGCGGTGGCGACGGCGCGGTCGATGCGGAAGACGAGGCGGTTGGCGATGCCGTCAATCACCCAGATGCCGTCGCGCATGCCGCCGTTGATGAGAGTCTCCTGGCCCTGCTCGTTCACCGCATAGACGGCCGGCAAGGCGCGATCCTCGGGCCATTCGATATAGGTGTGGGTGCCGTCATCGCTGATCCGGCTGGGGCGGAGCGCCCGGTCGCCGCCGACCCGATAGAGATATTCCCGCTCGGGGCCTGTGCCAGCTGCTTCCTGCGTCGCCGCGCCCGGATAGCGGAAGCGCACGGTGAAGGCCATTTGCGCGCGGTCGAACAGGGGCGCGAGTTCGAACAGATAGACGCGGGCGCTGGTCACCACCGTCATGTTGGTCGTCGCGCCGTGCGAGAGCGGCTTGACGAACAGATGATCGCCGCGCCGGTTCGGCGTCACCTGCCAGGCGGCGCTGTCGCCGACCGCGACGCTTTCAATCTGCTCGTCGGAGGCGAATTCGACGCCGACCTGATAGCCGGGCGCAGCCTGCAACTGCACGACCTGATCGGGATCGTAGAGCACGGTCTGGATGCGCGGATCGCCGGGGCCGGGTTCCGGCCGGACCTGCGCGGCGAGCGGGCTCGCGGCGAGGAGCAAGGCGAGGCCGGCCAGGGCGCGCTTCACAACACCGGGTCCGGATCGGGCTGCGGCACGCGGCGGACCGGCGCGGGCGCGCGAGGCTGGGCGTCGGCGGGAGGCGCAGGCTGGGCCTGCGCGGGAACCCCGGCCTGGGGTGGCGGTGGCGTGCCCGGCGCGACCCGCGGCGGGTCGGGATCGGCGGGCAGCATTTCCGGGTCGCGGCGATAATGAACGACCTGAAAACCGAGCGGGTTTACGAAGCGGTCCTCGGCACTCATCGCCTCGCTGGAATAACGATAGCGGACGATCGCGACCCAGGCGCGGGCCGGTTCGGTCTGCCCGCCGGCGTCGCGGCGCTGCGTCTCGAACCGCACCATAGCGCCGCCATCGTCCATCGGGGACACGCTCTTCACCCGCGTTTCGACGACGCTGGTGCGTGGATAGAGGTTCAGCGGCGCGTCCGGGTTCGACGGCTGCATGCCGGCAATGTAACCGGAGCGGGCGGCTTCGGCGGACCACAGTCCGACCTTGCGGTAGTTGGCCTGCAGTCCGGCAATGTCGAAGCTTTCGCGCGCGGTCACATATTGGACCAGGAAGCTCTGGGTCAGCGCCGCGTCGCCCGTCAGCCGCTGCGGGTCCAGAGGCGAGACTTCCTGGACAAAGCCGGTGGTGCGATCGACCATGAGGACGTGCGGCTCGACCGTCTTCAGCGGCATCAGGATGATCAATGCGATCGCCTCGGCCACCGCGATGAAGACGGCGGCCAGGGCGACGATCCAGGCCAGCTTGCGCGACGAGCGGTCGCGGTCCCGCCGGTCGGTCGCCCAGCTGTCCGCCTCGGCATAATAAGCGTCGAGCGCTTCGCGGCTCTGCTTGTTCATGAGGCGCTGTCCCTGCGGTTCGAGACCGACGAGGTGCGGTTGCGGGTGCGGCGCCCGGACTGGCCGAGCGGCTGCGGCGCGGGCCGTGCACCGGGGCCGGCGTCACGCGCGGCTGATGGGTTGATGACAGTCGTCCGGCTCGATCCCCCGCCCGCTCCGGCGGTGGCGGCTATTGCGGCGGCGGGAAGCGGGGCTTCGCGGCGCTGGCTGGCGGCGACGGCATCGGCCACGGCGGCTGCGCGCGACCGTTCGGCCGCGGGAGCGGTGGCGGTGTCGCGCTGCAGGTTCGTGTTGATTGGCCTGTCTCCCCCGGCCCGCTCGCTCCATTGGCTCGGCAATAGCTGCTGGATCGACGGGAAACGGAAACCGTAGACCACGCGGGCGAGGGCGACCAGCATCGCGACGAGCGCGAGCGCGAAGATCAGCATGATCGCGAACAATTCGACCGCCGCGCCGGGGACGGAATAACCGGCGGCACGGACCGCGATCAGATTCACGATGCGAGGCTCGATGAAGGCGAGTTGCACCCCGAGCAGGATCGAGGCGCCGAGCGCACCAAGCGCCGCTCCGCCCAGCACGCGCAGCCAGCCCGCAAACAGCCCGCGCGTGGCGTCGAAGAGCAGGAAGGCGACGAAGAAGGGCGCGACGGCGAGCAAAAGCCCGGCGATCAGGCGGACGATTGCCAGCGCGCCCGCCGCGCCGGTCAGGAACAGGATGCGCGCGCCGCCGAAGGCGAGGCTGTCGAAGCTCGCCGCATCTGCGGCGCTTTGCGCCCCGGGTGGCGGCACGCCGGTGGCCGGGCCGGGGGTGAGATAGGGTGGGGGCGGGGTGGCGCCTTCGGTCGTCGGCCGCGCGCCGGTGCCCCATTCGCTGAGCACGACCAGCAGCCGGTCCGCATTGTCGAGCCGTGCGGCGAGACCACCACCTGCGCCCGGCAAAGCGGCGGGGCGGCCGATATCGGCGGCGATCTCGGCCGGCGCCTTGAACGCGACGTCATAGACGAGGGTGCGATAGGCCGCCCAGCCGGTGGCAAGCGCCAGCACGATGCCGATCTTCACGAGCGCCATCACACCGTCACGCATGTTCGGCACCTGGCCGAACAGCATGCGGTAGCCGAACAGGGCGACAAACAGCGTGAGCAGCCCGGTCAGCGTCAGCGACAGGCTCGATCCCGGTGCCGCCAGCGCCTGATAGCCGCCCGCGCCGATCGCCTGCGCCTGGCAATCGGCATAGTTGAGCAGGCCGCCGACGAAGCCGGCCTCGAGCGGAGGCGCGTTACAGGCCATCAGGCGCGCTCCAGCAGTCGCGGCAGCCACGCGGCCGGATCGTCGCCTTCCTCCGCGCGGATCTGGTCGAGCAGGCGAACGGTACGCTCGCGGCCGGACAGGATGGTGAGCAGATCCTTCTCCCCGGTAAGGTTCAGCCGCGCCACGACACTGTCCGCGCCATGCTTGATCAGGAAGCAATGGGCATTGTCGGGCAAAGCGCGGACCAGCTCATATTCGTGCGCGGTCAGGCCGAAGCCGTCGATATAATCCTCGGCCTTGGCCTTTGGATTGGCCATGAAGATCTGCGTCGCCGCCTGCTCGATAATGGCGCTGGCGATGCGGCTTTCCAGCGCGTCCTGCGCGCTCTGGGTGGCGAAGCCGACAATGCCGTTCCGTTTGCGGATCGTCTTTTCCCAATCCTTGATCCGGCGGACGAACACCTCGTCGTCCAGCGCCTTCCAGCCTTCATCGACGACGATGATCGCTGCGCTGCCGTCCAGCCGCTCCTCGACGCGGTGGAACAGATACATCATCGCCGGCGTGCGCAAAGTCGCGTCGTCCAGGATCGAGGTCATGTCGAAACCGACCGCGTCGGCGGTCAGGTCGGTGAGATCCGCCGGATTGTCGAACAGCCAGGCGCGCTCGCCTTCGCCCCACCAGGGCTGGAGCCGAGACCACAGGTCCGCGCCGTGCGGGCGCTGACCGCCGCGGAACAGTTCGGCGAGATGGCGCAGGCGGCGATGCTCGGCCGGCTGACCGAAATTGGCATCGACCGCGTCGCGGATGCGCGCCAGCTCGTCGATATCCGCACCGCCCGCGAGCAAAGCCAGCCAGTCGATCAGGAACTGGCGGTTGACCGGTGTGTCGGGCAGCTGGAGCGGATTGAGACCCGAGGCGACCCCCGGACGCAGCAGATCGTAGCGGCCGCCGATCGCGCGAATGAAAAGCTCCGCGCCGCGATCCTTGTCGAAGAAGATGATCCGCGGCGAGAACTTGCGCGCCTGGGCGAGCAGGAAGTTCAGCACCACCGTCTTGCCCGAACCGGATGGGCCGATGACGGTGAAATTGCCGAGGTCGCCCTGGTGGAAGTTGAAATAATAAGGGCCGGCGGCGGTGGTCTCCAGAAGCGTGACCGCTTCGCCCCAATGATTGCCCTGAGCCTGGCCGAGCGGGAAATTATGCCCCGAGGCCAGCCCGGCGAAATTGCTGGTCGAGACCAAGCCGCGCCGGGCGATATATTTGAAATTGCCGGGAAATTGCGCCCAGAAGGCAGGTTCCAGCCCGATCTCCTCGCGCACTGCGACGATGCCTAGATCGGCCAAAGCGGCCTGCGCCTCGGCGACGCCTTCATCGACCCCTTCCGGCGTGTCGGCGCGGATGGCGATGGTCATGTGATGTTCGCCGAAGCCGGCGCGGCCCGCCGCGACTTCATCCTTGGCGGTGGTGAGGTCGTTGCGCAGGCTCACCGCCTCATCCTCGGCGGAACGCATCCGGCGCAGCGCGAGGTTCATCTTCGACAGCGCCGCACGCCGCTCGACGAAGCCGAAGCTTTGCGAGATGGTCAGTTCGAACGGCAGGCGCAGCAATTCGTCGAGCATGCCGGGCGCGGTCTGGCCGGGATAATCCTTGATCGAGACGATGCCGGTAAAGCTGCGCGGGCTGGGACCCGCCTGGCCCAGCTCGACCGTCTCCTGGCCGAAGCTGACCCGGCGATAGGGGATGTAGGCGCCGGCATCCTGCATCGGCAGCAGCACCGGCCGCATCTCGCCATTGTAGAGCGAGGAGAGGAATTCGAGCGGTTCCGAACAGGGTCCTTGGCGGGTCTGATAGACGCCGAGCAGGCGCGGCTCGTAACTGCCCAAGGCGGCGAGCAGGGCGTCGCGGGCGACATTCAGCTGGCGCGCCTCGTGCGCGGCTCCCGCCGCGGCTTCGTTCGCACCGCCCGAGCGGCCCAGCATCTCGCGGATGCGGTCGAGGCCCCCCGCACGCCCCTGCAGCGGACGGCGGATCAGCGTCAGGAACAGATCGTTGACATAGAGCCGCCGGTTGGCGAGCCGCGCCGCCCACGCTTCATCGAGCTGCTGCGAGAAAGCGTCGGGCATGTCGCCGCTCAGCCCGACCTCGACCTCGCGCCGGACGATATGATGGTAGAGCGCAAAGCGGGACGAGCCGATCGACTGCAGCATCGCGTCGCGCAGCCGCTTGCGATAATTGATCTCATCCGTGTCGGCTGTCTCGAACAACAGCCCGCGCAACTGGATGAACTGCATCAGCAGGCCGTCGCGCGTCTCGATCGTGTGGTCATCGACATGGCGCGCATAAGGCAAATGGAAGCCGGCCGGCTTCTCTTTGGCCATGGCGCGCTCGTCGCGGGTCAGGGGCGATAGGAGTTGCATCGCCAGATCGAATAATTCTTCACCCGCGGCGTCTTGCTGGCGCGGGTCAGCCACAGGTCCAGGAAGCGCGGTTCGCGCAGGCACGCGAGCATGCCGATCAGGTGGATGACGAGCGCGGCGGCAATCGCCCAGAAGGAGCGGAAGATCAGGAACAGTTCGACCGCGATGATCGCGTTCAGGACGAAGAAGCTGTAGGTCACGCCGGCGAACATCTGGGGCCGCGTCAGCGCCACGAAACAGGTGTCGCGCTCGAGCCCGTTCATGACTCTTGCCCGCTCATGCGTCAGCGCCCCAACGTGGCGGTGGCCTGAATCCCCGCGACGATCGAGGCGGCGCCGAACAGGATGAAGACGCCCAGGATCACCGTCGCGCCGTAGCGCCAGTTGATCCGCCCGGTCAGCATCATCAGGCCGACCGCGGCGACCGCGATCACCGCCACGACGGTGGCGATCGTGCCGAGCAACGTGCCCTGCAGCCAGCGCACGGCGGAGACGATCACGCCGGAACCCTGCGGATCCGCCAGCGAGTCCTGCGCCATCGCGATGGCGGGCCAGAAGGCCATGGTTAATCCAGCCGCCCAATTCGCGGCCTGTTTCACTCGTTTAATCAACTTGCTTCCCCATGCGCGCCCGCGCGATTCGTCAAGGAATAGTGCGCTTTCGCCCGCGCCTTGCCAAGTGCGTGTGCCGCGCCCGCGCGAAGAGCGCTCCATCCCGGTACAGTGCCGCTTCGCGCACTTCTTTCCAGGCGTTAACCTTTTTTGTTGACCATGCCCGGCCATTGTAGTTGCGTGCCGGTCCGGCTGGCTCGTGGGGGGCGGTTTTGAGCTGGGACGAAGGTCCCGGCTGTCGGCGCTCCCTCCTGACGGCATCGTGTTCCAAGGAGGGGTAGCAATGAGAATCGTGAGAAGGACAGCGCTCTCGACAATGGGTGCGCTGGGATTCGTGTTTGCGATGGGAGTCACCGCAGCGCCCGCCCAGGCCCAGGCGACTCGGACCTGGGTGTCCGGAGTCGGCGACGATGCCAATCCGTGCAGCCGAACCGCGCCGTGTCGCACGTTTGCCGGCGCGATTTCGAAGACCGCCGCCGGCGGCGAGATCAATTGCCTCGACGGCGGCGGCTTCGGCGCCGTGACCATCACCAAATCGATCACGATCACTTGCACCGGCGTCGAGGCCGGTATTCTGGTCGCCGGCCAGAACGGGGTGATTGTCAATGCCGGCGTGAACGACCGGGTGGTGCTCCGTGGTCTCGACTTCGAGGGGCTGAACACGGCTCCGACCACGCCAGGGATCAGCGGCGTTCGTGTGGTCAGTGCGCGCGACGTGGTGATCGAGGATTGCGATATTCGCGGCTTCGGTACGGCCGGCGTCACGGTCGACAGCGGCGCGGTGAAAGCGCGCGTAACGGTTTCGAACAGCCGGATCGTCGGCAACACGCTGGGCATCCAGGTCATTTCGGCCGGTGGCCAGGGCAGCGCCAAGGTGACCGGCTCGTTTTTCGCCAACAACACGACGGCGAGCATCCGCGTGAGCGGTGCGGGCAACAGCGCGGCGATCGATGGCAATGCCTTCTTCGGCTCGCCCAAGGCGCTCGAACTGCTTTCCGGGGGCACCGCAACCACGTCTGGCAACAACGCCTTCGGCACCGTCGCTTCAGATCCGGCCACGCTGACGCCGCTCGGCTGATCGCACTCGATAATTTCCACGGCCACAGGCCAGGGAAGGGGATTTCAGAAATGAAGATTGTCAGAAAAGCGATGTTGTCGCTGTTCGCCGGGTTCGGCGTCATGTTCACTTTGGGGCTGACGGCTGCGCCCGCGCAGGCGCAGGCTACGCGCACCTGGGTATCCGGGGTTGGGGACGACGTGAATCCTTGCAGCCGCACCGCGCCGTGCAAGACCTTTGCCGGCGCTATCTCCAAGACTGCGGCGGGCGGTCAGATCAACTGCATCGATCCAGGAAGCTACGGCCCGGTGACGATCACCAAGTCGATCACGATCAAATGCGATCCGATGCAGGCCGGCGTGCTGGCCAGCGGCACGAACGCCATCATCATCAACGCGCCCGCGGATGCCCGCGTCGTGCTGCAAGGTCTCGATATCGACGGTCTGAGCAACGGTACTTCGCTGAGCGGCGTACGGGTGCTGAGCGCACGCGACGTAATCATCATCGACAGCCAGATTCGCGGCTTCAACTCTGCGGCATCTGGCGGGATCTCGGTCGATTCCGGCGCGGTGAGGGTGCGTGTCACCGTCTACAACACCAGCTTTGTCGGCAACACGACCGGTATCCAGGTGATCTCGGCCGGCGGTCGGGGCAGCGCCAAGGTAATAAATTCGATGTTCGCGAACAACAGCGCCGCCAGCATTCGCGTCAGCGGTACGGGCAACAGCGCCACGATCACGGGCAATGCATTTTATGGCTCGCCCAAGGCGCTCGAACTGCTCGCCGGCGGGGTCGCGGATTCGTTCGGCAACAATGCCTTCGGTACGGTTTCGACCGATGCTCCGACGGTCACCCCGCTGGGCTGATCCGCGTTCGGCTTAATGAATCAGGCCGCTTCCGCCTCGGCGGGGGCGGCCTTTGTTTTTTCCGCCGTCTGCACGGGTGGGGCGGCCGGGTTCCAGACATAGACGTCTTCGCCCGGCTTGGCCGTCGGTCCGAACCAGCCGCGCACGGTCGTCGCGGCCTGCCAAGTCTTGCGAGCGAGCCATGGCGAGAGTTCGGCCAGCCCGACGATCGCCGCTGCCGGGATAGCGACGTGCGGCCGCGCGAAGCTCGCCCGGCGCAACATCAATCCGAAAATACGCGGCCGCTTCGAGGCAATCATCGCCAGGTGGGCGATGGAATAGAACGGCATGGGCGACAGCCGCTTTCCAGCCTTATCGCCGTCCGCATAAAGGCGGTTGAGCTTCAGGAGGACAGCCTCAGGATCGTCATGCAAGCGCGCATGCTGACCGGCGAAGCGAACCTTAAGCAGTGGCCGGTTGATGACAACGACCTGTCCGTAATGCGCGATGCGCAGATATAGGTCGCGATCCTCGAAATAGTCGCTGTCCGAGCGGTAGCCGCCAATCGCCTCCAGCGCGGTGCGGCGATAGAGAATGCTGGGATGCACGATCGGCGGGTGGCCGCCGCCAATGCGAGGCCTTCGCGCCTTCCAGATGAGCCGCCCCTTGCCGTCGATCATGTCGGACGTCGATCCGATCATCACGGCGCCGGGGAAGCGCTCCAGCGCGGCGAGCTGGGTTTCCAGCCGTTCCGGCACCATAATGTCGTCGGCGTCCATGCGCGCCACCAGATCGGTTCTGGCGAGTGCCGCGGCGGCGTTGGAGCTGCCGCTCGGGCCGAGTCGTTGCCCTCCTCGCGTCACCGAGATGCGGTCGTCCCGCTCTGCCCACTCCAGCGCGGCCTCATAGGAACCGTCGGTCGAATGGTCGTCGTAGATGGCGAGGTGAAAATCACGGAAGCTTTGCGCGAGAGTGCTGGCGATCGCCTCGTGCAGATAAGGAAGCGCATTGTAGACGGGCATGACGACCGTCAGTGAAGGAGATGGCTTAGCTTTCGAAGTTACCATGGTCCGCGCCGAGCGGGCGCGGTGCGCCCATTGTCTCTGCCCCTGTCTCGTGCCAGAGCCGCTCCTATTCGAAGGGGCGGCGAGGCATAATTTCAATCGTGAGTGCGCAACCAGCACGCGAGCGCAGCCTAAACCTTGCGGCCACCATACGCAACTTGGCGAGGCTGATCGGCTATTCCGGTGGGTCCGGAAAGCGGCTCGTGCTGACCTGTATCGCGCTCGCGGCGCTGGCGGCCGCCATCGACGCGGCGTCTTTGGCTTTGCTCCGCCGGACGCTCGGGGCCGGCATGACCACGCAAGGCGGCGAATTATATGCGGCGATGGCCTTTTTGTTGGCCGCCCTGGCCGGATCAGTGCTGCGTCTGGTCGCGCAGGGGCGCACGGTTCGTGCCCAGTTCGCGGTCGGCAACGCCCTGGCCGTCCGCGCCTTCCGCAACCTGCAGGGGCAAAGCTATGCCGATTATGTGCGGCGCGGGCCATCCGAGGGATTCGCCACTTTCGAGCGGTTGCAGACTGTTACCTATTTCGGTGTCAATCAGCTCATCTCAGCCGCCGCGGCCGCGCTGGGCGCGGTCGTCATCCTGCTCGGCCTGGCCCTGCTCTATCCGCTCGCCGCGGCGCTCATGACCGTGCCGCTCGTTGGAATTGTCATCGAAGCGGCGGTACGCGGTGGCAGGGGCAACAAGACAGCCGGCCTGTCCGAGCTGTCCGCCGAGAGGGCATTGCTCCTGTTCGAGGCGCGCACCGGCTTCCGCCATATCTTCCTCGCCAACGGGCAGGAGCGGATGGGCGCCGATTTCGCCCGGCTGGAAGCGAGCTATCGCGGCGAACAGGCGCGAGCGGCCCTCGCTGGCCAATCCTCCCGCCACACGATCGAGATTGCGGGCATTCTCGCCGCTTTGTGCGTGCTTGGCGTCGCCAGCATCTATCCGCTGCCCGCGACGACGCTTGTACCCCTGCTTGCGGTGATGGCGCTCGCGATCTTCCGGCTACTTCCCCAATTGGCGGCGTTGCGCTCCGCGTTCAGGTTGATTTCACTACACGCGGACGTCGCCGAGGATGTGCGCGACCTGCTCGAATGGCAGACGGTGGAAGCAGTCGCAGCCGCCGCGTCTCCGGTCGGATTCGAGCACGCGATCGCATTGAGTGGCATCGCGGTTGCGCGGTCGGATCGACCGGTAACGCTCGACGGACTCGATCTGACGATCCAGCGCGGCGAGCGGATCGGGATTCGCGGGGAAAGCGGGATCGGGAAATCGTCCCTGCTCGACATCATCTGCGGCGCGATAGCACCCGATGGGGGAAGCATCGCGATCGACGGGGTCGCGCTCGATGCGCGCAATGGCCGCGCCTGGCGCGAACGGATCGGCGTGGTGTCGCAGAACCCTGTCCTGCTGGGCGCGACCCTGCGCGAGGCGGTGGTCTTTCCCGATCATCCCGACGCGGCCGACGCCAGCCGCTTCGCCGCGGCGCTTGCGGGCGCCGGCGTGAGCGAAATGGTCGCCGCCTTTCCACGTGGCCTGGATACGCCGGTGGGCGAAGCCAGCAACCTGCTGTCCGGCGGGCAGCGCCAGCGGCTCGCGCTTGCCCACGCGCTCTACCGGGCGCGCGATCTGCTGGTGCTGGACGAGGCGACCGGGCAGCTCGATCCCGACAGCGAGGCGGCGATCGTCGCTGCGGTGGCGGCGCTGCCGCGCGACCTGACCATTATCGTTGCCAGCCATCGGGCAGCGGCTTTCGCCTGCTGCGACACGATCTACCGGCTCGAAGGGGGCAGGCTGGTCAAGGAGCGCTGATGAAGGCGCGGCACCTTTCTTCGAGCGCGACGGCGAGAGGCCGGAAATGCTCGGGGTTGGCGGGCGGGTCGGCGAAGTCGAAATCGTGGCGGTCGGACAGGAAGTGGCGAGCCTCGGCCGAATGGACCAATCCGGCCACGTCGCTGACCCGGCGCTCATGGCGGTTCTGCTGGACCAGCAAGACCGGCGTGCCCAGCGCAAGGCATGGCAAGGCGGCATGGACGCGCGTGGTCACGACCGCGGCGGCGCGGGCGTAGAGGGACAGAACCTCCTCCGCCTCCGCTTCCTGCGCATCTGGATCGCGATGGGGTTTGCCGGTGTGGCTGACCGCGATGACCGGCCGCCGGGCCGCGCGCTGAAGGTGGCCGAACTGTGCCGCGGGTAGGTCGCAGGCGACCACGTAATCCTCGCGGGGCAACGCTATTGCCGGCAGTGTGAGCGTCAGACAGCCGGAAAGATAATTGGGAATATCGCGCTTGCTCAATTCCTCCGCAGTGAAGGCGTCGCGCGCGCCGACCGGACCATGTTGCCGAAGATAGTCGGCCCCGGCTCCCACCAGCAACCGATCGAGCGGCCGCGCCCGCCAGCGCTGGAAGCGACCGAAATCCGTTTCGGCAAAATGCATAGAGATGAGCAGGGGCGCGATCGCCGGATGCGGCGGCCATTGCCGGGGGTCGTGCATGAACCAGCCATTGGCGATCAGCCGAACCTGCCCCTCGCCTCCGGGTTCGTCCGCGATCCGCTCGCGCGGGATCCGGACATCGACCCTGGGCAGAAAGCGCTTCGCGGCGAGCGACTGGATCGCGTCGCCCAGATTGGCGACGCCGGGATAGGATAACAGGCCGTAGCGTGGGGAATGGCGCACCGCGTTCATCGCGGGGGCCATGCCGGTTTGTGGCCGTGGCGGGAAGCCGCTAAGTCGCCCGCGATGAGCCGGTCCAATTATGTCGTGATGACCTACGCGCGGTGCGGCGCGACCTGGCTGGCGCAATTGCTCGGCTCGACGGGCTGCCTCGGCCGCCCTGAAGATTGGTATAATGGCAAAGGCTATCGCAAGCGCGGCATTGCCGATTATCCGCTGGATCGCGAGGGGCAGCTGACGAAGGCGCTGAGCGAAGGGCGGAGCGCCAATGACGTCGCGGGCCTCAAAATGTCCGCTACCCGGATGGACGAACTGGCCGGGTTCGACTGGTCCGGACCGCTCGCCCCGCCGCATTTCATCCACCTCAACCGGCTGGACCGTGTTGCCCGAGCCATTTCCGACGTGCGTGCCGAGCAGACCGGGCAATGGCGCTCCACCTCTGCACGGGACGGCGAGCCGTCCTATGATGCCGGGGCAATCCACGCGGCCCTGCGCAAACATGCGCGCGACGAGGCCCGCATCCGGCTCTATTTCGCCGTCAACGGCATCGTGCCGTTCGAGCTGAGTTATGAGGCGTTGCATGCCGATCCGGAGGATGCGGTGGCGCGGATCGCGGACTTTCTCGGCGTAGCGCTCATCGCGCCACCCGATCACGGGAAGGTGACGCTCGATGTGCAGCGGGACGCGCTGAACGAGGAATGGCGCGAGCGCTTCATGGCCGAAGCGGGCGCGTTGAACGAACTGCCTCGCATCGATCAAGCGCGGCGCCCTGGGGGGATTTTCCGGCGATGAGTCCGTTCCAGCATGATTTGTCCGCGCTGCCTGTCGACGACATGCCTTTTCCGCATGCGGTGATCGACAATCTGTTCGCGCCCGACATCTTCGCGGCCCTCGAACGCGGCTATCCCCTTTGCCCGCCCGCGAGCGGCCCTACGGGTCACACCATCCACCGCGGCGATCCGGAATTCAACGCAGTCATGGCGGCGCAGCCCGCCTGGCGCGCATTGTTCGAGACCTGCCATTCGCAGGCTTTTGTGAACGCGCTGGCTACGCTGTTCGCCTCTGAGATCGACCGAGCGTGTGCGGTGGGGCGGGAGGATTTGCGCTTCGCGGATCATGTCGAGACGCGCGTGGAGAAGGAGCAGGGCCGGATCGCCGTGCCACAACTCCCTCCGGAGGCCATGTTCGTCCGTTTCGATTTCATGCAGGGGATGGACGCCTATGTCCGCCGGCCGCACCTCGATCACCGCCGTCGCCTGGGTACGATCCTGATCTACTTCGACACGCCGGGTCCGGACACGTTCCGGGGCGGCGATCTGATCCTCCACGACGGGCGCGGCGCGCCCCGCAAGCGCATTTCTCCGGCGGCGAACCGCGGGGTGTTGTTCCCCTGTTCGGACCGTTCATGGCATTCGGTCGATGCGGTCACCGATTGCCGCCATCCCAGGCGCTTCGTGCAGGTGGCGATTTCGGGGACGCACGATATCTGGCCGTCGGCGAAGCTTCCTGCGCGCAACCCGATCGAATGGGGCCGCCGCCTGGCGAGCGGCCTGCGCCGGACCGGCTGACAGCTTCGCCGCGCATCCGCCCGCGCTAGGCTATTGATCCCGATCCGCCGCCGGTCCACAGGCAGAGGGACAGGGGCTGTGCAATCTAACGTGGAACGACAACCACTTAAGGCATTGACGATATTCGCCCGGCGCGGGGCGTGACGTTGGGAGCGTGGCTCGCAGCGCTTGGCGGATTCTGCTGGCGGCGCGCCTGGGCGGTCATCCTGGTGTGGATCGGCGCGGCGACCCTCGCAGGGGCCACGGCACCCGCGCTGACCGAACGGCTGATGAGCGGTTCCGGCGACATTGCAGACAGCGCGTCGCTGCGTGTCGATGAGATACTGCGTACCGAATTTCGCGGCACCGATGCGCAGACGCTCATCCTGACCTTCCGCCCCGCACCGGGCAACGGCAACGAACTGCTCGGTCTGGTCGATGCGATGACGAATGAACTGACGGAACTGCCGGTTGTCGCCTCGGTGGTGAACGAGCGGGACCTGATGAATCCGCGGCTCACGCCGAAAGCGGGAACCGGCCATTTCATCCTGGTCGAGCTTCGCACCCCCGACGCCCTCGCCACCGAACAGGAGGTGCCGCGCCTGCGCGAGGCGATCGCGCCGATGATCGACGCCGGAAAGGCGCGCTTCGGCGAGGTCGACTGGGCGCTGACCGGGCGCGCCGCGCTGACCTACGACATCAATCGTTTCAACGTCGAGGACGCGACCCGGGCAGAGCTGCGCGCTCTGCCGATCACGTTAATCGTGCTCATTCTCGCCTTCGGCTCGCTGGTCTCGGCGATGTTGCCTTTGCTGCTCGCGATTTTGACCCGCACGGTCGCGCTCGGGATCATCTTCCTGCTTGCCGGCTCGTTCGAGATTTCCAATCTCGTGCTGAGCGTGGTGACCATGTTGGCGCTCGCTTTGGGCATCGATTACAGCCTCTTCCTCATTCATCGCTATCGCCAGGAGCGGGCACAGGTTGCCGACCAACCGCTGGACGCCGGGGCTTCGGAGGAGGTGGCGATCCGCAACGCCATGGCGGAATCCGGCACGGCCGTCGTCTACAGCGCCGTCACCGTCGCCATCGGCATGCTGGCCCTGCTTGCCACCCCGCTCATGGAAACCCGGTCGATCGGCATCGCCGGCGCATTTGCGGTCCTGCTGGCTTTGCTGACCTCGCTTACTCTCGTGCCCGCCTTCCTGCGGCTGTTGGGGCCGCGCATCCTAGAATGGCCGCGCAGCCTGTCCCGCCGGATGAATGGGCAGGCCTCCCGGCGGATGTGGAATGGCTGGGCCGATCTGATCATGCGCCGCCCGCTGCTGTCGATCCTGGGAAGCGTCGCATTGCTGCTCGCGCTCGCCGCCCCGGCGCTGCAAACGCGCTTCGGCTTTCCGGACAGCGACTTTCTTCCCCAGGAGATCGAATATGCCCGGGGCGTGGAAATGCTCAGCGGGATGGATCTGGAGGGGCTTGCCTCCCCCCTGCTGGTGGTCGTCAGTGACAAGAGCGAGCAGCCCGCCCTCACGCCCGAACGCATGTCGCAACTCGGCGCATTCGTCGATCGGCTCGAGCAGGATCCGCGGGTTCGCGTCGTGCTCGGGCCGGTGGAGGGCGACCGGGCCTCGCCCACTGCCGACGCGGATGAACCCCCGCCGACACTGGCGGCGGCGGTCAGCGGCTCTCTGTACCGCGACGCTTTCACCAGCGATGATCGGACGCGCCTGCTGTTCCGGGTGATTCCCAACGACCAATCCTCGCTGGAGGAATTAAGGAGTCTCGCGACAAGCATACCGGCGTCGCTGCGGGTCGAAGGCCTCAGCGCGCAAGTGGGCGGGCAGGCGCAATATTTCGAGGATTTCGAAGCGGTGGTCGGCGCCTCCTATCCGTTGACCATCGCGCTTGTGCTGGGCTTTTCGGCGATCGCGTTGCTGCTCTTTTTCCGGGCGCCGCTGGCGGCTGCGAAGGCGCTGGTGCTGAACCTGCTGTCGGTCGCGGCCGGCTATGGCGTGGTCGTGCTGGTGTTCCAGCTTGGGGTCGGCGCCGAACTGTTCGGCCTGCCCGGAGGGACGGGCGTCGTGCCCATCACCGTGCCGCTGATCATCTTCTGCATCCTGTTCGGGCTGAGCATGGATTACGAGATTTTTCTGCTCACCCGTGTCCGCGCTATCTTCCTGGCGACGGGCGACACCAGACGCAGCATCCGCGACGCGCTGGCCGATACCGGATCGGTGATCAGCAGCGCCGCTTTGATCATGGTGGTCGTGTTCGGCGCCTTTGCCTTCGCGCGCGTATTTATCGTGCAAATGATCGGCCTGGGGCTTGCCGTCGCGGTGCTCGTCGATGCGCTGGTGATCCGTTCGGTGCTGGGGCCGGCGCTGATGCAGGTGGCGGGACGGTGGAATTGGTGGCCGATGCGATCGGCGGGCGGCGCAGCCGCTTCCGGGGGCAACGGCCGGTCCTGACATGACGATCTTCCGCTACGATCTGTTCGGACTGACCATCGTCAGCGAGTTCGCCATCCCCTGGGCGCCGGAGACGGAAACTCTGGCGGCGGGCGATGTCGAGATCCGGCGCGCGCCGCCGGACGGCATCGGCGCGGGCGGCTTCCAGTTCGAGGTTCCGAACGTCGCGTGTTACCGCATCACCGGCGGGCGCGAGATCATCGTCGATGGCGCTCCCGGCGCGAGCGAGGAGGCGATCCGCCTCTATCTGCTTGGTTCGGCGCTCGGCGTGCTGTTGCATCAGCGCGGCCTGCTGGTGCTGCACGCCAACGCGATCGTGATCGACGGTGCGGCGATGCTGTTCATGGGACCGTCGGGCGCTGGCAAATCCACTCTGGCGGCCTGGTTCGCCTCGCAAGGCTATCCGGTGCTGACTGACGACATTTGCGCGGTTGAGGTGTCGGCGGATGGCGCCCTGTCGGTCCTGCCCGGCCTCACCCGGTTGCGCCTCGCGGACGATGCGGCCGTTCATCTCGGCGTCGACATCGCCGAGGGTGCTTCCTGCTCATCGTCGGGCAAGCACGAGATCGGCCTCCCCCGCCAGGAAGCGATGCGGCCGAGCGCGCTGCGCGCCTGCTATCTGCTGTCCGACACGGCATCCGGAGACCCGGTCTGCGTCCGCCCCCTGGCGAACATCGAAGCCGTGGAGATGCTGATGGCCAACACCTATCGCGGCGTCGCGCTGCAGGAATTGGGTGGCAGCGCGGGGCATCTCGCGGCGTGCGTGCGGGTTGCTGCGAGCGCGCCCTGCTTCGAGGTGGATCGTGCAAAGGATTGGCGTTGCTTTGACGCCGGTGCAGGGGCGCTGCTTGCACATGCGCGGGGCGTCGTCCGTGAAGATTGCTAGATACCGCGGGACGGAGTAACGCCTGTGCATGGCGTCAGCGCCCGGACAGGTGGCGAGTGGGTCGATGTATGGCAGGGCGTTGCTGATGGTGCTGGCCGCGAGTGCCTGTTCGCATGGGGAGTCGGCCCGTGCCGCCGCGGTCGAATGCCGCGCCCTCGCCAAGTCGAAGGTGATTGCGGGATTGAACGCGGAAGAGGCTTGCGCGCTGGTTCGCGAGCGCGCCTCGGCTTTGCTGGCCGCCGACGGTGCTGCCCTGACCGCCTCCCTGACGATCGAGCTCGATTTGTCGCGTGCCGGATCTGCCATCGCCCACGTGCGGGAGAGCCGCGGCGGGGTGGCTTATGCCTATCCGGAAATCGCGGTCGACGTGATGGACCGGTCATTGCGACGTGAGGATCTTGTCCGGCTCGCCGACACCATAGCAGCTGCTGTGTCGGCCGGGCCGCAATCGAACTGACGGCCGCCTGACCGTGGGAGGGGAATGAAATGAGCGCGAAACTGTCAATGTCCGCGAGCCATTTTTCGGGCGGTCCGGCCATGGCCTTCATTGAGCGCGACGATGCAAGTGGCGAGCAGGGCTATGCGCGTGCCGGTCTGGCCGGATCGAAATATACCGCGGGCGTCGATACGATGGGCGTTATCGCTTCGGCGCCGGACAGCGCTTCCGAGCGCCCCGGGGACGTGATCGTCGATGTCCTGGTGCCGCGCGATATCGAGGCCAAGCCGGTACGGGACGTCTTCGGCCCCGTCGAGACGCCGTTCGTCGATACCATTCCCGACAACACCTCGACCACCGCAACGCTGGCGATTGGCGGTTCGGTCAATAGCATGCTGGATACGGTCGGCGATCGCGACTGGTTCCGCGTCGAACTGGTCGCCGGACAGCGTTATACCTTTTCGATCGGCCCGACGGGCAGCGGGGACATTCTGGATTCCTACCTGCGCCTGCACAACAGCGCCGGGACTCTCATTGCGCAGAATGACGATGCCGGCAGTCTTTATTCCCGGTTGAGCTTTACCGCGACGACCACCGGCACTTTTTATGTCAGCGTTGGCGCCTGGAACGATGCGGAGGCGGGGAATTATCGCGTGTCAGCCGCGCTCGCGCCGCCGCTGTCGGTCTACACGAGCGACCAGATCGCGACGCAACTCTATTCGACCTTCTGGGGCGGCACAGAGCGGCATTTCAACGTCGCACCGGGCGGGACGATTACGGTCAATCTCACCCAGCTCAACGCGGCGGGCCAGAATCTGGCGCGCGAGGCACTGGCCCTGTGGACCGATGCGACCGGGATCAATTTTTCGGAGATCGCCGGGACGGCGCAAATGCGGTTTATCGACCAGCAGTCCGATGATGCGAACCCGAACGTGGGCGACGACGATTCCGCCTACGCCTCGTCCAGCCGGATCGGCAACATCATCCAGAGTTCAATCGTCAATATCGGCGTCAACTGGCTGACGACCTATGGCACCGGCCTGAACAGCTATTCGTTCCAGACATATATCCACGAAATCGGGCACGCGCTCGGACTCGGGCATGCCGGCGCCTACAATGGCACGGGCGATTACAGTAGCGACGCCGAATATCTGAACGACAGCTGGGCGACGACGGTGATGTCGTATTTCGACCAGACGGAGAACAGCTACTTCTCCGCGCAGGGTTTCACCCGGCAATTCGTGGTGACGCCTGTCGTGGCGGACATCCTGGCGACAACGCACCTCTACGGCACGCCGACGACCACACGGACTGGCGACACGACCTACGGCTTTAACAACAATAGTGGCCGGGCCGTATTCGACGCCAGCGCCAATCCATCGGTCACCTACACGGTGGTCGATCATGGGGGCAACGATACGCTGGATTATTCGGGATTCAGCCAGAACCAGCGCATTGATCTCAACCAGGAGGCCTTCTCGAACGTCGGCGGCCGGGTGGGCAACGTCACGATCGCGCGCGGCACGGTGATCGAAAATGCGGTCGGGGGTTCCGGCAACGACACGATCATCGGCAACAGCGCCGCGAACCTCATCGACCTGCGGCATGGCGGCAATGATACCGCCTCGGGCGGCGATGGCGATGACGGTTTCTATTTCGGCGCCGCGTTCAACGCACTGGACAGCGTGGATGGCGGCGCGGGGCGCGACCAGATCGGCCTCCAGGGCAATTATGCCGGCCTGACGCTGGGGGCTGCCTCTACCGTCAACGTGGAGTTGGTCGTTCTGCTGCCGGGCAACGACAACCGCTTCGGCGGGGCGACCGGGACCAACCTGAGCTACAACATCACGACGGTGGATGCGAACGTGGCGGCGGGTCAGCTGCTGACCTTCCAGGCGAACATCCTGCGCGCGGGTGAGAGCTTCACGCTGAACGCCTCGGCGGAAACGAACGGGTCGATCCTGACCTTCGGCGGGCTGGGCACGGACAATATTACTGGCGGCCAGCAGGATGACGGCTTCTATTTCGGCACTGGGCGGTTCGGCAGCAGCGACCGGGTGGACGGGCAGGGCGGCAGCGACCAACTCGGTTTCCAGGGCAATTTCTTCGGCGGCAATGCGGTCAGCTTCGGTGCGACACAGCTGACCAGTGTCGAGTTCATCGTGCTGATGTCGGCAAGCGACACGCGCTTTGGCGGTGCGCTGGTGGGGCAGTCCTTCAGCTACCAGTTGACCATGAACAACGGCAATGTCGCGGCCGGGCAGACGATGGTCATCTCCGCCACGACCTTGCGGACGGGCGAATTGCTGTATTTCACGGGCGTGGCGGAGACGGATGGTGCCTTCCGTATCTTCTCCGGTGCCGGAGACGACGTGTTGACCGGCGGTCAGGGCGCGGACGAAATCTGGGGACGGGCTGGCAACGACCAGATTGAGGGGCAGGGCGGCGCGGACGTGCTGCGCGGCGGCGCGGGCAACGACCGGTTCGTCTACAATGCGGCCAGCGCCTCGACTGCTGCGGCACGCGATCACATCGCCGATTTCGATTCCGGCGACATCATCGAGCTTGGCGGCCTCGCCTTCAACACTGGCGGGCAGCCCTTCAACTATATTGGCGGCGCGGCACAGAGCGGCGCGCGGCAGGTGCAGGTGATCCAGACCGGCAACACCGCGACGGTCAATGTTTTCATCGACGCGGATGCGACGGCCGATATGGTGATCAACCTGACCATCGTCGGCGGCCACACCGTATCGGCGGCGAACTTCAACCTGCTGTCGCCGTTTGACGAGGTGGTGCCGGTTGCCGACCTGTTCCTGCTGGCTCAAGACAATGGCATTGAAAGTCATGTCTGGGGTGCCCGGCACGATGCCTATGCCGATGTCCATGGGCTCGGCCGCGACATGCTGATCCTTTAGGCCAGCCGGCCTGCCTTACCGGCTGGCGCAGGTTTGCGCGTGGTTTCGGCCTGACCGGACACGGGGCGAAGTCCCCGGGCCCGATGGGCTGTCTCACATTTTCGACACGAAGCGTGTGTAAAGGTCTGGCGGTCCGAAGGGGGCCGTGCGGAGGCCGCGCCGCAGATGGCATCCTGTGGTGCGATTGGTTGCGTGCGCGATAACCATGCTATCGAACAACAGCTTAACATATTGGATGATCTCTTAGGCCGATTTGCGACAAGTTTGAGCCGTGACTTACGAGAATTTCCTCGTTAGATTCAGGGCAGTTGATTGAAATCAATGTGTCGATTTGAGGTGAGCGTGCGGGGAGTTTCGGGTTCTGACAGGGTTTTTGAACCCGTTTCCGCCAAGGGTTTCAGTGCGATTGCACGCGACGAAGGCTCTTTTGACGGGCCGCCCGGAAACTTTTTCTTACCTTCTTCGGACGGCGTCATCACGATCGAACTGATCGAAGGCGTCACCGATTACGCGCCGATCATCAATGCTGCATTGCGTGAGCCCGGCGTCACCGAGGTAAGGCTCGGCGAAGGCGTGTTTACCGTCAGCGTGCCAATCTCCCTGCCCTCCGGCGCGCATCTGACGGGTGCCGGCCGGGATGCGACGACGATCAAGGCCAATGAGGATTTCTTCGGCCGGATGGGCAATGCCGGCATCGTGGAGTCCGAGCCTCGCGCCACGGATATTACACTTTCCGATTTCCTGATCGACGCCAACAAGATCCTGCCGGCTGGCATCAGGTCGCACGGCCTGTTCCTCAACATGGTTGAAGGGTTCGAGGTCACACGGGTCGATGTCGCCAATGTGACTGGATATGCACATTTCGCCGCCGGCGACGTCAGCGCGCTGAATGCCGGCAATCCCGCCGCCAAGGGAACTTCCGGCAGCTATGCCGACATCAGGACCTACAATTCGCAGGTTCATTTCGAGGTGATGTTCGGCGACGGTGTCACCTACACCAATGTCCATGCCCGCGACGGCGATGGCGACATTGCGACCGAGGCCTATTTCCATCCGCTGCTCGGATCCAGGAACATCACCTATGAAGGTGTATCGGGTTTCGGGAATGCGCTGCTGGGCTTCAGCCTGATTTCATCGGTTCGCGCGCTCGAGAATATCAGCATTCTCAACAGCCATGTGGAAGTCACCCTGCCGAATTCGGGCTATGGCCTGATCGACCACAGTGCGCTGCCAACATTCAATCTGCGGATCGAGAATTCGACCTTCATCTCGCACGATTATATCGGTTTCTCCGCATTCAGGGTCGAAGGGTCGGCGGTCAACTCAACCTTTCAGGGCGGCGTTTTCGGCATTGCCGTCGACAATGACGATGACGCCGTACCGCACATTTTCACCGTTACCGACAGCCACGCCATCGCTGTCGTGGATCCCAACAAGAAGTTCGGCATTGCCGGACTCGACGGGACCGAAGGCCTGGTCTGGATCGGTGGCACGATCGAGGCGCGCGGTACGGGCGGCCTGATGTTCCCGGCGACCGGCTCCGGCGAGGTTTCGCCCGAAACCATCCTGATCAACGCCGGCTACATGACGCGGGTTGGTTTTAACGGCGTCAATGCCGATACTTTCCTGTTCCCGACGATCCCCTTGCCCGCTTCAGATTTCGGCAGCTTCGCCGGCGGATCGATCGTCGTCGGCTTCCGGGCTTACTGGAACGCGGCCGACACGCTCGCGATCGCTCCCGGATCGGTCGCCGGGATCAGCGTGACCGACACCCAGGCGCTTTATCAGGGCGTTGTTATCGGCACGTTCTCCGGCGGAAGCGGCGGCACCGATCTGGTGATTTCGCTCAATGCCGGGGCGACTGCCGCGGCCGTCGCGGCCGTGGTACAGAGTGTCGCCTATTCCAGCGGCGGGCAGGATCCCGGCAGCCGTGCGCGGCTGATCGAAGTGGATGTCGTCGATGGGAGCGGTGTGCTCGGTGAATTGAACACCGTCGTGCACATGGGGCAGATTCTGGGCGGGTTCGCGAACGCGATCTACATTGTCGGGAACGAGCAGACCGAGGTCATCGAATCCCCGGGCAGCGGTTTCGACGAGGTCCGCACGACGCTTAGCCAATATGTCATGCCTCTCAACATCGACAAGCTAACTTACATCGGCAGCGATTCCGCAATCCTCCGTGGCAATTCACAGCACAACCAGATTGTCGGCGGCGTCGGCGACGATCTCTTCGATCTGCGCGACGGCGGCAATGACACGGCATTTGGCGGCGCGGGCAATGACGGTTTCTATTACGGTGCCGCTTATACCAATGCCGATGTCGTCGATGGCGGGGCCGGTTCGCTCGATCAGGTCGGCCTGCAGGGTGATTATAGTTCGGGAACGACTTTGGGCGCATTGACCGGCGTCGAAATGCTGGTGCTGCTTGCGGGCGACGACAATCGCTTCGGCGGCGCGACGGGCACGAACCTGTCCTACAATCTCACGACAGTGGATGCGACGGTCGCGGCCGGTCAGATGCTGATCGTTCAGGCCAACAAGCTGCGCGCGGGGGAGGATTTCACCTTCAACGGCGCCGCCGAGACCAATGGCTCCTTCCTGATCTATGGGGGGCTTGGCACGAACAACTTCACCGGCGGCGCCGGGAATGACGGCTTCTTCTTCGGGCAGGGCCGGTTCGGCAGTGGCGACATCGTCAACGGCGGCGGCGGGTCGGACCAGGTCGGCTTCCAGGGCGTGTTCAACGGGGCAGACAGCTTGGTTTTCGGCGCGAACCAGTTGATCGATGTCGAGTTTATCGTTTTGCTGTCGGCGAGCGACAATCGCTTCGGGGCCGGCGGCGGGCTGGCCGATTATGCGCTCTACATGCATGACGGCAACGTTTCCGCCGGGGAGAGGTTGATCGTTTCTGCGACGACCCTGAAAGCCGGCGAGCGGCTTTACTTCTTCGGTGGCGCTGAGGCGGATGGTTCTTTCGCCATCTATTCCGGCGCGGGCAATGATTCGATTACCGGCGGCTCCGGGGCTGACGAGATCTGGGGTGGTGCCGGCGACGACATCATCTACGGGCTTGGCGGCGCCGATATTCTGCGTGGCGGAGCCGGCAACGACCAGTTCCGCTATGCTCTGGCCAGCGCCTCTGCTCCGGACGCCCGCGACCGCATTCTGGATTTCGCGACCGGCGATACCATTCACCTTATCGAGTTGGCCGCGAACAATTCTCTTCCCGCCTTCACCTTCATCGGTGGTGCTGCCCCCACCGGGGCCGGACAGGTGCAGGTTATCCAGAACGGCAACCAGGCGACGGTAAGTATCTTTATCAACGGCGATATCGTCGCGGACATGATCATCGATGTGACCGTCATCGATGGCCATCTGCTGACGGCGGCCGATTTTGCAGGCGTGACCAGCGGCGGTGCGCAGAGCGGTCTGACGATGCCGGGCAAGGGCGCCGGGGCGAACCACGATCAGGGTCTGATCCTGTTTGCAACTGGCCCTGACCTGGTGCTTTCGGGCGCGGTTTCGGATACGGGGGTTGCGCCGCCCTCGGCCCCCGGCGCATCGATCCGGTCGCATCTGTATGACGGTCACCCGGCGGCCCTGGTGTCGCTGCCGGACGCGGTGCATCTGGCGCCTGAATTGGAGCTTCGCGACGTACTGCTCACGAACGACTTCCTTATTTGAAAATCGGTGCTAGGATTTCACGCATGAGCGAACAGAATCACCCGGCGCCCGCGGGGCAGGCGCACGCCGCAACCACCCTTCGTCCCTGGATCGCGCCCGAATTGCGCACGATGCAGGCTGGATCGGCGGAGGCAGGTCCCAACCCGGTCAGCCCGGAAGGAATCTTCGCAATCGCCAGTTCGTGACTGCGATTGACGGGCGCGCGACAATCTCGCGTGCCCGGGATTTGATGGAAGCGCCGCTTGAGCGGGACTTGGTCGGCCTCAATGTCGATACCGGTCTGTGCTATGGTTTTAACGAGACCGCCGCGGCAATCTGGCGTCACCTTGTGCAGCCGAAGACGCTGGACGCCCTGCTCGGCGATCTGGGCCGCGAGTTCGACATGACCGCGAGCGGATGCCGCGATGATGTCGCGCGTATGGTGCGCGAGTTGACCGACGCCGGTCTGGTGACGGTCTCCGCGATACCTTGAGACTGCTCGCCGGCTATCGCAGCGCGGCAGGCCCCGAACAGAATGACGAGCAGGTCTGGCGGCTTCTGGCCCGCCAGCACTCTGCTGCGGGCAGAGGTGCGTCGGCGATGGTTCGCCATGCCCGCGACCTGTCGCTGGGCGCGACTGGCCGGGACGGTGTCGCCGTCAATGCGCGCTTCGCTGTTGCTGCAGAGGCGAGGTTTGACGATCGGGCCAGGCTTTGCGCCGCGCTGAACCAGCCGCGCGAGACCGCCGATGCAGCGCTGATCCTGTCGGCGTGGGAGCGATGGGGCGACGGCGCGCCGCAGCATCTTTACGGTGACTATGCCTTTGCGGTCTGGGACATTGCTGGAGCCAAGCTCTTTCTCGTCCGCGACGCGCTTGGACAGCGGCCACTCTTCTTCCTCCCCGATGGCTCGGCCTTTGCTTCGCATGCGGATGCGTTCGACTGCCTGGATGCGCGCCACGGCCGACCGGACGAGAACGCGCTTGCCGCCTATCTCGGTTTCGTCGCGTCGAGCGGCGCGAGCTTTTACACCGACGTCGAGCAGGTCTTGCCCGGCGAACTGGTGACAATCTCGAGCGGACGTGTGGAGCGGAGCCGATGGTGGAGGCCCTCAATGCAGCCGGACCGGAGCCGGGGTCCCGCCGACAGCGTGGCCGAATGCCGCGCGCTGCTGGAAGCTTCGGTCCGTGACCGGCTGGCTGATGCGCCAGCGGTGCTTGCGACCCATCTGAGTGCCGGACTCGACAGCAGCGTGGTCACGGCGCTTGCCGCAGGCCTGAAGCCGGAAGCCGCCTCGCTGCACGCCTTCACCGCCGTGCCTTCGGAAATTCCGGGGGGCGAGCAGCGGTTTGCGGATGAGGGCGTGCAGGCCGCAACCGCGGCGGCGGCGCTGGCCGGGGTTGAGCATCATCGAGTGACGGCCGGTGACGAACCGCTGGCCTATCTCGACGCCTCGGCGGCGCTGTACCAGCAGCCGCTGCCCAATCCTCACAATCATGCCTGGGGTGCCGCGATCAACGACGCCGCGCGGGCGATGGGGGCAGAGCTGCTGCTGGTGGGGCAGGCAGGCAATTACAGTTTCAGCATGGCGGGCGATCCGCGCGGCGGCGCGATGCGCGCCCTCAGGGCGCTGCTTCGCCCTCTTCGCGCCAGGCCGGCCGCGTTTCCGCTTCTCGCCCCCGCGGCTGCGGCAGTTGCGGGCACCGACACCGTCCCTTCGGGCGGAGCGGAGCGCCGGTTGCACTTTCTGCGCCGGCTCGACCCGGGGGCGATCTTTCTGGGTATGGCGGCGCATTGGGGTCTGGCCGTGCGCGATCCCTTCGCCGACCGGCGACTGGCGGAGTTCTCGCTGACCATTCCAGACCGCACGCTGGTCGCGCTTGGCGACCGGGGCCTCGGTCGGCCGGTGGCCGCCGGACTGCTGCCCGCCGCTTTCGTGAACAATCGCGCGCGCGGCTATCAGTCTGCCGACTGGATCGACCGCCTGCGCCGTCATGTCCCGCGGGTGCAGGCAGCGATCGCGCGGCAGCGCGACCATGATGTCCTGCGGCGCCTGCTCGATCTCGATGCGGTGGTGGCCGCTGCCGACCGGCTTGAGACCCTGACCGCGCCGACGCTGCTCGACGAGCGGCTCTACCGTGTCGACTTGCCCCGCGCGCTTGCCGCGATGGCCTTCGCGGATGCGCTGGCACAGCCATTGTCCCGCCACGAACCGATGCCATGGCAAGGTGCAAGGCTTTGAGCTAAGAGGCCAATTCCATGGGCGGGCAGCGCGAAACAACGATCGAGCCGATTCGGCGCGCACTCGCGGCGTGCCGACGGCACGCCACGTCCGTCGCCCTGTTCAGCGCGATCATCAACATCCTGTTCCTCGCGCCGACCATCTACATGCTGCAGATCTACGATCGCGCTGTGCCGACGCAGAGCATGACCACGCTCGCCTTCCTCACCGTTTTGGTCGTCTTCGCGCTCGCGATGATGGCCGTGCTGGACCAGCTGCGCGCCCGCCTGCTGACCCGCGCCGGTGTCCGGCTGGACCGCGAACTCAGCCCGCTGATCCTCGGCGCCGCGCTACGCGGCAGCGCCAGCCCGCAAAGCCGCCAGGCTATGCGCGAATTCGATTCGCTGCGGCAGTTGGTGAGCGGCCCGGCTTTCTCCGCGATGTGCGACCTGCCCTGGACGCCGATCTATGTCTTCGTCTGCTTCCTGGTGCATCCCTGGGTCGGCGCGCTGGCGCTGTTCGGCCTGGTGCTGCTGCCGTCCTTGATCTGGCTGCACGAAAAGGCCGCCGGGCCGCAATTGCAGGAGGCGCAGGAAGTCGCGGCCAAATCCTATGTCGCGCAGGATCAGATGCTGGCCGAAAGGGATGCAGTGCGCGCCCTTGGGATGGGGCCGGCGATGATCGAGCGGCAGCTGCGCCTGCGCGACGGCATGCTGGAGCGGCAGACGCGCGCGAGCTTCTCGGCCGGTCGCTACGGCGGCTATTCGCGGTTCGCCCGGATGTCGCTGCAGTCGCTCGGCCTAGGCCTCGGCGCGTGGCTGGCGATTCATCAGGAGATTTCTGCTGGCGCGATCTTCGCCTCCACCTTCCTGATTTCGCGCGCGCTCGCCCCGGTCGAACAATTGCTCGGCGCCTGGCGCGGCATTTCGCAGGCGCGGGCCGGTTATCGTTCGATCGTCGAACTGCTGAAGTCCGATGCCATTGCGGAAGAGCGTACCGCATTGCCGGCGCCGGTCGGCGCGGTGCAGGTTGAGAAAGTCGGCCTGCAACTCGGTGCCGAAGGGCCGACGATTCTGGAAGATATCGGCTTTTCGCTCGGCGCGGGCCAGGCGCTCGGCGTCGTCGGGCCGTCCGGCGCGGGCAAGACCAGCTTGCTGCGGCTGATCGCGGGCATTGGCGTGCCGACATCGGGCACCGTGCGTTTCGACGGTGCGGACCGGCAGGATTGGGACGCCGATCTGCTCGCCCGGCATGTCGGCTTGCTGCCGCAGGACCCGTCGCTTTTCGCCGGCACGATCAAGGAGAATATCTCCCGCTTTGACGGCGCCCTTGGCGGCGACCCGGAAGCGATCGACGCAGCCGCGGTGCAGGCCGCGCAGCGCGCCGGCGCGCACGATTTCATCCTGCGACTTCCCGGCGGCTACGATTATCCGCTCGCCGCGCGCGGCGGCAATGTGTCGAGCGGGCAGGCGCAGCGCATCGCGCTGGCGCGGGCGCTCTATGGCGCGCCTTCCATCCTGCTGCTCGACGAGCCGAACGCGCACTTGGACACTGAGGGCGATGCGTCTCTGCTCGCCGCGCTGCAGAAGCTTAAGCAGGAGGGTGTCACCATCATCCTCGTCTCGCATCGTCTGTCGGTGCTGCCCGTGATCGACGCGATGCTCGTGCTGAATGGCGGCAAGGTCCATATGTTCGGCCCGCGTGACGAGGTGCTGCCGAAGATCACCGCGCCGAACGTGCGGCAGGTTCACCCGCAGCAGCAGGCGCAGAGCTGATGGCAAGCTCCTATCACGACGAATATGCGGACGAGGACGACGTCGCGAACCCGGGCCGCGAGCGCCGCGTTGGACGGATCGTCATCGCGGTTCTCGTCGCCGGCCTGCTGCTCGCCGCCTTCGTGCGGATGGATGCCGCCGCTTATGCGCAGGGCCAGGTCGTGGTCTCCGGCCAGCGTAAGGCGGTGCAGCATCGTGAGGGCGGCGTCGTCGGCGCGCTTTACGTGCGCGAAGGCCAGCGCGTGCGTGAAGGCGAGGTGCTGATGCGGCTCGCCGCCGCGGACGTGGAGGCGCAGGAGCGGGCGCTGGCCACGCAGGTCACCCGCCTGCTCGCGCGCCGCTCCCGGCTGGAGGCGGAGGCACAGGGCCGCGCCGATGTGCCGTCGCCTGCCGAGTTCGCCGATATCCATCCGGCGGATCGCGAGACGGCGCGGCTGGCACTGATTCAGGAGCGCGCCGAGCTGAATGCGCGCACCGCCCAACTCCAGGCCGAGGCGGGGGCGCTGTCGCAGCGCGCGGCGGGGGCGGGCAATCAGGTGCAAGGCGCCAGCAGCATGAGCGCCTCGGCGCGCGAGCAATTGCGGCTGATCGACGAGGAAATCCGGGTGCTGCGCCCGCTCGCCGAGCGCGGCTTCGTGTCGCAGACGCGGCTGCGTTCGCTGGAACGCGCCGCCGCCGAACTGCGTGGTCAACAGGGCCAGTTCACCGCGGCGCAGGGGCAGGCATCGCGGGAGGGCAACGATCTGCGCCTGCAGCGCGAAGCCGCAGTCACCGCCTTCCGCGCCCGTGCCGCGACCGAATTGGGCGAGACCGTCCGCCAGCTCGGCGAATTGCAGCCGCGCCTCCAGGCGGCCCGCGACCAGCTCGCCCGCATCGAGATCCGCGCGCCCGCGACCGGCGTCGTGATCGGCCTCGATGCCGCGACGGTCGGCGGAGTCATCACGCCGGGGCAGAAGCTCATGGAGATCGTCCCGGACGGCGAAATGCGGATCAGCGCCCGCATCGCCCCCGGCGACGCCGACGATCTGGCGCCGGGCCAGGAAGCCCAGGTCCGCATGGTCGGCCTCCACGAGACCAGCCTGCCCAGTCTCGAAGGCCGGGTGGTCAGCGTGTCCGCGGACAGCTTCACCGACGAGCGCACCGCCCAGACCTATTTCACCGCCGAGATCGACGTGCCGGAGGATCAGGTCGCGATCGTCCGCGAGATACGCGGCGAGTTCCAGCTTCGCCCCGGCATGCCCGCCGAGATCATCATCCCGCTGCGGCCGCGCTCGGCACTGAGCTATATTGTCGAACCGTTGTTCGGCACCTTCTGGGCCTCGTTCCGCGAGCAATAGATCGTCTTTCCGGCGCGGCGATTCCTGTTAAGCAATCGCGTTTAGCCATGGATGATCACGCTCATGACGGTTCGGACCCTGGCGGCGGCTCGGTCGAGGCGCTGTTCGACATCGTCGCCAAGGACCATGCCGGCCTGATCTACCGCATCGCTCTGGCGCACGAGGCCGACCCGGCGATCCGCGGCGAGCTCGTCCAGGACATTATGCTCGCCATCTGGGGCAGCCTGCCGCGCTTTCGCCGCGACGCCTCGCTGAAGACCTTCGTGACGAGCATCGCCTACAATCAGTCAATCGCTCACGTCGCGCGCGTGGTGCGAAGACGCAGACTGTCGCCTGCGGCAGACGCGTTGCCCGCCGAGCCGGACCTGCCCGACGAAGCAGCCGACCGGAAGCAGCGCCAGCAGCATCTGCTGGACGCGATCCAGACGCTGCCGCTCGCCCAGCGGCAGGCGATAATTCTCTATCTGGAGGATTTCACCTTCGCTGAGATCGGGGAGGCGCTCGGCATCTCCGCGCACGCCGCGGCGATGCGCTGCAATCGCGCCAAGGCGGCGCTCACGGTCGCGATGAGGACGCAGGCATGAATCGCGACGAATTTCCGGAACTTCGCGCACTTCGCGCACTTTGGCGCGATCAGGCCGGCCCGGCCCAGCAGGGACAGGTGCAGGCACTTGCCCAGCAGATCAAGGTGCGCGCCCGGCGACAGCGCCTCGTCGATATCGTGCTGGGCCTGCTCGCGATCGGGCCGGCCTTGGTCGTGATCGCTTTCCCCGCTCTGCCGCTGGTCCGGTTCGGCGCCGTCCTGGCGTTGCTCGCGCTTGCCTGGGGGATCTGGCGCCGACAGCGTCTCAACAAGGCTGCGCTGGCGCTGGACCGCAGCAATCCGCGCGCCTTCCTCGCGGCGGCGATTGACAATGCGCGCGCAGAGCGCCGCTTTCTTTTTGTCGGCGTCTGCCTGTTCACGATCGTCGCCGGCTTATGGTTCTTCCTGATCGCAACCAACCAGGGTGTGGAGGGCTTCGATTTCATCCCCGACCAATTGCTCGGCATGTCCCGCGCGAAGCTCACTCTGCTCTTCATCGGAGCCGCCGGAATCTACGCGCTCTTCGTCCAGTCGATCCTCAAGGCGCGCGACCGGCTCCGGCGGCTGCAGGCCATGGCGGCCGAATGGGATTCAGAAGAGCGCGAGGTCTGACCGGTCCCGGCCGACGATCGCAAAATAAATTCGTCTCCCACGCGTCCGCGCGCGTGACCTTTCCCGGTTTCGCGAAACTAATCCCCAGCGCCCATAGCGTCGCCGCATGCGCCGCTCTGCGCCAGGGAGGGGATTACAATCATGGCGGCTTATCGGGATTTCTTCGAACATGGCTCGTCCGGCGCATCTTACCGGTATCGCGGCGCCCACAATCCTGATGTCAGCAAGCCGTCGCACTTGCTCTCCGCCGCCTCTCGGCGCGAAGCTGCGCTCCCCTTCGTCGATGCGAACGTCTCCGAACCCGATGCGCAAAAGCCGGTCGATCCGATACTCTTCGCACCGACGCCGCTGACCGGCGGCCAGATCGCGATCATCGGCTACAATACCGACGATGGCGGCACGCCGCAGGACACGCTGACGTTCGTGTTGCTGACCGCGATCGGTTCGGGCACGGTCATCTACTTCACCGACCGTAGTTGGAACGGCACGTCGTTCGGTGCCTCGGGAGGCGGAGAAGGTACTTTCACTTACACCGCCGGCGCGGATTTGCCCGCCGGGACGATCATCACGATCACGCAGGCGCAGCTTTCGGGCGCGGGAATGAACCTCTCGGACGCCGGCGAGACGATCTACGCCTACCAAGGCGCGAACGCGAACACGCCGACCAGCTTCCTCTATGCCGCCGACATTGCCGACGGGAACACGATCTTCAACGGCAGCCTCGTCAATACCGGGCTGGTCAACGGCACCACCGCCGTCGCGGTGGCCGGCGACAACGCCCATTTCGGCGACCGCGGACACAATATCCAGTTGCCGGACCTGCTCGCCTCGATCGGCAGCGCGACCAACTGGAGCGCGGACAACAGCACGTCGCAGCTTCCGCCAGCCGGCAATCTGTTCAATGCACCGGATCAGGTGATCTTCGCCGCGATCTCCGGCGACGCCGGCCTGTTCAGCGCCTCGCGCGATGGCAGCAACCTCGCCTCGCTGCAGCACGCTTACTTCCAATGGGTCGATAATCCCGCGACGCACTTCAATCACCCGAACGAGATCGTGTTCGACACGGTCCGCGGTCTGTTTTTCGTGGCCGATACGGATCAGGGCAATCGCCGCATTTTGCAGGGCAATATCGCGGACCTGTTCAATCCGGGGGTGCCGCCGACGCTGATCGTGTTGTGGAGCAACAACGACCCAACGACGGCGGGCGGGCAGGTCAACGGCCTCGCCATCGATCTCAATCATAACGGGACCCAAGGCGCTCTCTATTTCGTCAACCAGACGAACTTCAACCGCATCCTTTACGATCATGACGGCACCAGCACGCCTAACCAGACGGCGGTGACGCTCGCAAATCTGGGCGCCGGCCAGTTCGCCAACGAGATCGCGCTCGACATCGCCAACAATCGCGCCTGGGTCCTTAGCACCGCCTCATCGACCGAACCTTATACCGTCCCGGCCGGAACCCCGGGCGCGATCTTCGATCCGGACAGCGGCACCTGGTATCTGATTGGCACCAACGTGACCAACAACCAGATCTATGCGATCACCGGGCTCGACCGCACCGACACCGGCATCGGCCAGGTGACGGTCGGCTCGCTGACCTTCAGCGGCGTGCATGACGATCCGAGCATCGCCGGCAATACCGATTTCAACGACGCTTATGGCCTGATCACCAGCATCGACATCGATCCAGTCGGCGGCTTTCTCTATTTCACCAGTCAGCAGCTCAACCTGGGCACTGCCGGCGAGGTCGGCGGCATCTATCGCTACAATCTTGCCACCGGTGCGGTGGAGACGCTCTACACCGAGGGCAACGCCACCGATTACGGCTTCAAATATATCGACGTCGATCCCGGCAGCGGCCGCTACTACGTCACCAACATCTCGTTCGAAGGCGCCGGCGGCGAACCGCAGGGTACTGCGGTCAACACCAGCACGATCATGGTCGGCAATATGGGCGCGGTCGGCGCGCCCACGGTGTTCGCCCACACGCCTGACATGAACAGCGCGGGGCCGTGGGGCCTGACGATCCAGAACGCCCCGACCGTTACTGCGAACGCGCTCGCGGCGAGCGTGACCGAAGCCAGCAATCTGCCGGGTTCCGGCGTTACCGGTGGCGCCCTGCTGTTCAGCAGCGTCGTCGCGGGCGATCTCGACACGGTGAATGGCACCGACGAACTGGCCGGCGCTCAAGTCCGGATCAGCGGCAATTTCCTGGCCGGCGTCGACCAGCTCCGGATCCAGAACAATCTCAGCGGCACGATCGCCGCGTCCGGGATCAGCTACAGCTTCAACGCCACCACCGGCGTGATGACGCTGAGCGGCCCCGGTACGGTCTCCGAATATCAGAGCGCGCTGGCGCTGGTGACCTTTCACGCCAGTGGCGACAACCCGACCAATTACGGGACCAACACCAGCCGCACCGTCGCCGCCTCGGTGTTCGACGGCCTGCTCTATTCGGACGAAATCACCAACAGCATCACCGTCACCGGCATCAACGATGCGCCGGTGAATGCCGGCGGCAATCATACGGGTGCGGGTTTCGTCGAGGATGCGACCGCCCTTGCGCTGACCGGTCATTCGGTGAGCGACCCGGACGCGAACCCTGCGACCCAGAGCATCACCGTCACCCTGACCGTCAGCCACGGTACGCTCAGCCTGCGCACCGACGTGGCGGGCGGCCTGACGGCGGGCATGATCGCCAACAACGGCACCGGCACGATCACTGTTACTGCCACCCAGAACCAGATCAACGCCACGCTCGGCAACGCCACCGGCCTGACTTACACGCCGCCGGCCAATTTCAACGGGCAGGCGACGCTCACCGTCACCAGCAATGATGGCGGCCTCAACGGCAGCGATCCGGGACTCACCGGTACCGGTACGTCCGAGCAGGACCAGGATTCCTATACGATCGACATCAGCGCGGTAAACGACGCGCCGGTGGTGAGCGGCGACGGCACCGAAACCGCTCTCACGATCGACGAGGACACGCCCGGCGCTGGCCAGACCATCCAGGCGCTGTTCGGAGGCCAATATTCCGACGCGGCCGACAATCAGAGCGCCAACGTCAACGGCTCCTCGCCCGGCCAGTTCTCCGGTATCGCCGTAATCGCCAACGGCTCATCGGCGGGCACCGGCCAGTGGCAGTATTTCAGCGACGGGGTGTGGACCGACATCGGGGCGGCGTCGGCGGCGGCGGCGAAGCTGCTCGGTGATCCGTTCACGACCCTGATCCGGTTCAACCCGGCGCCCAACTTCAATGGCCCGGCGCCGACGCTCACCGTGCGACTGATCGACAACAGCCTCGGCTTCGGTATCGTCAATAATCAGGTGGTGAACCTGTCCGGCGGCGGCGCGACGGGCGGCACCACCGCTTTCTCCAGCGGTACGGTCGTGCTCAGCCAGAACGTCACCGCGATCAATGACGGCCCGGTTCACACCGTGCCAGGCGCTCAGGGCGGCACCGAAGATACCGACCTCGTCTTCTCGACGGCGAACGGCAATGCGATCAGCGTCGTCGATCCGGACGCGAGCATGCTCACCGTCACCCTCGCCGTCAGCAACGGCACGCTGACCTTGTCCGGCGTCCTCGGCCTCAGCTTCTCGGGCGGCGCGAACGGCGCGTCCATGATGACGTTCAGCGGCACCGGTGCCGCGATCAACGCGGCGCTGCAGGGACTGATCTATCGCGGCACCCTGAACTATAACGGCCCCGACACGCTGACCATCGACACCAGCGACAATGGCGAAACCGGCAATGGCGGAGCGCTCACCGACAGCGACAGCGTGTCCATCAGCCTGGCGCCAGACGGCCAGATCGATGGTGACGGCGGCAGCAACAGCCTGACCGGCACCGCCGGCATCGACCTTTTCGACTTGAGCCAGGGCGGCAACGACACTGTGTTCGGCCTCGGCGGCAATGACGGTTTCTATTTCGGCGGGGCCTACACCTCGGCCGACGTTGTTGATGGCGGCGCGGGCAATCGCGATC
>ERZ761602.70-NODE-70-length-235422-cov-11.736203_pt1 | contig 235422 bp, 180 predicted proteins | sample MGYA00512165_ERZ761602 | MGnify/ENA primary metagenome ERZ761602 (study PRJEB28899, sample SAMN02445085) | bioreactor sludge metagenome | biome: EBPR sludge; isolation source: Thorneside wastewater treatment plant | place: Australia: Brisbane, Thorneside...
CCACTGCGAGGAGGACGACCGCCACCGCCACCGCCGCCACCACCACCGGTGGCACGACGATCTTCTGCTTCGCGAACGCGCAAACTGCGTCCACCGAGGTCAGCCCCGTCAAGCTGGGCGACCGCCGCCTCACCCATCTCGCGACTGGAGAGGGTGATAAAGGCGAATCCACGTTGACGACCGGTTTCGCGGTCGATAGGCATGTGTAGATCGACAATAGGCTCGTAGGCAGCGAGAAACTCGCGCAGGTCGGATTCCGTAGTGTCGTAAGACAGATTTCCAATATACAATTTCATCGATTCTTAACCAGTTGCAGGCCCTCAGTTATCCAAGCGGCTGAGTCTCTGTCCGGGAAAAACGGGTGACCGTGGTCAGAATCGAATTGCCAGAGAGTGAACATAGAAGCCCGGGTAGGACCAAGTCTAGGGTTCCTCATTTTTAAGAAAAACCAACCTCTTTCCAAGAAAATATTGCGCCATTTACCGGATTTTTTGTCGAGAAACTCAGACAAGTCCAAGGACCCGGTCCATGCGGCTGGCGATATCCACCATACGTTCCCGCTTGCCCCCGGCGACCTCCGCCGTCGCCCAGCCCTCGAAGTCAATGGCAATCAATGATTTCCTGACTTCCTCCCAGTTGATCGTTCCATCCCCCAATTCGGAGCCAAAGCCGGCACTGAGTCCCTCGCTCTTGTGCTTTCGCTCATCCCATTCCTTCACGTCCAGTTTACCGATGCGGGAACCGAGGATCTCGATCCAGTGCTGGGGAACCCCCCACCTGACATTGTTTCCAATATCGAAATAGGCACCAAAGTTCGGATGGTTGATCTCATCGACATAACGCTCCATGTCGAGGGCACTGATGATGAATCCGGCCCAGACATTTTCGAGCAGGATCTTTACTCCGTAGCCCTCGGCGGCGGAAAGCCCCTTTCGGATGATCTCCTGGGTTTCCTTCCAGCTCTCCATGAGCGGTCGGCTTTGGTCGTAGCGTGCCACATAGAGGACTGAGGAACCTCCGACATCGTGGGCAAACTTGACGGCAGTTTCCAGGTCCGGCTTGTCCGCGTTGACGATTCCGTGAACGATGAGCCCGGACTTGTCGACGGCTTCGAGGTAGGCTTTGAGATTCGTGTTATTCTCCGTGCGCAGTTCCGTCCCGTCAAAACCGGCCTCCTTTAAGAGTTTGAACTGATCGACGAGAGAAAGGTCCGGCTCGTTCAGCATGCTGAACTTCACGCCCTTTTTGATTCGCCCTGTCAATTTGGTTTCAGGAGCGGCGCTACCACTGGCTGGAGCGGATGCTGTCGTCTGGGCAAGGAGGACCGGAGAGAGCGCGGAGGCTCCCAGGATGGGAGCCGTTTGGGAGAAGAAGTGACGTCGATTCATGATTAGGCACAGAAAGCCAGACCGGTGTCGGTTTCGTCAATGCCGAAACTGCCGCGATCGGGGTAGGTCGTCTCCCGTCCCGGCGTTCGTCCTTGTGCCCAAACGGCACTTCGGATGGAGATGATCGGCATTCTCCGCATGCCCCCGTTCTTTTACATCCCCCTCAAAACGCAAGCTCATCCCGCGCCCGCTCTCCATTGAGCAGGCGCATGATCCCTCGCGGGTTGGCATTCTGTAATTCCATCGGCAGCATCGTATCGGGCCAGTCCTGATAGCACACCGGCCTGACAAAACGACTCACTGCACGCGTCCCGATGCTGGTGAAATGACTGTGGGTGGTCGCCGGATACGGCCCCCCGTGGTGCATGCTGTGACAAACCTCGATACCGACCGGATAACCGTTAAAGATGAGTCGGCCGGCCTTGCGCTGCAGCACGGTGACCAGTTCACGGTATTCAGCGAGATCGTTCTCGGTCCCGTGGATCGTGGCGCTGAGAGATCCTTCGAGTTTCTCCGCGATCGCGATCATGTCCGAGGGAGCTCCGCAACTTACCAGCGTCGAGACGGGGCCGAAGAGTTCATTGAAGAGGGTTGGATCACCCAGAAGACCCTGTTGAGTCGTTTGGAAGAGGTAGGCGGCAGCCTCGCACTTCGCCGGATCGGCATCGATCGCCGAGTGTCCGAGGAGCTCGACTGACTCCCGGGTCATTAGATCGGAAATGCCGGACTGATAGGCGCCGTGAATGCCGGCGTGGAGCATCGTGGCCGGCTTGAAGGCGGTGACTTTTTCGCGGGCAAGTTCGGAGAAGTCGGCCCACTCCTCGGACTCCAGACCGAGGACGAGGCCCGGGTTGGTGCAGAATTGACCGACTCCGGCGGTGAGAGCAGCGACGAATCCTTCTGCGATTCGTGACGCCCCTGCCCTGAGCGCTCCCGGGAGGACAAACACCGGGTTTACGCTGCCCATCTCCGCGTAAAAGGGAATGGGAACGGGGCGGGAGTTGGCGACCGTAAAGAGGGCTCGTCCGCCTCCGAGTGATCCGGTGAAGGCGGCCGCAGTGATGCCGGGGTGACTGACAAGACGGGTCCCGACCTCGTTGCTTTTCCCGTGGAGGAGAGAGAAGACCCCCTCGGGCATGCGAGTGGAGGCCGCGGCACGCAGGATGGCGCGGGCGGCAAGCTCGCAGGTTCCGGGGTGACCGGGATGGGCCTTGATGATGACGGGGCACCCGGCGGCGAAAGCGGACATGGTGTCGGCTCCGAGCACGGAGATGGCGATGGGAAAATTACTCGCGCCGAAAATAGCAACGGGTCCGACCGGCTGCATGAGCGAGCGAACGTCGGGTTTGGGAAGAGGCTGACGGGTCGGATCGGGCAGATCAATGCGGGCGTCGACCCAGGATCCTTCACGAATCAATTCGGCAAACTGACGCGTGTGGAGGACAGCCCGGTCGCGCTCGGAGGCGCAGCGCGGCAGGGGATGCCCGGTCTCGGCGGAGGCGCGCTGAAGCAGTTCATCGCCCAGGGCGAGTGTTTCGTTCGCAATGGCGTCGAGGAAATCGGCACGTGCCTCGGCGATGAGGCGACGAAAGGGGTCGAAGGCGGCGACGGCGAGGGTAACGGCGTCGTCGATCTCGACTTCGGTGGCCTCAAAATAGCAAGGTTCCAGTGCCGTGCCGAGGGAGGGATTAGCCGGAGAAAATGAACTGGCGGACGAGGCGGATTCCCTGTTCCCGATGAGGTGTCTTCCGGTCAGATTCATGTGGTCATGTTAGGTGAAAACGGCAGGCGGAGCGCCCGTCCTGCAGGATGGGCGCTTCTGCAGGGCGACCGCTCCGGTTGCCGTTGCCGATATTCTAGAGCGTTGCAGCGAGTAGTGTCAACGCCGCCGCTTTCACCTGCTCCGATTGCGCTTCCGTGATCCCGCTGAGGAGCGGCAGATGCGGACCGGTCTCGGCGATGCCGGCGAGGCGGACGGCTTCGTGAAGAACACGAATGGGATTGATCCCGTTGCGGAGGTCTTCGAGCGGTTTGAAAATGGCTTGAATGGCTCTGGCCTTGTCGAGGTCGTTGGCCTGGACCGCCTTGAGGAGTTGATCACTCAATTCCGGCCGGATGCAGACGCAGCCGGCGGTAAAACCGTTGACGCCAAAATCGACAAGGTGCTCGATAACGGGTTGTTCTCCGATACCGCTCACGATGATCGCGGGATCGACCACATCGACGAGACGGGTGAGAAAGGGGTCATCGGCGGGATCTTCGCGGACGATGGCGTATTTGATCCAGGAAACGAGACCTTCGTCGACGAGCTGCTTCGTTCCCTCGACGCTGATGTAGTCGCCATACTTGATGTAAACGACGATGGGTTTGCCGACCTTGTGGGCAAAGTTCCTCAATCCGGAAACGACTCCATCGGAGGTGGTGATGCCCTGATGGGGAAGAACCATCACGGTGGGGTAGGCGGTGTTCTTCAGAATCTCCGCCTGATCCATCATGACTCCGTAGGCGGGTCCGGCCGAGGGAACGACGAGGGTGTCGGCTCCGGCGATTTCGGCGAGTTGACCGAGGATGGACTCGTACTCGCTTGGAGCGATGTGGTAGAAATTCGCGTTGCCGCCATAGAGCAGCGTCGTGACCTGGCCGGCTTCGATGTGACGGATGAGCTTCTGATTCTCCGCGCGGTCAAATTTCAGGTTCTGATCGCGGGCCATCGGAGGCACCGCAATGACGGAACGGGCGAGATCTTCAGGAGTGATGGTTCGGGTTTGCATTAGGGAAGGGATTGAGAGTTTCAGGTCCAGGTGCCGTCGATGAGCCGCTGGGCGGGGCCGGAGTAGTCGTCGCGGAGAATTTCGGGGAGACGGTGCGGCCTGACATTGTCATACGACTGCAACATGGCGAAACGTGTCATCGCGGCGGGGATGCCAACGGCGGTGAAACCGGGATGCCCGGTCGCGGGGTAGGGACCGCCATGGTTCATGGCCGGGGAAACGGCGACACCGGTGGGCATTTTGTCGTTCAGGAGACGCCCGACTTTCTGGCGGAGAATGGGCGCGAGGAGGTCGTAGGCGACGTCGTCCTTTCCGCAAGCCGAGGAGTAGATCGAACCGGTGAGATTACCCTCGAGGTGTTCAAGAATTGCGGCCGCCTGTTTTAGTGAAGAGGCGGTGACAATAAGCGAGGAATTACCGAAGGCCTCCGTTTGCATGGTCTCGGGATCGCGGAGGAAGGCGTTGCCGGAAACACGGAAGAGCGTGTTCGCGACACAGCAGCCGGCACCGCTTCCGGGTCCGGTTCCGCAGAGAATCTGGGCACCGGCTTCTTTGAGAATGCGATGGCTCTCATGGAGGGACTTGCGGACCGAGTCGGAAAGGAGCGTGCCAACGGCGGCGCCTTCAAATCGCCGGGTGATGTCAGTGATAAATCGTTCCGCCGCTTCGCCGTCGATGAGCAGGACCATGCCGGGATTGGTGCAGAACTGGCCTGTTCCCATGAGGCAGCTTCCGGAAAACTCTTCAGCGAGGGCATCACCTTTTTCATCAAGGGCGTGGGGAAGGAAAACCACCGGGTTCACGCTCGAGAGTTCAAGATAGATCGGTTTTCCGGCTCCGTCGGCGGCCTGTTTCAGGGCGAGGCCGGCACTGCGGCTTCCGGTGTAGCCGGTCGCTCCGATGCGCTCGTCGGTGACGAGTTGCTCACCGATGGAGTGGCTCGTCCGGTAGATTAACTGGACGATTCCCGCAGGCATGCCGGTTTCTTCTGCCGCCAGATGGGCCGCCTCCGCGAAGAGTTTTGTCGTTCCCGGGTGCGAGGAATTGGCCTTGGCAATGACAGGGTTGCCCGCCGCGATCGCCGCGGCGAAGTCGCCGCCCGAGGCGCTGCCGAAGGCGAAGGGGAAATTGTTAGGGCCGAAAACAACGACGGGTCCGATCGGGCCGAAGCAGGCACGGATATTGTTGGTCGTGTCGATCACGGGATTTCTCCAGCCACCTGACCGGGCGGCGGCAGCGGCCTGGCGCAACTGACTTGTGGTGCGGGGAAGTTCAGCTCCGGCAAGGCGGGGCGTTTTCGGAAGGGCGGTTTCGAGATGGGCCAGTTCGACGAGTGCGTCGGAGCGTTCCTCGATTTTCACGGCGAAGGCCTCCAGAAAGTTTGCGATTCTCTCGCCCGGCATAGACAGCATTTCGAGAAACGCGGCATGAGCGGAATTGAGGGCGGCTTCACAATCTGACCAGGAGCTGACGGGATAGAGCGGGGGGAGAAATTCTCCGGTCGCGGGGTTGGCTGCCTGGAAGGTGCCGGTTCTTTCGGATTCGCGCCATTTGCCGGCGATGAGGACAGGTTCTGGGGACATAAGGGATAGGTGAATACGGGGACCGTGAAGCTTCGCGAGCAGATCCCCGCCGTCAAGGCAGCGTTGCGGGGATGATTCAGACGAGATCGAGCGGGAAATGTGACAACTGCCGGTGTCCCTCCGCAGTGATGAGGTAGTTGTTTTCGAGTCGGATCCCGGCGCGCAGGTTTCCTCCGTAAAGGCCGGGTTCAAAGGCCACGACATCACCGATTTCAAAGGTGTCATCCCATCCCGGATTGATGCGGGGCACTTCGTGGGCGTCGAGTCCGATTCCGTGTCCGGCGTGATGGAAAAACTGGTAACCCTGCCATCCATCGAGTTCGCGATGGACGACCTCGAACATCTCGCGGCAGGACTGACCCGGTTTGAGAAAGGTTTCCCCCAGCTTCATGACATCGAGAACGCGGGCGTGGGCGGTGGCCTGCTCGTCAGTGGGCTGACCGTCGACGGCGAAGGTACGACAGAGGTCGCAGCGGTAACCACGGACCCCGACACCGATATCGAGAGGCATTAATTCTCCGGCAAGGACTTCACGGCGGGGGCGGGCGAAACCTCCGGGTGATCCCGCCTGAAAATCCTGTCCCCATCCCGAAAGGAATTCTCCCGCCGCATAGGTCGCGACCTCGAGCATCGCAGACATTACCTCGACCTCCCCAATACCCGGTTCGAGGAGTTGTTTTGCCTCGGCGTAGGTTTTGTCGGCACAGGTGATGGTGAATTCGAGGGCGGCGACTTCGTCGGCATCCTTGTGACGCCGCAAATACTGGTAGTCCTCCGTGATATCGCGACAGGCCGGACCCGAAATGAGGGCGGCGGGGGTTTGCTCATCGGTTCCGACCACCTTGAGCCCCGAGAGAAGAGGATAGAGCACTTCAGTGACACAGGCGCTGAGGTTGGGCTTGAGCGTGCAGAGATGATTGGGAACGTAGGACATCACCTGATCGGCTGCCGGAGCATCGGGCGACTCATCGTGGGTCACGAGGCTGACCTCTCCGTCCCGCTTCACGAGAAGGCTCACCGGCGTGAGCGGTTGTGCGTGCCAGTAACCGGAGAGGGAGTAAATGTAGTGCCGGTTGAAGAAGATCGCTCCATCGAGTTCGTTGGCGGCGAGATAATGGCGCAGTTTCTCCTGCCGGGCGCGACAGGAGGTCGGATTCAGTGGAGGAGGGGAACCTGGCATGACGGGCAGAGCTTAACCCCGGGGTGATTTTGGGATCAAGTTCGGATTCGGAGGCTTCAGATGGGGCCGGGAGTCACGGTTTCGTCACCACCGGGTCCGCCCAGATGGCATAGTTGCTCCTGGCATCGAGTCCCCGCGAGGTCAGGGTGAGCTGAATTCGGGAAACTCCGGAGAGATCACATTCGAGCAATCGGGCTGGATCGGTGCCGTTCAGGATAACGGAGGCCAGAGGTTTATCGTCGCCGGAGACAGTGAACTCCACTCTGCCTTTCTCGCCGAGTTCGGGATGAAGGCCCGCCAATACAGTGAATCTGGCATACACCTTCTCCGGCAAAGGAAAGGTCAGGGTCTTCCCCATGCCCGCGCTGATGCCGTTGGTGAATTCGTTTTCGCCGGACTCCAGTCGCAGCTTGAGCGGCATGGCCTGAGTCCCTCCGGCGAGGACAACTCCGCTGCGGGGATGTCCCCAGTGCGGCTGGCCGAAGAACTGGGATTGCGGGTAGTAGAGGCTCGCCGCCTCGACCGGGAAGAAGGCTCCAATTTTCACCGTTTTCAGAGGGGCGCGCTCTGCTTCTTCGAATTTTTCCGAACCCAGGGAGATCAGGGTATAGAGGGCATCGGCCACGACCCTTGCATCCTCGGTGGCGGCTTTCAGTTGATGAGTGGTGACAGACTCCGCGTCCTCCGCGTAGAGGGCCTGGATGATGGGAATGGTCGTGCTTCGGGCATTGATGACGGCCTCGTGCAGGCGATGCATCAATCGCCAGGATGCTTCCTCCACGGTGAGTCCGAGGAGAGCGGGTTGATAGTCATCGATGGCAATATCCAACTCACCGCTTTCGATCGGGCTATGAAGCAGTTTATCCTTCATTGCTTCACTTGGCGGCAGGAACTGCTGGAGCAGGGTAAACATGTTATCGCCGGGCACCGTGTGTGAGGGGCTGCCATAGTCTTCGAGCTGATGGCAGATCGTGCCCATGAATCGCGCCGCCTCGCCGATCTTGCCTGACCGAAGCGCCTCAACCGCTTTCATCATGAAATAGCGCAGAGTTTCCAGATTCTCGGCCTGTTGCGCCGGCAGGTGCAGATTCAGGAGATAGACCTCGCCGGGCTTGTCCTCCCTCATCGCAAACTTCGCGTTCTCCTTGTCCGAGTAGACCTGATCAGGAATCAGACAATAGGCGCTGCCGAGCCTGGCGGCCTCTTCGCCGAGGAGTTCCTGTTGCCAGGACGGCAACACTCCCAGCGCGGCTTTGGTGATCGCGATGTGAGGTGCTTCGCTCCAACTAAGCGCGGAAGCAAAGGGAAGGAGGGCGACCGTCGCGATTGAAAAATGTCGTAATGTCAGGGGTGTCATGAAAATGAAACGTTATTCCACCTTGGAAGCGGTCAGTGAATCAACCTGAACGGAAACGGACTCATCGTAACTCTTCAGGGCCTCCCGGATCTTCCCGTGATCGCCGCCGTGGGAATGGACCAGTCGTTTTGCGTAGGTAAAGGCGGACTGAAAGGTCCCGTCGCCATCGGCATCGAGCCAGATCGGATTGGTGGATCCGATGACCCGGGGATTCAGGGTTTTGCTGTTCGGTTGATAGGGACGGGGAATTTCCCAGAATGGCTCCGTGATTCCGGGACCGGTCGCGATGACAACCAGGTGGACGTCGTGGGCAGGTTTCTCGATCTGCCAGGTGATTCGGGCCTTTTCTCCGGCGAGGTGATTATCCTGAATCTTCTCTTCCCGAATCATGAGACCATTCGCATAGAGGGCGAGGTGATCAGCCTGCGTCCACGAGGGGCCATAGACGGTGGCTTCCACTTTGATCGTCCCGGAAAGCCCGGTGGCGAGATCACCGACCGAAAAGTGATCGTCGACTTTCAATTGGGCCATCAGCCCGAGGCTGACGAGGAGACGACCTTCCTCATAGCTTCGCCATACTTCCTCGAGATCGGGCTTCGCCGGATCGCTGTCTTTCGCCGCCGCATAGGTGCGGCCCTGGCCGAGGATGAAGCGGTTCACATCGTGACTGTCGCTCGAGGCAATCGCGGCAATGCGGTGCCCGCGGTTGAGCAGGGCGAACCAGTCGCGATAAAGCAAATGGATATCGGATTGCATCGCTGCCGAGGTGACCACTTCCAGCGCATCGATGTCCAGTGAGGCGGCCTGGCGATGTTGTCCCGTTTCCGGATTGAACTGAAAGCCGCCGAGCGGAATGAAGCCGCTGTGCAGATCGCGCGGATGATTCAGGGTGATGACATCCACTCCTGGCGTCGCCCGGATCTCCGGAATCAAGCGGGACAAGTCTTCCTCCTGATGATTCACCACCTTCGCTCCTGCCAAGATCGGGAAAGCATTGAAGTGTCCGCGTTTGGTGGTCACCTCGTTGCCGATGACGGGGGTGAAATGATCGATCACCTCCATGCCGCGAGCCGCGGGGGCATAGTCGGCATGATGATTATGATCGGTGGCGATCGCAAGTTCGATGCCCTCTCCTGCAATGGTAATGACGCGCTCGTCCACACTGGCATCGCCATGGCCGCTGTGGGTGCGCGTGTGAATGTGGCTGTCCGCGGCGATCCATCCCTCCGTGGGCACTTCGCGGTGGAGTTTAAGTGTCACCTGCCGGGTTTCATCCGCCTTCAAAGAAAACTCTTCGCGTTCGACGCTCCACTCAAACCCGCGTCCGGCATGAAGCACAAAATCTCCGGGAGGAACCAGCAGCGTTGCCTGTCCATTGCCTGTGTAAACGACCCCGACCCTGGCGGCGGTCCTGTCTTCCGGTTCAGCGCGGAGCGGCTGCAGGGTGCCATCGGGACGGGTCAAGGTGAGACGGCAGGGAATCGCATTTCCGGACTCTCCGTCGTTTACCGCAACCTCGATCTTTGCTCCGCTGAGGAAATCCCGACCCGGTTTCCTCACGATGGAAACGGGGCCAATCAAAATGTCGTCGAGACCGGTCGGAGCCTGGATGACGAGATGGTTTTCACCATCACGAAGCGTGCCGGGGGGAATGACCAGCAAACACTCCAACGGGGTTTCCGCATTCACGAGAGTGCCGAGCTTGCGATCGTTGAGGAGGACAGTCCAGGTGAGCTTCACATCGCTCTGCCAGAGTCGCAGGGTTTCTTCAGACGGGTTCGCCCTGGCCTGAAACCGCCGTTCCCATCGCTCCGTATCAACTGGGCGATCCTTGAACATTTCCCACTCCCATTGCCCCGGCTTTCCGAGATGGAGTTGAGCTGACTCGATCACCACTTCTCCCTCGCCTGCCCCGGACGCCGGAGAAAAAAGGACAAGCGCAAGAGAGCAGGTGAGAAAGCGATTCATGATGATCCAGGACGGGGTCTTGATGATACCGCTTATCGCAGTGACTCGCGCAGCATCACCGGATCGTCCGTGGTGATTCCGTCGAGACCGAGCGCGGCGAGACGGCGGGCGTCCTCTGGCGTGTTGATCGTCCAGGCGTAGAGTTTCAGTCCGGCGGCGCGGACCTGCTCCACAAGCTCCGGAGTCCAGTTGAATTTGAGTCCGAGATCGAGTCCATCGAGACCGTCGGCTTTGGTGTCGAGGATGAGTTGAGTAAGATCGACCGGGGTCTTGTCCTTCGTTTCACCGGAGGAAAGTCGGTATACCGCGATCCATGGCATTGCCTTCTTGGCTTCCTGCGCCACCTTTCGATCAAAGGCGATGATACAGAGCTGATCGGCGCGTTCCTTCCAGGTTTCGAGCTCACGGGCGAGTAAGGGTACGACTCGCGCGCTGTCTTTGATTTCGAGAAAGAAGCGCTGCTTTCCCTCCGGCAGGGTGGCGAGAGCTTGCGCGAGACTGGGGACGGGCTCTCCTTTCCACGTCTCGCCCTTCCACAAGCCGGCATCGAGTTTCTGTAGTTCGGTTAGGGTCTTTTCGATCACCTTTCCCTCAATGCCGGTGGTGCGTTTGGTATCGGCATCGTGAAAGAGGACAATCTGATTGTCGGCCGTGAGATAGAGATCAAGTTCGCAGGCATCGCTCCCTTTTTCCCAGGCGAGCTTAAAGGCGGCGACGGTGTTCTCCGGAGCGATCGCCGAATATCCCCGATGGGCGATGATCTCCAGCGCAAAGGTGTGAGTGTTCATGAGGAGGAGAATGGAGAGGAGACTGAGAGGTTTCATCATAGAGGGTCGGGAAATGGATGCGAGAGGGATCACTCTAGTTCGCTTTTCCTGTCTGCATCGGATACTCAAGAGTGAACTGGTGTTGTTCGAGCTCATGGACATAGGGAGTGTCGTCGACGAGTACCTTCTGGACGACATCGTAGGTCAGGGCATCGATGTGATTACCGGCAGGGACAAAACGGAGGAGTCGCAGGACGGGTTGAGAGAGATAGTCGCTGAGCATCGCGGTCACGGGCTGGCCGTGGTCCCCGGTGGTGGTCAGTTTCAATGCGGTGGTGCGACTCTGATCGCCGCTGAAGATAAAGTCCAGATTGGCGTGTTTGCGATAGAGTTTCTCCCACATCTGCTCGCCTGAGTTGCCGCGTTTACCGTGGATCTTGGTCCAGTTCATGCGGCCCTTGGGATCATGAATGTAACCTTCCTCGGTCTTCGGCTTTTCGCGAATGCCGAGATCCATGTGGGTAGTGATCAGGGCGCGGCGGCCGGAGTGTTCCCGCAGCAGACCATCGGCCCAGTCAAGGACGTCGTCGGGAGCGTTGCACTCAAGGCTGAGGTGGATGAAATCGAGGTCGCCGGCGCTGATGAGTTGCGCACTGTTCACATTGTTCGCCGACACATTTTGATCGGGACGGGAGTGATCGTAGCTGCCGAGATACCAGGGGTAGGCGGCGAAGCCGGAAGCAGGGAAATGCTGTTGGAAGAGTTTCGCGTCGCCCTTTGAGGTCATGTCATGGTTGCCCACGGTAAGGCTGAAGGGAACGGTGCCATGCAGTCGATCCAGGTGCTGTTTCGCCACGGCCCATTGCTCGATCTTGTTTTTGTCCACGATGTCGCCCACGTGGCTGACGAAGATTATATTCTGATCATCACGATGCTCGAGAATCCAGTTGATCTGAGCTTCCAGATTCGGATTCGTGACCGGATCCTTGCTGCCCGGGGTGGCCTTGCAGTCCCTGCCGAGATACGTCTGCGTGTCCGGGATAATGACAAAGGTGAATGCCTCTTCAGGCATCGCCGGAAGCTGGCGTGATCCTGTCATTCGGGTAGGTTTTTCGTCGGCGGAGGAGGTGCTGCCGAGGAGCATCAGAAGCAGCATGAGGGGAATTGACTTCATTGGCAACGAGTGGTGTTGGCTTCAACTGAGATTGGGCACCCTCCTGAAAGAGGCATTCTACGTGGCGATTGTGAAAAAACCAATCCGACGCAATGACGGCGATTGCCCCGATGTTGTCGAGGTCGGCTGGCGGATCTCCGTCATATCCGGCGGGGAGGAGCAATGAGAAGCGCCTCCAGCACCCTCTCGACGTGCAGGTCATTCGATTCCTTCTTTAACAGATACCGATGCCGCCCCGTCGGATCTTGATTCCACTCGAAAGTCATGTCCTCGCGCAGGTCCATCCGCCCCGCAGCGGAGAGATCCCAGCAGTCATTCAATCCGCGCACGGCAAAGAGGACGGTGGCGAGGTCGGCAACATGGCGGTCTTTCGCGGTTCCGCCGAAATAGTGCTCGTAGGCGCGCCGTACGGGATTGTCGGCCGGGGTGTTTGTCAGGGAGGCTCCGATGGCAAGCCCGCTGGGCACGGAGCAGACCTCGCGTCCGGCGAAGACGATTTCTCCGGGCCAGTGGTGAATCGCGTAGTAAGCCGAAGCTGCGTCGCGCTGGAAGTTCACGTTTCCGAGCTTGAGGTCATCCTCCGGTGGGCTGCCGATGAAGTTTCCGCCCATGCAGACCCACTTCACGACTTTTGACCGGGCGATCTCCATTCCACCGGAAGACTGGAGAAACCGGCTCACGTTGGTGAGGTAGCCGACGGTGACGAGGATGACGGAGTGGTCAGGCTGTTTTGTCAGGATTTCCCGATAGGCGTCGACGGCGTCGGGGAAGGACCCGGGCGAGGTGACGCGATGGGAAAATTCGGCGGCGATCCGGGCAGTGAACTTCGAGGGCATCAGGACCCCTTCGCCTTTGGCCCAGCCGAGCGGCAGCGCGGGGCGCCCGCGATAGCGATTAATGACATCGACCGTGGCGAGGGCGAGGGGGTCACGCACGCTCGTGACCGTGGCGAGGATCTCGCATTCGCCGCGATCAGCTAGGGCATGGAGCACGGCCATGGCACCCGCATCGTCGCAGTCGGTGGTCATGTCGGTGTCGAAGAGAATTTTTACGGGGGCGGCGGTGAGAGTGACACCGCCGAGGAATAAAGGGATGAGGAAGCGGAGGATGATCGTCATTAGTGCCTCAGGGTTGGGCCAGCCCCGCCATTTCGTCCTCGTTCAAGGCCAGGGAGAACACCGCGAGCCCACCGATGACGCCGCCGAAGAAATTTCCCCACTCCCCGCCGCGATGCACCGCACCGACGGTGAAGTCGGCTCCATCCTCACCCCCGTCGAAGAGACCGTCGGGGTAGGGGAAGGGATTGTAGTGTTCCCACTCGTCGAGTTTTCCATTTACATAAACCCTCGATGTTTCGCCATCGTAGCTCATCGCGAGACATTGCCACCCCTCCATCGGAATCTCGGTGGCGCCGCTCGAATAAGTGATGCAGAAATCGTCTCCCGGAGTCGGGCCGCCCATCGCGGAGACGTGGCCGTGGATGCGGTTGGCGAGAGGGTAGCGTTTCATCTCGACGGCGCGGGTGCCGCGGGCGGCATTGAGGAAGAGACAGTACTGGCGCTTTTTCCGCGTCTCGTCCCAGACTCCGGCGATGGCCTGCCACTGCGATTTTGTCTCTCGCTTTAACCAGGCGACGACGGTAACCCGGGCATCCTTTCCGTGGAGGTTCAGGGGACCGATGTCCTTGCGTTCGATGATAAACCATTGGCCGCGTGCTATTTTCGCGGCGTGGGTGCCGAAGACGCCCCCTTCGACCCGGACGATGGGGCCATTCTGTTCCTGCAAGGCGAGCGGAGCGGGACCGCGGGAGACGCGGGGCGATCCTTCGTTTTCCTGGAAATCCCAGAAGGCGACGAGGCCGGGAAGGGCGAGGATGTGCCCGGCGGGGGCGGCGGGCAGAGGTTCGGCGAGGACTTTTGCGGAGAGGCTCGTCAGGGAGAATCCAAGGAGAGTCAGGAGGGTTCGTTGCATGGGAGAAGAAAGCGGGGAGCTTGGCATCGTAGCGGTATCACCGAAGATTGACAGGATTCCTGCCCTGCATTGCCTCATAACTTTACAGGATGCGGGAGATGCAAAAAGTGATCCTGATTTTCTAAACATCGGCATCTTCGAAAGGTAGATCCTTGCGCGGTTCGGTGCCGAGCCAGAGGACGTTGCCGTCGGGATCCTCGAACTTCATCTCGTAGGCCCAGGAGAAGTTGCGCGGTTCCTGATGGACTTTCACTCCTGCCTTTCTGAAATCGTGGAAGAGCGATTCATTTTCCAGTCCGATCCAGACCCGGGAGCGGGGCGTCCCAGGGCCGGTCTGTGAGAGCATCAGGCAACATCCATCCCGCGAGACCGAAGCAATGGAACTCCCTTCGTGGCAACCCCAGTCGGCTTTGAAACCTAGTATGGCGGTGTAGAAGACGATGGCGGCCTGAAGGTGCGATACCGGAAGGATGGGAATGGTGCATTCGATCTGGCGCGGGGTGTTGCTCATGTCGGGGAGTGTTGGATCGAGGAAAGGGAGAGTTTCGGATTTCAGACACCGACGGTTATGTTGCCTTAGAGGCTTGAAGTATTGGACGAGAAGCGTGACGGGATCGCAGCTTATCGCCCCCACACCAGCACCTGACCGTCGGCTTCAAGGCGTTCACACAATTTCAGGTAGTCCACACCGTGTGCCGGAACACCCGCGTCGATCGCTAAAGAGGCGGCCGTCGCCGCGCTCTGGCTTGTAACCATGAAGACGGGCTCCATGCGCAGGCTCGCAAAGGCACTGTGACTCGCGCTGAGGGCGAAGGTGACGAAGAGGTTTTCGCATTCGGATCGTTTCGGTATGATGGCGTCATAGCCGATCGCATACGGGCCGGCACCACCACGTCCGCCGGCGACCTTGCCCTCGCGGGTGACGACGCCGTCTTTCACGATGCGGCGGATCTCATGGATATCGGTTCCGTAGCTGCCGAGGCCGACGGACTTTGGAGCAATCTTTCGTCCGAAAGTGTGATGTTCGGTCAGGACGAGATCACTCACCATGCGTCGTGCTTCGCGCACGTAGATCTGATGCGGCCAGCCGCCGGTATCCGGGAATTCGTCCTTCGGAAGCCCGAACCGCTTCATGTCAGTCCGCACCTTCTCCGGCACGCGCGGATCGGTCGCGAGAAAGTGGAGGAGACCGCGGTGGTAGTCCTCGTGCGCCTTTGCGATGACTTCGCGCTCGGCGTAGCTCGCCTCGGGCCAGGCCCAACTCGCTCCGGGCAGATTGCCGCCGAAGGTAGCGGTGTTGAAGTCCCATTTATCGTTGGGCAGGGGATCGTGCTTCGAGAACCAGCGCAGGTCCATCTCGTCTCCGATCCCGAGACAGGCTTCGATGAAGCGGACCACGATCTCATAGCGGTCCGGGTCGTAGTCGGTCGGCGGCGCTATGGGAAGGCTGTTTTCGGGATCCGTCGTGAGGCAGAGGCGAAAGCAATATGCCTGTACTCCCGGCGCGGGATCTCCCGGACTGCCGGGTTCACCTTCCTGGATGAGCGGCAAAAGGCCACTCGTCGGATCGCCCTTCTTCACATAGGGGTCGAGGGGGAAATCGCGATCCCACACCCCCTGACCACCGGGGACACGACCGTGAGGACCGGGTTTGAGGTGCTTGGCGCGAGGGTGGTATTTTTCCGCATAATGAATTCCATTGTAGGTCTCGCCATATTTCGCGTTTCCTTCTCTTTCGAGGGTGTAGGTGACACCCGCTTTCGCCATCAGGTCGCCCTCGTAGGTCGTGTCGAGGAAGATCTTCGCCCTGACAAGATCCCCGTTTTCGAGGACGAGTTCCGTGATACGGGTCCCCTCCTTTTTCACCGAGGCGAGGCGCGCTCGGAAGTGAACTTGAACGCCGGCCTCCTTCGCCATTTCGTTAAAAACTTCCTCCGCCTTATGCGGCTCGATCGCATAAGCGCCGCCAGTTGCAGGTCCGCCGCCGCCATCACTCTTGAAGGCCTTGTCCCAGGCCAGCGTCACGCCGACAGTTGCGGCGAGCCTGGTGAAATACTCGCGGGCAATGCCCCCGACGCTGCGCGGATCGCCAATATCGACAGCGCTGAGCCCGCCCGAGGTCATGCCACCGAGGTGTTTTCCCGGTTCGAGCAGGACGACGGATTTGCCCATACGTGCCGCCTGGACCGCCGCGACGACTCCCCCTGAGGTGCCGCCATAGACGCAGATGTCCGCTTCGAGGGTGGCGGCGCGGGAGGGGAGAGAATCCAGCACGAAGAAAAGTGCAACGAGGAGGCGGAGTATCATGTGTTTCAACTATCCTAGCGTAAGGGGCATCCGACCCGTCAACCCAATAGCGCTGTTCTTTTTGGGGACATCCTGTCCGCAGGGATACGCAGATGAGGCTGACTTTTTTCTGTTCGAGGGCGATGGAATTCCGGAATCTTTGCGCCATGAAGATCCCCTCATTTCTATCTACCTTTTTTGCCGGCGTGATTTTATTTCTAAGTGTGACCGGTTTCGCCGCTGAAGTTTTCGAACTTGGGGAAGCTAATTTCGAAGAACGTCCGAAGGGCAAAGAGGCCGACTCCATTGTGGGTGATTTTGTGCTGAGGAATGACAAAGTCGAGGCTGTCGTCTCCGGCAACCTTCCCCTGCGCCGGGCGAATATGAGCACCTTTTATGGCGATGACGGGATCACACCCGGTTGCCTCTATGACCTGACCCTGTTGGATGCCGACAACGATCAGATCACCATTTTCTCTCCTTCCGGGCAACGCGGGGCGATCAATTACGTCCGCATTGTCAGCGACGGAAAAGAGGGTGAGGCGATCATTGAGACGGTTGTCTCCGCGGCGAAGTCGGGAGGTCTCTCACGTCGTCACGAATACCGGCTCAAGGACGGATGGCAGGGGGTGCTCATTGTCACCACCATCACCAACGAAGGCAGGGAAGCCGCCAAGGTCCCTCTCGCGGACCAGTGGACTCCGATGCGGAGCAAAGGAATCTTCAAGGGAGTGAACTGGGGCGACTCGATCGATCCCGCCGACAAGGCCGGTTATGCCCAAGCCTGGGTCGCCGAGGCCGGGGCCACGATCCCGGAAAAAGCCGAGACCGAACTTGCTCCGGGAGCTTCGATCACTGTCGCTCGTTTTCTTGCGGTCGGAGGCTCTCCCGCCGAGGCGGCCGGGATTGTGGCCTCTCGCCGCGAGGCCGCTGCGGTCGGCACTCTTGCGGTGACTCTGAAAGACGGAAAGAGCGGAGCGCCCCTCGGCGACGGTCGGGTCCTCATCGGTGAGGGCCCTGACAAAACCATTGTGGCGTACCCGGACAAGGCCGGCAGCATTTCGATTAGTCTTCCCGCAGGTGCCTATACTCTCGCCGTAGAGGACATCGGACGCGCGGGCATTGAGGAGTCTATCGAGATTGTCGCAGGCCAGCCCCTGACAAAGGACTTTGCCCTCGGTCCCGAAGCCGCGATCGCCTTTGACATCAAAGACGAGGAAGGTCGCAGTATTCCATGCAAAGCCCAGTTCAACGCCCTCGGCGATACGGCCAAGGTGAACCTCGGCCCGACGGACCGTGCCCGCGGCTGCGTGGATCAATATCATTCCGAGAACGGGAAGTTCACCGTGCCGCTTCCTCCGGGGAAATACGAGATCATCGTCACCCGGGGTTCCGAGCACTCGCATCTTCGCGAGGAGATCGAGCTCCAGTCCGGCGCGACTCATGCGATCAGCGGTGTGCTGAAGCGTGTCGTTTCCAGTCCCGGCTGGGTGGCGACTGATTTTCACAATCATTCCACTCCCAGTGGTGATAACACTTGCGGCACTGACGACAGGCTCATCAACCTCGCTGTCGAGCACATCGAGTTCGCCCCGACGACGGAGCACAATCGGCTTTACGACTGGCTGCCTCACATCGAGAGGCTGGGTCTCCTTCCCTTTCTCAAGACTGTTCCCGGCATGGAACTGACTGGATCCGGAGCGCATTTCAATACCTTCCCTCTCAGTCCGAGTCCGTCGCAACAAGACGGCGGCGCTCCTGTCTGGAAAAAAGATCCGCGGCTCAACGCCATTACCCTGCGTGACTGGCAGGGAGCCGAAGCCGACCGATGGATCCACGTGAACCATCCCGACATGATCGAGAACTTTATCGACCGGGATAAAGACGGCCGCGCCGACGGGGGATTTGCCTACTTCGGCGGATTAATCGATGGACTGGAATCTCAAAATTACAGCGCCGGTGAGATTCTTGCCGGAGCCCCCTACAAGATCTCTGCTGCCAGGGGCGGTGGCCCCGGGCGTGTTGTCGCCCCGATCCGCGAATTTATCTGGCTGCAATTGCTCAACCAGGGCCTATCCCCCCGCGCCATTGCCGTGGCGGACGCTCACCATGTCCATGGCAACGGTGTCGGCGGCTGGCGGACCTATGTGAAAAGCTCGACCGACGATCCCGCAAAGATTGATTGGCGTGAAATGAGCCGCAATGCCAAGGCCGGGCGCATGATCCTTTCGACCGGACCTTACCTCGAAGTTGAAACCGGCAGTGGCATCATCGCCGGGGGTCTTGACCGTGTCGGCGGAGATATCGAACTTAAAGTCCGCGTCCAATGTAACACCTGGCTTGATATTGACAGGGTCCAGGTTCTCGTAAACGGGCGGCAGGCGCCCGAGTACAATTACACCCGGGAGAAGAATCCTGACATGTTCGCCAGTGGTGTCGTGAAATTTGACCAGACGCTGAAGTTGAATCTCCAGCAGGACGCCCATCTCATCGTTGTCGCGGTTGGGGAAAAGCACACCCTCCAGACAGGCTTCGGCAGCAGCGGTCAATCGAAGTTGCAGCCGATCGCCTACAACAACCCCATCTTTATCGACGTCGACGGAGGTGGATTTAAACCGAACGGTGACACCCTGGGCTACGATCTCCCCGTGGGAGGATTGAGCGTCGACGACGTGAAGGGGAAACTGGGCGAGTGAGAATGCCGGGAAGCGCGAACAGCGTTAACCGTGTGTAGAATCCTGATCTGCATCGAAAGAGCCCGACGGGGGGCCTCTGGAGATGCGGATTGAGTGGCAACCCCGCCAGGATTCGAACCTGAACAAACAGAATCAAAATCTGTTGTGCTACCGTTACACCACGGAGTTATACGGAGGGCAACCTGTACGTTGATTTTGAAGCGAATCAAGTCGCCATTGAGATAAAATTTCGACGCTCAACGGGACACCTATCGTGGAATCAGGCCCCGGTGCCCGAAGTCTTTCCCGATCCGGCTTGCCTTCGGTCAAGAACTGATCCCGCCCGGGTTCGGGCGCGAAGAGGGTTTCGACAGCGGGGAGAGAAGTCTTAGATTAGGGCCTCAAGATCATGAAAAACACCCTGACCTATTGTTCTGTTGCCGTTGCGCTTTTGCTCAGCGCCCCTGTCTTCGCTGCCGACTCCGCCGATGGGTGGATCAGTCTTTTTGATGGAAAATCCCTCGCCGGGTGGAAGCACTCCACCCGCGGCAAGGCTGAATATTCCGTCGTCGATGGTGCGATTCGCGGAGTCACGGTCGAGGGCAGCGAAAATTCCTTTCTGCTAAGCGAGGAACAGTTTGGCGATTTCGAACTCGAGTTTGAAGTCAAGGTCGACGACGCCCTGAACTCGGGAGTGCAGGTTCGGTCCCGGGAGAAAACCGAGGCGGATCTTCTCACGAGCGGTAAAGACGGAAAACCGGCGACAGACCTGAACCGCTTTTTTGGTCCCCAGGTTGAGATCGAAGCTTCTCCGGGCCAGGCGGGTTATATTTACGGAGAGGCGACCGGTTTTGGCTGGCTCTCTCCGGAGCCCCAGGACGAGGCCCATTCTCACGGACACATGAAAAACGGAGAGTGGAACACCTTTCGCATCGTTGCCAAAGGACCTCGCATCCAGACCTTCATCAACGGAAAGCCGGTCGCTGACCTCAGCCAGGCCGTCATTTTTGAAAGCCATCCCAAAGGCCACATCGGGCTGCAGGTTCACGGCATTAAAGCCGGGACGGGTCCCTACGAAGTATTCTGGAAAAATATCAGGATTCGCAAGCTGTCGTAAGCGCTTGAACCGGAGGGAGCGAATAAAGAAGTGATTTTTCTTGCCGCTCTATCAAGTTTTCCCTACAAACGTCATCGTGAGAACGGGGTCCTGCATTCGACTGAGAGGCCCCGTTTGATCTTATAAGGAGGAGGGCCCCGGTGCTGCGAAAGCGGCACCGGGGTTACTTTTTTAGAAAACGACGAATCGGCTTCTCCGGGATTTGTCCCGGTGGCTGCGGGTGTGACGTAATTTTCCTTAAATTTTCTGCTTTCCCGTTTCATCCCGGTCCGATGCGGAGTAGATTCCCTGTCCCGCTGCTGAAGCCGGTCCGATCCGGCGGGCGGAGAATTTCGAGAGGGCTCGCGACATGAGTGAAATAGCAACCAATCGCAAGGCAAAGCGCGACTACCACATTTCGGACAAATACGAGGCCGGAATCGAGTTGAAAGGTACCGAGGTGAAATCGATCCGGGCCGGTAAGATCAACATCAGCGAGTCCTATGCCCGCGTCGACAAGGGCCAGCTCTGGCTCTATAACTGCGATATCCGGCCCTACGAGCAGGCCAGCCACGAGGTTCACGTTCCCCTGCGGCACCGTCGGCTCCTCCTGCACAAGCGAGAGATCCGGCGGTTGGAGGCAATTACTGAACAGCAGGGGCTGACCATCGTTCCGCTCCGTTTTTACTGGAAGAACCGCAGGGTCAAGGTCGAGATCGGCATCGGGAAGGGCAAAGACCAGCGTGACAAGCGCCAGGATCTGAAAGAGCGGGCCCACAACCGCGAAGTGGACCGCGAACTGGCCCTATTCAACCGATAACAGGGGGAAATCGGGTCTCTGTCGCTGACTTCTCTTGAACTCCGGTGACGAAGTCGGTTGACTGTCTCCCCGATTCCCGTTCATTCGGGGAATTTCATGGGATCCGCATTTGGTCAGCTGTTTCGAATTTCCACCTGGGGTGAGTCCCACGGGGGTGGAGTGGGGGTTGTCGTGGACGGATGTCCTCCGTTGATCCCGCTCACCGAGGAGGATATCCAGATCGATCTTGATCGTCGTCGCCCCGGACAGAGCGAAATCACAACGCCGCGGAACGAGGAGGACAAGGCCGAGATTCTTTCAGGGACCTTCGAAGGGCGCACTCTCGGCAGTCCCATTGCTATTCTCGTGCGGAACAAGGATGCCCGTCCCGAAGCCTATTCGGAGATGAGCGAGAAGTTCAGACCCTCCCACGCGGACTACACCTACCAGGCCAAGTACGGAATACGCAACTGGCAGGGGGGCGGGCGATCCAGTGCGCGGGAGACCATCGGACGCGTCGCTGCTGCCGCGATCGCAAAAAAAGTGATCACGCGCCTTTTTGCACCGAACCTTGAAATTCTTCCTTACGTCGAGTCGATCGGAACGATAGGAGCCCGGGTGGATACGGCCACCGTGACCCGGGAAATGATCGAGTCAAATATCGTGCGCACGGGGGATCCGAATGCGGTCCAGGCGATGATCGACTTGATTAAGGAGGTTCGCAGTGACGGGAACTCGGTCGGGGGCGTGGTCGCCTGTGTGATCCGCAACGTGCCCGTGGGTCTCGGGATGCCCGTCTTTGACCGGCTTGAGGCCGATCTGGCAAAAGGGATGCTCAGTCTTCCGGCGACGAAGGGATTTGAGATCGGGTCCGGTTTTAGCGGAACGACAATGACAGGACGCGAACACAATGACGCCTTCCGCATGGAGGAGGGTCGGGTCCGCACGACAAGCAATCGCTCCGGCGGGGTGCAGGGCGGTATCTCGAATGGTGAGGACATTTTTTTCCGCGTCGCCTTCAAGCCAACCGCGACGATCATGACCTCTCAGGATACCGTCACGACTGATTTTCAGGACACGGAACTGAAGGGGCGGGGGCGTCACGATGCCTGTGTCCTCCCCCGGGCCGTGCCCATGGTCGAAGCGATGGCTGCGCTGGTGTTGGTCGATCATATGCTTCGACAGCGGGCGCTCGTTGGCGGATCAGAAGCGTTTTCATGATGAGTGATTTCACCGGAGTATTTATCGTTTTTCTCTTTGTGGTGATCGCGTTTCTTTCGGCGATGCGAAACGGTGTCGTGAAGCTGCTCAGTTCAGGGGCGGCGGCGGCGGCTTCTCTCGCGATACTCGTGGCGGGAGTGCATCTGCTTCCGGTCCTCGCCAAAACGTTCGCGGGGATCGAACTCACCTGGAAAGTCACCGCGGTCCTTTCAGCGGGGCTCGCCTTTTTGGTTTATGTTATCTGCCGTATCATCTGCGGAATGATCTTCAGCAGGATGTTTAATCGGGACGGATGGTTTCACTCCCTCGTCGACGGAATTCCCGGCGGCATCCTCTCCCTCTTCCCGAGTGCGGTGGTCGTGTTTTTTCTCTTCACCTGCATCCGTATCGCGGGAACCCTGCAGGAGCTCAACTATGTGGATTCCCTCGCTCAGGATGCCATCAGCGAGATGGGGGGGCGTATCCCCGCCTACCCGTTCTCGGCCTCCTGGCGCAGTGGCGTGGAGAGCATTCCCGGGGTGGCTGAAGTATTGGATTTGTGTGATCCCTTCAGCAATCGGAAGAATCGAAACGCGGCCGCACTCGTCCTCGCCTCAAGATCCACCTACCTGAAAGTGACTTTGCTCGACCATCCCGATACCATGAAGCTCATGGAAAGAGAGGGATGGGCGGTGCTGGCTGCCGATCCGGCGATCAGTGACGCGAACCGGAAACTCGACCGGGTGGGGCTCGTGTTGGCTCCGGCCCTGGAGAAAGCAACCGGGGATCCTGTTGTGGGGGCAGAGTTGAAAAGCCTCAACTTGAGGCCGGCGTTGGTGGAGTTTGTTAAATCGATTGTGCCTGTAACTCCTGTTACGCCCGCACCGCAAATTTGAAAGAGTAGGAAGATCGAATGGCCGCACAGGATTACATCACCAGCATCGGACTCGAGGTTCATGTCCAGCTGAAGACGAACAGCAAAATGTTTTGCGGGTGTGCCGTCGAGTTTGGCATGCCTCCCAACACCCTGACCTGTCCGACCTGCCTCGGTCTCCCGGGAGCGCTCCCGAAACTGAACCTCGGGGCGATCGAACGGACTATTCTGACCGGCCGGCTTCTCGGATGCACTACCCCGGAGATCGTGAAATGGGACCGCAAGAACTACTTCTATCCGGACATGCCGAAGAACTATCAGATCTCACAGTTCGATCTGCCGCTCTGCCTTGATGGTTCGGTCCCCCTCTACGAACTCGCGTATCCAAAGGACGCGCAGAAAGATATCGCCGCACCGGGAAAAAGGGTGCGTCTTACCCGCATTCACCTGGAAGAGGATGTGGCCAAGTCGACCCATCATTCGACCTACACGACGATTGATTTCAACCGGGCCGGAACTCCCCTGATGGAGATCGTCTCCGAGCCTGACATTGATTCAGCGGAGGAGGCGGTGGCCTACCTCAATTCGTTGCGCCAGATCCTCGTCTACAGCGGAGTCTCGGATGCCGACATGGAAAAGGGGCAGATGCGCTGCGACGTGAATGTTTCGGTGAGACCCTCAACGCAAAAGGAACTCGGGACGAAAATCGAGCTGAAAAACCTGAACTCCGTTTCGGCGGTTCGTCGTTCGCTCCATTACGAAATCAGTCGTCAGATCGGCGAACTGGAAGCCGGGAGAAGCATGACCCAGGCGACCTGGAGATGGAATGACGAGATCGGTCAGACCGAACTGATGCGGACCAAGGAGGACGCGCACGACTACCGTTATTTTCCCGATCCTGATCTGCTCCCGGTTCGCACGGCGGAGATTGTCGCCCGCGTCTGTGAACGTTTGCCCGAGCTCCCGCACGAAAAGGTGGAGCGTTTTGAGAAGCAGTACCAGATCACCCATTACGACGCCTCCGTCCTCGCCTCGGATCGGGCTCTTGCCGATTGGTACGAGGCCGCCGCCTCCGGATCTTCCGCTCCGAAAAAGGTGGCGAACTGGGTCATCAACAACCTGCTCGCTGAATTGAACGGACGCGATTTGACGATCGCTGATTGTCCCGTCAGTTCAGCTGCGCTGGGCGAACTCGTCGACCTCGTTGAATCGGGTAAAATTTCAAACAACCAGGCGAAGGAGATCTTTGCCCATCTTTTTGATCATCCGGGTGAGTCTCCTGCCGCTGTCGCGAAAGCGAAAGGCTTCGAGCCTGCCGATTCGGGCGAGATTGAGGGCATTGTCGACGAAGTGATCGCCGCGAATCCCGGTCCGGTAGGTGAGGTCCGCGAAGGTAATGACAAGGCGGCAAACTTTCTCGTTGGTCAGGTCATGAAGCTCAGCAAGGGCAAGGCCAATCCAAAGCAAGTGACCGAACTGGTGCTGGGGCGGATCCGGGGGTAAGGGGTGCCCTGGCCAGCCTAACTGAGCGAAGTCTGGTGACATTCGGGAGTAAATCGCGAAATGGGAAAAATCGGTCCGTGCTTCCGACTAAAGTAGATGATCAAAGCGTCACTACCGAAAGCCAACTAAAGACCCGAACCTGAGCCAAAAATGGAACCCGTCCTGAAACCGCTTCCTCCGGAGATCCTGCCGTCAACTCGACCGGGGGTAATCCTCTGGTTCAAGATCTACTGTTGGGTTCTTTGTTTTCTTTACCTTCTCGTTTCCGCCGCTTCGCTCATGTTTTTTCTCGGCGATCCCGAGGAGCTGGAATTGCCGAGATCGGGAGCGATTGCAATGGGGGTGGTTTTTCTTTTGATGGGGCTCGGGCTGTTTGTGTTATCAGCCCTGCCGTTGATTGTTCGTCCGAAGCCCTGGGTTTGGACCTTTGACCTTATCGTGATTTGCATCGGAATGACGAGCGCGTGCTTTGTACCGCTTTGCATTCCGCTTCTCATCTTCTGGCTAAAACCAGAGACGAAAGCGTGGTTCGGAAGGGGCTGACTGTCAGCTTTTTATTCGCCGGGCGCTTTCCATCCTTCATCAAAGAATCCCGCCTTCACCACCTTGCCGGGCCATTTGCCGTCAGCCGGGGTGTTCACGTCTATCATCGCCCAGTCGGGAATCTTCGGAATCTGCTGGGAGTTGTTGAGCAAGGCATCCTCACGGAAGGTCGGCCCGCTGTTTAGAACGATGTATTTTGCGGGATTGAGCGGGTTGGGGAAAATAAGCACGGGCATGGTATCGCCACCCGGATACTCCCGGCCGCCCAGGGTGAGTTTGGTCTGATCCCAGCCAAGCGGGAGCTCAGGAAGGATCTTCCGCAGTATGGCATTGGATGAGGGATCGCCCCAAAGGACCAGATTCGAATTGGCGATGTCCGCTTCCGTGACCGCGGTGTCGTCCTTCACGGGAGCTTCACCGCGGAAGACCTTGCGCCAGAAACTGATGGCGTGATCGAGTTCACCTTTGGCCCAGCTTCCGGTCTTTTCGTGAAAGGCGGAACCGGTCGGGCGGACAAAAACAAAGGAGGACATAAAGGCGTGGTCGACCGGACCACAGAGAGTTGGGGTCTTTGTTAGTTTGGAGGCCTGCGGCGGGGTCGCGCCAGCAGCCCATTTGTCGCCTTCCTGATGAAACGCTGCTCCGTCCTTGTCTCCTGAGGCGGGTAGCGTTTGTCCGTCGAGAACAACGGACTTGACCGGTTTTTCGGGAGAGAAACGGAGAGCGCTCACATTCGTGGTCGAGGCGATGATCGAGTCGCCTTGAATCTCAGCAGTCACTTCGCTGCGCTCCCATTGTTTCTTGAGGCCTTCGACACGCACCCACTGAAGTTCGGGATAGACTAGGGTGTAGGTGACGAAACGCACCTTTGCCGGAGAGGGATCGTGTTTGCTGAGGGCTCCATCGATCAATTTTTCGAGCTCCGGTTTCGCCTCGGGGAGGATCTTGTGAGGGGTCTGTGGACCAATCACGTGGTAAAAGGCCAGATCAGGGGCAGTGCCGGTGACACGGGCTTCGTCGGCCTTGGGTGAACCATCTCCCGGATTGACCTTGTTTAGTTCGGCGACGGGCGGGTTGGCGTTGCCTGCATCCTGGCGGGCGTAACGGATCATGATGTCGGCAGCCTGCTTCTGTCCGTCGATTTCGCCGGAATAGGCAATCGTCGTCGTGTTACTGAGATTCGCGACGTAATCGGTGGCATCATACCAGCGGTAGAGCGTTTCCTCCCAGTCAGTCGGCGGGGTCTTGCCCTCAGCGTAGACCTTGTTGAATTCGCGAGTCTCGGCAAAGCCCGCGCCCGGCTGGACCACCGCCCACATTCCGGCGAAGTGTGTCCCGAATTGCCAGACCGCCGCTCCCCCCATGGAGAATCCCCGCATCACGAGCTGGTTCCCGTCGATGGGGTAGTAACGACGGGCTTGGTCGAGCGCTTCGAAGAGATCGATTTCACCGGCAAACTTGTTGGCGTTGCAGTAGCGCCCGTAGAGGTGGAGGGTAAAGGCACCGGGCGGGTTGAATTCGCCCACGCTGCTGAGGCGCTGATTGATAAAGTCTAGCTCGCTGAGCTTTTCCCCGCGGCCGTGGGCCCAGAAATCGAGGCGGCGTCCGGTCGTTTCGCCGGGTTTCCAGTCATCAGGAATAACCATGCCATAAGGCTGAACAGAGCCGTCAATTTTCGAAACATAGCCGCGCACCACAAGTCCGGTCGCCTTGAGCCAGGACGGTGTGCCTGCCTTGAGTTCGGCGGCGCGTTGATTTCCGAGATCAATCAGTTTTTTGGCCACATCGATCTGCTTCGGTTCGAAGAACTCGTTGTAGCGCAGTGCCCAATCGACTGCCTTGTGAAAAATCACGACATCGGGAAGCAGAGCGAGCGCTTCGGGATTCGCCTTAAGGGTATCCCGCAGGAAATCGATTTCCTTTCCGAGGGCACTGACACCTGCCTCGAGGGCTGCCCGATCACTGTCTGAAATCGCGATACCCGGCTGGGGAATGAGCTTGATGCCGAGATGATCGACCGCCGGGGGAGGCGGAGTGGGTTTTGGCTTCGCCGCCGGAGTCGCGGGGTTCTGGGCGGTGAGGAGAGTTGACCAAAGGACAGGGCCGGCGAAAAGGAGCGAGCGAAAGGCGTTAGACATGGGGAAGGGGTTGATTCGCCACTTTCTAACCGTGCGTGCTCTTCAACGCAACGCAGAATCGTTCCGTCCCATCAGCTTGATCCCACTTCCTCTTCGCGAATCAAATCGAAGAATTCACTCCGGGCAGCCTCCTGGGTCTCATCGAAGTGGATGCCGGCCCTCCCTGAGAGCGCTTCCGTGAGGCTCCATCTCTCTGCGCGATGATGGGTGGATTCATCGTGAATAACAATGAGGGTTCGGTCCGGCAAAAGGAAAATCCGGCACCGGTATCCATCCCATTTTTTCCAGGCGTGGGCATCGAGGGCTCCGGAATAGTAGTCCCTCAACGGATCACCGATTAGCGGAGGGGGAGCTGGTTTCCATTGCAGGGCTGCGGGGAGGATGCAGGTGAGGACGAGGTTTCCGCCGATCGCGATCAAGGCCAGTCCGACCAGGAAGATCAACAATCCGAGAAGGCCCATCAGGCAGACCTTGAAGGCGCCGGGCAGAAACTCGCGATGAAGGACGTGGTTCCCGGGGGTCAACGGATCGAACAAAACGGTCGTTTGCTTCCGGGTCCGGCGGATCTCTTCGACAATCGAAACGGCTTCAGCTTCGTTGTTGTGATAGAGCACACGGTCGATTCCGGAAAAGGGACGTTCGATGCCATCGGCGGTGAAGCGCCCTTCCATGATGATTTGCCGGCTGACAACGGTGCGCCGTTTCGCTTCCGTGATCGTTTTCAGGAAGACGCGATCCACCTGCCCCTGCGTTTCAACATAGGTGCCCATGATGCGGCCCCGCCACAAGGGGCCGGCATCGTCGAAACATGACAATGATCGCCAACCCAACCATGCCCCTGCCAGGACGAGGCAGATGGCGAGAACGAGTTCGCCCCATGGTCTATGCGAAGGGTTCATGGCTCGTCAAATCACGGGGAGGGCACGCCCCGAAAATCCTGCGCCGGCGACTCAAAGCAAGGTCGAATCGTCCCGTCCCTTGAGCTGAATCAGCTTTTTCTTGATGATCTCCAGCTCGATGGTGAGCTGGTAGGACGCTTTCACAATATCGCCGGTGGTCGTTTCATCATCAAGATGCCGGGCGGCCGGGGTGATCTTCATCATCTCGAGGGCGATCGTCTTGCAGGCTCCCTCAATCCTGGTAATGGCTTCTTCCCGTGTCATGCTCTGGGTTTTCAAATAGAATAGATGGCGACGATGTCTTCGGGAATGGTTTGAGGCCGCCCATTTTCAAGGGAGACCAGAACATAGTCGAGCCAGCCCTTGGCAACCGCCTTGCCGTCCGCTTCCTTCGTGATAAGGAAGCCGACCTTCACACTGCGCCCCTCTATTTCCTCAACTCGCGTCTCGACTTCCGCCGTGTCGCCAATGTGGAGCGGGCGTTTGTGCTCGATGTAGGAAGCCCGCACCACCCAGCTGAGTCCCCGCTCGATAAACGCGTCCATCGACATCCCGTAGCATCGCTCCATCTGGTCGTAGCGGGCGGCGAGGACGTAATCGTTGTATTTGGAATTGTGAACATGCCGATTCATGTCGATGTCGTCCGGACGCACCGGGACAAGGCTTTTAAATGCGGTGAAATCGGGCATTCGAAAGGACTTCACTTAACGAGTAACTAAACGCCTGCGGGAGGCGAAACGGTCCCGGTCATTCAGAGGGAAACCCGCGGCTGGCGGGAGGACCTGGTCAGCGCAGCAATCGCTTCAGGCGAGAGTCGCGTCCACGTTCGATCGGATCTCTGGTCGACGAGGTGGAGGATTTCTTAGTCGTGGCCTTCGGCGTTTTGTATTCGCGTTGATCGGTAACGATTTCGAATTCGAGAGGGCCGGACTCCGAGTCGAAGTGAATGATCGCGGGGTCCGGTTTGTAGGCGGCCGGTTCGTCGTCAAACTTTGCGCCGGAAGCGATCCAGGCGGGAACTCCGCCCATGGTGACATTGCCATCCGTTGTGCAGGAGGAAAATAAGATCGGGGTCAAAGAAATCAGTCCGGTATAGAGTAGTCGGTTCATGTTTCGCAGGTGTCGAAGGAAAAGGAATAAAGTTCGGGCAGACGCCGACCATAGGCGAACCTGACAGGATTTCTACGCGAAAAACGTATCATCGTGGGAGTAGGGCGGGGAACAACAGCAGAGGAAGGTGAGTCTCACTTCTGAAGCACAGCGTATTTGATGCCAGGCGCCCGGAGGAATCAGGATCGCATCCCCGGGGCCGACGCGACGGGTTTGGGTGTCCAATTCCATTTCTCCCTCGCCTTCAAGTATAAAATAAATCTCTTCGCTCAGGCGGTGGTAGTGACGATCTGTCGACGCACCCGGTGCCAGGCTGGCCTCGGCAAGGCTTTGATGATCAACCGGGGCGTTCGTCCGGTCGAGGATACTGCGAATGGTGGATCCATCGGCCGTGGTGAAGGGACTTTGTTCGGCCAGTTGCTTGACGATCATCACGGTCTAAGTTCGCTTGAGTGAGGTTTAGAGAGTATTAAATTTAAGGTTGAGGATTGCAATCCACTTGTCCAATCCGCGAAACCCTGCAACCATCAATCCCGGAAATGAACGACAAACAAGAGTTTTTCGAAGTGCCAAAACGGGGCGGCGACAAACGCTCGTCCCGAAAAAAGGGAGGGGGCAGTTTTTTCACCCATTTCCTCTGGATGGTATTTCTCGGGGTGATCTTCCTTTTTGCGACTTTGGCCCTGATCAAGGTGAGCGGCACGGGGCCGGCCTTGAAACGGTCGCTGATTGCGATTCTCGGGGGTGGCCCTCCCGTTCTGGCGAAGGAAAAGGAACCGCTCATCGTCGAGAAGGTGGTCGAGGTTCCGGTGGAGAAAGTCGTTGAGAAGGTGGTCGAAAAAATCGTCAAGGTCGAGGTCAAGCCGCCCATGCCGTCCAAGTATGTGGACTGGCAGAAAACTGACGTGGCCGAGTTGTGGAGCGAGATTCCGGTGAAGACCGAAGTGATCACGACCCAGGGCGACACGGCGGTCAAAGAACGGGTCAGGGAGGAAAGTTATCAGATCGAGATGAAGGTGAATCTCACCGTGCCGAAGCCGAACCAGTCGTCGGCCGAACTGGCGGCGATCAACTCCCATCTCCCGACGATGCTGAAAGACTTCGAGACGCTGATCACAGCGGCGGAGGTGTCTCCGTTTTTCCATTATCTCTACCAGCTCAAGACGGAGCGAACCCAGCAGAACGTCACCCGGATTGACGAGCTGCTTTCCCGTCACAACCTCTACGATCTCGAGACAGCTCTTCAGATCAAGCATCCGAAAAGCGGGCGGAAGCTGCTCCTCGTCCAAGGGGAGATGGACGTCGTCTCCGACGGGTCGGACGGGGATCGCTGGCCCGAGCTGAACAACTACATCTCCATGTCCCAGCACTATCAGCCCTTCACCAGCTACGGATGGGCAAAACGCTCCACGGTGCCGAATCCGCTGCTCTCCCGGTGGGAGGAGAAACTCAAGGAATACGAAAAGGAGTTCGCCCAGACCGGCCTCAGTATTGAACGAAACCGCTTTCTCCGGCAGCAGATTGATCAATACAAACCTCAGGTCGCCGACCTGAAGTCCCGCAGTTATCTGATTGCGGAGGCGGATCCGTTCATTGTGATTCCACTCTCATTTCTTGGCCGTACCGAGGAAAATGAGTTTGGTCCCTCGATCGGGGATTACGCGGTGGTGGTTTACGGCGACAAACTCTATCCCGCCATTGCCGGCGATGCGGGACCGAGTTGGAAGTTCGGAGAGGCCTCCTTGAGAATCGCCCGCCAGCTGAACGAAAAGGCATCTCCCTACAACCGTCCTGTCAGCGATCTGACCATCACCTACCTCATTTTTCCCGGTAGTGCTGAAGCGACCAAAGGGCCACCCGATCTCGCGCAGTGGCATCAGAAATGTTCGACCCTGCTTGATGAGATCGGCGGGATCGGGGAAGCCTATTCCCTGCATCAATGGGAGGATTTCATTGCAAAGAAAAAGGCGGAAGAGGCGACAACAACTGCCGCACCTGACGCACCCGCCACAACGGAACCCAAAGCAACGGAACCGGCTGCGGCTGCGCCTGCGGAGACGAAGGCCGCCCCGAAACCCGCACCAACCGAACCCGAAGCTGAAGCAACGCCTGAGGAGGCAAGCGGGTCAAAAGGCAATCTGGAGGATGCCGCGGAGGAACCCGCACCTGGTAACTGAAATCGGGACCGGTTTAACGCCCCAGATTGTGCCAGTAATCCCACTCCAGAACGAGGGTGTAGCGCACGTAGGGTTCGCGATCGGTCGAAAAGTCCGCGCCCCGCTGCAGGGTGAGGAGCCACTTGTCTTTCCAGAACGACTTTTCGACCGTGCTCGGAACTCCGATCAGGAAGGGCTGCCAACCGAGGCTTTCGAGCCGTTCGCGATACCATTGCTCGACCGATTCATGGTTTCCAGGTGACTGCCATTCGCGACGCCAGGTCACCCGGATCTTCGCTCCCCTCCACATACTGTTGCGGGATTCGGCGGGAAAGGTTTTTGATCCCTCCTCATAGGGCGTTGAACCCGGAGGAACGCCGATACGCTCGATGATTTTGAGCCCTTCTTTCTCCGCGTCCGCGAGCCCGGCGCTGATGAGGGGAAGATGCTTCCGGATGTGCTGCCGCTGAAAGATGAGTAGGCCTGCGCCGATAGCAAAGATAAGGATGATTCCAAGAAAGGGGCGCAGTTGTGTCTTCATCGCATGATCAACGGGAAATTTTGTAGGGCAAGGGCACCCCTTGCCGGGGGCGGGTCACAGGAAGCCGGAACAACTTTGCTAGAAATTGACACGCCAGTGGATCTGGCGTCGGAAAGAAGCGGGATTGGTATCGGAAAGGGAAACGAGGGTGAGACTCCATTCCCCTTTGGTAAAAGTGGTTCTGTCAGGATTTTCAGCCTCGCCGGCGACCCATCCGAGCGGCTCGAGCCGGGTGCGGTGCAAGGCGATGATTTCGGAAAAACCTGCGGTGGTGGAAAAGGATTGGGTCCAGGTGGTCCAGGCTTGATTGGCCTCACGGAGGTCCGGGTCATCCGGTCCGGAATCCATCTCGAGAAAATCAATCGAGGTCGCGGGCATCTCCTTCAGCAGGGCGATGAGAGCCTCACCATCGTACTTCGCGGCCGCAAGAACGGTCTCGCGTTCAAGGCGGAGTCGGTTCGAATAGACTGAGAGGACGATGACAACGATGCCGAGAACCAGCGTCGCCGCGACGAGAATGAAGGGGATGAGGCGGGAATGTCGGCTCATAACGCGGGTGAATGAGGATGTTGTCAGGCTCTTTCGGGACCCACAAGCATTTCGAAGTCGCTCTGGAGCGTCGTCTTCGCTGAGACCTTGCGCTCGACGCGAATGAACCAGGCAACAAGATTGCGCGGAGCGTTTGCTCCGGTCTGCTTCATCGGTACGGAGTGGCAGGTGTGGCCTGCGGATTCAGGTATCTCGATTTCAGCGGAGAATTCAACTGCCTCTCCCTCACGGTCCGGACCGGCGCTGAAATTGGTTTTTTCGAAGATCGTTTTTTGGATCGCCGGGGGTTTACCGGGGGTGCCGTTAATCTCGCAAATCAGCGAGACTTTGTAGGACTCGGCCGTGAGCGGACCAGCCTGCTTCAGGTAAAGGGCGGTAGACTGGCCGGGGAGAAGACGGGTCGCGTTAACCTCGACTTCGGGTTCGGGGACGACGATCCAGCGCAGGTTGACCAGGAACGCCCAGAGAAAAAGGCCTCCGACGAGGGCCGCTGAGAGGGCGACGATCCACCACCCGTTCATATTGAACCCGAGGACCCGACTGATCCACCGGTAGCGGTAGACGGGCACCTGGTAATCGAGGGCGGCGAGAACAAAGGCGGCCGCGAGAAGGGCGCAGAGAAATACGGCAACTCCAAGGCAACCCGTCATGGCGCGCTGCGAGGCCACCGTGGGGAGGCGCCAGGCAAGGCGTCTGCCTTTTTGAATTCCCTTCAGGACAGGAGGAGCCGCGCGGCGGAGGCACTCGCGAAGGAGAAGCCCGGTGAAGACCATGATTCCGAGAGGCAGGGCGAGGAGCCAGTAAAAATGGGGATTGAAGCGGCGGGAGAGAACGGCGTTCCGGGGATTGGAAGGATCGTACCAGCAGGGGACACGATCACCGGCGCTGATCAAATTCCACTCCGCATGAGGGGCCTCGCGTCCTCCGTAGGCATCGTAGCCGCGAGTCGTCACCGTCTCCCCCTCCCGGGTCGCAAAACGGAAGACGAAGGAGGGCCGGGTCGAGGGTTCCCGCCTTTGGCCGGGCCGGGTGCGGTAACCGCTGTTGATGGGGATGGCTTCGATGATCCCGGCTTCGCTTTGCAGATAAATGTTCGCGACCCGATAATCGCGGTTTGCCTGCCGGATCACCGGAATCAGGCCGGCGCAACCGAGGAAAAAGAAGAGGGCAAAAATCCTGGCGAGCCGGAGCTGGTTGGAGGGTTTCCGGGTTTTTGGTGACGAAGTCGGATCGACTGACATGGAGTAATCGATAACGAGAGGGATCGGATTTTCAACTGATTCGAGCGTCTCCCTCGCCCGGAGAGACCCTGAGCCTATCGCTCCGGAATTGAGCGTGAGAGGATTAATCTTCGTGCGGCGATGCGCAAAAACTCAGATTTCCAATCCCAAAGCGTGACACTTTCGAAACGTCACTTGACCGATCAGGTGCCGAAGGGCGATGCTTGCGCGGAAATAACCCATCTACCAGCAATGCAAGTCAATTTCGACAAAGCCCGTAAGCTCATCAACGAGCTCGAAACCAAACTCAACGATACGACCACCCATACCGCTGCCGCCCGCAAAGCTCTCGATGCGTGGATCCAGAGTGGCGAAGTTGGCCTCCGCAAGAAAGGGGCTTCCGCACTCAAGCAGGTGCGCAAGCGTGCCGACAGTTTCACCAAATCTTTGACCAAGCTTGAACAAAGCCTCGCCGCCTCTCTCGACAAACTGTCGGACTCGCTGGAGAAAAAGGATTCTAAAAAATCCGGGAAAAAAGCACCGAAAAAAGCCGCTTCGAAAAAGACTGTCGCTGTCGCGAAAAAGAAGGTCACCAAATCCGCCTCTCCGGCCACGAAGAAGACGGCTTCTTCCGGGGCCGCCGTGAAGAAAAAGGCTCCTGCCAAAAAAGCGGGCGCCTGAGGTCTCCCGCCCTTCGGCCAAGGTCGCGGATCACGGTCCTTTGCCCGGGTCCGGATACTCCAGCGTCCACTGGCGGCGCGGAAGGGTTGTCGCTTTCCTTCTGGACAGGGGACCATCCCTGAAAGAATCGCTGGATATTTTGGCCCGTCATCCTATAAGGTTCCCCTATGCCGAATCTCAATAAAGTTCAGCTCATGGGCAACCTCACCCGGGACCCCGAGGTGCGATACACCCCGAAAGGAACGGCGGTGACGGACATTGGTCTCGCGATCAACCGCACCTACTCCGGAGACGACGGAGAGCGCCGTGAGGAAACCACTTTCGTCGATATCACCTTCTGGGGCCGCCAGGCCGAGGTGATCGGAGAGTACATGAAAAAGGGGCGGCCGCTCTATGTCGAGGGCCGGTTGAACCTGGATTCGTGGGAGGACAAGACCTCCGGTCAGCAGCGCACCCGCCTCAAGGTGGTGGGAGAAAATTTCCAATTCCTCGGCGGTAGGGAAGACGGCGGCGGAGGTCAATCCTCTCAGTCCAGAGGTTCCTCGTCATCCCAGAGCGGCGGATCGCAGGAGGAATACCATGATCGTCCCTCTCATCCGGCACCCTCTAGGCAGGATTCTCCGGCACCTTCCCACGGCGGCGGCGGCCATCAGGGCTCGCGCCCTGTGGATGACGACGACGACATTCCGTTCTGAGAAGGTCGCAGTGAGATCAAGAGAGTTTGGTCGGTGAGTTAACCCTGTCGGGTTAGGTCCCTGAGTTTGGTGCACCCCCTTTCTTCAGCTGGCGCTCTGATGCCCCCGGGTGGATAATTTCCTGCCTCCTCTCAATTTCTCTGCAAATTGAAAGACTCCCGGGCGTCGAATCGTAAAAGGACGCCATGAACTACATTTCGCTGGGCTTATTCTGTATCTGGGTGCTCACGGAGGTCCTTTCCGCGCAGGCGCCCGTGACCGGAGAGGCCGACCGGAAAGCATCGCAGGAGCAGATCGAAAATGCGGACACGTTCGCGGATCGGTTGGTCGAGGCAGCCCTCTTCCGCACGACGCAGACAGAAAGATACGATCCCGCCTACGTCGTTCTCGATTATCCGGGCGGCGATGTGCCGGCAGACACCGGAGTGTGCTCCGATGTCGTGATCCGTTCCTATCGGGCGCTCGGCATCGACCTACAGCCGCTGGTGCATGAGGACATGAAGGCGTCCTTCTCCGCCTACCCGAAACTCTGGGGTCTGACCCGCCCGGACAAAAACATCGATCACCGGCGCGTCCCGAATCTGGAAACCTTTTTCAAGCGCCACGGCGGGAAGGTGGATGAAGCGGACGCAGCCTTCCTTCCCGGCGATCTCGTGACCTGGGATCTCAACGGCAACGGCCTCTGGCACATTGGAATCGTGGTTGGTCCCGAAACCTTCGTCCACAACATTGGAGCAGGTCCGGTTCTCGAGACAGGCCTGAAACAGTGGACGGTCGTAGGTCACTACCGCTACCACCCCGCAAGCGCCTGAACGAAGCACGAAGAACCAGGAACGAAGTACCCGCCGCAAGGCGGTATCACGCCTTCTTCATCGCGGCGAGGAGCTGATAGGTTTGTAACTGCTGAACGTAAAGCTCCGCCTTTTCCCGCTCGCCGGTCCAGACAACCGAACTTCCGCTCTTGTGCACTTCCATCATGAGCGCTTCCGCCTTTTGCCGGGTGTAGCCGAAGACGCGCCGCAGAACGAGGGTGACGAAGCTCATTAAATTCACCGGATCGTCGTAAACAATCACATTCCAGGGAGTGTCGAGAGAAGTCTCGGTCTCCGTCTCGGTGATGGTGATTTCGTCGATGTCCGGGGTCATCGGGGGGTGTGGAATCAGATCGCCCTCAGGCGGGAATCGTCTCCGTCATTTTCGCCGTGAACGCCGCGCAAGGCAACTGAGACATGCGGTAGGGCTGTCTGAAAAACGGCGAGGACCTCCCCGGCGCTGCCGTCGCGATCACGGTAGCCCGTTTGGGGAAGCCCGGACTCCAGTTCAAACCAGGCGTAGGCGCTCAGAGCGGGAGCAAGCGGGAGGTGGTAAAGGGCACATTGGAGGGCAAAAAGAGTGGTGGCGTGGCCCGGGGAATCCCCGCGCCCGATCCGTTCAACGAAGCGGGTCCACTCCCGGTTGGCGCGCATTTCCGACTTTCCTTCGAGGAATGCTTTGGCGACGACGAGGCTTCGTTTTCGCAGTGCGGCGGTCAGCACCGTGTCGAGATGTTTGTCCGCCGCCTGAACGTTCTCGGGACGGAATTGAGCGGCCGCGCTGTAGACCTTCACAAAGGTGCCCGCGAGGTGGGGGACAAACCAGTTTTCCAGCCACATTGACCAGGCCCTGGAGAGTTCGCCCCGGTCATTCCAGAGGAATGTGGCCGGTGTATGGGGCTGTACGCCAAGGCGGGAAATCAGTCTCGCCAGAGCAAAACCTCCGGCGTCGTCCGAATCAGCAAGATGGAGGGTGTCAGGCATCCGACACCTGGGGCCGAGGCCAAATCAAATCAGGCCGGCTTCTTTCAAGGTCTTGAAAGCACCATTCTTGTCGATGGTCTTGAGACCACGAGCGCTCACTCTGACGCGAACAAATTTGCCGAGTTCAGGAACCCAGACGCGCTTCTGACGGAGATTGGGCTTGAACTGACGCTTAACGGTCTCAGTCACGTGACGGCCGATACCACCCTTTTTCTTGGCACGTCCACTACGGTGGATTTTCATGCCCGAAGTCACTTTAGCACCGGTAATTTTACAAACTCTTGACATCTTTCGGATCCGTTAAAGGGTTCACCGGCAGTCAGGACGGGCAAAATTCAGTCGGCACCGGCCACGCACTGCGGGGCGGGCAATGTCCGCACAAATCCTCGTTGGTCAAGGAAAAATACGAAAGTCCGGCCTTGCGGGACTGCCGGGGACGGGGCAAACCGCCCGTGCGGACTTTCCCCTTGCGGAAAGGCACTGGCGGCTATCTTGTGCCCGCCCTTTTTAAATTTTTGAATCACCGACCATGAGCGACGCCTCCCCCGAGAAAAATACCGCCCTGATGGAAAAAATCGTCAGCCTCTGCAAGCGGCGCGGTTTTATCTTCCAATCCGCGGAAATCTACGGCGGACTCAACGGTTGCTGGGATTACGGTCCGCTCGGGGCCGAGTTGAAGCGCAACCTCAAGGAATACTGGTGGCGGAAGAATGTGCAGGAGCGTGATGACATCGTCGGGCTCGACGGTTCGATCTTGACCCACCAGGCTGTGTTGAAGGCCTCGGGTCACGTCGGCGGCTTCTCCGATCCGATGTGTGACTGTCTTCTCAGCAAGGCCCGCCTCCGTGCCGATCAGATCGCGCCTCAATCGGGGACTGCCTACTGGTTCACCGGCGCTTCCCACGCTGAATCCGGCTGGAGTGTCACGCGTGACTATGCCGTGCTCGTGAAGGCAGGGGAGGACGAGAACAAGGCCCGCAAGACCGCGCGTCAGTATTTCGCCCAGTTCCTCTCCGACAAACAGATCTCGCCCAAATCTCTCGAGCTCGTCGGCGAGCGGACCGAGGCGGTCGAGGAAACGACCCGCTTCAATCCTGAAAACGGATCGCTCCTCACCGAGGCGCGCGCCTTCAATTTGATGTTCCAGACCCGCATGGGTGCCTCGTCCGATGAAGATGACGAGAGCAGCATCGCCTACCTGCGCCCCGAGACGGCCCAGTCCATCTTTGTGCAGTTCAAGAACGTGCTTGAGACTTCACGGGTGAAATTGCCCTTCGGCATCGCCCAGATCGGGAAGAGCTTCCGCAACGAGATCAATCCCCGGAATTTCACTTTCCGTTCGCGCGAGTTCGAGCAGATGGAGATCGAGTTTTTCTGCAAACCCGAGGACGGTCTTCGCCTCACTGACGAATGGCTTGAGGCTCGCCTCAAGTTCTATGAGGAAATCGGCATTCCGCGTGAGCATCTCCACGTCCTCGATATCCCCGATGGCGAGCGCGCCTTCTACTCGCAGAAGACCTACGACATCGAATATGAATTCCCCTTCGGTATTCAGGAACTCGAGGGCATTGCCTACCGCACCGACTACGACCTCGGAGTGCACCAGAAGGGCTCGGGCAAATCGCTCGAGTACTTCGACGAAGAGACGAAGGAAAAGCTTCTCCCCCACGTTGTCGAACCGAGTGCCGGTTGCGACCGTACCGTCCTTGCCCTCATCTGCGAGGCATACGACGAGGAGACCGTGGCCGACGAAAAAGGCAAGGAGGAGACTCGTGTCGTGATGCGGTTCTCTCCGCGGGTTGCCCCGATCAAGGTTGGTATCTTCCCGTTGCTGAAGAACAAACCCGAACTCGTCGCCAAGGCGCGCGAAGTGCAGAAAATGCTCTCGCCCTTCATGACCGTCTTCTACGACGAAGCCGCCGCGATCGGTCGCCGCTATCGTCGCCAGGATGAAATCGGCACCCCCTGGTGTGTCACGATCGACTTCGACACCATCGGCGAAAACGGCGAGGAATTGAAGGACACCGTGACAATTCGCGAGCGCGACTCGATGAAGCAGGAGCGGATCGCGATTTCCGATCTGCGCGGGTTTCTGCTGGACGGCATTGCCTGAGGCTAGCCAGGCGTTTCACCCACCCCGGTGCCGATCAGGTCCATCACCGTGATGATACCGATGAGTCTCTCGTCGGCATCAGTGACGAAGCATTTGTAGCGGCCGCAGCGTATCATCTTCTCCAACGCCTCCCGCACTTCACAGGTGCCGGTGCACTGGGGAAGGTTGGTTGATTCGATGGCACTGAGCGGAGTGTCGTTCGCGACGTCCTTGCGCTTCAGGTAATCGAAGACATCCTCCCGGGCGAGGGCACCGGTGAGTTTTCCCTCCTCATCGATCAGGGGGTAGATACTGAATCGCCTCTCGCGGAACACATTGAGGGCTTCTGTCAGGGTCTGGGTCGTCTTCAGGGTGGCGAGATCTGTTCGCATCACTTCGTGAACGGGGCGGGATAGAACGGCGGGGTCAAGTTTTCGCATCACCGCCTCGATCTCTCCTTCAGCGGAACCCTGGGCGGTGGTCTTGCTGAGGACACGTCGAAAGCGTCGGCTGCTCTGGATGAAGGGCAGGGCCACTTCACCACTGAGAGAAACCAGTTCGGTGCGACCGCGGGCAACGGCATCGTAGAGGTAGCCCCCTCCGTGAACGAGGGCCCGCTCTCCGAAGAAATCTCCCTCCTCGATGGTCCGGGCGACTTCCCCTTTTTCATTGCGCAGCTCGATCTCGCCGCTCTGCACCACGTAGAGCGAGAAGGCCGGTTCACCGCGATTGAAGAGGATGTCGTCGGGCTCCAGATGGACCTGTTGCAGCAGTTTCGTATAGCGGGGGCTGAGCAGGTTGATATCGCGGGGGAAAAAGAGATCGAGCGTCCAGTCGATCATGATGCGGAGCTTGCGGTCGATTCCCGGGAGTTTGGAAAGGTAGATGGACCTCCACATGAACCAGGCGATGAAGCCCGAGAACTTCATTCCCATGATGCTCGCCACGGCAGTCTGGTGACCGATGGAGGCGAGTTCGCCGAGTCCCTTGAAGGTGAAAGGTTTGAGGGGCTTTTTCTCCAGATGCAGTCCGATGTTTTCGGCCACCCGGACTCCCTGGCGCATCGCAAATTGAGCGGTCTGGGGACAGGTTTCCCCGGGCTTTTCCGCGAGGGGAATGAGGGCACAGTCACCGGCCGCCCAGATGTTTTCCTGACCCTTGACCCGCATGAACTCATCGGTGTGGAGACGGTGCCACTCGTGCGCCATTCCGAACGAATCACAGAGTTCCCGGATGGCGGCATTCGGCGCATTGCCGACGGTCGAAATGACGCAGGCTGTTTCGATGACTCCTCCGGACTGGAGGTAGACCCGGGTCGAGGTGACTGCACGAACCCTTTCTTCGAGGAGGATCTCAAGACCGCGGCCTCTGAGTTTCTTGGCTGCGTAATCCCCGAGCGAGTCCCCGAGCGTGTGCAGGATGCGTTCACGGCTGTGGACGAGAACGACTCTCATGTCATCTTTGGAGAGCCCTCCGTAGTAGCGAACGGACTCGTGAAGCAAATCGAGAATCTCTCCGGCCGTTTCAACTCCGGAATATCCTCCGCCCACAACAACGAAAGTGAGTAGTCGCTTCCGAACGTCCTCGCGCTTTTCGGCGTAGGCTTCTTCGATCCGTGAAATGATCGTGGCGCGCAGGATCATCGCATCACCCACATTCTGCATGACGAAGGCGTGCTCCGGCATCCCGGGGACGCGGCTGAGATCGATCTCGGCTCCGAGTCCGAGAACGAGATGCGTGTATTCAAGAATGACTCCGGCCGAAAATTTCCCCGTGTCGATGCGCACCTCCCGCTTAAACGGATCGATGTGGAGCACTTTCCCCCGCAGTACCTGGATTCCCCGGCAAAGTAGGCGAATCGGGTTCACGACGTGGCGGGGGGCGATCGAAGCTCCGGCGACCTCGGCGAGCATGGGCTGAAAGACCATGTAGTTCTGGTCCGAGACGATGATCGCCTGGTCCGATTCAAGTCCCGCGCGCCTGATCGTTTTTGCGATCTTCTGGCCGCAGTAGACGCCGGCAAATCCGCCTCCGAGAATGGCGACTTCAAGTTTGATGCGGCGGGGCAGGGGGCCGGTGGGGTTGTCTTGCGGGTGGGACATAAACAAAAGAATCGGGAATCGAGGAAGACCCCGCTATCAAGCTACAAATAAGCCACCTTGAGCGGACAACTCATAAAATCGCCGTTTTCGACGTGCTTCGTGTTTTCGGCCTGCCTGACTAGTTGACGAAAAATACGTCGCCGATGAACCAGCCAATCATCCCGAGCGCGAGGATGACTCTGCCGAAGATGCCCGCGATGCCGCCAATGACGGTTCCAAAGGTGGAGTTCGAGGCCTGTTTGATTTCTTTCTTCGCAAAGAAAATTTCAAACGCAAAGACCCCCACGATGGGGCCGATAATTAGTCCGGGCAGACCGAAGAACAGACCGATGATTCCACCGGCGATCGCTCCGATGATACCCCACTTGCTCGACCCGAACCATTTCGCCCCGAGCGCGCCGCTGACCCAGTCGAGAAGGATCGAGAGCAGGTAAAGAACCCCGATGAAAACCAGTCCCTGCCAGGCGAGGCCGGACGCTTCCCGCCCCATCGTAAAGTAAAAGAGAAAAGTGCCGCCAAGAATCAGGGTAGTGCCGGGAAGCACCGGGAGAAAAGTACCAAGGAAGCCCCCCACCATCAGGATGATAACCACGGCCCACAGAGTCCCCGCGTAAAAGGAATCCCCGGAAAAAGAGTCGAAGAAGGCGGCGATGACAGGATTCATTCGAACTCAACTATGGAGCCGAAGCCTCCCTCCCGCCAGCATAACTGAAGAGGAAATCCTCCGTATCAGAAAAATCGCCTGGCCGAGGAGTCCTCGCGGGGCTGGCAGATCCGGGCGATGCACTGATCGAAACTTTCCTCGTTGCTGAGAATTCCAATCTCCACGCGCAGAAAGTTGATGGGCACGTCCAGTCTTCCGAGTCGGGGGAAACGGACCGCATCCTTTTCCGTCGTCACGATCATGTCGACTTCGGATTCCACACAGCAATTGATAAAGCTGATGATCTCCTGCTCGGTAAAGCGGTGGTGATCCATGAATCGGCAGGTCGCGTCGATTGTGGCCCCGAGCTTGCGGACCCCGTCCTCGAAGCTTTCCGGAACAGCGATCGCGCTGATGGTGCCGACTCGCGCGCCTTTCAATGCTTCAAGCGGCATCGTTGCCCTCGTCTCAATATGCTGGAGATAGCGGGGCCGATGCTCACATTCGATGATTTCAGCGGTCCTGTTGTATTTGCGAATGCGCTCGATGAGTTCGTCGTTCGGTTCTCCGTTGCATTTGGTGATGAAAATGTAGGAGGCCCGTTTCAGATTGCGCGGGGGTTCCCGAAGGGTGCCCCGGGGGAAAAGCCGCTCGGTTCCGAAAGGGGCCCAGCGGTCCACAAGGACGATATCGAGACGATGGCGGAGGCGCAGATACTGAAGCCCGTCGTCGAGGATGAGGGTGTCACAGTTCAGTTCGCCGATGGCGTGTTTGCCGCTTTTGACCCTGTCCTTGTCAACGACCACGGGGATATCCTTGAGATTCGCCGCGAGCATGTAGGGTTCGTCACCGGCGGTTTTCGAATCGAGAAGCAGGGACTTGCCATCACTGACGACGCGAGGGGGATCGATCTCGTTTTTTCCCTGAATTTTTCCGAGAAGCCGCTTCAGGAAGGGTTGTTTTACCGATTTGTAACCCCGGCTGAGGATGGCGACCCGCCGCCCGCCGTCCTGAAGAGATCGGGCAAATTTCTCCACCACGGGAGTCTTGCCCGTGCCTCCGAGGGTGAGGTTGCCGATGCTCACGACGAGGCATCCGAGGCTGCGCTCACGAAGGATGCGGTTGCGATAGAGGGAGAGTCGGGTGCTCACGGCCACCTCGTAGACCTTCGAGACGCAAACCAGGAAACCGCGCATGAGAAAGGCACGGACTCCCTGACGGCGGTCAAGGATGACGTCGATGACAAATTGTTCCAGCTTCTCCTGAGTTTCCCGCATGGCCTGTCTGAACGAAGGGCGTTAATGGTCGCGAAATCACTCCGGGAAGCAACCGCGAATGTGAACGCTTGCAAAAGCCCCTCTCTTAGACCATTGCCTACAGATGAATCGAATCGACGGCCGGTCTCCTGATCAAATGCGCGAAGTGAGCTTCCAACTCGATATCGCGCCCCTTGCCCACGGCAGTGTTCTGGTGAGTTTCGGCGAAACCCAGGTGATTTGCAGCGCGATTCTAGAAACCGGAGTGCCGGGCTGGATGAAGTTCCAGGGAGTTCAGGGAGGTTGGCTCACGGCGGAATACAACATGCTGCCTTATTCCACCCTGCAGCGGAAGCCGCGTGATATCAGCCGGGGAAAGCTCGACGGCCGCAGTTCCGAGATTCAGCGGCTCATCGGCCGCAGTCTGAGGGCCGTGATCGACCTGAAAGGGCTTGGCGCGCGCACCCTCTGGGTCGATTGTGATGTGCTCCGGGCCGACGGAGGAACCCGGACCGCATCGATCACCGGGGCGATCGTGGCTGCGGAAATGGCCTTCCGCCGCTTTATTGCCGCCCGGAAAATGACCGTTTCTCCCATGCGTCAGCTCGCGGCAGGCGTCAGCGCCGGCATTTGGGACGGAGGCGCGTGTCTCGATCTCAATTATCACGAGGATAAGGACGCCACCGTGGATTTTAATTATGCGATGACGGAGGAATTGAACCTCATTGAAGTTCAGGGAACGGGCGAGGAGGCGACTTTCACCGAGGAGGAGATGGTTGAAATGCTGCAACTCGGCAAAAAGGGCATTCAGGAGCTGGTCGCCGCCCAGAAGAAGGCGCTCGATTCCTTTGATCCGACCGCCAACGTCGAGTTGCTCACCCGGATTTCCTGACTCACTGACTCTCAGCCAAGGCCCTTTAAGACGGATCGACCGTCATTCTCAGCTTCGCCAGACCCCGGCGGATGCGGGCTTTGACGGTTCCGAGAGGTTCTCCCAGTTGATCGGCGATTTCCTGCTGGCTTAAGCCTTCGAAATAGACTTTTTCGATCACTTCTCTCTGGATATCAGTGAGTTCCAACACGGCAGAGCGAACCGCCCGGCAGGCATCTCTCCGGATCGCCGCTTCCGGGCCCGACACCGGGGCGATCTCCCGCTGGCTCGCGCCTCCGTCTTCCGAAAGAGCGTCCTTGAGTTTCGACTGGCGCTTTTTGGCCCGGAGCCGGTCGATCGCCCGATTCCGCGCCGTCGACGCCAGCCAGGTCACCGGTCTTCCCCGGCCGGCGTGGTAAAGGTGAGCCTTTTGCCAGAGAGAGTTCATGACCTCCTGAAGCACTTCTTCGGTGTCACTCCGGTCATTGAGGACCTTCTGAATGGTGGTGAAGAGAAGCCCGGCATAGCGCTCGTAGAGGAGATCAAAACTTTCGCGATCCCCGTTCATGATTCCCTCGATCATTTTTCCGTCGACGACATCATCGTAAGGCACACCTTGAGTCGATTGGGTTATCATTATGAGGAAAACTTATTTTAGCCTCATAATCAATCAAACGGATATTTGATAAGACTTTCTAATGGTCAACTGACGCTTCATTAGAAAAGACTCCGCCTATCCGGGCCTCCAGATCGCAGTGGGCTGCGATTCCCCCGCCGAAGTTGGAGGAATCGTGATCAATTCAAGAAAGCGGCTGAACATCTCGCGCGTTGGCAGGTCAAAATGGGAGCGTGAGTCAATTGCGCGGAATGATCCCGTGTGCTAGCCTGAACAGTCCGGGCGCTCCCGGTCCCTCAACTCGATATATTTGATGCAAAACGAAGACCCGAAAAAGAACGAATACCGTCCCGGCGGTGGCGAAGGCGGTTTCAACTGGAAAGGTCTGATCCTCCTGTCCGTGGCTATGGGGCTTTTTGGTCTCGCGATCTGGTCGAAGAGCTTCTCTGATTCCTCGAAAAAGCTGAATTACTCGGAGTTCAAGGAACTCGTGGTGGGAGGGCGTATCCACGTCGATGCCGCTGCCCAGCCGCCGAAGCTCCTCCGTCTTGTCCAGCACGACGGGAGTTCCAAGCAGTATGTGACGGGTTGGTACGAGGTCGAAAAGCCCGAGGAGAATGCCGGTAGCAAATATCGTGAGTTCTCCGTTCCGGTTATCCTCGAATATGTCGGCGAGGATCTGAAAGCCACTCTGGCCTCGAAGAATCTGGAGATCTCTGATCTCCCAACGGATTCGGATGGCCTCGGGATGATGATGGTTTCCTTTTATCTGCCTGTCTTTTTCCTGCTCATTCTTCTTTACTTCCTTTTCCGTCACCAGATCAAGGCGGCCGGCAAGGGCGCGATGGGCTTCGGCAAGAGCAAGGCGAAGTTGATGACGATGGACAAAGGCAAGGTCACCTTCAAGGACGTCGCCGGCGTCGAAGAGGCGAAGGAAGAGGTCTGGGAGATCGTCGAATACCTCCGCGACCCGAAAAAATTTCAACGCCTCGGCGGACGCATCCCCAAGGGCGTTCTTATGGTCGGATCACCCGGCACCGGTAAAACTCTCCTTGCCCGCGCCATCGCCGGTGAGGCGGATGTTCCCTTTTTCTCCATCAGTGGATCGGATTTCGTCGAGATGTTTGTCGGAGTCGGTGCCTCGCGGGTTCGTGACATGTTTGAACAGGGTAAAAAGAACGCTCCCTGCCTGATCTTTATCGATGAGATCGACGCCGTTGGTCGCCACCGCGGGCACGGCCTCGGGGGCGGGCATGATGAGCGTGAGCAGACCCTCAACGCCCTTCTTGTCGAGATGGATGGCTTCGACACTCAGGAAGGCGTCATCATCATTGCGGCGACGAACCGTCCTGACGTCCTTGATCCGGCCCTGCTGCGTCCCGGTCGATTCGACAGGGAAATCACGGTGAGCCTTCCCGATGTGAACGGTCGTGAAGAGATTCTGAAGGTTCACTCCAAAAAGGTGAAGCTCGCCGAGGGGGTGGATCTTGGGGTCATTGCCCGTGGAACTCCGGGCTATTCCGGGGCTGAACTCGCCAACGTCATCAACGAGGCCGCTCTCCTGGCCGCCCGCAAAGGGCTCAAGGCGATCACTCTCGCGGAGCTTGAGGAAGCTCGCGACAAGGTCCGTTGGGGCAAGGAGCGCCGCAGCCTCGCCATTTCCGAAAAGGAAAAAGAGAACACCGCTTTCCATGAGGCTGGACATGCGATTCTCCTTTGCCTGCTTGAGCACACCGAACCCCTCCACAAGGTTACCATCATTCCTCGCGGACCCTCGCTCGGTTCCACCATGTGGCTTCCCGAGGAGGACAAATACACGAACCGGAAGAACGAGTTGCTCGACCAGATTGTCGTTATCATGGGCGGTCGTGTGGCCGAGGAAGTGGTCTTCGGAGACGTCACCAACGGAGCAAGTGGAGATATCAAGCAGGCCACGGCGATCGCTCGCAAAATGGTCTGCGAGTGGGGTATGAGTGACGATCTTGGCATGATCGAATATGGCGAACATCAGGAGCATGTCTTTCTTGGTCGTGGAATGGGCTCGCCGAGGAATTATTCCGAAGCGACTGCTCAAAGGATCGATGCGGAAGTGAAGCGGCTCATCGACAACGCCTACGCGAAAGCCACCGAGCTGATTCTCTCCCATCGGGCCAATTTGGATTCGATCGCGAAGGCGCTTCTCGTCTACGAAACCCTCGACGCGAAGCACATCCACGAGATCATGGAGTTTGGTGATATCCAGAATCCACCCTCAAAGCCCACTCCTCCGGAGCTTCCCACGGAAGCAGAGCCCAAAAAGCGTCCCGTGGAGAAGGAGAAGGAGAGCGAAGGGGATTTCCCCGGCGAGTTGGCCCCGGCTTAGTAAGTTTGACCCTGTTAGGTAGATCGCTTAACAGGGTAGGGTCGATACAGCGGAGTGAGGGCTTCAGCCTCCTGCCGGGTGAATGCCCGGCGGTTGTCCGCGCGCAAAGGGCTGAAGCCCTCACTCCAACCATTTGGATTCGGCCAGCGGAGGAGCAAGGGTGAACCTGTCAGAGTGATCGCTCATCAGTGGGGCCGAAATGCTGGAGTGACGGCTTCAGCCGTTTTACCTGGCAAGGATCACGGCCAAGCCCGGCTTGAAAGAGGGCACAGGCGATATCCCTGGCTGAGAACTGGATTGACGAAAGAAAGAGGAGTCTGCTGCTCCTCTTCACCCCATCACCCTTTGCCATCCATCGCAATGAGCTGGGTCACGGTCACGAACTGGAATCCTTTGCCCAGAAGTTGGTCGAGAGTGGATGGCATGGCATCGATTGTCGGGGCGTGAATGTCGTGAACCAGGAGGATCCCCCCGGGAGTGGCTCCGGAGACCAGCCGTGAACTGACCACGGAGGAACCGGGCTTTTTCCAGTCTTCCGGATCGACCGACCAGAGAATAGAGGGGTATCCGAACTCACGCCGTACCCACGCTTTTTGCGCCGAGGTAATGGCACCGTACGGGGGGCGCATCGTTTTCGGTGCGACCCCGGTCGCAGCGATGATGGCCTCGTGACAGCCGCGCAGCTCCTGACGCACTCTCTCGTCGGGCATTTTGGCGAGATTTCCGTGGGTGACGGTGTGATTCCCGACCTCGTGTCCTTCGGCGATAATGCGGCGCATGATTTCGGGATAGCGTTTCACATTCGTCGCAATAACGTAGAAGGTGGCCTTCACGTTCCGCTGCCTGAGCAGATCCAGCAGGCGTGGGGTGTTCGTGGGGTGGGGACCGTCATCAAAGGTCAGAGCGATAAAGGGCATGCTGGTCGCTACCCGGTTATAAGAATTCTGGGTTCCTGTCGAACTGGGAAGTGGTCCGGGTGCCGCCGATGGCCCGGTGGGGGCGGCCACGTTCGCGCCCTTATCTTTTTTCCCGGTCGTCGTGCACGAAGGGGTGACTGCTGCGGCACCCAGCATGAGAAGAGCGGCGCGACGGGTAAGTGGGATGGAGTTCAAGAGCGTGTGGAAGTGGTTGGTAAATCAATGTTTCTCAAACTTAATATTAATTTATAATCTTGCAACGCAGAAATGCAAAACTAGTTAACAATTTATAAATCTTTCCAAAATCGGGAACAGCTTCTTCTTTGTTTCCTCGGGCCAGAAGCGTTCATCCGTAAAGATCGCAGCATCGAGTGCGCTGTGTTCGGGCCAGTCGGCCACCGTTGGGATCGTGGGAATCATGGCCTGAAGGATGGCCTTCGCGGTGTTGGCATTGGCCTGGACATGCTCAATCACGGCATGGGCACTAACCGCTTCCTCCTCGACCTTCCAGCAGTCGTAGTCGGTGATCATGGCGAGGGTGGCGAGGGCGATTTCCGCCTCGCGGGCGAGTTTCGCCTCGGGAAGATTGGTCATCCCGATGAGGTCAAATCCCAGTTTGCGATTGGTCTCTGATTCGGCCCGGGTTGAAAAGGCGGGGCCGTCCATATTCACATAGGTGCCACCGTTGTGGACCGTTTTCCCCAGTCGGGTGGCAGCTTCGAAAAGAAGCTGGCGCAGTCCGGAGGCGATGGGATCACTGAAGCCGACGTGGGCCACGATGCCTTCGCCGAAGAAGGTGTGGTGGGCTCTCTGGCTCGTCCGGTCGAAAAACTGATCGGGCAGGACGATGTCCCTGGGGTGGTATTCTTCTTTGAGAGAGCCGACCGCGGTTACCGCGATGATCCAGCGGACATCGAGTGATCGCAGGGCCCAGATATTGGCCCGGTGATTCAGTTCGGTGGGAAGGATGCGGTGCCCCCGGCCGTGACGAGGAAGGAAGCAGACCCGGCGCCCCGACATGATTCCCTGCACGATGGTGTCGGAAGGGGGGCCGAAAGGGGTGTCCACCTTGATCTCCTTTACGTCGGTTAGCCCCTCAATCTCGTAAAGTCCGGAGCCACCAATGACTCCAATGGCGGGAATAGATTGAATTGAGTCAGTCATACGCCCGGCAAGCTAGAAGGGAATTTACTGAATCCAAGCGCCATTTCGAAAGAGATTTGAAACCAGTGAGATTGTTAAGAAAGCTTGATTATTTATACAAAAAGGCTAAAATTTTTAAAATGTTTGTCCGGATCTCTCTTTCCATCCTCCTTGTTGGTATTGGCATCGGCTCGCCCTGGCTGGTGCAGGACTGGCTGAATTCACAGGAAGATGCGGATCAGGCGGATCGTTTTTATACGGCGCTATCCGATTTTCCCGCGAAGCTGAAAGGAAAGCTCAAGGAGGAAAGTGATGCCAATGCGGTGTCGCAGGCGGAGACCGGTGAATTGCAGCGGGAGCCTTACCCTCTTGCGTCCCAGGCCCGCCGAATGATGCAGGGTTTCACCCATCCTTCGGGAAAAAAGATTCCGTTTTTGGATCCGTCACCGCCCTCATTTACGCCCCGCTCTCAGGCGATCTCCGGGCAGGCTCGTGCCCGGTTGAAGCCGGAACTGGAACGTCAGAAATTGCAGGCGGGAGATCCGGTTTTCCTTCGTCTTTTCAAGGAGGAGGCTGAGCTGGAGGTATGGATGAAAGGGGAGGGCGAAACGGAATTCAAGCTCTTCAAGGTTTACCGCATTGCGGAAAGTGCCGGGGTTCCCGGTCCAAAATCACGGGAAGGGGATAGTCAGGCCCCGGAAGGATTCTATTCCGGAACGATTCGCAGCCTGCGACCGGAAACCAAACACCACCTCGGAATCGACCTGGGGTATCCGAATGAGTACGATGTCTATCATGGCTACACCGGCAGTGATCTGATGATACACGGCGGACTTCACGCGGCCGGGGCCTTCGCGCTCTCCCGCGAAGCGATGGAAGACCTCTACGCCCTTGTTGAAGCGGGGCTTGAGGAGGGCCAGGCAAAGATTTCCTTTAACATTTTTCCCTTCCGCATGACGGATTCACGAATGGATCAGGTGGTCAACAAGCGTCCGCGGTGGCTCGATTTCTGGATAAATTTGAAGGAAGGGTACGACTACTTCGAGAACGTCCGTCTTCCGCCCGGGGTTGTCGTCTCCGGAGGGCGTTACACTTTCCTCGTTCCGGAGAGTGAAAATTGAAGGTTTTCGTCTTTTTTTCTTCCCGTCCGACTCCGATTCCTCTAGGCTCACCGCCCCGGACGTTGATCGACAACGTCGGCAGTCGGCGTCATTTCGGGCTTTCCGGCCCGGAGTGTCTGAGGTTAAATCACCTGTAAACTCCCCTTACAGTTTTGTACACGAACGAATCCTATCTCCTTGAACTATTGCAGGAAGCCCAACTGGTCACCAAAGCGGCCCTGGAAGACGTCAACCACAAGAAAAAATCTCAGGAATCGATCATCGAGGCGCTGATCTCGCTGAATCTCCTTTCCGACGAGAGTATTGCTCAGACCCTTGCCGCCAACGCGGGGATGGACTATGTGGATTTGAAGCGGCTTGATGTGAATCCGGCGGTGGCCTCGCGCATCCCGGCGGACGTTGCCGTGCGCTTCCGCATTGTGCCTGTTGCCGAGGGCGGCGGGACTCTGGTCGTCGCGGTAACTGATCCGCTTGATTTTGATGCGCTGGACTCGGTCAGGCACGTGCTTTCAGTCGAACCGGAGTTTGTGGTGGCCTCGGACAGTGCCATCAAACAGCGCCTCCTTGATTTTTACAGCTCCCAGCTCGACGCGTCGCAGATCGCCAAGCTTGATGCGGAGGCGATCTCGGTGACGGGAGAGGGCAGTGGGGACGGCGGGGACGCTCCCATTATCAAGATGGTCTACCAGATCCTCCAGGAGGCCTATCAAAACCGCGCCTCGGATATCCATATCGAACCGACCGAGAAGGAGATGCGGGTGCGCTACCGCATCGATGGAGCCCTTCACAAGGTGCAGAGTCACCCGCTTCAGCTTCTTCCCTCCATTGTCAGCCGGATCAAGATCATGACCGGCACCATGGCGATCTCGGAGAAGCGGCTGCCTCAGGATGGCCGGATTCAGGCGAAATTCGGCAGTGGTGATCTCGATCTCCGGGTGTCCACGATTCCCACCAGTTGCGGGGAAAGTGTCGTCATGCGTATTCTCGACAAGGGCTCGCTGACGATCGGGCTTCCGCAGCTCGGGTTTTTCAGTGATGATCAGGCGATCTTCGAGGAGCTGATTCGTCTTCCCGACGGCATCATTCTTGTGACCGGCCCAACCGGATCGGGGAAAACGACCACCCTCTACGCCTGTCTTAACTCGATCAACAAACCGGACCGGAAAATCATCACGGTTGAGGATCCGGTGGAGTATTTGCTCTCGGGGATCAATCAGGTGCAGGTGAAGGAGGCGATCGGAATGTCCTTCGCAGCCGCTCTTCGGGCGATTCTGCGACAGGCGCCTAACATTATCATGATCGGGGAGATCCGGGATCTTGAGACCGCCTCAATCGCGATCAATGCGAGTCTTACCGGTCACCTTGTGTTCAGTACCCTGCACACCAACGATGCTCCCTCGGCGGTAGCACGTCTTGCGGATATCGGGGTGAAGAAGTTCCTCATCGCGAGCGCGGTCCGTTCGATCATGGCGCAGCGGCTTGTCAGGCATATTTGCCGGGACTGTGCGCAACCGGGTGAAATCTCCCTGAAAGATACCCGCGCCCTGCGACTCACTGAAGAGCAGTTGTCCAAGGCCCAGATCAAACAGGGTGCGGGTTGCCGGACCTGCCGGATGACGGGCTACAAAGGCCGTATCGGGTGTTTTGAGATTTTCAACATTGTTGAGGAGGTGCGCCTTCTCATCAATGGCGACGAGTCCACCAGCGGTTTGCGTAAAAGGGCTCGCGAACTTGGCATGCGGACCCTCCGGGAGGATGGAGTTCGTAAAGTGCTCGCCGGTACCACCACTGCCTCCGAGGTCATTCGCGTGACCATGTCCGACGCGGAATAAGGCGGGGACCAAGGGGAAACTTCAACAATTTTTGAGTGTATATGACGGTTGAAAGTGTAATCGATCTTCTGATTTCAAGGGGCCTGGTGGATGAATCCCAACGGGATGAAACCATCGCTGCCGCCTATGGCAGCGAACATGATATCACCTACGCGGTGGAGGAAATGGGTATCCTCCAGAGGGACCAGTTGTTCCAACTCGTCGCTCAGGATATTGGCGGGGAATTCTATGATCTGACCGATTTTGAACCGGCTCAGCAGGTGCTTCGGGCCGTGCCCGGGGGAACCGCAAAACTCTACCAGTGTTTTCCCATCCAGTTTCTGGATCACGGATTGCAGGTCGCGATTGCCAATCCGCTCGATCCCCAGAATCTCGAAGAATTGGGATTCTCGCTCAATCAGCAGATTATTCCCGCCGTGGCTCCGCCGGAGCAGATCGCGGCCCTGATTGAGAAGTTTTACTATGGCGGCAGCACGGGTGCCGGTGAAAACAAGGGGCCTGCCGGCGAGAGCGATGCCCTCGCTTCAATCCGGGCCGAGGTGGCCGCGCTGGCGAACGAGGATCTGGAGGAGGAATCCAACTCCGCCCCGATTATCCGGTATGTTGACCTCGTCCTTTATCAGGCGATCAAGGAAAAGGCTTCGGATGTTCACTTCGAGCCATTCGAGGATGACTTTAAGATCCGCTATCGTGTCGACGGGGCGCTTTACGAAATGGCGCCGCCGCCACAACACCTGAAGCAGGCGATCATTTCGCGGATCAAGGTGATGTCGTCCCTCAACATCGCGGAAACCCGTCTCCCCCAGGATGGTCGTATCACCAAGGAGATCAACGGTCAGCCGATCGACATGCGGGTTTCGACGCTGCCCACGATCTTCGGGGAGAGTGTTGTGCTCCGGGTGCTTGACCGTTCGAACGTCAATCTCAACCTGGAGATGTTAAATCTTCCGGCGGAGACTTACGAGTACATCGTCGACACCATCGAAAAGCCCAATGGCATTTTCATCTGCACCGGGCCGACCGGTGCCGGAAAGACCACCACCCTTTACGCCTGCCTCCGGAAGATCAATACCGAGGACGCGAAGCTCCTCACGGCGGAGGATCCGGTCGAATACGACATGGACGGCATCATGCAGGTGCCGATCAACGAATCGATCGGGCTCAATTTCGGCAGGGTGCTGCGGGCTTTCCTGCGTCAGGACCCCGACCGCATTCTGGTCGGCGAGATGCGCGACCTTGAGACCGCGCAGATTGCGATTCAAGCCTCCCTGACGGGGCACCTTGTACTTTCCACTCTGCACACCAACGACGCACCCGGTGCGGTGACCCGACTCATCGATATGGGTTGCGAGCCATTCCTGGTGGCCGCCACTCTCGAGGGAGTTCTCGGTCAGCGGCTTTTGCGCCGGATTTGTCCCGACTGCCGGGTGGCTTACAAGCCGTCTGCGGCCGTGCTGAAGCAACTTGGACTTACCGCCTCCGATATTGGCGGGAAGGAATTCTTCACCGGTCAGGGTTGTAACGCCTGCAATGATACCGGTTACCGGGGACGGCAGGGCCTTTTTGAGCTTCTCGATATGTCCAATCCGATCCGCGATCTCATCGCGCAACGGGCCGCCACGGTGGTTCTGAAGCAGAAGGCCCAGGAACTCGGCATGAGAACACTCCGTGAGGACGGACTGAGAAATATTTTTGAAGGGATCACCACCATCGAAGAGGTGCTGAAGTACACTTAAAGCAAAACTCTCACACTTTTTCCATCGACAGGTTTGTCAGGGTAAAGTTAATCTTGGAACATTCGACGGCGAAAACACGATAAGTAAATAGTATGGCAAATTTCGAATACATTGCCCTGGACGCAAAAGGAGCGGAAACGACGGGTTCGATCAAGGCAAACGACGAGGCGGATGCAATCATCCAACTCCGCAAGAGCGGGCTTTACCCGACTCAGGTCGTTCCGGCCGGTAAGGGAGGTGTCTCAAGCAACGCAAAACGCCGCGCTAAAAAGGGACAGAAGGACCGCAAGGCGGGTGCTGCGGGCGGCCGGGTTAACGGGAAGGTTCTGATGATCTTCACCCGGCAGTTGGCCACTCTGGTCGATGCGGGTCTGCCGCTCTTGCGCGGTCTTTCCGTGCTCGGAAAGCAGGAGAAAAACAAGGCGATGGCGGCGACGATCAACCATCTTGCCGACTCGGTGGCGGGAGGCTCGACTTTCTCGGAAAGCCTTGGCCAGCATCCGAAGATTTTTGATAAATTGTATGTGAACATGGTGAAAGCCGGCGAGCTCGGTGGTGTGCTTGAACTCGTCCTTGTCCGTCTCGCGGAGTATCAGGAAAAGGCCCAGAAGCTGAAAAACCGCATCGTCGCGGCGATGGTTTATCCCATCATCGTTATCGTCATCGCGGTCGCCATTCTGGTCTTCCTCATGGCGGTCATCGTTCCCCGCTTCGAAAAGATTTTCGCCGAGATGCTCGGTGACAAGCCGCTTCCGAAGATCACCCAGGTGGTCATCGGGATCAGTCGATGGGTTCAGGATCAATGGCTCATCGTCATCATTCTGTGTGCGGTCGGTTACGCCGGCTGGAAAGTGTTCAGTATGACCAAGGTCGGACGCCAGACCATCGACAAGGCGAAGCTTTTTCTCCCGGTCTTCGGTCCGGTTCAGTTGAAGAGCGGTATCTCCCGTTTCACGAGAACGCTGGGAACTCTCGTGACGAGCGGCGTTCCCATCCTTCAGGCGCTTAATATTACCCGCGACACTGCTGGTAACGTGATCCTTTCCAACTCGATTGAGAAGGTCCATGAGGCGGTTCGCGAAGGTGAGTCGGTGGTTGCTCCGCTCGAAGCGAGCAAAATCTTCCCTCCCATGGTGATCAGTATGGTCGACGTGGGTGAGGAAACCGGACAGCTCCCCGACATGCTGTTGAAGATCGCGGACGTCTACGATGACGAAGTCGACAACGCCGTGGATGCAATGACCTCGATGATCGAGCCAATCATGATCGTCTTTCTGGCGGTGATTGTCGGAACGATCGTCATTGCGCTCTTCATGCCGATGATCTCCATCATCACCGAGATGAACAACCAGTCCGGTTGAGAAGGAGAAAGACAGCGGAAGCGTCGAGGTGCCCGAAGTTCATGCAGTCTTGACTCGGTCGGGCACCTTCTGATATGATCCCCCTATGAAACGTAAAGAACCCTCGAAAAGGAATTCCGGCTTCAGCATGATTGAACTCATGGTGGTGGTCTCCATCATGGCCATTCTCGCCGGATTCCTGATCGCCTCGCTTCCGGGGATCATGAGCAAGATCAACCGGGGTAAGGTCGAGACCTTTATCGCAGAGTTGGAGAACGGTCTCTCCAAATATCAGATCGATAACGGGTCATTTCCCATCAATGAACCTGCCGGTGAGCACGACGACGCCTCGGGTGTCGAGGGCTCGGCGGTTCTTTACAAACACCTCTCGGGTGACTGGGATTTGAACGGCGAGGTCGACTTTGACAATAACGAGAAAGTTTACGTCCCCAAGCTGGACTACTTCAGTAATCGGGAGTCGAAAGAGGGCCGTTCAGTGGTGATCGGCGGTGAGTATATGGTTATCGATTCCTACGGCAATCCGATTCGATATCTTGCCCAGCCGCCGAATATCGATCCGAAAAAGAGAAAAACCTACAATCCCACCTACGATATCTGGTCGATTACCGACGCCAATCCCGATAATCCGGATGAGGCGTCCAAGTATATTTCAAACTGGCAGACGCAGTAATTTTCAGCGCGCTGCCCGGGGGGTGTTGGTGGAGGCCCGGCCGGAGGGCCCCGATGGGGATGGGGAATATTCATCAGATCCGTTGATCCCGGAGTCCTCTTTCAGATGCCGGAAGCCACTCTCGAGATTTGTCATTTTCTGGCTGAGTTTCACGACGGGACCACAGAGAGCGGTACTGTGCCCCGGTCATTAAAAACTTTCTTTTGCCGCAAAGGAGGAGAGTCCCTGATCGATTGGGGATTTCAGTTTTCCGGAGGGGACTCGCTGCCGCGCGGGTACTCCGAATCGATTCACCAGCGACTCGAGCTATTGGAGCGGATCAACTGGCCGGAATTGAATCTTCCGGTCGTGTTGAATGAGGAGTCTGGAGACGGATTTGTTCTGCGGTGTCCGGCGAGCGAAGGTGAACCCCTCCTGAAATATCTGGCGCGGCTTGAGAGGATTCCGGAAGGACACGCGATTCAGATGATGATGGATATGCTCGGATTTGTCCTGCCGCTCACCGGAGCGCCGAGGGTCCTTTCCAATGTGGAAATTGAAGACTTCCGGATCTGTGCACGTGACGGCGTACAACTCGCGGTGAAGTTTTGCCCTGCCTTTTCCCTGCTCCGGGAAGAGCGGCCGCTCAGTGATTATCAAATCGCGCGAAAGTGGACCGAGCTGATGGCCCGCTTGCTTGTGTTCATCAAGCAAAGCGGAAAGAGCGGGTTCGAGGGTATCTCGCCAGGCGACAGCAAGCCTTTCCGCAGTCTCCTGAAAGACCTTGAGGCGGGCAGAGAGAAGAGTCTGGTCGAACGGATTCGCCAGATTATTCATCTGCTTGAGTCTGAAATCGAACGGGTTCAGGGAACCCGGAAACGACTCGAATTCTCGATCTCGTCGGGAGAAATGCCCATTGGTCCACTCGCTGACTACCTAAGGAACGAATTTTCCCGGGCACATCCCGGGAAAATCTCCTCCCGCAGGGAAGGTGTTCCCAAGGGTCCTTGCTTTTCTCCCTTTGTGGTCGAAGCCTCCTCCGGAGGGGAAACGGTTGATCGACTGGGCTACCTGCTACCTCCCGAACACTGGTTTGAAACGTCTCTGGTTGATCCGGTAAACCGGAGGCTGTCTCACCCCTTTCTCAAATCCCACCATAACTCCGTCAAAGTTCGCTCCGTCTATTGCGATGAGAATTTTACCGTCCTGTTCGGTGACCCCTCCCCGGGTTTGCCCCTTCCTTCACTCCTGAATATTTTTGATGGCGTTACCTGTGGAGCATTGCTGCTCATTACGGGAAAATTGCACCGCGCGATGGAGCAATTTGAGAGCGCCGGGTTCGAATTTGTCCTTTTATCCCCGTGGCAGGTGGAGATTCACCTGGAAGGAGGCTCGTCGTCGGACGCCTGGGAGCCTCTTTTGAACGGCGATATGTCCGCCTGGCCACCGTGGGAGGTGAAATTGCGCGTCGAGCCGCCGGCTGAATCGTTCGTCGACGGTGAGTGCGGAGTTGCCTGGCGGTATGTTATGAATCGACTTTCAGGCAAGTTCATTCCGGCCCTGGTGGCGTGGATGCTTGATTGGAAGCGGTTTCAAGGGTCGTCGCGGACGGGAATTCTTGAAAAGGAGCCACTCAATCGGGACGCCCGGCTGGATTCTCTTTTCCAGGCGGCGGGGGAGCATTTTGACGGGGCGAATCCGGGGCACCGCGAAAAGTTCCTTTCACTCCTCTCCGAGGGCCTCGAAGGCGGGAAAACGGATTAGAGATGGCGTCGGCGTTGACTTGAGCGCCAAGTCCCCCGAACTTACCGCCCAACTTATGGAGTTTATTGATCTAAAGAGTCAGCAAAAGCGGATCCGGCAATCCATCGACAAGCGGATCGCCGCAGTGCTCGATCATGGTCAATACATCATGGGCCCGGAAGTGTTTGAACTGGAATCCCGCCTCGTCGAGTTCCTGGGATGCAAGCACGCGATCGGTGTCTCATCGGGAACCGATTCGCTCATGATGGCACTGATGGCCCTGGGAGTCGGGCCGGGGGACGAAGTGATTACGGTTCCCTACACCTGGATCTCCACGGCCGAGGTGATTGCATTACTTGGCGCGAAAACCGTCTTTGTGGATATCGAAGAAGACACCTGGAACATCAATCCGGCACTCGTCGCTGAGGCAATCACTGACAAGACAAAAGCAATCATGCCGGTCGGGATCTACGGACAGACCAGCGACATGACGGCAATCAACCGCATCGCCGCTGAGGCCGGGGGGATTCCGGTGATCGAGGATGCCGCGCAGAGTTTCGGGGCCACCCATCATGGCCGGCGTTCAGGAGCGCTATCCCTCGTCGGGAGCACTTCTTTTTTCCCCTCGAAACCGCTCGGAGGCTACGGCGATGGCGGTGCGCTATTCACGGATGACGATGAACTCGCCGAACGGTTGCGATGGATCCGGCTCCACGGGCAGGAGCGAAAGCACTATCACCCCATCATCGGAATCAACGGCCGGCTCGACACGATGCAAGCGGCCGTGGTCCTGGCGAAAATGGATCTCTTTGAGGAGGAGATCGCCCTTCGGCAAGCCGTGGCGGCCGGTTATAATGAGAGGCTGAAAGGAGCTTCCCTCCAGCTTCCCTTCGTGGCGGAAGGGAATACCTCCGTCTATGCTCAATATACCGTGCTAACGCCTGAGAGAGATGCGCTCCAATCGAAGCTGGGTGCCCGCGGAGTTCCCTCGGTTCCTTATTACTCCGTTCCGCTGCATCTTCAGCCGGCCTTTTCCGATTTGAATCACCGTATGGGGGATTTTCCTGTCACCGAGCAGATTGCTTCGACCGGGATCAGTCTTCCGATGAGCCCGTATGTGACGGAGGAGGACCTGAACACGGTGGCGAGCGCGATCCTCAGCGTCTGAGAGACGAGTCCGGCCGCAGCATTGAATGTGATATGGCCCAGTTCTCCGGGAAAAAAATCTACATCGCCGGCCACCGGGGAATGGTCGGCAGCGCCATCGTTCGTGCACTCGCCGAAGCGGGTTGCGAAAGCACTGTCACGGCGGGAAGTGAGGAGCTCGACCTGAGGGAACAGGCTGCGACCCTGGATTTTGTGGCCACTCATCGTCCCGATGTCATGATCATTGCCGCCGCGAGAGTCGGCGGCATTCTCGCCAATGACACCTACCCGGCGGATTTTCTTTACGACAATCTAATGATTGCCGCGAATCTGATTCACGCAGCCTATCGCAACGGGGTAGGTCGGGTGCTTTTTCTGGGAAGTTCGTGCATCTATCCGAAATTTGCGCCTCAGCCAATCAAGGAGGAATCTCTCCTCAGTGGCGCTCTTGAACCGACCAACGAGGCCTATGCGATTTCCAAAATCGCGGGGCTCAAGCTTTGTGAATTCTATCGCCGTCAGCACGGGGCGCTCTTCCATTCCGTCATGCCCTGCAACCTCTACGGCAAAGGGGACAATTATCATCCCGAGAACTCACACGTGATTCCCGCGCTGATTCGCCGCTTTCATGAGGCCAAAGAAAGAGGGGATTCCGCGGTAACGATCTGGGGTTCGGGAACTCCGAGGCGTGAGTTTCTCTTTGCCGATGATCTGGCTGAGGGATGCCTGCACCTGCTCTCCCTCACGGATCCGCCCTCGCTGGTGAATGTCGGAGCGGGGAATGATATCACCATTCTTGAACTCGCTGCTTTGATCGCCCGCACGACCGGTTTCGATGGCGGGATCAATACCGACCAGGGCAAACCCGACGGGACACCGAGGAAGCTCATGGACTCGTCGCTTATTCGTTCGCTCGGTTGGAGTCCGTCCACCTCCCTCGAAAAGGGATTGAAGATCGCCTACTGCGATTTCCTTGAGCATTCCGAAAAAATGTAGTCCGGTATCTAGCGATCGTTTTAGAATCTACCCCATGAAAATTGCCCTAATCACCGGAATCACCGGCCAGGATGGTTCCTACCTTGCCGAGCAACTGCTTGAGAAGGGCTACGTCGTGCACGGAATGATTAGACGGAGTAGTTCCTTCAACACGGAGAGGATTGATCATCTCTATCATGATGAACGTCTGCGCGAAGAGGGTCGCTTTTTTCTGCACTACGGAGATCTCACCGATTCATCCAACCTGAATCGTCTTCTTGAGCGGATCGGTCCGAGTGAGATCTATAACCTGGGTGCCCAGAGTCATGTGAAAGTGTCCTTTGAGGTTCCGGAGTATACGGCCGAAGTTGACGCTATTGGCACGCTCCGCTTCCTTGACGCTCTCAAGGAAGTCGGACTCGAAAAGCAGGCGCGCTTTTACCAGGCCTCGACGAGCGAACTCTACGGATTGGTCCAGGAAGTCCCCCAGTCGGAAACGACTCCGTTTTATCCGCGATCTCCCTACGGAGTGGCCAAGCTTTACGGCTACTGGATTGTCGTCAATTACCGTGAGTCGTATGGTATTCACGCTTCAAACGGCATTCTCTTCAATCACGAGTCTCCCCGCCGCGGCGAGACTTTCGTCACCCGAAAAATCACCCGGGCCGCCGGCCGCATCGCGGAGGGTTTGCAGGATAAACTGGTCCTCGGCAATCTTGATGCCCGGCGCGACTGGGGCTATGCCCCTGAGTACACCGAAATGATGTGGCGGATGCTGCAACAGGAAACGCCGGGAGATTACGTCTGCGCCACGGGTGAAATGCACACGGTGCGTGAGTTTTGTGAGCATGCCTTCGATGCGGTCGGGATTCCCCTGAGGTTTGAAGGCGGCGGTGTTGATGAAAAGGGTATCTGCCGGAGATCAGGGCGAACGATCATTGAAATCTCGCCCGGCTACTTCAGGCCGGCTGAGGTCGAACAGTTGCTGGGAAACCCCGCCAAGGCCGAGCGTGTCCTCGGCTGGAAACCCAAGGTCACCTTCCGCGATCTGGTTACGCTGATGGCAGAGGCGGATTGGAAGCTCGCGCGGAGCGAGAAATCCGCTCCGCCCGTTGCACCGCGCTGAGTGTGACCCCGACCTGTCGTCACCCGGGTTTCCCGGGCTTGATCACGACGGTTACCTGTTTATCCGCCTTCAGGAACTCAGCCGCCAGAGCATTCACTTCTTCGACCGTGATGTTTTTGTTGTCGTCGACAAAGCTCCGTGACCAGTCCAATCGTTGGGGGTATTCCTGCGAAGATTCGAGAACACTCGACAACCAGTAACGATTGGTTCTCCGCATTTCCTCGATCGAGGTCACGAGTGGCTTCTTCGCGCGCTCGAGCTCGTCAGCGGTGATACTTTTGCCGGTGGCAAGCTCCGCGGCGATGGAGGAGATGACTTTGTTGACCGCCTCTGACTGTGATGGGTCAACGGTGACCGAAGCGAAAAGATAGCCATAGCCGGTCCAGGTGTCACTGGGGAGATTATGGGCAAAGGGGCTGTAAGCATCACCAAGCTCCTCCCTGATCTTTACGCGAAGACGATCATCGAGAATCGCCGAGAGCATCCCGAGACGGCGGGTTTTCTCGATCTCGAAAATATCGGTGGTGGGCCAGTGAACGACGGCCATTGCTTTCGGGATCTCGGAATCAAAGACAAACTCGCGGGAAGTGCCTTCAGGGAACTTCACGAGGCGGGCCTCCTTGCTGTCAGGCTTTGCCGAACTCCGTTCCTCGAGATTGCCAAAAGTCCCCGCGAGCAGTTCAATCGCGGCTTCCTTGTCGAAACTGCCCACCAGGGTCAGCTCGAGGTAACCCGACTTAAGTTCGGGGGCGATCCAGGCCTTCGCCTGTTCCATTTTCAGGTTCTCAACTTCCTGCCGTTTCGGGTATCCAAAACGGGCGTCGTCCGAATGGAGAAAGCGGGCGACCTCATACTGGGCAAATCCGCCCGGGGTTCGCTCAAGCTGCTGATAAATGTAATCGAGCCCGCGCATGAATTCCGTGGCCGATTCCTCCCGGAATCCGGGGTTGGTGAGATAGGCCCTCATCAGCATCAGCTGATCGGCAAGGGCATCCGGAGTGGTTTGACCGTAGAGAGTGAACGCATCATCATCGACCGTGAAATTGACCTCGACCGACTTGCCCGCAAAGAGCAGTTGAATGTCGTCAAAGCTATGTGCTTCGAGTCCTCCTTTGGAGAAGGTGCTCCCCAGAAGGAAAGATAGCCCGGGCACCGGTTCGTTGATCAGACCGGACCCGATCCGGGCCTTGACGTGAATCGTCTCGTCCTCGAAATCGGTGACCTTCAGATTGACGCGAACGTTGTTCTCGAAACGCAGTTTGGTCACTTCGAGATCTTCGACTTCACTGCGTTCGGCGATCTTTCCCGGTGCAGGCAGCTTTGAATAGGCAAACTCACCGATTGCCTTCTCTTCGGGAGCGGTGACTGCGACGGCGGTGCTCTCTTTGTAGGCGCCTTCAATTGTGGCGAGGGGATCGTCTATCTTCGCATTCCCCGAGACCAGCACGAGTGTTTCATTGGACGTCTCCCAGAGACCGGCGAGATGATCAAGGCAGGTCTGCAGTGTGATCTTTTCCAGGGTGGAGGTGACCCGGGGAAGATCATCGGCAGGACTGGTGAAGATTCTCCGGGAACCGAGGCGGCTCGCGATTTGATCAGCGAGGTCGCGCGACTGGCGGGTTCCCATTTGTTTTGCCGCGTCCTCGAACATCCGGCGGACATTGGCTTTTGCCTCGTCGAGCTCAGACTGAGTAAATCCGAACTCGATGGCCCGGCGGAGTTCCTGCTCAATCACGGCGAGGGCCTTCTTCCAGTTCTCCGGCTTGCAGTCTGCCTCGATGGAGCTGTAGAGAGCAAAATTGAGATCAAAGAAATCACCCGCACTCATGCTGGCCGCGCTGATGGGCGAGTCCTCCGCCTTGGCGATGCGCTCAAGGCGCCGGTCAATCATCTGGCCGGCGAGCATGAGATGAAGGTCATACTCCCGACGCTCACTGTTGTCCGGAGGATCGACGCGAGGTTTGAGCACCTCGATGGAAATAGTGGCCTCCCCGGCCTCCTCTTCAAAATGATAGTGGGTGGCGAACTCCCGCTTCGCCATCTCACCCATGGGCGGCTCCGGCTGTCGCTTTTTGACCGGCATGTCTGCAAAGTGGGACGAGATGAGCGCCTCGACGGCGGCCGGCTCAACCGCACCAACGACGATCACTACCATACGATTGGGGGTGTACCAGTTTTCGTAAAACTCGACGAAACGCTCACGAGGGGCTTTGCTGATCACTTCTTCGGTTCCGATAGGCATGCGAACGCTGAGGCGCTGCTCCGGAAAGACGAATTTCATCTGCTCGACGAAAGTTCTCCAACTGACTGAATCACGCACCCGCTTCTCGCTCAGGATAATGCCCCGCTCGTCTTCAATCTCCTCAGAGAGCAGCAGCATGCCGTCGGCGTAATCGCGAAACAGCTTCATGCCCTCATCGATCATGGTCGATTCAGCGCTGGGAAGCTCAAGCTTGTAGACCGTTTCATTAAACGAAGTGTGGGCATTGGTGTGGTTGCCGAAGCCCATCCCGAGGCGCTGGAAATACTCGACCATCTCGCCGGGAGGAAAGTTCTTCGTCCCGTTGAAGGCCATGTGCTCCAGAAAGTGGGCGAGTCCCTGCTGGTCATCGTTTTCCATGAGGGAACCGGCGTCCACGAAGAGGCGCATGCTGACCCGGTTCGGCGGCTCGGCATTGGGAAGGATCGCGTAGCGCAGCCCGTTCTCGAGGATACCCCATTTCACCGCGGCATCGGGCTTGATGTCGCTTCCCTCGTGGGCGAGGGGGACGGCGTCGGCGGCGCGGGTGACCGGCGCCTGGGCAAAGAGAAATGCAGTGAAGAGGGCGAGGAGGCAGGCGGGAAGACGGCAGGATACAATCATCGGTGTAGGGGATTCTGAAAGGCAGAGTTTTGTCTGGGAGAATGATCCCTTCACGTTGAAGAAGGGCAAGTGGTGAATTAGCGCCTCCGGTTGTAGGCGACACAGTCCGCATAGCTTACGCCGGAACCGCCGAAAATGTCGAGAGCACTCCCTATCGTAAGATCAACGCGCCCGCCGCTGAGGCGGTCGACCAGTTCGAGATCGCGCAGGGACGCCGCCCCGCCCGCATAGGTGACGGGTCTCACGCCCCATTGACCGAGAAAGGAGACGAGGTCTTCATCGATTCCCTCACACTTTCCCTCCACATCGGCGGCGTGAATGAGGAATTCGGCGCAGGAGGCGGAAAGAGAATCAAGCGTTTCCGCGGTGATCGTCAGATCAGTCAGGGTTTGCCAGCGGTTCATCGCGACAATCCAGGAATCTTCGAAGCGCCGGCAGCTCAGATCGATGACAAGCCTTTCGGAACCGACTTCCGAGACGAGGTCCTCGAGTTTGGATTCCTGGAAGTGGCCATCCGCGCTAAAGAGAGATGAGGTGGCGATGACCTGGGCAGCTCCCGCTTCGATCCACTCGAGGGCGTTCTCCGGAGTGATGCCTCCTCCGATCTGAAGTCCGCCGGGGAAAGCGGCGAGGGCCTCTCTGGCGGCTTCGTCGTTTCCCGGGCCGAGCTTGATGACGTGACCGCCGCGTAGATTATCCCGGGCATAGAGCTCCGCGAACCATGAGGGCGGGTGATCGCTTACAAAATTCGTCTTCAGCGTCTCATTCGCCGAGTCGAGGGTTCCGCCCACGATCTGTTTGACCCTGCCTTCGTGGAGATCAATACAGGGTCGAAATTGGGTTCTCCGGTTCATACAGAGGGAAGCCCGCGATCGGGCAAATTCATTCGGGGACGATAGGCGAACTAGCGACACTATGCGACGCAGAAAAAGCTCTCTCCTTCGACAAATCCGGCCTCCCGCAAGCTGTCGCGAGCCCGCTCCCGCCCCGCCACTCGACCGACTGCGGCGAGCATGATGGCCCGTCCGCAGAAAGAGGCGAGTTCGCCCGTGCCGAGAACAGGAATGCCCGCGATGATGTTCCCGATCTGCCGGGTGTTCACTTCGATGAAGGCATGGATCCTGACCCCCTCTTCACGGAGAAGCGAGGCCATTTCTTTCCCGGTCGGACCGGCCCCGCATACCACCACTCCGGAGTCGAGGATGCCGGGCATCCGGGCAAGATAGTGAGCCTTCGCCTCCTGGAAACGATGCAGGGAGTAGCGGGAGTGTGTTCTCGTGGCGCGGCCCGGTCCGTCATGCCAGTGAAGCAGGGTTTCCTCAACCTTCCCGAGGCGGTATCCCTGTTCGAGAAGCCGGAGCCAGAGGTCATAGTCTTCGGCCCAGGGTGGATCGAGATATCCTCCGACCGCATCGAGGGCTGCCCGTCTTACCATGGTCGAAGGATTCGGAAGCGGGCTGTCGATGAAGCGCTGGGCGGCAATCTCCCCGGGGGAGTTGACCGAATTGATCCATTTCTCGTATCGGAGATAGCCGCCATCGGGAGGAGTGAATTGATCGTCTTCCGTCCGCCTGAAAATCGCGACGTGTGAGCCGCAGCCGGCCAGTTCAGGGTGATCACTGAGAAATTCCCGCTGTCGTCGAAGTCGTGAGGGCAGGGCAAGATCATCGCTGTCCATTCGGGCGATGAGGGAACCCGAAGCGGAGCTCCAGGCAAGATTGGCTGCCTCGACAAACGTCCCCCGGGATTGAAGCACCCGGATGCGTGAATCCGCCCGGGCCTGCTCCAGCATGATCCGGTGGGTATCGTCCGTCGACCCGTGGTCCACGAGGACGATCTCAAGGTCTTCCAGGTCCTGGGTCCGAAGGCTGACAATGGCCGCCTCGAGTGTCGTCGCCGCGTTTCGGGCCGGCATGACGGCTGATATCGAAGCGGTCGACATGGTTACCAAGCAAAAAACCCCGGTTTTCACCGGGGTTTTTCAAAAGATCAAAATGTTCGATGGAACGCCAATCAGGAGGCAGTGGCCGTCCCTTCCGAGACAGAGGCTCTCGTCTGAGTGACGATGGCAACGAGAACTTCGCCGTCCAATTTCACCGAAACGCCCTTGGGGAGATTCAATTCAGAAACTTTAAGCGCCTCACCCAACTGAAGGGCTTCAACATGGTTCACGATGGAATCAGGAAGATCCGAGGGGCGGCAGAAAATTTCAATCTCGTGCACAAGTTGCTCGAGGAGACCGCCCGACTTCACGCCGATGGCTTCACCAACGAGTTCAATCGGAACCACCGCGTGGATCGTGTCGCCTTCGCTGACGGCACGGAAATCGACATGGATGAGAGAACCGTTAAGCGGATCACGCTGGATATCCTGAACGATGACCAGCTTGGTTTTCTCGTTGGCACCGGCAATCTCAAGGTTTACAAGGAAGTTGTGGCTGGTCTGCTTCCTCGCCAGGTCGAAGAAGGACTTGGAATCGAGCTGAATGGTATATTCACGCTGATTGGAGCCGTAGATCACGGCAGGAACCACACCGGAGCGGCGGAGTCTTTTTGACGCGGTCGTTCCTTTGACGTCACGCTTGTCAGCTTGGAGTGTTTCTTGCTTGGCCATCTTTCCGGTGTGTTTCTTGATTCTGATCGGGTATTCTCACGATCCCCCCTCCGATGAGGGCGCGAAATCTACGCGAGCACTCAGGAAATGTCAAAAAGAGATGTCACAGACTCTCCGAGGTGAATTCGGCGGATCGCTTCACCCAGAATTTCCGCCACACTCACGGTTTTGACCTTCTCGCCAACCGCATAGGGGGTGCTGTTTGTCGAAATCAGCTCTTCAATATCCGATTCGGCAATGCGTTTTCGCCCCTGATCATTGAGGACGGCATGGGAGACGCCGGCGAAAATGCGTTTGGCACCGTGCTTTTGGAGGAGTTTGGCGGCGGAGGTCAGGGTTCCGGCGGTTTCCGAAATGTCATCGACAAGGAGCACGTTTTTCCCTTCGACCTCTCCAATCACGCTGATCGCCTCGACCTCGGTATCACTCACCCGGTTCTTTGCGACGATGGCGAGCGGGGTTCCGAGCGCCTTGGAATAGGCATGGGCCATCTTCATTCCCCCGACGTCCGGTGAGACGACGACCAGATTCTCAGAGACTCCTTTTTCGCGCAGATACTTGATCAGCACCGGCATGGCATAGAGATGATCCACCGGGATATCAAAGAATCCCTGGATCTGTCCGGCGTGGAGATCGATCGTGAGGACCCGGGATACCCCCGCAGCGGTGAGCAGGTTGGCGACAAGCTTCGCGGTAATGGGGACCCGGGGCTGGTCCTTTCGATCCTGTCTGGCGTAGCCAAAGAAGGGGATCACGGCCGTAATGCTCTCGGCGCTGGCCCGCCTCGCCGCGTCGACCATGATGAGCAGTTCCATCAGGTTCTGGTTGGTGGGCGGACACGTGGGCTGGACGATGAAGATGTCGCGCTTGCGAATGTTCTCGTTGATCTTCACAAAGGTTTCACCGTCCGGAAAATGTTTCACGGTGGCGTCGGAACGTCTCACACCCAGGTAGGAGGCGATTTCGTCAGCCAGCTCCGGATGAGCGGTTCCACTGAAAATACGAAGGCGATCAAATTGCATGCGCCCCAATCCTCGCGAAATCGATCAAAAACGCCAGTGAAATATCCCGCCCGAAGCCTTCCGGTAGCTCGAGGGGTGGTGAGGGTCAGGCTTACGAGCTCAAAGCGACGCCGGAATTCCCCCCCGCATGCAGCCCTGCGATGCGGTGGCGCAGCGTGTTCAGGTCGAAAGGTTTGGTGATCACATCATTCATTCCGGCCTCGTAACAGCGCAATTTGTCCTCATCGAAGACCATCCCGGTCATGGCAATGATGGGAATGCCGGCATTGGGGTGGTCCAGTCTGCGGATGGCTCCGGTTGCGTCCAGCCCGTTCATCACGGGCATATTCACATCCATCAGGACGAGATCGAAATGGAGGGGGCCTTCCGCCAGGTCGACCGCTTCCTGACCATTCGACGCCACCGTGACTTCACAGCCCAATTGCTGAAGTGTCAGAAGGGCGACCTTTTGATTGACCTTGTTATCCTCAACGAGGAGGACCCGCATCCGGTTTTTGTCCCGGTGGTGATGCGGTTCGGGATGGGAAAGTTTTTTGCGGCTTACCAGGTCGTCATCGGTGAGGCCGACAGCAGGTGTCTCGTAGTTGATGGTGAAAAAGAAGGAGCTTCCCATCCCCGGCTCGCTCTCAAACCAGACCCGCCCGCCCATGAGCTCGACAAGATTTTTCGATATTGCGAGGCCGAGGCCGGTTCCGCTGTGGGAGCGTGTGGCCCCGGAATCGATCTGCCGGAAAGGAGCAAAGAGGGTTCTTCCAGCCGACTCGCTGATTCCGATCCCGGTATCTCTGACCTGGAAAAGCAACTGATCCCGTTCTGCTTTGCGGATTCCCTGAACGGTAATGGAGACCTCCCCGGAATCGGTGAATTTGATGGCGTTGCTGACCAGATTGGAGAGGATCTGCTTCAAACGGAGATCGTCGGCGACGAACTTTTCGGGAAGAGACTCGCAGATCGTCGCGGAGAGGTTGATTTCTTTCGAGTCGGCCGTCGCTTTGTAGACGAGGAGCACCTCACGAATGAGGCGGTTCAGTTCAAAGGCTCGTGGCTTCAGCTGCATCTCCTTCGCGTTCAGTTTCGCGTAGTCGAGGATGTCATCGAGAATGTTGAGGAGGGACTCGCTGGAGCTGTGAATCGCTTCGAGGTGGTCACGCTGGATAGGATCGAGATCCATCTCGAGCATGAGGTTCACCATGCCGAAGATCCCGTTCATCGGAGTCCGGACCTCGTGGCTCATATTTGCCAAAAATCGCTCCTTCTCCTTCGCCGCTTCTATCACGTCCTGATTCAGTTTTTCAAGGTGCTCCTGTTTCGCCGCCATCGAGGCCGCCATGGAGCGCACAAAGGCAATCAGGGGACTGTCTCCGGGACGCAGGGTGGGGAGCCGCTGCGTATGACTCGGATACTGGATCATGAACTCCGAAACCACCTTTTCGAGCTGCCGGATCGTTTCTTCGGCATTGCTGTTTCCCCGGAAAGGGATCGCCTGCACCCTCGACTCGCCCGCAGAAACGCCGACCGGAGCGGTCGCCGTTTTGCTCTGCGGTTGGGCCATTTTGAACAGGCCTCGATTGCGGTGCGGTTTCATAAATAGTAGTAAATACCATTATTTTTAAAAAAACAAGAACTGGTTTTTCCGTTTGTTAGATATTGTGGTGACGTTTTGGTCGCGGTTTTGGGCGCTGATGGCGAGTGATTCGAACTAAATCTGTCCGAACGTCGTCGAAAATGACTTTATCCTGTGTCTGTCTCCCCGTTTTCCTGTTTCGTCCTAAGTCCTTGTTTATGAGAATCTCTCCGCGCCATCAGATATCATTATTCTCTCTGGCCCTGCTTTTCCCCTGCTCTTCGAAAGCGCAGGAATCCTGGAGCGGGATCTATCCTCACCTGGCTTTTTTTAACGATGAGGGCGAATGCGGAACCGGAGCGGTTGTTCCCTGGGCGGGCAGTCTATGGGCCCTAACCTATGCGCCACATATGCCGAAAGGGTCGTCTGACAAACTCTATGAAATTACTCCCGGCCTTGAGTTGAAGGTCCGCCCCGAGTCCATCGGAGGAACGCCGGCAAATCGAATGATCCATCGGGAGTCAAATCAGCTCTTCATCGGGCCCTACGTCATCAATGAAAAGGGGATCGTGCGGGTGATTCCCTACAGCGCCATGTTCGGCCGGCCCACCGCGAATGCCCGGCATCTCAGCGATCCGGCTGGCAGGATATACTCTGCTTCGATGGAGGAAGCCCTCTATGAGATCGATGTGAAGTCACTCGCCGTCACCCCGCTCTACCGCGACGAACAGGACAAAACCCCGGGTCCCAAGGCCGATCTGCCGGGTTATCATGGCAAGGGAATGTATTCCGGCCAGGGGCGGCTTGTGTATGCCAATAACGGAGAAAACTCCGCCGAGGCACGCCGGGATCCCTTCATCGATTCAGGTGTGCTTGCGGAGTGGGACGGTAAGGACTGGAAGGTCGTGCGTCGCACCCAGTTCACCGAGGTGACCGGTCCCGGTGGGATTTATGGAAATGAAAATCCGGCGACGGATCCGCTTTGGAGCATCGGATGGGACGCGAAGTCGCTTATTCTCATGCTCCTCGACGGGAGAGAGTGGCATTCCTACCGGCTTCCGAAAGCGAGTCACAGCTATGATGGGGCCCACGGATGGAATACCGAGTGGCCGCGCATCCGGGAGATCGGGGAGGGGGATGACCTGCTCATGACCATGCACGGCATGTTCTGGCGCTTTCCAAAAAACTTCTCCCTCGCCAATACTTCAGGCATAGCGCCGAGGTCATCCTACCTCAAGGTCATCGGAGATTTCTGCCGTTGGCAGGACCGCCTTGTTTTCGGATGCGATGACACGGCGAAGAGTGAGTTCCTCAACAAACGCCGTGCCAAGGGAGAGGTCGCCGCACCCCAGTCGCAGTCGAACCTCTGGTTTGTCGATCCGGAAAAACTTGACCACCTTGGACCCGTCCTCGGGCGCGGATTGGTGTGGCTGAAGGAAGACGTCGCTGCCGGGACAAAGTCCGATCCCTATCTCTTCGGCGGGTTGAAAAATCGTGCCCTCCATCTGGTTCATACCGGTGCCGCTGAATTGAGTCTTGCCCTCGAAGTCGACCGCGAAGGGAAGGGGATCTGGGAGCCGCTGCGCACCGAGGTGATTCCGCCGAATGGCTACCTCTTTACCGGGTTTAAGGACGATGAAACAGGTGTCTGGATCCGTCTGGTTCCCTCCGTTGATGCCACCGGATTGACCGCCGCCTTCACGAATAAAGGTGACGACGAGCGTGCGGCGGCGGGCGAAACGCCTCTGAAATTCGCCGGAATATCTTCCGTCTCGGACGGAGAATCGTCTGCTCGCTCCGGCGGTGTCATTCGCGCCCGGAGCGAAAATAAACGCAACCTCCATTTCGCTGCGAAGACCACAGAGGGTTCACTCGGGCTCTATACCCTGTCCGATACCCTGACATTGACACCGGAAACCAATCCGGAGGAACTTGGCTGGCTCGAGAAGCATGCCGCGATTCCTTCACGCGAGGGAGTCATCACGACCGATGCCGCATCCGTGATTTACACGGACGACGCGGGGAAACGATTCCGCCTCCCCCGGGGCAATGCCGCATTCGACCGGGCCGGTCCGTTGGGAGGGGAGCGCCTCTGCCGCGAGGTCGCGACGGAACGCGACCTTTTCAATTGCCACGGTACCTTTTTTGAACTGCCCGCCGAAAATGCGGCCGGCTTCAGCCGGGTTCGCCCCGTCGCCACCCACGGACTGCGAATCGTGGATTATTGCAGCTATCGGGGACTCCTTGTTGTTTCCGGTGTCGACCTCGCCCTGGCGGGGGAGAACCGGCACATCATCCGCAGCAGCGACGGAAAGACCGGACTCTGGGTCGGGGCTATCGACGATCTCTGGGAACTCGGTAAACCCGTCGGTTCGGGCGGACCGTGGAAGGATACTGAGGTGAAAGCCGACGAAGTCTCTGATCCCTACCTCATGACCGGCTACGACAGCAAAGAACTCACCCTGTCTGCTTCGGCAGAGACCGGGATCCGCATCGAGGTCGATCTCACGGGAATGGGTGACTGGGTTGAATACCGTCACTTTGCGATGGAAGCGGGAACGCCGGAAGTATATTCCTTTCCCCCGTCGTTTCAGGCTTATTGGGTCCGGTTTCGTTCCGATCAACCTGCGCGGGTCACGGCCTGGCTTGAATATCAGTAGGAAAAAGAGCGACTTATTGCTCCGTCGAATCGGGGCGTTCCAGTTCTCCGATGACCCGGTAGCCGTCGTCATCAATCAGGAACACTTCGAGGCTGACGGGGAGGGAGGCGCGCTGGAATTCCTCGACAAGGGCGGGGCCGTATTCCTGAAGGAGGCCCCCGGTGGCGGGAAAGAGATAAATCCGGTGCCGCTCGACGATGACGGCATGAATGCGATCGCCGAGTGTTTCCCGGAAGCGTTCGATCAGATCGGGCGAGAGGAGGACGCTCGTCAGGAAGGGATTCTTGTCGGTGAGAATGGCATAGAGGATGACTCCGCGTGAGTCCCTTACCAGTTCAGACTCAACCGTCTGGAGAAGCTCTTTGGCGACGGTTTTCGCCAGGGGGATCAATTTCTTGCGGGTGAGCCCGCGTTCGTTCCACACCTTTTCCGTGAAGGGGCGAACTCCAAAGTCCCACTCGTAGTAGCCGACCAGTTGCGTCTTGCGGGCACCGTCGATTGGCAGGGTAATATCGACTTTTTCAAAGGTACCTTCGAAAATCACCCCGATACGACGGGCCGGAGCATCCTTTTCCTCTCCGGGAAGCGGGATTGCAAGGGCTGCGGCAAGGAATACTATGGCGGGCAAACGTATCATCTGAAATCCAGTTGCCATCGGGCAGGGAAGGAGTTGGGTGAAACTAAACGCGGATGATCACTTTTCTACAAGGAACCCTCGAGGAAAGCTGGCCGGGTCGGCTCGTTATTTGTGCCGCCGGAGTGGGCTACGAGGTGACGGTCCCTCTCTTCGGAGATGAGATCTTCGGCCAGATCGGTTCACAGGTCAGGGTTCTCACCCATCATCATATCCGGGAGCAGGAACAAACTCTCTATGGTTTTCCCGACGAATCTGCCCGTGACCTCTTCCGTCTCCTCATCAATCACGTCTCCGGAGTGGGTCCGAAAGTGGCCATGTCGATTCTCAGTGGAATGGCGGCATCGGACTTCAAAGACGCCGTGGTGGGCGGGGACATTCTCACCCTTTCAAAGATCCGCGGACTCGGGAAAAAGACGGCCGAACGGATTGTCCTCGAGTTGGGCGACAAGGTCGGAGTGAAGGACGCCTGGAAGGCCCAGTCCGTTCAATCGACCCTCACCCCCGAAGCGGCGGCGAAGAATGACGCGCTCCTTGCGCTGATCTCACTCGGCTACAAGCAGGTCGAGGCTCAGAAGGCGATCGAAAAACTTCCGGTGGAATTGACAAAACCGGATGAAATGTTGCGGGCCGCCCTGCGACTACTACAGGGATGACCGTCTCGACTGGAAGCAACCGAATGCAGGATTGGCAACGCAAAGCCGAAGGAGTTAAGGCAGCCCTGCCCACGGGAGGGCTCTTTGCGGAGAAAGCCTGGCGCATTTCCCCGGAACCTTTTGTCCTGAGCACGAAGGAGGTGAAGGTGCTCGAAAATCTCGGCCCCGTTCTCTATCGCTTCCAGAAAGCCTGCGACCTCATTTACCGGAGAAGCCGGAATGGATCCCTGCCATCCTGGATCGCCGACTACCTCAACCGGGGAAAGCCAGCCGGCCTGCTCGAGGCCGGATTCTCGCCCGCTACTCTCGAGGAGACTCCCCGGGTGATCCGTCCTGATCTGATCCTCACTGCAGACGGGTTCTCAGCCACGGAACTCGATTCCGTCCCCGGTGGAATCGGGCTCACGGCCTGGCTCGGAGGAATTTATGCGTCGATGAATCCCGGTCACCGCATCGTAGGCGGAGCCCGTGGAATGCTCGATGGCTTTGCCTCAATCTTTCGCCGGGGCGAGGCGGATATTCTCGTTTCAACTGAATCAGGCGACTATCGGCCCGAAATGCAGTGGCTGGCCGATCAACTGCCGGGCGACTGGCGGGTCGAGTCAGCCGAGAATTACACGATAGGGAACCGGGATGTGTACCGGTTTTTTGAACTGTTCGATCTCCCGAATATTCCCGGGATCGAGTCATTGATGGCCGCAGCCGCCTCCGGGCAGATCGAGGTGAGCAGCCCGTTCAAACCCTGGATTGAGGAGAAAATGTGGTCGGCCCTGTTCTGGTCCCACCCGCTGCGTGAGATCTGGCGCCGTGAACTCCGGGACGGCAACTGGAAACGGCTTCGTGAGATCTTCCCGCGGAGTTGGGTCGTTGATCCGGCGAAAGTTCCCCATCACGCGGCCATCCCGGGTCTGGAAATCCAGAGTTTTGCAGAGATGAAACAGTTCTCCCAGAGCGAGAGAGAACTGGTGCTGAAGTTAAGCGGTTTTAATGAGCGCGCCTGGGGAAGCCGCAGTGTCACGATCGGTCAGGATGCCTCGCAGACGGAGTGGGCCACAGCGATCGATGAGGCCATCACATCGTTTGAGACCGCTCCCTATGTTCTGCAGCGTTTTCATACGGGACGGGTCATTTCCCATCCCTGGTGGAACGAGGAGAAAGGTGAGGTCGAAATGATGGAAGGCCGGGTGCGTTTGTGTCCCTATTATTTCGTCGATGATCTCACCCGGGCGGTCAAGCTGGGGGGAGTGCTGGCGACGATATGTCCGTCGGATAAGAAAATCCTCCACGGCATGCGCGACGCGATCCTCGTGCCTTGCCGGGTTGAAGCGTGAGAATTGGCTTCAATTCAATGGTATTTTTAAAAAGAACGGGGGATTTTCTCAATCTTGATAGTAAACATTCCCTTAATTTTAAAATATTGGAAACATTTCTTGCGAATGTGCGTATCAATGTTAATATTTTTTGTCGCCAGCCGGAATGGGCTCTGACACGATCCATCAGATTTGTCTAATCCCCGCATTTGATCGTTCGTCTGTAAATCAGAGATTCAGTCCGACGGAGTCGCTCATCGTTCTCAACCCATTAGAGGCTTTAGGAAGTGAAAAAGATCAAATTCACCTGCACCAGCTGTCAGGCGAGGCTGCGAGTACCAACCCATTTGGCGGGTGTCTCCGCGCCTTGTCCAAAATGCGGTGCCACGATTACCGCGCCCGCCGATATCTCAGAGGCGGTGGAGGATGATGCTCCAGTGCGTCGCTCCGTTTCCTCTGAAAGTCACCGGCCAAGGCAGGGGTCTTATTCCTCCTCTTCCGGGGGAAGTCACGTGTCCGCTCCCATGGCGGCGGCAGCGGTTGCCGAGCCCGCAGTAAAGACAGAAACTTCCGCCCATCCTCCCCTCAGGCAGGCTCGTCCGGTTCAGCCCATCGCAAACGGGCAATCTCCACAGCTGGAACGCGAGCTACCGGTACCCGTGGCGGAAACGCAGCCCACCCCGGAACCCGCCGTCCTCCCGATGCCGGAAGAGGAAGATCCCTACGTGGTTGTCGAGGTGTTGAATGTCCCGATCGAGGAGCCCCCGCCGCTGGCACCGATCACCCAGCCGATTCAGGTAAATCAGCGTTCCGGGCTTCTCCCGGAGATTCGAACCGAGACTGCGGCTTCCGCGTCTCCTCTGCCGAGACTCGATTTTTCCCTTGCCGGGCAGGATTCAGGCAGCATCTCCTCGCTCCTCTTTGCAGAGGAGGGCAGCCAGCCCGGTCGAATGGTGGTGAAACTTCCGCAACCGGGAGCCGGAGCACATCAATTCAATCCGGCTGATTTTATCGTTCCGGCCGTTCCTGCCGTTCCCGAAGAACAGGCGGAGGTCGAACAGGATCTCACCCCGCATGAATCCGGGGAGGCCTACGGTGAAGCGGATCCCGCTGCGTATGAAGGTAGTCTCGAGGATTTCGGAAATGAACTCCCGCCAATACCTCTCGACGAGATCGAGCTTCCCTCCTTTGAGGATACGCTTTCCCACGTCGAGGACGCCGGATCGGATCTCAGTGAGAGCTATGCCGAGGGTGAGATGATTTTCCCGGATCTGGAGAGCACTCCGCTTTCGAGAGACAGTGCCGGCGCGCCCAATTGGGCTGAAAATGAGGCGGCTCCTGTCAGTCAAGCTCCCGTCGCAAAGGATCTTCCATGGAGTGTCCAGCCGGGCTCCGGAAGCAACGAGGAGACCGGCTACCGGACCTTGTCGACCGATTGGCAAAGCATGGACACCCAGCCGATTCCGACGCTGGGATCGTTAAAGGCAAAAAAATATGACGAGGCGGAAGGTCTCACCAATGGAGAGTTCGAGGGTAGCTCTCTTCACGAAGGTTCTGTCGGTAAGCTTTTTGCCCGGCAACCCGACGAGGAGCCCTCGACTGAGAGACGGGCTCCGGACTTCACCCGTGAGACGGTCGAAACCTCTGATTTGAAGGACGAAGGTGATGTTCTCGACGAACTTTTTGGCGCGCCTCCCGGTGCTTCAAAGGGAATGAGCAAAACAGCGGTCGTGATGCTTTGCGGAATAGGCGGGGCGGCCGTCATCGCCACTGTGGTGGTTGTCTTTCTGATTAATCTCATGGGCGGACTCGATCCGCAGGCCTCATATGCTGGCCAGACCGAGGGCAGTGACCCTGTGGCCGGGGAAAAGGGATCGGTGTCACCCGCGGTGGTGGAGGAGCCCTCCATTGATGGTGCTCCCCCGGTGATCGACCCGGTCGCGATGCTTCGTGAGGAGTCAGCCGCGACGGTGCGTTCAACCGGGGCGATTCCGCCGCCTCCCGCCGAGGCTGCCATTCCGAAACCTGAGATCGGGCAGGAAACGGTCACAGAACCTGCCGCAGTCGCGGAAACACCTGCTTTGTCCTTCGACGAGCGGGTAGCCCGGGTCGTCAATGGGAGCGATCCGCTCGTTGCTGCAGAAGCTCCCGCCGAGCCCGCCGTCAAAACGCCGGTTCCGGATCCCGTTGACAGCGCCATTGATTCTTTCAAAGGAGCAAGCCCGAATGCCTCCCCGACACAAAGTGAGGCTGGACCAGGGGCCGCGGCAAATCCCGCTGCGGCGACTCCGGGGGGGGCGGCCAACTACAATCCTCCCGCCACTTTTGCGGCACCGGCGGCCGGCGACAGTCCCCTGCGGAACACGAATGACCTGATCGATGCATTCCTGCGGGCACCGGATTGGGAGACCCGGATCAAATACACCTACCAGGGGGAAAGTCTGCGTTCCGCGATCGGAGACTATTACGGAAAATGGGCGGACAAGAAGATCGACCGTTTCTCTCTCCAGTTGTTTCAAATGGAGAAAGAGGCCTCGCTCGGCGGCCCTTTCTGGGTCTATCTGGTTTCAACGAGTGATCAGGACCAGGGCTTTCCTCTGATCGTCCGGGTGGAGGATGGCAACCTGAAGGTTGATTGGGAGATCTACTCGGAGTTTTTCGACCGGCACTTTGTCAGATTCCGGGATGGCAAAATGCCGAGACCGTCGACCTTCCGGGTCGTTGTTGAGAGGGTCTCGGACTACTACGGCAGTGATCGCGAAGGATTCAAGGACCTGGCGTCCTACAATGTCTATCAGATCAACCCGCCTTACGGTGATCTGAACGAATTTTCCGAATACGCCTTTGTGAAAAAGGATTCCGAAGTGGCGAAGAAACTGGATTCTGTCGTCGGTCTGAATGACGAACCCCTCGCGGTTATCATCACGCTCGATGAAAAACCCTTCGAGCACGGGGTCAAACATTACCTCATCACCGAATACGTGACCGAAGGATGGTTCCGCTAGGGCCTCGCCATGGAGAGCGAGATTGACCGTTTTATTCGCTTCCTTGCGGTTGAGAAGGGCCTGTCGCTCAACTACCAGCTCTCAGTGAGGCGCTCCCTTGAGGCTTTCGCCGAATGGCTGAAAAACGAGCACGGGGTGGAGAATCCGGAGAAAGTGGATTTGTCTCACCTCACCACCTACCTGTCCGAGCGCCGCCTCGGGGACAGGCTGGCGGCGTCCAGTCTCCGGATCCAACTCATTGCCCTGAAAATCTTTTTCCGCCACCTCGCCGCGCGCGGCAAAGTGAGTGCGGATGTGGCGGATCAGATCGATTCGCCCAGACTTGAAAAGTACCTTCCCGAGACACTCAACGAGCCGACCGTAAAAAAACTTCTCGAGTCGATTGACGATACCCTGCCGCTCTCACGCCGTGACCGGGCCATGCTCGAACTGATGTATGCGAGCGGCTTGCGCGTCTCCGAGGTGACCGGCTCGCGCCTTGAGAATCTCTTTCTGGAGGACGGCGCCATTCGCGTCACCGGCAAGGGGAACAAAACCCGCATCGTCCCGGTGGGTTCCGCCGCCCGTGAAGCGATCGGGCTCTATCTCGAGGGGGAAAGGCCTTCACTGGTGAGCCGCTTCAGCGGGAGCGAGATCTTCCTCTCGAGACACGGCAAGAAACTGACCACTACCCGTGTCTGGCAGATTGTGAAAGAGCGGGCCCGCCTCGCGGGCATCGAGTCGAATGTCTACCCGCACCTCCTGCGGCATTCCTTTGCAACCCACCTCCTCGGCAACGGGGCCGATCTCAGGGTCATTCAGGAACTGCTCGGCCACGCAGACATCGCCACCACTCAGATCTACACTCACGTCGATCAGAAACACCTGCGTGACGTGCACCGGCGCTTCCATCCGCGCGGGTAGAGCGAACCGGCGATCTCCGATCGCGAATCAGTCGTCGTCGGAGCTTTTCCACCAGTCGGCGGGGCGTTCCCAGGGGTCAAGTGACTCGACTTTATCCTCGGGGGTGTTGTCCTCCAGACACAGCGCGCTCTTCTTCTCGTCTTCGGCAATCTCGTTCAGGAGTATGGCCAGATCATCCGGCTCCTCCGCATATCGTTTTTCGCGCCAGACCAGATAGCCGAAGAAAATCCCGATCCCGAGAACGACCCCGGCGATCAATCCGACCAGAAACAGGGCGGCAGCGCTGTCAGCGGCGACCAGAGGGCTAACGCCAAAGCCGAAGTTGGCCATTTCAGCGTTGTGCATCCGGATCAATCCGTCGATCGCCATCAACGCGAGAATAAAAGCACCGATGGTCAGGGCAAGGCGATTCCAGGATAATTTCATGATAGCGGACACCGTGATTCGCATTCATGCGAATCAGTGCTGCCAACTATATCAAATTCGTCACCTCACTCAATACCAAAATCCGAAAATTGACGAATTTGCAAAATGATCGCAATTATGAGAATGGCCTCGACGGCCGGATCAGGTGCGTCGCCCGCGGAAATCAATCCTGGCAATTGGCGCAGCGCCCGAAGAATTCGAGCTCGTGCTCGAGATCGGAAAAACCGCTCTCCTGAGCGATCTTCTTCTCGAGATGCTCCACCGGACAGGCGATATCGAGGACCTCAACTGAGCCACAGTCACGGCAAATCAAATAATCCTGATGGTGACTCTCCCGCAGGCAGTAGTGCGCCGCCCGGCTGTGGAATCCGATCCGGCGAACGATGCGGCGTTCCTCGAGCCGGCTCACGAGACGGTAGATGGTCGCCGGATCGCAGGAAACATCGAAGGCGGAACTCGCCGCGATCTGCTGCAGGGTCATCGGCTGCTCCGCACTGGCGAGAGCACGCAGACATGCCTCCAGGGCCGCAGTTCTTCTCAGCCCTGACGAGGAGCACTCCTTCAGCAAATCTTCTATCCGGATATTCTCTCCGCTCATCTTCAGGGGATACTAGAGCGGTTGCGGGGAAACTGCAATCCCGGCGAATCGGCCGGGCCGGAGTGAGGATTCAGTTGCGGATCGACAGCGGTGATTCACCTTGCCGACTTGCTCCGCCAGTGATGTCGACCCGCTTCACCTCCCTTTGTGTTTTTTGTGGATCCCAGTCCGGAACGAATCCCGCCTACCTCGAGTCCGCCCGTGCGACCGGATTGGCTCTCGCCGAACGGGGCATCCGTCTTGTCTATGGTGGCGGCAGCGTCGGCATGATGGGTGCCGTCGCCGATGCCTGCCTTGAAGCCGGAGGCGAGGTCATCGGAGTCATTCCGGAGTTTTTAATGGACCTCGAACTGGGTCATCGCGGGGTGACTCAGCTTGAGGTGGTTCCGACGATGTTGGAGCGAAAACTCCGCATGGCTGAGCTTTCCGAGGGATTCATCACCCTGCCCGGAGGTATCGGAACGCTCGACGAGCTTTTTGAAATGCTCACCTGGGTTCGTCTCGCGGTGCACACGAAACCGAGCGGCATCCTCAATGTCGCGGGATTTTATGACGAACTGATCTCTTTTTGCGGCAAAACGCAGGTGGACGGGGGCTTTATCAGCGCACAGGATGCCGCGAACCTCGTCGCCGACGATTCGATTTCCTCCCTCCTCGAAAAACTTGAAGAGGCGGCCCGTCGTGGTCCAAGTTCGTTCTATCGATCATGAAAGCCTACCTCGATCTCATCGAACATGTCCTCGCCCACGGCACCGAGCGCGGGGATCGCACCGGAGTCGGGACCATCGGTGTTTTCGGGGCGCAGGCACGATTCGATTTGCGGGAGAGCTTCCCCTGTCTCACCACCAAAAAGCTGCACCTCCGTTCCATTATTCACGAATTGCTCTGGTTTCTGAAAGGCGAGACCAACATTCAGTATCTCAAGGATCACGGAGTCAGCATCTGGGATGAATGGGCCGACGAGGAGGGAAATCTCGGACCGGTCTACGGGAAGCAGTGGCGGTCCTGGTCCTCCGGCGGGACGGGGGACACGATCGATCAAATTGCCAGGGTCGTGGAATCGATCAAAAAGAATCCGACGAGCCGCCGTCACATCGTGAGTGCCTGGAACCCGTCTGACGTCGACGAAATGGCCCTGCCTCCCTGTCATGCCCTTTTCCAGTTCTACGTCAATACCTCAACGAACGAACTGAGCTGCCAGCTTTATCAGCGCAGCGCCGATCTCTTCCTCGGAGTGCCTTTCAACATCGCCTCCTACGCCCTCCTCACTCTGATGATGGCGCAGGTCTGTGATCTCAAGCCCGGGGAGTTTGTCCACACTTTCGGAGATCTTCACCTCTATCAAAACCACCTCGAGCAGGCCCGTTTGCAACTCAGCCGCGAGCCGCGAACGCTGCCGGTAATGAAGTTGAATCCGGCGATCAAAGCGATCGATGGTTTTTCCTTTGACGATTTTGAACTGGTCGGATACGACCCGCATCCGGCGATCAAGGCACCCATCGCCATATGAGTCGTCCCCGTCTCAAAGCGGTAGTCGCGATGGCCTCGAACCGTGTCATCGGCAGGGACGGAGGGCTTCCCTGGCGTTTGTCGGAGGATTTGAAGTGGTTCAAAAAGATGACCCTCGGCCATCCCATCATTATGGGAAGAAAAACGATGGAGTCCATCGGGCGGCCTCTCCCGAAGCGCCGGAACATTGTCATATCGAGAACTCTCACCGAAGTCCCGGCCGGTTTTGAAGTGATCGGCACCTGCGAGGAGGCGCTGGCCCTGCTCGAGGGCGCGGAGGAGGCCTCGGTCATCGGTGGTGCCCAGATCTATCGCGAGATGATCCCGTGGTGCGACGAAGTGCTCCTGAGTTATGTTTTCCATCCCTACGAGGGTGACACGTCATTATTCGAGTTTGAGCCGGAGTTTGAGCTTACCGAAGTGATCTATCGTGACGACGAATTTGAGCTGCGGCGCTATTTGCGTCGAAGCGTCGGGTGACTCCGCCCCGGGGAAAGTTGAGTCCGGCGCAAATTTTTCGGCAATTTCGAGTCGGGTTGCTTCGATGCGGTGTTTAACTCACGCATGATTCGAAAACGCATTCTCCACTTCCTCGTCCCGCTGCTGTCCATCACAGTCATATGCCGGGCGGAGAAACCGAACCTCATCCTCATCTACACCGACGATCACGGTTACGCCGACCTAGGGATTCACGGGGTCCGTGATGACATCAAAACCCCGCACCTCGACGCGCTTGCCCGCAGCGGTGTTGTCGCAAAAAATGGTTACAGCACCGCGCCGCAGTGTGTGCCCTCCAGGGGTGGTCTGCTGACTGGGAGATTCCAGGGGCGCTTCGGTCTCGACAGCAATAACTCACCCCTCGACGGCTTCAATCAACAGACCACCGTGGCTGAACGCCTCCGCGACGCGGGGTACGAGACGGCCCAGTTCGGGAAGTGGCACCTCGGTCCAACCACGGAGATCCCGGTGCATGGGTTCAAGCACGTCTTTTCGCAAAACGCGCAAAGGCCCTTCTCCGCGAACATCACCCTCGACGGTCAGGACCGACCCATGGGCGATCTGCCGCCGACTTCGTACCATATTGATGCCTGCTCACAGTCCGCCGCCGCGATCATCGAGCGTTACCACGATCAGCCCTTCTTCCTCTACCTCGCCTACCGCGCCCCGCACACGCCCCTCGACGCGCCGCAGTCCTACAAGGATCGCTTTCCCGGGGAGATGCCCGAGCGCCGTCGCGCCGCCCTCGGCATGCTCGCGGCGATCGACGACGGAGTCGGGCTCATCACGGAAACCCTGAAGAAACACGGCCTCACCGAAAAGACGCTCATCTTCTTCATCGGTGACAACGGCGCACCGCTCAAGATCCATCAGATCGACTCGCCTCTGCAGGGCGATGCAGGAGGTTGGGACGGAAGCATCAATGAACCGATGAACGGCGAAAAGGGAATGCTCTCCGAGGGCGGCATGCACGTGCCTTTTCTCATCGCCTGGCCCGGCACCATTCCCGGCGGTCAGGTTTACGATCCTGCCGTGAGCGCGCTCGACGTGGCTGCGACCGCGGCGGCCATCGCAGGAATCGGGACGAAGCCCGGTGATCTCGACGGGGTGAACCTCATCCCGCATCTCAAGGGTGAAGTGACAACCCCGCCGCACGAGGCGCTCCACTGGAGGTGGATGGCCCAGAGCGCGATCCGCGAGGGGAACTGGAAGCTCCTGCGAGGCGGTGAACGCGAATACCTCTATGATCTCGCCACCGATCCCGGGGAGAAACGCAATCTCGCCCCCGAACACCCTGACAAAGCCACCAGTCTCCGCGAAAAACTCACCACCTGGTGCGCCGAACTCGATCCCCCCGGTCTCGCGCTCGGGCCGATGGCGCAGACCTGGAACGACTACTTTGATCACTATCTCGAGGGCAAGACCGTGGCTCCTCCTGCCGAAAAAGGGCTCCCCTCGTCCACCGCCGTGCGCGGGTGGGAAGCCCGTGGCGGAACGCTGGTCGAGCAGGACGGGGTGATCATTTTCACGTCGGAGAAGAAAGGAAAGGGTGGCTTCCTCACCAAATCCCGCACCAAGCTGGCCGGGCCCGTGGCCGTGCGGCTCGAACTCAAGGCCTCCGCCGGCACCGGATCGGTTGCCTGGCGGGTTGAGGGCGACAAGGATTTTCTCCCTGACAATCGCATCACGTTCACCCTCGATGAATCGGACGACTGGCAAATGCGGGAGTTCGTTCTTCCGGCGACCGCTCCGGTCATTCATCTCCGCGTGCACCCCCCCGGATCCGGGGCGCAGTTCCGCATTCTCCAGTTCAAACCCGCCGCACCATGAAAAAGCTTCTTCTTCTCTCAGTCCTCCTTGGTGGCCTCCAGGCTACCGCCGCCGATTCACTCCCTAACATTGTCCTCATTGTTGCCGATGATCTCGGCTACGCGGATGTGCTTTTCCACCCGCAGCCGGCGGACGGAGTCTCAACCCCGCATCTCGCCGATCTCGCGAAGCGAAGCATCGTGTGCCGGCAGGGATATGTCTCAGGCAACGTTTGTTCGCCGACGAGGGCCGGGTTAATGACGGGACGCTACCAGCAGCGCCTTGGTCTCTACACCGGAGGCGAGGCCGGGAGCGGACTGCCCATGGACGAGACGATCTTTCCCCAATACCTGAAACCGGCCGGATACGTGACCGCCCAGTTCGGTAAGTGGCACCTCGGTCCCGACCCCGCCTGGAGTCCCGCGTTGCGCGGATTCGACGAGGTCTTTGGTTTCCTCGGACGCGGTGCCCACGATTACTTCAAGCTCGACGACCCGGAGGACCCGATCTATCGCGGGACTGAAATCGTTTCCGAAAAGGGTTATCTCACCGACCGCCTCGGCGAGGAGACCGCCGCCTTCATCACGAGAAACAAGGAGAAACCATTCTTCGCCTATCTCGCCTTCAATGCGGTGCATGCGCCTCTCCAGGCACCGGATGACGAAATCGAGAAATTCGACACCGGCGATGTCAACCGCAACACCCTCCTTGCCATGGGTAAGCGTCTCGACGATGCCGTGGGGCGTGTTGTCGCCGCGCTTGAACAGGGTGGAGTCCGGGACCGTACCGTCATCGTTTTCCTCAGTGACAATGGTGGACCACTCGCCCAGGGCGCGGTGAACACCCCTCTGCGCGGAGGAAAACACACCGACTTCGAGGGTGGCATCCGGGTGCCCTTCCTCATCTCATGGCCTGGGCGACTGACCCCGGGCGAGTTCGATCACCCTGTCTCCGCCCTCGACATCCTGCCCACAACGCTGGCCGCCGCAGGCATCACCGCGTCCGAGGGAACCACCTTTGACGGCGTGAACCTGTTGCCTCTCCTTTCCGGTGAAACGCCCCCGCCATCCCGTGATCTCTTCTGGTCCTCCGGCAGCGAGGGCGGCTGGTGGGCGGTGCGCTCGGGTGATTGGAAGCTCGTGGGCGAAAAAGGCGAGGTGTCGCTCTTTGATCTGGCCGGGGACGTTTCCGAAGCAAACGATCTCTCGGAAGCCAATCCCGAAAAAGTCGCCGAGCTTACCGGGCTGCACGACAAGTGGCTCTCCGGGATGGCTGAACCCGTGAAGGCGGGAGCAAAACGCGTTGGACTCGAGGGAGGCGGAGCGGCTGAGCCGAAAAAGAAGAAAAAGAAGAAGGAGAAGCAAACGGTGAAGGATGCTCCGGCTCCGTCGATCTGAATTCTGCAATGGTCGCGTCTAGCCTGCTCCGCCATCGCGCCGCACATTGGCGTGTCGAGGTGGTGAGAATCGAGAAGAGCGGGACCGTAGAGAGTGGTGAATCCGGAATCCCGATGTTTTGTGATCAATGCCATCATCGCAGCCCTGCTGCGGGGTGAGGGGGATCATGAGGGTGGGTAAGGCCGGTTGGAGGAGTTCTACTGATCCCTTGCGAGCATTTGGCATTTGGTGTCTCACTCATAAAACCCGGCCGTCCTGCTCCTTCGGATGTATCAATCTTGAAGAAGATAACGGAAGAGCTGATACTCTTAGCCGCCCCCCATGAAAACCCGCCGCCATTTCCTCCGCAGCACCGGCACACTCATCGCTCTGCCGGCACTCGAGTCCATTGGCTTCCGCCGCTTCTCCCAGGCTGGAGTCGTCACTCCGCCAAAGCGGCTTGTCTTTCTTGGCTTCGGGTGGGGCGTCACGAATGAGACCTGGTTCCCCGATGTGAAACAAACCGGCGCGACCTGGAACCTGCCCGAGGGGCTCGCTCCGCTCGCCCGGCACCAGAAGGACATCACGGTGGTGCAGGGTTGCTCAAACAAATTTGCCAACGAGGCACACTGGGGCAGCACCTTCTGGCTCACCGGGGCGAACCGCTATTCCCAGCCCGGCCAGAGCTTCGCGAACAGCATCAGTGCGGATCAGGTCGCTGCGGCTCATTTCGGCAGAGACACTCGGTATACTTCCATCCAGCTCAACACACCGGATGTGCAAAACTCCGGCCACGGCCCCGGATTGTCGATGGCATGGGACATGCGTGGAAAACCGATGGCTGGACTGGAAAACCCGGTCGCGGCCTTTCATCGCCTTTTCTCGAATGAAACCACGTCGCTGGAGGAACGTCAGGCCATGCTTGCCCAAAAACGCAGCGTGCTCGATGCCGTGTTGGAGGATGCCAAACGCGTCCAGAACGGCCTTACGAAGACTGACACTGACAAGCTCGACGAATACTTCCAGAGCATTCGCGACATCGAGACCCGCCTCGGCAAAGATGAGCAATGGCTGAACGTGCCGAAGGGCAAGCCGCCGATCCCCGAGCCCGATCCCGGCCTGGCGGGCAGGGAGGAGATCCAGGTGATGTATGACCTCATCGTCGCCGCTCTTCAGACCGACAGCACCCGCGTCCTCACCTACCGCCAGCCCGTCGGCACCTTGCTCCAGAGCCTCGGCACCAAAGTCGCCCCGCACGACATGAGCCACTACAGCCCCGGCGACCGCATGGCCGCCTCGCAGAAACGTGATGCCATACAGAGCGAGTTGCTCGCCGGTTTGATCGATAAACTCAAAGCTGCCAGGGAAGCCGATGGCACCACCTTGTTCGATCATATCGCCCTCGCCTACGGCAGTAACATCCGCACGATCCACTACCTCGACAACTGCCCCACACTGCTCACCGGTGGCGCGGCCAAACTTAAGCTCGGGCACCACCTCGTCCTGCCAAAGGATACACCGCTCTGTAACGTCTGGCTGACGATGCTCCACGGCCTCGGTCTCGATCCGAAACAAGTCGAACGCCATGGCGATAGTACTGGCGTGGTGAAGGAGTTGCAGGCCTGAACGCATCTGATGTGAAACAAAGAGAGAAAGGGCGTGCAGAGGATAAAACGGACCCCCGCAATCTGTCTTCCCGGTGCCTCTGTGGCTAGATTATCTATCATCCCAGTGAGACGCTTACTCCCATTCCTTCTTCTTTCCGCTGCCCATGCCGCCGAGCCACCCCAGGCCGTGCTTGATGCCAGGCATCGCGCCTTTTTCAAAGACAACTGCCTCTCGTGCCACAACGCCGCGAAGCAGAAGGGAAAAGTGCGGCTCGATGACATCGCCTTTACCGTGGATACCGTGGAGCGGGCTGACCTTTGGCAGAAGGTGCTGAACTCGATCAATTCCGGCGAGATGCCGCCCGAGGATGAACCCCAACCACCCGCCGGTTCCAAGACTGAATTTCTCGACGACCTCTCCCGCATGCTCGTGGCGGCGCGCGATCAACTCGGCGACTCGGGCGGAGAGATCGCGATGCGGCGTCTCAACCGGCGCGAATACCAAAACACGATCCGGGACCTCCTCGGCGTCGATATCAATGCCAGGGAGTTGCCCGCCGATGGAGGCGCGGGCACCTTCGACACCGTTGGCTCGTCGCTCTTCATGTCGAGCGATCAATTCGAGCAGTACCTCGCGCTTGGAGGTCAGGCGCTCGACGAACACTTTGCCCGCTATGTCGAGGCCCCGCCGGCGAAGCCGCTGAAGGTCCGTATCGAAACCGAGGGAACCAACCAGCGGATTGTCAAAGGGCTGCAGGAACGCACCGATGCCCGGGAGCGTTACCTCAAATGGACGGCGGCGGTGGAAGCGGCGGCGGCCACTCCAGAGAACGCCCTGCTGGCCCAACAGATTCGCTCCGGGAAAAAGGACGATCCGAAACACCTCCATAGTCAATGGCGCAGGATCAAAGGCTCACCTTCGCCCACCGCATTTGGTTTCACGGATGAAATTCATGCCGAGCAGATGGGACGTCGTGATTGGGAACACTTCGTGCCGCATCACCGCGCGTATGTTGAGCATCCTCTGACCAGGACAGGCAGCTTCCTCACCATAGATGATGCCTACGTGAACTCGCGGCAACTTTTCCAGGTGCCTGGTGACTGGCCACCGGGCGAATACGTCATCCGCGTGCGCGTCGCGGTGATGGATGGCATTCCTCGCGAACGCCGCTTCGTGGAGTTTGGTCCGCAGGACCCCAGCGGAGTATGCACCGTCAGCAGCACCCATGAGATCACGGGCACGGCAACGCAACCCCAGCTCCTCGAGATCCCGTTGAGGCTCACCGATTCCAAAAACCGTCTCTTCATGTTCCGCGAGCGCGGTTCCCACGAATCGGATGCCGGAGCGAGCCACCTCTTTGCCGAAGCGAGGCAGCGAAACGGCGTTGGTCCCGAGCTCGCCTTGTGGATCGATTGGATCGAGGTGGAAAGGGCGGGGGAGGCGAAGCCGCCTGTGAAATCGATCAAGCAACGGCGCGAGGTCGAGTTACATGCCAACGCGATGGTCGGCGGCACCTACAACGGCTACTTCAAAGGTGGCCACGAGGAGGCGAAGAAGTTCCTCGAGACCAGGCAGCCGCAGAAGGGCATCGCCGATGAGCAGGAGGCGAAGTTCCGCGTCCGCGCCTTCGAGGAAAACGGTCCGAGCTTCGAGCGTTACCTCAACGATCCGCTCACGAAAACGGGCGCCTACCTCACGATCTACAACGTCCACACCGAGGAACTCATCACTCTGCCGCCCGACCAGCCCTCGGGCTGGCTCAAGACGAAACACGAGGTCGAAGAGGCAGAGTCGGGCGAGTATGTGCTGCGCTTCCGCATCGGTGCGGTGCAGGGTACGCCCAAGGACCGGCATTTTGTCGAGCTGGGCAGCCGTCAGGGTGGCCCGGATGACTTCACCCTGATGCAGACCTTCCAGATCGGCGGCACGACCGGGGCACCGCAGATCATCGAGTTGCCTGTGAGCATCTCTGCCGACGGTCCTCGCACTTTTGTCCTGCGCGAGAAGCGCGACGTGAAACTCGATCACGAACTCTATACCGTCGCCCGCAAGGAAACGAAAGTCGGCCCGCCGTCCGCTCTGTGGATCGACTGGGTCGAGTGGGAGGGGCCGCTCGAAGGCGCCGACGTTCGGACCCGCATTCCCCCGGTGCTGTCCAGTGGCGAGGCGGATCCCCGCGCCGTGCTCGAACGATTCGCGGCCCGCGCCTTTCGCGGCAAAACGCCCTCCGCGGCCTACCTCGACAAGTTGACCGCTCTCCATGACGCCCGCATCGCCGCCGGCGATTCGTTCGACCTCGCCATCCGCGAACCGCTCAGTGCGATCCTCGCGTCGCCGGGCTTTCTCTACATTCAGGAGATTGGAGTGAACCAGACCAAAAGCCAATCAGAGAAGGAGAACATCTCCCCCTCTCCCCCTCTCGCATTCTCCTTGTCGAAAGCGGAGCTTTCCTCCCGCCTCTCCTACTTCCTCTGGAGCGCCCCGCCGGACGCACCTCTCCTCGCCGCCGACCTCACCGATCCGGACATCCTGTCCCGCGAGGTTGACCGCATGCTCTCGAGCCCGAAAGCTGATGAGTTCGTAAGCGGGTTCGTCCACCAGTGGCTCCACCTCGACCGGCTCGACTTCTTCCAGTTCGACACGAAGCAGTTCCGCGACTTCGACGAGAGCACCAAGGCCGCGGCGCGCCGCGAGGTCTACGAGACCTTCGCTCACCTCCTCCGGAACGGCGGGAGTCTTTCCCGGCTCCTCAAGAGCGATGAAGTCCACGTCAACGGTCTGCTCGCCACCTACTACGGGATCGAGGGCGTCAGCGGCGACGGCTTCCGTCCCGTGAAGGTGCCGGCGGGTTCGCCTCGTGGTGGTTTGTTAGGCATGGCCGCGGTCCTCGCGATGGGCAGCAACGGCGAGCGCACCAGTCCCGTCGAGCGCGGCGCCTGGGTGCTGCGTTATCTTCTCCACAATCCGCCGCCGCCCGCGCCGCCGAACGTGCCCCAGCTCGACCGCCTCAACGGCAAGCCGATCAGCCCGCGCGAGCGCCTCGCTGCCCACCAGGAGGAGCCTCAGTGCCTCCAGTGCCATCGCAAGATCGATCCCATCGGCTTCGGTCTGGAAAATTTCAACGCCGCCGGCAAGTGGCGCGAGGTCGATTACGATCCGAAGACGAAGAAGGAATGGCCCATCGATCCGGCGGGAGCGATTCACAATGGTCTGTCCTTCAAAGACTACTTCGAGCTCCGCGATCTCGTTGCTGCCCGCGAGGAAGACTTTGCGCGGGGTTTCACCGAGGCGCTCATCGAGTATGCCCTCGGCCGGCCCTATGGCTTTACCGACGAAGCACTCGCCGGGGGCATTGTTGCGCGGGCGAAGTCGAGGGACTACGCGATCCGTGAGTTCGTCATGGCGCTCGTCGCAAGCGAGGTCTTTGGGCGAAAGTGAGGACCCGTTCTCACCGGATTCCACTCTCCACCTTCACGCTGAAATCCGGCCGCACTGTTGCCGGGATCCGGTAAAATCCCGAGGCCTCGAAGTACCCGTCCACGGGCGGTGAATGGGTCGTGCCTTTTACTTCGAAAGTCAGGGTCAGTCCCGTGTCGTCGGAGGGCCTCACCTCGACCGACTTTTGCTCTCCCGGTGCGAGCGTGCCGAGCGATTCGGAAAAGCCGCGTCCGGAGACGATGAGATTGTCGAGCGGATCAGCCGCCTCGTTAGTGACGGTGACCCGCGGATGCCGTGAGCAAGAAACAGTGGACAGCATCACCATGGCAATAAGGAAGAAAGAAAGGAGGGGCGGTGATTGAAGGTTCGGTTTCATACAGTCAGTTTAGCCCGATCCGTTGATTCAGCAGCAGGTGATGCTGGACAGAGGTGGCTCGCTCGGGATATTTTTGTCACCTTCCAATAAATGAACCGTCGCAGATTCACTCTTTTGTTGAAAGCTGTTCTCGGCGGATCGGCCCTGACCCTGCCGTCCGATGCACGGGCCGCCGATGGTAATGGAGAACGTCGGCGATTTATCGTGATTGGAGCGGGACTTTCCGGACTCGCCGCCGCCCGACGGCTCCAATCACTGGGCCACGAGGTGCTGGTGTTGGAGGGGCGCGACCGCATTGGCGGACGCACCCACACCAGCCTGCAATGGAGCGACCTCCCCGTCGATCTTGGTGCTTCCTGGATTCATGAGTCCAAGGGCAATCCTCTTACCCCGCTGGCGGCGGAGCTCGGGGCGAAGCTTCTCACGACCCGCTACGATGATTCCATTGGCTACCACACGGACGGATCCGAATGGACCGCTGCTGACGAGAGGCTCCTCGATGAACTCCGGGACCGGGTCTACGAAATCCTTGAAGTGGAGCAGGATACCGGGGCGGATCAGACCTTGCGGCAGGCACTCAAGAGTCTTGTCGGTTCAGGCGCTCCTGCCGAAACGCGTCGGCTCGTCGATTTTATCCTCAGCAGCGAAATGGAGACCGAGTATTCCGGCAGTGCCGACCAGCTCTCCACCTACTGGTATGACCATGCGGATGGGTACTCCGGTCCCGATCAACTCTTCGCCGATGGTTTTCGCGTTCTGGTGGATCATCTCAGTGCCGGACTGAACATCCTCACCGGAAAAATCGTCACCGCAATCGATTGGAGCCAACCCGAAGTCCGCGTCGTGACAGCCTCCGGCGAATACACGGCGGAAGGGGTTCTTGTCACCCTGCCTCTGGGCGTTTTGAAAACCGGCGGGCCCGTTTTTACTCCGCCCCTCTCTGCGGCCAAGCGAAAGGCGATTGCCAATCTCGGCATGGGCCTGCTCAACAAATGTTACCTTCGCTTCCCGTCCGCCTTCTGGCCGGATGACGTGGACTGGATCGAGTACATTCCTGCCACCCATGGTGAATGGACCGAGTGGGTGAGTTTTACCAAGGCGACCGGCAAACCCGTGCTCCTTGGTTTACTCGCTGCCGATGTCGCCGAGAAGATGGAGACTCTGAGCGATAGAGAGATCGTTGCCGGGGCCATGGCCGTCCTGAGGACCATCTATGGCGACGCCATTCCTGACCCGGTGGAGTATCAGATCACCCGCTGGAACTCCGATCCTTTCGCCCGGGGTTCATACTCCTTCAATGCGGTGAACTCCACCCCTGCCATGCGTTCAGCGCTGGCCGCCCCGCTTGGTGGACGCCTTTTCTTCGCCGGCGAAGCCACCGAAAAGACGCTCTTCGCCAGCGCTCACGGTGCCTACCTCTCCGGTCTTCGAGCCGCAGACGAAATGGGGTAGCGGTGCGGCATTGTTATGATGCCGATACCGCAGGGTGAACTGCAGGTGAAATTACAGAGAGCACATCCGGATCTTACCCTCCAGGGTCTTTCATCAAACCCTCCTGCCTCAAAAACACCTTGTCGAGATTCCGTCTTCTTTCCCGTATTCTCTGCGGAACCTCCATGCTCCCGCCCGAATCCATCGCCGCCACCCTGCTCGCCGAACGACTGCCGCTCACGGCTTACTTCGCCAGCGTCACGCGGGATTACCATCTCGCCGAGGATGTTTTTCAGGAAGTCTCGGTGAAGGCGGTAGGACGCGCGCCGGAGTTCGAGTCACCCGCACACATCATTCACTGGGCCCGCGTTGCGGGTCGGAACCGCTCCATCGACCTGCTCCGCGCCCGCGACGGGCGCTACATCGGCCTGAGCGAAGCCATGCTCGCCACCCTTGCGGCGGAGTGGCCGGACGAGGCCGAGGCCAGCCCCGTGCTTGAGGCTCTCCGCCATTGCCTCACTGAAATCACGCCGAACAATCGTGAACTCCTCCGTCTCCGCTATTTCGAGCGCCGTCCCTGTCCCGAAGTCGCGGAGATCATGGGCAAAAAGATCGAAACCGTTTATCAGGCCCTCACCCGGATTCACCGGATTCTGGGCGAATGCGTGAAACACCGGATGGCTTAAGAGGCCTCGTCATGACCGATCCCGAATTCCTCGAAACCCTCGTGCGCTACGAAGACGGAGCGCTTTCCTCCGCCGAAATCGAATCGCTGGAGCGAGCCCTCAATGACGATCCCGTGCGTCGCCAACAATTCGCCGCGATGCAGTTGCGCTCGATGGCGCTGCACGATCATTTCCGTCAGGAGGCCTACCGCACTCCGGAGCGTGCCACCGCCTCGACCCAACGGCCGTGGAAACCGCGCCCCGCCCTTGCGGCGGCGGCGGGACTCGTCATCGGGCTTTTCGGTGCCTCGGTTGTCCGGGCGATCTCGACGCCTGACTGGGTCGCGACCGCCTCGCGTGTGGCGGGGCTCGGCGACGCGGATTTTGAGGAAGGTTCGCCGGGTCCGATCGTGGCAGGCTTTCCCCGCGCGACCAGTCTCTGGGCTGGCGACGAGGCCTCGATCGTTGAACGTGCCGCTGCTGCCGGAGGGGGAAAAGTGCTTCAATTTCTCAATCCCGGGGGCGACGCGACCGTCCCCGGAGGACGCGCTATTTCCTGTGATGTCTTCCAACTCGTCGATCTCCGTTCGCTGCGCGGCGCCTCGGGGAAAAAGGACGAGGCGATTCTGGAATTGTCGGTCCGCTTCCTTGATGGGCGTGCGGCCGGGACTCAGCCTTCGGTCACCTTCATGGGGCAGATCTTTTTGTTTTCCGGCGATCCCTCGGCCCTGCACGAGTCCTGGCCGAACAATCTTGGGGAAGCCCTCGCAAGTGGCGCGGCCTTCGTTCATACCAACGGCGGAGCGGGTGCCGCGTGGCATCGTGTCATCGCCAAATGCCTCGTCCCGGCCGGAGCCGATTTCGCTGTGATCCAGCTCGGGGCGCGTCCGAACCTCCGTCCCGCCGCGCTCGAGTCACTCTACGCCGATGAAGTCGAGCTCACCCTGACGACCCGGCCCGATCTTCCGGTGAAGGTGGTGGAGTAGGGAGAATCCGAAATCCGAAATGATGAAACGCCTTCTCCCCATCATCCCCTTGCTCACATTGGCCGTCTTCACCGCCCGCGCCCTCGACTACCCGCACGTCACCGATGAGCCGCAGAAGACCGGTTGGCCGCTCACGGCGGAGGAGCGCGCCTACGTCGTCGACAAGCCCGAGCACGAACGTCGTCCTGGTCGCGAGATCGGGAAACACCTCCCGCAACTCTGGCCTGTCGTCCCGACCGCCGGTCATTTCGGGGGCGACGCGTGGCTGAAACTGCACGAGGCCCATGTGAAGACCGTGCAGGCCGACGCAGGGCCTGTCGACGTGCTCCTCGTCGGCGACAGCATCACGATCCAGTGGGGTGATTCGTGGGCGAAACACTTCCCGGATCGGAAGGCCGTTAACATCGGCATCGGCGGCGACAAGACTCAGAACGTGCTCTGGCGTCTCGACCACGGCGGGGTGGAAGGACTCGAGCCGAAGGCCATCGTGCTCATGATCGGGAACAACAACATGTTCTTCACCCCCGAGACCGGGATCGAGGCGGCGGCGAAGGGAATTGAAATGTGCGTGAAGAACCTCCGCGAGAAGTTTCCCGATGCGCCTCTTGTCGTCGCGAAGATCCTTCCCGCCCACGCGCCCGGGAATCGCTTCTACGAGGATATCAAGCTCACCAACACCGCCCTCGATCTCCTCAAGCTCGAGAGCGACCCGATGGTCCGCGTTCTCGATCTGACGACCAATTTCACGAATGCCGATGGCAGCTTGAAGAATGACCTTTTCACCCCCGACAATGTTCATCTCTCGCCGGTGGGATATGCGGTGTATGCGGAGAAGCTGCGGCCGTTGTTGGAGGAGATCTCCCGTCCAAACTGAGCCGCAAACCGGTAGGCTGCCAAAGCCGGATCGGTCCTGTAAGGTTCGACCTTTCATGAGTCCAGTCCGTTTCCTTCTCCCCATCCTCCTGCCGGCCATGGTGGCGGTCGCCCCCGCCGCCGACCTGACCCTCACCGCCCCGCTCGAGCATCAGGTGGTGCAGCGGACCAGTCCCGGAAAGGGACTTCTGCGAATCGCGGGCGAACTGTCGGAAGAGGTTTCCGGAAAGGACGTGGCAATCGAGACGCGCCTCGTCGGCGAAAAGGGAGCGACTGGGTGGCAGCGCGCGGGCGGTTCGATCTCGGGGAAAAAACTCTCGGGCACGGTCGAGGCTCCGGCGGGTGGCTGGTGGACGCTTGAGGTGCGGGTCACTCGCGAAGGGAAGGAACTGGCAGCCGGCCGCGTCGGGAAGGTCGGCATCGGCGAGGTCTTCATCGTCGCGGGCCAGTCGAATTCAGCCAACCACGGCGAAGAAAAGCAAACGCCTCAGACCGGTCTCGTCGCCTCCTTCGACGGCAAGACGTGGCGCCTCGCCGAGGATCCGCAGCCGGGTGCGGCGGGGAATGGCGGGAGTTTCCTGCCGCCGCTCGGCGATGAGCTCGCCCGGAAACTCGGTGTGCCGATCGGCTTCGTCTCCTGCGGCATCGGTGGCACGAGCGTGCGTGAATGGCTGCCGAAGGGCGCGACCTTTCCGAATCCGCCGACGATCGAAAGCCGGGTCGAGAAGCGTCCCGATGGTCTCTGGATGAGCAAGGGCGATGCCTATCAAACCTTCCTTGCCCGGATGAAGCCGCTCGGGCCGCGCGGCTTCCGCGCCGTGCTCTGGCATCAGGGAGAGAGCGACGCGAATCAGAAGGATGCGACCCGGACCCTGCCGGGGGATCTTTACCGGAAGTCTCTCGAAACGATCCTCCGCGAGTCGCGTCGCGAGATCGGCTGGGAGGTTCCCTGGTTCGTCGCGCAGGCGAGTTACCATGTGCCGGGCGACGAGGGCAGCGACGACATCCGCGCGGCGCAGGCTTCCCTCGCCCGCGACGGCATCGCCCTCGCCGGTCCCGATTCGGATGCCCTGAAGGGTGACCTGCGCGAGCGGAACGGGCAGGGGGTCCATTTTTCCGGCAAGGGGCTGCGCGAGCACGGCCTGAAATGGGCCGAAACGATCCTGCCCTGGATCGAACGCCAATGGACCGAACCTAGAAAAGCCGCGGGCGGCACAGAGTGGTCCGACTTTGCCCAGCTCCCCGCGAGCCACGCGATCGGTTGGGTCGGGGCGAACGTCTCCTCGCGCGACACGAAGAGCTGGAACGGTGTCCTTGATGAGGCGAAGTGGGGCACGCCCTCGCCCGATCAGGTCGTCTCGCGGAACTGGGACTGGAAGATCAGCGACGAGGCCTGGGCCGCCGCGGTGAAGGAAAAAGGCGAAGGTTCGCGCGAGGAGGTGCGTTTTGATCTCTGGTTGCCCGAGGGCCTCGCGGTGGTGAAGGGAATGGTGGTGATGTCAGGACACGGCAGCGGCGAGGGCCTCTTCCATCGCGCCGATCTGCGGGCCCTCGCGACGGAGCTGGGGCTGGGCTTGTTCAAGTTCACCGGCAATCCGATGCAGCGCGGTTTCTGGCCGCGGAGCCTGCTCTTCAATCGTCTCCGCGAGTTCGGCACGAGGAGCGGTCATGCGGAGATCGGGGAGGCACCGCTTTTCCTCTACGGTCACTCGAACGGCACGGGATTCTCCGCCGTCTTTCCCGCGTATGAGCCGGAGCGCGTCTGGGGCTGGGTCTCGATGCGGCCGGGGATCACCTTCCAGGTCTATCAGCCGGGCGCGGCGCAGGTGCCGGGGCTGGTCATCTTCGGGGAAGACGACTCCTTTTTCGCCCGTCCCTCGCGCGAGGAGAATCTCGCCGTCGTTCCCGCCCTGCGGAACAAGCACGGGGCGCTGTGGAACATCGCGGTCGAGCCGAAGACGGGCCATGGTCCCGGGGAGAAGACCTGGCCGCTCGTGTTTTCGTTTCTCCGCCACACCTTCGCCGCGCGCGTGCCCGCGGACGCCGATCCGCGGAAGGGACCGTTGGAGCTGAAGACGCCCGCGCCCGAAAGCGGTTATCTCGGCGAAAACTGGGAGTCCGCGAAGGGCGGTTATCAGAAGCTGACGATCGCGCCCTACGCCGGATTCTCTGGAGACCAGAGCGCCGCCTCATGGCTCGTCAACGCCGCCTACGCCGCCGACTGGCAGGCGTTTCAGCGGGTGGGGGAGGTGAAGTGAAGCGAAGCCGCAGAGAGCGAGATACCGGAAAAGTTATACAATTCAGGACTTGAACTCCCGAATTGCATAAATTATCGTCCTGCTCGAATGATCGCGCGAGCCATTACGCCCGAATTGCATGCCCTGCTCGGAGAATACCCGGTCGTCACCCTTCTCGGGCCGAGGCAGGCGGGGAAAACCACGTTGGCGCGGTTCGGTGTGGAGGGTTTCGCCTATTCCAATCTCGAATCGCCCGAGATCAGGGAATTCGCCCGGGCCGATCCGAAGGCTTATCTGGCGCAGTTCCCGGACAAGGTCATCATCGACGAAATTCAACACGTCCCCGAACTGCTGAGCTACCTCCAGGTCGAGGTGGATGAGAATCCCCGGAATGGGCGCTACATCCTCACGGGCTCCCACCAACTGGAAGTGAGGCAGGCGATCACCCAGTCGCTGGCCGGGCGCACCGCGATCCTGAACCTGCTGCCGCTCTCCATCGCCGAGCTGTCCGGAGCCCGGATTCGTTTCGATTCCTTCGCGGATTACGCCTTTCACGGTTTCCTGCCACGCATCCACGATCCGGGACAGCGTCCGGCCACCGCCTGGTCGAACTACTATCAGACCTATGTGGAACGCGATGTTCGACAGATCGTCCAGCTCAAGGATGCCTCCCTCTTCGAAAAGCTGATGCGTCTTCTCGCCGGACGCGTGGGGCAATTGCTGGACTACAGCTCGCTGGCCAATGATGTGGGTGTGGATCCCAAAACGATCCGTCACTGGATCTCGATTCTGGAGGCCTCTTTCCTGCTTTTCAGACTTCCACCCTATTTCGAGAATTTTGGCAAGCGGGCCATCAAATCGCCAAAGATTTACTTTACCGATGTCGGTCTGCTCTGCCACTTGCTGGGCATCCGCAACGCCGAACAGGTGTCGCGCGATCCTCTCGTGGGTGGCATTTTCGAGAACCTCGTCGTCATGGAATGTGTGAAGGCGCGCTACAATCGCGGCGAACCGGCCGATTTCTGGTTCTTCCGCGACAGCAACGGCAACGAGGTCGATCTCGTCTGGCAGGAGGGCCGGGCCCTGGCCGCCGCGGAGATCAAGTCCGCCTCGACCTTTTCGATGAGCCTGCTGAAAGGGCTCGGCCGTTTCCGGAACACCGTACCCCACTTCGCCCGAGGGGCGCTCGTCTACAGCGGCGATCCCCGTGTCCTTAGTGATGGGATTGAGGTTCGCCACTTTGAGGCGGCGGCGGGACTTTTCGGAGCGGTTGATGGGCCGATTCCCGATCTCCAGTGACGTTTCTCACATTTTGATTCGGGCTCTCAAACGGGCGGCAATGGTGCGTTAGGTGGTGGAAGCGATAGGTCCGGCAAAGCGCCGAATCCCTTGTATTTCGCTGTCGAGTTTTTCCGCTCCTGTCCGTAGTTAACGGATAGACCCGACGATGCGTTCCCTCGCTTTAGCTTTTCTCCTCCTTCTCTCGTCCGCACTTCCTGCGGCCGATCCCGCCGCCTTCCTCGATCAACACTGCGTCGAATGCCACGATGCCGATTTGAAAAAGGGCGGGCTCGATCTCACGGCCTTGGAGACCGCCTTTGCGGATGGCAGGAGCTTCGCGATCTGGGTAAAGGTCCACGACGCTATCGGGAAGGGCGAGATGCCGCCGAAAAAGAAACCGCGTCCCCCCGCGGACGAGATCGCGAGGATGACCGCGTGGCTCGATCAGCAGCTCACCACCGCGGACGAGGCGCGCCTCGCCGAGCACGGCCGCATCCGCCTGCGACGCATGACGCGCACGGAGTTCCAGAACACCCTCCAGGATCTCCTCGCCCTGCCGCGGCTCGACATCCTCGCGATGCTCCCCTCCGACGGCCGCATCGGAGGCTACGAGAAGATCGCTGGGGCGCTCGACATTTCCCCGGCCCATCTCGAGGCCTACGAGGCGGCGGTGGAAAAGGCGCTCGACGCCGCCATCGCGAAACATTCGCAGCCGCCACGGGTCTTCCAGCGACGCATTTACCCGGCCGGTCTGTTCAAGTTCGGAGGCAATCTCGTCCAGGGCCAGTTCGTGCTCTTGAAAGACAAGCAACCCGATCCGGCCCTCCCGGTGCGCGGTGGATTCGAGGACAAGACCGGACACGTGGGCGATGCGGGGCCGGACCTGGAGGAGCGCAAAAAGCAACTCGCCGCCTTGGTCGCCGCGAAGAACGAGAGCGAGGTGGGATTGCTCAATCCCAATCTCGCGGGTTAAGAGGCGGCGATGAACGTGTCGCCGATCTATCCGGGTCTCTATCGCATGAAACTCTCGCTCTGGGGTTTTCACTGGAATCAAGGCAAGCCGGAGCCCTGCGCGGCACCCCAGGCCGCGGTGCTGCGGGCGCATGAGGAAGGCAAGCAGCAGGAAGGCGGGCGATTGCTGCGGGCCTTCACCGCTCCCTCGATGCAGTCGAACGTGGCAGAGATCACGGAGTGGCTCGACGCGCACGAGAGCATCGTCTTCGATCCCGTTTCGATTCCGTGGAACGGTTTGCGCATCGGTCAGGTGGCGGGTCGGGCGGCGAAGCATGTCGGGCCGGGCGTGGCGATCGACTGGTTCGAGATCGAGGGACCGATCCACCCGATCTGGCCGCCGGAAAGCCACCGGCGTTTGTTCGGTGATCTGCCGATCGAGGCGCTGCCGCCGGGAAGCGAGGTCGTGCCGCCGCCGCGCGAGGAAGTGCGCAGCATCGGCGGCTATGTGCCGAGCATGCATTTCGATCTCACCCGCAGGAACGCAAGCCGATCCTGGAGACGGTGCAGTCGGCGCAGCCGGTGGAAGACGCGCGAAAATTGCTCGCCGCGTTTTTGCCGAAGGCCTTTCGGCGCGAGGTCACGGACGAAGAGATCGAGCCTTACCTGGCGCTCCTGAAATCCCGCCTCGCGGCGAAGGATTGCTTCGAGGAGGCGATGCGCCGGGTCTATGTCGCGGTGCTGACCTCGCCGGATTTCCTTTTCCATCGCGCGGACGGGACGGTGAAGGATGCCTACACCCTCGCCTCACGCCTTTCCTACTGGCTCTGGAACGGTCCGCCCGACGAGACGCTCCTCGCCGCGGCCCGCGAGGGAACGCTCGGGACCGACGAGGGCATCTCCGCTCAGGTCGACCGGCTCATCGCCGATCCGCGCAGCGGTCGGTTCATCGCCGACTTCGCCGACCAATGGCTCGAACTGCGAAGGCTCGCCGAGACGACGCCCGATCCGCAGCTCTATCCGGAATACCGTTTTCTCCTGCATGAAGGGATCGCGGAAGAGCCGCGGGCTTTTCTCCGCGAGCTGATCGACCACGACCTTCCGGCGCGGGCGCTCTTGCAGCCCGGCTTCGCGATGGTGACGCAGCGGCTCGCCGAGCATTATGGCATCGCCGGAGTCCGCGGGGTCGAGGTGCGGAAGATTGCGCTGCCCGAGGGGAGCCTTCGTGGAGGTTTGTTAGGGCAGGCCGCGATCCACAAGCTGACCGCGAACGGCACCACCACTTCGCCGGTGACGCGCGGCGTCTGGGTGATGGACCGGCTCCTCGACGATCCCGCCCCGCCGCCGCCTCCGGGCGTCTCGGCGATCGATCCCGACACCCGCGGTGCCACCACCGTGCGCGAGCAGCTCGACAAACACCGTGCCGACGTGAGCTGCGCGGCCTGTCATGCGAAGATCGATCCGGCGGGATTCGCGCTGGAGAGTTTTGATCCGGTCGGTGGCTTTCGCGAGCGCTACCGGTCGAATGGAAAAGGCGACGATCCGCCCGAAAAAGGGAAGACCACGTGGCGGGTGAACTACAAGCTCGGTCCCGCCGTCGATGCCTCCGGCGCGTTGCCGGACGGGCGCGCTTTCGGCGGCTTTGCGGCACTCAACGACCTGCTTTCCGGTGATCCCGACAAACTCGCTTGCGCCTTTGTCGCCCATCTCTCGCGTTATGCGACGGGCGCAGAGGTCAACTACGCCGACCGCGCGGAGATCGCGAGGATCGTGGAAGGGACGAAGGGGAAGGGGTACGGTCTGCGGTCGTTGATTCAAGCCTTGGCGCAAAGCCGGATGTTTCAACGATAGTGAAAATCCGACGTGCGGACCACAATTCCCACGATCATGAAGTTCGCCGCCGTCTCTTTTGTTCTCGCTCTTGTCATTTCGGCCACCCCGTTGATTGCGGCTGAAACACCCTATTCGCCGGATTGGGCGGAGGTCGCGCCGAAACGGGTCATCCAACACCCTGCCTCCGATGGTGAGTCATTGGTGAAGACGATCGCGGCCTTGCAGCCGGGCGATCAGCTCGTAATCGCCGCCGGCACCTACCGAGTTGAACGAATGTGGGACATCCGCGTCAGCGGCACGGCGGAGGCTCCCATCTGGATCGTGGCCGCGGAGGGTGCGCAGGTCGTGCTGACCCGGTCCGATGACCGGCAGAATATCGTCAACATCGGCCAGGGCGGAGCGGTGGAATACCTCTGTCTGAGCGGCGTCGAAATCACCGGCGGCAGTCACGGCCTGCGGCTCGGCCGTTGCCGTGAGGTCTGGATCGACCGGTGCCACATCCACCACACCGGGCAGGTCTGCCTCAGCGCCAACAGCGCCGACACGAGCCGGCTTTTTCTCACCCGCAACCATATTCACCACGGCGGCGGCCATGGCGAGGGCATGTATCTCGGAGCCAACGAAGGCGAGTTCATCATGAGCGAAAGCGTCATCGCCTTGAATCACATCCACGATTGCCGCGGGTCGCAGGGCGACGGCATCGAGGTGAAGCAGGGATCGTGGGGAAACCTCATCGCGGAAAACGATGTCCACGACACCCAATACCCCTGCATCACCGTCTACGGCACCGCCGGGAAGCCGGTGAACGTGATCGAACGCAATCTTTGCCGGCGCAGCGACGATCACACGATGCAGGTGCAGGGTGAGGCGATCGTGCGGAACAACGTCCTCATCAGCGCGAAGGGATCCGGTTTCGCGAGCACCGATCATCAGGGGAAGACGGTGAACCTCCAGGTCATTCACAATACGATCATCAATGCCGGACACGCCTTCAGCGGTGGCTCGTGGAAGGGACGCAAGGGGATGGTGCTGGCTAACAATGTCCTCTATTCGCGTGACCAGAACGCGCTGCATTTCGCCAATGGAAAGGACGGGGTCGTCATCGCCGGCAACGTCATCGTCGGTCATGGGCCGAAGGAAGGGACTTCGCCGGGACGCGGGCTCGAGGACTTCACGAAGGTGACGTGGGATGCTGCGGAGCACGATGCCCGGCCGACCGCGGCTGCGCCCCTTGACCGGGCCGATGCGCGATATCTACTCAAGACAGATCTCGCAGATCGCCCCCGCACGGAAGCCGTGAGCGGAGCATTGGCACGCTGATTTTACGAACCAGGACCTCCCACAAATCATGAAACCAACTCTTTCGCTCCTCACCCTTCTTCTCCTTGCGCCGCTACCAGCGCTTCACTCCGCCGAGTTGAAGCTGGCCTCCGTCCTGTCTGACCACATGGTCCTGCAACGCGACAAACCCGTCGCCGTGTGGGGTTGGGCTGATCCGGGCGAATCCGTGACCGTCTCGTTTGCCGGGCAGACCAAGTCAGCTACCACGGACGCGGATGGCAAATGGTCGTTGAAGCTCGGTTTCCTCACCGCTTCCGCCGAGCCGCGCGTGCTTCTTGTTTCCGGCAAGGAGGGGCGCAAGGTCGAGGTGAAGGACGTGCTTGTGGGTGAGGTCTGGCTAGGCTCCGGACAGTCGAACATGGCGATGACTGTCGCAGGTTGCTATCACTTCGATGCGGAGAAGGCGGCGGCGAAGTTTCCGCTGATCCGTCATTATCGCGAAAGCTCTGGCCCGGCTGAGCAGCCGCAGGAACAAGGCAAAGGCGCATGGCAAGAATGCACGCCGGACAACGTCGGAGGCTTCTCCGCCGCGCTGTATTTCTTTGGCCGCGAGATTCACAGGGAAGTCGGCGTGCCCGTCGGCCTGATCAATACCTCCGTCGGTGGCACGCCGATCGAGTCGTGGGTCGCGGCCGAGGTGCAGTCCTCCGATCCCGGGACGAAGGCGAACTACGACACGCGCCTGGAAGCACACCGGAAGTTTGATCCTGCGCAGGCTCCCGCTTTGCATGAAAAGCAGATCGCCATTTGGAAAGCCGCCTCCGAGAAGGCCAAGGCCACCGGCACGCCCTTCGTCGTTCCTCCGCCGAAAGATCCGCTGGCAATGTATAAGCTCAAAGGAGGCCCGAGCGGTCTTTTTAATGGCAAGGTCGTCAATCTCGCACCCTACACCCTGCGTGGCATGCTTTGGTATCAAGGCGAAGGCAATGCCAACAGCAATCCGGGCCTCTACCACACGCAGCTCACCCAGCTCGTCACGAGTTGGCGCGCGCTTTGGAATGATGAGGTGCCCTTCGCGTGGGTGCAGTTGCCGAACTACACCTCGCCCGGTGAAGGCTGGCCCCGCGTGCGCGAGTCGATGCTGAAAACCCTCGCGCTCCCGAACACCGGCATGGCCATCACCATCGACCTCGGCGATGCGAAGGACATCCATCCGAAGAACAAGCAGGATGTCGGCAAACGCCTTTCCTACTGGGCGCTCGGCACCGTCTATGGCAAAGACGTCCCTGCCACCAGCGGCCCGCTGCCCGCCGGCTCGACTGTCAGCGGTAATGCCATCACCGTCTCGTTCAAGCATGCCAACGGCGGGCTCAAATCCATCACCGGCGGTCCACTCACCGGCTTCCAGATCGCTGCTGCCGATCAGCAATGGAAGCCCGCCGAAGCCAAGATCGTCGGCGAGACCGTCATCGTCAGCAGCCCCGAGGTCGCGCAACCTGTCGCCGTCCGCTATGCGTGGAAAGACTGGCCCGACTACAGCCTCGCCAATGGCGCTGGATTGCCCGCCTCGCCCTTCCGCACGGATGATTTTGCCTTGGCGGCCGCCAGTCCTGCACCCCCGACCCAACCCTCTCCGGTCTCCCCTCCGACCCGGTCGAGTCCACCCGCGCCGACTCCAGGCAAGCCGCTCGCCATCACGCCGACGCCGCGAACGGACAATCCCGGCTGGATGAAGATCGTCGAGCGGCAGGCGGCGGCGGCCAAACCCGGTCAATGGGATCTCGTCTTGATCGGCGACTCGATCACCGCGGGGTGGCAGAGCGGCGCCCCGGCCGAGCTTTGGGCGAAACATTTTCCCGCCTACCGCACCCTGAACCTGAGCATCGCGGCGGATAAAACGGAGAACGTGCTCTGGCGTCTCGGATTCCCCGGAACGCTCGACGGCTACCAGCCCAAGCTCTTCATCCTCATGATCGGCACCAACAACACCGGGCATCGTTTCGGCTCAGAGACCGCCGACGACACCGCCCAGGGCGTTCGCGCGATCCTCGACACGCTCGCCGCCAAGGCCCCCGACGCCAAAATCCTCCTCCTTGCGATTTTTCCCCGGGGCGAAGCCATCAAACGCGAGCGCAACGACGAGGTGAACCGGCAGATCGAGAAACTGGCCGACAACCAGAAGGTCTTCTGGCTCGACCTCGGCGAACACTTCCTCGAGCCGGACGGCACCCTCTTGAAACGGTTGTTCATGGACGAAAAACCTTTTCCCATCCACCTCACCGCCGAAGGTTATGAGGCTTGGGCGAAGGCCATGCAGGCAAAAGTCGAGGAACTAATCAAGGGATGAAACCCGTAATCACCGCAGGCTGCACACTTTTGAATTCAATCGGGCGAGTTGTCTCGCTCTGCCCGGCTCTCACCGCCCTTCTCATCGCACCCCCGGTTGCCCTTCGCGCTGAATCACCGATCACCATCACCGACCGGGCCGTCGTCTTCCGGCACACGGGCACCGATCCGGAAGATCCGGCGAACACTTCGGGATACAACTTCGGACCGAGCGTCGCCGCCCTTCCGGATGGACGGGTCATGGCCGCGTGGTTTGCGTCCCCGTCCGAGGGCGCGGTCTCGCAGCGAATCGTGCAGGCCTTTTCCGCCGATGGAGGCCGCACCTGGCGCGAGTCGACGATCCTGCAGGACTTCGGTGGCGCGGCGGACTTTGATCCGTCGTTCTTTGTTGCCGGGAAGGAGACCTTCCTATTCTTCTCCGCGATCCATCCGAAACTCGACGTCTATTTCCGGCGCAGTGGTGACTCGGCGATGACCTGGTCCGATCCGGTGAAAGTGGGTCAAGTCAATCACACGACCCGGTCCAATGGGATCCGCTTGTCCACCGGTGAGCTGCTCGTGCCACTGCACCTGCGCGGGACGAAGAACGGTGGGGTCATGAAATCGCACGATGGCGGCAAGACGTGGGAGCGGTTCGGCGCGGTCGCCAATCCCGAAGGCCAGGGCGGCGAGCCGACCATCGCGGAGACGAAGTCCGGCGCGATTCACATGATCCTGCGCACAAGGGACGGCCAGCTCTGGCGGTCCATCAGTCGTGACAAAGGCAAAACCTGGAGCGCGGCGGAGAAGACCGGCCTCGCCTCCACCTCGTGCGCCTCGCATCTGTTGTGCGCCCGCGACGGCACCCTCGTCCTCACCTACAATCCCGGCCCCGTTCCGCATCGCTTCCCCTTGCTCATCCGCACCTCGCGTGACGAAGGCGCGACCTGGAGCGAGCCCACGCTCCTCGCCGATCGTCCCGAGAACGTGGGCGGCTGGTCGATCTGCTATCCCGCGCTCACCGAACTGCCTGACGGCACCCTTGTAGCGATCTGGGCGCAGAAGAAAGATTCGACCGGCGGGCTCTACAGCGACATTCATTCGGCGCGGATCACCCTGGGGGACTGATCGGTCCACCTGTGAATGTCGTGTTTCGTCGAGGAAATCCGTATCCTGAATAACGAGTTCTCCCCTATGATCACCCGCCGCCATTTCCTCCGCGCCGCCGGCGCCTCTCTCGCCCTGCCCGTGATCGCCCGGGCGGCGGAGTCGCTCCCGCCACGCCGACTCGTCGCGATCCATGTGCCGCTCGGGATGATGCCCGACCTCTTTTTCCCGAAGCCCGGCGAAACGTCGAGTCCCTACCTCGATCTCCTCGCCGCGCACCGTTCGCACTTCACTACCTTCGCCGGCCTCTCCCACCCCGAGGTGAACGGCAATCACCATGCGGGCCAATGTTTTCTCTCCGGCGCGCCGCATCCGGGGCAACCGACCTTCCGCAACGGCCTCTCGATGGACCAGGTCGCGGCCGAAACCGTTGGATTGGAGACGCGCTTTCCCCATCTCGGCCTCTCGGTAAAAAACGGCGACCATTATGCCGACTCCATCGCGATCTCGCGTTCCGGCGTCAGTATTCCTTCCGAGACGAGCGTCGAGCGCCTCTACTGCCGCCTCTTTGTCGCGGGCACGCCGGAGGAAACGGCCGCGACGATGCGCCGCATCGAAGCCGGCGGCAGCGTCCTCGATCTGCTGCTTGAAAAGACGAAACGACTCGAGAGCACCACCTCACCCGAAGATCGCGCCCGCCTCGACCAATACTTCCAGAGCGTGCGGGAAATGGAGACCCGTCTCCAGCGTCAGATCGAATGGGAGAAACGCCCCAAGCCCGCCGTCGATTACCCGCAGCCCAGGGACATCGCCGACGCGAACCAGATCATCGCGCGCTCGAAGCTGATGTTCGACCTCCTCCGTCTCGCCCTGCAGACCGACAGCACGCGCGTCGTGACCCTTTCACTGAGCACCTTCTCCGTCGTGCCGCATGTGCCCGGCGTGAAAAACGAGACCCACGGGCTCACCCACCACGGCAACGAGCCGGAGAAGATTGCCGAGCTCCGCAGGATCGAGGAGGCGCAGACGGTGGCCTTTGCCGAAATGCTCCAGGCCTTCCGCGATGTCTCCGAGTCCGGCAGCACCCTGCTCGACCGCACCCAGATCCTCTACGGCAGCTGCCTCGGCAACGCGAACTCGCACTCAACCCGGAATCTGCCCATCCTCCTCGCAGGCGGCGGGTTCAAACACGGCGGCCATCTCGCCTTCGATGAGGCGAACAACACGCCCTTGGCGAATCTCTTCGTGACGATGCTGCAAACGCTCGGCGCCCAGACCGATCATTTCTCCAGCAGCACAGGGACGCTGAAGGGGCTGGAGGCGTAGACGGGATTTGAGAGGGCCATCTGGACCGCTCGGCAAGCAGGGAGTCACCTTCACCGGCGGCAAAGGCAGTGCCTACCCGATCTAGCCCGAAAATCTTCGTCTCCGTCATTCCGATGGCAGTGCCGCGATTTTCGGGCGAGCCGCAAGGACACGCAGATGCAGAAGATCACGGAGACGGCATAGTTCACAGGTGTCGAGGTCCGGGCTGTGGATCTGTCTCGAATCACGAGTGAACCGAAAAAAGAGGGGCGGTAAAAATGCCGGATGCCGAGTCAGCTTTTAGCCCGCATGTTTGCCGCCAAATCCACTTCACCATGAAAATCCTCATCGCCCTCTGCGCGCTTTTGCTTCAGGTCCATGTCGGGACCGCCTTCGCCGAAAGCAAGCCCAACGTCCTCCTCATCATGGCGGATGATCTGCGGGACTTTGGAGGGGCGTTCACGAAGGAGGTCGTGAAGACGCCGAACCTCGACCGTCTCCGTGCGCGCGGCACGACCTTTGAACGAGCCTATGTGCAATATCCCGTCTGCAATCCGAGCCGCAGCAGCATGATGACGGGTCTGCGTGCCGAGCAGACGGGCATCACCGGCAATGACATCCCTTTGCGGGAAAAGATGCCGGAGGTTGTCACGCTGCCTCAGCTCTGCAAAGAGGCGGGATGGCAGTCGCACGCCTTTGGGAAGCTCTACCATCTCGGAGGCGGCAAGGATGTGGAAGCAAGGCGGCGCTGGATGGACGAGGGGTCGTCCTGGCACACTGCCCGGTCCTTTGAAGCGACCAGGACCGGACGCAAGATGCTCGAAGGACGAGATGTCACCGACGGCGTGCTGAAATGGTGCCAGTGGGGCGCGGCGGACGGAAACGATGACGATCAGCCGGACGGACAGATCGCCGCCGCGACCGTGGCGAAGATCGAGGAGCTCGGCGACACGCCCTGGTTCATCGGCTGCGGTTTCATGAAGCCGCATGATCCCTTCATCGCACCGAAGAAATACTTCGATCTCTATCCGCCGGACTCATTGAAGCCCTGGAGTGATCCCGCCGACATGACGGTCGTGCCCAGGGAGAGCGTGGGTTTTGGCGACTACGGCACCGCCTTTGCCAAATTCACCGAGGAGGACTGGCGCGAGCTGCTCCGCGCCTATTGCGCCGGCACCAGCTTCATGGACGCCCAGCTCGGACTCGTGCTCGATGCGCTCGACCGGCATCAACTCTGGGAAAAGACGCTCGTCATCTTCGTCGGCGATCACGGCTATCACACCGGAGAGCGGCAGTGGTGGAACAAGAACACCCTCTTCGAGCGCAGTTGCCGCGCACCCCTCATCATCGCCGCTCCAGGTATGAAAGGCGGCCGGACGTCGCAGTCCCTTGTCGAGTTCGTCGACTTGTATCCCACGGTCGCCGACTTCTGCGGGTTGAAGATGCCTCACCCCGCGGCTGGAGCGAGTTTGCGTTCCGTTCTAGTCGACCCCGCCGCCAGCATCAAGGACGCCGCCTTCACCCTCATCACCCGCAGCCCGAAACTCCACGCCCAAAGCATCCGCACGGACCGGTGGCGCTTCACCAGCTGGAGCGATGGGCGGGTCGAGCTCTACGACCACGAGAGCGATCCCGAGGAGTTGCACGAAGTCTCCGCGCAACACGCCGATGTCATCACTGAACTCAGTGCCCGGCTTCAAAAACTAACAGCATTCACGTCAAAGCCATGAGGCCAATTCTTCAATTCCTTGCTCTCTTCCTTCTGAGCCTTTCGTCCGCAAACGGTGAAAACTCACCTAAGCCCAACATCCTCATTATCCTGGTCGATGACATGGGCTATGGCGACCCCGGCTGCTTCAACCCTGAATCAAAGATCGCCACCCCGCACATTGACCGGCTCGCGAAGGAAGGGATGCGGTTCACCGATGCCCATGCGGGCGCGTCCATCTGCGTGCCGAGCCGGTATAGCCTGCTGAGCGGGCGGATGCCCTATCGCAATTGGAATGCGACGTCGGCCAAGCCGTCCCGGAAGGGAGATCCGAACGCCTCGGAAAAGAAGCACTTTCCGCCGCCGCAGCTTCAACATGAGCCGGGCCGACTGAATCTTGCGACGCTGATGAAGCGGCAGGGTTATGCGACGGCTTGTGTGGGCAAGTGGCATCAGGGTATGTCATCGAAGGCCGAGGCGGATGGCACGCTGAAGATGACGCCGGTGGATTTCGGCTTCGATTACTACTTCGGCTTCGATGCGCCGGAGCAAGCGCCGTATGCATGGATCGAAAACAAACGCTTTGTGGTGGCCCCGACTGAGATGATCGAGGATCATCCCGGCGAAGGCGTGGCGAATCCGCAGACGCAGGGAGCGCACTGGCGCAAAGGTTTGGCCGCGCCTGGATGGATGTTCGAGGGCTACCTATCCACCCTCGCGGACAAGACGGACGAATGGCTCGCGAAGCAATCCAGGAGCGAAGCCCCTTTCTTCCTCTACTACGCCATCCCCGCGCCTCATGCACCGTGGGCGACGGCAAGTGAGTTCAAGGGCAAAAGCGGCGCAGGACAATACGGCGATTTCGTGATGGAAGTGGACGCGAGGATCGGCCAGGTCATGGCGACTTTGGACAAGCTGAAACTCAAGGACGAAACGCTCGTGATTTTTTCCAGCGACAACGGTCCGGTCTGGTATCCACAGGACATCGAGAAGTTCGGTCACCGCGCCGCCGGCCCGTGGAACGGCATGAAAGGCTCACTCACCGAAGCCGGACATCACATGCCCTTCATCGCGAGTTGGCCGGGCAAGATCCAGGCGGGCAGTTCGTGCGGCGAGCTGATTTGCTTCGCCGATATGCTGGCCACCATCGCCTCACTGCTCGGCGATCCGCTCCCGGGCGATGCCGGTGAGGATAGCTTCGACATCTCGCTGCTGCTGCTCGGTGAGAAGCCCTCGGTGCCCATTCGCAAGGGCATGGTGCACGTGAACTACGGCTCCTACTCCCTCGCCATCCGCGAGGGTGATTGGAAGCTCATCCTGCCATCCGACGTCTATGTCGTGGAGGACGGCACCGTCACCCCGGACCACTTGGTCGAAACCCAAGGCAAAGGCCCGAATAGCAAGTTCCAGCTCTACAACCTCCGCACCGATCCCGGTGAGGCCGCGAATCTCTTTGCTCAAGAGCCGGACAAGGCGATCGAACTTTTCGCTGCGCTGAAGGCGGACCTGGCACACGGGAGGCGCCGACCGTAAAACACGGCCTGATCCATTTCACCGTCTTGCTGCTCGCCGCGCTGCACGCGACCGAGAATCCGGACTGGCGAAAGCTGCCCATCCTCATCTTCATCCATGGCAGCGGCGGCATCGCCCGTGGCACGATGCCCGGCTTCCACAGGCGGCACCCTGCGATGGTGGCGTTTCATGAATCTAGATACCATATCGGAAATCCGGAGAAATATCAGCATCTCTCTTGGTATTGTGATACTCGGCTTGATCGCGGGATGGAGTAACGCAACTTTTCTCTCTATCTTGGGTTTCTTATCGGGTCGGGTGGAATCATCCGACCTCGCGTCGCCTTCTCATGCCATCTGGCAATCCGTTTCTCCCACCACGATGAATCGCCGCCAATCCCTCCACACCCTCGCCGCCGGATTCGGCGCTGCTTTCGGTTCCTCGATGTTTCCCGGCATCGGCCGCGCCGCTTCGTCCGTTTCCGGAGGGCCAAAACGCATCATCTTTTTCCTCCAAAACCAGGGCTTCGATCCGGCGACCTGCATTCCGGCGGGGATGAAACACAGCGGGTCTCTCGCCGGGGCGAAACTGCCCGAGCCGATCGCGGCGCTCGAGCCTTTCAAAGAGCGTCTCCACATCATCAACGGCCTCCACGGTCTCCACACGAGTCCCTCGCACAGCGCCTTCTTCGGTGCCCTCGGCGGCTACCGCGGCAGCGACGGGGTGCCGCCGAGCGCCTCGACGATCGATTACGAGTTGAGCAAAGTGCTTCCCGAGACCCTGCTGCCGCATCTCTGTATCGGGATGGATTCGATGGAGAACATGAAGGCCAAACCCACCGTCGCGAATCTCTCGGCGAGCGGCGCGGGTCAGCCCATCTTCATGCATTCGAATCCGAACCACCTCTACGAGATGCTCTACGGCGGCATTTCCGAGGGGAACATCCGTGCGCAGCACGAGGCGCGTTCGGGCATGTTCGATCGCATCGAGCAACTCGCCGCCGCGAAGGGAGATGGACTGCCGGTCGCGGACCAGCAGCGCTACGGACGGTTCGTGGGCGGATTCGAAGACATCAACGGGCTCAGGGAACGCCTCGGAGGCGTCTCGGACCATTTGCGGAAATTCGCACCCGCCGTGGACGAGCGCTACACCGCACCGGAGTTTGAAACCGACTGGCACGACGTCCTCCTTGATCTCGGCATCTCGGCGTTGAAGTCCGGCATCACCAGCGTGCTCACGATCGGATCCGGTCGCGGCGAGATCTTCGGCGCGTGGAAAGGACTCGGCGTGCAGGAGCAGGGTCACAACCTCGGCCACATGGAGCAGCCCGACAATCCGATCTGGATCAAGATCCGCCAATACAACACCAGCATGCTGGTGAAGCTGATGGAGGAATTCGAAAGCGTGCCCGAGGGCAGCGGCACGATGATGGACCACACCCTCATCGTCTACACCAGCAACAACGCCGACCAGCAGCACACGAGCGGAGCGACCTGGCCGATGATGTTGCTGGGCAATTGCGGCGGCATCTTCAAGACGGGCTGCTTCACCCAGTTGGATGGCAAACGTCCCATCAACGCGCTCTACACGAGCCTCCTGAATGTTTCCGGTGTCCCGTGCGAGCGTTTCAACATGAGCGGGAAGATGGCCGCCAAATTCGACTCCGGCAGCGGACCCCTCAAAGAAATCCTGACGTGATTCGAATTCTCTGCCTGTGTCATTTCACCTTCGCGGCCGTGGTCTATGCCCAGGATTGGCCACAGGCGGCCGGGCCGAATTTCAATTGGAAAGCGGAAGGTCCCGAGCCTCCCTTGCAATGGTCTGTCGCGGGTGGGAAAAACATTCTCTGGCGCACCACCCTGCCGGAGGGCGGGCAGAGCGCGGTGACGATCCACGGTGATCGCGCCTTTGTGACGACGCACCGTCCGATGGATGAAAACAGCGATCGGCTCGAGCCGAACCTCGTCGGCTACTGCCTCGACGCCAATACCGGCCGGATTCTCTGGACGGTGGACCTTCCCGGGACGGACCCGGTTCAGACCGCCGGGATTTTCAGTGACGCGACGGTCTTTGCGCCGATCGCCGATGGCGAGCTCGTCTGGTTTTTCAATCGCTGCGGTTCGATGGGCTGCTTTGACTTTGATGGCAGACCGATCTGGAAACGTGATTTCCGCCCGCTCACCCGCCACACCAACCGCCAGTGCGAACCCGTCCTCGTCGGCGACAAGATCCTCACGGTTGAGGTTCGCAACAAGGAGGCCGGTGGGAAGGTGCAGCGGCACGAGCCGGTTCCCGACGGCGTCGAACCTCGCGATGTCTGGACCTACCTCCACGCGATCGACAAGAAGACCGGAGACATCGTCTGGGTCGAAGAGGCGGGAACCTCCGTCCACAACACGCCCATGGTCGGGCAGTTGGCGGACGGGAGCTGGGCGGTGGTGCATGGACGGGGCGGCGGGCACGATCCTTTGGAAAAGCCCTACGGGGTGAGCATGACTCTCGTCGACTCGGGCAAGACGCTCTGGAGCCGCGAAATCCACGGCGAATGCTCGTTCAACTCGCAATGGGACGTGGGGCATGTGTTCTGGTTTCAGGGAACCAACCACCTCGTGCTCGACAGTGCGACGGGCGAAGTCCTGCGGACGCAGGACGTCAGCGCGAACGTGGACTACACGGACGCGGAAACCGGTGCCCGCGAGACCGGTGTCGCCCTCAAGGTCGGCAAGCGGATGCCACTCACGAACCAGTCGAACATCGTGGTCGGTGCATGGCACTATTTTCTCGCGCACGACATCACCGCGATCGGCCGCGTGCATATCGGGACCGGCAAGACCGAATACCTGCGCGTCCCGGCACAGTGGGTCGCCGGACCGGAGCCGAAGCGGATTTGGGAAAAGGGCGACGCGATGGCGAATGACACGAAGAACTCCCGCGGGATCGACATCGCGACGGACAAACGCGCCAAGGGCACGGGATGGGGGCACGTCTCCGCCGCGAGTCCGATTCTGGTCAATCGTCACCTGTTCTTCCCCATCATGAACGGCACCGTTTATGTCATCGATGCCTTCGCCGGGACGCTCGATGCAAATGCGCTCATCGCGATCAATGACCTCGGAACTGCGGGCGAGACCTGGACCCTTGCCTCTTTTAGTTATGCAAATGGCCGACTCTGGATGCACACGATGAAGGAAGTTCTTTGCATCGGCGAAAATTAAATACGCTGCTACTGACATGATCACCTGGGCAACTCTTTCTCCAACCGTCTTTTCCCGCATGGTCCCCGCGCGTCCGGGAGCGATCGGAGGGATCTCGTTCCTGGTGACGATGGCCATTGCGGGAATGACTCTGCCAGCTTCCGCCGGGACCTACACTCCTGGTGAGCCCGTTCATGCGGACTTCCAGGATTTGGCTCAAGGTTTTCTCGACAAACACTGTCTCGAGTGTCACGACGACGAGACGACCAAGGGCGACCTCAACCTGCTCGACCTCGGACCCGTCGACGAGACGAACGCCGCCGTCTGGAAGTCGGTCTGGGCGCAGGTCGCGCTCGGGGAAATGCCGCCGAAGAAAAAGGAGCAGCCCGCGGTCGTCGAGCGGCTCCGGTTCGCCGACTGGATCGTTGGCGAATTGCAGACGACGATGAAGGACAAAGGCGGCTTCCATGCCCATCTCGATCCGAAGAAGGGGAACTTCGTCGATCACGATCTCCTCTTCGGCGAACTGCCCGAGGGCGTCACTCTCACTCCAACCTCCTCGCCCGCCCGGATCTGGCGCGTCACGCCGCAGGAGCACATCACGCGGCTCAACGAACTTATCAATACCGAACCGGCTTACGATCCCGCCAAGCCCGGCCTGCGCACTCATGGCGATGTCGTTCCCATCAACCACGGCGGCGAGTTGAAACTCTACTTCGGCATCGACCGCATCACCAGCGTGGTGGGCGGCACGGTGGCCTATGCCACGGCGGTGAAGAGCGTGCCAGTCGTCCTCTCGTCGGCCCGAAAGCACGGTCTGAAGAACTACCCCGATTTCTCCACCGTCAACAGTGCCGAAGCGACGCAGATCCTCGGCAAGGCCGAAGACATCCTGCAATACATGGCCTACGGACCGCTCAGTCTCGTCGGCATGCCCGAACAGATCACGGACGATCCGAAGACCTACGACAAGGTGAAACCGCCGGGCGATCTCCGCGGCCTGCCCACCGCCATCGTTTACAACACGAAAGTGGTCCGTCCTCTCACTCCCGTCCTCGACCTGATGGAAAAGCCCGAGGTCACCGACGAAGGTCTCCGCGCCGCCGTCGATTACCTTTTCGAGGCCCTCACCTTCCGCCCGCCGACCGAGAAGGAGTCCGGTGACTACGTGCAGATCGTGAAGGACAGCATCGCCAAGGTCGGCAAGGAAGACGGCGTCTTCATGGGGCTGTCGTCCCTCTTTCTCGATCGCGACGCCCTCTTCCGGCCCGAGCTCGCGGCATCGGGCGAGCCCGACGCGCATGGACGCGTTTTGCTGCAGGATTGGGAACTCGGCCTCGCCGTGAATCACGCGTTGCGTTACCTTAAGCCCGACGAAACTCTTCGTCAGGCGATACTCGACGGTCGCATGCGGACGCGTGAAGACGTTCAGCGCGAGGTCACCCGGATGCTCGAAGACGACCGCATCCGCAAACCGCGGGTGCTGCAATTTTTCCGCGACTTCTTCGACTACGACCTCGGCGGTTATATCTGCAAGGACACCCGCGCCCTCGCTGCGACCGGTGTCTCGAACCGTGGGACCGATCATTACAGCGCCATGTTTGACGCCACCGCGAGCACCGACCGGCTCATTGAAATCATCCTTGAGGAGGACAAGGACGTCCTCAAAGAACTGCTCACCACCGACCGCGTCGTCGCTGGTCCGAAGGACAAGACCTACTTCGGCAGAAAACACACCAAAGAAGAGCAGGCTCTCGCCGTTTCCGCGAAGAAACAGGCCCAGAAAGAGCAGGAAGAGAAAGAAGTCGCCGAGCTCGCCTCACTGAAGGAGGAGCTGACCCGGCTCGAAGCCGAAGTAAAAACCAATCCCGATGACAAACAGGTGCTGAAGTCCCTCGATCGTCAGAAGAAGACGCTCGCGAACGCAGAGAAGCGGATCGAGGCGGCGCAAAAAGAGCGGAAGCGCGGAGGAGGTGACAACGTTGAGGTCGCCGAGGCAAATCTGACCGGCCCGGCGGATTACGCCCGCGTCAGCCGGCCCACCTTCGGTGCCGGATCGATGAAGCCCGAGCGTATCCTCGCGACCGTCCCCGAGGGTCAACGCCTCGGGATCCTCACTCATCCGACCTGGCTCGTCTCGCAATCCGATGCGATGGACAATCACGCCATCCACCGCGGCATCTGGATCCGCGAGCGGCTCCTCGGCGGCGGCATTCCCGACGTGCCCATCACCGTCGATGCCCAGCTACCGGCCGAGCCGGAGAACACCCTGCGCGAACGCATGCGGGTGACGCGGGAAGCCTATTGCTGGACCTGCCATGAAAAGATGGACCCGCTCGGCCTTCCTTTTGAAATGTACAATCACGCCGGTCTCTACCGCACGACCGAGCTGGACCAGCCCGTTGACGCCAGCGGCGAGATCATCGAATCGGGCGACCCGGCGCTCGACGGTCCCGTCAAAGACGCCATCGAGATGATCGAAAAACTCGCCAACAGCGAACGCGTCGAGCAGGTCTTCGTCCGCCATGCCTTCCGTTTCTGGATGGGCCGGAATGAAACGCTCCATGACGCCCCCGTCCTCCAAGCCGCCCATCGTGCCTATCGCGACAACGGAGGCAGCATGAAGGCGCTGATCACGTCGCTCGTCACTTCCGACGCCTTTCTTTATCGCAAAGTCGAGCGGTGAAACGCTGGCATCGACCCGACAGGGTAGGGGAGGCGAGGTGACCCTGTTGACTCCTCACCGCACCCGGAATGTCTTCGGCTCGCGCTCCATTTCGGCTTCCCATGTGGCGAGGCGTTCCTTGAGATCGGCGACGATTTCGGGATGGGTGTAGTGGAGATTGTGCCGCTCGCCGAGGTCGGCTTCGAGGTCGAAGAGCAGGTCCATCGTGCCGCCGTCGTCGAGGTATTTCCATTTTCCGTGGCGCACCACGCGCATCTTGCGATTCGAGCGGTCGATGCGCCAGAAGAGCGTGCGATCGGCGGCCGGTGCTTCGCCGGTGAGAAGGGGGACGAGGTCGATGCCGTCGAAGACATGTCCGGCCGGCGGTGCCACCCCGGCGGCGGCGGCGAAGGTGGCGGTGAGGTCCATCGTGATGCCGAGCTGGGCGCTTTCTTTTCCCTTCGGCAGCCGGGCCGGCCAGCGCATCAGGCAGGGGACTCGGATGCCGCCTTCCCAGAGAGTCGCCTTGTGATGAAAGAGCGGCCGGTTGTCGGACCAGCGTTCACCCCCGTTGTCACTCGAGAACACGATCAGGGTGTCCTCCGCGACACCGGCCGCCTCGAGCTCGGCGAGGATCATGCCGACACCCTCGTCGATCTTTTCGACCATCGCGGCGTAGATGGCGCGGCTGCCGTCATACATGTTCGCCTTGGTCACGGAGGGCTCCGGTCGTCCCGGCGGTTGGAAGGGCGCGTGCACCGCGAGATGCGGCACGTAGCAGAAAAAGGGGCGCTTGGCGGCGGCATGTTTCTTCACGAAGGCGGCGGCACGCTCATTGATGAGGTCGGTGAAGTAGCCTTCCTTCTTCACTGGATCGAGTCCGTCGCGGAGAGCGTGGGTGCCGTCGTAGTATTCGTGTCGGTAGTAGTCGGCATGACCAAGCAACTCGCCGAAGTATTCTTCAAAGCCGTGGTGGAGCGGATTGTATTCGTCCGCGAATCCGAGGTGCCACTTTCCGAAGGCCCCCGTTGCATAGCCTCCCGAGCGCAGCATCTTCGCGATGCCGGGCGTGGTCGCGGGCAGTCCGATCGCGCCATGCATGTCGGTGGGTTTGATCCACTCGCCTTCGACGAGTTTCTCCGATTCGGCGGAGAAGCCGAGAGCCCATTCGAAGCCGACGCGTTGCTGCCAGCGGCCGGTGATGAAGCCGCAACGCGTCGGTGAACAGACCGGGGCGTTCGAGTGGAAGTCGGTGAGCTTCACGCCTTCGGCGGCAAGACGGTCGAGGTTTGGAGTCGCGATGTCCTTCGCCCCCATCGGCCCGATGTCGGCATAACCGAGGTCGTCGGCGAGAATGAAGACGATGTTCGGCTTTTCGGAGGCGGAGGCGGGGATGGCAGCTCCGATGCATAGGCCGGCGAGGAGGAAGAGCAGGTGAGGGGATTTCATGGGCGGTCGGGACAGCGGGGGAATGGCGGGCAGTCTACGGTTTTTGGCGCATGAATGGCAAGTGCTCACCGTTTTGGGTGGACCCAGGCATCGTGCCAGCCGATGTCGCGCATCGCGTCGCGCAACTTGGCGAGGCAGGTGTCCTGGCGCTTCCCGGCAAATAGGTTTGGCCATCAGTCCTGCCCGCTCGTAGAATCGCCGCCATGAAAGTCGCTTTTGTCGCCCGCTATGGTCCTCCAGAGGTGCTTGAGTTCCGCGAGATGCCCGCGCCGACGCCCGGAGCCGGAGAAGTGCGCCTCCGCGTCCTCGCGACGGCGGTGACGGCAGCTGATTGGCGGATCCGCAGCGGCGTCTTACCGCGCGGATTCGGCGTGCTGCGGGGCCTTGCGCTCGGATTCGGCGGTCCGCGGAAGGGCGTCCTCGGAACCGACGCGGCGGGTCTCATTGATGCGGTCGGCCCGGGCGTGACTCGGTTCGTGGTCGGTGATCCGGTACTCGCGTTCCCCGGCATCGCCATGGGAGGCCATGCGGAGTTTCTTGTGATCCGCGAGGATGGGTGCATCGCGCCCAAGCCCGCGAACTTGAGCTTCGAGGAGGCGGCGGCGCTTCCCTTCGGGGGCATGACCGCACTCGACTTTCTCCGACGCGGCGAGGTGAAGGCGGGCGAACGCGTCCTCGTCAATGGTGCCTCCGGCAACGTCGGATCGGCTGCCGTGCAGCTCGCGAAACACCTCGGAGCGCACGTCACGGCGGTGTGCGGCGCCACGAATGCCTCACTGGTTCGGTCGCTCGGCGCAGACGAAGTGATCGATTACGCCACCCGCGACTTCGCCGCCCGAGGAGCGCCCTTTGACGTCGTCATGGATTGTGTGGGAAATGCGCCCTATTCCCGGGTGAAGGACGTCCTCGCGCCTCGCGGACGATTGCTAGCTGTGGTCGCCGATCTTCCCGCCATGCTCGGTGCCGCCTTCGCCGGGCGCACGAGATCGCATCGCGTCATCGCCGGTCCCGCCTCCGAGAAAGGCGAGGATTTGATGGCGGTGGCTGAGTTGGCAGAACAGGGAGCATTGCGCCCCATGATCGACCGGCGCTTCGCCTTCGAGGAGATCGTCGATGCCTATCGCCTTGTGGATTCGGGGAGGAAGAAGGGAAGTGTCGTTTTGTCGTTGGATTGCCGGGCGGGGCTTAGGGGATAGAGGGTAGACCGTTTTTCGGGAGTTGGGGGCAATTCTGGAATCCCGGGGCTTTAGTGACTCTGGGAACGGGTGGGGGGAGTGGGGGAGGTTTTAAAGTATAGGACCCACGCCTCGTGACCTCCGAAGCAGATCGTGGGAGTGGCGAGATTGTAATTTTACAACTGACACGGGCCCGCGTTGTGGAACGGCAACGCAAACTCGCCAGCGCATTCGCCGCGGAGATTCGTGTCAGCGCGCGAGGAAATAACGGTTGTTCTAGATTTCTGGCCGGTTGGCGGGTTGAGACCGAGGGCGGACGGTGTAAACGGGAGACCCGCCTGATCCACGAAAGGCGTGAGTAGTGTCGGAGAACGAATCCCGTTCTGGGAACGCAAACCAAAGAGTTTTTTCAGGCCGAAACGGATTAGGCATCAAGCAATAGACAAATCGGTGAATTTCGCGATATCGTAGAACTAACCTTCGAGCGTGAGCCTCGGCATCGAGGCATCGTCAGCGAAGACATTCGCTACCAAGTCGAATTCGTTGTATGGTAGGAAGTTCAGAGCACCAGTTTCTTAGATTTTTCATGGCCGGCGAAAACTCCAGAGGTTCTGAGCAATCAGAACAGAACTCAATTTCCTCACTGAGGAAGAAAACTCTTGAGGGCGATTTTTATACTCGCCCCCCGACAATCCAGTCTCTCCTAGAAAGCGTGGATTCCCTTGCCCCTGATGAGTTTTTGGCCCGAGCGGCTATAAAGTCGCGTGACGATGCGGATTATATTCCTAGCGAGTGTCTCCTCAGTGTTTTGCGTGCCAACCGCAAGAATAGCACCACCCCCTACTTCGAAGGCCTCTATCGCCTCCTTTCAGAGCGTATTGTCAGGAGTTTACCTCGCGCAGACGGTCGAGGTGACGATCCTATCAATCTCACCAACAGCCTCATTCGCGATGAGGTCGTTTACCGGTTTATCGCACTGCTCGGTGAAGATTGCGACGATTACTCAGAGGGGCTCGACTACTTTGAAGTCCGTTTCGACGGTGCTTTGGCCAACCTCCGAAGGGATGCTATGGAAAAGGTCTACCGGGAGCAAAATAGGAATGCTCCCATCGAGGTCGATGATGAAACGGGCGATCTTCCGCCCTCCGTTGAACAGGCTGCCGGAAGCTTTGATCCCTTCGATCCAAAAAAACTTGATCAAGATTTTTACCGGCGCCAACTTTATTCAGCGATTGACACATTACCTCCAGAACAAAAAAGGGTAATTGAGATGATCTTGAAGAACTTCCCCATCGATTCGAACGACCCCAATGCAGTGACCATCTCAAAATCTTTGGGGAGATCTGAAAAAACTATAAGAAACTACCGGGATGCAGCCTTCGTTTCGCTCCGGGCAGCATTGAAGGAGGATAAAGATCAATGAGTTCTGTTCCACATAGACCTTCACTGGATGATGTTCTCAATGCTTTTGCCGTTGAGCCTGATCCAGGGCGTGAAACATTAGAAAACTATCTTCGTAGTTTTCCCGAATACGCTCCGGATCTCGTTGACCTTTCATTGGAATTGTCGCGCCCGGGTACATCGTTTGATGATTCGCTCTCCGATTCCGAAATAACTCTCATCGAGTCCTCTTGGGAAAAATACTGCGTTGCCGTGGCCGCGGCTTCTGCCGACCCATTTACATCTTTGTCGCTGGATAGGCTTCGCCATGTTGCAAAGTCCCTAAATGTGCCCAGGCAAATACTATCCGCCTTTCGTGATCGAATTGTGGTCGTGTCCTCGGTTCCAAAACCATTCCTACAACACCTTGCCGCTTCCCTTGAACGAAGTTTCGACGAGATCGTCGCTTACCTAGAGCAATCTCCTTCATCCGCGGTTGCGCTGAGCCACAAGGCAGACGAGAAGCCAAGAATCCGCGAGACCGTGGAGTTTGAGCAGCTATTGATCGAGGCCGGTGTGTCTGACGACGATCGAGTCCAACTCTTGACGGAAGAAGAATGAGATGGATTCAGTCGAACTGGCCAGGCAAATTGCCGCGCAACTCCATCGGCAAGCGGTATCCAGTGGTGCGGATCCCGCGAAGCCCTACGATTTCGCTATCGCGGAAGCATCTCGGAGGGACCTTGACGTCGAAATGGCCGCGCCTGGCGCAGCCATCCTGAATGGTGGGCGTGCGATTTTTTCGTCGCTCGACCGTTTGATTATTCATGAGAGTGTTGGCACTGAATTCGACAAGGCCTTCCTTGTTGCACACGAGATCGGACACGCCGAACTGGGAGATGATCCTCAGGGCGAACCCGTTCGGGAAATTGATCCTGCACGATCTGCGGAGCCGTCTCCGGTGGGAATGGACCGCGTCGTCGATTATGGCCGTCGACAACGGCGCGAGATCCAAATGGACATATTCGCCCGAGAATTCCTCCTGCCGAGGGAGGTGCTTCGCTTTCTGCACCTCGAGGGTCGGTATACTGCGTCGCAAATCGCCGAGCGCTTCAAGGCACCCTTCGAGATCGTTGCTCAGCAGCTCTTTGATGCTCTGCTGTTGCCGTCGATCGCGCCAGATTCCAACGAGAATTCCGAAGCGCACGAACCAAACTCGTTGCAAGCCGACGCTGCAAATCATCGTGGTCCGGCTTATTTACTCGAAGCTGGTCCGGGCACGGGAAAAACTCAAACTCTAGTTGCCCGCGTCGAAGCCTTGTTGAACGACGGAATCGATCCCCGCCGGATTCTCTTGCTGACTTTCTCAAATAAGGCGGCAGGCGAGATGAGTGACCGAATCTCACTCAAACATGCTTCCGCTGCGGCTGCCATGTGGATAGGCACTTTTCATGCATTCGGGCTCGATTTCATTCGCCGATTTCATGCCGAACTGGGTTTGTGCAAAGATCCCCGCATGCTAGATCGTACTGAAGCGGTTGAGCTCCTTGAGCAAGAGTTTCCAAAACTTGGACTCAACCATTATAGAGACCTCTACGACCCGACTCAGAATATTTCCGACATTCTCGGCGCGATTTCCCGGGCGAAAGATGAGGTGGTTGACGAGTGCCAGTATGCTGAACTCGCGAATGAAATGCTCCGGCAGGCTGGCACGGAGGGAGAGAAAGAAGATGCCGAACGGGCACTCGAGGTCGCAAAGGTTTTCGAAGTCTATGAATCACTGAAACGAGGCGCTGGCTGCGTGGACTTTGGCGACCTGGTATCTATGCCGGTCCGACTGCTCGAGAACAATGAAACAATCAGAGCGCATTTTCAAGAACAGTATCAGCACATTTTGGTTGACGAATATCAGGATGTAAATCGAAGCAGCGTGCGCCTTTTGAAGGCGCTTTGCCCAGATGGGGAAAACTTGTGGGCAGTCGGTGATGCGAAGCAATCGATTTATCGGTTTCGAGGAGCCTCCTCCTTTAATATTTCAAGATTTGGAACGGAAGACTTTGCAGGCGGTCGACGCGGTCGTCTCAAGAGAAATTATCGCTCCGTTGAGGAGATAGTTAACATCTTTTCTACTTTCTCCGTACAGATGTTAGCCGGAGATCCCGAAAGCGGATTAGAGAATATTCGTGGATCCGGCGGCCAGAACCCGGAACTAAGGAAAGTTGCAAGCGCCGAAGAGCAGTCGGTAGCCATTGCGGACGCTATCCAGGAGATGTTTAACGCCGGCTACACGTATCGTGATCAAGCAGTTCTTTGCACGGGCAACGAGAAGCTTTCCGCTCTCGGACAAGATCTTGAGCGCCTCGGAGTTCCCGTTCTTTTTCTCGGTAGTCTCTTTGAGCGTCCGGAGGTTAAAGACTTGTTTGCTTTTTTGAGCATATTAACGGATCGCCGCGCGATGGGGCTCGTCCGCGTTGCCAGTTGGCCAACGTTCCAGATGTCGATGTCAGACGTTGCTGCCGTCCTTGCCCATCTCCGCGAAGAGGACTTCGCTCCGGCAGGTTGGCTTCAGAATCTTGAAGCGATTTCCGAGTTGACGGAACAAGGGCGAGCAACGTTGCGGCGGGTGGCAACCGTTCTTTCTGGCTTCGACGAGACTTCCCCCCCTTGGGAGGCACTAGCCAGAATCCTCCTTGATCGAACGCGGGGCGCTGCCGACATCGCGTCGTCCGAAGAAATTCCCGAAAGAGCGCGCGGGATCGCGATCTGGCAGTTCATGAACTTCGTGAGGGTTCAACCTGCTGGGCAAGGCCTCCCGATAGCGCGGCTGCTGAATCGTGTTCGCCGACTCTTGCGGCTGGGAGATGACAGGGACCTGCGGCAGTTACCAGCAGCTGCCCAAGCAATCGATGCCGTCCGCCTGATGACGATTCACGGCGCGAAGGGTCTGGAGTTCCCCGTGGTTCATCTTCCTGGTATCAATGCTGACACGATTCCCAGGACTCCGGCTTCGCCACCTTGTCCTCCACCAAATGGAATGGTCGAAGGGGGCAAGGGAAGTGCTGGCGAAATCCTTCGGGTCGCTCACTTGGAAGAACAGCAATGCCTGTTCTATGTTGCATTGTCACGTGCCCGCGATCGGCTTTTTCTCTTCGCCCCAACCAAAAAATCAAACGGCCATAACCGATCGCTTTCGCCGTTCGTCGACGTCCTCGGCTCACGACTCCACGTGCGAGATGTTGTTCCAGTGCGTTCTCTTCCACTCGCTCCGGAGCTTGGTGAAATTCAGCTCTCAGTTGATGGAAGCCTGCTCTTCAGTGGGTCACAAATCACGCTCTACGAGAAATGTCCTCGCCGTTTCTTCTATACTCATATACTTGAAGTGGGTGGTCGGAGGACCGCTACGCCATTTATGCGCATGCATGATGCCGTTCATGCAGTTTTTCAAAGTGCGATTGCCGACAACGTTGGAGATGAAAGCCTCACCCTACTTGAGGAGCAAGTCGATAGGGCGTTCGAGCTTCAAGGACTAGCAGGCCATGGCTACGCCGTTGAATATCGGCAATTTGCTCTAAGCATGCTTCGGTTCTTCGTGTCTACTCGTGAAGGACATACTAGCGAGGATCCGACAGTCCTTGCCATTTCCGTCGGAAGCGGAAAGATATTTGTTAAGCCCGATGATGTTCTATTGGCTCCGGACGGACGTCGAACGCTTCGCCGAATCCGTACCGGTCATCGTCGCTCCACCGATTCGGATGATCTGTTGGCCGCTGCGTTTCTTCTTGCTGCACAAGAAGCTTTCCCAGGTTCGGCTGTCGAATTGGTCCATCTTTCCGACCAATCAACCCAAGCTGTTACGCTCTCTGCGCGGATGCTTGAGAATCGACGTGGGAAGATGACCGGGTTCCTCGATGACATCCGATTGGGCAGATTCCCCGCTGCCCCATCGGCCCGCGTTTGTCCAGGGTGTCCCTCATTTTTCATCTGCGGTCCAACGCCTCCGGGTGTCTTGGAGAAAAAGTTTTAGTTTTTTTACCGGTCGTCATTCCTTCTGTCGATTGATCCATTAAACGCGGGATTCCCCTGCGCCAAATTCAACGACTGATGTATTATGACGACTAAGCAACTAATTGATTGTGATGATGTGGGCGAAGCCCTACGCGAGGATCGGCCTCTTCGCCGAGCACGAAACTATCGTTTCCAATTCGCTCTGGGCGATCTCAACTTCCGGCCTCTCACGGTGGCAGATCCGGTTCCTCTCGGACGGCAGATTCTTGAGAGCGCTGGCCTCGATTCCGGGGACGACTACAGCCTCTTCGCAATCCTTGAAGGCGGGGATTTCGAAGATGTCCGTCTCGACGAACCCTTTGATCTCCGCGGTCGGGGGGCCGAACGATTCGTCGCCTTTCAGGCCGACCGAGATTACAAACTGAACCTCGCCGACCGGCAGTTGGAGTGGGGTAAGCCGGCCATTCCGGGAGCAGCGCTTTATAAGTTAGCGGAAGTTGGCGAAGACAAGGCTGTCTTCCTAGAGATGCGTGGTGGCGAGGACCAGCTCGTCGAACGGGATGACTTGATCGATTTGACGGCTCCGGGAGTGGAACGTTTCGTCATCGGCCCGAAGCCCGTCACTACCTACGAGATAATTGTGAATTCTCGGCCGCGGACAGTGGAAAGTGAAGATGTCACGTATGAACAGGTAGTCGAACTCGCGTTCCCTGGGGGTGGGGGTCCCAATATCTGCTTTTCGATGACCTATCGTAACGCCGCCTCGCGACCTCTCGCTGGAGAACTCAGCGAGGGCGGTCGGGTCAAAGTAAAAAAGAAAGGAACGATCTTCAATGTCACGAGAACTGATAAATCGTAGCCCTGACCTGAAGCGGCTCCGTGATGAGGGGTTTTTCATCCAAGTGGTCGGGGGATTCCTTGTCATGCGGGAAGTGCCCTACGTCAACGCTGCTCGTGAGATCAAGACTGGTTCTTTGATCTCGAGCCTGACGCTCGCAGGTGATAAAACCCAAACACCCGACACCCATGTCGCCTTTTTTGACGGCGCGCACCCTTGCAACGCCAAGGGGGCTCCGCTGACAAAGATAACGATCGCCAGCAAGGTATTCGATCTGGGTAACGGGGTGAGGGCAGATCACCAGTTCTCCAGTAAGCCTGCCGAGGGTTACACGGACTACTATCACAAGATGACGACATATGCCGCACTGCTCGCAGGTCACGCAGCGGTTCTTCAGCCGGGAGTGACCGCACGAACGTTTCGGGAGCCCGACGAAGAAGATGAAAGTGTTTTCAACTACGTCGAGACCGCTTCCGATCGAGTGGGTATCGGCACCCTCACGGATCGATTGTCTTTCGATAGACTGGCCATCATCGGGCTTGGCGGTACCGGGTCCTACGTTCTGGATTTCGTCGCGAAAACCCCAGTTCCAGAAATCCGGCTTTTCGATGGTGATCTGTACTTTCAGCACAACGCCTTCCGCTCGCCCGGCGCGCCATCTATTGAAGAGCTGCGGGAGGCCCCGAAGAAGGTCGACTACTACAAGGCGATCTACTCGAAGATGCATCGGGGAATTGTCGCCCATCCGGTCTATCTCAATCAGAACAACCTCGACCTGTTGGACGGCATCACATTCGCCTTCCTCTCCATGCCTGGGGGGGCGGCGAAGCGTGCGATTATCGCGAAGCTGGAGTCGATGAACGTTTCTTTTATCGACATGGGCATGGGCCTTGAACTCGATGGTGACTCGTTGGGTGGAATTCTCCGTGTTACGACCAGCACCCCCGAAATGCGTGATCATTTCCAGGGTCGAGTCCCCGTTGATCAAAATGAGGACGGCGATCTCTACTCGTCCAATATTCAAGTAGCGGATCTCAACGCGTTCAACGCCGTCCTCGCCGTCCACAGGTGGAAGAAGATTCGTGGTTTCTATCGTGACTTCGAGCGGGAGCACCACAGCACCTACACCACGGATGGAAACCTCCTCCTTAACGCCGACCACCAGCCATGAACTACGATCGCTTGGAACACCGTTTCGTGGAGAACATTCCCGACCTTCTCGATTCGGGCGTACTATACGTCTCCATGGAATACGCGACGGCGGCACATTCCTGCTGCTGTGGATGCGGCGAGGAGGTCATAACCCCATTCTCGCCGACAGATTGGAAGATGACATTCGACGGAGAGACAATCACCCTCTGGCCTTCCATCGGGAACTGGAGTTTCCCTTGTCGATCTCACTACATTATTAAACAGGGGAAAGCCATCGAAGCTCTTCCTTGGTCGGCGGATCAGGTCTCTGAGGGACGCCAGCGGGATCGAAACGTAAAGCGAAAATTCTTCGAGCAGCCACCCCAAGCACATCTTCCCCCTGAGCCTACCACTCTCGGATCTGAATCAAAGGGATTTTGGACACGATTACGAGGACGTTTGTTTGGACGAGAGATCTAGTTAGATTTCGCTAACCATGCGCCTAATGCCTCCGAAACGATTTCCTGTTGGCTCCAAGCCTTCTTCGGGTTCGTCCTGAGTATCAATGGGCGGTGAGCACATTTCTGGCCGCTTCACCCGTTATGGCGATCCGCTCTTCGGTCATGCTTTCGCTTGGCTTCAGTATTCGGGAGGGTGTGCCTCCTCCGGTTTTTTGGTACCAAGCTCGCCTTCCCGGAGGAAAGCCACAGCATCGACGCAGTCGAGTGGAGGTGGGCGCGCTAGTTTCTGGTCGGTCCTAGAGTCTAGAATTTGCCTCCCATCCTTCGCAGCGAAAGGGGACGGGAATCAAGAATTGTCTGAATCCTGTCGCCCCTAACGCCCGCCTCCCGAAGCAGCGGATCGGGATTTATATCAGCCCAGACCATCCAGAACCGTAACACCTCAAAGGTTATTGCCGCACTCCGTTTTCCCCCGCTCCGCCTGACCCTGTTCGCTGCTAGACCAGACCCTGTTTGGGCTCCGGAGAGTCGGCAGGTTGCAACATGTTCTCTGATGGAGGGGGCTTCGCGCTTCAACGCACTCGGGAAGTCGGGAAAAAGAGGGGCGGTAAAAAATTGAAAGCAGCTCCAACATTCTTCACCGCCCAATATTTGCAGGGAGCATATCCCCTTACCCCCCAAACACCCCGCGCAAATACTCCGCGTCATAGCGAACATCCGGCTCCACCCCGTTCGGAAGTTGGGTACCCTCAATGTGGACCCAGGCATCGTGCCATCCGATGTCGCGCATGGCGTCGCGCATCTTGGCGAAGTCGATGTTGCCCTTTCCGTAGAGGCCTTCGAAATCCTTGGCGTGAAATTCGCAGATGCGCTCTTTGCCGAGCCGGCGGATGGCTTCGCCGTAGTCTTCGCCCTCTTTGTCCATGTTGGCGACGTCATACCAGACCTGGATGTGAGGCGAAGCGACGGCGTCGAGGATCGTTTCCAACACAGGCACCTTGAGGGTGGACTCGATGCCGTAGATAATGCCCGCTTCCTCCGCGAGGGGCGCGAGTTTCTTGAGAATGCCGGTGACCTTTTCGATCCCGGCCTCGTCGCCGGCGAGGCTGCCTTTTCCAAAGAAGGCGAGGAGCACGCAGCGCGCCTTCAGGCGTTGGGCGACGTTGGGACTCGCGAGGACCCACTTCTCGGCCTCGGGTTCGCTCTTGAGCGGCACTCCGTTGAGCACGGCGAGGGCGAGCGAGGGGACTGCGATCCCCAGCTCGGCGGATTTGGCGAGGTAGGTGTCCTGCAGCTTTTCGTCGAAGAGCGGCAGCCATCCTTCGGCATCGGGTGTGCTCCCGAAGTCGACCTGTACGCCGTCGAGTCCGATGCGTTTCGCGAGATCGAGGGCGGCCGGTTGCGCGGCGAGTTTCATCGTCCAGTCACACGCTCCGATTTTGATCTGCATGCCGACAGTGGCCGCGCGCAGGGCATCGACCTGACCGGCGAGGGAGGCGAGGGCGGTGGTGTGGAGGAAAGTGCGGCGTTTCATGGTCTGATAGCTTACGAAGAATCCGGCACTTGTCTTCGCGCATCGACGCCAACGACTCCGTCGCCATCACCGACGAACTGAAGCAGTGGCACAAGGTCACCCTGACCCTCGACGGTCCCTTCGCAAGAGAGCGTGACACCGAACTGAGCCCTTTTTAGCTCGGTCAGGCGTCCGCCAATGCGGACGAGGATTGGCTGGTCGTGGTGCAGCGGTGAGGTCTGCCTGTTACTTCGCTTTTCCTTTTCCCTTGCCTTTACCTTTGGGTTTTTCCACGAGAGGCCAGTCGGGGTGCTCTGTTCGCGACGAGGCCATGAGGGCGGCCGCGGTTTTCACTTTGTCAGGATGTGTTGCCGCGAGATCGTTTGCCTCGGCGGGATCGACTGAGAGATCGTAAAGCTCGATCTTTGCCCCGGGTCCGTTTTTCACCGCCTTCCAATGCCCGTCGAAGCGCACCGCCTGGAGTGAGGTTCCCTCGTGCAGTTCCCAGTAAAAGGACTCGCGCTGCGGCTCCTTGTCGCCCATGAGCAGGGCCGAGATATCGAGTCCGTCAAAGGTATGGCCTTCGGGCAGGGTTGCTCCCGCGAGCGAGGCGGCCGTCGGGAGGAAGTCCCAAAAAGCCCACGGCTCTTCCGAAACGGCACCGGCCGGCACCTTGCCGGGCCAGCGCACGATCCCCGCCTGACGCAGTGCGCCCTCGTAAAGTGCGCGCTTGTAACCGCGCAGTTTGCCGCCCATGTCCTGATCAAAAAGCCGCCCCACCTCGGACTCCGGATCAAATGATGCTCCATTGTCGCCGGAAAATATTACGAGGGTGTTGTCGTCGATTTCGAGTTCTTTCAACAAGGCGAAGAGGCGGCCGGCATCGCTATCGAGCCGCGTCACCATGGCTGCGTAGGATTTCTGGAGATCGGTCCACGGTTCGTCCGCATAGCTGCCGAGCTCGTCGATTTCGAATTTTCCGTGCGGCAGAGTGATGGCATAAAACAGGAAGAAGGGACGCTCCGCATTCGCCCGCACCCAGCCCTCGACATCCTGCTGGATCAACTCCGGCGCGTAGGTCTTGCCGTCGAGTTCGACCCGCTGCTCATCGTTCCAGAGGTATTTCGGAAAGTAGCTGTGGGCGTGACGCTGGCAATTGTAGCCGTAGAAATGATCGAATCCTTTTTTCAGCGGACTGCCGGTCGTCTCGAACATGCCCATGCCCCACTTCCCCAAGCAGGCCGTCGCATAGCCGGCGGATTTCAGGATCTGCGCGACGGTCACCGTTTCGTCCGGCAGCGGTTTCTGCCCCTCGGGCTTGATCTCGCGGTTCGCGCGGATCGGACAATGCCCCGTGTGTAGGCCTGTCATCAGTGAGGATCGCGACGGCGCGCACACGCTGGTGCCGGAGTAGAGCTGGGGAAAACGCGTCCCCTCGGCAGCCATGCGGTCGAGGTTAGGCGTCTTGATGAGTTTTTGTCCGTAACACCCGAGGTCGCCCTGGGCGAGATCGTCGCAAAGAATAAAGATGATATTCGGCCGATCCGCCGCAGCGGCGGCAGCGGAGAGAGCGAGGCAAGCGAGGGCAAAGAGGGGTTTCATCGGGGCAGGATGGATGGCCCGACCGGCGAAGGCAAGCCTCGGTTCAAGCAGTCCCGGGGGACCGCTTGGCCTCATCATCTGAGACAGCGAAGACTGGTTCTCGAAAAAGAGTCGACGTCTCCCGGTTGAAATTCTACCGTCTTATCGCTCCGATCCCAAGCTGAGCTAAGGTTTCTGGTCGCGTTTCAAGTTCGACTCTCTTGCAGGATTCATCACCAGCCTCCATTGAGATTTGGATCATAAAATCGTAGACTTGCCTGGCAAGCTTCCCGATTTACGGATGACAGACCTTTCCGCGTTCGCGTGAGTTAGGAAACTCCTGAAATCTATTATGCTCTGGACCATCTATCAAAGCGACATGTTTACCTTTCGAGCTCTATGCTGCTCCTGCACGATCTTCGCCAGCGCTGTTGTCCTGACGGGTGCGGTCCGCGGGGCGGAACCGTTTGATGCCTTCCTCGAGACGCATTGCCTCAGTTGCCATGGTCCGGAAAAGGAGAAGGGGGATTTACGGATCGATGAGCTTTCGCGCGATTTCGCCCTCGGTGAGGACACTCATCACTGGGCCGAGGTGATCGAACAGGTCAATTCCGGCGAGATGCCCCCCAAAAAGGAAAAGCGACCGACGCAGGAAGAGATGGCGGCCTTTGTCACGAGTCTCGATTCACGCATCAAAGAGGGACGCGCGGCGCGGATGGCGGCGCGCCCGGCGGTGGCGCATTATCGCCTGAGCCGGAAGGAATATCAAAATACGGTCTATGACCTGCTCGGGGTGCGTTACGATCCCACCAAGCCGGGTGAACTGAACGAGGATACGCGCTGGCACGGGTTTGAGCGCATCGGGTCGGAGCTTTCGCTCTCGCCGTCGCATGTGGATCGTTATTACCGCGCGGCGGAACTGGTGCTGGATCGCGCCTTTCCCGCCACGTCGTCGAGCGAGGCTCGCAAGGTCCGCCAGACGGCGGCCGACTTGCGTTATGGCGGCGGGAAGGATCAGCAGGCGGCGCTGGACCGTTTCGGAATCAAACGGCCGCTGCGTTATCTCCTCTATCCCGGCAACACCCAGACCGCGCTCGCGCCCCACTGGTTCGGAAAAACGGGACCGGAGCACAGCGGGCTCTATAAGGTCCGAATTCAGGCGAGCGGGATCCGTCCGGTTGGCGGTCAACCGGCTCACCTCAGTATCGGCAAGCGGACGGGCGAGGAGACGGTGGACGGTCTCATCGAGTTTGATCTCACGGCACCGGAGGACAAACCGCAGGTCTATGAGTTCGAAGTGTTTCTCGAGATGCCCGCGACCCTGGACTTCTGCGTGGTGGCCACCGATGTGGTGGATCGCAGACAGGGTGCGGCCTTCCGCAATGCGCTCGGCAGCCGGAGTGGCTACATTTTCACGCACAGCAGCGAGACCCTGCTCCTGAATCCGAACGCGCCGCAGATGTTTGACGACAAGGGAAACGGCCTTTTCTCCACGGTGCTGCTCGATTGGATCGAATGGGAGGGACCGCTGGTGTCCGATGCGGAAAAAACCCGGCGCAAGGAGGTGGTGCCCGCTGATGACGCCACGCCCGAAGTGGTCGCGGAGCACTTGCAACATTTCGCCGAACGCGCCTGGCGGCGGTCGGTGAAAAAGGAGGAGCTGTCGGAGTATATGGAATCCTATCGCGAGGAGCGCGAGGCGGGTGAGAAAATGGCGGACGCCTATCGTGTCGCCTTGCAGGGGGTGCTGACCTCCCGGCACTTCCTTTACCTTGTCGAGGGTGACACCGTGGCCCGCGAACGACTCACGGATCCGGAGCTCGCCTCACGGCTTTCGTATTTCCTCTGGAGTTCGATGCCCGACGAGGCGCTCTTCACCGCAGCCAAAGACGGCACCCTGAATGGTGATGGCCTCACGAAAGCAGTGGATCGGATGCTGACCGACAGCAAAGCCAGCCGCTTCATCGATGACTTCGCGCGGCAGTGGCTGCAACTGCACCGCGTCGGGATGTTCCCGCCGGACAAAAAGCTCTACCCCGCCTACGACGCGTGGCTGGAAGCCAGCATGCGTTCGGAGCCGGTGGAGTTCTTCCGTGAGATGTTTGTCAGGAACCTGCCAATCGATGGATTTATTGATTCCGACTGGACCGTGGCCAATGCCCGGCTCTGCGATTTCTACGGCTTGCCCGAGCCGAAGACCGGCGACTTCCAGCGGGTCTCGCTCAAACCCGAGGATAGGCGCGGCGGCCTGCTCACGATGGGTGCGGTGCTCGGGTTGACCTCCGACGGCACGCGGCAACGCCCGGTTCACCGCGGTGTCTGGCTCAGCGAGGTGGTGCTCGGCAAGACACCGCCGCCCCCGCCTGCAAACGTGCCTGCGATCGAGCCCAATCCGCCTAAAAGTCCCAAGGCCACGCTCCGCGAGAAACTTGAGGCCCACGCCAACGACGCGAACTGCGCCGCCTGCCATGCGAGGATCGACCCCCTCGGTCTCGCCTGGGACAACTACGATGCGATCGGCCAATGGCGCACCCACGAGAAGGTCGCGGCGGGAGTTGGTGAGGACCCGCTGGTCAATCCCTCCGGAAAACTGCCTGATGGACGAGATTTTAAGGACGCGAACGAGTTCAAACGTTTGCTGCTCGAAGACCGCGACACGGTCGCCCGGGCCTTCATCGAACACCTCTGCACCTACGGGATTCGTCGAGTTTTGACTTTCGACGACGAGGAAGACATCAACGCCATCGCTGCCGAGGCGAAGAAAAGTGATTACCGCATCAAGGAGATGGTTCACGCCGTGGCGGTCTCTGAGCTGATGAGGAAACGGTGAAGCGTGGAGCTATTAGCGGTTAGCTATTAGCGATTAGCTTTTTCGAGAACTTACACCGCCAATCGTGCTAACCGCTAACCGCTAACCGCTAACCGCTAACCGCTAACCGCTAATGAAAAACTTTCGGAAACTGCAGATTTGGGAACGGTCACACAAAATCACTCTTGAGGTTTATCGGCTCACGCGGGAATTTCCGAAATCTGAAACGTACGGCCTTGTAACCCAGATGCGCCGCTCGGTATCGTCGATTCCAACCAATATTGCGGAAGGCTGCGGAAGAAACACCGAAAAGGATTTTGCCAGATTCCTCGACAACGCCATGGGCTCGGCTTCCGAACTCGAATATCAACTTATCCTTGCTCATGATCTGGAATACATTTCCATCGAAGCCTACGAAACGACGAACCGGGAACTCACCGAAATCAAGCGCATGCTCAACGCCTTCATTCAAAAGCTAAGGACCTCAGAAAAATCCAATAAAAGCTAAAAGCTAACCGCTACCCACCACTCCATGAACTACCTCTCCCAATCCTGGCTGATCGACCGTCGCCACGCCCTCCGAGCCCTTGGCGGTTTCGTTTCGCTGCCCTTGCTCGAGTGCATGGTTCCGCTACGCGCTTCTGAGAAAGCCACCACTACGCCTAAGCGCAGTGCCTTCATTTATCTTGCCAATGGCGTGCATTCGCTCAACTACCAGATCACCAAGCCGGGCAGGGATTACGAGTTCTCCCGGTCGCTCAAACCTCTGGAAAAACACCGCGAGGTTATCACGCCGATCAGCGGGCTGCATCATCCGGGTAGCCTCAGCCACCACCACAACTGCATCAATATTTTCCTCACCGGTGGCAAGCTCGGTCCATCGGATCGGAACACCATCTCGGTCGATCAGAAGATGGCTGAAGTCACGGCGCAGCACACCCGGATCGCTTCGATGGAGGTCGCCCTCACGCAGGGGTCCCTCGCCTGGACCGCGGACGGGGTGCAGTTGCCCGCACTGCGTCGTTGCAGCGAAATTTTCGCCTCCCTCTTCGAAGAGCCGAAAGGAGGCAAAGAAGCCCAACGTCGTGCCTTGCGCCGCAAAGGCAGCGTGCTCGACGCCAACCTCGCGGAAGTGCGCCAGCTCGAACAAAAGATGGGATCCGAGGACAAGGGGCGCCTCAATCAATACCTCACCTCAGTCCGTGAAGCGGAGATCCGCACGCGGCGGGCCGATGCCTGGCTCGACACCCCGCTGCCCGCCGTCTCCGAGGCCGATCGCCAGCGGACCAACCGCGACATCGCCGCCACAATGGCGGGCGATTATTTCCGCACGGTCTATGACCTCATGGTGCTCGCCTTCCAGACCGATGTGACCCGCGTGGCAACCTTCAGCCTCGGCGGGGAAGGGGATGCCTTTGCCATTCCCGAGATCGGAATCACCGAGTCCCGCCATCAGCTCAGCCACCACGGCGGCGACGCCGGTTACATGGAGAAGCTCACCAATTACGACACCTTCGCGATCGAGCAGTTCGGTTACTTCCTCAGCCGCCTTGCCGAGACCAAGGATCTCAATGGCAAATCTCTCCTGGGCTCCACGATGGCCCTCTTCGGCAGCGGCATGTCCTACGGCCACAGCCACGGCAATGCGAACCTCCCGCTCGTGCTTGCCGGCGGTTCGGACCTCGGTCTGAAACACGGCAGCCACCTCGACCTGAACAAGGATGCCGCCGCATTCCAAGGATACGCCCTCGGCCCTGACGGAGCACTCACCACCGCCCATTACCAGCTCTGCAGCCGCCCGGTGAACACGGATGCCCACATGAGCAACCTGCTTCTCCTCATGGCTCAGCGGATGGGGGTGGAGGCCGACCAGTTTGGTGACAGCAACAAGGTCATCGCGCTGTGAAACGGTTTGTCGTTCCAAGGGTGATTACCAGCATGTTTCTGATTTGTCTTCATCTTCTGGCTTCCCTGAATCGGCTGGAAACAAACTCGAAGATCGAAGAATCAGGATCAAAGAACTGAAGCGGACGACCGTTTGCCTCGGCATCTCCCTCCTAACAGGCGTTCACGCCATCGCCGCCAACGAAGAACCAACAACTAACGACATGCCACCCGTCACACCGCTATTCTGCGCAATCACGACCCTCGCTTTCTCGACCGCGGCCGCCGCCCTCGACTCCCATGTTGAATTCGTCATTCGCACCGTCGAAGCCGCTAAAGGCAAAGTCGAAAAGACCGAAGACGGTCAGAGCCTCAAGCTCGTCGATCTCGCCGTGCCAAACACCGGCCCGCATGACCACCGCAAAGACGATCCTTATGATGCGGCCTTTTTTGAGCATCTCGGCCACATCACCACGCTTGAGTCGCTCAACGTTATCTCAACCAGGTTCAACGACGAGTGGATACCGCACATCGCGAAGCTCACTCATCTCAAGACCCTGCGTTTCACCAACAACGGCAAGCTTACGGATGCAGGCATGGTGCAGCTGGCCGGATTGAAGGATCTGGAGAGCTTTTCCTTCGTGGGCACCGCTATCACCGGCAGAGCGTATGCGAAATTTGATGGCTTCACCAAACTCACCCGTGTCAGCCATCGCGGCAGCAGCATCGACGACGAGGGCCTGAAAAATCTCTGCGATCACCTGCCAAACCTCGAAAGCATCAGCCTCGCGCACGCGAAATTTACCGACGCCGGGGCTCCGAACCTTGCAAAGTTGACCAGGCTCAAGAGCCTTGAACTGGGAGCCCACGCCACGCCTGCCGCGCTGAAACACATCACTTCGCTGCCGATTGAAAACCTCCAGCTTGGCGAAGGCTTCGACGAGCCTGAGTCACTGCCCATCATCAAGGAGATCAAAACGCTGAAACGGCTCACTCTCACGAACTGCAAGGCCACCACCGATGACGATCTCGAGCTGCTCGCGACCATGACGCAGCTCGAATCCCTCGAACTCGGCGGCTTTGAGCAGCCTGAAGCCCATCTGCCGCAACTGTCGGCCTTTTCTTTTCTCAAAGAACTGAAGTTCTATTTCCCGAAACGTTACTCACCCGAGACACAGGCAAAAATCAAAGCCCTCCTGCCAAAGGTCGAGGTGAAGTTCACTCCGTAAAAGTTCCCGTTTTCCTGTTTCCGGTTTGTTGGCCGTTTCAGTGAATACACCCAACGAAGAACAAATAGCCGCCAACTAAGTAAGAAGAACAGAAAACTCATGCTTTTCCGCATCCTCACCGTTCTTTTGTGCGTGCTCACCACAGCTCTGGCTGCCGCAAGCGAGCCCTTCCGCCCCGAGCCGGGCAAGTTCCCTCCTTTGGATAAAGCGCACTCCTACCGTGGCGAACTCGTTTTTGTGGATCACGTCAACCGCCGGGGCAGCCTACGAGTGGAGGGCATCGGTGTGTTTCGCCGAAACGATCCCCATCCTTTCGCCATGCTCCCCTACGGCATGGTCCGCTATCATGGTGCTCCGGCGGATCTCCGTGACATCCCGCTGGGCACCGTGCTGCATGTCCGGGCCTATCTCCCCCCGGACCCGGAGATCTCCGCCGTGCCGGTGCTGCCGGTGAACAATAAGGAGAAGGATGCAAACCACAGTCGTGGGATCGGTATTGCCCCCGCGGAGAACCATGTCCTTCTTCTCGAAGACGAGCCCAGTCACTGCCAGCGCGAGGGTTTGGTCTGGAAGCTCAGAGAGGTAGAGATCAAGGGCCGCGAGGGAACCATTATCGCCAGCCGTGAACCGAAGCTGGGTAAAGACAGCAAGACCGACGGGGAAACGCTGACCTTCGATGCCGCCACCCGCGTCTGGCGCGGTCGCGAATGCCTCCGGATCGAGCACCTGATCGCCGAGGGGGTGTGGCCTACCCGTGGCAGGAAAGCTCTCGACGGCCAGGCTGTCCAGCTCGGCATCACCTGGAAGCCCACGCCGGGGGGTGTGTTCACGCAGTTCCACATCTCGGACATCTGGCTGGACGACGCGGCAATGCAGAACGCGACGATCCATCAGACCGAGACACACAAGGCCTTCATCCGCAGCCGTTGGTTGCCCGGGTGGATTGATGCGGTCGAGTATGGCCAATTCGGCAGAGCCACGGTGACGGCGACCTTGTTCGGCGGCATGGATCCCTCTCTCTATGCCGATTTCAAAAAAGACGTCCCGGCCCTCATGAATGGAGTCGAGAACACGCTCAAACACACCGAAGGTGGCACCGCCGGTCCCACACAAATGGCCGCGCGCGGTAAACTCCTCGATGTCACGCAGGTGCCCGGTGATATCCCGCTCGGCAGCAGCGGCATCCGGATCCGCTTTGAAACCGACCTCATCACCGAAGGCCTGCGCCCCGCAAGAGTCGTCCGTGTCCGTCCCGCCGACTGGCCCGATGTACATGTGCCACGAGAGGAATATCTCAACGGCGGGTCCTCCAACCTGGACGAGCGATTTCCCACCCCGGCTATCTTTCCGAAATACTGATCTTTTTATGAAACCGTTCTTTGTTCTTCGTTCTTCGTTCTTCGTTCACTCACGCTTGTTGCTGTTGGCGTGTTCGTTTGTCGTTCAAGCGTACGCCGCCGACAAAGAACCAGGCACGAAGAACGAAGAACAAAAAACCGGCGAAGCTGTGCCTTTCCGCCCCGAGGCGGGCAAGTTTCCTCCTTTGGAGAAAGCGCACTCCTACCGGGGTGAACTCGTCTTTGTGGATCATGCCAACCGCCGCGGCAGCATTCGCGTGGAAGGGTCGGGCATGTTTTTCCGAAACGATCCGCACCCCTTTGCGATGCTTCCCTACGGCATCGTGCGATACCACGGCGCACCGGCGGACCTGCGGGACATTCCGCTCGGCACCGTGCTGCATGTCCGCGCCTTTCTCCCGCCCGATCCGAAGATCTCCGCCGTGCCTGTCTTGCCGGTGGATAACAAGAAGATCGACGCGAACCACAATCGTGGCACCGGCATTGCACCCGCTGAGAACCACGTCCTTCTTCTCGAAGACGAGCCCAGCTACTGCCAGCGCGAGGGATTGGTCTGGAAGCTGAAGGAAGTGGAGATCAAAAACAACGAAGGCATGATCATTGCAACCCGCGAACCAAAGCAGGGCGGAGACAGCAAGGCCAGCGAAGAAAAAATGACCTTCGATGCCGCCACCCGGATCTGGCGCGGCCGCGAAAGCCTCAGTGTCGAGGAATTCATCGCCGAGGGCGCATGGCCCAAGGAAGGGAAAAAATCACTCGGAGGTCAGTCCGTTCTGCTCGGCATCAGTTGGAAGCCCACCCCGGACGGGATCTTCACCCGCTTCCACCTTTCCGATATCTGGCTGGATGAGGTCTCTATGCAACGTGCCGCGCACCATCAAACGGCAGTGCACAAGACCTTCATTCGGAGCCGCTGGATGGGTGCCTCGATCGATGCCGTCGAGTATGGCAAGTTTGGACGCGCCACCGTGACCGCGACCCTCTTCGGCGGCATGGACGAATCCCTTTATGCCGATTTCGTGAAAGGCTCCTCCGCGATGATGAATCCGGTCGAGAACACGCTGAAACACACCCACGGAGCCTATGGTCCCGCCCACATGGCGTCACGAGGAACCCTTATCGAGGTTACAAAGACATCCGGAGAAGTTCCGCTCGGCAGCAGTGGCATCCAGATCCGTTTCGAGACCGATCTCATCATCGAGGGCATCCGCCCCGGCAGGACGATCCGCATCCGCCCCGGTGCCTGGCCCATCGTCAACGTGCCCCGGGAAGAATACCTCAACGATAACCTCGAAGAGCGCTTCCCGACCCCGGCGATGTTTCCGAAATATTGAGACACTATTATCATGAACCGACAACTTCTGCTCCTCCTCCTGGTCTGCGCTTCCGCTTTGTCGGTATCCGGGGCCTCCTCAAAGCCCAACATCGTCCTCATCTTCACCGACGATCAGGGTTACGGGGATCTTGGTTCCTTTGGTTCGACGACGATTCGCACTCCGAATCTTGACCAGCTTGCGAAAGAGGGGCGGAAATTCACCAGCTTCATGGTCGCCTCGTCGGTTTGCTCGCCTTCTCGGTCCGCGCTGCTGACCGGTTGTTATCCGAAACGGGTCGGTATGCATCAAGGGGTTCTTTTTCCCACCTCGACGACCGGACTGCACCCTGACGAACACACCATCGCCGACCACTTGAAACAGCAGGGCTATGCCACCGCCTGCTTCGGCAAATGGCACCTCGGACATCATCCCGAGGTGCTTCCCACCGCGAACGGATTCGACACCTACTACGGCATACCCTACTCCAACGACATGAACCATCCGGACAACGAGGGTAAACCCAAGGGTGGGGCGGAGGGGATGGACGAACTCTGGAATGATCCGGAGTCCAGCCTGACAAAATGGCAGACCCCGCTCATGGAAGACGGGAAGATCGTCGAACTCCCCGTGGACCAGCGCACCATCACCCGTCGCTGCACGGACCGGGCCATTGGCTTCATCGAGAAAAACCGGGAGACTCCGTTTTTTATCTACCTGCCCTACTCGATGCCGCACATCCCGCTCTACGTGCCCGATGACGTGCGTGATCCCGATCCCAAGCGCGCCTATATCAATACCATCGAGCACCTCGACACCGAGGTGGGGCGGGTCTTCGATAAACTGCGTGAACTCAAACTGGCTGAAAACACCTATGTGATCTTCACGACCGACAACGGTCCCTGGCTCACTTTCAAACATCACGGCGGTTCCGCCGGTCCGCTACGCGATGGAAAAACGACGAGCTTCGAGGGCGGCCAGCGGGTTCCCTGCATCATGTGGGCGCCCGGACGCATTCCAGCCGGCACGGAGTGTAATGAACTCGCCTCGACTATCGATCTACTTCCCACCATCGCGACGATTACCGGGACCCCGCTTCCCGCAGACCGGGGCATCGACGGTCTTGACATCTCCGCGCTGTTGACCGGCGATGCCGGGTCTCCGCGAAAGGAATTTCTCTATTATCACAAAGGCGGCCGCATCGAGGGCATCCGTGAGGGGGATTGGAAACTGCTCGTGAAATACCCGGAAGATAAAAAGGGACTCAAGCTCAAGGGCGAGCCGAAGGTGATGCTTTTCAATTTGAAGGATGACCTCGGTGAACAAAATAACCGCGTGGCGGATGAGCCGGAACTTGTCGAGCACCTCCGCCAACGGATGCTCGAACTGGATGCCGCCATCGGGGCGGGTGCGCGGCCAGTGTGGAGAAAAGATCGTGCGTAAAAGATTTCAACCGGGGACAGAACGCGCCGCGCATGACTTCCAAACTCATTTTTCTCCTTTGTGTTCTCTGCGTCTCTGCGGTGCAAGCCGCCCCCGCCGACAAACCCAACATCCTCCACATCCTGACCGATGACCTGGGATGGACCGCGTTGAGTTGCTATGGCAATACGGACATGGCGACCCCGCATCTCGACCGTCTCGCAGCGGAGGGGATGCGTTTCACCAACGCCTATGCCGATGCGCAGTGTTCGCCCACTCGTGCCGCCTTCCTTTCCGGGCAATACGGCGCGCGCACCGGCGTCTTCAAAGTGCTCAACGAGAAAGAACCTTCGTATGCACCGATGCGCTCCGCCGAGGCGAATGCGGCACTGGGGCCTGACGTGGCGAAGCTGGCGATGACACTGCGGCAAGCGGGCTACACAACCGGCATCAGCGGCAAGTGGCACATCGCGAACAATTTCTCCGTGGCCCCGCTGCAGAAGCGAAGTGATGGCAAATACTTCGACTCCTACGGTTTCGATTTCGCCGGTACGGCCTACGGAGCGGATCATAACGATGACAAAGCTGTCACCGCCGTCACGGATGACATTATCGGCTTCATCGAGTCGAATCAGAGCAAACCCTGGTTCGCCTTCGTTTCTCACTTCACGCCGCACACGCCGCTGGAAGCGCCCGAAGCGCTCATCGCCAAACACGTAGCCCGCGGGTATACGCGTGCCGCGACCAATGAAGGCAAAGCGACCGAGCGTCCGATCGCGAACTACCTCGCCATGCTCGAGCACCTCGACAACGAAGTGGGCCGTCTCCTCGACAGACTCGATGACCTGGGACTCGCGGAAAACACGGTGGTTCTCTTCACTTCAGACAATGGCGGCCTTTCCCGCGTGACCAGCAACCTACCCCTTCGTGAAGGCAAGGGAGCTCCCTACGAAGGCGGTATCCGCGTCCCGCTTATCGTGCGCTGGCCTGACAAAGTGAAGGCTGGCAGCGAGTGTGAGGTGCCGGTGCATGCCGTCGATTATTATCCCTCTTTTGCCGTACTCGCCGGAGCCGCATTACCTGCGGATCATCCGCTCGATGGCGAGAACCTTCTGCCTCTGCTTACTCAAAGCGGCCCCCTTCAGCGAACCACCTTGTTTTGGCACATGCCCACTTACACGACGAACTTCGGCCGCACGCCCTGCGCCGTCATTCGCGAAGGCGATTGGAAACTCATCCACTGGTTCGGTGACTACCTCGACACGACGGGTTTCACTCCCGATGACAAACCCTACGGCAAACTCGTCGTCGGACCGCGCACCGAACTCTACTACCTTCGCGATGACCTCGGCGAAAGCAATAATCTCGCGGCCGACCGACCGAAGAAGACCGCGCATCTCACGAAGTCCCTCAACGCCTGGCTCAAACGCACCGGAGCCGTGCTTCCCTCGCCGAATCCAGATTTTGACGAGGCGCGCTGGTGGACCAGCGTTGAAGAAAGGTAGGTTTTGGCCGGCTGCCTTGTCACCTTTGATCTTATCCGATGTTTTTCCTGCCTGGATGATCTGCAACAGTTCCATTTCCAAAAAAGCATTCATGACACGCCTCCTCTTCGGCCTCCTCTGCGCCCTCGGCTGGTCGCTGCTGGCATCTCAACCCGACTCCGCCAAGGCTTCGACGGACAAGCCGAATGTCCTCTTCATCATCGTGGACGATCTCACGACGACCCTCGGCTGTTATGGCAATGCGCACGTGCGCACGCCGGGGATGGAAGCCCTGGCGGCGCGTGGGGTGAGATTTGATCGGGCCTACACGCAGTTCGCCTTGTGCAATCCCTCGCGATGCTCGTTTCTCACGGGCTGTTATCCCGAGAAGACGGGAGTGATGGATCTCAGCACGAGCCTGCGCCAGGCGCTGCCCGACGTGGTAACGCTGCCGCAGCATTTCAAAAATAATGGCTATGTCACGGGGCGGATCGGCAAGGTCTTTCATGTGCCCGATCCAAAGACAAAGCTCGATGTCGAACTCGGCGCCACGCTTCACAAAGATAACGAGATCCTCGCCGAGGCCAAAGCGGCGAATGACCCGGAGGACAAACCGCGCACGAACGCCAAGGGCGAGAGTTACAACCGCACCTACGCAGCCTCATCGCGTCCGGCGGCTGATTTCACTGATTACCAGATCGCTGACGATGCCATCGCGACTCTTGATCAGTTCAAAGCGAAGCCGTTTTTCCTCGCTGTGGGCTTCATCCGCCCTCACACGCCCTTTGTCGCTCCGAAGTCGTTTTTCGACGCCATCGACAAGACCCGGCTCACGCTGCCGCCGTTTTATCGCGACGGCGGTGAAGACCTTGCGCAAATCCCGAAAGCATCACTGCGGCCCAACAACAACGTGTTCCGTTACGGCGCACCGACCCGCGATGAAGCCTGTGATGCGACCCAGGCCTACCTTGCCTCCACGAGCTTCGTCGATTCCCAGGTCGCCCGGGTCCTCGCGAAGCTCGACGAACTGAATCTCGTTGAAAACACCATCGTTGTGCTCACCGGCGATCACGGCTACCAACTCGGCGAACACGGTCTCTGGGCGAAGCAGACGCTTTTTGAAGGGGCGAACCACGTCCCGCTCCTCATCGCCGCACCCGGAGTGAATCCCGGTGCGCGCAGCGGACTTGTCGAGCAGGTGGACATTTTCCCCACCCTCTGCGACCTCGCAGGATTGCCGAAGCCGAAGCACCTCCAGGGTCGCAGCCTCAAGCCCATGCTCGATGATCCCGCCGTCAAAGGGCGTCAGGTGGCCATCAGCACGATGATCGCCCCGCACACGAAACAAACCGGTCGCAGCCTGCGCACCGATGCCTTCCGCTACATCGCCTGGGAGGGTGGTGAAGAACTTCTCTATGATTTGCGCACGGATGCTGTTGAACTCCACAACCTCGCCAGGCAACCCGCACATGCCGAGCGCTTGACCCGCATGCGCGAAAGGCTCGCGGCTCATCTCAAAGCAGTCACCACTCATTGATTTTTCGCAGATATGAAGCCCATCCTCCTCCCTTTGCTCCTCGGTGTCCTCAGCGGTTTCACTCAAGCAGCCGGGCCATCGAAGCCTGACATCGTCTTTCTGCTCGCCGATGATCTCGGCAATGCCGATGTCGGCTGGCATGGCAGTGACATCAAGACGCCGAATCTCGACGAACTCGCCGAGAGCGGGGCGAAGCTGGAACATTTCTACGTGCTGCCGGTTTGCACCCCGACGCGGGTGGCGTTTCTGACGGGCCGTTATCCGATCCGATCGGGCATGCAGTTGAACGTGCTGCGGCCGCAATCCAAGTACGGCATGCCGCTGGAGGAGCGGACCGTTGCGAATGCCCTGCAGGACGAGGGATACACCACCGCCATCTGCGGCAAATGGCATGTCGGGCACTTCGACAAGGCCTACTGGCCGAATGCGCGGGGTTTTGATCATTGGCTTGGCCACCTGGAAGGCATCGACTACTTCACGCACCACAATTACTTCAAAAATGGCGAGCTGGACTGGCGTCGGAACGGTGAGCTCGTCGTCGAAAAGGGTTATGCGACCACTTTGGAGGCGGATGAAGCGGCGTCGGTCATCAAGAAACAGCCAGCTGACAAACCACTCTTCCTCTATGTGCCCTTCACCGGAGTGCATGGACCGTTGCAAGCCCCGAACCCGGAAGCGGTTGCCGCGTATCAGCCCGCGATGAACGAGCCGCGTGCCACTCTCGCCGCCGCGCTCACCGCAATCGATGAGGGTTGTGGCAGGATCCTTGCCGCGCTCGATGAAACCGGCCGCCGCGGCAACACGCTCATCGTTTTCTGCAGTGACAACGGCGGCATGCCACCGGGACGCAATCTGCCTTATCGGGCTTTCAAGTCCTCGCTCTACGAAGGAGGTATCCGCTCGCCCGCCTTCGCCGCCTGGCCGGGTCACATCAAGCCAGGCACCGTCATCACCGAGCCCCTGCACATCGTTGATCTCTTTCCCACTTTCGTGAAGGCCGCAGGCGGCAGCCTGGAGCAAAAGCTCCCCCTCGACGGTCGCGATATCATGCCCGTCCTGACGGAGGGCAAACCTTCGCCGCACGAAGACATCCTCCTCAACGCGATCACCGCCAATGACGGAGCCATTCGCATGGGCGACTGGAAACTCATCCTCAATGGCAACGACGGCGTCACGCCCTCTGTCGATCTTGAGACCGGCGAGCGAAAAAAGAGTGGCAAGAAGTCGGATAAGGAAACGCGTTCCGAAAACAAAATCGAGCTCTTCAACCTGCGTGATGATCCCGGCGAAACCAAAGACCTCTCCGCCGAGCAGCCCGAAATCGTTAAGCAACTGCGAGTCCGTTACGATGGCTACTTCAAGGCAGCGGTGAGACCTTTACAATTTCAGCATCGGGAATCCGGCAACCCATGAAGATCCGATGCCTTCTCACCCTGGTGTGTTTCTTCACGGCGCTACCGTCGGCGCAAGCACAGACCCTCATCGAAACCCTTTTCCATCAGCCCGAACTCAATGACACTGCTGCCGCCGAGGCCTCGGTGATCGGCGAGGTGCATCCCGGCAGCGAGAAGTTCTATGTGCGCCTTGGCAACTATGGCGAGACAACGCCGCTGGTGTCGCAGACCTGGGACGCGGAGCGATTCACCGGCCTGTCGGTTCCTGCCGGATTTCAACGCGGTCTTTCACCCGAAGCCGAAAGCACGGCGGTTCAATTACATGGACGCGAGATCGGCATTTGGATCGATTCCGATCATCCCCGGCCCGCGCTCGGCTCGCTCCTGCCGATCACGCCCGCCTACTGGTGGTGGGACCCGGGCCATGCGCCGATGCCTTTCAAGGAAACCGGTCGCGAGTTGGCGATGTCCTTTGATCTCAAAGTGCCCACCGCGCTTGCCGACGGCAAAGCCGTTCCCTACTTAACCACGAATTTCCTCTTCCGCGACACGCGCTCGGAGCAGCAACTGTGGCTCGCCGCGATCATCTTTGATCCACGCGGCGAAGCCCGCTTTCCCGACACCGTGCACGTGGACAATTGGGAAGGTGGCACGCAGTTGCCTATCCTGTTTTCCGCACTCAATCACAATAGCCGGTGGCTCCATCCCGGCCCGGATTCCGCCTTGTTCACCGACAAGCCTTTTTCCGATGATCGTCCCATCAGTGTCCGCGTCACCGCCGCCGAACTGCTCGCCGCCGTCCTTGCGATGAAGCAGGCCATGCCCAAACTCGCCGCCGCCTCCGAGGATTCGCGCGATTACCAGCTCATCCATTTCAATATCAATCCCGAGGTCTATGCTCCGGAGGGAAGCCGGGGAAGGCTGGGGTTGGCCCTACGGGAAGTATGTGTGGACCTCCTTTCCCGGTAAATGCTAACTTCACAAACCCTCTTCCATGAGCCGTAATTCGTATCGTTGCTTCCTGATCGGTTCGTCATTCGCGTCGAATCACTCGTGCCTTAGCGCCGGCATTCGTTTCGCGATGCTGGTCCTCGCCGTATGGGCGGTGGGAACACCGAACTCGTCCGTTTTCGCCCAACCCGACTCCGCCGAGGCTCCAACAGACCGGCCCAACGTCCTCTTCATCCTCGCCGACGATCTCGGGTGGAGTGACACGACGCTTTACGGCACGACAAAACTCTATCAAACGCCCAACCTCGAGCGCCTCGCCGCCCGGGGCATGACTCTAACGCGCGCCTATTCGGCGAGTCCGCTCTGTTCGCCGACGCGCTCGGCGATTCTCACGGGGCTCAGTCCGGCGCGCACGGGGATCACGACACCGAACTGCCACGAGCCTGCGGTCGTCCTCGCGGCGACGACGGGGAAGTCCGCACCTCCGTCGAAAAAGTCCATCGCGCCGATTCCTCCGACGCGTTTGAAAACCGACTACCCCACCCTGACAAAAACCCTCAAGAAGGCGGGCTACGCGACCGGGCATTTCGGCAAATGGCACCTTGGCCCCGAGCCCTATTCGCCCTTGGAGCATGGATTCGATGTCGATGTCCCGCACCACCCGGGCCCCGGTCCGGCGGGGAGTTACGTCGCTCCCTGGAAGTATCCGGACTTCAAGGAGAAGGCGCCCGGCGAACACATCGAGGATCGCATGGCCGACGAAGCGGTCGCTTGGATGGAGCTAAATCGGGAGAAGCCCTTCTTCCTCAATTACTGGATGTTCAGCGTGCATTCGCCCTTCGACGCGAAGGAGGCGCTCATCGAGAAGCACCGCTCCCGCGTCGATCCAGCGGATGGCCAGCGCAGTCCCACTTACGCGGCGATGGTTGAATCGATGGACGATGCTGTCGGTACTCTTCTCGATGCCCTCGACCGTCTCGGGATCGCGGATAATACCATCGTGATTTTCACCTCGGACAACGGGGGGAACATGTACAACGAGATCGACGGCACTACCCCGACGGACAATCGCCCTCTTCGCGGTGGCAAGGCGTCGATGTTCGAGGGCGGGGTGCGGGTGCCCGGAGTGATCGTGTGGCCCGGAGTGACCGAGCCGGGCTCACGCAGCGACGCGCCGATTCAAAGCGAGGATTACCTGCCGACTTTGCTCGAGGGTCTTCAGTTGTCGACCGAGGAGGGTGCAGTCGGCGACGGGGTCAGTGTCCTCCCCGCGCTAAAGGGCGAGGCCATGGCAGAGCGTCCGCTCTTCCGCTATTTTCCTCACGATCCCGGCGTGCCCGACTGGCTGCCGCCGAGTGTCTCGGTGAGCCGGGGTGACTGGAAGCTGATCCGGATTTTTCACGGCGGAGAAAAAGAAGCGCACCGTCATCTGCTCTTCGATCTCGCGAAGGACCCTGGTGAAACCACCAATCTGGCATCAACGGAACCCGCTCTCGTGAGCGATCTCGACGGACTCATTGAGGGATTTCTCGCGGAAACCAAAGCCGTTGTACCCATCCCCAATCCCGCGTTTGATACCGCCAAGTACCGACCCGAACTTGAGGGCAAACAGCAACCGAAAGGCAGGGCAAAAACACCGTCACCGGGACCGGCGGTGAAGGGATGGCAATCGGGCAAGGATGCCACTCTGAAAATCGAGGAGGGCGAACTTCACCTCACTTCATCTGGAGGTGATCCCTGGATTAGTACGACCGCGATTCCCAAGGCTACCATCGGGCCCTTCGCTCTCACCCTGCGGATGAGCAGTTCCGCAAAGGGAAACGCTCTCGTCTACTACACGACGCCCGAGTCACCGCGCTTCGGCAAAGAACAGACCGTTTCTTTTGCCGTCACTCACGATGGAACGGCTCATGACTATCTGATCAAACTCCCGGTGGAAAAGATCACGGCCATTCGCCTTGATCCGGCCAGTGCCCCTGGAAAGCTTGCCATCACCGGCTTTACTCTGCAAGATGCCTCCGGCAAGTCGATTGATCTAATTCCGCGGAACCCCTAACCCCCACGCCCCGGTTCAAGATCGCCTGCCCGCAACCCTGTCCTCATGAAACGCCTCCTCCTTACCGCCCTTTGGTTTCACCTCTCTGTTGTCTTTTCCTGCGCCGCCGACCGGCCGAATATCGTTTTCCTTTTTGCCGACGACCAGACTTCGAGTTCGCTCGGATGCTACGGGAATGCCGTCGTTCAGACTCCCACGCTCGATGCGCTCGCTGCCCGGGGAGTGCGGTTTGAGAACGCCACGGTCAGTCAGGCGATCTGCTGGGTGAGTCGAACCACGATCCTAACGGGTCTCACCGGGCGCAGCTACGGGACCCCTGAAACTCCCGAACAGACCCGGGCCGATGCGGCGGAGACCCTGTATCCGGATCTCCTTCGGGGAGCCGGATACCGCACCGGCTTCTACGGCAAGTGGCACGCCAAGATGCCAAAAGGATACCAACCTTCCGCTCACTTCGACGAGTTCGAGGACATTGGACGAAATCCCTACTACAAAAAGCAACCCGATGGCACTCTCCGGCACGAAACTGAAGTCATTGTGGATCGCGGGATCGCTTTCCTGAAAGATCAGCCGAAAGACAAACCCTTCGCCCTGAATCTCTGGTTCAACGCCTGTCACGCCGAGGACAGCGATCGCCGTCCCGGGATCGGCTTTTACGCGTGGCCGCGATCGGTCGACGGTCTCTACGACGACATCGAAATGTATCCGCCGAAGCTGAATGACCCGGCGATTTTTGAGGCTCTCCCGGAGTTTTACAAAACCTCATTGTCCCGCGAGCGCTACTTTTGGGCGCTGAACACGCCGGAGAAATATCAGACAAACCTGCGGGCATACTCCCGTATGGTTACCGGGATCGACCGGGAGATCGGGCGTTTTCTCGAGGAACTTGAGAAAGCCGGGCTCGCGGAGAATACCATCATCGTCTACTCGGCCGACAACGGCTATCACTTCGGGAACCGGGGCCTCTCCGGAAAGTGGTCGCACTTCGAGGAATCGATCCGCGTTCCCCTCATCATCGCCGATCCCCGTGTCGCGGACGCTCAGCGGGGAAAAGTCTCGGATGCGATGGCTCTCAATCTCGACCTGCCTTCCACGTTCCTCGACTGGGCCGGGGTGACCGTGCCGGATCGTTATCAGGGCCGCAGCCTCCGGCCTCTCGTCGAGGCGGAGAAGCCCGCCGACTGGCGCACCGAGTCCTTTCACGAACATTTCGCGGTGCGCAATCGCATTCCCGCCTGGGAGGGGATACGGACGGAGAAATTCAAGTATGCCCGCTACTTTGATCATGACTACGAGTTCCTTCACGACCTGAAGAACGACCCTGACGAGCTGAAAAATCTCGCCACCGATCCCGCCCATGCCGAAACCTTGAAGACGATGCGTGAGCGCACGGCTGCGGTCGTCGCGGAAATGGGAGGAGAACTTCCGCCCCTGGAAGGTGGCTTTCAGGCCTCGACCGAGGCCCACCCTGTAGCGTCCGCAGCCGTCGGAACGAAGCCGGACAAGGATGGTTTTGTCAGGGTGTTCGACGGAAAGAGCCTGAAGGGCTGGGAGGGAGATCCGCAATACTGGTCGGTTGAGGAAGGTGCCCTCACCGGTAAGACGGACGGTTCGCTGAAGATGAATCGATTCATCACCTGGACCGCCTCGACGATACGGAACTTTGAGATCCTGGTGAAGGTGAAAGTGACCGCCGGAGGAAACAGCGGCATCCAGTATCGGGGAGCTTCGCGTCCTGAAGTCGATCTCGATATTGTCTCCGGTTACCAGTGTGATGTCGTCGCCGACAATCCTGATTACAACGGCATGCTCTACGAGGAGAGGGGACGCCGCATCCTCTCGCACACCGGAGAGAAGGTCATCATCGATCCGGAGGGGCAGCCCTGGGTGGTCGGAAAAATGGAGGTGAAAACCTTCCCGGCTGATGAGTGGAACGAGTACCGCATCCTCGTCGAGGGTAATCATCATCGTCACTGGATCAACGGACACCCCACGGCTGACCTGATTGATTTCGATGCCAAGGGACGTGCCCTCGAGGGTGTCCTTGCGGTGCAGGTTCATGTGGGGCCGGCAATGAAAATCCAATATAAGGATTTCCGGATCAAACATCTCCCCGATGCCCTGCCTCTCCTGAAACCGGAGGATCATCCCATTCCTGCCGATGCCTACGGGGTCAAGCCCCAGGGCAAGTTGCCGCCGGACTGGAAGGCACCGGTCTACGGGAGCAGATGAAACCTGTCTTGAATCGCAATCACCGATCTGATGAAGCGTCTCTTTTTCTTTACTGCCATTCTAGTTCCCTGGACTGCGGTCCCGGCCGCCGATCCGGGAAAAGCACCGGCGGTGAACCCGGCTTTCGCGCCGATCGAGGAGGTCGCCGGACTCCCGCGGGTGCTCCTGCTTGGCGACTCAATTTCCATGGGCTACACCCTGCCGGTGCGGGAACTTCTCAAGGGGAAAGCGAATGTCCTCAGACCTCCGGTGAACTGCAGTTCCACTGGAAACGCGCTTGGAAATCTTGATGGGTGGCTCGGTAAAGGGAAATGGGATCTGGTCCATTTCAACTTCGGGCTTCACGATGCGAAGCTTCCACCAGAGGGGATACGCCACTCACCCCCGGAGGTGTATGAGAAGAACCTCCGCGAACTGGTGAAAAAGTTGAAGGCAAGCGGTGCCAGACTTGTCTGGGCGACAACCACTCCGGTGCCGAATGGAGGTGTCATTTCTCCGACCCGGCGCTTTGGCGATATCGGTCAATACAATGCGATTGCTCGAAAAGTGATGGAGGAAAACGGCGTTCTCATCAACGATCTCAATGGCATCATCGCTCCGCAGGTCGCGGCCCTGCAGAATCCGAACGATGTCCATTTTTCCACGGAAGGGTCGGCCTTGCTTGCCCGGGCGGTCGCCGCCACCGTTGAAAAGGCCCTGGCCGGAAAAGGGGAAAAGACGGTTGATCAGGCGGCAAACAATCCATCAGGCCAGCCTGTTCGGGTTGCTTTGCCCTCGCCGGCGGAGTCGCGTTTTGCCCACCTCTCCTGGAACAAAGTCGTGCGAACTGCCGCTGGCACAATCATTCTCGCCTGTGTCGCGGGGGAGTTCCATGGCTATCACGGCGGCGGATGTCCCGCAGTGTCCCGTTCACTGGATGGCGGCGCGAGTTTTTCGGCACCGGAAGTCTTGCGCGAGTTTGGTCCCGGTCTTGACTACACCTGTTGTGGAAACCTTGCCCTCGGAGTCGCCGAGGACGGAGCCATCGTCCTCCTCGCGATGGCCTACACCGGGGACGAGGCGAATCATATTTTCGGATGGCGCTCGGAGGATGACGGTCTCACCTGGACCCTGACAGATACTCGCATGCTGGGTCCGAACAAGACAGGGTCCGTCTTTGGAAATGTCTTTCCCGTCGACGGACAGGGGCTTGTTGTTTTTGGTCACTATCGAATTGGTTCTACACCCCTGACGAGGGGAATCTGGATGGCGGGGTCGATGGATCATGGACGAAGCTGGGGTGAGGCCCGTTGTCTTTCGGAGGTTTATGCCGTCGAGCCCGTCGTGATCCAGTCGGGGGAAAAACTGATCGGCTTCTTCCGCGGGGCGAAGAATTCCAGTTCCGAAGGAAACTCCGCCGAGGGTCGCCAATACGTGGGAGTTTCGAAGGATCAGGGGCAGACCTGGGACACCGCCCTCTCGGTGCTCGATGCCGCAGACCCCGCAAGCGCCCGTCTCGCGGCTCCCTGCGCGGTGGAGCATCCCGATCGCCCCGGCGAGATTCTGGTGCTGACGACGGAACGGCCTTCGGGAAAGGCGTCCGGTGGCAGGATCTGGCTCTGGCGTGGAACGGCTGAATCACTCGACTGGAAGCGCGAGCGGGTCATCCTCGAGTTCCCCGCAGTCGGGCGGGACGACCTGAACAACGATTTCGGATATCCATGGCTCCTTCATCTCGAAGGTGACCGATGGCTCCTCTTTTATTATCACGGTCAGAAGAAAGGCCCGTCGCCGATTTGGGTCACCGAGGTGGAACTCTCCTGAGGAGCGCCCGCTGCAATCCCTAGCTCTTCGCTTTAATCTCGAGACCTTCCAGCCACGGAGCCGTGATCTGCGGAGGCATTCCTCCGAAGGGCTGGTAAACGGGGAGTTGGATCACGCTCATGCTGTGCGCTTGCGAGGCGATGAAGAAAAGGGTCTCGGCGCAATCGCCGGTTTGTATCATCGCGTCACAATGTTCGGCGGTGGGTCGAACAGGGCGCTTCTCCACAAGCGGGGTATAAGCCTCGCCCGGGGCATACTCGGAGACGACAATGCCGTGGGCGGCGAGTTGGGGGCGGGCAGTGAAAAGGAGTCCGTGTACGGCCCATTTGCTGGCGGTGTAGGGAACCCCGGCAAAGGAGTCAAATCCGTGGCCGGCGGTCGAGGAAACGACCACGATTCGTCCGCCTCCGTTTTCGGCCATGGGTTTGGTCAGGGCCTGCATCATGTTCACGACCCCGAGAACGTTGATGTCCATGACGCGTTGCCAGCTTTCGTGTCCTGCAATACGCGCCGGATCGGAATGGGCCATGAAACGGTCAGGAGTATTGATTCCCGCCGTATGGATGAGGGCGAGAGGCGTGCCCGCCTGGAGCACGGTTTCCATCGCTGTTTTCACACTGGAGGGATCGGACACGTCGCAGACGACCGGAACAATGAGAGGGGAAAGGGCTGCGGTTTCTTCAAGCGACTCGAGGGTCCGCCCGAAGACAAAGGTCTTTGCCCCTGCCTCGGCAAAGCGCCTAGCCGCCGCCTGTCCCATTCCGCCGCCGCCGCCGGTGACTATTACGATTTTATCGGTCCAATCTTGACTCATGCCGGTAGGGTAGGCGGGGAGCTGAATTCGTCCAGTGCGCGGATCGGAAAAGTGAAAGGGGAGGATATCGGAGGAGGGTGCTCCGTTTCGCCATTCTGTCACCAATCACGGGGTGGACATTCCTGACTTTTCGAGAATCTTGCCTTTCATGAATGCAACCGCCAGATCCGGTCAATTCAGGCGACAAGGTTCCGGTCGATCCGGACGAACGCTGGCGGGTCTCCTCATCGTATTGTTCCTGATGACGGAGTCTATCGTTGACGCGGGTCTCATTGACCGGATTAAAACAAATCAGCGGGAGAAAGCGGAACGACTCGCCCGGGAAAAGAAAGCGCAGCAGCCCCGTCCTCGACCGCAGATGCGGTCCTACTATCTCGACGTGCATGAGGATGCCTACATCAATCAGCGCTTGCTCGAGGGGGAAGTGGACGGAAATCGGCGCATTGTCATCGATATCGGGAGGCAGCGCGCCTTCCTCATCATTAACGACCTCGTTGCGATCGACACGGCGGTCTCGACCGCGCGTAGTGGAAAATACACTCCCCGGGGGCGTTTTTCGATCAGCGAGAAAATACAGTCGGGAAAAGTGTCGAGCATCTATCACGTCTACATGCCCTACTGGATGCGTCTCGGGAGAACCGCCGTCGGAATGCACGTCGGTGATCTGCCTGGCTATCCCGCTTCGGCCGGCTGCGTGCGCCTGCCCCAGAGTATCGGTCCCCTCCTCTTCGAACACACTCGACGCGGGGTACAAGTCGAGGTGGTCGAGTCGTGGAATGAAGAGGGACTCTTGATTCCGTATTCCGTGCGCAAGCCCGCGCATTTTGTCGACGCGTGAGAATTGAAGTCGACTGTTGAGTCGTTCCCTCACCCGCCCAAACTCCCCACGAGTTGCTGCAACTGCGGATTGTCCGGTTCGAGTTTGAGCGCCTCTCTCGCATACTTCAAGGCAAGGTCCGTTTTCCCCGCGTCGCGGCAGACGGTGGCGAGGCCGGTGAGATATTCGAGATGATAGGGGGCGAGTTGATGCGCCTTTTCGAGATAGGGAAGGGCTTCAGGAAAACGTCCCAGTGAGTTCAGGGCGACGCCGTAAAAGTACTGGGTCTGGGGATTCTCCGGGAGCAGTTCCGTCGCCGTTTTCAGCGCGCCGACTCCTTCGTCATAGCGCTTCTGGCGGATGAGGAAGCGGGCGAGGGAGTCATGGGAAAGACCCCGGTCATTATCCGTCATTGCGGAACTGATGGCGTTGCGGAACTCCGTTTCGGCTTCGGCAGGGCGGTTCTGGCCGTCGAGCATTTCGGCGAAGTTGAGTCGGGCCGGCGCGAACTCGGGCTCTACTTTCTGGGCAAGACGGTAGGAAGCCTCCGCCTTCACCGAGTCTCCGAGATCGAGGTAAAACGCGGCGAGCAGCATGTGGCCGGCGGCCCGATCGGCGATGGCATTTTGTTTGTTCACGAACTCTCCGGAAGCTTTGGCGAAGGCCGTCTTCTGAGTCTCGCTGAAGCCGCGGTGGGCTGCGGCGAGGACACGGGCCGCCTCGGTACGCACTGACCGTGATTCATCATCAAGGGAGTTGCCGGCGAGGGCGAGGCGCTGATCGGCGGGGTAGGGGAGGAGCGCGAGCAGGGCCTCGACCCGCACCGTCGGGGCGGGATCGGTGAGCCGTCCGGCGATCGCCCGTGTCGTCTCCGGCGAGGGAGTTTTTTGCCCGAGCGTTTCGACCGCCGCCGCCCGCACGATCCCGGGGCGTTCGAGGTCATTGGCGAGAGCGATCAGTTTATCGAGAGAACCCGGCTGGTTGCGCCGGGCCGCCGCAAGGATCTCGCCGTAGTGGGCGTTGCGCGGACCGCTTCCCCACCACTGTTTGAAAAAGTCGGCCGCCCATTTCTGATCTTTATCGGTGTGACACTTCGTGCAGGCATCGGGAGCGCCGATCTCTTGGGCAATGTCAGGACGCGGCACGCGAAGGCTGTGATCGCGTCGAGCATCTACTCCCATGTAGGTCTCGGTCGGCATGTGACACTCCACACAACTTGCCCCCGTGCTGCCGACGGGGTGAAAGTGGTGGGCCGGGGTGTCGTAGGGATCGGCCTGGTGACAACGCACACAGAGGGCGTTGCCCGGAGCGACGAGCTTCATCGAGTGCGGGTTGTGGCAGTCCGAGCAGCGCACCCCCGCGTGATGCATCTTGCTCTGCACGAAGGATCCGTAGACGTAGACCTCCTCTTTGATCTGGCCGTCATGATGGTAAAGACGTTCGCTGATGATGGAAGGCGTGTGGGTGTCATGATAGGGTTGCCCCTGTTCCAGTTTTTTGTCGAGGAGGGTGCGGTGCGAATGACAGGGAGCGCAGGTCTCGATCTGCACGTTGGATTGCAGCGGCACGGTGCGTTTCGGCATTTTGGAAACCGGATCGATCATCCAGGGGAACTCAGAGGCGTTCTCCCCCGGCTCCTTCAAGGTAACGATGAGCCCTTTCGAATTCACATAGTCCTTCAGCGCGGCGAAGTCGGCAGCCGCTGCCGTTTCGCCGGGATTCGCCTCGGCCTTCGCTTTTGCTCCAGCCCACTTCACGTGCTCCGAACCAGGTCCATGGCAGGCCTCGCAGCTCACGTTCATCTCGGACCAGGTCGTGTGGTAGGACAGTGTCCCCGCATCGAAGCCCTTGTCGAGATTCGTCGAGTGACAGTCGGCGCACATGTAGTTCCAGTTAAAATAACGCCGCGTCCAGTGGAGGATGTCTTCCGGGGGGACCGGTTCGTCGGGGTAGAGATGATACCAGCGCTGTCCGCCCTCCTCCGCCGGACGCGTGTCCCAACAGACTTGAAGCGCCTGATAGCGTCCGTCGGGAAAAGGAATGAGATACTGCTGGAGGGGCCTGTGACCGAAGGTATAGGCCACCTTCATGTCCTTGCGCTCGCCTGTCTCATCGGGCGCGTTGACCCAATACTCCTCACCTTTGCGGAAAAAGCGGAAGACCTGGCCGAAGTGATCGAACTCCGCGTTATTGAAATCACCGAGGACAAATTCCTCCGTCGCCGGATTCATTGCCTTGTGGTGGTCACTCTGGAGCCATTCGCCATACTGATCCTGATGGCACGACTTACAGCTCTCGAGCCCCGCGAAGGTCGCCTGCGGATTGGGATGATAGGGCGAAGACACCGGCGTTGCGGTTGTGTCGTTTTTTTCCTCGGGCCCGCAGGAGGTGAGAACGAGAGCGCTAAAGAGGATGAGCGGGAGAAAGGATGAGTTCACAACGAAAAGCACTGAATTTTTCCTGAGTTCAAGCTTCGAGCGGATTCCACACCCTCGTAAAGCCGACCCCTCTAAAGTCTTTGATGTTCACCGTGGCGAATTCCGTTACACCCTGACGCAGCAGGCACAGACCCATCCGCCAATCGTAGGACCGGCGAGCGAAATCTTTTTCGCGTAGACGCGGCCAGAAGGCATCGTGAAAAGCGCGACTGTCCGGCGGAAAGCCGATCAGTTGCCAGCGTGGATGGTGACGGAAGGCCTCACACACATCGACCGCTGCCGCCGTTCCGAGCGGTCGCGCCAGAACCGCAGAGTTGCGGAGTAGATTGTAGAGTTCCAGCAGGACGAATTCGGAAATAGCCACGTCCTCGCGACTCTCCAGCGAATTGAGAAAGGCGGCGGCCGGTTCGTGCTCCGGATTCGCTGACTCGATTGCCGGGAGCAGAAGATTGGTGTCAATCGACAGCATCACCGACGGGCGCTCCGGATGGTTTCCTCTTCTGACGCGATCTCCCGGAGATCGGAGAGAGGAACTTTGATGCCGCCACCGTTCACTTTCGGTAAGGTCCAGTTCCGTTTGGCGGAATTGCTCTCCGGGTAACGTTCGAGGAAGAGTTCCAACCCGCGGCGCGTGATCTCCGCGAGAGAGAGTTCGCGCTCCGCTGCAAAGGACTTCGCCCTCTGATAGAGATCGTCAGGCAACTGGATCTGAGTGCGTGTCATGATGTAAATTTTACATCATTCAATTGTGGTGTCAATTCTCCGGTCCCGACGCAACCCCCTTGAATGCCCGGGCAAACCCTGTTTACTCGTGGCAGCCATGCCTGATCTCCGCCGCTTCCTCGATGAGACCTTCGCCCGATGCGGCGGCGAAATGTCCTTCGAGGACTTCATGGCGATGGCGCTGTACGATCCGGAAATCGGCTACTACACCACCGGCATCAGCGACGTGGGAGGACGGCGGAGTGACTTTGCGACTTCAGCGAGCTTGTCCGATGCGCTGGGAAAAGCGATCGCGGGGTGGGTCAGAATGGAGATGAAACTCCTGGGAGGAAAAGGCCCGGTCCACCTCATTGAAGTGGGCGGCGGTAGCGGGGCCCTTGCCGCGATGGTCATGAAATCGCTCGGCTGGTGGCAGCGGCGACGGGTGCGCTACCACCTCGTTGAGATCTCGCCCCGGCTGCAGGAAAAACAGCGCGAGGCCCTCGCCGACTACCACGTCACCTGGCATCGGGACATCACCTCCGCCCTGATCGACGCGGAGGGAAAGGCCCTCATTTTTTCCAACGAACTCGTCGATGCCTTTCCCGCGAAATGGCTGCGTTGGAATGCGGGGGCGGGCATCTGGGAGGAGATCTTCGTCAGTTATGATCCGGCGACGGGATTGAAAGAAGTCTTTCGCCCCTGCCCGCCTGACCTTAATCCCGAGACCTATTCCGCGATTGCCCTGCCGAACCGTCCTGACGGCCAGCGCATCGAGATTCTGCCCGCCTTTCGTCGCTGGATAAATCACCTGTCCCTCCACTGGACGAACGGGGCAATGTTGACGATCGACTACGGCAGCCCCGACGCGAGCGGAGTCTACCACCGGCGTCCCGCCGGCACGATGCGGGCCTACTTTCGCCATGAGCGCATCGAGGGGGGTGGTGTCTACTCCCGCATCGGCCGCCAGGATCTCACTGCTGACGTGAATTTTGCCGATCTGGTGAGCTGGGGGAAGGAACGTGGCTGGGAAACGGTGGGTTTAGTGACGCAGGCGGAGTTCTTCCAGCGTTTCGGGGTCGGGATGGATCCCCTGGCAGGCAAAGACGTCGGCGAAGCCTTTCAGGTGCTCATGCAAAGGAAGCTGGAGTGACGGCTTCAGCCGTTTCTTCCGAGCCAAGTCTCCGCGAAAGGCCTGAAGGCCTCACGCCAGCGCTTCGCCGCAGGCTCCGACAATGACGCTGGACAGCCCGCCGATTGACCCTACTTTATCTTTCGACGGATGAAAATCACGACACTCAGCACCCGACGACTCCTCCTCGCGCCCGAACTCGGGCGGGTGCTACCGGGCTGATCTGCCCGGTCTTGTCTCTCCTCCCGGCTCCAGCCCCTTTTCGCAGGGGCTCATTGCGCCCCGTCATTTTTCCCCTTTAGTCGTAGCAGAAATCCCATGAAACCTGAATCCATCCAAAAGTACCGGCCGTTTCCCGCGGTCGTGTTGCCGGACCGGCAGTGGCCGGACCGGACCATCACGCATGCCCCGATCTGGTGCAGTGTTGACCTTCGCGACGGAAATCAGGCCCTCCCGGTGCCCATGAGCGTGGAGGAAAAGCTCGAATTTTTTGCAGTGCTCTGCTCGGTCGGCTTCAAGCAGATCGAGGTGGGGTTCCCCTCCGCCGCCGACACGGAGTTCAACTTCCTGCGCCGCCTCATCGACGAGGACCGCATCCCTGAAGACGTCACGATCCAGGTGCTGGTGCAGACGCGTGATCACCTCATCCGCCGGACCTTCGAGGCTATCGCCGGGGCAAAGCGCGCCATCGTCCACATTTACAACTCCACCTCGCCCTTGCAGCGCCGCGTCACCTTCGGCGACGCCACGCGCGAGCAGATCCGCGATATCGCAATCGAGGGTGCAACGCTGGTGAAGGAACTTGTCCCCACCGTTCCTCAGACCGAAATCGTGCTGCAGTATTCGCCCGAATCCTTTTCGGACACTGAACTCGATTTCGCGCTGGAGTGTTGCAACGCCGTCATCGACGTCTGGCAGCCGACACCGGAGAAAAAAATGATCATCAATCTGCCGGACACCGTCCAGTGGACCACGCCGAACGTCCACGCCGACATGATCGAGTGGATGTGCTGCCACCTGAAAAACCGCGAGTCATTGCTCGTCTCGCTGCACACCCACAATGACCGCGGCACCGGCACCGCCGCGACCGAGCTCGGTCTGATGGCCGGGGCCGATCGCGTCGAGGGTACCCTCTTTGGCAATGGCGAGCGCACCGGCAATCTCGACATCGTCAATGTCGCGTTGAACATGAACAGCCACGGCATCGCCACGGGACTGGACTTTTCGGACCTGACGACCCTGCGTCATGTCTATGAGCGTGTCACCCGCATGACCGTGGGCGAGCGCCATCCTTACGTCGGCGAACTCGTCTTCACCGCCTTCTCCGGCTCGCATCAGGATGCCATCAAAAAAGGTCTCGACCGTCGCGATCGGGAGGTCAAGGAAGACCCCTCGATCCCCTGGGGCGTTCCCTATCTCACGATCGATCCGCAGGATGTGGGCCGCTCCTACGAAGCCATCATCCGGATTAATTCCCAGTCGGGCAAAGGCGGCATCGCCTACGTCCTCGATCAGGAGCACGGCTACGACCTGCCCAAGACGATGCACCCGCAGGTGGGCAAGTATATCTACGACCACGCCGACGCCCTTGGCCGCGAACTCTCCGCCGACGAGATCCGCGACCTTTTCTTCGGTAAATTCGTCAACCTCGAGTCGCCCATGAACCTCATCGAGTTCGAGCTCGACAACACCGCGGTGAAGGGAGAGATGATCTGCCATGTCACCCTTGAAGTGAACGGCGAGACCATGCGCGGCAGTGGTACGGGCAATGGCCCGATCAATGCCTTCGTCCATTTTCTGGACGGGGCCGGGCACAAGGATTTCAAAGTCACCGACTACCGCAGCCACGCTCTCAGGGGAGGCTCAGACGCAGATTCCGCCGCCTACGTACAGATCCAGGATATCGAGAGCGGACGGCTCCTTTGGGGATGCGGCGTCGATCCCTCCATCGAGATGGCCGGCCTCAAGGCCCTCATCTCGGCATGGAATCTGCAACACGCTAAGTAGCGAAAATGGGGGGCCGCTGATAAACGCTGATTTTCGCTGATGGCAAATGCCCGCTCTGAAAATGGCCGAACAGAAACCCCATCCAAATGAGCCCCGCATAAAACTACAAAAAAATCAGCGCAGATCAGCGTTTATCAGCGGTCCCATTTCTATCCCCCGCAGCGGTCCACTTTTTCTACCTATGAATCATCCCCGGGCTAAACTGGCCGTTATCTTCGATCTCGACGGCACGCTCCTCGACACCCTCCAGGATCTCGCAGATTCGGGAAATGCCGTGCTTGCCGCCCGGGGTTTCCCCATCCATGCAGCGGAGGACTACCGGACCTTCATTGGCAACGGGATGCTGAATCTCGTCCGCGATATTTTTCCGGAGGGACATCGTCCGGCCGAGGGTGACGAGACCGAGGAGATGCTGCTCGAGTATCGGGCGGCCTATGCCCGGAACTGGCAAAACACGACCGTTGTTTTCCCGGGGATTGCGGACCTGCTCAACGAATTGAAGGCCCGTCAGGTTCCCATCGGGGTGCTCTCGAACAAGGCTCATGACTTCACCATCAAGTGCGTTGACGCCTTCCTCGCCGACTGGTCCTGGGATGTTGTCCTCGGGGCCCGCGACGGGATTGAGCGGAAACCCGATCCGACGGGAGCCTTTGAGGCGGCCTCCCTGCTGGGCGTGGCACCGGAGGATTGCCTTTTTGTCGGAGATTCCGATGTCGATATCTATACCGCCCGTAATGCCGGGATGCGGGCAATCGGGGTGAGTTGGGGGTTCCGGCCCGTGGAAGAGCTCCTTGAGGCCGGGGCGGAAGCGATCATCAATGCGCCGGGCGACCTCCTCGAGCTGCTGGGCGGGAGATAGTGTTCGGGAGAATACCGGGGAGCATTCGTGTCAGTGCTGGCACCGTGAATGGATCGATTTTTACCGGATTTGCCATCAGGATGGTGAGAATCCCGCGATTTTACACGCAAATGGAACCGTCCCTGCTATCACTGGAGTCAAGAGCAGGCGAAACGCCCTGCTGCTGAACTGATTGCAATTTCCGAGAACGAACTTATTCAGATTCCGAGCCCATCCGGCTCAGAGACCGAGAACACCCGCCCCGATGCACGCTGATACCCAAAATTACACCCCCGCTGCTGACATTTCCGACGAGAAACGCCGCGAGATCGAGATCCTCAAGGAGGAAATCCTGACCCACCTCATTCGTGATCAGGCCCATGATGCGGAAACCGCCACCCGCGGTGACTGGTGGCGTGCCGTCAGTCTCACCGTTCGCGGTCGGATGATGGAGCTCGCCTGCGATGTCCGCCGCCACCGCAATACGGCCAATGTGAAGAGGGCCTACTATCTTTCGCTCGAATATCTCATGGGGCGTCTTCTCGTGAATAATCTCGTCAACCTTGAAATACTCAACGAATGTCGCGGCGCGCTAGCCGAACTCGGGCAGGATCTCGAGGACATCGCCGAAGAGGGGCCCGACCTCGGTCTGGGCAACGGTGGTCTCGGACGGTTGGCCGCCTGCTTCATGGACTCATTGGCGACGCTCGACTACCCGGCGGTCGGCTACGGGATTAACTACGAGTTCGGACTTTTCCGCCAGAGATTCATCGACGGTCAGCAGGCCGAGTCGCCGGACGAATGGCGCCGCTTCGGCAGTCCCTGGCAGATCTGTCGTCCCGAGTATGCGGTCGATGTCCCCCTCTACGGTTGGGTCGAGAACCAGTTCGACGAGCTTGGTCAGGGTCGTCCCGTCTGGACCGGAACCCGCTCCATTCTCGGCGTTCCCTGGGACCTGGCTGCGGTCGGTTATGGAGGAAAGTCGGTCAATTATCTTCGCCTTTGGGAAAGCAAGGCCTCTCATGACTTCGACCTCGATGTCTTCAACCGCGGTGGCTATGTCGAAGCGGTACGTGAGAAATCAGTCAGCGAATCAGTCTCGAAAGTTCTCTACCCGAACGACTCGACCGAGGCCGGTAAGGAACTCCGTCTGATTCAACAGTACTTCTTTGTGACCTGCTCGCTGCGCGACATCGTGCGTCGCCACCGTATCCACAACAACACCTGGGACAGCCTCCCTGACAAAGCGGCCATCCAGCTCAACGACACCCACCCGTCCATCGCCGTGGCCGAGTTGATGCGACTTCTCATTGACGACGAGCTTCTCCCCTGGGATCAGGCCTGGGGCATCTGCCAGAAGACATTCGCCTACACGAATCATACCCTGTTGCCGGAAGCGCTCGAGAAATGGAGTGTGCCGCTTTTTGAAAAAGTGCTGCCGCGTCACCTGCAGATCATTTACGAGATCAACCGTCGTTTTCTTGAGGACCATGTCTCGAAGCAGTGGCCCGGAGACGTGAGTAAGCTTGCCGAGATGTCCATCATCGAGGAAGGCGCTCCGAAAATGATCCGCATGGCCTATCTCTCGGTCGTGGGTTGTCACACCACCAACGGGGTGGCTGCCCTGCACACCGATCTGCTGAAGCGAAATCTCTTCAAGAGTTTCTACGAATTGTTTCCCGGACGGTTCCAGAACAAAACGAACGGGATCACACCCCGGCGTTGGCTCAAGGCCTGTAATGAGGGTCTCTCCTCGCTCATTGATCGCAGCATCGGCACGGATTGGCCGGCCAATCTCGACCGGCTTCGCGGTCTCGAGGCCTTTGCAGACGATCCGGGTTTTCAGACCGAGTTCATGGCGATCAAGCACCGCAACAAGGAGCGTCTCGCCAAACTCATCGAACAGCGCTGCGGTATCGTGGTTGATCCTTCGGCGCTATTCGACGTGCAGATCAAACGCCTCCACGAGTACAAGCGGCAGCACCTTAATCTGCTCAACATCCTGACGCAGTACCGTCGCCTTATCCAGAATCCCGATCTCGATGTCGTACCCCGGGTTTTTGTTTTCGGGGCGAAAGCGGCACCGGGCTACGTGCTCGCGAAGGAGATCATCCACGCGATCAATGCCATTGGTAATGTCATCAACAATGACCCGAGAATCAGCGACAAACTGAAGGTTGCCTTCATTCCGAACTATGGCGTCACGGCAGCGGAGATCATCATTCCGGCGGCGGACATCTCCGAGCAGATTTCGACGGCAGGAAAAGAGGCATCCGGAACCGGCAACATGAAGCTGGCTCTTAATGGTGCTCTGACCATCGGCACTCTCGATGGCGCCAATGTCGAGATCAAGGAGGAGGTCGGGGATGAGAATATCTTTATCTTCGGACTTACGGTCGAAGAGGTGGATGAACTCTGGAAGGGAGGCTACTGCTCGATCGACAAGTACTGGGCGGATCCGGAACTCAAGGAGGTCATTGACTGGATGAGTTCCTCGTCCTTTGCCCCGAAAGGTTCATTTGATTCGATCCGCCACAGTCTCCTCGATGGAGGTGATCCGTATCTTGTCCTGGCGGATTATCGGGCCTATGTGGAGACGCAGGGCCTTGTCGATCTGGCCTATCGTGACACCCCGGGCTGGGCGAAAAAGGCGATTCTGAATACGGCCCGGGTCGGGAAATTCTCCAGTGATCGCACGATTCGTGAGTACGCCGAGCAGATTTGGCGGTTGTCACCGGGGCATGTCTAGGCGAGCGGTTCCTGAATGGATGAACTCGCCGCCAAGCAGGTGCTGCTTGATATCGAACTGATTACTCTCATCGCTCTCGCGATGGGTCTCTTCTTTTATTGGATCTTTCGACGCTTCAAGAGGGGTGATCTCATTGAGGGGTCGGTGCTGGATGATTACGATGGCTTTGATCTCATTCTGATGTTTTTCCCGGCGATTTTGTTCCTGATGAATCCCATCGTCGAGGCGGTCATTGCGGGAAACAAAACGCCGGAGACGCCCGACAAACCGGTCGAGAATGGGATCGGGGCCGTGCTGGTGAATATCGGATATTTCGCCTTCGTGGGGATCATGACCTACGGCATCATCGAGTGGATTCGGAATCGACGGGTCGTTGATCTGTTTGGATTGCGTCGACTGAGTGTTCCCAGAATTATCATCCTGTCAATTTTCGGCGGCATCGTGTCCCTCGCCGTGTGTGCCTGGGGAGTCGGCAGCTTTTCCAATTTCTTCCTTGAGGATATTTTCGGAGAACTCGACCTGCAGGAGCCGGTGAAGATGCTGCAGGAATCGGACTCAGTGATCCATCTCGGGCTCTCCATTCTGATGGCCTGTATAGCGGCTCCGGTCGTCGAGGAAATTCTCTTCCGCGGATACATGTACGGGACCATCCGACGGCTGACGAATCCATTATTTGCCGCGGTCATCATCGGCGGTCTCTTTGCGGTCGTGCACGGCAATTTGCCGGCGCTCCTGCCGCTCTGGGCGTTCTCGATTTTGTTGTGTCTGGCCTACGAACTGACCGGATGCCTTTGGGTGCCGGTGGGAATGCACGTCTTTTTTAATGCGGTGAATATCGTCTTGATGCTGCTGCCGGAATCAGTTGAATAGACCCGCCATGTCTCAGCAGAACAGGACACAGGACGCAGGGCCTCCGGATGGAGTCGGACGGCTCGGTGAAGAGGTGGTCGTCGGGAGGATCATTGGAATGCTCCCCGAATCAGCGACTCTCATCGCCGGTCCCGGTGACGATTGCGCCGTGGTGGAACTCAGTGAGGGCAGGTGGCAACTCCTCAAAACGGATTGCCTTGTTGAGGGCGTTCATTTTGTGCCGGGAACCGATCCGCGACAGGTCGGGCGGAAAGCGATGAACCGGGTCATCAGTGATATCGCCGCGATGGGGGGCGAGCCGAGGCACGCTCTTGTGACGCTGGCGATCGATTCGGGCCGTTCGATGGAGGAAATCGAGGGATGGTATGAGGGAATGATCTCTGCCGCAGGAGAGTTTGGATGTGAAATTGCCGGAGGGGAAACTTCACGGCTGCCTTGTCAGGGGGCGGTCATATCCATTGCGATGACAGGACTCGTCTCTCCCGGTGAGTGCGTCTTTCGTTCCGGCGCCTCGCCCGGAGATGTTATCGCGGTAACGGGGCGTCTGGGAGGGTCGTTTGAAAGCGGTCGTCACTTGAGCTTTGTGCCGAGGTTGCCCGAGGCGAGATGGCTCGTTACGCATGCAAAACCGACTGCCATGATGGATCTGAGTGACGGACTTGGCTCGGATCTTCCCCGTCTCGCGAAGGCGAGTGGAACAGGCTACCGGGTTGATCAAACGTTGATACCCTGTCAGGTCGGTGTCACGAGGGAGCAGGCGATCTCGGACGGAGAGGATTATGAACTGCTGATGACCTTTGCCCCCGGGGTCTTCGAAGCACTGCTTCAGAAATGGGAGGAATTCTTTCCGGAGACTCCGCTGACGAAGATCGGTGAGATTACGTTGGAAACAAAAGAAGCACTCGCGACAGGCTGGGAACACTTTCGAAATGAGTAGTTTTTCCTCCATCACCACGAACAACGATGCGGAGATGATTGCTGCCGGGGTGGAGTTTGCATCCGGTTTGCGTGCCGGTGATGTGGTCGCTCTCACCGGCGGGCTGGGGGCGGGGAAGACTCATTTCTCGAAAGGAATCGTTGCCGGACTTGAGGCGGAGGATGAGGTGACCAGTCCAACTTTCTCCCTCGTGCAGGAGTATGTCTCAGGCAGGCTGCCGGTCTATCATTTCGACTTTTACCGCCTGGATTCCGGAGCGGAGTTGATCTCTCTGGGGTGGGATGACTATCTCGATGAGGGAGGAGTCATCATCGCCGAGTGGGCTGACAAGTTCTCAGCTTTGCTTCCTCAAACGGCAATCTGGATCGAGCTCACCATCAACAATGACGGCAGCCATACCGTAACACGAAAATGATCCTGGGGATTGAAACGTCAACGAGAGAAGCCTCCCTCGCGGTCCTTGATCGGGAAAGCGGTGCGATTGTCTATGAGAGGATCTTTGTCACCGAGCGGGCTCACAATGCGGTGATTTTTGAGCCGGTCGAGGAGATCCTGAACCAGTTTCGCGACCGTCTTGCCGGAATCGTGGTGGGACTCGGCCCGGGATCCTACGGTGGTGTCCGGGTTGGCATTTCCGTGGCGAATGGCCTGGCTCTCGCCATGGGGCTGCCGGTCACGGGGAGAACGTCGCTGGAGGCATGGAAGGCTGCTTCGGATTCCTACCTGGTCGTGGGTGATGCCCGCCGGGGGACTCTCTTTGTGGCTGAGGTCATCGAACGAAAACTTCAGGGGGAACCGCTCCTGGTGGAGGTGGGAGAGATCGGATCGATCCTCCGTCCGATGAGGGAAAGGGGCTTATCCATCCATACTCCTGACACGAAGGTGGTCGAGTTAGTCGACGATGCTGTCCTCTCGTTTCCCGAAGCGGCAACACTGGCTTCCCACTTCGGTGATACTCAATTGGAAAGGGGCGTTCCGCAGGTTCTCGAGCCGCACTATCTGCGAGCACCCTATATTACCTTCCCCAAGGGAAAATAGCCGGGGTCGAAATAGGCGCTTGTCGCACCACGGCTTTTCACCATAATTCCGGTCCGTGGTTTTCAGTTCCCATATTTTCCTGTTCTGGTTTCTTCCGATCGCTCTGCTCCTCTACTATGCGGTGCCGAAAAGCTGGCGTTCGTTGACTCTCACCTTGCAGAGTTACGTCTTTTACGGCTGGTGGAATCCGTGGTTCACCATCCTGATGCTGGTTTCCACGCTTATTGACTACCTCAGTGGTCTGGTCATCTCCCGCCCCGGTGCGTCACAAAAAACCCGAAAGGCGGCACTGATCACCTCGGTGGTATCCAATCTCAGTCTGCTGGGATTCTTTAAATACGCGGTCTTCTTTTCCGAAAATGTGGGGCGTTTGGGTGAATTCCTGGGACTTGGGACGATAGCGGCTCCGGATTTTCTGACTCACATCATTCTCCCGGTAGGTATTTCTTTCTATACTTTCCAATCGATGAGCTACGCGATCGATCTGTATCGCGGGCATGCGGAACCGGCGAGGAGTTTTGTCGATTTTGCCTGCTACGTGTCGATGTATCCACAACTCGTGGCAGGTCCTATCGTGCGTTATGGATCCGTGGCGGATCAGTTGAAGGAACGCTCCCATACAACGGAGGGCTTTGTCGCCGGCTTTACACGATTCAACTTTGGCTTTGCCAAAAAGATCCTCCTCGCGAATCCCATGGGGAAAATTGCCGATCTCTGCTTCGAGGCGGGATCGCTCAATGCGCCGCTTGCCTGGGTTGGAGTGCTTGCCTATGCGTTCCAGATCTATTTTGATTTTTCGGCTTACTCGGACATGGCGATCGGCCTGGGACGGATGATGGGCTTCCGCTTTGTCGAGAACTTTGAATCTCCCTACAAGGCCCGCAGCCTCACTGAATTCTGGCGGAGGTGGCATATCTCGCTCTCCACTTTTCTTCGCGACTACCTCTATATCCCTCTCGGCGGAAATCAGAAGGGACGCGGACGAACCTACGCGAACCTTCTCCTCGTGATGCTGATCGGCGGCTTCTGGCACGGGGCGCAGTGGACCTTCATTTTCTGGGGAGGCATTCACGGTCTTTCGCTCGCGTTCGAGCGGTGGTGGCGGGAGCAGGTGAAAATCCCGCTTCCGGGCTGGCTGGGCTGGCTGGTGACGACCCTTGTTTTGCTGATTACCTGGGTGTTCTTCCGCGCGGAGAGCCTTGAGGTTGCCTTGAACTATTTGTCCTCGATGGGCGGAATGAGTATGGGCGGGGAGACTGCGTCGGTTCTGAGTGCCATCGTTTTTGAACCGACGAATATCACCCTGCTAATTGCCTGCGGCGCCGTGGCATGGTTCCTGCCGAATACACAAACCTGGCTCAGAGAGGTGAACGGATGGAAGGTCGCTGCCGGCCTTGTCCTGATCAGTGTCAGTGTCAGGGTCATGGGGCTTCAAGGTTTCAATCCGTTTCTCTATTTCCAGTTCTAAGATGAAGAATCCCTATGCGGACATAGTATCGGAGGACGAGATCCGGATAGGCCGGCGGGGGCTCCTTGTCTGGATCGTGATTTTTATTCTCCTTCTCCTTATCCCCGGTGCTTCACTTTTGGATTTTAAATATCGTAATGGGGAAGTTGAAGACGCGGGCGGCTCACCCTCTCCGTCGACCCTGCGTGGCTGGATGACCCGACTGGAGGGAGGGGCAAAAAAGCTTCCCCTCCTCGAACACTGGCGACAGGTGGATCAGGCCAGACTTAGTCGTTATCTGGGAGCGGGCAACCAGAGGGTTCTTGGCGGGCGGAAGGGCTGGCTCTACTACCGCTCCGACCTTGATGCCATTACCGGAAAGGGCCCCTACTACGAAGAGCCCGCTTCGGTGGCCCGGGAACGATTCGACAGGTCATGGCAATCACCGGTCCCCGTGATCAAAGCATTTGCCGGGGAACTCACGAGCCGGGGGATCAGGCTGGTCATCGTCCCCGTTCCGACCAAGCCGATGATCTGTCGTGAGGGACTCGGACTTCCTGCGACCGGTTCTACTCATCCGGAGTTTTCCCGCGTTGTCGAAGACCTGACCACAGCCGGGATTGAGGTAGTCGATTTGTTTCCCCTCCTGACGACAAGACCAAAAGAGGAAGAGCGGTTCCTGAAGCAGGACACCCATTGGACTCCCGCGATGGCGGAAGAGGCCGCTCGCGAGGTGGCGTTGCGGGTCGCGTCTCCGGGCGGTGGCGGAACCCTGTTGTTGACCCGGGCGGAGAAGGTTGAGCGGGAGAGCCGGGGTGATCTCGTCGGCATGCTCGATCTCGGAGAGAAGCAGCAACTTTATCCGCCCGAGCGTGTCTCGCTGCGACGGGTTCTTCGTGAGGAAACGGGAGAGCCCCTTTCCTCTGATCCTCAATCCGGGGTGGTCGTGCTCGGTGACAGCTTTGTGAACATTTATGAAGACCCTGCCCTGGGTTTCGGTGAGGGTAAGGAAGCCTCGATTGGAGCCGGCTTCAGTTCTCATCTCGCCACCGCCCTCGGGCAGACCGTGCACACGATCGCGATCAATGGAGGTGGAGCCACAGGAGTGCGTGAGGCCTTTGCCGGTCTTCCCGATGATCAGGTTCGGGCGAAAAAAACCGTGATCTGGGTCCTCTCCTCAAGGGATCTCCTCCTCGCCGAAATCCCGGCGCGGCGGGCCGGGATTGAATGGCGTTCTGTCACCTTCAATCAGGAACAATCAAACGGTGCCGGATCGGTGAGGGGTGCGGTCGAAGTGATTGCCACCCTCCGGGAGAAATCCACCATTGAGGACCCGGCGCAGACTCCCTACGCCGCCGCCACGTATTCAACCCTTTTTGAAGTGGTTGAGAGGGTGGGTGGCGATCAGCCTGAGGGAACCGAACTCAACGTTTTCTTCTGGGCCTTTCGCGAACGGAAACTTGAACCGGGTGCCCGTCTTGAACCCGGGAGAACCTACCGGCTTCGGCTGGTGCCCCTGGCGGATCATGGCGAAGCAAACCGGGCGACGCGGCTTGATGATTTTTTCCGACCCGAGTTGACTCCGTGGTTCGCGGTGGATTTCAGCGAGATTCAGGCCAGGTGACCGGTTCCTTCTCCCCATCCGGGTGGGGAATACTTTGACATTCCCCTTAATCGGGTGTTCTGTCCCGAGTCATGTTCCCGCTCAGGCAGGAACACGGGTGCCAGCCGGTTTACGGCCCACCTCAATGGATCGGGGGAGGAGAATGACGTCTCTTCAATGTGTCAGCCCGTGATGTTGCGAGATTCTATTTCGCACGCGGCATGTCCCGTTCCTTCCCCGGCTCCTTCCTGTAAGGAAAATCTGCGGATTGTTCAAGTCACGCCGTTCGGACCATTCCGGTCCTAACCAATTACCCAAACAAACCATTCGATTATGCCATTCTCCGATCTCGGCCTCGTTGCCGAACTCTCCAGCGCCGTTGCCGCCAAAGGCTATCAGACGCCGACCCCGATCCAGGCGCAGGCCATTCCTACAATCCTCGAAGGACGCGACCTCATGGGCGGTTCCCAGACAGGGACGGGAAAAACCGCAGCGTTTACCCTTCCCATGCTGCAGCGACTTTCCTCGGGTCAGTCCCGTCCGAAAAGTCCGCGCGGCCTCGTGCTCACCCCGACTCGCGAACTTGCCGCCCAGGTGGGTGAAAGTGTTGCCACTTATGGCAAGGAACTCAAACTTACCTCCGCCGTGATTTTCGGAGGCGTCGGCATGAATCCCCAGGTCGACCGGCTCCGCCGCGGAGTCGACATTCTTGTGGCCACTCCGGGCCGGCTCCTCGACCACGTGGGTCAGGGAACACTCGATCTGTCCCGCGTTGAGATTTTTGTCCTCGATGAGGCCGACCGCATGCTCGACATGGGATTTATCCATGACATCCGCAAGGTCTTGAAATTGCTTCCGGCCCGCCGCCAGAACCTTCTCTTCTCCGCGACCTACTCCTCCGAGATCAAGGAACTCGCCGACGGCATTCTCCACAACCCGGTGCTCGTCGAAGTGGCTCGCCGCAACACGGCGGCCGAGTTGGTGACTCAGGTCATCCATCCCGTTGCCAAATCGGAGAAGCGAACCCTGCTCTCCAAGCTGATCAAGGAGGGTGACTGGAGCCAGGTTCTCGTTTTCACCCGCACCAAACACGGTGCCAACCGACTCGCGGAGCAACTGGGGACCGACGGGATTCCTGCCGCAGCGATCCACGGCAACAAGAGCCAGACGGCCCGCACCAAGGCTCTCGATGACTTTAAGTCCAACCGTATCCGTGTCCTCGTCGCCACGGACGTGGCTTCGCGCGGCATTGACATCCGGCTTCTGCCTCATGTTGTGAACTTTGAACTGCCCAACGTGCCGGAGGATTACGTCCACCGGATCGGACGGACCGGTCGCGCCGGGGAGGAGGGTTGTGCCTGCTCACTCGTGAGTGCGGACGAGCGAGGTCTCTTGAAGGATATCGAGAAAGTGTTGAAGCGTCCCATCCCGGTGGAGAATATCCCGGGCTTTGCCATGTGTGAGATCGACGGACGTGAAGATGCCCGGAACACCTCGCGCGGAAACCAGGGACGCGGGCGTTCCGGTGGAGGCGGAGGAAACGGCGGAGGCCGCAGACCGGAAGGCGGAGGTGGCAATGGTGGAAATCGTCCGCCCCGGAGCAACTCCGGCGGAAACCGCACCTTCAGCCGTTCCCGCAGCGGATCACGCTGATCAGGGGCAAGCACGTTGCTTCGGGAGGTAGCCCGTCCGGACAGGCTCACAGGGGCGATGTCCGGATTGCGGACTGATGTGTCCTCAGCGTTCGTTGCTGCCGGTCATGGGCACAAATCGAACCGGGAGGATGGCCTTCTTTTCCATTTTTCCCTCACGTTTTTCAAGAAGGTAAAGTTCCTGGGGTTCTGTTGGCGGACCTACCGGGATAATAATGCGACCTCCTTCACGAAGTTGCTCGATGAGAGCGTGAGGGATATCTTCCGGCGCGCAGGTCACCATGATGGCATCGAAGGGGGATTCTTCGGGCCATCCGAGGTATCCGTTTCCGAAGCGGGTGTGCACGTTGTCATATCCGAGCGAGGCAAGAGTCACTTTGGCCCTGGTGGCAAGTGGCTCCAAAATCTCGATACTGTAGACTTCGGCAACGAGCGGGGAGAGAACGGCCGCCTGATACCCCGAGCCGGTTCCGATTTCGAGAATGCGATCGCCTGGACCAGGGCGGAGTTGTTCGGTCATGAAAGCCACCAGAGAGGGTTGCGAGATCGTCTGACCGAAGCCGATAGGGAGAGGATAATCACCATACGCTTCTGATCGCTGGTCCAGGGGAATGAACAAATGCCGCGGGGTTGCCCGCATCGCGGCGATTATGCGCGGATCGGAGATCCGGGACCCCGGTTCGCTCAGGAAGGAATCGACGAGGGCATTTCGCTCCGCTTCGCGGGGAGACGGAAAATCGTTTGGTGAGGCGGGGGGCATCATGACGTACAGATCCGGATTGCCGGACAAAACTCCTTGTCTGCCAGTTTATTCTGCTTCATAAAGAGAGCTATGAGGAGATCATTTTTTCCGGTGATGGCGTTGATGCTTTTTGCAATCGGATCGGCCGCCGCCGACCGACCCAACATCGTCTTCATCTTTTCGGACGACCACTCTCCCAATGCGATCGGGGCCTACAACCGCTGGCTGAAGTCGGTCAATCCTACGCCGAATATCGACAAGCTTGCGGCCGAGGGCATGGTCTTCGAGCGCAGCTTTTGCACGAATTCGATCTGTGGACCGGTCCGTGCGGTGATCGAGACGGGTAAACACAGTCACCTCAACGGCTTCCGTCAGAATGGAGACAAATTCAACTGGGACCAGCAGACCTTTCCGAAGCTGCTCCAGGCATCCGGCTATCAGACGGTGCTCTACGGGAAGTATCACATGGAGGGAAAGCCGAAGGGCTATGACGAATGGGCGGTGCTGCCGGGGCAGGGACTCTATTACAACCCCGACTTTCTGACGGCCGAAGGCAAAATCACAAAAGAGGGTTATTGCACCGACCTGGTCACTGACATGGCGGTGGAGTGGCTCAAGGAAAAACGGGACCCGACGAAGCCTTTTATGCTCCGGGTCCAGCACAAGGCGCCTCACCGCAACTGGATGCCCGCGTTACGTCATCTCGGAGCGTTCGACGACGTCCTAATCCCCGAACCTCCGACTTTGTTTGCAGACCATCGCTTCCAGGCCTCGCCCTCGCGGAATCAGGAACTCGAAATCGACCGGCACATGGATCTCAACTACGATCTTTTCGTCGATCTCACGGCGGAGTTTGATCAACCGGCTTCCCAGAAAACCCAGGATCGCTCCGCCTGGATGAATATGAAGCGGATGACTCCGGCCCAGCTTGAGGCATGGCACGCCTACTTTGATCCGAAAGACAAGGAATTCCACGAGGCCAATCTCTATGGAGAAGCGCTCGTGCGATGGAAGCACCAGCGCTACATGCGCAACTACCTCGCCTGCGTCAAAGGGGTCGATGAGAGTGTTGCGACGATGATGAAGACGCTCGAGGAACTCGGTCTTTCGGAGAACACCATCGTGATCTACTCGGCCGACCAGGGATTCTACCTGGGGGATCGGGGCTGGTACGACAAGCGCTGGATGTACGAGCCGTCCCTGGAAATGCCGCTTATCGTCAAATGGCCCGGGGTGACGGCCCCGGGTTCGCGCAACCATGATCTGGTTCAGAACCTCGACTACGCCTCAACTTTTCTTGAAATGGCCGGAGCGGAGATCCCTCAGGATCTGCAGGGCAAGTCCCTCGTCCCGCTCCTGAAAGGCGAAAAGCCGGCAGAATGGCGTGATGCGATCTATTACCACTATTTCGAATACCCCAGTGTCCACATGGTTGCGCGTCAGCGCGGAGTGAGGACGGACCGCTTCAAACTCATTCATTTCTACCAGTTCGATGAATGGGAATTTTACGATTTGGACGCCGATCCTCAGGAGCAGCGGAGTCAGTATGACAATCCGGTCTACGCGGCGGAGGTCGCGAAACTCAAGGAACAGCTGGAGACCCTCCGCGTAGAGTATGGTGATGACAGTGACATTTCCGCGAAGCCGGAGGACTGGCGGGTCAAAGTGCGAAAAGGCGAAGTGACCGAGTGACGATTTTGAGAAGATAATTTTTCACGCCTGAGGGCGAGTTCAGGCGTATCGTTCGATCAGTTTCTTCTGAAGCCGGGGTGGGCCGCCATCGGCAATCTCCCGCGCCCAAGTCATCACCATCTATTCCAAGCCATGAAGTCTTCTTTGATCGCTTTCATTCTAGCACTCGCCTTTCCCTTAATGGCGGAAGAGGGAGTGACGCTCACGGTGACCGTCACCAATATCCCCGGAGTTCAGGGAGACCTTCTCATCGGGTTGTATGACTCGGCGGAATCGTTTACGGAGGCTCCGCTTCCTCAGTCTCCCAAGATCACCGTTACATCCCAGGAACCGGTCACGGCAACGATTGAAAACGTGAAGCCCGGGCGCTACGCCATTGCGGTGATTCAGGATCTGAATCAGAACGGTGTTCTCGACAAGAACTTCGTGGGCATGCCAAAAGAGCCCCTCGCCTTTTCCGTGATCGATAAGATCCCGAAGGGAAAGCCGAAGTTCGAGGCATGCTCGTTCGAAGTTCTTCAGGCCGATATCGCCATGACGATCAAGCTCGTCGTGAACTGATCGGCAGCTGAGCTGTCCGGGTATTACAGGTGCAAGTCGCTGTCGGTGACGGCACCTTCCGAGGCCGAGTTCACCAGCTTGGCGTATTTCGCGAGAACGCCGTGGGTGTAGCGAGGCTTCGGTTGTTTCCAGGCCTTCCTTCGTTTTGCCAGATCCTTGTCTGAAACGTGGAGGGTCATCTCACGTTTCTCGGCATCGATGGAAATCTTATCGCCGTTCTCAACCAGGGCGAGCGGACCACCCACATAGGCCTCGGGAGTAACGTGTCCGATGACAAAGCCGTGGCTGCCTCCGGAGAAGCGACCATCGGTGATGAGGGCGACCTCTTTTCCAAGGCCGGCTCCCATGATCGCGCCGGTTGGGCCGAGCATTTCGCGCATCCCGGGTCCGCCTTTGGGTCCTTCCATTCGGATTACGACCACGTCACCCTTCTTGATTTTCCGGGCGAGAATGGCGCGCATCGCCTTCTCCTCCGAGTCATAGACTTTTGCCGTGCCTTCGAAGGTGAGGCCCTCTTTCCCGGAGATTTTGGCGACCGCTCCTTTCGGGGCGAGGTTGCCATAGAGGATGACGAGATGGCTATCCTTCTTGATCGGCTTGCTGATGGGACGGATCACGGTCTGCCCCTTGGGATAAGGCTGCACTTTGGCGAGATTCTGCGCCATCGTCTTCCCGGTTACGGTGAGGCAGTCACCGTGAAGGAGGCCGGCCTTTAGAAGCATTTTCATGAGCGGCAGGGTCCCGCCTATCTCGACGAGTTTCATCATGACGTTCGCACCGCTCGGCTTGAGATCGGCGAGAACCGGGACACGCTTTCCGATGCGGGTAAAGTCGTCGATGGTGATTTTCACATCGGCGGCACTGGCCATGGCGATGAGGTGAAGAACCGCATTGGTCGAGCCGCCGAGAGCGATCACGACGGTGATGGCGTTCTCGAAGGCCTTCTTCGTCATGATGTCGCGCGGGCGGATGTTTTTGTTGATGAGGTTCACCACGGCAGCCCCGGCGTCGAAGCAGTCCATCATTTTTTCATCGCTCACGGCCGCCTGGGCCGAACTGTTCGGCAGGCTCATGCCGAGCGCTTCGATCGCGCTGGCCATGGTATTGGCCGTGTACATGCCACCGCAGGAGCCCGGTCCGGGAATCGCGGTTTCGGTGACGCCCTCGAGCTCGGCATCGTCGATCTTTCCGGCACTGTGTTTGCCGACGGCCTCGAAGACAGAGACGATGTCGACGTCCTCACCCTTGTGGCAGCCAGGCTTGATCGTGCCGCCGTAAACAAAGACGCCGGGGCGGTTCATGCGCGCGATCGCCATGATACACCCGGGCATATTCTTGTCGCAGCCGCCAATGGCGACAACGCCGTCCATGCCTTCGCAACCGACCACGGTCTCGATGGAGTCGGCGATGACCTCACGACTCACAAGGGAGTACTTCATCCCTTCGGTTCCCATGGAAATGCCGTCCGAGATGGTGATGGTGTTGAACTCCACGCCTTTTCCCCCGGCGGCGTTGACTCCCTTGACCGACTCTTTGGCGAGTTTGTCGATGTGCATGTTGCACGGGGTCACCATGCTCCAGGTCGAAGCGATCCCGACAATAGATTTTTTGAAATCATCGTTCGAAAATCCGACCGGATGCAGCATCGCCCGGCTCGGAGCGCGATCGGGTCCGTCCAGCATCGGAGAGGAAAACTGACGATGGGCGGGAGTGGCTTTCTTCTTCGGGGAGGATTTTGGAGCAGGCATGGCTTGATTGGTTCGGTTGAAGTCCAGCGGTTACGGAGCAACAAGATGACGGAAAAACAAAGATGATGGAAATACTATTTCACCCATTCTGTGATACCTTTTCAGTATGACGGAATATTCTCTCCGGGAAGTGGAGTGTTTCCTCTCGGTGGCGGAGGAGTTGTCCTTTACCAGAGCGGCGGAGCGACTCAGGTTGGCGCAGCCTCCGCTTTCGCGGCATATCAAGTCGCTTGAGGAAAAGCTCGAGGTGCAGCTCTTCGAGCGGTCGCGGCGCCATGTCTCCCTGACCGCGGCAGGGATGGCTTTCAGGGCGGAAGCTAGGGATATTCTTCAGCGACTGCATCGGGCGGGAGAAGCGGCGAGGCGCGCAGCGGAAGGGGAGACTGATCAGGTGTCTGTCGGATTCGTCAGTGCGGTTCTTTCCCCTGAACTGGTTGATGTATTCACGCGATTCGGAAAACGTCATCCGAACATAAGGATGCATTTGCATGATCTGCTCCCTTCCGAGCAACTCGAGGCACTGACCCGGGGGGATCTTGATGTGGGTTTCCTTGGAGTGGCTCCGCCGGAGCTTCCCCGGGGGCTCCTTGCGACAAAGTGGAGAGAGGAAAGTCTTCTCGCTTTTTTGCCGCCGAATCATCTCTTGGCCCGGCAAAAGGAAGTTCGCCTGGCGGATCTCAAGGATGAACCCTTTGTCATGATTTCGGCAGAAGCGGCTCCCGCCTATGCGTCCCATGTTCACCATCTTTGTCTGCGGGAGGGATTCCGGCCGCGCGTGGTTCTGGAGGCTCAGAGGGCCCAGGCGGTTGCTGCATTGACCATTGCGGGAGCGGGTGTCTCCATTCTTCCCGCCTCACTGAACCGCATCACGGGCAATGGAATCCCGTTTCGTCTCTCAAAGAGAGGAAAGAGCGCCATCGTTCACTCCGTGGCTCATCCGGCCAGACCCTCGGCGGCTGCTTGTCGCTTTTTAGAGGCTCTGTCAGGTTGAGGTGCCCGGCTTCGGAGTTCAGCGGGCTTCGCTTTATTCACGCGGCCGCAGCGCGGCGCTTCAGCATTCCAATGAGGCCGCGCGCCTTGGCCCGGCCTTCTTTGGTGAGCGAGAGCGATTTATCCTCGGCCCGGAGAAAGGAGCGATTTACGAGACCCGCGATTGCCGAGGTCACGTGAACGAAGCGGGGGCGCCCGCATTCTTCAATGAGATCGTTCAGGGCACGGCTCGAGAAGGTGTCCTGACTGTAGCCGTCGCTTAGAATGAGGGCCGCAAGGATGGCCTGATCGGCAAGAGTGAGGTCGTGGGTGGCGACATCTTCAAGGATGAGGCGGGCTTCGTCATGGAGCCCGGGGCCCTCGTCCTCCCGGGTGACCAGTTCCGGTCCGTCGGTGGAAAGAGCACCCTGCGTGCGCATACGAATGGCGACTTTCACGGCCATTTCCAGCGCGAGCAGGTCGTGAAGATCCATCTCCGGAATCAGGGAAATGAGGCTGTCTCGGTCGAGTGTTCTCATTTTGATATCAAGTTATATCAAGAAAATTACAAAAGGACACATTTTTCACTTGCTAACTTGCCTCAGAAATGAGAAATCGTGTCATATTCGCGATGGTAACTTGAGTAAGATGCCATAACGGGGCGGATGGACAACAAATTTATCTCAATCTTTTTAAAGGGCGAGCAAAACTTAAGGAGACGATATGCGTGAGATCGAAACAGTCGAGATTGCCGGGATCGAGGAGTTCCTGCAGGAAATGGTTCCCCCGCTTGGATTTTTGCGAATGCCGGTCTACCGCGGGCAGGCATCGAGCGAATGGAAACTCCTGCCGACTCTGTTCCGTGAAGCGGTGGCGAAGACCGAGTTCAAGTCATGGGCGGATCTTGAGGCGGCTTTTCTGATCGGCTTAAAGCAGCGTGGCCGTGGCGAACTTGGTTTCGAGCCGTCCACGGAACTTGAGTGGATGGCGCAGGGATCTGAGAATGGTCTGCCGACACGGTGCACCAACTGGTCTGAAAATGCGCTCGTGGCTCTCTTTTTTGCAACCGATCCTTCACACGCGGGAGAGGATGGCGCGGTCTGGCGCCTCATGCCCGGCGACACGAGCCTGATGATTTCACAGGATTACGAGCAGGTTCCGGAGCAGGCGCGTCTCTACCGTCCGCAGCGCCCCAGTGCGGCGATGCTGAACCAGAAAACCTGCTTCCTTTCACACCCGCTTCCGAAAGAGGATGCGAGCCCCGAGAGTTTTGAGGACTTGTTCGAACTCGGTAGCGAGCGTCTTTCCCTTGCCAAGCTCGTTATCCCTGCCGCTGAAAAGGCCTTCCTTCGCCGGAGATTGGCAACCATGGGGATCGATCATCGCTCCATGTTCCCCGGAATGGGCGGGCTTTGTCGTGATATTCGTGAGGAGCTTTATTCTCACACGGATACCTACGAGTGGGTCTTTCCGGAGTGAGTCAGATCTTTCCGGCGAATGCCTATGCACTCGTTGTCCGGCATCGCGATTCAGGCCGGGTTGATCTTCGGACCGGCTATTCTGTTTATGGTGCTGAAGTCCTGGTTTACCTCGAGAGGTGCGCGATTCTTTCTTTCCATATTGCTCGCTGCGGGCACCGGTGCTTGCGCCTTCTTTCTGGCATCCGAATATGGATGGAAACCCATGATGAAATCGGGAAGGCCTGTTGACGTTTCTCCCGTGGCCCTGTTCTGGATCTTTGCCGGAACCATCCTGGTCATCCTTTTGTTATTCGTGTTCTCGAAGTCGGCCGGAGAAAAGGGTATGGCAGGGAAAAGTAACACGGATCGGAACATGGAAACGCGGGGCTGGCGGGTCGGACATACCGGGCGCGACCGTATGTATTACGAGGAATTCCGCGAAGGGAGCTGGCAGCAGATCATGATTGACGGCGAAATGCTGATGGGGCCGGCGCATCACGTGATCTATTTTGCCTCACCCGAACAGTGGGAAAGTTATCCCGGGTGGGCGAGGGGGCGACGCGACGAGATTGTCGGGCGAATCAAGAGCGAATTCGCTCCGCCGGATTACGAATACTACGGCGACTGACGTTTGATGGCAGCCGGGGCGGCCGCCCTACAAAATTACCGATCGGCAATGGCTTGTAGGGCAAGCGCGTCGCTTGCCACCTTCCGGCAGCGTCCCGGTGGTTGCCTTTTGTCAGCGAAACCGCTTCCAAAAATCGATTCCGCGACGCCGGTTCTCGGTCACGCGCTCATATCCGAGTGCGGTGAGTCTTCGCTCAAGATCGGGAAGATGTGCCGCACCCCAGGGAATAAAAACTTCGGCGTAGCGGGCTTCATGTTCGAGAAAAACCTCCATGAGTTTGTCATTGCGACGTTTGACGAGTCCCTCGACGATGAGGTTCTCCAGATCCTCAGTGGACATGCCCTCAGGCATCGAGAGGAAGCTGGCAAGATCCAGATTCTCCATCGCGCTGAGAAGCGTGACAAGCTGTTCACGATGTTCCGGATCGAGTTCCCGAACATCAATGTCCGCCCGCCGGAAGTCGACCCCGCGGGCCTCCCATTCTGATCTGCTGTCCTTTCCCGGCTCCGTATTGGACTGCACGGCAAAGCCAAGCGCCTGTTCAGCAAGTCCCAGTTTTTCGGCCATGGCGCGGTAGGTGTCTCCCGAGGCAAAGGAGCGGGGCAGGATCTTGTCAGCGTCCGAGACGCCTTCGAGGAGGACGAGGCGGCGACCCTCGACCGGCCCGGCAAGGCTTTGGTTAAGGGTTTCGTAGAACCCGCTGTCGGCGATGTGAGCCATGCCGACCAGATGAACGCGGCGACCCTCTTTTTCGAAGATTCGCTCAGTCAGGTCGATGCCGCTGGGGGTGAGGCGCACGTAGCCGGCAGAAGTGTCTTCGATGATCCTGGCGAGACCCAGGAGGCTAACGGGAAGTGAAAGCAGGGAGGCCACCATGGCGGTCGCGCCCATCGCGACCGAATGCTGCCAGCGCAACCAGGGGCGTGTTCGGAGGGTTCCGCTCTTGAGTGAGACTGCGAGGTAGGCGAGGGCGAGGATGAGAATAAATGCGTCGAGAACCAGCGAGGCGCTTCTCAGGTCGAACCAGATCACAAGGGGCCACGCGAAGGATAGGCGCACCGTGGTTAGCAAAATGGCGGCAATGACGAAGCGCTTTGGAAACCCGGCGAAGACGACGGCGACAAACATCCACAAGGTGGCAAAGAGGCCAAGGAAGATTGAACTGAAGGAATCCTGAAGAAGAAAGTGACCCTTGTGGGCGAGGTCGGCGGCGAGGGTCCACCCCGCGAGCAGGAGGAGGACGCTTGCTGCGAGAACGTTCCAGGGCCGGGTGGACGAGGCTGCGGTGGAGGCATGCATGCGGTAAGACTGGAATCGATTCGGCGTCGACTCACTTATATTTTATCACGGGATTTGTAGCGAGCCGAAAAGCGGAAGACCGGAATCATTTTGCCCCCCTCGCTCATCGTGACGAACTTGCGCCAAGCGCGAATGCGTCCGGATTCGTTCTCGACCGCTTCAAGGGCCTCCGGTTTGATGGTGTCATCATGACTACCAGACGAAAATTTCTCAAAGGCGGCACCGCTGCTTCCATTCTCGCTGCCGCTCCCGCCATCGTGAGGGGACAGAACCTGAACTCGAAGCTGCAACTCGCCTCGATCGGGTCGGATGGAAAAGGGCTCAGCGACATTAAGGCGATGTCGACCCACGATAAACAGCAGTATGTCGCGTTCTGCGATATTGACCTGAATCGCACCCTCAATGTGAAGCAGATCAGTCCTGATACTCCCATCTACCAGGACTTCAGGGAGATGTTTGCCCAGATGGGAGACAAGATCGACGCGGTCACCGTCTCGACGCCCGATCACATGCACGCCTATTGCTCCATCAGCGCGATGAAGCTGGGAAAACACGTCTACTGTCAAAAACCGCTCACCCATAATGTCTGGGAGGCCCGCGAGGTTGCGAAGATGGCGAAGGAGAAAGGACTCATCACACGGATGGGAAATCAGATTCACTCGCACCAGTTTTACCGCACCGCGGCTCAAATTATCCAGTCGGGCCGCATTGGAAAAGTGACGCAGGTTCATTCCTGGGTTGGTACGCCCGGACATTGCCGTAGTGGTCACATCAGCCGTCCGAAAACGGCCGATCCGGTTCCGGAAACGCTCGACTGGGACAAATGGATAGGGGTGGCTCCGATGCGGCCCTATTCGGGCAATAAATGTTACGCTCCCTGGGGATGGCGCGACTGGCAGGACTTCGGAGGCGGAGCTATCGGAGACTTCGGTTGCCACATTCTTGATCCGGTCTACACCGCCCTCAACATCACCGGTCCCTCGGATGACTTCATTGCCGAACACTCGGGAATGAATGACGAAGTCTGGCCGGCCCAGACCTCCTACAGCTTCACCGTGCCGGGAACGGAATACACGGCGGTCGAGCGACTGAAGATTACGTGGTACAACGGAGGACTGATGCCCTCAATCAAGGGTTCCCATCTGCCCGAGCGTGAGGCTTTGCCACCAAGCGGATCCATGGTCATCGCCGAGGGAGGAACGATCATTATTCCCCACGTCGCCGCACCCCTGCTTTATTTCGAAGGTAAGGAAGCCAGCACCGAGTATGAGATGGCGGATGACAGGGATCACTACCACGGATGGATCGACGGGTGTTTGTCAGGCAAGCAGCCCTCGGATGATTTCGAATACGGGGCACGTCTCACCGAGACGATTTTGCTGGGAAACATTGCGGTTCGATATCGCGGGACAAAGCTCCAGTGGGATGCCCCCAAGATGCGCTTCAGCAATAACGAAGACGCCAATCGCTGGCTCACGCGCGAGTACCGCGAGGGCTGGGATCTGAAGGCTCTGATCGGGTGAGGTGGCATCGTCCCGGTTAAGTCGCCTTTAACCCGGTCGACCTGCTCCCTCACTCCGGCGAGTACCACCGTCCCAGCGTCTTCACGATCACCCGTCGAAGCTCTCTCGCATCGACCTCGCCTGAAAAGCGGTGCAGGATCTTTCCACCCGGCGCAATCAACACGGTATGCGGCAAGGTGCCCTGCCACTCGGGATCGAGTGCCTCGGCGAGGGAATCAGTACTGCCGACGTAGAGGTAGTTGTTGGTGCGGCGACCTTCCTCCTTCACTGAGATCTCGGTGAGGTCGGGCATGGCGGCGTGAAAACGTTTCAGCAACTTGCCGGCCTTCTCCAGTGCCGAGGGGTCGTCCGTGCTGATCGTGATCATGTCAAAACCGCGGGTTTCAAACTGGCGGCCGATCTCGACAAGGTGGGGCATTTCGGCGACACAGGGACCGCACCAGGTTGCCCAGAGATTGACGAGACGGAGCTTGTCGGTGCGGTTTGCCAGCAGGTCCGAGACACCGGGGCCGTCAATCTTTTCGATGGTGGCCTCTTTCGCCTGGAATTTGGCGTTGTATTCGCCGACGAGGTGGCGCTTTGCGGCCCACTTGGTCGAGCAGCCGTGGGCTCTCGTGACCGCTTCGGCGACCGGTTTGCCGGCGAGCATCGCCTCGATCGCCTCGCGGGCATCGTGTTTGGTGATTGTGTCAGGCTCCCCGAACTTGGAGTCGTCGATACGTCCGGTGTAGCGGAGCTTGCGTTCCTTGTCGAAGAGGAAAAGGTGGGGTGTCGCGGTCGCTCCATAGGCGAGGCTGACGCTCTGGGTTTCTCCGTCGTAGAGGTAGGGGAAGTTAAAGTCATACTCGGCGGCATGGAGTTTCATCTCTTCGAGCGAGTCCCCGTAGATCGAGTAGCCGAGTTCATTGAGCCGGACTGACTGGGGATCGTTCGGTGAGATCGCAATGAGCTGAAGGCCCTTCTCCGAGTAGTCTTTGATGAGCGCTTTCACTCTCGACTCCGCGCCCTGGGCGCTGGGGCAGTGGTTGCAGAGGAAAACCACCGCGAGGATTTCCGCATTGGCGTATTCGGCGAGCGAGTGGTTCTTTCCATCGACACCCGGAAGAGTGAAGTCCGGAGCGCTTGCTCCGATCTCAAGGGTTTTGACCTCCCCGCTTCCCGGGGCGGCCGTGACTGAGGAACCGGGAGAAAAGGTGAGGGAAATAAGAAAGGGGAGAAGGAGGGATTTCATTTCGGTTAAGGTTAGGCTCAGTTGCCTGAGTTACCCGGAGCAGGCGCGGGGGCTGCGGCGGCTGCAGCGGCGGCCGATGCTGAAGTCTGGGCCGTTTCGATGAGGCTCTCAAACTCGGCATAAAAGGTCTCACCCAATTCATGGGTGAGATTCGCCTCCACAAAAGTGACCATGGCTTTGGCGGCATTCATCTGGTCGACGTGAAGAAACATGTCCTTGAGTTTACCCCATTGGAGCTGTGGAAGGGTTCGGGCGGTGAACTCGTCTTTGGAGTGATCCTTCAGCACTCCACCCTGGCCGGACTGGGCGTTGCGGGCGCGACGCTCTTCCTCGCGACCGAGGCCGCGCAGTTCCTCCTGCTTTTTCTCTTCAAGCATCATGACCAGCCGGGTCTCCTGTTCGATGCGTTTATCCCAGGCGTTCATGAGAGCGTCGGGTTTCTCCTTGCGCAGATAGGGGAGAATCGTGCGGGAATAGATTCCACTGATATTCATGGGAACTGACTCCCAGTCCTGGCTTTTTCCGAGCAGGTTCTCGAGGTAGTAGGCCCGGGCGAAGACGGATCCGGCGACGGACTGAGTGAGATTGCCGGTCGGCATTTCTTTGAGATAACTGAGCCCGTCGACAAAGGCCATGAGTGGTCCGAAAATCTCCGCCCTTTCTGCGGTCTCAGCGGCCTGGCAGCTCAGCGCGAGATATTTGAGTTGCTGCTGAAGCGATTCGATAAACTTGGGGTCGGTGACGCGTGCTTTTTGAGAATCCTCCCAGGCGCGAAAGTCCGATTCCGGTCGTCCCGCGCGGTCATATTCGACCATCTTGGTGCAATTGAGGTAGAGCTCGACGGCGGCTCTTGGGTCTGCTGATGCAGTCATGAAAGTCTGACCGGCCGAGGAGTTCCGCGTTGAAAGGTGGGTGTTCAGCGTCTCCTTCATGACCTTGAGGCGGGCCTTGAGGGATTCCATCGCCTCGGGCGTCATCGGATCGACGGCGCGGGAGACGTTCGTGAAAAAAACAAGGCAGAGAGCCAGTAATGAGAGAAAGCGGGATTTCATGGGGGTGAATCGTATCGGGAATCGCTTCCGAGGACAATCCTGAATTTGCGGAAGGCTGGAAGGCTCTTTCGCGCTATTCTTTCTCCCCAATGTCGACGGAAAATCCCCCGAATTCCGCCCATGAGGCCTGTTTCGGAGCCCAGGAGTGATCCGAGCCGCCGTAGAAGGTTTCAAAGTAGAGCGAATCGATCCCGAAGCTGTCGACGGTTCGCCATTCGAGGTCGGTGCGATGCACGACTTCCCGCTCGGGCGCGTTCTCGTCCTCACCGGTACGTATCCAGACCTGAAGTTTTCCGTTTTTCCGACCGGGATCGTTCATCGTCACCCGCATCCTCACCCTGATGTCGGTGTCCACGGGAAAACGAAAGTCACCGGGGAAGTCGACCCGGTCGCCGTATTTGTCCGGCTGGTTCTTGTGGTAAAGATAGGCTTCACCTTTTCCGTCGGCCCGCCACATGAGACGTGCGGAAAACCCGTTCGTGCCGTCGGCGGGACGCCCACCGCTGACATTCTCGGGGCCACCGCAAAGCCCCGGCAGCTTGCCGCCCTTGACCCATTCAAAGTCAGGGCTGAAGCGGACGGTATAGCGGAGTTCCGCCGATTCACGCGTGCCCACGGGGAAACGCCAGCCACAACCGCTTTTCTCAGGCCCGATCTCTCCGGGGCGGTAATCGACGCGCAACCTCAGGTGGCTGGCACGTTCCACGACGGAGACATTGCCCTCTTTAACTCCATCCTGCCAACCGCACCCCGGCCAGTCGTTTTTCCAGGCGGCAACAGTGTAGGGGCCTGCAGGTCCGGTCAGGTGAAGATTGATTCGATCTTCGGCGATTGCAGGGGAGATGAATGCCCCGATCAAAAATGCAAGACTCGTGAAGCGAAGTTGGCACATGGGCTCACGCTAGTGGCGACTGTCCTCTTTTCAAGCAGGGGTCAGGGGAGGCGCATTCCGGAAATATTGTCTTGGCTCTTCCCCTTTACTGTCTAAAAGTATGACTGATCATAGAGATTCTATCTCGTCATGCCGACTTTCCCTCCTCATCTCTGGCTGATGAGCGAGATACCTGACAGGGTGCTCGCCTCCTCGATCGTGGAGTCGTGGCCTGAAGTCGTCGAAATTCTTTCAAAACCCGGCTCCATCGCGATTCTTCTTGCGGGGCTCTTTGGACTGATTGTGGGCTGGCTTGTGAGGGGGCGGGACAGGTCTCCGGCGTCAACGGAGACCAAACCCGGCGCTGACGGGCTATCGGAGTTGGTGTGGCGCCATGAAAAACTGGTTCTGACGGAGCGTCAGCAGGCCGAAAAGCAGGGGCGTCTCGAAAGTTTTGCGGCTGGCATCTCGCCGCAACTTTCGTCGATCGGGATTCTCATACGGTTGAGGCACTTTATGCTCACGGAGGGATTTCGTGAAGCGAGGCAGAAGGTGGGAACGGATCTTTCCCGGATGGTTGCGGTGCGGGACCGTCTTGCAAGCATCACGGGACTGGAGGAGCGGGAGACGGGAGCGGTTGAGGCCTGCCGGAATATGGCGGAATCCCAGTGTCTCCTGCTCGATTCGGTGCGGGAGGAACTTCGCGATTTGGCGGATGAGGCCTTGCGGATCGGGGAGCGCGTCCTTACCAGGAGCGAGATTTCAGATGAGGGAAATGAGCTGAGACGTGAATTGATGAACCTGAAAGGCCGGGTGCTCACCCTTCCTCAGGGGTGGTTGACGTCCACAGAGGCGCTCGATGATCAGATTCGCAGCCTGCTTGCTCCCGTGAACAGCGGAGAGCTAGAGGCGGTGCGGAACATTCTCCTGATTGACGGTTCGATGACGGCCTCCCTTTCCGGGTCCGGCGGGATCGATCTTCCCGGATTAATCTCCGGGGCGATGGCCGCACTTGAGTTGGCGGAGGAACCTCAGTCACGCGTGGAAACGGGTCCCGATGTTTCGGAAGAGGTGGCAATGGAGGAAGCCGCAGTTCAGCTTTCCGAATTCTCCGAGGTTCCTTTCTTCGACGGGACACCGGGCGACGGGACACCGGTTGACGGGCCTCTGACCGAAGAGGCAACTTCCGGGGATGAGTCGGCGACCTTGACTCCCGATACGGAATTCCGCGCTCCGGCAGAGTTTGAGAAAGCGCCGCTTCGAATTGGACGAGGGTTTCGCGACCTTACCCGGGAGGAGGTCTTGACCGTATCGACAGGCTCTGCGGAGAAAGCAGGAGCGGAATCACCGCAGGCGGATGAAAGTCGCTCACTGATCCTCTTTTGTTCCAACAACGTGGAGTTGTGGGGCAAAGACATCTATCGCGGAGCGCACTGCCGGGCCCGCCCGGTGACTGATTTCCCAGCCTGGGCTCAATGGATCTCGATCAAACGGCTCGATACCGGGGAAAGGGTGTTCGCTCCGGTCCGGACCGCCAGCCTCTTTAACGGGCAGACGAGTGACCCGGTGGGGTTCAATGGAACCAATGAACTCTTTTATGGTGCCCGGCATTTGGGGATTTTCTCGGACAAGTGTCCCAACGAGGTGGAGACCCGTTTCACTTACGGCGGCTGGGGATTCGGGCATCGCGCTCACGAGACTGCTCCCGATGTCGAGCAGTTGCAGGCCGCCGGGTGGGAAGGACGCGAAATCCCGGCCGATACGGTATTTGAGATCGTGATCCATGAAGAGCTTCCCGCGCTCGGCAGTCAGGACCGGACCCTTGAGGGCGGAGGGCTGAACGGGAAGCATTAAGAGGTCTCCCGGTTCTTCTGGGATGGATTTCTTCCCTATGGAAATACGGGCTGGAGTCGTTTACAATGGCATATCGCCAAGACTTCCGACAATCCCCTGATACCCAACTTCGAGATCCTCGGCCGAATCGGCGGAGGAGCTTACGGAGAGGTCTATCTTGCCCGCTCCGTGACCGGCATGTATCGCGCCGTGAAAGTGGTGCGGCGCGAGGATTTTGAATACGAAAGGACCTTCGAGCGTGAATTTGAAGGCATCCAGCGGTACGAGAAAGTCTCGCAGAATCATCCCGGCCTGGTTGATGTGCTTCACGTGGGACGCGACGATGCCGCCGGCCATTATTATTATGTGATGGAGCTGGCCGATGAGGAAGGCGGAGAGCATCACGAGATCGACGTCGACACCTACAAGCCGCGCACCCTCTCTTCGGATCTGCGGCGCAAACGGACACGCAGCGTGCGGGAGTGTGTCGACCTCGGCATGTCCATGGCGGGGGCCCTTGGTCATCTTCACCACGCGGGCCTGACCCATCGCGACGTCAAGCCCTCCAACATCATTTTTGTCAAAGGAATGCCGAAGCTGGCCGACGTCGGGCTGGTGGCGAGCACAGGACAGCGAACCTTTGTCGGAACGGAAGGCTATGTGCCGCCGGAGGGCCCGGGAACGAGTTCGGCCGACCTATATTCGCTGGCGATGGTGCTCTACGAGATGCACACGGGCAAAGATCGTCTCGATTTCCCGGAATTGCCGACCAACATGGAGATCCCCCCGACGGTGAACCGGGATGAGTGGCGGGCCCTCAATTCCGTGATCTGCCGCGCCGGGTCGCCCGACCCGCGCAAGCGGTTTGAGTCCGCGCATAGTCTGGCCCGTGCGCTTCAGAGTGTCTGTGCGGAAACGAGTTCCGTAAAGACCGGCGGGAAGCAGCAGCCGCTCACCGCGGTGATGGGCGGCGTATTTGCCCTCGTGCTCCTTTCGGCGGTTGGTTTTGGTGCCTACTGGCTTTGGCGGGACAATCAGACTTTTGTCGACAAGCACGGGCCCCTTCTTGTCGAGAACGGGGATGTGACGACAAAGGGAAACCGTCAGGTCATGCGTCCCAAGATTCCGATTCAGGAGATCGTCGTCGAGAGCGGGGACAAAGAGACCGGTCCGGATCCATTGTCCGAAGGCGTACCCTTGAAGACAAAGGGCAAGGGAGACGGATTCAGCCTGGTCGACTCCCCTGACAAAACGGGGATTGAGAAAGAGGTGGTTATCCGTGACGACGTGGCCGTGAAACCTGATCCGAAAAAGGAGGAGGAAGCGGCATTAATGAAAGAAACGGTCGTCGAGGGTGACAAGCCCGCCGAAGTAAAACCATCGGTGATTGTGGCCAATCCGCTCGAAAACCAGATCACCCAGGGCCAGGTCAAGATCATGAGTCAGCCCGGCGCGGCCTCGGTGTGGTCGGGCGGAGAGGAAATTGGAATTACCGGGGACAAGCTTCTCGATATCAACGTCGGCCCGGTCGAGATCACCCTGAAAAGGGAGGGCTATCAGGACTATGTCTATCGGGGAGAGATTCGGGAGGGAACCCAGGTTATTACCGCGACGCTGCTTCCTGATCGCGGGCCGATTCCCGGCAACCCGTGGATTAACTCGCTCGGGATGGAGTTTCTCCCTGTCGAGGGAAGTCGCTACATCTCGCGGGATGAGGTATCGATCACCCTTTTTGACCAGTTTCTGAGTGAGACGGGGAAAGAAATTCCCCGTGCGGGGGTCAACGGGATCGTCCAGGTCTCCGGAGAGCCCGCGCTCTGGGAGTTCTGCGACTGGTTGACGGACAAGGACCGGGCTACAGGCCATCTCGGATCAAAGCGCTATTACCGCCCGCGACGGAACCTGGATGATGCGAGAAAGAACTCCTTTTTCTGCTCGCTTGAGGAGGGCTTCGGCACTCTCATTCTGAACACCGATCCTCCCGGGGCCAAGATTTACCGTCGGGGTGTCTATCTCGATGAAACTCCTGCCGTACTGAATGGTCTGCGGCTCGGCGCGTTTGAACTGGAGCTCTTCAAACCCGGATATGAAGTGGCCGTGGCAATGGGAGACCTCGCCAGCAGCGAGGCGCAGGATTTGATCGTGGAAATGGAACGCGACGCCTCTGTTGTCTTCGGGGAGCGCTGGATCAACAGCCAGGGCATGGACCTTGTGCCATTTGAGAATCTTCAGGTCGCGGCCTTTGAGACGCCTTTGCGGGCCTATGGGGAGTTTCTTTCCGACGGAGTTCCGCTGGCTCTCGCTGCGGCGCCGATTGCCGGTGGACTGAATCATCCCGCGACCGGGGTGAGCTACGCGGAAGCGGTTGCCTTCTGTGACTGGCTGACTCGAAAAGAGCGGGCGCTGAATTTGATCCGGCCATGGCAGAAGTACCGGCTCCCCTCCGATCTCGAATGGAGCCGCATGGCGGGACTGATGGCGGAGCAGGGAAACACTCCCGAGGCTCGCAATCGTCCCGGGAGCCTCACTTTCCCGTGGGGCACAGACTGGCCGCCTCCTCCGGGAGCCGGGAATTATGCCGACATGGCGGCGTCGATCTATTTCGGGAGAAATGTAATCGAGGGTTACACCGATGGATTTGACAGGACCTCCCCGTCGGGAAGTTTTGCCGCTTCGGCAGCCGGGATTTCCGACCTCAGCGGCAATGTCTGGGAATGGGTGTTGGACCCCTTTACCGATGGTCTCGACGGGCTGCAGGTCGTGCGCGGCGGTGGATGGAATTCGTCGGATAAGGAAGTGCTTTCGATCGGCTACCGGAACCCCGTCCCGGCTTCGGCAAAGGAGGAGTTCTACGGCTTCCGCTACGTTCTTGAGGACGCGGGCAGTTCAGATTGAATCCGGTTGAAATTCGGCCGGTGGTTTCGATACTGCGTCATGCCAAGAACACCCGTCGCCGAGATCCTGCGAAGCGAAACTCCACCCGGAGCAGTCACCGTCATGGGATGGGTCCGGACGAAGCGTGATTCGAAGGCTTTCTCTTTTCTGGAGATCAATGACGGGAGCTGTCTGTCCAATCTACAGGTGGTGGTGGACGCGGCCATCGCCGGGTATGATGAAGCGGTGGTCCCGGCGAGGACGGGGGCTTCCCTGGTGATCCAGGGAAACATCGTCGAGTCACTCGGCAAGGGACAACGGTGGGAGCTCCAGGCGTCAAAGGTCGAATTGCTCGGAGGTGCCCCGGAGGATTATCCGCTTCAGAAAAAGGGTCATTCGATGGAGTTCATGCGATCCATCGCCCACCTGCGACCGAGGTCGAATCTCTTTGGCGCGGTCTTTCGCGTCCGTAGCCGGATGGCCTACGCGATCCATCGCTTTTTCCAGGAAAGGGGATTTGTTTATGTGCACACCCCCATCATCACGGCGTCCGACTGTGAGGGAGCCGGGGAGATGTTCCGTGTCGTGACGATGGACGGGGAAGTGGTGAAGACCGGGGATGAGGAGTTCTTTGCCAAACCCACCTACCTCACCGTGAGCGGACAGCTCGAGGGGGAGACTTTCGCCTGTGCTCTTTCTAACATCTACACCTTCGGGCCGACCTTCCGGGCGGAGAACTCGCACACCTCGCGTCATGCCTCGGAATTCTGGATGATCGAACCCGAGATGGCCTTCTGTGATCTCATGGCCGACATGGATTTGGCCGAGGCCATGATCAAATACCTCGTCTCCGATGCGCTCGAAACCTGCATTGAGGATCTCGGCTTTTTTAATCAGTTCATCGACAAGGGGCTCATCGAACGCCTCGAATTCGTGAGGGATCGTTCCTTTGAACGCGTCACCTACACCGAGGCGGTCGAGTTGCTTAAGGCGAGCGGGGAAAGCTTTGAGTATCCCGTCGAGTACGGGCTCAATCTCCAGTCCGAGCATGAGCGCTACCTGACCGAGAAACATTTCCGCTGCCCGACAACGGTTTACAATTACCCGAAGGAGATCAAACCCTTCTATATGCGCAAAAACGAGGATGGAAAGACCGTTGCAGCGATGGATTTGCTCGTTCCCGGAATTGGCGAGATCGTGGGCGGCAGTCAGCGGGAGGAGCGCCTTGAGGTGCTCCTCGCCAACCTCAAGGATCACGGACTGGAGGAATCCGGTTACGGCTGGTATGTCGATCTGCGTCGCTACGGGACCGTTCCGCACGCCGGATTCGGGCTGGGCTTCGAGCGACTGCTCATGTTCGTGACCGGTGTCGCGAACATCCGCGATGTCATTCCCTTCCCGAGAACCCCGGGAGTGGCGGATTTCTGAATTGGGAAGGAGCGTTGTCTCCCGGGAGCCTGTCGGAGTTCGCACAGGTTTCGCGGCGGACCCAGGGCTTGACTTCGGGAGCGGAATTTGGAGAATCGAAGGTGTTCATTAGAAACATGCTTGAAACTGTTCATTCGAACGGTTAGCGTCCGATTCGTCCACAGGAATTTGTGTACGAATCGGATTCGTACACAAATTCCTGTGGCTAAACAACGTTCGCTAATGAAAAAACCACCTCAAGACTATATCGATTACGCTGACGAGCGGCGAATCATGATAACCTCCACTGATGATATCGGAGGAGATCTGACAAGTGTGTTCGTAATTTCGGTCCCCGGCGACGTCGTAACAAATCCTCAAGATGTTATCGAACTACTTCTTGAGCCCGTTTACGGAACCGACGGATACTCGATAAGAGACACGAGGACGATTACAGAGTGCGGAGCGAGCGGTGCAATACACGAAGTGATTCTCTCGATTATTGGTGGTATTACCGAAGGTATTACAACTCATGTTTTGGACCGGGTTCGTTCGTGGATGGAGTATGTGGATCGCCAAGACATTTCGCTCCCGGGATATGATGAGAACTGTCAGATCTCGCAAACTCAAGAGATCTTGAAGCGGCAATTTCGTTCTCACGGGGAACTGACTGTAGTTGATCGAAGGGATTCGGCGGATGAGCTTAGTTTGGTGATCCGCGACTCTTCTGATGTCCGATGGGATTGTAAGCTTGATCGAATCACGGGCGCGATATCGATTTCGTTGCGACATCGGTAAAGCGGCAGCGAACAAGCCGGCGATGGACAAGCCCGATCCCGCTTCGAGTTGATTGACTTCCCTGATTCGAAACTTTATTCTGCCATCGAGGTCGCGCTCCCGGATCGGGCTGCCATGCCTCATCGTAGGCCAGGAAAATGAAAACCCGATTTGCAAGAATGATGTTCCTTCTCGCGTCGGTCGGGATTCTTGCGATCATCTTTCTGCTCCGTCGCCCGAACCCGGACGAGCCAGTGTTCTGGTGTCTGATCGTTCCAGCCGTTGCAGCAAATATCGGATACAGGATTCTCTCGACGCGGGAGAACCGCGGATATCAGGAGCGATCGGACAACTGGATCGAGGATGTCCGGAAATTGGTTGGTGACGAAGACCTCCGTGTTACGATCGAGCGGGATCCACACTTCGCCGATTACGGCCTCGAGGAGCGGGAGCAAATTCTTTGCGCTCTGCGTCGACACCCACGCTTGCAGAGGACCTTAGACGCAGCGTTGATCGAAACAGGGCTCGATGTCCGTGAAGGATGAAGCAACCGACCGAAGAGCCTATCAAGCCGGCGCGCTCAACCCGATACCGTCCCGAGTTGCTTGACTTCCGTGGCTCGATTTCATACCCTGCCATCGTGTCCGCGCCCCCGGTATCGGGCGAGCGGCCTCTACGTTCGCTCTTTAAATGAAGCCTATGATTGGAATGTCCTTAGTTCCCCCGATTTCGCCGCTGGCAGAGATTTGTCTCCTTCTATCATTGGCTTCGATCATTTTCTCCTTCGCAATATTTTATTCCTGTAGAGCGAGACCAGCTGCAAAACTTTCAAACGGTCGTGTGCCGATAATCCCAGCCATCCCGGCGGTAGTTTTCGGAGCTTTGATACTGACCGCCCGTCTTCTAAATGCGTCCTGGATAATCGACGATCACGATCTTGGCCCCATATTTATCTTCACCGAAGTTCTCGGAGTTCCAATACTGCTCGCTATTCTCGCTGTGGTGGCCCTAGTGCTTTCTGTCCGGGCATTGAAGGTCGCGCAGCCTATTCGTGCAACCGGGCAGGCTAATGAGAGCGAACAAAACGCGGCTGGACAACCCGCTACCCGACCCTTGTCGAAATGACTTTTCTGACTTCAAACTTCAACCCTGTGTCGACGTGGCGCTCCCGGTAGCGGGTCGCCAGCGCTTCGACGTTCGCGAAGAAATTAATCCAATGAAAAGACTGGCCACCGTATCGGCGTTGATTTTTCTCTTTTCCATTGCTGGCTGCGCATTCTCAGTTTGGGAACTCGGGCGATTTAGGAAAGAGACCGATAGCTTCTCGGGCTATTTCGAAGCATTCGTCCGAGGCGCCTTCGGTGATCCTCTCGGAGCCGCAATCGATTATCGCGATGGTATCGAGTTTCGAGAATTGGTAGTGAACATGTTCAGTGTCTTTTCTTTATTGGCGCTAATAGTTACTCTGATTTCCTTGTATTTGATTCATCGCAGGTCTGGAAAGCCTATGAAGGAAAGGATACGCAGCTCCCAAACAAGCCGTGCAAGCATCGAATACCGAGATCGCTAACAAATCGCGACAGGGAAGGGCTTGCAGCCCTCCCCTGCGCTCTACGTTCGGCGAGAAAACTACACCCATGAAACCTCAAGAAATCCTCACGATTCTATTCTTCGTGTCCTCCATCTCTTTGCGATCGGAAGACTCTAAACCAAAAGTCGAGCCTTCTCAGAAGGTTTACGCTATATATTCATCCTCAAGATCTTCTTATGTTTTGACGGACATTGAAACCGCCGAATTTCATGGAATCGAGTGCCTCAAAGGTAGGCATATTGATTTGAGCTGGATCAAGGACCGGATCTGCTATCTTCCCGTGACCACAATCTCAATGATTATTGAATATGATTCGCTGGACGACTACAAGAACTCGATGAGAGAAACTACTGAAGACAGGCTCAAATGAATCTCATGAATACCGCAAGCTAGCCATATGCCGAACAAGCCGAGCCACTCAAGCCCTGACAGTATCGAGTCGAAATGGCTTTTCTGATTTACGAGTCTTATTCACATTCAACCTGCGCTCTTTGTCAGGGCAGAGTGCTCTAAGACGTTCGGGCGAGAAATAGAATATGTCTCTGGATTGGATAGCTTTCTCAGTTGCGGCCGGTATCGGAATCCTCTGGATGTTCGTAAAGCCGGCGATTCAGCGTCGCTCAGAAATCCGGAAATATGGGCAGGAACTCGGTGAGCCATTTGCCGCCGAAGTGCTCTACCAAGGAGACGCGGTGGCAGACCTTTCTGATCGGGACTTTGTCGAGATGTTCTGGCGCGAATACCGGATCGACCCGCGTTCGGCTGAAGCAAAAGAAGTAATCGAGAATGATGATCTTTGGGATGAATGCGCATTTGATTTTAGAGACCCGGCGACCGGTAATCTTTGCTCATCTGGATTCGTCGGAGGGAGAAGGCCGTTCATTCGCGATGGCAAGATTTTATTGAGGGCGCTATACTTCGGAGGTTCCGAATGACCGACGAAGCCCGAACAAAACGCGGCTGGACAACCCGCTACCCCGCCCCGAGTCGGAATGATCCCCGTAACTCAAACCCTCAACCCCGTTGCGGCTTGGCGCTCCCGGTAGCGGGTTGCCAGCGCTCGACGTTAGCATCATGAAAAGGCGGAAGACAATCATCACCCTTTTTGCGATCTTACTTGTCGCGTGGATCTCTACGCCATTCGTCGTTCAGGGAACTTATGGGAGTGCGAAGACGGCTGGTGAGTTCGGGGATCTATTTGGATCCATCAACGCGCTCTTCTCCGCATTGGCCCTCCTCTCGGTTGTTTATGCAATTTTCCTACAAATGGATGAACTGAAGCTCCAGCGCGAGGAGCTGGAAACAAGCCGGAAGGAATTATCGAACCAGACGAAGATTATTTCCGCACAGTTGGAAACAATGAATCAGGCGTTGCACTTCGAACGGACGATTGAGTTCCAGAAAGCCGAGCCCTTCTTTCGGGCGAACGGAGGCGGATCGAATACTGATTACCACCATGTTCATATTCTGAACGACGGCGCGTCAGTGGCAGATGTCCGTTTCGTTGTCCCAGATTGTGTGGAGGTTTCACGAGAAATTTCCTACTGGGATGCAGGAGCGAAACAGAAGCTTTCCTATCCTCGGAATTCCGAAGACGACATTACGGTTGAAATTGTGTATACCAATAAGGTTTCCGGGGAGCGCCGACGTCGATTCACAGTCCCGAACGGAAAGTGCGCCTTGAATGAAATCGGATGCTAACAAGGCGTCGACCTCGACACCTGACTCGCCTCAAGTCAAAAAACCTTATGACCATTCAACCTTCAACCCAGAAGTCGGAGCGCGCCCACCGTCAGGTGTGAGATGACTTTAACGTTGCTATGGCGGTACACACTCACCATGAACCCGGAAGCTGCCCAAGATTTCATCAACGCTTGCGTCGACGGCAATCTACCGGCAGTGAAACGCTTCCTTACCGAAGGTTTCGCGGTGGACACAGCCAATAAAGTCAATTTCACGCCTCTAATGGCCGCAGCCAGAAGTTACCGTGTCGATGTCGTTGCCTTTCTTTTAGAGTCTGGCGCGGACATTCACCGAAGCGACATCTACGGGAACACTCCCCTTCATGTCGCGGTTGGTGAGGCTTCTACCACTCCCGAGAAGCAAGCAGAGTGTGTCCACCTTATTCTGAAGCGGGGGGCAGTCGTAGACGCTCAGGACCAGAGCGGCTGCACACCACTTATGAGTGCGGCGTGGTTCGGTTGCTTGCCTGCGGTTCACCACCTTTTGGGACGGGGGGCGAGCGTTAGACTGCGCGACCAGCAGGGACGGACCGCTGAAGATTTAGCGCGTGCGCGCAGTCATCCCGAGATCGTCGAACTTTTAGCTACCCACGCCTCACGATGAAACCGAACCACGCAACGCCTAACCAGGGTCGGCAGGCAACGGCTTCGCCGTCGCCTGCGACCTAACGTTAGCTTCAAAAAATGGGCCAAATTCAGTTCCAGATTGGAGGGAGTGAACATGTTCGAGTCAATCTTCCGAGCAAAGCGCCCGGAGACCGAAACACTTTCAAAGGACGGGCGGTACTCAAGGCCACAAAACTTTCATGTTCAGTTGACGTATCGATATCGAGATCTGATCTGTATACCTTTTTTGACCAGATTAGAGTCGTGCACGAGCAACTTTTCGGTTCTTTCGTTCTGCGATCGAAGGATTCGCGATTTATCCTTAACGGCAAAGCAGGCCCGAAAGGAACTATTCAGATTGATGCTGAATTCTCGGGATTTGAATTCAGCCAGCCTGAGAACATTGAATGGTCGGCTTCAGCATCTTTCTTCTGCTATCCACACGAAATCGAAAAAGTCGCATCGCTTTCCGCAACCGAACAAAGCTAACAAACCGGCGATGGACAAGCCCGATCCCGCTTCGAGTTAATTGCCATCCCTATTCGAATCCTTATCCTCCCATTGAGGCCGCGCTCCCGGATCGGGCTGCCATGCCTCGACGTTCAGTCCTTCAGCCCTTCCATCACGGGCACAAGACAAAAGAGGGTGCGCTGGCTCGAACCCCCGGTGCCGAGTGAGGCACCTTTGCGCATTTCGTAGACACTTCCGTCCTCACAAAGGATGATCAACTCGCCCCGGGGACTGGTGCGCAGGGCGCTGAATTTCTCCTGGCCGAGTCGGCCGATATCGACCCGGGAGACTTTGCTGCCGGTCGGCGACTCGAGATCAGACCGAAGAGCCATGATCTGGCCGTCGTGACTGGCAAAGAGGGTGTTCCCGGCCAGCGAGGGAAAGCTTTCACCTCGGTAGACGACACTGCCCGTGGTTCGTGCCGCGATCCCTGACTTGAGATCGATCGCGACGGCCGGAGGAGTCACGATCTCCGCCAGCTGAGCCCGCATCGCGGAACTCAGCTTGGCTGAATCGACCGCAATATCCCAGCCGAAATGCTCGCCGCCCATCTGGCTGAAGTTGATCTCCTCCTCCCCGAGATAGCCGCTTTCGCTGATGCAAAGGCTGCGGCGGAAGGGGTCAAAAGAAAGGCTGTGGGGAGCCCGCAGGCCGAAGGCCCAGAGTTCGGGCAGGGCTTCGGTCACGAGGCGGAAAGGATTGCCCTCCGGAATTCCGTAGGAGCCGTTGAGCGAATCATTGCCCACAGGATCGATGCGCAGGACTTTCCCGAAGGCATTGGTGAGCGAAGAGGCATTGCGCGACGGGCTCTTGCGCCCCACTTCAGCGGAGGCTCCGTCACCCACGCCCACATAGAGAAGGCCGGAGGGGTCAAAGGTCAATCCGCTCAGGTTGTTTTCCGCGCCCGGCTGGCTGAAACGCATCAGCTCGCGCTTTTCGCCCCGGAAGGTGAGCAGGAGAGGATCCTCGACGGTGTATTCATAGAGCACATCCTGGTGATGTTCCTTTCCACCGCCGAACTCAGGGATGAAGTCCGCGCTTCCCGCGCCCGACTTTTCGGCGGCGATGACATAGAAACGTCCATAGCCCGGTTTCTCCTTGAGGTGAAAATCGGGGTGCAGAGCCAGACTGGAAAAGCCCAGGGCGGGATCGATCTCAAAATGCCCGAGACTGGTGTAGGGAGTCGCGCTGGTTCCTCCGCCGGCTTCGGGAGCGACTCTGACGATGTCGCCATTTTTCTGGAGGATAAAACATACCCCGAGGGCGTCTCCGGCGAAATCAACGGGGGATTCGGTCTTCGCGAGGAGAAAGGCCTCGGCGTCGATGACGATTTCATCCTGAAGGGTAAGGGGGACGGAGTCGAGCGACGAACCGTCGGCTGGCTTCTCGTCGGCTCCCAGCTGTTGCACCACCAGGTAGCTGACCATCCCGACGCTGATGGAGAGAATAAAAAGACTGAGCCGGGAGGCGAGCGAAAGCAGGAATCTTTTCATAAAATCGGAGTGCAAAGCAGCGGTTGTTCTGAATTGTCATAATTAATAATTGTTTTTGATAAAAATTGCAAGAATGAAAGCAGAAATACCATCATTCTCATTCCTGAGAAAAAGCTCCTGATTTACAAGCTTGGGGAAATTCGAGAGAATGATCCGATGAACGGTGTATTCGACTCGGAGGAACTGACCCGGTATTTCGAAGACGGGTATGTCATCAAGCGCGGTCTCTTTTCCGCGGAGGAGATCTCCCTGCTCGGTGCGGCGGCGCATGGAGACCACGCCCTCGACCAGGCGGCAGTGGCGCGCGACGACGGAGCGGGGAACAAGGTCCGTCTCTCACTCTGGAATCATCCCGGCGATGGAATCTACGGAATGTTGGCCCGATGCCGGCGCATGGTCGACTCGGTTGAGCAGCTTCTCGGCGGCGAAGTCTATCACTACCACTCGAAGATGATCCTCAAGGACGCCCGCACCGGCGGAGCCTGGGCCTGGCATCAGGACTATGGATATTGGTATCAGAACGGCCTCCTTTTCCCCGATCTCTGCAGCGTCATGATCGCTGTGGACGCGGCGACGAAAGAAAATGGCTGCCTTGAGGTCTTGAAAGGTTCCCACCGCATGGGCCGGATCAATCACGTGCTCTCGGGTGATCAGGCCGGGGCGGATCTTGAACGGGTGACCGAAGCGGAGAAGCGCCTCGAAAAGATCTACTGCGAGATGGCACCGGGGGACACGGTCTTTTTCCACGCCAATACCTTGCATTGCTCAGGGCCGAATCGCTCCGAGAACCCGCGCTGGGCGATGATCTGCTGTTATAACTCGGCGGCGAACGATCCTTATAAGGAGTCACATCATCCGGGATATACTCCTTTAGAAAAAGTGGATGACTCCGAGGTCCTTCGGGTCGGGCAAGCCGGGGGAGATTCGCGTGGGGTCGAGTTCGCGAACTTGAAGGATAAGGATCTCAGTGCGAGGACGCTGGCAGAGTCACGGGAGAGCGGGAGCTGAATGGGAGAATGGGGGATTGTTGATCCCGTCCCGGTGAATTTGCGGATGGCGCTTCGGCACGCGCAAGACCGTCGAACTCTAGATTCCCGAACGGCCGCCGCCCGCAATGAACGGATTGACCACCAACACTCCGTTATACTGCTGTCCCGGTGAGTGAAAATTTCCCGGGCGATCGCAGTTTTTGCCGACTCCGGGGGCTCCAGGTCGAGGAATTAAATCAGGATTTTCGTATCAACGAAGCGCATCACGGTCGTGGAGGTCGGCGCGGGAGAGATTGAGGGCGGGGCTGAGCCCCAAGCGGCGTGCGTTGAGTTCGGCGCGGAGTTCCTCTTCTTCGCGGGCGAGGCGCACGAACTCAGTTTCCTCCTTGTCCCGGCCCGTGAGGCTGTTCAGATAGCGCTTCACCAGAGCGGAAACGGACGTGGATTGTTCCGCCGCCCGAATGCGCGCGAGCCGGTAAACTTCGTCATCAACGCTAACGGTGATGTTCTTCATGCCATTTTCACGGTTCCAAAGTTTCACAGTATTTTCAAGAACGGGATTCGGCGCGAGGAGCTAGGGTTAGAAACCGGCCAGGCGAAGAGTTGCGGCGCTTGTGATTGAGGCCATGAATTCAGGACAGGCCCTACGGTTCCCTTCTCTATAGCCGAAACCGCCACGGCAGCAGAGCCTCAAACCGGATCACTTCCCCGAGCAGGCTCCCGTCTTCGTCGTTTCCGCCATCGAGCAGCACGATCAGATCCGGCGTCGCGAACTCGCTCATGACCTGTCGGCAAAGACCGCAGGGAGTCCTCATATCCATGGCTGAGCCCGCTGCGGCATCGGTCGACACCGCGATCACTTCTAGCTTTCGCCGGCCGGTCGCGACGGCCGTGGCTATGGCAGTGCGCTCGGCGCAGAGAGTGCCACCGTAGCTGGCGTTCTCGACATTCGTTCCCGAAAACAGCTCCCCATCCATTAGAAGAGCGGCGCCGACCCGGAATTTCGAGTAGGGAGCATACGCGTTCTCCCGCGCGAGCCTCGCGCGAATGAGGAGATCGGCGAAACTGCCGCTCCGGGCGGCGAACTCGTCCACATTATCAAAGCCGAAACACCGCCACCGGGTTCCGGAAGACTCAAAGAGAAGCGGGGGAGGTGTTTCCATGACCGCGTTTCTATTCACCCATGACATTCTCAACGAGGATGCTCTGCACCACCGAAAACAGTTCATACTGGGCGATCAGGAGCATGCGCTCTTCGTTGTAGCCCGGCATTCCGGGGGACATCGCCATAAATCGCTCCTCGGCTCCGGCAATGTCGTATTCCTCATTCATGAGAAGGCGGGCCTGGTTGAGGGTGCTGTACCAGAACTCGGTGTGATCGAGCGGGACCTCGATCCGGTAGAGTTCCGGAAAATCGAATTCAAACTCCGCCGCTCCTTCCTCGTCCGATATGTCTCCCTCGAAAAAATCCTCGATGGAGAGCAGGCGGCAGTTTTTCAGGTCCTTCTCCACGGCGAATCGGGCCTGGGCAAAGGCCTCTTCAAGTTCGGGGCGGATGAGTTCGTCCCAGTCCTCGACCTGCATCAGGGTACTTTCATCGGCGATGACTTCTTCGGCGAGAGGAGAGGGGTAAAGTCGCTCCTTCGCCGCCGGATGATAATGGCGCCCCGAGGCGATATCCGGGAGCTCCCTGATTAACTGCCATTCCGAAGGAGAGAGGGCGTCGAGCATCCAGGACTCGTCTGATAGAATAAAGCGCATTTTGTGGTCGGACCGGGACCTTACAAGAATCTTGAACGAGGCGGTCCTTTGATTGTTCGAAGATACGGAAAGGTAACAGGGACTCCAGAAAAATAAGCTGGTTTATCTCTTCGTCTCATTGGATAATGCGGCCAGCTGATTTCGACTCAGGTTTGAAATTAAGCTCAAATTTACAATTCGAGATTGCGAAATTAGAAAAATATGCGACTAATACTCACAAAATTTTGCGGAGTTAGAGGCTATTTTACCTAATAATTATGAAAAATTTAATTAAAGGGTTGAACAAACCTCTTGGATAGTGTTAAATTACTATCACTTCCATAATTACCAAAATCGCAAGGAGGTCATATCATGCAAATTACAGAAGACAAAACAATCGAGGTCGAGCAAAACGCAGACCGCCTGGCAGACTTCATCATGTTTGCCCAGCGCTCGTTTCTACTCGACCTGTCGAAAGAACTGAACAAGGGGAACATTTCCTACGCACAGTTTTTCCTGCTGGGTTACCTGGCCAATGAGGACTACCTGACGATGACCGACATCTCTAAAAAGATGGGTCATTCAACGGCAGCCGCAACCGGCCTCGTCGACCGACTTGAGAAACTGGGCTACGTCCAGCGGCTCCACGCCGCCGATGACCGCCGCAAAGTGATGGTTCAAATCACTCGCAAGGGCATCGAAATGGTCAGCCGCCTCCGCAACGCTATTGCCGACAGCATCTCCATGGTGATGGCTGCTCAGGAAAGCGGAACGGACGAAGCTGTCCAACCCATCTACTCGCAACTGAGAGAGTTCATCGCCTCCCGCTAAGCCTTTCCTCCGGCGGGGTGCTCTTCCGGCCCCGTCAGACACGAAACACACCAGTCAGGCTGACCGGAAAGTAATAAACCATACTCTGAAGCGATTTTGAGAACGCTCCCGCCACAAACGGGAGCGTTTTTGTTGGGGCGTTTCTCTCCCTTGAGAGGGATAAAATGAGTTGGAGAGGCGGCTTGGCCGGAATCACGGGCTGAGCCGATCGATCTTCCAGGCTCCTTCGGCCGTGCGCTGGTAAAGGAAGCGGTCGTGCTTTCGTCCCGGTTGCCCCTGCCAGAATTCGACACTCTCGGGAACAATCCGGTAACCGCCCCAGAACTCCGGTAGGGGGACGCAGTCGGCCGCTCCGGTATCAGGGTAACGGGTTTCAAATTCCGCCGCCCGATCGTCGAGCCATTTCCGGTCCGGGATGACGGTGCTTTGCTGCGAGGCCCAGGCTCCGATGCGGCTCGCGTAGGGACGGGAAAAAAAGTAGGCCTGCGAATCCTCCCGCGAAGTTTTCTCCACCCGGCCCCGGACGTGGACCTGCCGTTCGAGTTCTTTCCAGAGAAAAAGCAGCGCGGCGACGGGGGAGGCCTCCAGTTCCCGGCCTTTGCGGCTGGTGTAGTTGGTGTAAATCGTCACCCCGGCCTCGCTGAAGTCCTTCATCAGGAGGGTGCGGGAGGTCGGCAGGCCGTCGAGCCCGATGGTCGAGAGGGTCAGGGCATTCGGTTCGCGCAGGCCTGACTCCACCGCCTCCGCAAACCACGAGGCGAACTGGCGGATCGGTGAATCGGCGAGATCCGCACGGGAGAGAGTCGCGGAGTGATACTCGCAACGGAGTTCGGCGATGCTGGTGGAGGCGGGGTCGGTCATAGGGGTAGAGGGCGGAATTGGATCAGCAAAGAACGATCTAGCGCGTCTTTCCTTTTAGATTACGAAACCTGAATCGACTGACACGTCAAATTTTCCGGTTGAACGATGAATTGGTCCGATGTCTGATGAACGGAATGCTAAGCGGGACCGGCAATCTGGACGAGCGGCTTGAACGCATTCTCTTCGATCAGGCGAAGATACGTGATTGCATTGCGGAGATGGGATCCCGGATCACGGATGATTATGCCGGCGGGTCTCTCACCATTGTGGCGGTGCTCCAGGGAGGGGTGCTTTTCCTCGCGGACCTGATTCGTGAGATTCGCCTGCCTTTGCGGATGGATTCCATCTCGGTCGCGAGCTACCACGGGGGGACTTCCAGCTCCGGAACGGTGACGTTTCATCAAAATCGCCTTCCTGACGTGGAAGGCCGCGATGTCCTCGTTCTTGATGATATTCTCGATTCGGGCCGGACTCTGGCGGCGATCATGGGTCGAATTCAGGAGGACTGCCGGCCCCGGAGTGTTCGCTCAGCCGTGCTGCTTTCCAAAAAAGTAAACCGCGCCGTCCCCATCGAGGCGGATTACACCGGGTTTGAGATCGGTGACGAGTTTGTTGTCGGCTACGGACTCGATTATCAGGGTGAATACCGGAACCTGCCCGTGATCGGGGTCTTGAGAAAGGAGTGGATTCTTCCGGAATCATGACCGCAACGGTTCTTTTCTTCTCGGTTCTCCGCGATCTGGTCGGTGCGGAAAGCCTCAGGATCACTCTTGATTCGGGTCAGGTGACGATGGGAGCGCTCCTCGGCTCTCTATATCGCGACTATCCCGCGTTGCAGGGCTGGGACAGCCGCCTCCTTCTGGCGATCAATGCGGAGTTTGCGACTCGCGATGACCTCGTGAACGACGGGGACGAGATCGCCCTGATGCCACCGGTGCAGGGAGGGTGAAATGGGGGAGCACCTGAATTGGTGTTTACATCGACTGCTCTCTCATTAACACTTCACCTCAATCTTGATGGCAACCTGGTTCTACACCGATACGGAGGCGACCCAACAGGGTCCGGTTGATGAGCCAACCCTCCTTGATCTGAGCCGGGAGGGGGCGCTCAAGGCCAAATCGCTTGTCTGGCAGGAGGGAATGCCCGCCTGGGTTCCGCTCCGGACGGTCGCAGCGGGCCTTTACGAGCGGGCCGGGCGCGGGGGCGCGGTCGAAATAGGGGTTTGCGCCCATTCCGGTCAGGTCTATCCGATTCGTGAGATGTTGCCCTACGGGGAGGCGCTCATTGGTCCCGAGCACAAGGAGGAGTTCGTGCAATGGATGATGGAGACGGCGGCGATTGGGATTGCCGACGCCTCGCACGAGCCTCCGGCCTACGCCGGATTCTGGTGGCGGGCCCTCGCCTCGGTTCTCGACTACATGATCAAAATGGTCCCTTCCGGACTCTGTATGATCCCGTATTATGTAGTCGCTGTGGCGGGCGGGGCGAATTCGGGTGGAGAGGAAGTGATCGAAGGGCTGGACAGCTGGACCGCCCTGATGCTCGCCGCCTACGGGCTGGGCCTTCTTGGTGTCCTCGCGCTGAGTATCTTCTACGAAACCTGGATGGTGGGGAAATACCAGGGCACTCTGGGTAAAATCATCATCGGGGTAAAGGTGGTGAATCCTGACGGCACCCGCTTGACCTACAAGCGGGCCTTTATTCGCTGGCTCGCCAAAAAGCCGCTCAATTATCTGCTCGTCTGGGGGCCCTCCACTCTGGGCTTCGCCGCCGTCATCGGCCTGCTTGTGGGAGTATCGCAGGGAAGTGGAGAGAATTCGTCCGCCTTTGTCCTCACGATGTTCACGGGTTTCTTTGTTTACGCCGCCCTGCTCGCTTTCTGCTCAGGGGTTTATTGGATGGCGGGCCTCGATCCGGAGAAGCGGGCGTTCCATGACCGGATCGCGTCGACCCGCGTGATGAAAAAATAAGACACTCAATCCATGCCTTCCCCTCCAACGGAATCTCCCGAAGCGGTCCTTCTTTGTCCCGGCTGCCGTAGTCAGTTGAAGGTCGACCGGCAGGTCTGGTCGGTTGAGGAAAAATGCCCGGTCTGCGGCAGCGGCGTGAAACTGACCCTGTTTCCAAGATTGTATCGTGCCTTTGCCCGTGAGGATCTCGACGCTCCGGCGGGAGAAGGCGAGGCGACCTGTTCATTTTTTCCCGAACTTCGCGCCGAAAAGGAGTGCGAGGAGTGCGGCTCGTTTATGTCGGGACGTGCCGCGACCGTCTGGGAGGAGAGAAATCTGTGCCTGCCCTGTCTGCACCGGCTTCGCGAGGTCGACAAGTCACCCTCCCTGTTGGCCCGGGCCAGCTTACACGATAAACGGGCTCTCGCTCTGGTGACTCTCCTCGCTCCGGTCTCGCTTTTCAGCGCTCCGCTCGCTCTTTACCTCCTGATCCGTCACCGCAAGGATCAGAAAGGATTTGTTCCGCGGGGCAAAGCGGTCTGGTGGCTTGCGTTCCTCTTGTCCGCCGCCTGGATTGCCGCCTGGCTGGTGATCATCGTGATCTGGGTCTCTCTGATCATCGACGATTTTTCGTGAGAGTTGAACTCTTGTCCGGGAGCCGGGGGTGTAAACGAAAACGCCCCGATCAATGACCGGGGCGCTCCGCGAAAATGTCAGGGAAGATCAGGCTTTGGCTTTGCCCACTTTGCACTGTCCCTCAAGAGAGGCACCTTCCTCCATCTGGAGGCTCACGGTATTCACCGAGCCGGAGATGACCGAGGTGGGGGAGAGACGGCAGGAGTTAAAGTCGCCGTTGCCGACGATTTTACCCTCAATGACGGCCTTCTCGGCCTTGAGGTTTCCGTTTACCGAGGCGTTCTGACCGATTGTCAGGCTTCCCTTGGAGGTGATGTTCCCCTTGATGGAACCGTCGAAAATGAGATCGGTCGAACAATTGAGATCTCCTTCGATTTGGATGTCGCTGGATAAATGGCTACTCACGGTTTAAAAGGCGTTAAGGTTTGGTGACAAAGAGCCGCTCTCTCGGAATCGACTCCCTGCGCAGACTGTAGCGCTAAAATGTCAGGCTGTTGAGACTTTTTTAAAAAAATCTCAACCCCGTTTTACGCCCTTAAATGAGGCTGGCGACTTCATGAGATTACGCAATAGTATGCAGGGTTCAGGGAATCGATAACCTGTTGGAAACAGGTTGGTGAGGTGATGACAAAGCACTCTTTATCAGACCGGCCCCTTCATGGCCGGACCTTTCACACCATCATGTGGGTGGTTGCCTTGATTGCGACGATTCAGGCTTTTGCCCTCAGTCTTGCGATCATGAAAAGGGCGTCGTCGGATTCCCGGGGTGCCGGGATCAGTACCGTCGCCAAGGTTACCGTGCCTCCCCCGCTTGCGGTCTCCCCGCCGGCACCGGTGGTCGAGCCGATTCCTCCGGTGGCACCGGGACCGCCTCAGCCGAATCGGGAAAGAATCTCGGTGGCTCAGCCGGGAAGCACGGGCGGAGTCACACCGGTTCCCCGGGAGACTCCGCCTCCTCCTGTCACGAGAGGGGTTTCGGATTCCGCTCCCTTGACTGCGCCGGTTCTTCCTGAACCTTCCTTTATCGGTCCCGAGACCGCAGCGGAACCGCTTTCGCTCTCGGCCGCGCTGTCACAGGCGGCGAAAGAAAATGCCCTGACGGGTGAACCCATACTGGAAAGGCTGCTGGCCACGGGGGCGGAACTTCGCTCGAGTGGCAACATGCAGGGGGCGCTCCAGGCTTTCAGGGAAGTTGAATCCGCCCTGCCCGCCAATCCGCGGGTTCTCGCGGAACTGGCGGCGACCCTGAGTCAGATGGGCCTTGAGGACAAAGCCAGCGCCTACTGGGAAAGTGTCGAAGCGCTCGGACCAATTGCGGCCGGCACCTATTTTCCTCTGGCGGGGCAACAACTGCGCGGAGAGCCGGCTCTATCGGCCTCGCCCCCGCCTTCGGCACCGGCGACGTCACCCTCTCCCGGTGCCGTGATACTCCGGATCGGAGCCGTCAAAGTTGAGGAGGAGGCCCCGACCAGTGAAGGGCAGAAAGTGACCCTCCGGGTCGTCGTGGAGTCAAACCCCGGGGAGCGCCCGGTCGGGGAGGATCTCGCTCTGCTCGTCTACTTTTACGATCAAGTGACCGGAGGCATCGTGCAGCCCTCTACGGCGGATACTTCCTACCTTTATCCCACGGAGCCCTACGACTGGCAGGTCGATGGTCGGGAGGAAATCATCGTCTCCTATCATCAACCGGTGTTCACCGAAGACCAGAAGCGGGATCTCGGGGAACGGAGCTACTACGGGTATGCCATCGAGCTCTATTATCGCGATCAGATTCAAGACAAAGTGGCAATGCCCGAGGACATTGCCAAACTGAGAGTTGAACCGGCCGCAGAGCCGGATAAGGATGAAGGGGTTATCGGCCCTGAAAATGCTTTGTTCCCCAAGTCTGTTATCCCCTAGTCCCGTCCATGCAAAAAGAAGCCGTGGTTTTAATAATTGACGAATCCGAAGAGGATCGAAAGATCATCCGTTCCATTCTTGAGGGACGGGTGGAGAATTTTCTTGAAGCATCCACGGCAGCGGAGGCATGGGAACTGGCCCGGGGCCTCGACCGTCTCACCATGCTGATTGCGAATGTCGATAGCAAAACGGGGGGAGACATCTTCGATCTCCGCGATCACCTCCATCAGGAAATCGGCTTTTTCCCCAGTGTCTTCTGCAGCAGCGAGGACATGACCCCGTTCTACGCGCGGGTCTATGATCGTGAGCGCCTCTTCTTCAAGCCGGTAAACCGGGGGGTCCTGATCGACTGGTTCGACTCCATCCGCGGGGGAATGAGGGCGGAACTCGGGGCGGCAGCGAGTGAGGGCGGTGCCTCGACCGAATCCACTCAGGAGAATGCCATGTCGACCTCGACGATACCGGTCAGTTCTCCTCCGCCCGAGATTGCGACCCAGCCGAGCACGGAAGTCGCGACGGAATCTCTCCCGATTCACGAAACTGCTCCGGTTCTGCTCCCCGAAGAGGCGCTTCCGGTTGGAACCCGCTTGGGCGATTACAAACTGCTCCGGGAAATCCAGCGGGATGCGGACTTCGCCCTCTACGAGGCGGAACAGACCTCAATCGGACGTCATGTCGCGCTGAAGACACTCTACCGCAAACACCGCCGTGACATTAACTGGGTGCAGGGATTCGTGAATGAGGCCAGTGCCCGTGCCTCGGTCAACCATCCGGCGATCTCCCTCGTTTACGAGTGTGACCAGGAAATGGGGGTGAACTTCTACACCCTTGAGCTGGTCGATGCGCCAAGTCTCAGCGATCTCGCCAGGCGTCGGAGTGAACTTGACGACACCGTTTTGTGGAAAGTGCTCTCCGCTGCCTCCAGCGCGCTGGTCTATCTTCGCGATGCCGGTATGTCGCATCGTCTCTTCACGGCCCAGAGTATTCTCATCGTCAAAGGGATGGAGCCGAGGATCGCCAATCCGGTTCGTGGCCGGGGGAATCCCCTTTCTCCGGAGGAGGAGCGGCGTCAGATGGAAGTCCTCGCCGATGCGATAACCCCCTTTCTAAAACGATCGGTGACCGACCCGGGTCTCTTCACGATCATTGATCGTATGGGAACCGATCGGATCGATGCGATCAATTCGATTGAGGGGCTGAGAAAAGCCCTGAATCCGCCGGATCCAAAAGAGGGACTTTCCGCTCCCGAACTGGCGAAGATCACGGAGAAGGAGACGACGCGCAAAGCACTCGTCGTGGGGACCCTGATCGGCCTTTTAATCGTGGCTGGAGTGATTGCGGCGATCATGATGATGTCGGCCAAACCGGAGGTTCGGGATCTGGAGGACTTTACCAAGATTCCCGCCGGGAAATTCCCCTTTCAGAACGGAGAGGAAGTTGAGCTGGGTGAATTCTGGATCGGAATGTACGAGGTGACCATCGCCGACTACGCCGAGTTTCTCGCCGATCTCACCGCTCATCCGGAGAAGCAGCTTCTCATCCGCCATGCCGAGCAGCCGAAGGAGAAAACCTCCTACGAGCCTGAAAAATGGTATCAGTATTATGCCGCGGCGACAAAAGGGAGAAAATTTCTCGGAGGTGAAATCGACCCCAACGCTCCCGTGATCGGAGTCGACTGGTGGGACGCTTACGCCTATGCGACCTGGCGCGGTGGTCGACTCCCCACCGAGCAGGAGTGGGAGAAGGCGGCGCGCGGCCGTTCCGGCAGCATTTATCCCTGGGGTGATGAACTGGAAAAGGCGAACTTCAACAGCGGGCTCGACCACGAGACGACCGACGAAGTCAAAGCAGGGAGTATCGACGGATACAAATACTGGTGTCCGGTTGACGCGCTCATGGCGGATGAGAGCCGCTACGGTGTCATCGGTCTGGCCGGAAACGTGCGGGAATGGACGGCGACCTGGAACACCCACCCTGATTTCCCCGACCGTAAGGTTCCCTTGGTAAGAGGTGCCTCATTCGCCACGGCGGTAGGTCTCGAACTGACCGCCCGTCGCGCCGCGGAGTCACCGGGCGAACGCAACTTCTGGACAGGGTTCCGGATCGTCACGGACCGTGAGGATCCCCAGATCCTGTCGGGATCGGATGCATCTAAAGCCCCCGCCAATCCTTTTCCCGCAGGGGGAGAGCCCGCGGCGGCGGCAAGTCCGGCTAAAGCTGACGCGGGAGCCACCCCGGCTGTCGCGCCAGCGAAACCGGAATAGACCTGACTTCCAGTCGCGCTCGTTCCACCGCGGTGTTTTGATTGTTATCGTCGCCATCCACGCGAGCCAAATAGGTAGGTGAAAGGAGCACGGATTGCCTGCCGGCTACCTTCGGTTCTCCTGTCCGCCTCTCGAATCTGCAGGCTCTTTGCGCGAGCCTATCCCCGATGCGGGCAGGAGTGCCCGCGCTCCCTTCCTCTCGCTGCGACGAATGGCAACCTTTGCGTTTAAATCGCGTTAGTCGTGGATGCCCCGGGCGCTGGCGTAGACCTCGCCGTCCTCCTCGTCGAAGACCACGATCATGGGGCGGCAGCAGACTTCACAATCGTAGTCGACCTCGCAGGGCGTCTCATCGGGCGCGGGAAGGGGGACCATAAACTCTTCAAAGCAAGTCGGGCAGATGACCGGGTAAATGGACATGGCGATTTTCTGGAAACGGATTGTCCGAAGGTTACGCCGTATCATGAAAAAGGCCGGGCAGTTTTGCCCGGCCTTTTCAAGATTTTCGTTAAGGATATCCTCTTATTGACGAGCCTTATCCGCAGCCGCTTTTTCAGCAGCGGCTTTGGCGATGATCTCTTCGGAGATATTCCTTGGACAGGGCGAGTAGTGGGAGAACTCCATCGAGAACTGACCACGACCCGATGTCATCGTGCGAAGATCGCCGATATAGCCGAACATTTCGCTGAGCGGTGCATCTGCCTTGACGCGCACACCGGTCGGGCCGCTGTCCTGCGACTTGATCATGCCGCGGCGACGGTTCAAGTCACCAATGACGTCACCCACATGGTTGTCGGGGGTGAAGACATCGATCTTCATGATGGGCTCAAGGAGCTGAGGGGCGGCTTTCGGAATGGTCTGGCGATAGCCCGATCTTGCGGCCACCTCGAAGGCGATCGCAGAGGAGTCAACCGCGTGGAAACCACCGTCAAGCAGCGTGACTTTGAAGTCGAGGAGGGGGAATCCGGCGAGGACACCTTTGTCCTTGGAAAGCCGGAAGCCTTTTTCAATTGCGGGCCAGTATTCCTTGGGAACGTTGCCGCCGACAACCTTCGACTCGAAGACAAAACCGGTGCCGGGTTCGCCGGGCTCGATGATGTAGTCGATCTTGCCGTACTGACCGGAACCACCGGACTGCTTCTTGTGAGTGTAGGAATCCTCGACACGCTTCGTGATCGTCTCACGGTAGGCGACCTGGGGAGCACCGACCTCGACCTCGACCTTGTGGGTCCGTTTGAGGATGTCCACTTTGATGTCGAGGTGAAGTTCGCCCATCCCCTTGAGAATGGTCTCACCGCTATCGGGGTCGGTTTCGACGTGGAAGGAGGGATCTTCACGAACCATCTTCGCAATCGCTTCACCGAGTTTCTCGGAACCGGCCTTGTCCTTGGGAGAGACCGCGATGGAAATAACGGGATCCGGGAACACCATCGGCTCAAGCGTGGCGGGGTTCTTCGGATCACAGAGGGTGTGACCGGTTTGCACGTTCTTCAATCCGACGAGGGCGACGATGTCACCGGCAACCGCGCCATCGCGATCGATCCGGGAGTTGGCGTGCATTTCGACAAGGCGGCCGATACGCTCGGTTTTGCCGGTGAACGTGTTCAGCAGGGTATCGCCTTTGTTGATCTTGCCCGAATAGATCCGGGTGAAAGTCAGCGCACCATACTGGTCATCCATGATTTTGAACGCGAGGGCACGGAGCGGGCCGTTTTCGTCAACGATGGCGAACTTGCCGGTCTCGTTTCCTTCGAGGTCCACTTCCGGCTGCGGGAGCACTTCGGTGGGGCAGGGGAGGTAGTCGACGACTCCGTTGAGCACGTTCTGCACCGCCTTGTTTTTGAATGCCGAACCACAATAGGTCGGGAAGAAATCGAGTCCGATGGTGCCTTTGCGGATGCATCGCTTGATCGTATCGATGTCCGGCTCAACCCCGTCGAGGTAGGCCTCCATCACGGCGTCGTCCTGCTCGACGGCCATCTCGAGGAGCATGGAACGATACTCCTCCACTTTGTCGACCATGTCGGCCGGGACATCGCCGATCTTGTAGTTTTCCGGAAGACCGGTTTCATCCCAGATCCAGGACTTGCGGGTGAGGAGATCGACGACACCGCAGAACGCATCTTCGATACCGATCGGAAGCACCATGACAAGAGGCTTGGCGCCGAGGATCTTTTTGATCTGGTCAATGACACGGTAGTAGTCCGCACCGATGCGGTCGAGTTTGTTCACCCAAATGACCCGGGCAACACCCGATTCGTTGGCGTAACGCCAGTTGGTCTCGGACTGGGGCTCCACCCCGCCGGAACCGCAGAACACCCCGATCCCGCCGTCGAGAACCTTGAGCGAGCGATACACTTCGATGGTGAAGTCAACGTGACCGGGAGTATCAATGATGTTGAAACGGTGTCCGTCCCAGAAACAGGTCGTGGCTGCGGACTGAATCGTAATCCCGCGCTCCTGTTCCTGCTCCATGAAGTCGGTCGTGGCCGCTCCGTCATGGACCTCACCCAGTTTATGGATTTTACCCGTGAGCTTGAGAATTCGCTCCGTGGTGGTGGTTTTACCGGCATCGACGTGTGCAAAAATGCCGATATTTCTGTATTTGGAGAGGTCTGTCATCTACCTGGGTGTTTTGGATTGAACCGTTTTTTCGAGCGTATAGTTGATCAAAGCCGCCCGATGGCAACCGAGAATTCCCCTTTTGCCGGATTTATTCTCGACAAATGGGGACAAAAAAGCTAGGCGCCCGCCGAATGAACCGGACGAATTCCCTCGCTCTTCGATGAATCGGCAATGAAGCAACTGAGCGCCGCCACTGTCCGTCCTCAGCCTTGACTCCGCAAGGTGAATTCGGTTGGATCGGGGGGATAAATTCCCACAGCGATGATGAATTTTCTCATTTCGGCGCGATTCGCCCGAAGTTCTCACCTTTCATGAACTCCCTCCCGCGCCGCCATTTCCTTGCTCTCGCCGGAGCAGCCCCCTTCCCGGCTTTGCTGCGCGCCGCGGAGCCCGTCACCTCTCCGGGTGAGCTGGCTAAGGCGGAGATCTGGAAGCGCTTTATAGACAAACGTTTCAACCTCTTACTCCACTACGCGGGACTCAAGGGTGAAGTCATCCTGCCCGCCGCCGAAGACTGTCGCGAGGCCAAACCGAACGGCATGTCGTGGTCGACTCCGATCGAGGACGGACCTTTTTTCGGAGGACTCTTCCTCGACGGCTTGTGCAATCGCTGGCGCTCGAGGCGCGATGAGGAATCGGCGGAGGCGGCCCGATCCATTGCTGCCGGACTGATGACGCTCGCCGGTTTCAGCAAGGTTCCCGGGTTCATCCCGCGCGGAATCGGGGCCGATGGGATGTCTTTTTACCCCGCCAGCTCCGAGGATCAGGTTTTTCCCTGGTTTTACGGGCTGTGGTCCTATCTGGGCACGGAACTTCCCGATACAGCGGAGCGGACCCGCATCAAAGCCAAACTGATCGAGACAGGTCGTGCGCTCGCCGCCCATCAGTGGCGGGTTCCCTGCAGCCCGCCGGAGTTCGGCTATCGGGGCGATTTCCTACGTCCGGTCGTGCATGATATCGCCCGCCTCCTTTTTCTCCTGCGCGCCATGGAGTGGCTCACCGGGGAGAAAAGCTGGAGGGAGGAATACCGGATGCGTCTCGACGAGCCGATCGGGAAAGTGCCGCGTCCGCGTCGTGACTATCTGGCCGAGGGGCTGGACTTCGATGCCCAGGCCGGAGGAAACAGCCGGCTCTGGACTCACTCCATGTCCCAAGCCGCGCTCCGTGTTTTAAGCGATGTCGAAGATGACCCCGCGACCCGCGAGGCGTTCCGGGCGGCATTGCTGGCCTCGGCCCGCCGCGCGTTGACCTATCTTGAGCGCGGGCGGGCCTATGATCACGAAAACGAGCTGCCCTTCGAGGTGGACTGGCGTTTCCTCAATGCCGCCTGGAAACCTCAGGCCAACTGCGACGAAGCCATCGCTCTCGGTCGGGCCCAACTGCCGCTCTGGGCGGAGCACAATCCGCGCAGTCCGTGGGAGGACGAAACGATGCGTGAACCGCTCTTTGCCGCCTGGATCGTGCTGCTTGCGAACGATCCGGATCTGAACACATCTCACGCCACCGCGATTCGGGAGCTGGTGTCACAGTATGATTGGACCGGACTTTACACGGCGAGTTTTTTCATTGCGGTGAATCTGGAGTATGAATCGTTTCGTCCGAGCGCCTTCTGACCCGATTCACCTCCTTCTTTGCTATTCAGGCATGATCTATCGCTTGCTGTTGATTTCCGTGTTCGCCCTCCCGATCACGATACGTTCAGCCGATCCGCCCATTGTCGGAGCGATTCGCTGGGACGGCTGGTATGGCGATGGCGGCGTGGTGACGGCCATGGAGTTTTCGCTGGGGCAGCCGAAGTATCATTTTCGTCTGCCCTGGTTTGCTCAGGTGATGGACGACGGCAAAGTGAGCATCAATGGCGATTCGCAGGCAGTCATGGAGCAGGAAATCGCTTACGCGGCGCAGGCAGGGTTGAGCTATTGGGCCTTCCTTGACTACCTCGATGAGGCGCCAGGCATGAGCATCGGCTTGAATCGCTACCTCGCGGCGACTGACAGGAAAGGCGTCCGCTACTGCCTCGTCGAGGAAGGGGCTCGACTCGACAAGGCGGGCACCAAAGCCTGGAGCCGTCTCGTGGAGCACTTTCGGCATCCCGATTACCAGACCGTGCTAGATGGCCGACCGCTACTTTTTCTGTTCGGAAAGACCACCACGCTTGGCGAGGCCGAGTGGGACGAGTTGAGGCGTCAAACCGTTGACGCGGGATTGAAGTCACCCTACCTCGTGCTTTTGGGCTGGGAGGCGGACAAGGACCGGGAGTCCCTCGGCTTCGATGCCATATCCGAGTATGCCTGCTCAGGCAAAGGCTACACCACGGATCCCGAAACGTATGCCCGCCTCACGTCCTATCATGTGCGCGAAAAGCTGTGGGACCAATGGAAGCACGAACGCACCCCATGCATAACTTTTGCCACCGCAGGCTGGGACACTCGCCCTCGCCAGGAACGTCCCCCGTCGTGGTGTTCCTGGGTCAAAGCCACCCCCGACTCCACCCCTCCCGCGCTGCAAAAACCACTCATCGACGGCACCACTGCCACCCCCGACGAAATTCAGACTCACCTCCGCGAAGCCATCGAATGGACCCGGGCCAACCGCGATCTCAATCCCTCCAATGTCATCCTCATGTATGCCTGGAACGAGCACGATGAAGGCGGCTGGCTCCAGCCGACGCTTGGCAAAGATGGCAGGCCGGACGAAGCGCGCATTCGGGCAGTTGAAAAGATATTGGCTCCCCTGCCTTTGAACCCAGCCCCAGCAAAGCCATGAAACCCAAGCTCTCACTGTCCTGCCTCTTCTTCCCGGCGCTTCTCCTTTTCCTTTTATTTGCCTCACCACTCGTTGCCGATATCACGCTTGTTCGTGACGGCCGCGCCGAGGTCGCGATTCTTGTTCCCGAAGGTCAGTGGAAGTATCTGCAAATGCCGGCGACAAGGCTCACCGGTGACAGTGTCTCCGTTCCCCTCGCCGCGGTGGAACTGGCGGATTATCTCGAGAAGATCTCCGGGGTGAGGCCTATTCTGGCGACCGAAACGCAGAATGGCGTCGTCGTCTCCTCGCGGATTTATCTCGGGCCCTGCCGGACAAATCTGGAGCTTTTCAAAGAAGCGCTCCCCGGCCCCGAAGAGTTTGTCATTCGTACACAGGGCAAGGATCTGCACATCCTCGGAGGAGACAAGGCCGTCGGCGGCGCGATCTGTCATGGCACACTTTACGGCGTCTATGATTTCCTTGAGCGCGAGCTCGGGGTGCGCTGGCTTTTTCCCGGTGAACACGGCGAAGTGGTGCCGAAACGAAGCCCCCTGATCATTCCTCATCTCGACCGTCGTGGCGGGTCTCCGGTGGGAAAACGCAAGCTGCGCAACGTGGCCGTTTCCCGTGAAGACAACTTTGCCCCGGTTCTGGAACAATGGGGCATTCCTCTGGATTCATGGAAGGCCGCGCACGGACACGAAGCCACAGGCGCGTGGTTCCGCCGCATGAGACTCGGACAGCGCCTCGAGATCAACGGTGGCCACGCTTTCGACGACTGGTGGGAAACCTACGGCGATGCGCATCCCGAGTGGTTCGCCCTCCAGCCCGACGGCACCCGGACCCAGCACCCGGAGCGGCCGCGTCTCTGCAAATCAAATCCGGAGCTCTGGGACGAAGTCGCCCGGGTCAAGCTCGCCGAATTTGCGGCCGATCCCGGTCTCCTCACCGCCTCGATCTCGCCGAACGACGGAGGCAAAAACAAATTCTGCATGTGTCAGGACTGTCGTGCTCTCGATCCGGTCGACGCACCGAAGCTCTTCAACGACTCCCAGCTGATCGATCCGGTCACCCGTCTGCCCTTTCCCGAATACCCCTCCCTCAGTGACCGCATCTTCACTTTTTTCAACGAGGTCGCCAGGCGGGTCGGACGGGAAAGGCCCGACCGCGATCTCGTCGCCTACGCCTATTCCGTCTATCGGACGCCGCCGGTGAAGGTCGGGCCGCTTGAGCCAAATCTGATTGTTGGATACGTCGGACTTAACCGGGACGACATCACGGCCTGGTCGAAGATCGCCCCGAAGCTCTATATCCGGCCAAACGATCTCGGTCCGGCTGTTGATCTCGGTCTGCCCCGCAATCAGGCTGCGTTTTTTGCTGAGAGTGTTCGCTTCGCGGTGGAACACAAGGCCATTGCCTTTGATTTCGACAACGGACACGGGAACTGGAGCAGTCACGGGCTTGACTATTACCTGCTCGCCAGGGCGCTCTGGAATCCTGATCTCGACATTGCCGCCGGGATTGCCGACTACTGCCGGAGCGCCTACGGAGCAGGAGCGGAGGCAATGGCGCGATATCATGACCGGCTCGCGCTCATCAGCGACGCGGTCCGGGCCGATCCCGAACTCGGTCCGCGTTCGCCACATGCCGCCCGCCTGCGACGGTATTACAGCGAGGAGGCGCTCTCCTCGCTCGAGACCGAAATCGCCGCTGCCCGTGAGGCCATCGGAACCGGAGGCGATCCCGGATGCCTAGCCCGGGTCTCGATGGCGGCGGAGAGTGTCCGATATGCACGGCTGGTGACGGCTCTGCTGGAGGTGGCTCACGAAAAGGACTCTCCTCTTTTTAAAGAGCGTCTCTCCGCAGTGGAAGACATGTTGAGAAGCAAAGTCCTCACTCCTGAGCTCGCTGCCCTGCACAGTCACCGGTATCTGCGAATGGCGCTGGCCTACGCGGAGCGTGAGGTGGAGTGAAGGAGATTTAGGCTGTTGGATTGGAATTGAGGTCCCATCGCCTCGCTGGTATTCTTTGAATCACCCCATGAGCCTGCACTACCAATCCCTCGTCGGTCACGCCGAAGGCGCGCGCCGACTCCACATTCACCGGACCGTCATTCCTGACACGTCAGCTCATCCGCCCTATCAGCACGAGCATGTCTCCGAGGAGGTCTTTTACCTCATTGAAGGAAAAGCCGAATATCGATTTGGAGGAAAGACCTTCGTCGCCGGACCGGGGGAGACTGTGTTCATCCCCTCGGGGGTGCGCCATGCCGAGATCACCTATCTCACGCCGACGATGACCTACCTGACGATACGGACCGTTGAACCGGAGGATGAGCCCTGTTGTTGCGGAGCGGATCGGGAATCCTCCATGGCGGAATGACGTGATTGTATACAATTTGCTTGCAGGCGAGACCGTTCCCTTGTTTCTTCCATCATGTTCCGCGTCATCCACGTGCTCCTTTTGCTTTTGTGCAGCGCTGCGCCGGCGGTGGATTTTGAGCAGGACATCGAGCCGATTTTTGCGGAGAACTGTGCCGATTGCCATGGCGAGGACACGCAAAAAGGGCACTTCCGGCTTGATCGTCTCGCGGTTCTCCTGCGCGGGGGGAATTCGGGCGAGGCGGCCGTGGTGCCCGGGAGTCCGGTAAGTAGCTTCCTAATGCGGGTGATCCGCCACGAGGAGCCGGATCGAAAAATGCCACCCAAAGGAGATCCGCTTTCCGCTGCGGACATCGCATTGATTGAGCAATGGATCAAGGAAGGGGCGAAAACTCCTGAGTCGTATGGTCCGGCTGAGGAGAAGGTCGAACTGACCCACTGGTCCTTCGTCCCCGTGAAGCGCCCCGGGACGGCCGACACTATTGACGGATTCATCCGGAACACTCTTCAGGAAAAAGAACTTGGCCTCTCCCCTGAGGCGGACCGGCGCACCCTGATCCGGCGCCTCCATCTGGTCATGACCGGACTGCCGCCGACCCCGGAGCAGGTGGATCGATTCCTGGCCGACACCCGTGAGAATGCCTGGCAACTCCTCGTCGAAGAAATCCTCGCCAGTCCGCACTACGGCGAACGAATGGCCACCTTCTGGCTCGACCTGGTTCGTTTCGGGGAGACCAATGGTTTTGAGACGAATCGGGAGCGTCCCAACGCGTGGCGTTTCCGGGACTGGGTCATTAATTCTTTCAACCGGGACAAACCTTACGATCAGTTCGTGCGCGAACAGATTGCCGGGGATGTCCTCGGTGAAAAGGTCGCGACCGGATTCCTCGTCGCCGGCCCCTATGACGTCGTCAAAGGAAAGGATCCGAAGCTCGGGATCATGCAGCGCATGAACGAACTCGACGACATCATCAACACCACCGGAACCGCTTTTCTCGGACTCACGACCGGTTGTGCCCGTTGCCACAACCACAAGTTCGATCCGATTTCGCAGAAAGATTATTATGCGATGCAGGCCATCTTCGCCGGCGTGGAGCATGGGGAGACAGACCTGCCGAAGGATCCCGGGATAGCGAAGCAACTGGCCGATCTCGATGTCAGGATCGCTGAGCTGACTCGGCACCTTGAACCTTTCCATTCCGAAGAACCGATCGCCTCGACAGCCCCCAAAGCGGCATCGGAACTTCGCGCTCCCGTCGATCCGGTTCGCAATGTCGAGCAACTCTCGCCTCGACCGGCGCGTTTTGTCCGTTTCACCATAGACAAGTCGAGTTCGGGGCAGCCCTGTATTGACGAGCTGGAAATCTATTCAGGGGGTAAGAATATCGCTCTCGCGAGCAACGGCGCGAAGGTAACATCGTCAGGAGATTTTGAGCATCCTTTCCACAAGCTCGCCCATCTCAACGATGGTCAGTATGGGAATGCAAAGAGCTGGATCTCCGCGCAGGCGAAAGGAGGCTGGGTGCAAGTGGAACTGCCCGGGACCTTCCCCATCGAGCGCATCGAGTGGAGCCGTGATCGCGAAGGAAAATTCAAGGACAGGCTTGCGACCGGCTACCGCATCGAGGTCGCACTGGAGCCGGAGCATTGGGAACTCGTTGCTCACTCCGCCGACCGCCTTCCTCCCGGTTCAAAAGCGGTTGTCCGCGGGCACTACGATTTTTCAGGTCATCCCGAAGAAAAAATTCAAGAGGGTAAGGCCTGGGAGCAAACCCTCTTGAGTCTGCGGACCAGGCGGGAGAAACTCGCCGAACCCGTCCTCGCTTACGCCGGGAAATTCACTCAGCCCGGAACGGTGCATCGTCTCTACCGCGGTGAACCCGATTTGAAACGAGAGGAAGTCGGACCTGATGCGATCGAGGTTTTCACCTCGCTCAAGCTCGCGCCCGATGCCCCTGAATCGGAGCGCCGCCGGGCTTTCGCCGAGTGGGTCGCGAATCCTGACAATCCGTTAACGGCACGCGTCATTGCGAACCGTCTCTGGCAGTTTCACTTCGGGACGGGGATCGTTGACACCCCGAGTGACCTGGGGAAAAACGGCACCGCCCCGACTCATCCTGAACTGCTCGACTGGCTCGCAAGCGAACTGATTGAAAGCGGATGGTCCCTCAAACATCTCCATCGTCTCATCCTCACCTCGGCGACCTGGCGGCAGGATAACAAACCGCGGCCCGACGCGATGGAGATCGACGCGGCGTCGCGCCTGCTCTGGCGTTTTCCTCCGCGCCGTCTCGAAGCCGAGGGAATCCGTGACGCCATCCTTGCGGCAAGCGGAAAGCTTGATTCCGAGGCGAAGGGTGGTCCGGGATTCAGTGCCTTCGAAGTCGTGGCTGAAAACGTGCGGCATTATCATCCCAGAAAAGCCTATGGTCCCGAGGACTGGCGGCGCATGATCTACATGACGAAAGTCAGGCAGGAGAAGGATCATGTTTTCGGTGCCTTCGACTGCCCCGATGCGAGCCAGGCAGTCCCGAAACGCAGTCGTTCGACCACTCCCTTGCAGGCGCTCAATCTGCTCAACAGCGGCTTTGTAATGGAGCAGGCCGGATTTTTCGCTCAGCGCCTGGAGCGGGAAGCAACTTCAACCGAGGACCGTGTCAGGCGCGCTTTTGCCCTCTGCTTTCAGCGGAATGCCGGCCCTGATGATATCGCCGATGCAAAGTCATTTATCGAGCAGGAGGGCCTCGTCCAGTTTGCCCGTGTCATGCTGAACGCAAACGAGTTTGTTTTTATCCCATGAATACCTTTCTGAATCGGAGAAACTTTCTTGGCCACACCGCTCACGGACTCGGCGGGATCGCTCTGGCGAGTTTGCTTCAGGATGAGAAGCTCCTCGCCTCCGCGTCGGGTGGACCGATTCGTCCTGACATTCACCCGGGACAACCCTTTGCCGCCCGCCATGGACACCATCCGGCAAAGGCAAAAAACGTGCTCGTCATCTTCTGTGCGGGAGCATGCAGCCAGATCGACACCTTTGACTACAAGCCCGAGCTCATCAAACGCCACGGCCAGCCGATGCCGGGCGCGGACAAGATCATCACCTTTCAGGGTGAGCAGGGGATGCTGACAAAAAGCCCGTGGGAGTTCAAGCCGCGGGGTGAATCAGGCAAGATGGTATCCGATCTGGTCCCGCATCTCGCCGAGCTCGCCGACGAGATGTGTTTTATCCACTCGATGACGGGCAAGACGAATACGCACGGTCCGGGCGAAAATTTCATGTCGACGGGATACACCCTTGATGGATTCCCCTCGATGGGTGCCTGGACGACCTGGGCGCTCGGTACGGCCAATGAAAACCTGCCGGCCTATGTCGCCATATCGGACCCGCGCGGAACTCCGCAATCGAGCGTGAACAACTGGGGGCCCGGCTTTCTTCCCGCCGCTTTTCAAGGCACGGAGTTTAACGCCCTGAAGCCGCTCGGAAATCTCGACATCCCCGGCGGCACCAGCAAAAAGACGGACCTCGCGTCGCGCGATTTTCTGAAGCGGATCAACGAACGCCATCTCGAGCAGTTCCCCGGTGACACTGAACTTGCGGCACGAATCTCGAGTTACGAACTCGCCGCCCGCATGCAACTGAGTGTGCCCGAAGTCACCGATCTCTCGACCGAACCGGCGAGCCTGCTCAAGGAATACGGGGCCGATGACACCAGCAATCCGCTCAAGGCCAGCTTTGCAAAAAACTGCATCCTCGCTAGACGTTTGATCGAAAAAGGGGTGCGTTTTGTGCAGCTCTTCAATGGAGCCTATCAGACCGGCGGTGAAGGAGTCAGCAACTGGGACGGCCACAAGGCCCTCGTTGACCAGTACAGCAAGCACGGCCCCGTACTCGATCAGCCCTGCGCGGCCCTGCTCAAGGATATGAAACGGCGCGGGCTCCTCGAGGACACGCTTGTGGTCTGGACGACCGAGTTCGGTCGTATGCCGACCTTTCAGAAAGGGGCGAGCGGACGCGACCACAACCCTGACGGATTCACCACGTGGATGATGGGGGCCGGAGTGAAAAAGGGATTCAGCTACGGCGAGACCGACGAGTTCAGTTACCGGGCGGTCAAGGACGTCGCTACGGTCTACGATTTCCACGCGACGATTCTGCATCTTCTCGGGCTGAATCACGAGCGGCTCACTTATTACCACAACGGTTTCGAGCGGCGGCTCACCGATGTCCACGGCCACGTCATCAAAGACGTGCTTGCCTGAAAGTCGGGAATCTGTCATTGAGAGGAAGTTACCCGCAGATACCCCATGAAACACTTCCCTCTCACCGCCCTTTGTTTAAGCATTACCCTCGCCGCTTCAGCCCGCGACGAGAAGCCGCTCCTTCTCTCCGAAGCGCCCGCCCTCATCGCGTCGCCGGACCTGAAGGCACCGCTCGATGAGAGCTTCCGCATTTCCAAAGGCGAGTGGACGCCCGTCGACGGTGAGATCTCGGTGGTCAATCTCCCCGAGGAAAAACATATCCCGGTGCTCCATCATCTCGTCGGGCTTGAGAGTGCGGTCATCGAACTGGAGTTTCAGTTTGCCGGTCCGGGAAACATTCTCGTCGGTTGTGATTCCGACAAGCATATCGGCCGTGTTGTCATCAATGCGTCCAGCATGAGCATCGCCGAGGATTCGGTGAAGCCCTCCCACACCATCGCCACTCTCAAGGTCGAGGCGAAGCCGGAGAAATGGCATCGCCTGCGCGTCGAGTGGACGGGTGACAAAATGGCGGCAAGCCTGAACGGGAAGGATCTGAGCGCTGAGCATCCCTACCTCGCCACCGCCAAAAAGCGCAGCTGGCTCGCCGCCGGTGATGGAGTGAAAATCCGGAACCTGCGTATCAGCGGGGTCAAGGCCGGCGCCTGATCTTCAATCCATCCCTTCCCATGAAGTCCGCACTATTTCTCCTGCTCGCGCTTGCCGTGCTCCCGGTTCATGCGCAGACACCTCCCGAGACGAAAATCTCCGGACCTCTCGAGCTGATCGTCGCAACACCCTTTGACGAGGACACTCCGGCGACCCGCAAAGGAAATATCAGCGGATGGCAGGCTTCCATCGGCGAGTGGACTGTCAATGACGGCGCCCTGCACGGGGACGAGCTGCCCGAGGACAAGCACCCCTCGTCCTGCACCTACCGGATCGACGCGAGCGACCTCGTTATCACGGCCCGCTTTCGTCTCGGCGGGGCCGGACATGTCGCCTTCGGCTGCCGCGACACGATCGCTCCGCATCATCATCTCGCGCGGACCTTCATCAGTCCCGACGCGATCTGGATCCAGCACATGTCGGGCATCTCTAAAACAACCAAGGCGGTGAAGATCGCGGAAATGAAAACCCCGATCGATCCTGAGGCCTGGCACGACCTCACCATCGAGATCAGCGGTGACCACTACCGCGCGAAGATCGACGGTCATGTCATTGAGGCGCGGCACGAACGATTTGCCGATGCGAAGGGCCTCGTTGCGTTGATTGTGAAAGGGCAGGGGGCTCAGTTCAAAGAGGTGACGATCTGGAAAGCCGGCAAAGGAAAAGTGGCTCGATGAAGTCTTTTCCACTGATCTGCCTGTTCGTTTGTCTCCTCTGCGCGCCCGCTGGCCTCGCGGCTGACGAGGCCCTGCTCGAGGAATCGTTCACGACTGAACTCTCCCCGGACTGGTTCTGGGGCCTCGGCACCTGGGCGGTCAAGGACGGTATCCTCCGCGGATTCGAGTCGGGGGAGCGCCGACACGGACCGGTGAAGATGCGGAAGTTCCCTTTCAAAGACGCAACCCTCACCTGCGCGTTCCGTCTGGAGCGGGGGGCGACATTCGCCGGGATCATTTTCAACGGCTCTCAGGAACGCGGTCATCTCGTGCATCTCGTTATGGCCGGGGACACCGTGCGTATCCTCGCCCATCCGAAGAAAGGGGAGACGCTGGAACTGCTGAAAGAGCCGAACACGCTTTCCAGGGGAGAATGGCACGAGGTCAAAATCACTTTCGCCGGATCCACCTTTACCGCCGTAGTTGACGGCCGGACCTATGAGGTAACCCACGACTGTATCGCCGAAGAGAAACTCACCTTCGGGCTCGGTGGCGATTCCGGTGGTCCCGAGGGGGAAAAGGCCGGGGCGCTGGAATTCCGTTCGCTCAAGATCGTAGCTCCGACCCAACGTTGACTTATACTTTCTGCCTTATGAAACGCCTCGTCGCTCTTTCTCTTCTTACCTTGATGAACGTCGCCGGCCAGGAGACGGCTCCCGCACCGGCAAAGCCAGCTCTGACGAAGTTGCCTGACGCGGTCGTGACCTCGCTTGAGTCCCACCCGAATCTGATCTATGCCCGCTATGGCGATCGGGAAATGTCTCTCGACCTTTATCGGCCGAAGACAGCGGGACCTCCGCGTCCGGCGATCGTCTGCATTCACGGAGGCGGCTGGTTCAAGGGTGAGCGGTCCTCGATGACAAATCTCGCGATGGCCTTCGCTTCGCGCGGTTATGTCGCGGTGACGATCAGCTACCGGCTCAGCGGCGAGGCGAAATTCCCCGCGGCAATTCAGGATGCCAAGGCGGCGGTCCGCTGGCTGAGAGCCGAAGCGAAGACCTATGGTATCGATGCCGCGAAAATCGGCGTGACGGGACTCTCGGCGGGGGGGCATCTTGCCGCGCTCCTCGCGACGAGTGCGGGAGTGCCGGAACTGGAAGGAGAGGGCGGTCATGCTGACCAATCCAGCGCGGTACAGGCCTGTCTCGCGATGGGCGCGCAGAGCGATCTGGAGTCGGATCGCATCGCCGAACTCAGCGGAAAAACCGATGATCCCTTTTACCGGACTTTTCTCGGCGATTCGCAGGCTGCGATTCCTGCGACCTATGCCCTCGCCTCGCCGCGTCATCATCTCGACAAAGCGGACCCGCCGCTCCTCTTCATGGCAGGTGAACTCGACGACCCCAGTACGCACGCCGTTGAGGCCCGTGCCGATCTGGAAAAGCTCGGCATTCCGACTGGTCTGAATCTCATTCCCGAAGCGCCACACGCCTTTCTCGGGCAGCAAAAGGCCTTCAATCATTGTGTCGAAGCGGCCGATGATTTTTTTGCGAAACATCTGAAAGGGCCAGCTTTGTCGGCTTTTTCCGAGTCCTTCGGAGAGGATTTCAATCCGAAGCGGTTCAGCACCTTTCTCCCTAACAAGAACACCGAAGTCCGCGATGGAGTGATGAGGACGCAGGGGGAAAGCGGTGGCAAATACCCGCCCATGGTCTACCTGCCGGTTGACGGGGATGACCTCGAAATTTCCTTTCGCTACCGTCATACCGGACCGGGCGGATGGCTCTGGTTCTTTGTCGACGGTGATGATGGATTTGGCAGCGTTGACCATCTTCTGCGGGTTAAGCTGCTCCGTCATGGAGTCGAACTCCACGTCGACGGGCATTCGCTCGATCCAAATCATCCGCAGCGGCAGAAGGTGGGAAAGGACGCCGATCCGCTCAGCGGTGCCTACCGGCTCAATGAAATCCTGCCGATGGAAAAAGTCGATCTTTCTGAAAACGCCTGGCATGAGGTGAGTCTCGTCTTCCGGGGCGAGGAAGTGACCGTTTCCCTGGATGGCGCGGCCTGGACGAAGACGCTGAGTCGAACCGGCTTTAAAGAAGGTAAGCGCAAGCTGCTCTGGATGCAGAATGGAGGAAACGATGCCATCGAACTGGATGATATTGTCGTTCAACCCGTGGCAGTTGAGCCGGAGGATAGGTAGTCCGTTGAACCTCAAACGCCTCGTCCCGGGTCACGGGACCTCTCTTGAAAATCGCCTCGAATGGAGAGCTGTCTCCGGGTATAAAATTGGAGGAATCGAATCATCCCTGTCCATTGGGATGTCCGTTGTTTCAGGGAGGTGAGGGAGTTGACTTTCGTCCGGTCTGCCGAAGGCTTGACGCCTGCTCCGAAACGGCCGGCTCCGATCAACGGGTTGCGACCGGATCATGGTCGAGGAACTGAAGTCGACAATCCGGCCCTCGAAGCGACCGCCGCAGTCGATGTATTGTGTTCATCTCGTCTCCTTCAGAGTCAGGTCATGTGGCTGGATCTTCACGAGAATTCAAGAAATGACCGCAGAATTCTCCGGCTAAGCCGGTCGAGAGGAGGACCGTGAGATAAACATTTTTTCTCCTGTCCCTGTTCTTCGCAGATCTACAGAAATTACCCCGATTCTGAGAGGATGTCATTCCTCCTGGATGCCTGCGGTGTTGATTTGGCTCTTCTAGCGAAGTCTGCAGTCATCTTCTTTAGCAGGTAATTCGCTACAAGATCCAGAAGAAGAAGCGGTTTCCGCTACAAGCGGAGTCTTTTGCGCTGATGGCTCATCACAGTGCAGTATCCGCCGCAGATTCCTTAGTGCCAGATACTCCCAATGTTTCAGCGCGGTGGGGAAAATGGTTTTGTCAGGAAAATGGCCCTCTTTCTCTTTTTTGAAACTTATGAACCATCAGCAAAGATCGCAGTTTCGAAAATCTGCGTCTCAATCGATTTTCGCCTTTACATGCGTTGTCATTGTTTTCGGGCTTTTGGGGTCCGGTGTCCGTGCGACAGACGCTGACTGGGGTGTCTCGCAGACTGGTCTTCCGGGGATCTATTCGTGGCAGAATCTCTTCAATTGGAATGAAAACACCTTACACTCTTCTCCGGCGGCAATTCCGAATGCGATTGGAGACATCGCCAATCTTAATTTGCTGAATCTGTTGGGGCATCAGACGATCAATTTGAACGGGGCGGTGACACTTGGAGTGCTGAACATCGGGGATACAAGCGGACAGCAGAGTTATATCATCGCCGCAGGAACCGGAGGAAGTTTGACCTTTAACAACGGGGGAACGGCAACCATCACCAAGACAGGTCTGGGAACGGATGTGATATCTTCGAACGTCTCACTCGCCAATCCGGTGACCATCGATGTGCAGGATGGAGGGCTGATCCTGTCGGGTGTCCTCTCTGGAACGGGTGGAATCACGAAGGAAGGCGATGGCGTTCTTTTTCTCACCGCCACGAACACCAATACGGGCGTGACCACGCTCAACGATGGTATTACCATGATCACCCAGGCGTTCAATGACAACGCCGTGCTCGGGGCCACCGGTGCTTTGCAGGGGACGGTGGTCAATTCAGGTGCCACTCTGGCGATCAACAGCGACCGCGCTGATGCAGGCACGGCGAATCTTGGCGCTGGAAACGGAACGGGGTTCGCCAGTCTCAGCACGGAGCCGATCGCGCTGAACGGGCAGGGGTTTCGCAACATGGGCGCGCTCCGCAACTACATCGGTCGGGAAGGAGCCCAGTTCACCGGCATCATTGACCTGGCCTCGGACACGCGGATTCGCAGCGACTACTCCACCTTCACGATCACCAATGCTATCAACATCGACCAAATCCTCAACGTCGGTGGTACCGGGTTCGTGGACTTTTCAGGCACTGTCGCGGGAGCCTCCACCATCAATAAATTCGGGGTGAGTGGAATTCGATTCCGCAATGTGACGGCGGCGGGGGGGTACTCCGGTGTCATCAATTTGGAACTCGGTGAAATACGTTCCGACTACAGCTCAGATACCCTGGCTAACCAGCCGTATTCGGCAGTAAGCGCCCTGAATCTCCGAAACTCCTGGTTGCGAATGGCTTTCGGAAACGCCGCCGGGAGCCCCACGGCGGATGGCAATACGAACAGCACCCCCGACAGCCGATTTTCAACCACGGCACCGATCAGCATGACGGCCAGCCAGATCTTCATCGACAATGCCTCTTTTAGTGGCACGTCATCCGTCTTCTTCGATTACGCAGTCCTCCAAAACCTGGGTGTTACCACGATGAATAGCGGCCACAACCGCATCGGGTTCCGGTCGGCTGATACCGGATCAGTCACGCTGACATTTGCGAATCTTCTCAATCCAAATCCGGGCACCACTCTGGAACTGCATGTGGATAGCCTCATCGGTGCGGCGCTCGGCACTGGGGCGAAGCACCGTATCCTCAACTCCGTTCTTGAGCTGGGTGGAACCGTTCCCTTCGTCGGTGGCTGGGCCTACTCGGCAGCGGATTTCCTGAAGTATGTGCCCACGGGCTCCGGCGGCTTCGGATACACCGAACTCGTTGCTGCGGACAATGCGGTCAATACGGCGGAGGGAACCTGGGCGTCGGGTCAAAACATTTTTGTGGATTCGGCCAACCGTACCCTGACACTGAATACCACCATTCAGTCCCTGAAAATCGCAGGTGCGACAGACCGCACCGTAGGAGGTGCTCCGGGGACGACTCTGGTGATTGAGTCCGGAGGCATCATCACTCTCGACGACGGCCACACCATCTCTGTCCCGACATTGACGGCCGGAGCAGGAGGAAACTTCACCCTATATGACATCGCATGGAGCTTTAATACGATTCGATCGGTAATCGCTGACAACGGAGGAAATCCCGTTTCACTGGTCAAAACCGCCGCCAACACCACTCGATTTCTTGGAAACAACACCTACACGGGGACGACCTATATCAACGAGGGTATGTTTCAGGACATCGTTGGAACCCGGAACCAGCAGGCGCTAGGCTCCGGCAACCTGAACATCACTGGCAGCCCGAATACCCAGGCGGTGTATGAAAATGACAACGACTTTACGCGTGCCCTGGGTGTCGGTGTGGGTGAAGTCCAGCTCACGGGAGGTGGTGGGATCGGAGGAGGCAGTGCGGGTTTCGGAGCTTACGGCGCACCCATCGACCTGAACTTCGGCGGTGCCGGTGCCACGGTCACCTGGGGGACTGCGGCTTTCGATCCCGGTATTTTCACCCTCAATGGGGGCAATGCCACGCATGTGCTGACGATGGTCAATTCGCTCGACCTCGGCGGGGAGCAGCGATACATCCGCCTCGATGGAAATGCCTCGGGTGGCAATCGGGCGGTGATGGGAACGATTACCGGAGCGATCACCAACGGTGGCATTGTCAAGCGGGGTGGAGGGGTGCTGTTTTTCGACGCGGCCAAGACTTATGAGGCGGGTACCTACATCCAGGAAGGGGAGCTTTGGCTCCGGAACGCGGGCACGGCTGGTGCTAATGTCATTTCCAACAATATCGAAGTGGGCCCTTCGGCGCGGCTGAAAATCGACGACCCCTCCAACATCGGATCGCGCCAGGCCATCATCATGCAGAATGCGGATGACAACAACGCGTCCGCGATCGCCTTCGGGCCAGGTTATGGCAACGGGAGTGACATCAAGTTTCACAGTCTGCTCACCCAGAACGGGATCGTCCAGACCGGCCCGTATGACATCACGCTGGCGAACACCCAGAGTGGGAATGACCGGCGTAATCGTGTGGCCGTGCAGATCAGTGGACTTCATGATTTCTCCACGGATTTGCCCGGACAAATCAAAGCGGTGGCACCGGACGTAGAGGCCTGGTTCGGGGCGGACACCGGCAACGGCACCTATACCGGGACGACGATCACTGCCACGGGCCGCACCAAGACGGGTGGTAATCAGTGGTTCCGCCTCGGTACCGGCGGCGGTACCTTTACCATTGCCAGCGCAAATGTGCTGGATGGAGTCTATCCCCTGATTGTGGGTGCGGAGGACAACACCGGACGCACTAACATCGGCGGTGTCGTCTATCTTCCGAATGCGCAAAACTACACCGGTACCGTCTCCCAGACTGTGGGGACTGCGCTTACTGCCGGCAACCTCATTGGCAGCGGGGGCATTCTCGTGGTCGGACAGAACGGCGCCCTCAACGCGGCCGACAATAACATTTCGCTTCGAGGCGGGGAAATTCGGCTCGGTCTTGATCCGAACAATTCGCACCTCGGGCAGACCGACACTCAATACGCTTCACGCAATATTTTTGTGAAAAGTGCAAATGCGGTTTTCCGTACGATTCCGATCGGTGGCGGATATTTTGGCAACCTGACCCTCAACGACTTCACCATGCGGATGGATGACGCCGACCGGGTATTTACGGTCAACCGCATCGGGACCACCTATATCAACACCATTTTCAACGGGGCCGTTACTCTCGAGAACGGAGCCACGGCGCGCGGCGCTTACTTTGATGTGGGCGACGACAATAACTTCCACTCCGGCCTTGGTAACCTCACTTTCAACGGTGTTATCAGTCAGACGGGAGCCGGGGCAGTAAATCTAAGGAAGAGACAAGGCGGTGTCCTTGTTCTTTCGAACGACAATACTTATTTGGGGGAGACCCGAATCGAACAGGGGCGTCTGGTTCTCAATCACACCGGAGCTGCCGGCGGGGTCGGCTCGAATATCATCATGGAGATGACAAACGACCGGCGGGGGGATCTGGAGTTTCGCATCGACGGGGCCGGGCCGTTCATCTACGAGAACAACATCGTCACCCAGGGCAATGATGGAGGGGAGACCCGCGTGATTACGGTCGGCTCGTTTAGTGGATCCTCCGCGGATCAGCTTGTCCGGCTCAACGGAAACCTGACCATCGGCCACGGGGGGGCGCATGTCGCAAACGGTACTGGCAGCAGCGCGATCTACTTCGACGGATTTGACGGTTACGACTTTGAAGTGACCGGAACAACCACACTGAATCGCAGCATCACCTTCCGAACCCGCGGGGCTATCACCACCCTGAGCGGTGTTGTTTCCGGAGCAGCAGCCAATACTCTTGAAAAGGCCGAGCAAGGCACATTGATCCTGTCTAACAATAACACCTACGCCGGAAACACCGACATCTATAACGGCTATCTGGTCGCCGCCCACGACAACGCCTTCGGAACCGCGGTCTCAAATATCACCTTCGCTGCCTCTTCGTCCTTCTCCCAGATACTCGCCTCCGGAGTCAGGAACATCAGCCGCAATTTCATCAACTCGGCCACCGGCAGTTCTCAGACTCTCGGTGGTCTTGATGGGGGTGCTAAGACATTCAGCGGCAATGTCAACCTCTCCGCCCGCGGGCTGAATCTTGTCTCGGTAACAGGTGGCGACACCACCTTTACCGGAATCATCAGCGGTTCAGGGTCCGGGGGTATCACCAAAGTGGGGAATGGTACCGTCATACTGAATCCAACAGTAGGAAATACCTTCACCAGCGGGGTAAACATCAACAACGGAACCCTCATTGGCGAGGCGAAGGGCGCAGGCAACTCCTTCGGAACCAATAACGTCTTCACGATTGTTAACGGCACCTTGCGTCTTAACAATAACACGGGTGCTGCAAACGCGACGGCCAGCACGGGAGCACTCAATATCACGACGGGTAATGCCGCACTCATCGTCGACAGCACCGGTGCGGGAGGCAACACCACTACGCTGACCTTCGGTTCTCTCGCGCGCACCAACAGCGCGACGCTGACTTTGAAGGGCATCACAACCGGGCTCGGTGGTGCCACAAACGAAATTGTTGCCTTCACTGCCGCGCCTGGCGTGAGCAACGGGACCATCGGCACTTGGGCCGCCATCCAGGACTCCGGCAGCAATGCCGCCCATTTTGCCGGTGTTTCAGGCGGCAATATCGTCACCGCCACCTATACCGCATCGGGAGTCGATCTCGATAGTGCCGCTGGCGCGACCGATCTCCTCGATATCACTGGCGGCACCCTCACTGCCGACCGCTCTGTCTATGCCTTTCGCACGGCACCTGGCGGGAATGTTGCCCTCGGCGGGTTCGTACTGAACCTTGGCAATCCGAACTCCGGCACGGCAGGCCAGGCGGGTATGATCCTCAACGGCGGAGCCGATGTCACCGGCGGCACGGTCAATTTCGGCACCAATGTGCTGTCAGTCTACACCGATGACGCAGCGGTTTCCACTCTGGGTTCCGCGCTCGCGAACTTTCGGGTGAACACCAGCAATACCTTGTCCACCCTGTTCATTAAATTCGGCCCCGGCACTCTCGAGCTCTCTAATCCGAACAACAGCTTCCAGGGAAACATCCAGGTCAATCAGGGCACATTGAGCCTCACCGCCGCTAACGTTATTCCCACTTTTGCCAATCTGAATGCCGTGACTGGATCGGTCGTCACCATCCAGCCAGGTGCCAGCGTTCTGCTGAACAACCACAACCAGGAGTTCGGAAACCTCGCCGGAACCAGCGTTGTCAGCGTCGTACAGAACACGGGGGGAATCCTGAACCTGGGTACCGCAACTCTTACTGTGGGAAGGGAGGGTAGCAGTACTACCTTCTCCGGGCAGATAGCCGGTGGAGCTGGATCCACGATCATCAAGATCGGCGGCGGGCGACTGACTTTGGACAATTGGGACACTGCGATGCCGAATTCACTGGGCACTCTCGACATCGCCCAGGGGATTGTGCTTTCGCATCTCGGGGATCAGTCGTGGGCGACACCGACCGGCTTCGCCAACTCCATTCCCTCGACCACCACCATTCTCCTTCGGGGCGGGGAGTGGGAAGCCTATGTCAACGGGGACAACACCAGCAACTTCCAGCTCATCAAACTGGGGCACAACATTATCCACCAGGGAGGTAATTCGACACTGGATACCAACCGTGTTCAGGCCGGCAATTCGAACAAGATCCTTGCTTTCGGAAATCTGACTCTCGACAAGCAACTCTTCCTCGTGACAGGAGGGAACGCAATCTACCCCCGCTTCGACGGAATAACCACTCTCGCCGACCATGCACGCATTCAGACAGACGCTCCACTGCTCCTCAATGGCACCATTACCGGCAACTACACCCTGACCAAAACGGGTGGCAGCAATCTGGAGATCGGTGCCGACAACTCGGCGTGGAGCGGAGGAACCGTGGCGACAGACGGCACTATACTCTTCGGAACCCGTATGCCGGAGGATGCCAGCCGCTACATGGCGGGAACCAATCTGTTCGCTTACAGTGCCACCGCCAATCTTGGCACAGGTGACATTGTCATCAACCGGAACACTTCCATCCGCATCAATGCGCCTTCCAATGTTCTTACCGGCCAGGGACAACGGGTGCAGCTCTTCGGCGACCTCCGTGGCAACCTCCCCCGGGTCGACATTGGAGTGGATGCTCCTTTGACTGGTTACGGGCTTCGCTCGACCGGGGACGGGGCGCTGAATCTAGGTCTACACGACGGGTTCTATACCCGGACTATTGACCAGTCCACCCTCGGAAACGGTAAGTGGGGAATCGGGGCCTGGGATACCACATTCTACACCGCTTCCACCCTTGGGGCCGGGGTTGACAATGTCTTCCGCTTTCTCGGAACCAACGGGGTCCTCGGCATTACTCAGAGTAACGCCCTCTCAGGCAACGCTAGCCTCTGGGTGGGAGCCCCGCAGCATGACAACGGGTTTGCCCTCGGAAATACGTCTGCCCAAATTCGCCTCTACGGTGATCAGAGCTACACCGGCAATACGATCATCTTCCGAAGCGACAATACCGGTAACACGAACAATTTCCTGAGTATCCTCGGTGATAGCCAGTCTCCGGTATTCGACGTCTATGGACGACTTGAGTTTCGCGGGGACGGTCGTGCCACCCGCGACGACGGAAGCCAGTTCAATATCGTAAACCTCTTCCCGGGCTCACATTTGCGCCTCGATTACAGCATGGACGTGAATGACACCATGCTCATTTCCCGTCTCGACAACTCCAACCTCGGACTCGAAAGCGACGAAAACAAATGGGGAGACACCACGGCGATGCTTCTCAGGGGTGCCACCATCAACCTTATCAATAGCAGTGGGCGCCAGAATCAGGAGCGCGTCGGAGGAATCACCGTAGAGCAGGGGAGCGCCGTCTACCTTGAACGCAACAGCACCAACGGCCAGATTGTCCTGAGCACGCCCAGCGTCACGCGCGTCGGCCAGGCCACCTTCGATGTGCGGGTCAACGCCGATGAACTCGGTCGGGTGGACCTGCAAGGTCAGAAATTCTTCATCGATAATGGAGCCTCCATGCTGGACGCACAGAGCATGCTGCCCGCGTGGATGATCAATCCCTTTAGCAACTCCTTTCTGACATACAATGCCGATTTTGGAGTCCAGAACCTAACATTCACCCAGTCGTCAGGAGCGGTCGGCACCGGAGCCGCTTTCCTGGCCGGGCTGACCTCGAATGATATCGCGAGCTACAACATCACCACCGGTGATGCCACTCTGGCTGGCACCGCCAATGTCTGGGCCCTGCGCATCAGTCACGAGGCGGCAAGCAACGACACCACTCTCACCGGCGGGCAGATCAATATCCACAGCGGCGGACTCATTGTGGACAACCGGGACAATGCCCGGGTGAACTTCGACACCACCAATCTCTATTTCGGGAACGGGACCACAGCAGTAGAGGGCATTATCTTCTCCGACCAGAACGGAATAACCACCCGTATCGGCGGGGTGGTGACGGCCAACAACCTTACCCATCACGGTGCCGGCCAGCTCCACCTCACCAATGTCTCCAATGCCATCACCGGAAACATCCAGATGAACGGCGGCACCCTTTTTGCCGACGGGGCGGGGACCCTTGGTAATGCCTCGATCACCATAGCGGGTGACTGGCTCCAGAACAACGACGGCCAGCAGATGGCGGAGATCCGACTTCGTACCAACAACAACGCCAATACCACCTTCAACAACGCGGTCATTCTTGCGGCGAACATGCCCTACGCCCGTCTCTTCGCCGAGCGCTACACCGGCACTGCGACCTCAGCATCACTCGTCACCATTCCGACCCTCACTATTCTGGGATCAAACAACCTCCAGGGCAGCTCCCTCATCGTCAATAACTCCACTGGAACGAACGCTGCCAACGTTCACGCGATTGAAGTCAGCGGAGCCACCATAGTCAATGGAACCGCTGCTTTCGGACTTCACATTCAATCCCAGCGACTAGAACTCAGTGGCACCCTCAGTACTCCCGACGGAGCAACACTGATCAAATCGGGCGACGGCCAGCTCCGCATTGAGGGAGATAATGCCGGATGGACAGGTCCGGTCACTCTCAATAGAGGTGAAATCGCCGCCATCGCTAATGCCGGCAACCAGTTCGGAACCGGTGATTACACCCTGAATTTCGGCCAGATCCGAATGCAGAGTGATACCGCACGGTCCTTCTTTGCCTCTGCGGGACAGGACATCACCGTCGCCGGAGCGATCTCTTTTGGGAGCAACCGGAACGGCGCTACCGCCGAACGCAATATGACCATCGGTGCCAACGGCGGAGGCAATCTCTTTCGCACCGTCAACGGCGCCCACGTTCGATTCTTCTCCGACAGTTTCGGCGACGATCACCTTCTTGAGAGCAATCTCATCATCAACGACAGCGCCGTTCTCTACAACGACAGTACCGACCTCCGCTTCCAGGGAGAGTTACTGGGAGGTGGTCGACTCACCAAGGCCGGGATCTGGTATACTTACCTGAACGAGAATACAGCAGGCGGCAACGCGGGGTTCTCCGGCATCTGGGATCTCCAGCGTGGTTCCGTTGTTCAGCAGCAAACAAACGATACGCTCGGCGGCGTCGGTAGTTCGATCGTCATCCGCGCAGGAGCCGCCCTCGGGGTGCATAGCACGGCGGCCTTCGGTACGGGCTTCGGTGTTACCTCCGTCACCCGGAACACCACCCATCTGCCCGTGCTGGGGGTGCGAACCATCGCGAATTTCACATCAATCCTCGACAGCTACAACGGCAAATTCATTGGTACTGGATTCGGAGTAGTCGCCATCGATAATAACCAGAGCCTCACTGTTGACCCTAACATGTCTGCCCGTTTCGGTGGCAACTGGTTCCTCGGTTCGAATAACGGAAACGGCAACCTTACTGCAAACTCCGTGACGCCATGGGGAGCAGGCAACGCCCAGTTCCTTCTCGGCGGCGGTGGTGCCTCCATCACATTGAATCCGGCAACCGCGAACAGCGACCAGTTTGCCGGGGCCAATCAGATGGTCATCGGCTCGGCCAATAACGTGTTTGGTTATGCCACGGTGGCATTCGGTGCCAACGGAAATAACAGCTACAGCGGTGGCACTCTGGTCACACGAACCCGCAATATGGACGGGGGTTATCGCGGCGCGGTGCTCGCCCTCCAGGGTGGCGCCATCGGAACCGGCACCACATTTCGCACGACCCTGGGCACCGGCACCGTGGATGTTTTTGGCGAAGTTCGCATTGAAGGCTCCTCCGGTACGGCGGTAGCCACCGGTGGTCTGACGAATGCGAACACCTGGATTTTCCACCCGAACTCCCGTATCCGTTTTGACAACCAGACTCCCTTTACCGGCAGCGGAACCACTGGCAATCAAGCAGCGGGAACCATCGGCGGCGGCGGGCGTTGGGCTGATTCTGTTGGTATTACCCTGGATGGCGCGGTGCTTGACCTGGTAGGGGACAACACTGATCACGCAGCCAACCGGGAAATTATCGGCGATCTCACCGTCAGCCGCGGCGCCGAGGTTGTGGTCCGCCGAAACACCGGGTTCGGAGCCGAACTCATCACCAGCAATCTTTTCCGGGGATCCTCCACCGCAACACTGATGCTTCGCCACGACGCCGACCTGCTCGGCGATGCCGGCTCTGTGAATACCGACCGCTTCATCGTTTCCTCCGGCGCCGGTGGTGCCGCCGGCCAGGTGCCGGTGACCAACAACATGGTAGACCCCTGGATTGTGAGCCGTTCCCAGAACCAGTTCCTGAAATACGATGCTACCCTGGGCTTCCAGATCATCACCGAAGGCGGGGCCCCGGCGAACTATATCAGTTCAGCGGCGACAACTCTGGATACCTCCGTTCTCCTGCTCAATAACGGCACCGAAATCCTCGACGCCACAGCCAACCCGGCCACTCTTGGTGACAACCTAGACCTTCACGCACTGCGTGTGAGTCGGGACATCAACGTCAGCGCGGACGGCCAGTTCAATCAGATCATTATCCGCAGCGGCGGATTGATGCAGGCGGCCAATACCCCGACGATCAATGCCGATCTGTATTTTGGCGCCTTAGGGGACGGCACTGGCCAGGCGCTCGTTTGGGCAAACAACAACACTCTCCAAATCAACGGTAGGATTTTTGCCAGCGAGGTTGTCAAATCAGGGACGGCCTTCTTGAACGTGCGCAGCGACCAGGCCCAATTCACCGGAAACTGGAATATCAACGGCGGCGGCATCCAGTTTCTGACTCCGAATTCCGCCAGCACCGGACAGGTCATCCTGAATGGATCCCACATGGCGGACAATGACAACACCACCAACCTTACTGAGGTCCGTTACAACTACAACAGTGGCACTCCCGACCTGTTCACCTGGGGTGGCGGCGGCATTACCGCCTACGATATCAACCGCATCTACGTGGTGACGGCCAACGATCGTCTTCAACAAATTTCGAATATAGCCCTGCGTACTACCAACTTGGTTGCCGGCACAGGACAGGAAGGCACCCTGTTCTTTCAAGTAGATGGATCGCGTTCCACTGTTCGCACCGGCACCGTGACCTTGCACGACCACTACTTGATCCATGTTGAATCAGGCACCTTCGGTACGGGTGCCACCACAGGCGTGCAATTCGGCGTGGGGGCGGGAACTGGCGGACTCAATAACCAGGGCCTGTTCGATCTCCGCAAAGTGGGCGACGGTATGCTGAGTTTGGGGGACAACACCCTAAGCTTTACTGGAAATCGCACCATCACCGTGGGTGAGGGATCGATCCGCGCTCTCCACAGCGGCGCCTTCGGGGGTGCGGGCAACACACTCAAGGTCAACTCCACAGGTGTGCTGGAAATCGCCGTAGCCGGTTTTGCTCCGGTCGCCACGATGACGATGGACGCGGGGTCCGCTGAGCGATGGGCCGTAGACGGAGCCCGGGCTGGAAACCACACCCTGTCCCAGGGAGTAAGCCTTCAAGTCATGCACAGCCAGTCCGGGACTAAGACCATCGACCTGAACGGCGGGTCCATTATGGGCTACCTGCCGCGCGACTGGGATCAGGTCGCCGTCATTCACACTCTCGGCAGCGGGATCACCATCAATCTGACTTCCGACTCCTTTCTCGGTCAGCCCTATGCCACCAGTAGCAACGGGCTCTGGGATCTCAGTTCCATCTACGACCAGGGCAAGATCAATACCACCACCGGATCCAACCCGACTGATCCCGCCCTGCGCGGTTCCTATCTCCAGATCGATGGTGTTATCCAGGGCAACGGAGGTCTGACCAAGCTCGGCCAGGACATTATACTCCTGAACGGGGCCAACACCTACACAGGGGCAACCACCATTGAAAATGGCATTCTCCAAATCGGACGAAATGACGCCCTTCCGACCGGCACTGACCTCATCATGGAAACGAGCAGCGGCCTGTTCGATCTGAACGGCTTCGATCAGGAGGTCGCCTCCCTTTCTGGCGATGCCGGATCGATCAACAACGGTGCCTTCGATTTCAACACCCTGACCGTCAATCAGGCCACCAACACCATCTACAGCGGAACGATCGACGGCAACGTCCGTGTCCGCAAAACCGGTTCAGGCACCCTGACATTCACCCCGGTCACTCCGCTGGGCAGCACGACGGACGGCAGCGGCTATCGCGGCGGCACCATCATCGAAGAAGGCAAAATCGCCATCGCCATCGACACCGCCCTGGGTTTTGTCCCGCTTAACGCCGATGCTGACAACCTCACCCTCGCCGGCGGCACCCTGCGTGCTCTCGCCAGCTTCACTCTCGCGCAGAACAGGGGTGTCCTTCTCGGCGCCGGCGGCGGCACCGTGGAAGTGGACCCCACCTTCACCGCCGGGATCGACGGTAGCATCACCGGCGCGGACGACCTCAGCAAGACCGGCACCGGCGCCCTGCAACTCAACAATACCGCCAACACCTACACCGGTGACACCCACATCATCGAAGGAGTTCTCCTCGGCGGGGGAGATGACACCCTCGCCGCCCTTTCCCGGCACATCGTCCACGGCAATATCGCCTCCTCCGGCACCCTCGATCTAAACGGGGCCAACCAGACCATCGGCTCACTCGCCACGGCGGGAGCGACCCCGTTCACCGCCACCG